>Ga0209426_1000008_pt1 | contig 515258 bp, 475 predicted proteins | sample Deesub1362B_J571_FD_187697 | JGI IMG/M metagenome (GOLD analysis project Ga0209426, IMG submission 187697) | Deep oceanic, basalt-hosted subsurface ecosystem from Juan de Fuca Ridge flank, Pacific Ocean, CORK Borehole 1362B_J2.571 (SPAdes)... ...
CATATGATGACTTTTTTGTTGAATTTGATGGAGGACCTTTTGACCCTGATATGATAATAGGAAGAATTCCTGCAAAAAACTCTTCTGAACTTTATGGTTTTCTTGAAAGAATTATATATTATGAAAAAGGAAAAGATGAAGACATGTTTAAAAATCGAATCCTTGGAGTTGCTGATGATACAACCGGCTCAAGAGGGGGATTTGATGGAATTAATCATACAAGACAGGTAACAAGAGTAACACTTGGTCTTCCGAATTCACTTGATAAATACACACTTTACATGCTGGACTATCCTTATTTTCAGGGCAGAAAACCAGAAGCAACAAATGAACTTTTGAAATTTATAAATAAAGGAATAGCTTTTGTATATTTCTTCATTCACGGAAATCCTGAACAGCTTGCCCATGAAGAACTGCTAAGAAAAAATGACCTTAACCTTGTAAGCTATAACAAAAAACCTTCCTTTATAATGCTGGGCTCCTGTAAAACAATGAATTTTGACAGACCTGAGGGAGCAATAGGAGAAAAGTGGTTAATGAAAAATGGTATCGGAGCATTGGGTTCAACTTATCTCACCTTTCCGAGTGAAAACGAATATGTAATAGATAATTTCTTCAATGTCTTTGAGGATTTTAAAAAACATACATTCGGTCATGCAGCATATGTGGCAAGATTCGGGAACAGGGATTATGTTTATCTCGGAGACCCCTCCACAATTTACTCATTTCCCTCCAGAACAGGAAATTTTATTTATATGCCTGATACACTTGAATATTCCTATTTTTCAGATTCATTGTTTAAATTCTACAGTACAATTGATTCTGCGAAAGTAAGATATTCACAAAGCTCAGATTTAAGTATTCTAAAAATTGAAACATCAGCAAAGGTAGAAACACTTTATGTTCATGGTTCTCTGATTTACCCTTTATATAGAAAAGGGCTTACCTTATTCAGAGGATTTTCCTCACTGAAAAATATGGAGGCAAAATTTAAATTTTCCCTTCCCTATGTGAACTCAGACCTTATACGAGTTCTATCCTTTAATATCTCTCAATCAGGAGAGGCAATATACAGGGATTCTGTACCTGTAAAACTTTCAAAGAATGAAACCTTTGATTTAAATCCACCTGAAATTAATTTAAGTGTAGACGGAAGAGAACTCAAAAATAACGATACCCTCCCTTCATCCTTTGACCTTTTCATTGAAGTAAAGGATGAATCAGGTATAAATATAGCAACCGACAGTATAACTCTTGAGATAGGTAATTTAAAGGAAAAATTAAATGACTTTTTTTACTATAAACCTGAAAGCCACACAGAGGGATTTGTAAACTACAGAATCAAAAATCTCGCACAGAGCTTATATACTCTGAGTGTCTCAGCATATGATATCTTTCATAACAGAAAGGCAATATCAAGGCAAATTTATATCTATGTTGAGGATACAACAGAGCTTTCTGTCAGAGATATTATACCCTACCCCAACCCTGCTTCTGATTTTATATTTATTGGATTCAATATTTCCAGAAAGGCACTTGTAAGAGCTAAAATATACACAATGAGAGGTATAAAGATTTTTGAAGCACCATACAGGATTTTTCCTTCGGGTTTTAATTCAATAAAGTGGAAAATTGATAGCAACATTGCAAACGGACTTTATTTCTTTATAATTGAAGTAAAAGACCCTCAAAAAGGGAGTATAATAAGAAAAAGGGGGAAGATAATTGTTTACAGGTAAATTTTTAAAATTTCTATTCTTTATATTTTTTATGGCACTACCTGTAAAATTTCCAGAAAAAGATATTTTAAAAAGACCGGGAATTATTAAAAAAGTCAGGAATAAAAAAAGAAGAAAAAAATCAGGTTTATTATTAACAGAAAGGGACACTTTTGTTATAAAAGAAAACGTATTTTTTGAAATAAAACTTCTTAAAGGAATAAATTTAAACTGAATATTTATTTCTCTTATAATTAAGCATGCTCAAACCCCTGCTTGTTACACTGAAACATTTTTTTCAGAAAAAGCGCACCATTCCTTATCCTGAAAAGAAAAAAGAATTATCCTATAGAGCAAGATGGAGGCATAGATTACAGAGATGGGAGAACGGGCTTGAAAGATGCATAGGTTGTATGTTATGTGCAGGAGCCTGTCCCACGGATGCAATTTATATTGAAGCAGAGGAAAATGACCCTGAAAACCCTGTTTCCCATGCTGAAAGATATGCAAGGGTATATGAAATTGATTATGGAAGATGTATACTCTGTGGTTTCTGTGTTGAGGCATGCCCTACAGAAGCCCTTGTTATGGACAAATTTTTTGAGCTTGCAGGGTATTCAAGAAGGGAAATAGTTCTGACAAAAGATAAACTCCTTGACCCACCCGGAACACCTGCAAAAAGAGCTTGGCTTTCCTTTACAAGACAGGGAGACCCCAAAGGAGCACCTGTTGTATCTCCTAAGGATCAGACGCCCCAGAAATGAAACTTTTATTTTTACTTTTACCGATTTCTGCCTTTTTAATTCTGGTTTCAAACAGAATATCTATTGCACTTTTTTATTTCTTTCTGAATTTAATAATTACAGGTATACTATACTTTCTGATTAAAAATCCTTTTTTCGGACTCTTAATAATTTTTCTATACATAGGAGGAATACTTGTCTTATTTGTTTTTCTTCTTCCTCTTTTGAGAATAAGAAACGAAATTAAAGAAAAAGGAATAAAAATCTTTATTACCTTTTTTGTAACCTATATCCTGATATTCATCAGCATCAATCTTTCCAAACTCTTTAAATTGCAGAGACCTGAAGAATTTGATCTCCAGAGGTTCTCCTTCATCCTGATAAAAGACTATCTTGGATTTGAACTTATTTCGGTTCTTTTACTTATAGCAATCATAGGAGCATTTCTTCTTATAAAAGATGAATATTGAAATCTTTTCGGTCCTTTTAACCTTTTTCATATCCCTTCTAATAATTCTCTTTAAAAGAAGTTTTGTTTATTTTTTAATTTCAATTGAAATTGCTTTCAATTCTCTTTTACTCTTATTTGCTATAAACATAGGAAAAAAGGGATTTGAAAGCTCAATCTTTTTTGTGTATATTCTTGGAATTATTGCGGCTGAAACAGCCATAGGTCTTGCAATACTTCTAAATCTTGTCAGGCAAAAGGAGAGTGATAATTATGATGTATAAAATTCTTTTTGGTTTAATCATTCTTCTGCCTCTTACAGGAGCAATTATACAGGGTATGTCTGGAATTAAAAATCCAAAAAAAGCAGGGGGAATAGCAACTCTTTTCATATTCCTTTCCTTTATCTTACATTTAAAAATCATAGGTTCTGAAAAAGAAATATTTTATTTCCCTTTTATAATTTTTTCTGATATAGAAATTTACTTTTCCTTTTTAATAAATAAAATAAACATTCTAATGGGGTTGATGGTAACCTTTGTATCAGGACTTATACATCTCTATTCCATCGGTTATATGGAAAAGGATGAATCGCCTGAAAGATATTTCGCCTATCTGAACCTTTTCGTATTTTTCATGCTTCTTATAGTTTATTCAGGAAATTTTCTTTTAATGTTTATTGGATGGGAGGGAGTTGGATTATGTTCATATCTTTTAATTTCATATGAGTCATGGAGAGATGATGCAAGAAATGCAGGAACAAAGGCATTTTTAGTAACAAGATTTGCTGACTTTGGTTTCATTGTTTTCCTTCTAATTTATTACAAAATTTTTGGAACATTTGAAATAAATGCACTCAAAGGAGTCTCTTATAATCCTTTAATAATATGGCTTTTAATATTTGCATTCATTGCTGCATGTGGAAAATCGGCTCAGTTTCCCTTTTATGTATGGCTCCCGGATGCAATGGAAGGTCCAACACCTGTATCAGCACTGATTCACGCTGCAACAATGGTAACAGCAGGTGTATGGCTGATGATAAAACTCTCTCCTCTGTTTCAGATATATCCTGAAGTGTTAAACTTAATTCTTATTATCTCCTCAATAACTCTTATAATCTCAGGTCTTATAGCTTCCTTTGAAAGGGATTTAAAGAAAATTCTTGCCTATTCAACAATTTCACAAATAGGTTACATGTTCTTTGCAATAGGAATGGGTTATCCCCTTCTTGCCTTTCTGCATCTTCTCACCCATGCCTTTTTCAAGGCACTATTATTTCTCTCATCAGGTAATGTAATGCATCTTATTCACGAAAAAATAAATATTTTTGAAACAAGGGGAATCAGAAAGGTTCATCCATTTACAGCCTACACCTTTCTCCTGGGTTCACTTGCACTTCTCGGTTTCCCTTTAACAGGTGGATTTATAAGCAAGGAGCTTATAATAAATGCATCTTTTTCAAAGCCCGGATTTTTCTATGTGGCATCCATCGGTGCCTTCTTAACAGCTTTTTATATAATAAGGGGGTATTCTCTTTGTTTTGAAGGTGATAAAAAAGAAAAACATTACGAAAAAATTTCTCAGGTAATGAACATATCACTTTTTGTTCTATCAATCTTTGTAATTTTAACAGGTCTTCCTGCTTTTGAAAGTCTGTATTTTGAAATTTTTAACAAAGAACTTCATTTTGAAAACCCTCTTTTATACCGTTTCTTCCCCTTATTTCTTGCTGCAATAGGTATGTATATTGCCTTTGAGAGATATACGAAAGAAACACCTCCTTTAAAAGGGAAGTATTATAAATTATCAGAATTCTTTTTAAGAGGATTCTTTTATGACGATTTCATATCAAAATTTATCTTCGGTTTTATCAAGAATTTTTCATTTTATCTATCAAAGTTATTTGATAGAGGAGTTATAGATTTTACGATAGTTGAAGGAAGCGGAAAAGCAGTGTTTCTTACAGGTAATTTTGTATATAAATTTTTTAAAAGAAAACCCTATTTTTATTTGTTAATAATCTTAATTTTTTTCTTTATCCTTATACTACAATTTTTGAAATAATAAGAATTTAACCTTTAAAAATTTCTTTTAAAACCTCAATCAATTTCTGTAAAGTATAGGGTTTTGGGAGAAAATACCATTCCTTTTCTCTGATCATGGATAACTCCCTCTCCTTATCACTATAACCACTTGAAATTATAACCCTCAGGTCCGGTTTTTTAGAAGTAAAACTCTCTGCAATTTCAATTCCTGAACCATCAGGTAATATTAGGTCACAAATAAGCACATCTATCTCTTCCTTCTCAAAAATCTTAATTGCTTCCTCTATATTCTCTGCCTCAACAGGCAGGAAATGATGTTTGTTCAATACCATTGAGAGAAATTTTCTGACACCCTCTTCATCCTCCACAACAAGGACTTTTCTCCCTTTTCCATCAATTTCAATATGTCTTTCAGGTCTTAACTCACTGGTTCTCTTTCCTACAGGAGTAGCAGGAAGGTATATCTTAAAGGATGTTCCCTCTCCCTTTTCACTGTATACATTAATCCATCCACCGTGTTGTTTAATTATTCCGTAAACAACAGAAAGACCGAGCCCGGTTCCTTCTCCTTCAGGTTTTGTTGTAAAAAAAGGTTCAAATATATAATCTATGATTTCTTTATCAATACCAACACCTGTATCCTCAACAGTTACCAAAACATATTCTCCTTCTTTTGCATCCGGATGTAACTCTGTATACTCTTCACCAATATATATATTCTCTGTCTTTATCTTTAATTTACCTCCATCAGGCATGGCATCTCTTGCGTTAACAGCTAAATTTAATATAACCTGTTGAATCTGTGTTTTATCAGCTTTACATGGCCAGAGTTCTTTCTCAAAATCAAACACAAGCTGTATATCCTCACCCAAAAGCCTGTTAAGCATTTCTTTTATTTCAGATATAGCCTCATTTAAATCAAGAACTTCAGGATTGAGATACTGTCTTCTGCTGAAAGCAAGAAGTTGTTTTGTGAGAAGTGCTGCACGCTGAGCTGCCTTTTTAATCTCCTCCAGATAAATTTTCTGTGTAGGATCAGGATTGAATTTTGCGATAATTAAATCTGCAAAGCCCATTATAGGTGTTAACATATTATTGAAGTCATGCGCGATACTCCCTGTTAACCTTCCTATAGCTTCCATTTTCTGTGCCTGAATCAGCTGTTGCTGAAGTGCTTTTTCTCTTGTAACATCAATTATTATACCCTCTATGTATTTAACCTTACCCTTTTCATCCCTGATTGCTCTTGCATTTATTGAAGCCCAGAACTTCCTTTTATCTTTTCTCTTAAGTTCCACCTCATAATCATTGATGATATCATTCCTTTCCAGACTTTCAATCAGCTTTTTTCTATCATCAGAACTTACATAAAGAACATCTGCTTTTAATCCTTTCCTTAAATCCTCTTCTTTATACCCAAACATCTTCATTGCAGCAGGGTTAAATTCAAGAATATTACCTTCATAGTCACTTATATAAACTCCAACAGGCAGATTATCAAAAAGCCTTTTATATCTTAATTCTGCCTCTAAAGCTTTCTTTTTTTCTCTGTTTTTTTCCAGAACAGATTTTATGGCCACTGGAAGTTTAATGAAATGTTTGGCTGATTTTAAAACATAATCATCAAGCCCATTTTTCATTGCTTCAACGGCGATTTCCTCATTTCCTGTTGCTGTAAACATTATAACAGGCATAAATTTATCTTTTTTTTTAATTTCTTTTAAAACCTCTAATCCATCTGCCCATCTTAATTGATAATCTGTTATAACCAGGTCAAATTTCATGTCATCAAGATTTTTTTTAAAATCCTTTCTATCAAGAACCTGAATCACATCCACATCCTCAAACTCCTTCTTTAAAGCCCTTATTATTAACAATCTGTCATCAGGATTGTCATCAACAAGTAATATTCTTAACATATCACCTCCTTCATATTTCAGGTTTTTTATTAAGAATAATCCAATACAGTTCAAGGACTTTAACCATCTCAACTAAATTTTCCAAGGAAACAGGCTTTACAAGATATGAATTTGCTCCAAGATCATAAGCTCTGTTTATATCAGGAGATTCAGAAGATGATGTTAGAACTACAACAGGTATTCTCTTTAATTTTTCTTTTGTTTTTATCCACTCAAGAACTTCAAATCCTGATTTTTTGGGGAGTTTTAAATCAAGAAGTATAAGAAAAGGGACAGGAAATTTTTCCCTATCAGTATATTTTCCATAACCTTCAAGATAAAGTATAGCTTCCTCTCCATCTTCCACAACATAAATAGGATTTACAATTTTAGCCTTCTCAAAGGCTCTTTTTATAAAAAAGACATCATTCGGGTCATCCTCTACCAGTAATATGCTATATTTTGTGCAACTTTTCATTTTTTGCCCCTTTTAAGAGTTTAAACCAGAATTTACTTCCCTTACCCTCCTCTGATATAATTCCTACTTCTCCTCCCATTCTCTCAACACATTTTTTAACAATAGCAAGTCCCACACCTGTTCCAGGATATTTATCAACACTATGAAGCCTTTCAAAAATCTTAAATATCTTTTCTGAATATTCTTCAGGAATACCTATCCCATTATCCTCAACCCATATCCTAACACTATTACCCTCTTCCTCTGCTCTCACTGTTATCTCAGGTATTTTATCCTTCTCTACAAATTTAATTGCGTTGGATATAAGATTTAAAAAAACCTGAAAGAGAAATTTTCTATCCGCAATAACCTTTGGTAAAGGCTTTTTGATATTTATCTTTGCTTTCTTTTTCTTAATCTCACTCTCAAGAGCATCAATTACTTCTTTTAAAATCTCCTCGGTATTCACACTCTGAATTCTGAGATCAGTCTTTCTTATTTTTGAATATTCAAGTAAATCTCTTATAAGACGATCCATATTTTCAGAAGCCTTGATAATTCTTTCAGCATACATCATACCCATCTCATCAAGCCTATCACCGTAATCTTCAATCAAAGCTCTTGCAAATCCCTGCATTGCTCTTAAAGGTGCTCTCAAGTCGTGAGATACCGTGTATGCAAAAGCTTCCAGCTCCTTGTTTGTTTCCAGAAGTTTTTCTTCTAATTTTTTTCTATCAGAAATATCTATCACAGCAGCTATCACCTTTATTAAATTCCCCTCCTTATCATAAATGGGAGCCGGAGATAAGAGAGCATCAAATGTGGTTCCATCCTTCCTTTTCAATTTTACTTCAAAAATCTCTACACCCAGCTTCCCTTTTCTCAAAAGATTAAGTCTTCTTACAATCATTTCTCTCTGCTCAGGAATAATATAATCAAAAAGATTTTTTTTACCGATAATTTCTTCCTTTGAATTACATCCCATCATTTCCACAAATCTTTTATTAACAAACAAAAAATTCCAGTTCTTGTCTCCTTCACAAAAGGCAATCAATGGAGATTCAACAAGTGTTCTGTATCTCTTCTCAGACTCTGCAAGTTCCTTTGTTCTCTCTTCAACAATCTTCTCAAGCTCATGGGTATATTCCTTGAGTCTCTGAGTCAACTTAATCTGATTCAAAGCAATTCCTATGAAATGACTTATTTCAATTCCTGTTTTGATTTCTTCCTTTGTGAATCTTCTGGGTTTTCTGAATCCTATATTTATAGAAGCAATTAATTTATCTTCATGAAAGATCGGAAAAACAGCAAAAGATTTTAAACCATCCTGCATAAACATTTTCAGAAGTTTTCCTTTTTTACTTACTTTAAATACATCCTCAACAACTATATACTCTTTTGTTGACATTTCACTTATATCAGCAAAATACTCAAGTGGAAGCTCACTCTCTATTCTCAAATCATCCTCAAGAAAACCCTCTGCATGAAAGATTTTGAATTTCCTTTTCTTAAAATCATAGATTATAAAACCTATTCCATCGGCTTCAAAAAATTCCTTCAGTACAGATGATGTATTTTTTGCTAATTCCTCTTCTGTAAATCCTTTCAAAATTCCATCCTTAATGTTATTTAAAATTGTTATTCTTGCAAGGTTCTTTTTCAACTCCTGATTAAGATAATACTGACTGAATCCCACAGATAGGGTGTTTATAAATTCCTTAACCACTTCTTTTTCGTTATTCTTTATTTCCCTTTCCGAACAGAACAGCAGGGTAATAAGAGAAACAATATTTTTCCTTTTGAAAAAGGGAATTGATAATGACTTTTTAATATCATATCCTTTCATATAAGGATATAGAGGGTGCTTTCTTAATCCATCGAGGTCTCTTTCGAAAAAACTTCTTTCTTCTAAATACGGGGTTATTGAATTATACACAAAAGGGAACTTTTTATTTTTCAACTCTTCTGAAACCTCCAGCTCAGGATATATTTTCAAAATTGTAAATTCTTTCTTGGATACATCAAGAACTGTCGCAACAGCAAAATCAAAACTCACAAATTTTCTCAGATTTTCAAAAAAGAAATATAAAACTTTATCGATTTCTTCTGTTCTTAATATAAGATTTAAAAGCTCATACATTATTTTCAATTTCTCTATTGAATTCTCAAGTGATATTCTGAGTTTCTCCTGGATATGTCCTATTTCAAGCTCCTCGATGATGTCTTTAAGATAGGTTATATGTTCCTTTTTAAAACCAGAAACTTCTTTTGAAGCAAGTGTAACAAAACCCACAAGTTTTTTTCCGTGTTTTATAGGAAAAATAAGAAGGGATTTTAAACCCCTTGATTTAAGAATTTTAATACCCTCGGTTTCAGGATACTCCGATATATTATCATAAATCAGGGGGCTGTATTCCTTTATCTTTTCAGGAACCTCTCCGAGAATATTGAAGGATATCAGGTCACCCTCCTTAAATGTTGGTTTCTTTTTATCAAAGCTTTTAGCAAATATTACTCTTAAAATCTTTTTATCATAATCAATAGCAAGCACACTTGCGACATCGCAAGGAATAATTTCATTTATGTTTTCAAGAGCTGCTTTTAAAAGTTCGATCATTCCCTTTCTTTCTATAATCCTGGAATGAATCTTATTCATTAACTCCAGTCTCTTCACATAAAGTTTTATCTTCTCCTCAGATTTAACCCTCTGAGATATATCAACTCCTGTTACCAGAATTGCATCTATCTTATCATCTTTATAAATAAGTACCTGTCTTTCAGTAAAATAAATATATTTTATCCTTCGTTTTTTATCATAAACTCTCACTATTATGGGTGGTGTGGGTTCTCCTTTAAAATCTCTTTTAAGCTGTTTCATAACCTTTTCTTTATCCTCTTCATGGACAAAAAACAGGGGGTCTTTTCCTATTATATCTTCTTTTTTATACCCTATAAGTTTACATGTATAACTATTAATATCCCTTATTTTCCCATCAATGCCTATTATCAGACTGACTGTTGGATTTCTTTCAAATAAGTACCTGTATTTTTCTTCATTCTCTTTTAATTTTCTTTCCATTTCTTTTCTCTGTGTAATATCTCTGACAATTGCAATCAGATAATCCTCATCACCAACTCTCAACTTATTCAAGCTCACCTCTGCATCAAAAAGCTCACCATTCAATTTTCTATGTTTCCATTCAAAAAGTTGTGGCTTCCCCTCATAGGCAAGTCTTATTTTCTCAAGTGCCTTCTCCCTCGACGCTCTTCCATCTAGCTGAAAAGGCGGTGAAAAGGTCTCATAGGGAGTGCTACCTATTATGTCCTCCTTGGAACATCCAAAAATCTCAAGGGTCTTTAAATTACATTCAATAAATCTATCCTCTTTCATAATAAAAATTGCATCATTTGCAGTTTCAAATAGAGTTCTGAACTTTTTTTCATTTTCAATTAATTTTTCCTCAATTTTTCTTTTCTCCGTTATATCCTCAACAGTCCCCTCATAACAGATAATTCTACTCTCACTATCTCTTACAACCCAAGCATTCTCTCTAACATAAATTGTCCTTCCATCCTTAGTCTTCCAGGCAGATTCAAAACCTGTTATTCTTCCTTCTTTCTCTATTTTTTCTTTAAATAAACTTCTGGGATATCCTGGTTCAAATCCTTCTTTTTCAAGATTCCTTTTTGCAAGTTCCTCAAAAGAGGAATAACCGAGCATCTCAACGAGTGTCTTATTTGCATACAGAATTCTTCCATCAGGAGTGGTTCTATAGAACCCGATATTACTTCTTTCAACAAGCGATTCAAAATTTTTCTCATATTTTTCTTTTAACTTTATAAGATTTTCAACTCTTATCTTGAACTCCTCTTCATTAAAGGGTAACTTCAGAATATCATCAAAACCCTTTTTAAGGAAATAAGCTGTATCAGCTTCCGGAGGAACAGTTACCAGAACAGGAAGAAAAACTGTTCCATACTCTCTAATTTTCTTTATTTTCTCAAGGAATTTACCAGCAAAAAATTCATCAAGAATTATTAAAGAAAAATTATTTTCATCCAAAAATTTATCATTTTTTATTTCAGACCAATCATAATTAAGATTTTTTAAAATATTACATATTTTTTGTTTCTGATTCGTATCTTTTAAACCGATTCCTATCCTAAACTTTTCCATTTTATTTAATCACGACTCCGCGAAAATTCCCTTTCAAATTTAAAATAAACCAAAAACATATTTCAGACATTTCTCCTTAATCCTTTTTATTTTAAAGTTTAAAATAAATTTTGTCAATTAAACCAAATAAAACTGCATTAATATTTGCAATTTTAAAATTTTATAATTAAAATTTAAATATGAATTCTGAATTTAAAGAAATTGAAGAACTCTTTAACAAATGGGAGAAAGAGGGAAGAAAGTCAAGAACCTTTGCTGCACTTGCAGATGCTTATAGAAAAAGAAAGATGTACGAAGAGGCACTTTCTGTTCTTGAGGAAGGTTTGAAAATTCACCCTGATTATCCTGTAGCTCATTTTGTAAAAGCAAAAATACATCTTGAAAGAAACGAACTTGAGATGGCAAAATTATCTCTTGAAAAAGTTGTAGAACTTGACCCGAATCATATTGTTGCATGGAGATTGCTGGCAGAGACATGTGAAAAACTCGGGAAAGAGGAAGAAGCACTCAAAGCCTATAAAAAACTTTATGAACTTGATCCCTTAACCCAAGATGTCGAAGATAAAATAAAGGAACTGGAAGAAAAAATAAAAGAATATCAGACTCCATCCCAAATACCAATGCAAGAACCAGGAACACTTGAATTTGGTGAAATAAAAATAGAGGGAAAAACCGAAGAAGAAACGTTGGAAGTTTCAGAAGAATTACTTACTCCTCCGGATGAACCCCTACTTGATATTTTGGAGGACAAAGAGCTTATATCTGAGGAAATGGAACTGCCTCAGGTTCCAGAAGAAGCAAAGGAAATTCTGAAAGAGATTGAAGAAGAAACAGAGAAAGAAGAAGAAAAAAAAGAAGAGGAGGAGATAGACCTCACATTTGTTGAGGACATAGGAAAGAAACCTGAAGAATCTGAGGGAAGCTTTATAAGTGGGAACGAAATCGGAGGAGAAATTTCAATAGAGGAAGAAAGTTTGATAGAAGAAGAAATAAAATTTGAAGAGAAAAAAAAAGAAGAAGAAAAAGAAGAAGGCGAAAGTATTTTAATAGAAGAGAATATACTGGAAGATATAACACTTGAAACAGAAACTCCTTTAGGTGAAGAAAGTAAAGAGGAAATCAGGGAGGTGGAAAATAAAGATATGATAGAAAGTGAACAGAAGGAAGAACAGGAAATGATAAGTAAAGAAGAAGTGGGTATTATAGAAATAAAAGCAGGTGACTTACTTCTTGAAGAAGAAATTTTAACTGAAGAGAAATTAAAAGCAGAACTCGTAGAAGAAACAGTAAAAGAGGAAGTAAAAACACCTGAAATTGAAGAAAAAATTGAAATAGAAGAGAAAAAAGAAGAAATAAAGGAAGAAGAATTTGAAGAAAAATCAGCAGAAGAAGAAATAATAAAACCAGAAGAGTATACAGATATAGCAGGGATATTATCAGAAAAAGAAGAAAAACTGAGTGGTCATCCCTCACAATTCATGGAAGAACTTGAAACAGGTGATATTGTGGAGGAAGAAGGGGAAGAAATAATCGGGAAAGAAGAAGAAGTAACTTTAAGTGAAATACTCGAAGAACCTGAAAGACCGGCTGAGAGTATTGAGGACATTGTAATTGAAAAATCAGGAGAACCTTCTGAAATTCTTGAATTGATAAAAGAAAAGGAAGGCAAAGAAAAAGTAAAAGAGGGAATCGAGGAAGAGAAAGTAAGAGAGGAAGCAAAAGCACCTGAAATTGAAGAAGAAACTGAAGAGGGAAAAGAAGAGATAGAGGAGGAAATAAAAGAAGAGATGGAAATCCCTGAAGAGGTAACAGAACTTTTTGAAGATGTAGAAGAGGAAAATGAAGAAAAAGAAGAGGGAGAAATTACATCAGAAATAAAGGAGGAAACGGATGAAGAAAAAATCACAGAAAAAAATTACAGAAGTTTCGTTGAGTGGATTAACATCCTTAAAAAAGAGAGTTAGTTTTTTAAAAAAAATCATTAAATTAAATGAAGTTGATGCTTTTTTTATAAATCATCTTCCAAATGTGTTTTATCTTACAGGATTTACGGGCTCCTCAGGAATTGTAATAATTACGAAAAATAAAAATTATTTTTTCACTGATTTCAGATATAAGATACAATCTGCAAAAGAGGTTTCTAAACTTTTCAAAATAATAATAGTGAGTAAATTTGAAGAAATTTTTGATATTTTTGGAAATAGAAAAATAAAAATTTTATGTGAAAAGGAAAGTCTGAACTATGAAAATTATGAGTTTTTAAAGAAAAAGAAAAAGTATAAGGTAATTCCTGTTTCTTCTCCTGTTTATTCATTAAGAATGTATAAAAATGAAGAAGAAATAGAAAAGATAAAAAAAGCACAGAGAAATGCAGAAAAAGTTCTCAAAAAAGCACTTGAAATTCTCAAACCTGGAAAAACAAAGGAAATAGAACTTGCCTCTGAAATTGAGTATCTTATGAAAAGGGAAGGGTATGGAGTTGCATTTCCAACAATAGTAGCAACAGGCAAACATTCTGCGTTACCTCATGCAAAACCAAGAAATGTGATTATAAAGCATAACACTGTCCTTTTAATTGATATGGGTTGTATTTATAAAGGTTATTACTCTGATATGACAAGAACTTTCTGGATTGGTAATAATCCACCTGACTGGTTTAAAAAGATATATCAGATAACACTTGATGCTGTTTTAAAGGTAGAAGAAGGTGCAAAAAAAGGTATGCATGTTAGAGAAGTTGATAAAATAGCACGAGATTATATTAAAGAAAAGGGATATGGTAATAAATTTGGGCACGGACTCGGACATGGTGTTGGAGTTGAAATTCACGAAAAACCTTCTGTGTCTCCCAGAGGTAAAGAAAAACTCGAAAAAGGCATGGTATTCACAATAGAACCAGGAATTTATCTTGAAACAAGGGGAGGAGTAAGGATAGAGGACCTGGCCTATGTAAATAATAAAGGCAACCTTGAAATCATAACAAGATTTCCAAAGAAATTGATTAGGATTTAAAAATTGATATGATTTTTGATCTCACCTGATAAATCCATGTCAAAGGGGGTTCTTTTGTGATTATCTTTAATTTTAACATCGGCTCCTTTTTTTATTAAAAAATTTATTATCTTCAAATCACCTCTAAATACAGCTATATGTAATGGTGTTTGTCCCTCTCTATTTTTTGAATTAACATCAGCTCCTTTTCTCACCAGAAATTCTACAACACTAAAATTTTCCCTGTCACATGCAAGATGAAGCGGTGTGTTTTCACCCATACCTTTTTTATTAACATCTGCACCTTTTTCAACAAGATATTCAACAATTCTAAAATCACCGCTGAAACGAACTGCATAATGGAGTGGAGTATCATTGAACATATCTTCTTTCTTTAAATCAGCACCATTATCAATTAAAATTTTAATTGTTTCTAATTGACCCTTCTTAATAGCATAATACAGAGGAGTAAGAGCCACTCTGTTCTGATGGTCAATATTCACTTCTTCTTTTATAAGTCTCTTAACCATATCTACATACCCTGAACCTGCTGCAAAATGAAGAAGCGTGCAACCATCATCAAATAAATAATTCTTACCAAATTTTTTATAATAAAGGTCAATTAAATGATATGCTATATCTTTCGAACCCTCCTCAACAGCAATATGAAGAGGAGTTTCTTTATTTTCATTTGTAACATTCCACTCTGCTCTGTATTTGAGTAATAGTTTGAATATTCTAAAATCACCTTTTAGTGCTACAAAATGTAAAGGAGTAAATCCCAGAAATGTCTGTTTTTCATTATCAACTCTTGCATTTACATCAGCTCCTTTTTTCAATAAAAATTCAACCATATCATAATTTCCCTTTATTATTGCCAGATGGAGAGGAGTTCTTCCTCTTTCATTTCTTAAATTTATATCAACTCCTTTTAATAAATAGAATTTCACAATCTCAATATGACCCTCTTTTACTGCACAATGCATCGGAGTATCTCCTGAACTATCAACTGTAAAAAGAATGTTTTTACCCTCTTTTTTAACTATTTCTTTAACAACTTCCAGTTTTCCCTCCTTTGAAATATTGTGAATTCTGAAGATATTATCCATTAATCCATTTCTTTCAACCTTCTGTAGAATGTCGCTTTAGAAAATCCCAGTTTTTTCCATTCTTCATTCCATGTCCTACCAATTTTTTTAATCCCTTCTTTCAAAATAAGCTCCTCAAGCTCATCCACTGTTATACCATGTTTCCTTAAATAATCAAAAATAATCGAACCATTCAATTCTTCATTTTCAAAGTTATTCTCATAATTATCAACAACATCAAAACTTTTACCTATAACTTCAAGCACATTATCAAGAGTAACAAATCCTATAACCGAGCATCTCATCTTTAGTCTTTTTACTATATTTAGTAGCTGTCTTACATTTCTTGGATAATGATATTCATAAACAAGATAATCATAGGCATTTTTTGAAATTTCTATATCTTTCAATTCCCTTTCCAGAATGGCCTTTATATCCTCTCTTCTTTCCCTTAAAGGTGGAATATGTAAATGGAAGCCTTCTATTCTTCCGAGTAAATCTTCACGGAATAATTCATCCTTAACAAGCTGATTTAGATTTTTATTAGTGGTTAGCATCAATCTGCCTGTAAATTTTATATCTTCCTTTCCCTGCATTCTTCTGAATTCACCAACATCTATCACATGAAGAAGCATTTTTTGAGCCTCAGGAGTTAAATCACCAATTTCTTCAAGCAAAAGAGTTCCTTCCTCAATCAATTCAAATAAACCCACATTCTGAGTAACACCTGTAAAAGCTCTGGCTTCATTTCCAAATAACATCTGATAAAGATTATCAGGAGGATAGGCGGCTATATTGAATCTTTCAAACCTTTCTTTTTTTCTTTTTGATCTCTTATGAATAATATAAGCAAGGGCATCCTTACCAACTCCTGTCTCACCTGTTATTAAAATAGGTTCCTGAATATCCTTCCATTCTTCGGCTTTTTTTATGATCTGCACCATCTGAGGAGACTCCACTATATAACCTTCTTCAGCATATTCTTTTTTCAAATACTCTATATTCTTATCCCTGAAAAAAACATTAAAAGCATCCTTTAGCTGTTCAGGAAGATTTTCCAGATTCATGGCTTCAATAGGAATCGCATTAAGAGCATAAACCCTTTCAAAAATTTCATGATTTGCATATCTTGTAACCAGAATAGCAGGAATATCAGGAAAAATTTTTCTAAATTCTTTCAGCGCAGATAAACCCTCTATATGTGGTTCACCAAAAAAATTCTCTGAAGGATAATTACCTCTTTCAACGTGTAAATCAAACACAGCAAATTCAACCTTTTCCTTTTTTGCATTTTCAATTAATTTCTTACTTTCCCTGAAATGTCTTAATTTCTTATCAGGAAAAAGTTTCTTAACTGCTTTTACGATATATTCTTCATCATCAAGTATATAAATCATATCCAATCCTCCTTGAATTCATATTTTTGCAAAAAACATTCCAATAAATTTTAATAAAATTTCGCTGAATTTTCTCAGATATGTATCAAAATGAAACATCTAAGTCTCATTATGAAAAAACTGGATGAACACCAGAATTTTGTATATATGGATAAATTTTTAATATAATTTCCACATATCAATATGAGTAACCTTATTCTTTTTATCACTTTCGTATCCTTGTTCAAACTCATGGAAATAAAGAAAATATCAGATGAGGACAAAATATATAATCTTCTTGTTCTTAAAGATACTAAAAACAAATATCATGTGGTCCTGAGCACACAGGCAGGTATAAAGTCATTAAATATTAATGGTGAGCTTGAATGGTATAAACCAGGTAGTTTCTGTCCTCTCAGGTATGAGTTAGCTGACCATTATCAGCTTGAAAATATTCTTGGATTTAAAAAGTATGATAAATTTTACCGCATATATATCATATCTTTAAATGACGGAAGCATAGTAGACTCAACAGAATTAAATCTGAAAGAACTTCCACAGGGTATCCAGTACGTTATAGTGAGTGGAAAATATTTTATAATTGAGGCATGGTATGAAGGTAAAAAAATAAAGAGGGAACATTTCGTGTTGATTTATAAAAATAAAAAAATAAAAATAAGAAAAATAGAATTTTCTCCAGTACCCTTATACGGAACCGTAATAGACGGTCTCCCGATTCTCAATTGTTCCACACCGTTAAACCTGGCTCAGTCCCAATCAGGACTTTCTGATTATTATCCAGGAGTTGTAATCATATCACCTAAAACGCGGAAGATAATGACAAGATATGTATTCCCTCTTCCTGGATATTACAACTCAAGATTTTACAAACATCCTGAAAAAAACGCCATTCTTTTCCCTCTTTCACCAAGTCAGTTTACATACTGGCTTGATTTCACATATGTTATAATTCTTAAAATTCCTGAATTAAAAGAAATAAAGAAAATACCCTTTGATTTCAAAAGTATTACAAGTAATTGGATAAAACTCGATACCGAATATGTGTTTATTCTCACAAGTTTCAAACAAAATGAGCTGTATGTAATAAACGATAAACTTAAAATAATAAAAAAAATGAAATATGGAGATAAAGCTATTCTCAAAACCAGCAAAAAGTTTAGAACCACAAGATGGGTAAAAATTCTGGAAGGCGATATTAATCATGATAAAAAAAAGGATGTAATTATTATAGATTTTTCTTCAAGAATGTCATATGACCCAAAAAGCGGTGTATTACTTGATAGAGAGGGTTATAAAGATATATCAGGTACATTTTATATCTTTTTAAATCCTTTCAAATCACAACCTATAAAAGTAAAAGAATTTAAAGGAATACTTCCCTCATTTTTATACTATATTGAGGAAAATAATTTGTTTTTTGTAGGAAAATACGACGAAATAAAAATATATAAATTAAAATGGGAAGTTTGATTTTTTTATTTTTATTTACTTCTGGATTTTTCAAAAATGCAGGACTCACCTTTGTTCACCCTCTGAGTTTTATCTTCTCATCAAGCGATACTGTTTACATATTCACAAAAGATAAAATTATTTTTAGAGCAATTGTAAAGAATGAAAGACTTGTTAAACTTGATTCGATACTTATAAATATTCCTGAAATAAAGGATGGATATTTCGACGGGAAAAATATTTTTGTTATTAACAACAAAGGACTTTACAGAGGAAACAAAAGAGGAAACTTTGAATTAATAGAAAAAGGCAAAATAAAAGATATTTCAGGAATCAGTGAATACACTTTTATACTTTTCAATAAAAAAATGCAGATAAGGAAAAAAGGAGAAAAAATTAAAGAGATACTTGTTTCTGACAAATTCACATTTATAGAACCTTTTGATTCAAACAGAATATTTCTATCAGGGAAGGGCAGGGTGCTTATAATTGATTTAAGAAATAACAGAAAATTATTTGAGTATGAGAATAAGAGGTTTCAAGATTTCAATGAAGAGGAACTGGCTAAATTAAAGAAAAATATAAAGATTTTAAAATTCAAACATTTTACAATTCAAAGAAATAAAATATACATCGTAGCAGGTTGGAAGATAAAAGATGGAGAAAAAGAAAGTTTAATTTTAAAAATTGACAGTAATTATAATGTAGAGAAGGAAAAAACACTTGATTTTATTGTAAATTCAATAGTAAAAACTGAAAATTTTATTATCGCAGGAGGGTATAAAGATGATTTTGAAGGAAAAATTTACTTTCTTGAACCAGAAAATTTGCAGATTAAAGAGAGGGTAGAAGACGCCTTCAGAATTCTAAGCTTAGAATTAATTGATAACACCTATCTCCTTGCTTCAAGATATGCTGGTGGGTATTTACTTCTGAATACAACTAACATACATAAGATTTATACAGAAGAATTTTATAGATATATATCACGACTTATGGGTCTGAATAAAGCAGAGAAAAAGGATTTTAACAATGATGGAATTATAGATTTCCTATGGGGCGGTTCAACAATATGGAGAGGACCTGAAGATAAAAAAGTAAACATTGTTATTTTAATAATAAACAAAATTCCTATCGCAAAGAAATCAATATTTGAATATGTAAAGAAAGCTCAAAAGTATAACAATATCCTGAAAGCAGATAAAGCACTCTATTACATTGATGAAGCAATAATGCATTCAGACCTTCTGATGCCTGAAAGTCTTGAAAGTCTTTTTAAATTAAGAGAGCAGATATACTGGAAATTAAAACTTAAAAGAAATTTGAGAAAAGCTGGATTTTTTATTTTGCATAGCATTCCTATTATCTCATTTTTTATACTCGTGATTCTTGCCATTTTCTCGTTTTGGAAAAAAATAGAACACAGAAAATCACCCCCAACAGGTGAAATTTTAAGAGAAATATTAAAAATTCCTGTTATACATAAATTTCTTTCCTGGGAAGATTATATAAACAAAATGGAAGAAATTGACCATTCAAAGCTTGAATATATAAAAAGCGGGGTAGAAGATTCACTCAGGCTTTTAAACAGTCAAAATATATCAACCTCTTTTAGAAATTCACCCGTTGAATGGAGAAGAATTTATAAAAGAATAATAAGAGAACTCAAATTACTTAATCTTTATTTAAATTTATATTCAAAAAACAAAAAAGGTTCTTTTAGAAGGAAAATATTAAAAAGTCTGGTAATTAAAAGTATTTTAATTCTTAAAAAGTTAAGAAAAACATTGTTGGAGAAAATTGAAAAAGAAAAGGGAGATATTATAAAGGATGCTCTTTTAAGTGCAGTAGAAGATATGAAAAACAGATACAGAGGGGAAGCACTGATAAGAACTAAAATTGAATCAACATCCTCTTACAGATTTTTTAAAGATGAAATTCTGAAATTCAAAAATGCCTTCTATTCAATAATAGAAAATGCCATTGAATCCTATGAAAATAAGATAAGAAAAGTAGTTGATATAACAGTTGACTCTGACCCTGAAAGAATACTTATAAATATCAGAGATTATGGAAAGGGAATAACAGAAAAAGAATTGGAATATATTTTTACTCCGGGCTATTCAACAAAGGGAAAAGGAAGAGGACATGGCTTAAATAATGTGGATAAGTTTTTCGAAAAATACGGAGAGTTAAAAATCAGATCTGAACTCAATAAAGGCACTGAATTTACAATAATTCTGCCCTTTGAGAATAAAAAATGATTAATTTAAATTTTATATGTTTTTCCTTTAAAATAATAACTTAAGGTTCAAATCCTTATATAAAATTTTATACACCTATGCCTGAATTCAGACGCGGGATGGTAATCAAATATGAAGGAAAATTCTTTCAAGTAATTGATTTTCAGCACATAATGATGGGAAGAGGACAGGCTCATGTAAAGACAAAACTTAGAAATGTTGAAACAGGACAGGTTCTTGAAAGAACAATAAGGGAATCAGATTCTTTTGAAGAAGTGGAACTAAGAGAAAGAGAAGCAACCTTTTCATACATTGAGGGAGATAATTACGTCTTTTATGATAGTGAAACATACGAGGAAATAATCATTAATAAAGAAAAAATCAAAGAAGCTCTGCCCTATTTAACAGAGGGACAGGAGGTTAAAATTCAATATATTGAAAATGAACCAATAGGAATAGTTTTACCGACTGCTGTGGTTCTTGAAGTTGTTGAAACAGACCCGGGTGTAAGGGGTGATACAGCTTCCGGTGGATCAAAACCTGCAAAACTTGAGACAGGTCTTGTTGTAAAAGTCCCCCTTTACATAAAAATAGGTGAAAAAATAAAGGTTGATACAAGGACAGGTGAATACATCGAAAGGGCATGAAAGATAAAGATATAAAAAAAATTGAGAAATTAATAGAATTAATGGAGAAAAAGGGACTTACTGAGATTGAAATTAAGAAACCATTTTTTAAAATCCATCTAAAAAAGGGTATAGATGTTTCTGAAACCACTCCCAGGGTTTTAAAGGAAGAAAAAGTTCAGGTCACTAAGAAGGAAGAAATCAAACCGGAAATTAAAGAAAAAAAGGAAGAGGAAGAAGGCAAATTTTATTATATAACAGCTCCTCTTGTTGGAACATTTTACAGAGCACCTGCACCTGATGCTGACCCCTATGTTGAGGTTGGGACACATGTAAAACCAGGACAGGTAGTATGCATAATAGAAGCGATGAAAATAATGAATGAAATTGAATCAGATGTGGAGGGAATAGTTAGAGAAATACTTGTTAAAAATGGAGAACCCGTTGAATACGGGCAGAAATTATTCAAAATCGAACTAACTTAAAATGGCCGTTAATTTAAAGTTTCTTTTAAAGAAAATGATTGAAGAGGAAGCATCAGACCTTCACTTAAAAGCAGGACTTCCCCCTGTTTACAGAATCCATGGAAAACTCATAAGGGCAAAAATGGAGCCCCTCACACCAAAGGATTTAACAGAAATTGTTAAAGTAATAATGACAGAAGAACAGCAAAAAAGGTTCCTTGCAAGAAAGGAACTTGATTTTGCAATAGGAGTTCCGGGACTTGGAAGATTCAGGGTAAACTGTTTCATTCAGAGGGGAAGCATAGCAATTGCAATGCGTGCAATTCCTTCCAAGATAAAAACTTTTGAAGAATTAAATCTTCCCCCTGTGCTGAAGGATATATGTCTCAATCCCAGAGGTTTAATACTTGTTACAGGTACAACAGGGAGTGGAAAATCCACAACTCTTGCCGCAATGATAGATTATATTAATAAAAACAGAGCAAGGCATATCATAACAATTGAAGACCCAATTGAATTTTTATTTAAAGACGAAAAGTCAATAATTTCACAGAGAGAAATAGGAAGTGATACCTCATCTTTTGCTTCTGCTTTAAAATATGTTTTAAGACAGGACCCTGACGTTATATTAATAGGTGAGATTCGCGATAAGGCAACCATGGATACAGCAATAAAGGCAGCTGATACAGGTCATCTTGTCATGTCAACACTTCATACCCTCAATGCAACCGAAACCATCAATAGGGTTATATCCTTTTATCCTCCTCACCAGCATCAGCATATCAGAATCATGCTTGCTTCCACACTTGTTGCTGTCATATCACAGAGATTAATCCCAAGAGCAGACGGAAAAGGGAGAGTTCCTGCAGTGGAAATTTTAATAAACACTCCCAGGATAAAAGAATTAATTATGGATGAAAAAAGGACTGTTGAAATACCACAGGCAATTGAGGAGGGATATTATGAATACAAAATGCAGACTTTTGACCAGTCAATTATGAGACTCTACAAGGACGGAATGATAACTCTTGAGGATGCACTTGAAAATGTTACAAATCCTGATGAATTCAAGCTGAAACTCAAAGGTATAAAAACAACATCCGAGACCTGGGACGAAGAAGAGCTCAGAATTGAATAAAAATTCCATAAAGGAGAAAATCAAAAAAATTCTTGATTATTATGAAGGTAATAAAAATCTGGCACTTATTCCTGTCTTAAATATGATTCAGGATGAGGAAGGTTTTATATCAGATGAGAGAATAAAAGAAATATCGGAGATTCTTGAGATAAAAGAAAACAGAATAACAGAAACGCTGACCTTTTATCACTTCTTAAGTAAAGAAAAAAAGGCAAAAAAAACTTTATATATATGCACAAACCTTTCTTGTCTTTTAAATGGAGCAGAAGAAATTATGGAGTTTTTAAAAGAAAACAAAAGTGAACTCAATTTTGAATTCAAGGAATGTGAATGTATCGGATTATGCGATTCTGCACCTGCAGGTCTCATTGACTTTAAACCTTTAAAAAACCTAACAATTGGAAAAATAAAAGAATTAAATGAAAAAATCTGAAAGATTATTAATAAAGAAAAAATACTCTGAAAATATTGATGATTATATAGGTAAAGGTGGTTTTTCATCTTTAAGAAGAATCCTTGAGAATAATATAACTCCTGATGAAGTTATAGAAGAAGTAAAAAAAAGTGGTCTGAGGGGAAGAGGAGGAGCAGGTTTTCCAACAGGTCTGAAATGGTCATTTATACCAAAAAAATCAGCTTTACCTAAATATCTTGTATGCAATGCTGATGAAGGTGAACCTGGAACATTCAAGGACAGGGACATCCTGTTATACGCACCTTATCTTTTAATTGAGGGAATGGTTATAGCCTCCTATGCAATAGGTGCAGAAAAATCTTTTATTTATTTAAGAAAAGAATATAAATGGATTTATGATAAATTATTAAAGGCAATAAAAGAAACAGGAGAAAGAGGATTTTTGGGTAATAATATTTTAAAAAGCGGATTCAACCACAGTATAAAAATATTTATGGGAGCAGGTGCTTACATATGCGGTGAAGAAACAGCACTTTTAGAATCGATGGAGGGAAAAAAGGGGTTCCCAAGGTTAAAACCGCCTTATCCTGCTACAGAGGGTCTATTCGGTTCTCCCACTGTTATAAATAACGTCGAAACTCTTGCAAATATCCCAATTATATTTGAAATAGGAGCAGACAAATATTCAAAAATAGGAACACCGAAAAGCACAGGAACAAGACTTATTGCATTGAGTGGGATAGTTAAAAGGCCGGGTGTTTATGAGATTGAACAGGGTAAAATAACATTGAGAGAAATAATTGAAGACCTTGGAGAAGGAATAAGAGAAGAATACCATCTTGCAGGGGTAATACCAGGTGGAATTTCTGCACCTCCTTTATTACCTGATGAGCTGGATGTGCCCTATGATTATGAATCAATTGCTGAAAAAGGGTCAATGGCAGGTTCAGGTGCAATTATTGTTTTCGGGTATAAGGAGGATAAAAGGAAAGAAATATTTAACCTTTTAAAAAGAGCAGTCCATTTCTTTAAAGAAGAATCCTGCGGGAAATGCACTCCCTGCAGAGAAGGAACATGGATAATTTATAACACCATTGAAAAAATTTCAAAAAGAGAAATTGAATTTAAAAAAGGTATAAGAGTTTTAAAAAAATTACCCTCAAAAATAAAGGGATTATCTGCCTGTCCACTCGGAGAATCCTGTGCAATAATAACTGAATCATTTTTAAAAAAATATTCGGATGTGTTAAAATAAATTGTGATAAACTTAATATTGGTTTTCAGTTTATCAATTCATCAGATTGAATACAAAAAATATCTCAGTTCTTCTGTTTTTGAAAAATATCCTGAGAAAATAACACCTCTTTCTCTGGAACCCAGACCCTCAGGAATAACCCATACCTTTTACGGTTATCTTCCTTACTGGGTTGATACTTTATATTACGATTATTTCCAGATGGAACTCCTGACTCATATTGCATATTTTGCTGTTGAAATAGACCCTTCAACAGGAAATCTTGGCTTCATCCCCTATTTTTCAAGATTTAACAAAATTCTTAATTATGCTCATTCAAGAGGTGTAAAAATTCATATGACATTTATAATTTTTGGAAGCTCAAATGTTTCTCAGTTTCTTAACAGTTCCTCTGCAAGATTAAATGCAATAAATAACATAAAGAACTTTATTTCAAACTATGGAATTGACGGAGTTAACATAGATTTTGAATTTGTTACAGGTTCTGTAAGGGATAGTTTTAATAAATTCATAAATGACCTTTATTATGAGATATTAAATCATCCTGATGGAAGAAAGGAATTATTCATTGCAACTCCTGCTGTTCCTGAATGGTATCCTGGCTATGATGTGGCATATCTATCAAATCATTCTGATGGTCTTTTCATAATGGCTTATGACTTTCATTATAGCGGGTCCTCTATAGCAGGACCAGTTGCTCCGAATGTCCCCTCAAGTTTCTGGGGACAGTATTCTGTAGCAAAAACAATCGGAAGTTATAAGCAATATGGAGCAAATCCAGAAAGACTGATTCTTGGTATACCCTTTTATGGATATGACTGGCCCACAGCATCCTCTGATATTGGCTCAAATACAACAGGTTCAGGAACAGCTGTTATATTTTATTATGCAAAGCAGAATGCTCAAAATTATGGGAGACTGTGGGATAGTTATTCATTGACTCCGTGGTATAGATACTATTCTGGAGGATGGCATCAGACCTGGTATGATGACTCTGTATCAATTGATATTAAATTATCCCTTGCCGTTGATTCAGGGCTTGCAGGAGCAGGTTGCTGGGCTTTAGGTTATGCAAGAAGTGAGGATGATTTATGGAATGTTATAAGAAAAAATTTCTGGCTAGAAAATCCTGAAAAACACTTTGTAGTAAAAGTTGAATCTGTGGGAGCAGCAAACATCTATGATATGCCTGATACAAATTCAAATATAATTTCAATTGCAACATATAATTCAAAATTTGTTTCATTTTTACATAAAAATGGATTTTATAAAATTTATTTCCCCTCTGCAACAGGAAACTATTATGGATGGGTAAGAGGCGGAGACGGGATACACAAAAAATATCTTTCAGGTTCTTCCGGTAATAAAACCATCAGGGTCAATGCCTCACTTCTGAATGTAAGAGAAGGACCCTCAACATCATATAACATAATAACACAGGTTTCAAGAGGTCAATGTTTTGTTATAGATTCAACTTACGGGAACTGGGTTCAAATTTTTATAGGAGAAATAAATAGTTTTGAGAAAGGATGGGTTCATTCAGGATATGTGAGAATTATTGAAAATATTGAAGATTCAAACAATCCTCATTTCAATATTCTTTCTCTTTACTACCCCTCTCAGCTTAACTCAAATGATACTTTTAGTTTAAAAATATATGCCTTTAATGATGGATATGTTTCTTATGATTCTGTGGTTTATTTGAAATCTGTAAATGATTCTTCCCTTTTCTATAATCCAAACTCCTTTATTGATAAAAGAAGGGCAAAAACAGAATCCTACAATGCTCTACCCGGTCAATATCTTTACATTGATATAAAACTTAAAGCTCCCTCCGTTTCAGATACCCAGATAGTTTCAGAGAGTTTTTTCTTTGAGAGAAAGGGAACTGAGTTCGGTGATACCTTTACAATTTATATAAATGTCACTCCAGTTAAAATCCTTGAAAGACATAATAATTTAAACATTATAAAATTTTCATCTAATATATTTAATGAGGAGTTTAAAATTATTTCCGATAAAAACATTAAGGAAATTATAGTGTTTGACATTTCGGGAAGAAAAATTCACCGTGAAACAAACACAAAGAACTTTGTTTACAAAAAGGGTAGAACATCTGGCATATACTTTATTTTACTGAACAGAAAAAGAAAATTAAAGGTGTTAAGAATCTTGACAAAATAAAATTTTTTTATTATAATTTGTTGTATAAAAATTTCAAAAAGGAGAAGAAAAGATGAAGAAGGCATTTATATTTTTTCTTCTTATCTCTCCTTTATGGGGACAATTTCAGGATACTATTATAAGGGCAAAAGTACAGGGTGTTGAAGTTCAGGAATTTCTTCCTCCATCTGTACTAAGAATCGATTCCTTTACCACATACCAATCAGGAGAATGGGTATTTCTTACATGCTGGGCAACACTTACAGACCTTTCAATTGTATCAGGTGATATTGTAGGTTTCAAATTATACGGAATTAAATCAGATAAGGCAAAAAGAACACCCGGGACAACCTTCACAGGTTTCCAAATTTCTGGTCCTGATATAGAGGGGTACTATACTCTGAATCTTGTCTTAAGAGATGGAGCAGGTAACTTAGTCTCCACAATTCCTATTTTAAAGAATAAGCTTTCAGATGTTGGATTTAAAGATTTTGACAACACCTCAAAAGCTCTATCAGCTTTTTCCACTGCTGGACCTGATGCAAATGGTTATGTATATCTGATAGCAATAGCAAACGGGGTTCTGGGAGAAGAAGATAGAAGACCTCCCTCTGATAAATTTAAAGGTGAAGTAAGACCTAAATTTGATTTTTACCTTTGGGACATTTCACCAAATCCTGTGAAGAATTACGCAAGAATTAAATTCTCATTAAAAGAAGAAAGTGAGACAGAAATTCTTGTTCTTGATATAACAGGAAGAATTATAAAAAAATTAATTAAAAAAAGACTAAAACCAGGCTTTTATCAACTATCATGGGGGTTAGTTGACGAATCAGGTAGCAAGGTGAGAGCTGGTACATATTTTGTAAAATATAAAGTAAAAGACAAAATTTTTATCAAAAAGTTTTTAATTCTTTCACAATAAAAAGGAGGTTTTAACTATGTATTATTTAAAAAAAATAATTTTCATATCTGTAATAGGGCTGATTTTCCTTGCCCCCCAGAAAACAAACAAGAATATAAAAGATATAAAAGAAGAAGGGATTCAAAAGCAGACATGGATGGAAGGTCAAAGAGGATGGGCAGAAGATGGCACAAATTTATGGACCTCGGTTTCTCCTCTGCCTAATTACAATGTGGGAATAGGAACCTCGACACCCTCTTACAAGCTTGATGTTGTTGGAAATTCAAGAATACAGGGTTCATTATATTTGAACTCATGGCCAATATCTATAACAGCTGCACCAGCTGTAGGAGATGTTCTTAAATGGAATGGAACAGCATTTGTTCCACAGGCAGACCAGACAGGAACCAGTGAATGGATGGATGCAGGAGAATATTTATATCCTGCTGATGATGCTTCACAATTGACAAGAGTTTATGAATCAGCCACACCAACAAGTGGCTATAGATTTCAGGCAGCTTACAGTTCTACAATATATGGCCTTATAGGAACCCAATACTCCGGAGTTCAGGGAAATTCTGATAATACTTCAGGAGCTGGGGTTTCAGGATTTGGGACAGGAACCTCTGGAGTATATGGTGAATCCGATGTAGGTAATACAACTGTAGGCGCAGGGGTTATGGGTATAAACACAAACACCTTAGGAACAGGAATTATAGGTCTTGGAAGTAATGTAACATCTGTTTACTGGTCCGGAAACGGAGACGGAATTGTCGGAGTTGCGGATACAGACGCATACGGAGTTATAGGTACAAATTATAATGGTGTGGATGGAAACAGGTGGGGAGCTCTTGGAACCCCTAACAACGGTGTATACGGAACTACGGACCAAATAAATGGAGCAATCTATGGATTTGGAAGTAATATACAGGGCTTTGGAGGAGTATTTGTAGGGGAAAACGCTGCTTCATGGTATAGAGTCACAAATTACGGGGGCGGGATAAGTGGTAACGGAAACTATTACGGGGTTCAGGGATGGGGACTTGATGGAACATCAGGAATAGGAGTCCTTGGAGTCGGTATGGTCTCGGGTCTTATATCCCTAACAGTAGGCACAGGTTCAGGGGTTACAGGGATAACAGATGGAATAAACGGTAATGCCGGTGTGTATGGCTGGACTGAAGATCAGATTAACGGATGGGGGGTGTATAGTGCTGGAGATCTCGGTGCATCAGGAACAAAATATGCAGTTGTTTCTACATCCAAAGGTTATGTAGGAATGGCTGCAATGGAATCTCCAGAAGTTTGGTTTGAAGACTTCGGTTCAGGACAGCTCAAGAATGGCAAAGCTTATATAAAGCTTGACCCTCTTTTTCTTGAAACAGTTACAATTGATGATGAGCATCCTATGAAGGTATTTATAACATTAACAGATGAATGTAATGGAGTCTATGTTAAGAAAGGTAAAGATGGATTCTGGGTCATAGAACTAAACAACGGAACATCAAATGCAACCTTTGATTGGAGGGTAGTTGCTAAAAGAAAAGGTTATGAAGACAGTAGATTTGTTAAAAAATCACCTCCACCTGTCCATGTTACACAGCTGGAAAAAAGAGTTGCTCTGAAACGGGTAATTTTGCACAAAAATATGAAAAAATTAAAATATAAAAGGTTAAAATAAAAGCACAAACTAACAACAGAATTTAAAAATCTCAGGTCATCTTAAAAGGATCCAGAAACTGCTCTATTTCCTCTTTACTTAATATGCCTTCCTCTATCAACACATCTCTGATACTTCTTTTCTCTTTATATGCTTTTAAAACAATTTTTGATGCCCTATCATACCCTATCTTTTTTGCAAGAGGAGTTATTAAAGCAAAACTCATCTCAGCATACTTTCTACAGATCTCTTCATTTGCCTTTATACCCTTAATGCATTTTTCAGTAAACAGGTTTATTGCATTTTTCAAAATCCTGATTGAGTTAATTGTTAAGAAAGTAATCAGAGGCATCATCATATTAAGTTCAAGGGGAGCATTCTGACCTCCTATACTCACAGCAACACAGGCACCATTCACAAAAGCACATACCTGAATCATCATCTCGGGTATAACAGGATTTATTTTTCCAGGCATTATTGAACTTCCGGGTTGGAGCTCAGGTAATCTAATCTCATCGAATCCTGTCATAGGACCACTTGAAAGTAATCTTAAATCATTGGATATTTTCATCAAACTCACAGCAAGTGTGTTTAAAACTCCCATAAGCTCCACCATACAGTCCCTGGTGGCAATGTATTCAAACTTATTTCTTGCCTCCTTAAATTTAATCCCTGTTTTTTCTGATATTTTTTTACATATTCTTTTCCCGAATTCAGGATGAGAGTTAACACCTGTTCCTATTGCTGTGCCACCCAGAGGCAAATTTTCAAGACTTTTAAAGGTGCTTTTTATTCTTCTTATATTACTTTCTATCTGTGAACGGTATCCTGAAAATTCCTGTCCGAGTGTCATGGGAACTGCATCCTGAAGATGGGTTCTTCCTGTTTTTATAACCTTTTTAAACTCTCTTTCCTTTTTTCTAAAAGCATCTCTTAATTTCTTTAACTCTTCAATAAGTTCATTAAGCAAAATTCTTGACGCAATTTGCATAGCAGAGGGCACTGTATCATTTGAGGACTGTCCCATATTCACATGGTCATTAGGATGAACAGGATATTTTTTACCTTTTTCATAACCCAGAATTTCATTTGCTCTGTTTGCTATTACTTCATTTATATTCATATTTGTGCTTGTTCCTGAACCTGTCTGAAATATATCAAGGGGAAATTCATCTTTTAATTTTCCCTCATAAATTTCCCTTGCTGCTTTTATAATAGCAGATGAAATTTTTTTATCAAGAAGTTTGAGTTCAGAATTCACTTCAGCAGCACACCATTTTATGAGGGATAGGGCTTTAATAAATTCAAAAGGAAATTTAAAATCAGAAACCCTGAAGTTCTCTATGGCTCTCTGAGTCTGTGCTCCGTAATATCTATCAGAGGGAACCTTTACCTTTCCCAGGGAATCTTTCTCAATTCTATATTTTTTCACGATAAAAGCTCATCTATATTCTTTAAAAGTTCATCAATCTCTTCAAGGGTCAAATCTCCCATATGACCTATTCTGAAAGTTATATTTTTCAATTTTCCGTATCCATTTGCTATCGTAAATCCCCTTTCTTTCAAACCATTAACAAGTTTCTGAACATCAATGTTTTTATTGTTCTTAATAACTGTAACCGTGTTACTTTCATAACCCTTTTCAGGAAATAATTCAAATCCTTTATTTAAAGCCCATTCCCTCACCTTATCTGCCATTTTTTTATGTCTTTCAAACCTTGTATCCATTCCTTCTTTAAGCATTCTGTCAAGCTGATAATCCATTGCATAAAGAAGGGAAATTGCGGGAGTTGAGGGAGTTTGTTTTCTTTCATCATAATATTTTTTCATCAAGAGAAAATCAAAATAAAATCCTCTTCCTTTAACCTTTTTAGCTTTCTCAAGTGCTCTTTCACTGATAGCACAAACCGTAAGTCCTGGAGGTAATGCAAAGCATTTCTGTGTACTTGCAAAAACACAATCAATATCCCATTTATCTATTTCAATCTTTATCCCTGCCATTGAACTCACCGCATCAACGAGTATCAGAGTGTCAGGAGAAATTTTTCTCACAATCTCAGAGATTTCCTTTAAAGGATTTGTTACTCCTGTCGAGGTTTCATTATGTGTTACAAGAATTGCCTCATATTTATTTTCTTTAAGTTCCTTTTCCACCATTTCAGGTTTAATGGCACATCCCCATTCAACTTCAATTTTCTTCACCTTCTTACCGCATCTTTCAGAAATGTCAGCCCATCTTGAAGAAAAGGCACCGCAAACAGTGGATAATACATTTTCATTGACAAGATTCCTGATTGAGCCTTCCATCACTCCTGTTGCGGAGGAGGTGAATACCATAACTTCCCTTTCTGTATCTAAAACTTTTTTAAGTTTTGTTATAACTCTTTCATAAAGTTCAGAGAAATCCTTTTCCCTGTGTCCTATCATCCATCTTTTCTGAGCAGAAAGAACCTCCTCCCTTACTTCTGTTGGACCTGGTATAAAAAGTTTTCTTTTTCCCATAGAAAATTATAAAAAAACACTCATTTCCTTTTCTACTCTACTCTTAATTGAAACATTTGTAAAACATATATTAAAACTTTTAAAATTAAGAGGAATTAAAAAGGAGGGGATTAAAATGTTAAATGATATCGAAATTTCCAGTTCTGTAAAACTCGATGATATAAGGGAAATAGGCAAAAAAATTAACCTGAATGAAGAAGATTTGATACCATATGGAAAATATAAAGCAAAGATAAAATATCAGAATATAAAGGGCAGAGAAAGAAAAGGAAAACTTATACTTGTCACAGCAATAACTCCTACTCCCTTTGGGGAAGGAAAAACAACGGTTTCTATTTCCCTCTCCATGGGATTCTGGAAAATTGGAAAAACCTCTGTTGTGGCGCTCAGGGAACCTTCTCTTGGTCCTGTTTTTGGAATAAAAGGCGGGGCAACAGGAGGCGGTTATGCCCAGGTTGTTCCTATGGAGGAAATAAATCTTCATTTCACAGGGGATTTTCATGCTGTTACCTCTGCTCATAACTTGTTATCCGCAATGATTGATGCTTCAATCTTCAACGGAAACCCCCTGGGAATAAATCCATCAAATATTCTATGGCCAAGAACAATTGATATGAATGACAGAACACTAAGAAAAATCATCGTTGGTTTAAACCCTCTGAAAAATGGCCCACTCAGAGAAGATGCCTTTGTCATCACTCCTGCCTCAGAGATAATGGCAATTCTGGGGCTTTCAAAGGATTACAGAGATTTAAAAGAAAGGTTATCAAATATACTCATCGGTTTTTCCTATAAAAAAGAAGCTGTATTTGCAAGGGACCTAAAAGCTCAGGGAGCCATGGGTGCACTTCTTAAAGACGCACTCCTTCCCAATCTTGTCCAAACAATTGAAAAGACACCTGCAATAATTCATACAGGGCCCTTTGGCAATATAGCACACGGAACATGTTCTGTTATTGCGATTGACTCAGCTCTCAGACTCTCTGAAATAGCAGTGGTTGAAGCAGGATTCGGCTCTGACCTTGGGGCTGAGAAATTTCTGAATATTGTAACAAATGAAATAGAAAGGGCTCCTGATGCCGTGTGTCTTGTAGCATCAATAAGAGCACTCAAGTTCCACGGAGGTCTTAAAAAAGCAGAATTAAAAGAGGAAAATCTTGAAGCTCTTGAAAAAGGTTTTGATAATTTAAAAGCTCATATCCATATAATAAATAAAGTATTCGGGCTTCCCATTGTTGTGGCAATAAACAGATTCCCCTTTGACACAGAAAAAGAAATAGAATTACTTTCCACTCTTCTTAAAAAGGAAGGTGTTTCTTTTGCCCTGTGTGAGGGGTATCAGAGAGGTGGAGAAGGTGCAAGGGAACTTGCAAAAGAGATTTTGAATGTAATTGAAAATTCTGAAAATAAATTTAAGAGAGTATATGATTTAAGAGCAGGAATAAGAGAAAAGATAGAACTGATAGCCAGAAAGGTATATGGAGCTGAAGAAATTGAGTATTCAAAACAGGCAATAAAGAAAATAGAACTTTTTGAATCCCTTGGATTTTCAGGTTATTACATATGCATGGCAAAGACTCAATACTCTCTTTCAGACAATTCTAAATTGAAGGGATGGCCAAAAGGTTTTAAAATTAAAATTGATGATATGAGAATAAAGGCAGGAGCAAAGTTCATTGTTCCCTTATGCGGTGATATACTCGAAATGCCCGGGTTACCAAAAGAACCTGCAGCATGGAACATTGAGATAGACGAAAAAGGAGAAATTTCCGGTATTTTCTGATGCATGAATATTCTCTGGTTGAGAATTTGATAGAGATACTCAGGGAAGAAAAAGAAAAAAGAAAATGTAATAAGATTTTAAAGGTGGTCCTTGAAGTTGGTAAACTCTCAGGTGCTGAACCTTTACTCCTTAAAGAGGCATTTGAAATTTTAAAAGAAAAAACAGAATTTAAAAATACAGAACTCGTAATTGATATTGTTGAGCCAGAGGTTATCTGCATCAATTGCAAAAATAAATTCTCCCCCACCCTTTTTCCCTTTGAATGTCCTGAATGTAAAAGTTTCGGAGGAAAAATAATTAAAGGAGATAAAATTTTTGTAAAAAGTTTAGAAATGTTAGAAGATTAAAATTGAAGCTTTTATATTTTTAAATTGATTTTATGAAGGTATAATAACTCTTTTACTGTTGAAAAAAAAAGTTATACTACACTAAATTTATTTATTATATTTACCAATTATCAGGAGGGTTGAATTCCCAATTAGATTAAGAATTAAAAAAACAATATAAATATAATGAAAAAAATTTATACAGTAGAACCTGATTTAATAAATGAGATTAGAAAATACGGGGAATTTGATTTAAAGGGATGTTATAATTGCGGCTCCTGTACCCTCATGTGTCCTCTTACTTCCTTAAATGATTCCTTTCCGAGAAGACTAATGTTACTTGTCAAATTTGGATTAAAAGAGGAACTACAGAAAAGTATTGAACCATGGCTCTGTCATTACTGCGGTGACTGCAGTGATGCATGTCCAAGAGATGCAAATCCGGGAGAGTCAATGATGACCCTGAGGAGATTCCTATCCTCATTTTATGATTTTACAGGTATATCAAAAAAACTCTATACCTCACTCACAGCAAGAATACTTGCAAATATAACAGTTGCATTTATAACCTTCCTTCTGATTATCTCATACCATTTCTTTACAGTCAAATTAAAACCCTCTGAATTTTTTCCGACTCCAATGGGACTTGAGCATATGTTTAATCTGATAATTCCTTTTACTGTTACAGTGTATTTAATCCCAATATTCCTGATGATAATAAATTCTATCAGAATGTTTTTCAGTATAAAAAAAGATTATCCTCCAATTCCATTAAAACACTACCTATCAGGTCTGAATGAATTGATTAAAAATGCATTTTTCCAAACCCAGATGCTTAAATGCACAAAAAATCCAAGATGGTTGAAACATTTCTTTTTATTCTCCGGCTTTACAGCTATCTCAATAATAGTTCTTTTCTTTTTGCCCTGGTTTCAAACAGAGAATATTTATCCCATAACTCATCCTCAGAGATGGATAGGATATATCATAACAATATTTCTTTTATATGGAAGTGCTGAAGCAATATGGGGAAGACTTAGAAAAAAAGAACCCATACATGAATATTCACAGCCCGATGACTGGATTCTTCCTGTAATGATTTTCCTTACGGCTCTGACAGGAATTTTTGTTCATATTTTCAGATACCTGAACATACCCATTTTATCCCATTATTCATATTTTCTGCATATTGTGATTGTGGTTCCTCTTCTTATAGTTGAAATACCATTTGGGAAATTATCTCATGCCATTTACAGACCCATTGCTATTTATTTATCAAAGGTCAAAGAAAAAGCATTAATTGAAGTAACAAAGGAGTCATAAAAATGAAAGCAGAAAACAAAGTTGGTTCGGTTTTAATCTTGGGAGGCGGTATAGGTGGAATGCAGGCAGCTTTAGACCTTGCAAATTCAGGTATCAAGGTCTATCTACTTGAGAAAGGACCATCCATAGGTGGTGTTATGTCACAGCTTGATAAAACATTTCCGACAAATGACTGTGCCATGTGTACAATTTCTCCAAGACTGGTTGAAGTGGGAAGTCATAAAGATATAGAAATCATAACTCTTGGTGAAATTGAAGAAATAAAAGGAGAAAAAGGAAATTTTGAAGTAAAAATTAAAAAATATCCCAGATATGTTGATGAGGACAAATGTACAGGATGTAGCGAATGTGTGAGAGTTTGTCCCTACACTAAAATTGACATAAATGATGCCTCAAAATCTGTAAAACCCATACCTGATGAATATAACATGGGCTTAAAATCAAGGGGAGCTATTTACATCCCCTATCCCCAGGCTGTTCCTTTAAAAGCTGTAATTGATCCTGAACACTGCTTTTATATTCTTGACAAAAAATGTGGAATATGTCAGAAAAAATGTCCCTCAGGTGCTATAGATTTCAATCAAAAAGAAAGAACAATAAACCTGAAGGTAGGAGCAATCATACTATCCCCGGGATTCACCCCCTATGACCCCTCAGAAAAAATTGATTTGGGTTACAAAAAATACAGAAATGTTATTACTTCAATTGAATATGAAAGGATACTTTCTCCCTCAGGTCCTTTCAAAGGTGAAATAATAAGACCCAGTGATCACAAAGTTCCCAGAAAAATAGCATTTATACAGTGTGTCGGTTCAAGAGAAATAAATTATGACCTGTGCTCCTCTGTATGCTGTATGTATGCCACAAAGGAGGCGATTATAACAAAAGAACATCTTGGTGAAGATGTCGAATGTGATATATTCTATATGGATGTGAGAGCATTTGGTAAAGGTTACGAGGATTACTATAATAGAGCAAAGGAAAAAGGAGTTAAATATATAAGGTCAAGAATTCCAAAAATAAAAGAAGAAAAGAAAAATGGAAATCTTGTAATTGAATATATTGATGAAAATGGACAAATAAGAGAAAAGGAATACGACCTTGTCGTTTTATCTGTTGGAATAAGACCCCCTGAAAAAATAGACATACTGAGTAACAGATTGGGCATAACACTCAATGAATTCAAATTCTGCAAAACCGAACTTATTAACCCCATCTCAACAGGTAAAGAAGGAATATATGCTGCTGGAACATTTACAGAGCCAAAAGACATACCTGACACAGTGGTCCAGGCATCTGCAGCTGCAGGAGAGGCAATGTCAATCCTTTCTGAGGTTAAAGGAACAATGACAGAAGAAAAAGAATATCCAGGAGAGAAAGATGTAAGTAAAGAAGAGCCAAGAATAGGTGTTTTTGTATGCCATTGTGGAACAAATATAGCAAGTGTTGTAAATGTTGAAGAAGTTGTAGAATACGCAAAGACACTTAAAAATGTGGTTTATGCAGAAAACTTTCTTTACTCATGTTCTACGGATAGTCAGGAAAAAATAAAAGAAAGAATAAAAGAACATAATTTGAACAGAGTTGTTGTTGCTGCGTGTACACCACGAACCCATGAACCATTATTTCAGAATACTTTAAAGGAAGCAGGGTTAAATCCCTATTTGTTTGAAATGACCAACATAAGAGAACACGTATCATGGGTGCATCCTGATGACCCTGATAAAGCTACAGAAAAGGCAAAGGATCTTGTGAGAATGGCAGTTTCAAAAGCCAGATTACTTGAACCACTGGAGAATAGAAAACTTAAAATAAAGAAAAGTGCCCTTGTGATTGGAGGTGGTATATCAGGAATGTCAGCAGCACTAACTATTGCTGACCAGGGCTATGATGTATATCTCATTGAAAAAGATAAAGAACTCGGCGGGAATCTGAAAAAACTCCATTATTTATTAGATGGGACTGACCCCCAGGATTACTTAAAGGAAATAATTAAAAAGGTAAAAAATCACGAGAAAATAAAAGTTTACCTTAACTCTGAAGTTGTGGATGTGGATGGTTCCATAGGAAACTTCAAAACAAAAATTAGGACAGAAAATGGAGAAGAAGCTATTGAACACGGCATCGCAATTATTGCAACAGGAGCAAAAGAATACAAGCCAAAAGAATATTTTTATGGAGAAAAAGAAAATGTATGCACACAAATGGAGCTTGAAAAATTTATTGTAGAAGAAAATCTATTTAACAAAAATAAAATTGAAAATGTTGTAATGATTCAATGTGTTGGTTCCCGAAATGAAGAAAGACCTTACTGTTCAAAAATATGTTGTTCTCACGCAATCAAAAATGCTTTAAAAATCAAAGAAATTTCTCCTGATACAAATGTTTTCATTCTATATCGTGATATAAGAACTTATGGATACAGAGAAAAATATTACACAGAAGCAAGACAAAAAGGAGTAATTTTCATAAGATATACTGAGGACAGGAGACCTGAAGTAGCAGTTGAGAATTCCAGAGTTAAATCTGTGAAAGTCTTTAACCCTGACTTAAACATGGAGCTTCAGATTCCTTCTGATCTATTAGTACTTTCTGCTGCTATAATTCCTGATATTGAAGAAAATGAAAAAATCTCAAAATTATTCAAAGTTCCCCTTACTCAGGATAAATTTTTCCTGGAAGCCCATATGAAGTTAAGACCCGTTGACTTTGCAACAGATGGAGTATTTTTAGCAGGACTCGCTCATTACCCAAAGGAAACAGGAGAATCAATAGTTCAGTCAAAGGCAGCAGCTGCAAGAGCATCGGTTATCCTTTCAAAAGATTATCTTGAACTGGATGCAAAAATTTCCTTTGTTGTGGATGAAAACTGTGATGGATGTGCATATTGTGTTGATATCTGTCCTTATGATGCTCTTGTTCTACTTGAATATATATGGAAGGATTCAATTAAAAAGACAGTTGAAAACAATGAGAGTATATGTAAAGGTTGTGGAACATGTATGGCAACATGTCCTAAAAAAGGTATTTATGTTAAAGGATTTAAATTAGAACAGATAGAAGCTCAAATTGAAGCTGTGTTAACAGGAGGCTAAAAATGAGTAAGGACAATGGATTTGAACCTTTAATTTTAACTTTCTGCTGCAACTGGTGTGCCTATGCTGCTGCTGACCTTGCCGGAGTCTCAAGATTCAAATATCCCCATAATGTCAGAATTATAAGAGTTATGTGTTCTGGTATGGTCCATCCCAATCTTGTTATAAATGCTCTCACGAAGGGAGCAGATGGAGTTATTATATGTGCATGTCATATAGGTGACTGTCATTATAAGGAGGGTAACATAAAAGCAAAACAGAGGGTTGAAAGTATTTATTTGATGCTTGAGGACTTCGGATTGGAACCCGAAAGATTCAGGTTTGAACACGTCTCTGCTTCAGAGGGCCAGAAATTTGCAAGGGTTATGGAAGAATTTGTGGAGCAAATAAAAAAACTGGGTCCAAATCCCTTTAAACCATAAGGAGGTGTAATTGGAGCTTGCAATAAGAGTTGATGGTAAGAAGTTTATGTGGGATGGTCTTGAATATGAAAAAAAGGAAGATGCTGAAAAAAAGGCTGATGAATATAAAGAAAAAGGATTTGAAGTAAAGGTAATAGAAAGGGAAGCCAAGTTTTATGTTTATACAAGAAGAGTGGCAGTATTAGAGGAAACAGAAAAATAAAAAAGGAGGTAAAATTATGGCTGTAAAATTAGCGGAAGAATGGTTTGCAATATGCGGAGGATGTGAAGTAACAATCTTAGATATAGGTGAGCCACTGTTAGATTTGTTACAAAATATTGAAATAGTCCATATGCCGGTGTTAATGGACCATAAAATTTATGGGCAAAAAGGAGAGAAAAAGGAAATAGATATTCCTGAAGCTGATATAGGAATTATTACCGGTGGAATCAGAAATGAGGAGCATAAAGAAATTGCTAAAAAAATGAGAGAAAAATGTAAAACAATAATTGCAATGGGTTCTTGTGCCTGCTTCGGAGGAATTCCGGCACTTGCAAATATGTATAATATTGAAGAAATTTATAATAAAGTCTATAAAGAAACAAAGACAACAGACCCTGCTGATCCGCCTAATCAGGATATTCCACCTCTAACAGATCGTGTATATGCAATTGATGAGGTTATAAATGTGGATATTTATTTGCCTGGATGTCCTACCTCTCCCGATCTCGTTGCTGATGCATTAACTGCTTTACTTGAAGGGAAACCTTTTGAGTTACCTGAAAGAAGTGTATGTGATGATTGTCCGACAAAAAGGGAAAAGAAAGCCGAAATTTCACTGAGAAGACCACTTCAACCTATTGTACCTGCAGGTCAAAAACTTGATGAAGCAAGATGTTTTATGGAGCAAGGATTTTTGTGTCTCGGACCTGTCACTAAATCAGGCTGCGGTGGACACGAGAAAGTTCCGAGATGTATAAAAGCTCATATGCCCTGCAGGGGATGTTTTGGACCTGTAAGAAAGGGAATGAATCCAATGGTTGAAATGATGGGAGCACTTTCCAGTATCGGACTTGATGCAAAAGAAATTCCAGATAGAAGGGCCACTTTTAATAGATATACAGGTGCTCATGGAAGGCTAAGACCTTTACCTAAATAAAAGGAGGTTTTAAAATGGGAGAAAGAATTGTAATTCAGCCCGTTTCAAGAATTGAGGGACATGCGAAAGTGACAATACAGCTTGATGATAACGGAAATGTTCAGGATACATGGGTAAATGTTCTTGAATTGAGAGGATTTGAGAGATTCTGCATAGGAAGACCTGTTGAGGAGATGCCAAGAATTACAACAAGAATATGCGGAGTCTGCCCCTGGTCACATCACTTGGCAAGTGCAAAAGCCTGTGATGCTGTTTTTGGAGTTGAACCACCGCCCGCAGGAAGAAAATTGAGGGAACTCTGCAACAGTATTGCTTATACAGAGGAACATATTCTTCACTTTTATTTCCTTGCAGGTGCTGATTTTGTTCTTGGTGCTGGTGAACCTTATCAAACAAGAAATGTTTTAGGAATTGCAGCAAAGGTTCCTGATGTTGCAAAAAGGGTTGTAAGATGTAGATGGCTCGGTGCAAAAATGCTTGAAATTGTTTCAGGAAAATCAATTCATCCTGTTGCAGCAGTCCCGGGTGGTTTCAGCAAACCCCTTACAAAAGAAGAGGTTGAACAGTTAAAGCCCATGGCAGAAGAAATTCTTGAGCTTGCTAAATTCACAATTGATTTTGCAAAGAAAAATATTTTCCCGAAATATCTTGATGTTGTTGAAAAACTCGGTGTTATAAAAACTGCCTTTATGGGAACAGTAAAGGAAGACGGAGCACTTGACCTTTATGATGGCAAAATTAGAATTATGCAACCTGACGGGAGTTATGAAGATTTTGATGTAGAAAATTATACCGACTATATAGCAGAGCATGTTGAACCCTGGACTTATCTCAAATTTCCTTACCTCAAAAAGGCAGGAAAACTTTCAATGGATCTTGACAATCCTGTTGGAGTTTACAGAGTTAATACCCTTGCAAGAATAAATGTTTGTGATTATATTCCCACACCACTTGCACAGAAAGAGCTTGAGGAATTCAGAAAGAACTTCGGAAGACCCGCACAATTTACACTTCTCTTCCACTGGGCAAGATTGATTGAGCTTCTCTATAATGCAGAATATGTTGTACAGCTTTTAAATGACCCTGAAATTACAAGTACTGAAATAAGAATCCCTGTTGAACCAAGGGCAGCAAGAGGCGTTGGTAGTGTTGAGGCACCGAGAGGCACACTTATTCACGATTATGAAACAGACGAAAATGGAATTTTGAAAGAAGTGAATCTCCTTGTTGCAACATGTCAGAACAATGCAGCAATAAATATGTCAGTTAAAAGGGCAGCAAAGGATTTAATTAAGGATGGAAAATATGATGAGGAGATTCTTAATAAGATTGAAATGGCTATAAGAGCGTATGATCCCTGTCTCTCTTGTGCAACCCATGAATTTGACGGAAAAATTGCAGTTAAAATTGACATAGTTGATAAAAACGGAGAAAAAATAGATACATTGAAGAATTTCTAAACTGATAAAGGGGTTCAATTCCCCTTCTCAATTTCTTGAAAAGATAGAGAATAAAAGTATAAGTATTTAGTTTTAGTTAAAAAGCTTTGTTTTTTAATTAAAATGTATCATAATTTTGAAAAAAATAGAATAATTGTTTTCGGATGTGGTAATGTTCTTTTCGGAGATGATGGTTTTGGTCCCGAGCTAATAAAATATTTAGAAAAAAAATACATATTTAATGATGTAACTTTTGTGGATGCAGGAACATCGATAAGGGATATACTCTTCAATCTTTCTTTAACGGAAACAGAAAATTTAAAAAAAATAATTGTGATTGATGTTGCTGATATAAATAAAGAGCCCGGAGAGTTTATAAAAATAGATATTGATGAATTTCCTAAAAAAGATATAAAAGCATTTTCAATGCATCAGGCACCCACTTCTTCCCTTCTTCATGAAATAAAAAACAAAAAAAATATTGATGTAAAACTGATACTTGTTCAACCCTATAAAATACCTGAAGAAGTTGCACCAGGAATTTCTGATATTTTAAAGAAAAAAATTCCCAAAATTTCTGAAGCTATATTAAATGAAATAAAAGGTTGAAATCAGAAGCTTTAAAGATTTAACATCTTTAGATGGGAAAAATTATAAAAGAAGATATTTCAATCTCAATATTAAAGGCAAATGAGGCAATTGCAAAAGAATTAAAAGATTTTTTTAAAGAGAGAAATATTTTTACTGTTAATATAATTTCCTCTCCTGGTGCTGGTAAAACGACCTTACTTGAGAAAATGCTTTCCTATTTTGAGAAGGATAAAGTTCTTGTTCTTGTAGGTGACATTGAAACAGAAAGGGATGCTGAAAGGATAAGAAAAAAGGGTTATAAATCCTATCAGATAGTGACAGGAGGTGCCTGTCATCTTGAGGCTGTGATGATAAAAGAGGCTATAAAGTTAATACCAGAAGGAATAGAATATCTGTTTATAGAAAATGTGGGAAATCTTGTATGTCCTGCCAGTTATGACCTGGGAGAAAACTTAAGAATTTCCATGATTTCAACACCTGAGGGTGATGATAAAATATTGAAATATCCTAAAGCCTTTTTAACCTCGGATGTCCTTATCATTAACAAGATAGACCTTTTACCTCATATACCTTTTGATATAAATAAAGTTATTGAAGAAGCAAAAAAAATAAAAAAGGATATAAAAATCTTTAAAATTTCTGCATTAAAGGGAGAAGGAGTTGAGGAGGTTGTAAAGTTTGTGAAGGAGAAGAAAGAGAGTTCAGAGTAAAATTTGTCTTTTCCGTTTTATAATTTAAAATGTCCTTAAAAAGATTTAGGATACAAATTCAGGGAACAGTCCAGGGGGTCGGATTCAGACCTTTTGTTTACAGAATTGCAAAAGAAAAAAATCTAAAGGGCTTTATAAGAAATAATCCTGAAGGAGTTTTGATTGAGATTGAGGGAGAAGAGAAGGATTTAAAAAGTTTTGTCTCTGACCTTAAAACAAAAAAACCTCCCCTTTCAAAATATACTTTTTTTGAAATAAAAGAAATAAATTTAAAAAATGATAAAGATTTTTTAATTTTAAAATCAGAGGAAAAGGGTGAAAAGATTGCGCTTATTTTGCCTGATATTGCAACATGTGATGAATGTGTTAAAGAAATTTTTGATTCTGAAAATAGAAGATTCAATTATCCCTTCACAAACTGCACAAATTGTGGTCCGAGATTCAGCATAATTCAAAATATTCCCTATGACAGAAAAAATACAACAATGAAGATTTTTGAAATGTGCCCTGAATGCAAAGAAGAATATGAAAATCCTCTTAACAGGAGATTCCACGCACAGCCAAATGCTTGCCCTGTCTGCGGTCCCTATGTTTATTTAACCGATTCTGAAAGGAAATTAATCTGTGAAAGGGAAGAAGCAATTGAGAAAACCGTTCAGTTTTTAAAACAGGGTAAAATAATTGCACTAAAAGGAATAGGGGGTTTTCAGCTTTTAACAAATGCTCTTTCTGACGAATGTGTTCTGGAATTGAGAAAAAGAAAGAAAAGAGATGAAAAACCCTTTGCAATAATGTTTAAAGATGTAGGACATATTAAAAAATATGCTTTTATTTCAGAAATTGAAGAAAAAATTCTTTTATCACCTGCATCACCTATTTTAATTGTCAAGGCAAAAAGGAATACTGATTTATCAAAATACTGTGCACCTGATAATCCATATATAGGAGTTATGATTCCCTATACTCCTTTACATCATTTAATAATGAGTAAAATAGATTTTCCTTTAATATGCACATCAGGAAATTTAACAGAGGAGCCAATTGCTTTTAAAAATGAAGAGGCTCTTTCAAGATTGAAAAATATAGCAGATTATTTTCTGATGAACAATAGGCCTATTGAAAGATATATTGATGATTCTGTTGTGAAAATTATTAATGAAAAGCCTGTAATTACAAGAAGGGCAAGAGGTTATGCTCCCATGCCTTTTATTTTAAAAAAAACTCTTCCTCAGATTCTTGCCCTTGGTTCCTATTTAAAAAACACAATCGCGATTTCAAAATTTAACAGAATAATTGTTTCCCAGCATATAGGTGACCTGGATAATGAAAAGTCCTTCAATGCCTTTAAAAAGGTCATAGAGGATTTTAAAAAACTTTTTGAATTTAAACCGGAAATTATTGTGTGTGATGCTCATCCGGAGTATTTATCAACAAAATACGGAGAGGAAATAAGTAAAAAAGAAAATATTCCTCTGATGAAGGTTTTTCATCATCATGCCCATATTGCATCGTGTATGGTTGAGAATGAAATTGAGGAAAAAGTCCTGGGAGTTTCATGGGATGGAACAGGATACGGTAGAGACGGAAAAATATGGGGTGGTGAATTTTTAATATGTGATTTTAAAGATTTTGAAAGATTTGCAACTTTCAGGGAATTCGGATTGCTTGGAGGTGATAGAGCAATTAAAGAGCCAAGAAGAAGTGCAATAGGGGTTTTATACGAAATTTACGGAGAGGATATTTTTGATATGGATTTTGAACCTGTAAGAAGTTTAAGTGAGAATGAGAAAAAAATTTTTAAGAGTGCATACAGGAAAAATCTCTCAATATTCAGAACAACATCTGCAGGTCGCCTTTTTGATGCTGTTTCTTCAATTTTAGGCTTAAGACAGAAAATAACCTATGAGGGACAATCAGCAATGATGTTGGAATGGATTGCAGAAGATTATAAAGATAATTTAAATTCCTTTTATGATTTTGAAATAAAAAAATCGGAATATTATGTTATAGACTGGGTTCCTTTATTTAAAGGTATAATTGATGATTTAAAAAATAAAAAAGAAAAATCTTTTATCGCCTATAAATTTCATCTAACCCTTTCAGAAATTATAAAAAAAATCAGTGAAATTCCAGGAGATTATAAAATTCTTTTAAGCGGAGGTGTTTTTCAGAACAAACTTTTAACAGAACTTATTTTTAAAAAAATAAAAGGAAAAAAAGTTTACATGCATTCAAGGATACCTCCGAATGATGGAGGAATTTCAGTGGGGCAGGTAATAATCGCTTATAATAATTTTTTCAAATGAAATATAAATGTGAAATATGCGGTAAAAGTGGTTCGTATCTGAAAATTTCTGATAAATGTAAACTTGTTTTTTGCAGGGAGTGTTATCACCTTATGATAATTCCGGGTTTATGTAATGAGCTTGTAAGGGAACATGCATGGGGTGGTAAGGAAGCTTTTGACAGGGTGCGTCTCCTTTTTACATATCAGAGATTAAAAAAATACATCAAAGATAAAAAAAATCTTAGGGTTCTTGAAATAGGTTTCGGAAAGGGTTTTCTTTTGATGAAATTTCTTGAACAGGGACATTCTGTTTACGGAATTGAGGCAGGGAAACTTGAACTTGATATACCAGAAGAACTAAAGAAAAAGGCAAAACTCTTCTTCGGAAATGCCGAGGATATTGAACTCAGAGAAAATTATTATGATTTAATATTCGGAATTCATCTGATTGAACATCTTGATTACCCTTTGGAAGTATTTAAAAAATGTTATAAGGCACTTAAAAAAGGAGGAATGGTTTATTTCATAACACCGAATGGTTCTTCAACTTCTTTCAGATTTTTCAAAGGAAAATGGTGGTTTCTTGAAGACCCGACTCACAGAAGATTTTTTTCTCCCTCTTCTTTAAAACTTGCTCTTTTAAAATCAGGATTCAGAAAAACAAAAATAGATTATCCCTTTTTTGATAGCCTGATGCTTGAAATAAACAGTTTGAAAAGATTTTTTGTGAAAGATTTAGAAAAATACGGAGTTATGGAAAAGGGATTTTTTTATCCCCTGATTCTGACAATACCCTATTTTCTTGTATTCAGAACCCTTTCAAGAAAATTTCGCCCATCCCTTGAAATCGTTGCCTGGAAGTAGCGGTGCGATTTATCGCACAAATAATAAAAGTCGCATAAACGCGACCGCTACAGCTTTTTATAACCTTCAGTGCTCTTGTAAAGGTAATTTATATATTTAAATTTCTCCTATATATCCTTATATCCTCAAACAACCTTTCCTGCTCACATCTTATTTTCCTTATTCTTATGAGTTCAAGTATTGCAAGGAACGTTACAATTGCTTCTATTTTATTTCTTGATTCAAGAATAAGTTTGCTGAAAAGGATATATTCAAATTTTTCAAGAAGGGAAAGTATATATTTTATTTTCTCCTCTATTCTTGGTATCTCCGGTAATTTCTCCTTTACTTCCGGTAATTTCTGAATTAACTTTGAAAAAACGGCAAAAAGAACGGATGGGTCAAAACTTTCCTCTGTATCCAGGGTTTCGGTCTCCTCCCTTGTATACATCTTTTTCATTCTCTCATATCTTTCACTCAAAAACTCAATTATTTCAATAAAGGAAACCGTCTTTTCCCTTTCATCACCTTCCTCCTCTTCTTCCTCATGTGGTTTATCAAAGAGTGCTTTTGTCTTATACACAAGGAAAAAGGTTAATGCATATAAAAACTCAAGAGACTCTTTAAAAGATAATTTTCCATCCTTTAAATAAAAGTTTAAAAATTCATCGGTCAGAACCGAAATCTTTATTTTAAAAGGGTCAAGTTCTTTTGATAAAAGCCATTTTAAAAGAATTTCTAGAGGACCGTAATAAAAGGAAGTTCTGATAATTGTTGTCATCTCAGGTTAAGGTATATAAGTTTATAAACTCTTTTTTTACCTTCAAATTTTAAGAAATAAATACCCGAATTTTTAAAATTTCTTAATTTTATCAGATTGAGCCCCTCACTCAAACTGTTAACCTCAAAAGTTTTTCTCCCTGTAACATCATAAAAAACAATTTTTCCCTTTCCGAAAGTTTCAATCTTAAGTTCATTCTGATAAGGGTCTATAAAAGGATTCGGATAAATTCTTGAAATTCCTTTGAAATTATTTCTTTCTCCGAGATTTAATTTATCAAGAATTTTCCTTCTTTTAACAAGAAGTGTATCAAAATTTTCTCCTGCAAAGAGAACAAACTGAAGTGAATCAGGGGGAATTATTTTTTTTGAAATAAAAATTGAATAATCACCTATATCCTTTCTGAATTCTCTTATCTCACCTTTCATAAAAAGATATTGGAGTGAATCAGGAAGTCCCCCGTAGGGATAAGCATAATCTTCATTTTTAATAACACCGCATAAAGTCCCTTCATCAATGTCAAGAATTCCGAAAACAGGTCCTCCTGAATTTGATGTAAAAAGAATTTTTGAAGCACTGTCATAATCTGCAAAGTTCGTAAGTGCATTTACAATATCAGGGTCAAGAAAAAGTCCCAGATATGTATTTTCATCAACAAAATTCTGTGTTTTCATTTTAATCAGAAAACCCTCTCCCAGGTCTTTTACCGAAATCTTCAGAACATTTCCCTTTGGATGCTGCGCATAATCATCAGAAAATTCAAATGATATTTCATTACCCTGTTTTACGAAATAATTATCACCTATTTTCAAGGGTTTTGTATCCCTGTCATCAATATTAAATTTTTCATAAAATCTGTCAACAATATAATTAAAGGAATTACCAAAGGCAAAACTTCCGTAATAAAGAAGATTACCGAAATCCTTATAAACAAACCCTTCTCCTTTAATCTGCTCTGAATTTGAAAAACCAAGCGCTCCTGTCCCGGAAACTGTGAATTTATAATTTTTATTTTTAAAGGTTAAAAGGGTATCACCTCTTATTTTTTCTTTTATTTCAAAGAGTTTTGAAAAATTTGAGCCCGAGAGAATAAAAGAAAATCGGAGTGTATCATCAGAAGGATAATTAAGAAAAACTGCCTGTGCAGTCAAATTTAACTCATCAGTGCCCCTGAAATTAAAAAGTGTGTCAAAAAGCCTGACATTGGAATTATTTAAAATTCTTATTCTTAAACTGTCCGTATAAATTTTGTTTGAAATAAGATTCAAAGAAACAGAAAAAGTATCATTTACAAAAAATGGAAAGGTTTTTGATTCAATATTAAAATTCGAAACATTGAAAATCAATGTGTCTTTTCTTTCAATTGCGCCTATCAGAATTTTTAAATCAAGGTATCCGTATCCCTCTTCATAATTAGGGTAATTATTCCCGCTCTTTTTGTATAAATTGTTTCTCAAAATTTTTGCAAAGGAATCGGGTGTTAAAAAGGGATTATAACTAAGAATTAAAGAAAGGGCACCTGCAAAAATCGGAGAACTTGCACTTGTTCCATCAGCAATAAGATACTGATTGCCCGGAAATGAAGACTTTATATCCTTTCCCGGTGCAATTAAAAAGGGTGATGTAAAGTCCCAGTCATTAAAAAACCAGTAGGTTGTATCATTCCATGGTTCTCTGAAAGGTGAAGGTCCTCTTGAGGAAAAATTTGTAATATTATAACTTGAATCACAGGCACCTGCTGAAAAAACAAAGGGATAATTTCCTGGAGAGGATGTTGTCCCTGAAGATGAACCCTCATTTCCTGCTGCAAAACAGAGAAACACCCCCTTATTTTTTAAATAAAAAAGGTCAGAAAAAAACTCATCAACATAGGGATGGGTTCCGAAAGAACCGTTCAATATTTTTATATTTATTCCCCTATCAATCAATTCTGCCACATAATCAAAAGCTTCGTGAATATCGGAGAATGTACCTCCGTATTCTGAAAAAACCTTTAAAACAATCAATCTGGTTTCAGGAGCAATACCCGAAGAATCACCTGCAATAAGTCCTGCCACAAAGGTTCCGTGTCCAACAGGGTCAGAAGGAGGAGAATAACTCACAAAATCCTTAAAAAGTATAACTTTATTTTTTAACTCAGGATGTGAGGTATCAACTCCTGTATCAAGTATAACAACAACGTTTCCCTTTCCTTTTATTCCCAGTTTATAGAAAGTATCTGCTCTTATGAAATTTTTATGCCAGAATCCGTTATTATTATCTGAGTGTATTAACTTCGGCGCAGGAATCAAATAATCAGGATTATAGGGTATTCCGAGTGTTTTAAAATAACTCAAAAGCGAATCAGGAATCTCAACAAGGAGCTTTTGAGAAAGAATAAGTTCTTTTTTAATTTTTATTCTGTCTTTTAAAAGGGGATATTTTGATAAAAATTCCTCTTTTTTTATTTCAATATTCCTTTTTAACTCTTTGAAAGAAAGATTATAATTCGGTTTTCCGACAGGGACAAGTATATTAATTGAAAATAAAATTAATTTTATCAATTTCCGCCTGATATAACCCTTATTAATTCTATCTCGTCATCTTCTTTAACTTCCTCATCCTCAGTCAACACTTTACCATCCCTTATCACAAGATATTCCTCAGGATTCAGATTCAATTCCTTAAAAATATCAATAACCCTTTTCAGATTTTTATCAATTTCCTTAATTTCCTTCCCGAGTTTTATTTTCATAGTTAATTATATACTCATTTAAAAATCCAATTGCAAGTGATAAGAAATTCTTAAAGAAAAGCGTGAATTTAGAGAAAATTCTTAAATAATATATAAAATGAGGTTAATAGTGTATATTTTCATAATCTTAATTTTTTCCACACTCTACTTAAAATTCAGAAACAACTATGAAAATACAAACTCTACTGCTTCTGTCTCAGAAAATGTTTCACTTTTCAAAAATAATAAAGAAGCAGAAAGAATTCTAATTGAATTGACAGGACCGGGAGAACAGACACCCTGTTATATATATTCAGGAACTCATCCTCTGTTTCCTGACAGTTTATACCTGCTCGGAATAGGCTTCTGTCATGAGAAATTTGGGCTTGAAGAAGCAAAAAGAAGAGCAATAAAAGACCTCCGTCTAAAGCTTTTAAGAATAATTTCGGAATATAAAACAGAAAGCAAAAAATCAGAAATTCTGAACAAATTAATGAATAAGAAAATACTTGCTGACTGGGGAAGAGACCCGAGAACCCATATATTTTATGCACTTTATATCCTTGATAGAAAATATCTTAAGATTGTGGAATAAATCTTTTGGAATTTCCGTTGATAAAAGGAATAAATGTAGCCGCACCCTTCAGGGTGCGTAAAATATAGTATTTATGGAAGACAAATAGCAAGTGGCGGATAGCGGGCATGTTGGCATTATCTATAGCAAAAAATTTTGTGAATGAATTAAGGTTTTAAAAATCTATTTTCCCATAAAAATTCTTATTGCCACAAATATTAAGAATATTGCAAATAATTTTGAAAGGGTTTTTGTGGAAATGAGGTTTGCAATATATGCACCGAAATAGGCACCGATGAAAAGACCTGCTGCAATTAAAAGAGCTCCTTTTATATTAACATGACCGTGTCTCCAGTATTCAATAAATCCCAGGAGTCCGACAGGAAGAAGAAGTGCACCGAGAGATGTTCCCTGAGCAAGATGCTGATTCATTTTAAAAAAGAAAATTAAAGCAGGAATTATAATAAGACCTCCACCTATACCGAAAAGACCGGATAAAATTCCGGCAAGAATCCCCACTAAAAAAAATCCTGTTATTTGAGCCATAATTAAATATATAAGAGAACTATTTCACTTTCAACTATGACACTTCTGACAAGAAATAATTTTTTTGAATTTTGGATTATTTATATTTTTTTCTTCTCTATGAAATAAAGGTAAATTACAGGTTCTCTCTCTTTTTCTTACAAATTCAACTTTTTTACCCTTAATTGATGAGACAACTACAAAAACACTGTCCTTTCTTACAGGCTCCTTTAAATTCCACCAATCAGAGCCTGTGGGATTTGCAGCAACAATTCTTCCTGAATGAACGGTATAATACACCCACACAGACCCCGGATAAAGAGCAATAAATTTCCCGGTGGAGTCAATTTTACCGACAAGATGCTGATTGAAATGCAACCTCCAGTTATTCAAGGTTCCTTGAGCTCCATTCCATGTATCAATTACATAAAGACGCCAGATTCCTTTTGCATTTTCCCCTTTAAAAGCATTTAAATCTTCAACAGGTAAATATGAACCGTTGCTTTCTGCTTCTGTATCAAAAAATCTTGGAGAAAAAGGATTCCAATCCCATGGATTGTCAGCAATTACGGTTATTTTCTTTCCTGTTTCTACATGTTCAAGTTGAACAACTAAATCTCCTGCATAAGAATGAGAAATATCAATCCATAAATTCACATCCTCAATTATGAAACTATCAGGAACATAAATTTCAGAATATATACCTCCTTTCGGCATATAAGCAGGAGGATCAGAAGGATCAGGAATTGTAACAGGAACGTCCGTCGGTTCATAGGTATAACCGGGAAATCCACCTGACACCCGCTCTATTTCCCATACAGGTTTAATTATTCTATCATCGGGTAAACCCAAAACACTCCCTGTGAAATTGAAAGTATCACTGACTGTAAGATATACTGTATCCGAATCAACATTTACCGTTATATTAACAAGTTCTGAATCACTCAGATATTGCAAAAAAGGCTGAGTAGAACCATGAACAAGATGACAATCAATACATTTTTTACCGTTTATTGGAACACTGTGACTCGGGACCTGTGCCTGAGACCCGTCATGACATTCATTGCAAAATTCATCAGGAGTAGTACCATTCCCATTCCAGTTAGCAAATATGGAATCAGGATTATCCGGATGAACAAGCATTGAATTCTGATATCTATTGGATTTATGGGGATCATGACACAACCTGCAAACTACCTTCTTATCCTGTGCAAAATCCGAAAGATGAGGTTTTGTTCGCCAGAATTTACCATAGGGGCCACCCGAAAAAGCCACTTTTATGTTTTCCTGCCATACCGGTGGATTCACATTGTATCTTCTTGAGTTCATACCTCCACCGTGGCAATCATAACAGACTGCCTCTTCTCTATTTGAACTTACAAATTCTGTTGAATCTAATCCCATACTGTAATAAGAGTTCCCTATTACACCTGTATGAATGTTAGAGCCCCATCTATAAGATTGTTGAGGAAACCAGCCCCATCCTGCATTTGGCCCACCTGTGTGACAGTCTCCGCAATATGTATAAGATGATGAGGAAGGGGATGAGTAATGGGTGGACGGTTTATCATAATAATACCTTTTATTACTCGCAGTATCACTTCCAAGTGTTCCTGGACTCACATTATCATGGCAATCAAGACACCACCAGGAAGGATAACTCCCTCTCCATTCGGCATGAGAAGCACTATCAACCACATCATCTGGACTGTAAACAAAATCTATAACTCCGTTTTGATGATAAACAGTATCTTCTGACCCTCTCTCAAGATGGCAAATAATACAATTATTTAGAGAAGGAGTATTAAGCTTAGAAGTATCAATATAAGTTAAAGGATGATGAACTCCTGAGGATAAATCCGGATAATTAAAATCCTTAGCTATATCTCTCCTTTTCCCTCTCTCCCTTGAATGACATGTCAAACATTCATAATTAGGTACTTTAAAACCATATAAATGAATATGACAGTTTGTGCATCTTTCTCCAGGATGATGATCTTGTGGTGCAGAACCATCAAATCTATGATATTTAGTTTTTGTATGACAGACTTCACATACTCCTGTATAAATACTATCACCATCTGCATAAGAATTCTGACCAACGGTATCTGAAAAAATTACCCTCAAGTTAGCATTTATACTATCGTTATAAATACTATCCTTGATAAAAAATCTTGGAAAAGAAAGAGAATTATGTTTATGAGGGTCATGGCAGTTCACACATGTTTTATCCCACATCCCATAATTTGAATCTCCTACTATTTCAGTAGAATGCTTTTCAACATATTCTGCAATACCAAGAGGATTATGACATGACCTGCATAATGCTTCAGCAGTGGAATCAGCAAGTAAAGGAGAACCGTAACTTCTATGGCTCATATGACATCTTCTACAACTTATAAAATCATGTGGAGGGTCAACAGCAAGAAGATAAATAACCGAAAATAAAAATATAAAAAGAAACCTCATTCTTTACCCCCTTCCTTTCATAGGTTTTATAAAAAATATTTTCTTCTTAAATTTTTTATACTTAGTTTTTATTTCAAAAAAATAATTACCCTGCGTGTTTAAAATTTTCTCATAAGGAACTGATGATTCAAAAGGACCTTTTATAAAATTCTCGTATACTTTCCTTCCTGATATATCAAATATTTTTATATAAGCAAAATCTTTTTCTTTTAATTTTAAAGACATAAAATTTACAAAAAATTTCACATCTGTTTCATCTTCATCTCCTTCATTCTTATTTTTATCTTCCTCTTCTACAGGGAACTGATAGGTAAAAGTCTTTATATGAGAAAGTCCATAAGAAACAACCATATAATTGTTTCCATTAACTGAAAGAGAATGTATTGTTCCCAAGGTATCACAAAAAAGGTAAAATGTATCATTTTCTAAAATATAAATATCTCCCTGATATTGATCTGCCACAATCAACCTATTTTCAAAGGTAATATCGATAATATTGGGTATAAATTGAGTTGAGTAAGTTTCTAAAGATTCCCAGTTACAATCATATTTTATTATCTTTTTTTTCATAGGAAAAGTTATAAAAATGTAATTATCCTTACATAAAATATCTTGAGGAAATTTGTAAGGTGTTTGGAACACATACTCAACCCATCCTTCTTCATACAATTTAAAGATTTCTCCTGCATCATTAACTGCAAGAAACTTTGTGGGAGAAACAAATACTCCTTTCTGAACATGTGGTAATTCCCAAATCTGAACAACTCTCCCATTCATGTCTAAAAGCTCCAATCTGTTTTTACCAGTCACTAAAATTCTATTTTCACATAAATCTACAGACTTAGGATTAAGATTAAGATATATTGTGAATACTGGATTGAATACCAAATCTTCTACTATAATCTCCTTTTCCTGATAGTCTATTTCAAGCAGTTTACCTTCTCCACAAAAAAAGGTTCTAATAAAACCCAAAAATAAAATAACCCACATACTTCCCCTCCTTTCAAAGGATTTTATTAAAGGAAGTGTTTAAATCTTAATACAAATTTAAATAAAAAATCAAATTATTTTATGAAAGATTCTTAACAATTCCAATGCAGAATCAGCAATAAAATCAGGTTTTAATTCTTTTATTTTCTCAAAATTCCCAAATCCATAGGTTACTGCTATAATTTTTATTCCGAATTTCTTTGCTGCTTTAACATCAAGTTCATGGTCTCCTATGAATATAAATTCTTTTCTGTTCTTATCTTTAAATTTTTCAAGAATAAATTTTAAAAGTTCTTCCTTTAAGGTGAATGTTCCGTCAAGATTGCTTCCCTTAATAAAATTAAAACATTCATAAATATCAAAATATTTAAGAATTTTTTCAGCATAAACAGTTGGTTTTGAGGTGCAGAGTATTAAAAATTTATTCTTATTCTTCAATTCCATTAAAAGTTCTTTAATTCCAGGATAAATTTTATTCTCATAAATTCCCTTTTCAGAAAAATATTCCCTGTAATATTTAACAGCAAGAAACGCCTTTTCTTTGTTCATATTAAAATATTTCATAAAGGATTCATGAAGAGGCGGACCTATAAATTTTTTCAAGAATTCTCTGTCTTTAAAATTTATATTCATTTTTTTGAGTGCATAAACTATAGAATTAATTATTCCCTCGGAAGGGTCTGTGAGAGTCCCATCAAGGTCAAAGATTATATAATTGAAAGACATAAAATTTATATTCCCCTCAAAGAATATTAGTAAAAAATTATAAAAACATTCTTAAAGTTAAAAACCTTTATTACGACATTACGATAATTGTCGTAATCACGTATTACCATTTTTGAAACCTTAACTTATCAACCAATTTCTCAAGTTTGTTTAAAATTCCAATAATTTGAGGTACTTTCAGAAAATAAACTTTTCTTTTATTCCAGGTATCGTATCGCACAAGGTCCACTTTTCTTAATATTCTCAATGTATCAGAGATGGTCTGAATTGAAAGATTTAATTTTTGAGAGATTTCAGAAGGTGAAAGTTTTTTATTCTCCAACAGCCTTATTATTTTATACGCTGTTGGATTTCCTAAAACCCTGCATATTCTTGAACTTCGGTATTGTATTTCTTTCATCGGTTTATACTTCAATTTTTTCATAATTAATTATCAATCACTAATTTCTTCATATTCAACCAGATACTCATACTACGACATTACGACAATTATCGTATTATCGTAATATAAGATTAATTTAAAAATTGAGGAAACATATCTTAAAATAAATTTATGTGTTTAGGTATACCCGGTAAAATTATAGAAATTTACGAAAAGAATAATTCAAAATTCGGAAAGGTGGATTTCAGCGGGATTAAGAGAGAGGTTTGCCTTGATTTAACTCCTGAAGCAAAGGTAGGTGATTATGTGATAGTTCATGTAGGTTTCTCTATCTCAATTCTTGATGAAAAGGAGGCTATTGAAACTCTGAAAACATATAAGGAATATATGGATTCCCTGGAAGATGAAATATCTTTCTGAGTTCAGAGAACCAACCGCAGTTGAGAAAGTTATTGAAAAAATAAAAGATATATCTAAAAAAGAATACACAATAATGGAGATATGTGGTTCCCAGACCCATTCAATTCTGAGTTCAGGCATTGATTCACTACTTCCTGAAAATGTTACTCTTGTTCATGGACCCGGCTGTCCTGTATGTGTCACTCCGAAGGAAATGATTGATACTGCCATTGAACTTGCAAAGATGAAGAATAATGTTCTTTTCACATACGGAGATATGCTCAGGGTTCCGGGTTCAAAGGAATCCCTTTTCCAGGCAAAGGGAGAGGGAGCAAATATTAAAATGGTTTATTCTCCTTTTGATATTCTCAATTTTGCAAAGAATAACCCTGATAAGAATGTGATATTTTTCGGAATAGGTTTTGAGACAACAACCCCTCCGAATGCAATGACAATTTTGAAGGCAAGGGAAATGAACTTAAAGAATTTCTATGTTTTAATAGCACAGTTCAGGGTTCCTCCTGCTATTGAGGCAATATTAAATGACCCCTTTAACAAAGTTCAGGGTTTCCTTGCACCGGGTCATGTGTGCACTGTAATGGGAACAGAGGAGTATATTCCGATTGCTGAAAAGTACAAAGTTCCGATTGTTGTTACAGGTTTTGAACCCCTTGACCTTGCTGAGGGAATCTATATGGTGATAGAAAGCCTATCAAAAGGAGAATACGGTGTTAAGATTCAGTATAAAAGGTCAGTGAGACCTGAAGGCAATTTAAAGGCAAAGGAGATAATAAGGAAAGTTTTTAAGATAGGAAATCAGAAATGGAGAGGAATAGGAGAAATCCCTGAAAGTGGATGGATTTTAAAAGAGGAATTTGAGGATATGGATGCAAAAAAACTTTTAAATAAAAAAATAGAAGAAGTTGAGGAAACAAAAGAAGGATGTATTGCAGCACTTATATTGCAGGGAAAAAAGAAACCTATTGACTGTGAATTGTTTGCAAGGGTCTGCACCCCTTTAAATCCTCTCGGTGCCCCGATGGTTTCTTCAGAAGGGGCATGCGCTGCATATTATAAGTTTAAAAAATGAACAAAATTGAAAAATATAGTTTTGGAGAGATTGTTATTAACGGAAAAGCATATATTCGTGACCTGATAATCTATCCTGATAAAATAAAAGAAAGCTGGTGGAGAAAGGAAGGACACTCTCTTTCCATTGAAGATATTAAAGAAGTGTTTGAATACAGACCCGAAATATTAATCATAGGCACGGGTTATTCGGGTGTTATGGATGTACCTGAGAATGTTATAAAAGAAATTGAGAAAAAGGGGATAAAAGTTGAAGTTTATCTGACAAAGGACGCTGTTAAAAAATTCAACGAATATGTTGGAAAAGGTAAAAAAGTTGTATGTGCCTTACATCTGACCTGTTAAATGAAGATAATAGAGGTTAAAAGTCTCACAAAGATTTACAACGGTAAAAATAAAGTAATAGCTATTAATAACATTTCTTTTGATGTTGAAAAAGGTGAGATAATAGGACTTCTGGGTCCGAACGGAGCAGGAAAAACAACAACAATCAAATGTATTGCAACCCTCATAATTCCTGACTCAGGAGAAATTTTAATAAAAGGTAAAAATACTTTTAAAAATCCTTCTTTTGCCTTAAAAAATATTTCTGCTGTTCTTGAAGGAAACAGAAATATTTACTGGAGATTGAGTGTAAGGAATAATCTTGAGTTCTTTGCAGGACTTCAGGGTTTAAATCCAAAAAAAATAAAAAACAAAATTGATGAACTGATTGATTATTTCAATTTAAGAGAAAAAGAAAAAGCTCAGGCAAGATTTCTATCAAGGGGGATGCAACAGAAACTTGCTGTTGCGTGTGCCTTTGTGAGAGACACAGAGATTCTGCTTCTGGACGAACCCACACTCGGGCTTGACGTGGAAACAACACATGAACTGAAAGAACTTATCAAAAAGAAAGCAAAGAAAGAAGGGAAAACCCTTATTTTAAGTTCCCATAATATGAAACTTGTTGAGGATATATGTGAAAGGGTTATCATAATAAACAGGGGTAAAATTGTTGCAATAGATTCAATAAGAAACCTGAAAGAATTTTTCGGATACAAAGCTTTTTCCTTTGAAATAGAAGGTAAAATTAAAGAGGAGACAAAAAAAGAATTCATTGATAAATTTGAACTTGTTAAATTTAAAGAAGATGAATATGTTACAGAGATTGAGATAGAATTAAAATCAGCGGAATATCTGTATGATGTCATTGATATGATGAAAAAGAGTAATTTCAAGTTAAAAAGAATTGAGGAGAAAACTCCTGATTTTGAGGAGATTTACTTGAAAATTGTCAAAAATGGGTGATTTAATACTTTTTAAAACGGTTTTTAAGAAAGAGTTTGTGATGATGAAGAATTATCTCTTCAATACCCTTTTCAGTATGATTTCAATTTATATGATCTTTGTTTTTATGTTTTTCGGAATAAAATTTATTTCTCCCTCAACAGTAAAGTTTGGAAACACAATTGAGGGACTAATAATAGGTTATTTTATATGGCTTTTTTCAATTTTCGGATACTCGGATATGTCATGGGGTATAATGGAGGAAGCAAGAGCAGGAACACTTGAACAATTATCAATGACTCCTTTCGGACTGCATAGAGTTTTAATTTACAGAATCATATCAACCTTTGTACTCACCTTTTTATACACGGTTCCCATGCTGTTTCTGATGATGATAACCACAGGTAAATTCCTGCATATTGACCTTATAACTGTTCTGCCCCTTATTTTATTCACAGTGCTTCCCTCCTTTGGTCTCGGATTTATAATGTCAGGACTCGGACTTATTTTCAAAAGACTTCAGGCGAGTTTTCAGATTTTGCAGTTTATCTTCATCGTGTTCCTGCTTGCTCCTTCTGATAAGATATTTGCTTTCAAGTTTCTGCCCTTTTCCCTTGGTGTAAGATTAATTTCTCAGAACATGATACACAAAATAAAAATATTTGAAATGAACTCCCTTGACCTTATAATTCTTGTCTCTGTTGCCCTTTTCTATTTCTTTGTAGGATTTTATATTTTTAAAATATGTGAAAGAATTGCAAAAAAGAAGGGTGTTCTTGGACATTATTGATGAAAAAAATAGAAATTGCTCACGGTTCAGGCGGAATCCTTATGAGGGAGTTCATAGAAAAGGAAATAAAGGAAAGATTTAAAAACAATGAACTTGAAAAATTACTCGATTCAGCAATCCTTGAGACAAAGAATAAAAAAATTGCCTTTACAACCGATTCCTATGTGGTTTCACCCATTTTCTTTCCAGGGGGGGATATAGGGGAACTTGCGGTAAACGGAATCGTAAATGACCTGACTGCTGTGGGTGCCTTTCCTGAATTCATTTCTCTATCCCTTATTATTGAAGAAGGTTTTCCTTTTGAGGATTTAAGGAAAATACTTGAGTCAATAAAAAAAGCATCAGAAAAAGCAGGTGTCAGGATTGTTACAGGAGACACAAAGGTTGTTGATAAAGGAAAAGGGGATGGAATTTTTATAAATACTTCAGGAATAGGATTTATTCCAGAGGATGTGGACCTGGGTTATCACAGAATCGAAGAAGGAGACCTGGTAATAATAAATGGTCCTCTGGGTTTACACGGGTTTTCAATACTTATTTCAAGGGAAAATATTGAAATTGAGGGAGAACTTAAAAGTGATACAGCTCCTCTGAACGGTTTATGGAAAACACTTTATGAAAATAAAATTGAAGTTCATTTTATGAGAGACCCCACAAGGGGAGGTGTTCAGGGAGTTTTGAATGAGATTGCTGAATCCTCTGGGTTTGATATTTTAATAAGGGAAAAAGACATTCCTGTAACCGATGAAGTAAAAGGGCTTTCCGAAATTCTGGGAATAGACCCTCTTTTAATGGCAAATGAGGGAAAAATGATTTTTATTGTAAAAAAAGAGGACGGAGAAAAAGCACTTGAAGTTTTAAAGAATACAGAATACGGGAAGGAGAGCAAAGTCATAGGTGAGGTTATAAAAAAAGGTGAGGGAATCTTAAAATATGAGACACTGATGGGAGTGGTGAGAATTCTTGATATGCCCTATGCAGACCCTCTGCCAAGAATCTGCTGAGTGTATGAAGTGTCTCATAAGGGTGTCTCATTGAGACACTCATAAAAACATAATTTCCTTCTCTTTCAACAGTTTCACTTTCTGGAACAGAAATTGCTTTAAAATCCTTTCTCCAAAAGGAGGTAAAGCCATGAAAGAATTAAGGAAAAGAACTGGGGCAGGAGGGGGCTCCGGTTTATAAGAGAAAAGGATAATTTAAATATAGAAATTGAAAAAGAAATAAATTTCGGGGAAATTTAGGGAGGGGAGCACATCCCCTCCTTAAAATTTAAATATCAAAGTTTATCAATTATTCTTACAGCAGCATCAATAATTTCCTTTGTAATAAGTCTTACATCAGGAAATTTCAGTTCAAACTCTCCGGGTTTCAGAACAAAAAGGCATCCAGAAGGTTTTGAAATCATGGCAAGATAATTAATATCTTCTATGATATTCTGATTTGAATAGATAAACCGCTTTCCCTCTATCTCATTCTGTACAAATACATTAAAATTTTTGCCATCAGATAAAGGTAATTTCAATTTCTTATAAAATAATTTCCCCTGGCTGAAAAATCCGATAACAATATCCCCTTCGCTGTAATTGGTAAAAATTACAGGAAATTTCTTATCGTGTTTTAACTTTACTATCACCTTTTTATCCACCCCTCCCAAAAACATGAATTCTAACTCATATCTACCATATTTCCCTTTATAGTTACTGAAAGAAGGTGATAATCTAATACCAGTCCTTTTCTCAAATAATTTTATAAATTCTCCTTTTCTCTTCTGCTGATAATAAACCATCAGAAGAATAATTATTGTTCCTGAAATGAAAAATATAATAGTTAAAACTAAATTTTCCATTCTACTTAAATTATAAAGTAAGGTTTTTTATCCCTTCTTTAATTTAAAATTTAATTATGAATATTATTCTTATAATAATTTCTATCTTCCTGCTTCTTATTGTCCTTTTTCTCTTTTATAGAATAATCAAACTTGAGAGTTTTATAAGAATCCTTGCAGAAAGAGAGGATAAATCAAAGGAAGCATTTGGAAGAATGGAAAGCATTGAAAATCTTATAACAGAGATTCACAAAACCCTCTCAGGTAACCTCTCCTCTCTTATAGAAATATCAAGGGATATGAGACAGAGGAGTGAAAACATAGCGAAATTTTTTGAAATAATGCAGAAATCATCTGGAGTAAAAGGCGGTTTTGGAGAATACATAATGGAGGATATTATTAGAAAAGTTTTACCTGCCGGAACCTATGAAATTCAGAAGACAGGTTTCGAAGGAAGACCTGACTGCATAATAAAAATAGGGGAAAGAATTGTTCCGCTTGATTCAAAATTTCCTTTAACAGTATATAAAAAATTTCTGGAAGAAGGAAAAAACGGAGAAAGAGAATTTAAAAGAAAAATACTTGAGCATTTACAGAGAGTAAGTAAATACATAAGACCCGAGCAAAATACATACAACTTTGCTTTGATGTTTATACCCTCAGAAGCAATATATTCCACAATTCTCTCCTTTGATGACCTTGTCGATGAAGCAATGAGACTGCGAGTTTTTCCTGTTTCTCCATCAACTTTTTACATCTATCTATCAGCTCTTGCCTTGGGGTTCAGAGGACTCGAAGTGGAAAGAAATGCAAGTAGAATACTAAAAAACTTACAGGGACTAAACGAACAGGTTATGAAGGTGTTGAAGGAATATGGAACTGTTGAAAGTCATGTTAAAAATGCATGGCAGAAATTACCTGTTCTTAAAATGGAAATTGAAAAGTTATTCAGAATAATAAGGGAATTTCAAAATTTTAAATAATTTTTATTTTTATTTGAAAAAAACCAAAAAAATGTATTAAAATAAATCAAATTAAAAATAAGTTTATAAAAATTAAGGTTCAAACCCTGTTAAAATAAAGGGGAGAAAAAATGAATAAGTTGTTTAAAGTAATGTTGGCAGTAAATCTCGTAGCCATGCCTTTAGTATTTAATCTCAAAGCTCAATCCAATGCATGTGCTCAGGCAGAAGCCGATGCAAAAGCTGATGTTAATAAGACAATGTGGATAGGTATAGGATGTGTAGCACCGGTTCTTGGTATTGTCATAGCAAATGTAGTTGAGCCAACTCCTCCAAGTTCCAGATTACTTGGTAAAAGCAAAGAATATATAGCAACTTATACGGATTGTTATAGCAAAAAAGTCAAATCTATAAGAACAACTGGGACAATTACCGGATGTGTGATTGGAACCATTGGATGGGCTGCTTGCTGTTTAATTGCATTCTTCATATAATATAGACATAATATAGGGAAAATGTGGTTTTATTCATATTCTCCTTAGTATTTTCAGGTAACTTTTTAAAAAAAGAAGAGGGCTTCAAGACGGAAGGGAAATTCTGGTTCAGTCTGTCAAAAATTCATATTGAAGTAGTACAGCCTGTAAACCAGATAGTTGAGAAAAAAGAGGACACTCTTCTTATATATTATCCGGAAGATAATGAAGGATTTAAAATTCTGACAAACGTTTATGATATACCATTGGGGTTGAATATATTCCTATTTCCTGTAGAGGAAGCTGCTGACACACTTTTCAGTAAAGCCGGTTTCAAGTTTTTAAAGAAAGAGAGCAGGAATGATACTGTATTAAAAACATTTACTTACGATGTGGATAAAAGCACAATATTTCTGACTGTAGGATATCTAAAAGGTAGACCTGTATTTTTTGAATCAAGAAGCAAAAAGAAATTATTAAATCGAACAAAGATTATGAGTTATATTGAGCTCGATAACACTTATTTCCCTGAAATAATAAAGATAAAAAATTTCACAACCAATGAAGATATTGAAATTAGATTTAGCGATGTAAAGATAAGCGATGATTTTCCTGACAGAATAAAAAATTTCAGTTTACCGGAGAATGCCAAAGTAGAAATTAAAGATTTAAGAAGAAAATGATTTTATTAATTGTTCTACAGTTTTTTGAATTCAATATGGCTGGAAAGGTAACCACTGAATTAATAAAATTGTATCAACAGACACTCTCGCAGGCGCAGGCTGATGTTTGCAATTTTGAACCCTCCTGTTCACATTTCGCTTATGAAGTTATTGAAGAATATGGTTTATTAAAAGGAATATTACTTGCCTCTGATAGATTACAGAGATGTCATCCCTTTGCAATATTGTACAGTAAGGAATATTATGAAGGAACCATAAAAAAAGGAAATAGATTAAAAGTCATTGATAATCCTCAAAAATATAAGTGATTTTCATTTTCATATTAAGCTTTAGTCTGATAGCCAAGAAAGATTCTGTAAAAAATTTTGCTGAATATCTGGAAAAAAGTGGTGAGTATGAATTTGCGATACTTGAATATGAAAGATACCTTTTTCTTGCTCCTGAAAGTAGAGACAAAGTATTTTCAAAAATAGCGTATCTTTATTTAAAAACAGACAATTTTCAAAATGCTTTTAATTTCTTAAACAAAATTAAAACAAGGGAAAGCAAGGAATACAAGGCAGTATCAGGGTATTTTTTTTACAAACTGAATAAAATTACACTGGCGAAGAAATTCTGGACTTTCAATGATACCCTATACGCTTATTTAACATTAATTGAAGGAAACAAGGAAAAAGCGGAAAGCATTCTTAATGAAAAAATAAAATTCCCTCATTTTCCTTCGAAGTTCGTTGCAACAATTCTCTCAATATTTTTACCAGGAGCAGGTAAAATTTACTCTGGAAGATTGTATGATGGAATATACTCTTTTTTAATTAACAGTATTTCAATTTATTCTGCTTATTATTTTTATAAAAAAAGAGATTTTAAAAGATTTTATATCACACTCCCTGTTGCATTATTTTTTTACTCAGGTAATGTGTTTGGGTCATACTACTCAGCAAAAATAGAAGAAAAAATTAAAAAGAAAAAATTCTTTGATATGTATAAAAAGAAGATGAAAATTAAAGATATACTTGAGAGATGTTTGTCCTTTTAATATTCTTAAATTTCGCAGATAGTCTTTATAAATGGGGAGAATTCAGAAAAGCCGTACTTGAATATAAAAGGCTTTTATTCCTTAGAAAAATAGACAACTCTTATGCCTATTATCAAATTGCCAAATGTTATGAAAATCTTGAAGAGTTTAAAAAGGCATTAGTATATTATCAAAAATATATGGCAGAAAAGAATGATATAGCTCTAATTCCTAAATATGCGTTTTTGTATTTTCTGACCGGAGAATATGAGAAAGCCGAATATTTACTGGAAACATCACCTACCCGGAAATCCAAGGCTCTTCTTGCTTTTTTATATTTAAAGGAAGGTAAAACAGGAAAAGCGGAAAGGATTCTTAAACATCTTAATTTAGAGTATCATAGTGCAGGAATATGGACTATACCTTCTTATTTAATTCCAGGAATGACCCAAATATTACATGGAGAATTCAAAAAAGGAATCCTTTCTTTTATATTAACTATGTTTTCAGGTTATATGGTATTTAATGAATTTAAAAGTAAAAATTATCTATCAGGTATTATTCTTTTTGATGTGCTTTTTATTCGTTTCTATACAGGTAACATTTATAATGCAAAAAGAAGTGTAGCAAACTATAATTTAAAAAAATTAAAGAAAAAATATGAAATACCCTGAATTCCTTTTCTTATTAACATTAATAATTCTACAGAGGATAATTGAAAAAAAACTCTCGAAGGGTAAAGCAAAAATTTTGCCTCTTAAATTCTATCGGGATAAAACCTTCATACTCATGCTTCTTGCATGGGCTTCAACATTTGGGATAGCCACTCTTGAATATTTAAATGACCCAAAAAATATAATCTTATTTTTTATAGGAATAGTTATTTTTATAATAGGTAGTATTTTTAGGATATTATCAATTTCCCAGTTAAAAGAAATTTTTTCTCCTTTAATAGAACCCTCTGAAAATAATAAACTTATTGTAAGGGGTATATACAGATTTACAAGGCACCCTGCCTATATTGGAAGTCTTCTTATAAGTCTGGGGATAATATTTATATTAAGAGGATACAATGCCCTTTTACCCTATTTTTTACTCTATGTTCCTGCTTTGATTTACAGAATCAGAAAAGAAGAAGAAACTCTTATTAATAAATTCGGTGAAAGTTACATAGAATATATGAGGAATGTAAAAAGATTTTTCATTTTCTAAATTTTATTAAAACTTAATTTCAAAACTTGAAATTATTTTTAAATAATCCTATAATTTTATATTCAGGGCGCCATCGTCTAGTCAGGCCTAGGACGCCTGGTTCTCAGCCAGGAAACCCGGGTTCAAATCCCGGTGGCGCCACTTAACTGGGGGATCGTCTAATTGGCAGGACGCCTGGCTCTGGACCAGGAAGTCGGGGTTCGAGTCCCTGTCCCCCAGTTTCTGAAAAGGAACAAAAACTTACTTTCTCCGTCTTTTTAGATAAGAAAAGACCAATGGGTTCCATCCCCTCTCAAAAGGAGGCTAAAAATGAGAAAATTTTTTCTTGTTTCAATTATTTCCCTTTTTGCTGGATTTATAATAGCCAGTGTTTTACTTTTCAAATTTGGAAAGGTTAACAGTCTTGAAGCTGAGATAAAAACAACTGCTCAGACCAGAACTGTTCCTCTGCCTGTTAAAAATTCAACAAAAGATAACCCTTTCTCATTCTCGGAACTTGCAAATAAAGTAATTCCTGGGGTGGTAAATATAAGGGCAACAAAAAAAGTTAAAATGCCTTCCTTCCACTTTTTTGATGATCCATTTTTTAAAGAATTTTTCAAAGACTTTTTCAAATTTGAAAAACCCAAACAAAGGGAATATGAGACAGATATTCTCGGCTCAGGATTTATTTTTAAAAGAAAAGGGAATAAATACTATATAATGACAAATTACCATGTCATAAGAGATGTTGACAAAATAAGAATTATACTATGGGATAAAAGAGAATTTAATCCTGATGAAGTAAAAATTGTGGGAAAAGACAGGTTATCTGACATTGCTGTTCTTGAGATTGAAACAAAGGATGAATTAACGGTTTTACCTCTCGGAAATTCAGACGAGATAGAAATCGGTGATTGGGTTATTGCTGTCGGAAATCCTTTTGGTCTTAATGGAACAGTGACTTTTGGTGTCGTGTCTGCCAAGCACAGGTCAGGAATAAGGCTTCCGAGTGGTGAAATATATCAGGACTTTATACAAACAGATGCTGCAATAAATCCAGGAAATTCAGGAGGTCCTTTGATTAATATGAAGGGAGAGGTTATAGGTGTAAATACAGCAATCACATCACCAACAATGGGAAATGTGGGTATAGGTTTTGCAATACCCATAAACATAGCAAGAAGTGTGGCAGAGCAGTTAATAGAAAAGGGTGTTGTTAAAAGAGGTTATCTTGGAGTTAGAATAGGTGAGGTCTCACAGGCAATTGCAAAAAGGTATAAACTGAAAAAGCCAATGGGAGCTCTTGTTATAGACGTCGAAAAAGGAACACCTGCTGAGAAAGCAAAAATTAAAGAAGGTGAAATAATAATAGCTGTTGATGGGGAACCAGTTAAAAATGTTGAGGATTTAAGGCTTAAAATCGGCTCCCATATGCCAGGAGATAAGGTAAAAATAAGACTCCGAAATAAGGACGGGAAAGAAAGAGAGGTCACAGTTAAACTTGCAGAACTTGAGGAAGAAAAAATCGCAGGAAGAATGGAGGAAAAAGAAGAAAAAGAATATACCTGGCTCGGAATGAAAGTGGAAACACTTAATGAGAAATTCAAAGAAGAATACGGAATAGAGGAAGAGGAAGGAGTTGTTGTAACAGATGTTGAGATGGACTCACCTGCTTATGAATCAGGTATAAGAGAGGGTGACCTGATTATCAAAATAGAAGACCTCAAAATAAAGGATTATGAAGACTTTGTTAGAGCAAAAAAGAAGTATGATAAGCAGAACGTTATATTATTTACTCTTATAAGAAACGGAATAAAAATGATTATAGCTGTAGAGAAGTAAATTGAAGAAAACACTGAAAAGACAGGTAGAAGAATGGGTTTGGGCTTTCATTGTGGTCTTCTTCATAATAAGACCCTTCTTTTTACAGGCATACAGAATACCATCAGGCTCAATGGAGGATACTCTATTACCAGGAGATTTTCTCTTTGTCTTTAAACCTGTATACGGTCTTGAAATTCCCTATACCCAGATAAAATTCTTTCAATTTATAAAACCCAAAAGAGGTGATATAGTTGTTTTCAGATATCCCGTAAATCCTTCAATGGATTTTGTAAAACGGGTTATAGGGTTACCGGGTGATACAATAATGATAAGGGATAAAAGGGTTTATGTGAACGGGAAACTTTTAATTGAAGAATATGCAATACATAAAGACGAAAGGATAATTCCTTCCCCATATAACTTTGACAGTAAAATATTCCTTGAATACTTTCAGAAACAATGGGAAAATAGGGCTTTTCTTGATGACATATCCATAAGGGATAATTTTGGACCTGTTGTTGTGCCCCCAAATTCATATTTTGTTATGGGTGATAACAGGGATTTTTCTTCTGATTCAAGATTCTGGGGACCTGTTCCTGAGAAATTATTGAAAGGAATACCTTTTATAATATACCTTTCCTGGGATGGAAGTGTTCCTTTTTATAATTTATTTAAAGCCATAAGATGGGACAGAATTTTACAGCTCCCCTTTATCTGGAGAAAAAATTATGAAATGCAGGATATGCAAGGAAAAAGCAGTTATTAAAATAAGGAGACATAACCTTCCCCTATGCAGAGAACACTTTATTGAAAGATTTGAGTCCGAGACAAGAAGGGTTATAAAAAGGTATAAGATGTTCACAAGAAATGACAAAATAGCAGTTGCTGTATCGGGTGGGAAAGATTCCCTCTCACTTTTATATTGCCTTAATAAATTGGGCTATAATGTAACAGGAATATATATAAACTTAGGTATTTTCAAGGAAAATTATTCAGCCAATTCTCAAGAATATGTCATTAAATTCAAAGAAAAATTTAATCTTCCGGTAATTATATACGATATAAAAGAAAAGCAGGAGAAAGGGATTGAAGACCTTTTAAAAAGAGGAAGAGGAGAAAAACCTTGTTCAGTATGCGGCATGGTAAAGAGGTATCTGATGAACAGACTGGCAATAGAAAATGGATGTAATGTTCTCGCAACAGGACATAACCTGGATGATGAAGCTTCAAGGCTATTCGGAAATATTATTTACTGGCAGGAGGAACATATTGAACATCAATCCCCCGTTCTTCCCGAGGAAAACGGACTCTTGAAAAAAGTGAAACCCTTTACATTTTTCACAGAAAAGGAAACTTCCCTTTATGCAATTTTAAATGGTATCCCTTATATAAGAGATGAATGTCCATATTCCATAGGGGCAAAAACAATCAAATATAAAGAGATTTTAAATAAGCTCGAAAATGATTCACCCGGAACAAAATACAGATTTTTAAAAGGATTCTATGAATTTAAGAGTAAAGTAAAGATAGAAAATTTAAGAACTTTCAAAGGGACAAAAACCTGTAAGAAATGTGGAATGCCAACCACAAGAGAAATCTGTACATTCTGTATGGCATTTGAAAATCATCCCTTTATAAAACCTGTTGAGAATATTACCCTTTCAGAAAAACTGGAATGAATAACATCTTTGTTCTGGTCCCTGTATTCAATGAGGGAGAAACACTTTACAGATTACTCTCAGAGATTAAGGATATCCTGTCAGATGGAAGAATTGTGGTTATCGACGATGGTTCTGATCCACCTGTCAGATTAATCAAAAGACCAAATCTTTACCTCATCAGACATGAGAAAAATAGAGGATATGGTTATGCACTCATGAGTGGAATAAATTTCGCAAGGGATGAGAATGCTGAAATAATAATAACAATTGATTCTGATGGACAACATTTTCCGAAAAGGATTCCAGAATTTTTGAAAAAAATAGAAAATAATGACATAGTTTCAGGGTCTCGGTATCACCCTTTATCCATCAAACTATCAGAGGCTCCTTATGAAAGGAAAATAGTTAATAAAGTAATAACTCAAATATTAAGAGAACTCACAGGATATGATATAACTGATTCTTTCTGTGGTTACAGATGTTACAAAAGTTATGTATTTGATGAATTCTATCCTGATGATAGGGGATACGGCTTCCCTCTCGAATTATGGGCTCATTTTAAAAAATTTAATTATAAATACTCTGAAATTCCGGTTGAACTTTATTACCCAATTAAAAAAGACTTCCCGGGTGAATTGAAGGATACTGAAAAAAGACTGAAATATTATTTAAATTTAATTGAGAAAAGGTTCAATGTATCAATAAAAAGGAAGGGGCTTAAACTTTTCAGAGAATTGATGAAAGATATGGAGGAAAAAATATGAATAAAACAATCATTGCGTTTGGAGCACATCCAGATGATGTGGAGTTATCCATAGGCGGTTTTCTTGCAAAACTTTCAAAAAAGGGATTCAATGTTATTATATGTGACTTAACAAATGGTGAACCGACTCCCTTTGGTGATCCAGAAACAAGGAAAAAAGAATCAGAGGAAGCAGCAAAAATTTTAGGAGTAAAAAGAATAACCCTTGATTTACCCAACAGATATTTAATGGATTCGGTCGAAGCAAGGATAAAGGTAGCAGAGATTATGCGAAAATACAGACCTCATATAATTCTGACTCATCACGGAGAAGACCAGCATCCTGATCATATTGAAGCAAGAAAAATTGTAACAGCTGCAAGATTTTATGCAAAATATACAAAGGTTGACTGGGAAGGAGAACCCTATTATCCTCCAAAATTTTTACTGTTTCATGCATCTCATAAAAAAAAGTTTTTTCACCCTCAAATTGTTGTTGATATAACAGATACCTTTGAAACAAAAATGAAAGCATGTGATGCTTACAAATCTCAGTTCGGACATTTTGATGAAGAAAGAAAAAAGTTTTTGAAAATAATAGAGAATGCCAACAGAATCTACGGGAGATTAATAGGGGTAGAATTCGGAGAAATCCTTTTTATAGATGAACCCATACCTTTAAAGAATCCTGAACTATTATTTGATTAAAAATCTTTCATGAAATATAAAATTCCTGAAAGGAACAGGGAATATATATTAATCCCTGGAAAGGAAGAGGAGATACTGAAACTCTGTGAATCAAATAGAAAGAAAAGGGAGGAATTCAAAAGATTTTTTGATTTCGAAATAGAAAAAAACTTTGTTATTGCTTCGGGGCATCAGACAATTCTTTATCATCCCGGAATCTGGGTTAAAAATATTTTTTTAAACCATCTCACCAAAAAGGGATTTAAAACAAAATTCTGTGAACATGATGTTGATGGCACTGACAGAATATTTTTTTATTATCCTGATAAAAATTTCAAAATCAGAAGGGAATTCATTTATTACAACCCTTCCAGAATTGCCCTTGAATACATTGAAAGTAAAGAAATAATAAAAAATGAAGATTCAATAAAAAAAGCCCTTAAAAGATTACCTGAAGGAGAAATGGAAGAAAGAGGACATCTTTTCTTTAATATTTTTTTAAAAAATTTGAAAAACAACCCTTTTTATGCTGAATCTTTTGTATCATCAAGAAGAGAATTTGAAAAGGAAACCCTGTATGAATCAATACTTCTTTCAGAACTTTTAACCTCATCAAGCTTTTCTCAATTTTTCACCTTTTTCTTCATCAATGCAGAAAGGGTTTTTGAGTGTTACAATAAAACAATTGTGGAATACAGGGAAAAATATAATATAAAGAATAAAATAGAACCTGCACCATTGCTTGAAAGAAATGGTGATTTAATTGAACTCCCCTTTTTTTTGAATTTGAAAGAAAGACACAGGGTTTATAAAAAAGGAGAAAGGCTTGTATGTGATAAATTTGAAATAAGACTTGGAAATGAAAAGGAAGAAATTTTTTACAACTCACTTACTTTGCCTTTAAGACCACGAAGTTTGATACTTTCGATGTATCAGAAAATTTTTGTGTGTGATTTATTCTACCATGGGATTTCCGGCAAAAACTACGATGAAGCAACTTCTCTCTTTATTAAAAAACTTTTCCATATTGAGCCACCTGAATCAGGTGTTATAAGCCTTACCCTTCATCTTGACAACATACAGAAAAGAGATTTTCCCTTTTTCTTCTTTGATAAAGAAACAATTGAAGAGATATTGAACCTTAAATAAAAATTTATTTCTTAAAAAGTTTGACCCTCACCATTTCAGGTTCGACTTTTGCAAGCACAACCTTATCAGGTAACCTCACTTTGGGTTTTATAAAAAATTCACCTTCTGTCAGATTTAAAGCATTTACTATCACATCTATATCTTCTTTTTTCAAGTTTTTAAGAACAGATTCAGGACCTTTAATTCTTACAAACAGTTTCTCTGGCTCAGTTTCTATTTCATAATCTTTGGGTTTCAAAACAACATAAGGGACATTCAGAAACTCCTTTTCTGATATTTTTTCTATTTCAATATAAACCGAAGCTGTTTCAGGATAAAGAGTTACAACCTCTGAGGGGCTTAAAAGCTCTGCTTTTGCAGTGAAACTTCTCTCTCTTTTCTCAACAGAAACATCCTCTGTTCTTATACTATCAATATTTCTGAGAATTGATTTAGGACCTATAAGTTTAACATAGGTCTGTGATTTTTTTGACTTCACAGTATAACCCGCTCTTGGATTTCCTGTTATTCTTGCACTCACAGGGACCTCTTTCTCTGCCTTAATATCAAGCTTTATATTCAAAAATTTCTGTTTAAAATTTATCTGATTTATTTTTATGAATCCTGGCATTTCAAGATAGAGATTTTTAACCTCTATTCTATTTTTTCCCTTTTTGGGTTTATCAAATCTCAATAAAAGTCTTGGTTTAAAAAAGTTCATAAAAAGAAGAGCTCTTCCATCTGCCTCTATTTCTGCTTTTATTTTTTTGAGAGGCGGCTCAAGAAAGGTGAGAGAATCGGGTATCCCAATATATACAATTTCTATATCCCTCTCCACACGATATACCTTACCTGTAATGGAAAAGAACCACAATACAATCCCTATTACAATTGAAATAGAAATCTCTATTATATCTCTTTTATTCATCAAAGAAATTTTTCAAAAAATTTACAGGTCTCTTCATTTATATCACACAGATAAACCTCATTAATCGATTCTGCTTCTTTTTCCAAAAATTCCTTCACCTCCTCAACAATAATTTCACATCCTTTTTTCTTGGGAAATCCGAATATACCTGTGGAAATAGCAGGAAGTGCAATTGATGAGATACCTTTCTCTTCTCCCCTTTTCAATGCATTCCTGACAGCTCTTTTCAACTTATTTTCTTCGTCTCCCTCACCCCATCTCGGGCCAACTGCATGTATCACAAACTTTGCCTTAAGACTCCCTGCTGTGGTTACCACAGCTTCTCCAACAGGACAGTGCCCTATTTTATCGCTTTCCTCCTGTATTATTCTTCCGCCCTTTCTGACTATCGCTCCTGCCACCCCACCTCCATGCTTCAGATACTCATTTGCAGCATTAACAATAGCATCCACTTCCATCTCGGTTATATCACCAAGAAATACATATATCTTTTTCCCCTTTATCTCTTTTTCTTTCAAAATTTTCCCTTTCATATTTAATTATATCTTATGTTTGGTTTAAAATTAAAGATTATGAACAGAAGGCTACTCCCTGATGAGATTGAGTATTTAAATAAGATGATAAAAATTGCTGAGAAAAGAAATGTATGTTTAAAAATCCTTGAAGAAGAAAAAAAAGGAAGAATTTTTCTTGTTGCAAAGGACTGGCCCGGGCTTCAGGATGCAATTTCAACAGCAATCCATGAAAGAGGATTTAACCTTGATTTCTTTATGGGTTTTGTGCTTGATAAAGGGCTTGCAGGAATTATCGCAGAGATAAATTTTAAAAACGAAGATATAAAAAATAAGTTCAAAGCAGAAAAGGATTTCTTAAAAAAATATCTCCCGGATATTGCAAGATTTGACCCCTGGATGAAAGGCCTTCTTGATTCAACAGCTTCAAAATTAAGAATCTTCAGGGAGGTCTTAAGAATGTTGCGAAAAGAAGTTAAAAAGAGGAAACTTGTAAAAGAAATAATAACAGAAACAGAAAAATTTTTTTCTTCCAGGTCTTGGGCATATATCGGGGAAAGAAAACCTGAGGACCTTGCACAGCAAATACTGATGCAGATTGAATTAAGAAAGATTGTCAAAGAATTCGGAGGCATTCATGTTCATATAAAAAATTTCAGAACTGTTTCAGAGGAATTAACGGGAATATTAATCGCAGGACCTGCAAGAGAGTTGTTCCTTGATCAAGTTCTGGATGTGTTGAGAGAAATTTTACCTGACTTCAGAAGAAAGTTTGAAAAGGTATTCACAGAAGAAGGAGTAACCGTAATAAGACTCGAAATCCAGACACCGGATGAGGAATGGTATCCTGAGGATAAACATTTTCTGATTGAAAAATATCTTATTGAACATTTAAAAATAAGAAGAAGAAAAATTCTGAGTGAAAGACTCAGAGTAAGTCCCGAGGTTATTGGAAGAATTATAATTCCCTCTCTTATTCAAGAAACAAGAAATACAGGAATACCTCAGATTTATATATTGTTAACAGGAATGACAGAAGAGAACTATTACTACAAACTCCTGGGAGTAATTCCAAGGAAAGAAGAAGGAACGTACACAGATGAAATAATAAAGTATCTGGAAAGAGAAGAAGGTATAAGGGTTCTTTCTTCAAAAGCTCCCTCTTTTTCCTATGACTTTGAAGTTGTAATAATTAACATCAGCGCTTCCATAATTAAATTTGAATCACCTGAAGATGTTTACAGAAAACTGAATGAGATTTTGAGAGAAATTGTTGGTAACTTCAGAGATTTTGATCAAGGGCTCAGGAATGTTGAAACAATGAAATTCAATCAGCTTGAAGAAAAAATGGCTGGTTCAGGAATAGAACCTCATCTTTTAAGAAGACTGTTTTATTCCCTTGATGAATTTTTCCGTGTACAGGCAGATATAGATGACCTTGCTCTTGGTTTTGAAACATTATGGGAACAGGTTATAAAGTTCAGTGCTGAACATAAATTTACATGCGGGTTCTGTAATGGAAAAAAACTTTCAATTCTTACATTCTGTGGAGAGGGGTCTGAAAGTTTTTTTGAAAAAATACTTGATGAATTTAAAGGCAAGGAAATATCCGCTCTCAGGTTTGATGACTTCGGGTTTATTGCTTATTTAATATTTTTATCTTATAATCAAAAACCTATACCTTTTAATGAAATCAGGGATAAATTAAAGGAAATCTGTGAAAAAGAAGAAATTAAGGTTCAAATCCCTGAAAAAATTAAATAAAAGAAATGAAATTACTGGAATATCAAGGAAGAAACTTATTTAAAACTTACAATATTCCTGTAAAACCGGGGGATATTGCAAGGACTCCTGAAGAAGCCTATGAAATTCATAAGAAAATCGGTGGAACCGTTGTTATAAAGGCACAGGTTCCTGTAGGCGGAAGGGGAAAAGCAGGTGGTATAAAATTATCTGACAATCCTGAAAAAACAAAGGAACTTGCTCAGAATATACTTTCACTTGTGATAAAATCATATCCTGTTAAAAAGGTTCTTGTAGCAGAAGCAGCAGAAATAGAAAAAGAAATGTATCTATCCCTGACGCTTGACAGAAGAACAGGTAAGGTTTTATTAATGGCAATAAGAGAAGGAGGAGTTGAGGTTGAAGAAATAGCAAAGGAAAGACCTGAAGCAATTTACATGGATTACATTCCAATTTTAAGGGGTATAGCACCCTATCAGCTCAGAAATTTCTCAGCTTTTCTCTTTCCTGATAATAAGGAATTGCAAAAAGAGGTTCAATCAATTCTTTTAAAGATGTGGAAACTCTTCAGAGAATGCGATGCAAACCTTGTGGAAATAAATCCTCTTGCACTTGGTCCTGATGGAAAATTATGGGCTGTTGATTCAAAAATTATCCTTGATGATAATGCTTCCTTCAGATTTCCAGAGGTTGTCCCTGAAAGAGACATGGAATATGAAAATATGAAAGAATTTGAAGCAAAGGAAAACGGACTTTCCTATGTAAAACTTGATGGAAAGGTAGGATGTATTGTCAATGGTGCAGGACTTGCAATGGCTACAATGGATACACTGAAAAAATTCGGGGGAGAACCGGCGAATTTCCTTGATATAGGCGGTTCCTCCTCACCTGATAAAGTGAAAGCCGCAATGAGAATTTTGCTTTCTGACACAAATGTAAAATCTGTTTTCTTTAACATCTTTGGAGGAATAACAAGATGTGATGATGTTGCAAATGGACTTGTAAGCGCATTTAAAGAATTAAATCCAGAATTACCTATAGTCATAAGATTGACCGGAACAAATGAGGAAGAGGGTAGAAAGATTCTTGAAAATTCAGGATTAAAACTCTATGCAGCAAAAACAATGGACGAAGGGGCGAAATTAGCTGTGGAGATGGCAGAAAAGATGTAAGGAAAATTTATGAAAATCTGTATTCTTGGTGCAGGAGGACTTGTCGGTAAAACTCTTTTAAAGGTTATTGAAGAGAGAAACTTTCCCTATGATGAAATAATCCTCTTTGGAACTAGGAATGAAGAAATAGAAATAAATGGGGAAAAATATTCAATAGAAAAATTTGAAGGAAAAATACCGGATTGCGATATTTTCTTCTCCTGTCTTGACACAAAAGAAGCAAAAGAGATAATCCCTGAAATAATAAAGAAAGGGAAAAGAGTAATAGATAACTCCTCTGCCTTTCGGCTTGAAAAGGATATTCCTCTTGTAATTCCTGAAATCAACAGAAATGAATTAAATGAAAAAACACTTCTAATAGCAAATCCAAACTGCTCAACAATTCAATTGATTCTCTCCATTTCACCCTTTTTAAATTATGGAATCAAAAGGGTTTTTGTATCTACCTATCAATCAATATCAGGGGCAGGGAAAAAGGGAATTTCTGCCTATGAATATGAGAAAAAGGGAGAAAGTTACAGTGATTCACCTTTTCCATACAGAATTTACGAAAACCTGATTCCATGGATAGGCGAAATAAAAGATGGAGAGACTGTGGAGGAGAGAAAGATAATTCTGGAAAGCAGAAAAATTCTGAAAAATGAAGAACTGGAAATACACCCCATATGTGTCAGGGTTCCTGTTCCATATGTTCATTCTCAATCCGTATTTTTATGTCTTGAAAAAGAAATAAGTGAAAAAGAAGCTATTGAAGAAATAAAGAAGAGAGATTATTTATTATATGAGGAGATACCTACACCTTTTAATTATAAAAATAAAGACATAGTTGGTATAGGCAGAATTAAAATTAAAAATAATATACTTAAATTCTTCACATGCATGGACAATCTGAGAAAAGGTGCTGCAACAAATGCAGTGCAAATAGGTGAATACTATGTCAGATAAAAAATCTTACGGTGATAAGGTTCTTGAAATTTATTTTAAAGAAATTTCAAGGTATCCCATATTACCTCCTGATGAGATTGATAAACTGGTTTTAAAGGCACAGAAAGGAGATAAGGTGGCAAGAGAGAAGGTTGTTCATTCCCTTTTACGCCTTGTTGTAAGTATAGCAATGAAATACAGGGATTTCGGTGTTCCTGTTCAGGACTTAATTAATGAAGGCAACATAGGACTCTTAAGAGCAATAGAAAAATTTGACCCCACAAAAGGAGTTCATTTCATAGGATATGCACCATACTGGATAAAACAGGCAATAACAAGAGCTCTTGACGAACAATCAACAACCGTAAGAATACCATCCGAACACAGAACAGCTATAAGGAAAATAAAAAAAGCTGAGGAGGAACTTGCATATAAGAAAGGAGAAATAACAGTTGAGGATATTGCAAAATTAACTGGTCTTCCAGAAGATGAAATAAAATTCGCATATAGTATAATTTCTCAGGAACTGTCTCTTGATCAGATGACAATTGAGGGGGAAGAGAAATCTTCCTGGGAAGAGATTGTGGAGCAAAAATCTTTACCCTCTCCTGAAATTGAGTTTGCAGAAGAAAAAAGAAAAATAAAGATAAAAAGAATACTTGATAACCTGCCTTTAAGAGAAAGATTAATAATATATCTATATACAGGTTCAGAATTCTCCTGTGCAGAGATACTGGAAATTGTTAAAGAATATATGGAGATGATGAAATATGAACTTGATGCAGAGGAATTGATAATTAACACTCTTCAGAAAATAGTTCAGGACTCACTTGATGAACTGAATAAACTTGGAGAAAAGAGTTATGATTTTCTTGAGCTCCTCAAAAAAACCCATGACCTTGATTTATGGAAAAAAATGGCAAAAGATAAAAAACTGATAAAGAAAATTTTTGATACAGCTCAGATTGATCTCAGAGAAGCTGTTTTATTTCACAGATACTGGAAATATATTGAAGATGACATGGAAAGGAAAAAAGTTTTTCTGAAATGGGTAAAGGAAACACTTAAAGACAAAGATAAAAGAAATGTATTTTTACTTTATTATGCCCTTGACTCAGGATACCCACAGATACTTGAATTCATAGGAAATCTTCTGGGTATATCAAGAGAAAGAGTGAGACAGATAAAAGAAAGAACAATGAGAGAGTTGCAAAGACTTTTTGAAAAGGAAAGGATAGAAATTTGAAAATAGGATTTTTTCAGTTTTCACCCTATCATGGAAAAAAGGATAAAAATATTGAAAAAATTATAGATATAATTAAAAAAAGCAAAGCCGAGCTTCTTGTATTTCCTGAACTTGCAACATCAGGATATCTGATTCCTAATAAAAATTTTTTAAAGAAAAATGCCTTTAGTGTGCCTGAAAGTAAGGAATTTGAAAAATTATTTGAAGTAGTAAAAAGAACCAGCACAGCTGTTGTTCTGGGATTTCCTGAGAAATTCAGGGGTAAATTCTATAATTCAGCCCTTTACATTCTTCCTGACGGTAAATTCGGAGTTTACAGGAAGATCCATCTCTTCTATAAGGAAAAACTGTTCTTTGAGAAAGGGGAAAAACCTGATTCAGGAATATTTGAATACAGGGGTTTTAAATTCGGAATAATAATATGTTTTGACTGGTTTTTTCCTGAACATATAAGGTATCTTGCAATCAAAAAAGAAGTCCACATGGTTTTACATCCTGCAAACCTTGTGTTACCTTGGGGACAGAGAGCAATGAGAATAAGAGCAATTGAAAATAGAATATTTACTCTGACCTGTAATAGAACCGGTGAAGAAAAAAACGGTAAGGAACATTACAGGTTCACAGGAAAAAGCCAGATAATTTCTCCTCAGGGAAAAATTATTGCACGAGCAACTTCAGAAAAGGAAAGTCTAAGAGTGGTAAAAATTGACTTGAAAGAGGCAGAGGATAAAGCTTTAAATAAATATAACATAATTTTTGAAGATATTAAAAATTTTTACCCTTACAAATTCTAACAAATCATATTCCTGTTGCAAAAGGTGCAAAAACGGGTATTTCCTCAAATTTGTATTCTTTCTTCAGGTAAAAAGCTGCTATTTCAAGAACATACCCTTTTAAAGAACCCTTTAAAGTTAACTTTTCTGTATTATGCCACCTCACACATTCATCCCCACATTCATTTATTGCTACAATCAAATAAACTTTTCCTTTTTCCATTGAGGCAATATCATCTCCTGAAGGTTCAGGAATACCAGGAGAATCACCAAGTTTCGCGTGAGAATGAAAATCACCTATTATTTCAAAATGAGTTTTGAATCTCTCTGCAAGGTCTCTAATTCTCTCAAGTCTTTTTTCAGGTATTTCAGCCCATACAAAACCTCTCTTTGCACTCTGAAAGGGAATCGCATGTTCTACAAGAAATAGATTTTTTGTTTTATATCCTATAAGATAACCCAGTGCTTCTTTTTTATATACTTCAACACAGGAAAGCACCATTGTAAGAAAAGCATCTTTTTTTAATATCACGGAATATTTTTTCATTATAAATTCCTCATCCTATAACCTTATAACCCAGAACCTCAATTTCTTTTTTTATTTCCTCAATCTTTTCTCTATTTTCCAGATTAAACTCAGCTTCTCCTTTTTCAAGTGAAACAGTAATATCCCTTGCTCCCATTCTCTCAAGGACCTTTGTAACACTCCTTACACAGCCCTGACAGGTCATTCCTTCTATTTTTAATTTAATTTTTTCCATCTTATACCTCCTTTTTTATATACAACAGGAAAGTTTTGATATATCTTTTTTAAAAGAAAGAGCAGCCAATTTCAAACTTTCAGAAAAACTCGGAAAAACAGGCAAGGTATTAATTATATCATCAAGGGTCATCTTATTTCTTATTATAAGGGATGCTGAATAAATAAGTTCAAAGGAATTTTCACCGAGTATATGAACCCCGACAATCCTTTCTGTATTTGGATCCATAACCATTTTAATTAAACCTTTTGTTTTATTTGAAATTATAGCCTTTGGTAAATCCTCAAAATAAAAACTCCTGCATGAGCAAACCTTATATTTCTTAATAAATTCTTCCTCTGTATAACCAACTCCTGAAATTGAAGGGTCAGTAAATATTGTATAGGGAACCTCCCTATAATTTATCTCTTTCTCTGCATTCAAAAGAGCATTCTCAACCGCAATTGTTCCTTCCCTTGCAGCAGTTGTTTCAAGTCTCAAAGGCATATTTATACAATCCCCGACTGCATAGATGTCAGGATTATCTGTCTGATAATATTCACTAACAATAATTCTTTTCTTTCCATCAATCTTTATCCCGGCAATTTCTGGATTTAAATATTCTGTATTCGGAATTTTACCTGTTGCCAAGAGTATCTCATCAAATTTTGAAGAAAAAAGTTTACCGTCTTTTTCATAAATCAAAACCTTTTTATCTCTATCATTCTTTGCCTCCAGAATTTTTACTTCCTTTATAATTTCAATGCCTTCCTCTTTTAATATATTTTCCAGCTCAAGAGAGAGCTCTCTTTCACCTTTTGGAAACACTCTATTATATTTAGAAAAAATTGTAACTTTGCTTCCGAATCTTGAAAAAATCTGGGAAAATTCAAGCCCGAGTGGTCCTGCTCCTATAACAGCCATTCGTGAGGGTATGTTTTCAAGTTTTAAAGCTTCAATATGAGTTATAAATCCTGTCTTTTCAATACCTTTTATATCAGGAACTCTTGCAGTTGAACCGACAGCAATAACAAACTTGTTACCTTTGTAAGTTTCTCCGTTTATCTCAATTTCATTTTTTGATACAAATTTTGCTTTTCCTTTTAAAAAGGTTACATTTTCCAGATTATCAAGAACATATTCATATTTTTTATTTCTCATTTCATTAACAAGATTTATTTCTTCTTCTATAATTTTTTTAAAGTCATATTTCTTTATTTCAGCGGTTATTCCCTTTATCCTATGATTTTCAATTAAATATTTCACATAACCTGCCCACTGAAGTTTTTTTGAAGGAACACATCCCACATTAACGCATGTTCCACCAAGAGGGAGTCCGTCATTTACCATAAGTGCCTTCACACCCATCTCATTTGCCTTTATTGCAGAGGCAAAACCCCCAGCTCCTGCACCTATTATGATCAAATCATACACCTTTTTATCATTCATGAATGTTTTAGAAGGGTCTTTAAAACTTTTGTAATTTTTGAAAATCTTTGTTTTTCATCTCCCTGCATACAGGATATAATACATGCTTCAAGTTCGTTATTAAGTATTTCTGTGATAAATGAATTCAATGCAGATTTTACAGCAGCAACCTGAATTAAAATCTCATCAGCACATCTTCTTTCTTTAACCATTTCCCTGATTCCCTGAATATGTCCCTGAATACGATTCAATCTTACAATAAGTTTTTTCTCGGATTCTTTTGTAAGATAAATTCCATTTCCTTTAAGTTTCAATTTCTTATTTTTTAATTTTTTCATCTTTTCCTCCTTTCATATCATTATACATCCCCTCAGGGGGGATTTCAAGAATTTAATAAATTTTATAGATTATTCCCAACAAAAACTGAATATCAGCCAACTATCTGTCTTAAAACAAATTCAACACCCTTTTTTCTATAATTGACAAGATAAATAAAAAGATAGGGAGGCCACAACACATGAATCTGCTGGATTAATTGAATTACCTGAGCTCTTGCCGATGGGTTATCACTCAAAAGTGCAAATTTATAAATTAAAAAATCTATTAATATCAGAACAGGAAGAGCTATTAAAAATTGGAAGAGAAAGATAACTATTTTCCATTTTTTAACCACATTATCAAGATTTATAAAATAACTAACCTTTGTTTTATTCCATTCAGGCTCCTCAACTTTTAGCATCAGCTCATAGGTTCCAACATTCATAAACTGCAATTTAGCTTTTATCCTGTTACTTTCAATTTCTGAAATCTCAAGTAAAACACCCGGCAAATTTCTTTTTGCCTTCAATTCCTCTTTTAATTTTTCAACACCTTTATCAACATTAATCTCTCCTTTAATTCCTGAAAACCTGTAATTCCCCTCTTCCCTTATAATGAGAGAGTTAAAAAATCTGAGAGATATAAAATTATTTAAGAACCATATCAATATACCAAGTGCTGCTCCTATATAAAAAATAATCTCCGCTGTTTCCGTTCCCACATTCACTCCTTTAATTTAAAAGTGAAAGGCACTATAATTCTCACAGCAACAGGTCTTCCTGCCTGATATCCCGGTCTGAATTTAAAATTCTCCAAAGCCTCTTTAACAGATTCAATAAAAATCTTATTATCAGCAATTATTTTTTCTATTTTAAAAGTTGAATCAGGATATATAATGAGATAAACATAAACATTGCCTTCAAGGTTTAAAGACCTTGCAATATTAGGGTATTCAGGTTCTATCTTTCTCAAAATAACAGGGGGTTCCTGAACTTCCCATGGTAATTTTGGCTGTGGGACAAATGTGCTATAATTAATTTCTGAATCAGATACAACAATCGGATTTTCCTTTTCTTTTTCCCTACCACCTTTTTCTTCAGGAATTAAATCCCCGTAACCTTTCTTTTTGGACTTCTTAACCTTTTGGGGCTCGGGCGGTAAATCAGGAGGTCTATCTTTTGAAGGATAAATATAAACAGTATCAGGTTCATAACCCTCATCCGTAGAATAAGGAACTACGGTAAATTTTACATTCAGGAACAGAATTATGAAGAAAACAAGAGTAATACTCAGGGCTATCTGCCCTGTGATATTATTATTTCTAAAATCTTCTCTTTTCATAACTCATTTACCTCCTCTATTTAAATTCTAACATATAACTTTAAAATATTCAATAAAACCAGAAAATTTTTAAGAACTAAAGTTTATAAATAAAATAAACCTTTATCTTTGTAACATAAGGTTTATCCTTTATCCTCTGTATAGGCTTTTCAAACTTAAACTCGTAAAGGTAATCAATTGAAGATTTAACAAAGACACTATCTGTGCTTTCTAGAATTTCGTAATTAATTATCCTACCTGTCTCATCAAGAAAGAAAACAACCGTAACCTCTCCCTCAATACCTTTTTCAAGAGCATACAAAGGATAAAATTTATTTTTATGATTTATGATTATCTTTTTATTATCTATCTCATTAATGGGTTTCAATTTCTCGGTTCCTGGGAAACAGAAGTTTAAAAAACCAATTAATGTAAAAATTAAAATAAATTTTTTCAAAGTATAATAGGATAACAGCTGAATTAGATTAATTCAAACTTTTAAAAAATACTTTTTAAATTACTTCTTTAAAAGCTCGTTATATTTATCCTCTGGATACACATCAAGTGAATATATCCATTTTGATAGCATCTCAACTCTCTCGCTTTCATCATCAGGCATTTCCAGGGGTCTTCCCCTGCCATCAAATATAAGCCCAACAACTCCGCCTTTCACTTCCCTTTCAACCTTTTTCCCAGAACCCTCACCGAGGTCAAATCCCTTTTCAGGTTCGGCTATGACCCTTGCCTTCTCTCCAACACCAAGGGGAACCCTTTTCATTTCACCATAGTAAAGTTCCACATCAATTTCTTCACCATTTTCCTTTATCACCTTTGCACTCATGACTTTTTTACCCTTTTTACCCTTACCCTTAGGTGCTATACATGTTCCGAGCCATATCAAACAATCCCTTTCAAAAACTTCTATAGCTGATCTTTCATGAACAGTAGAAAGAACTCCGAGATGAGGCATCATAAATATTGAATCAACAGTAATATATGTAAAACCTTCAGGCTGGAAAGCATCAATCATCATCAGAGCAGATTGATTTCTTCTCGGAGCATGGGATAAGACACCACCTGAACCTATTATCATTCCCAGGGTCATCATATTAACAAGGGTTTCTCCTGACATGGTTTGAGCAAAGGCATCGGATATTGTTCTTTCCTGCTGAACTCCCTTTAAACCAACTGCCATCTGTTTATGCTGTTCAAGAGCGAGACGCAGAGCTTCTCTTGCTATAGCCTGTTCAACAATAAGGTCTTCAATGGTCTGTGGAATTGTTGTGGGTCTTATCATCTTATTTCTTATTCTGTTTCTTAATTCGCTTGTCTTTATCTTAAAAGGTATCCATCTCAGAATATTTTTTTCTCCTGCCTCAACCATTACATTTGATATAGAATAACTCATTCCCAGGTTTGCACTCACGGTTCTGTTAAATATTCCTTGAAAAACACTGAAAACATCGGTCGTTGCACCACCTATATCCACACCGAGAACTTCTATCCCTTCACTTTCTGCAACCTTCTGCATCAGAAGTCCTACTGCTCCGGGAGTGGGCATGATGGGAACATCTGTCCATGACATCAATTTCGGGTAACCAGGAGCATGAGCCATAACATGTTCAAGAAAGAGTTCATGTATCTTATCCCTTGCCGGTCTTAGATTTTCCACTTCAAGAACAGGTCTTATATTATCCACAATTGAAAGAGCTGTTTTATCATCAAGAATTTTCTTTATATCCTCTCTTGCATCCTTATTACCTGCATAAATAACAGGTAATTCATAACTCACCCCGAATCTCGGTCTTGGTTCAGCTGCCCTTATTAGTTCTGCGAGCTCAATAACATGCTTCTTTGTTCCTCCATCAACACCACCTGCAAGAAGTATCATATCCGGTCTCAAACTCCTTATGAGTTCAACTCTCTGATACGGCAATCTTCCATCATTTGAAGCAATAGTCTCCATCACAATTGCTCCTGCACCAAGTGCTGCCCTTGCTGCTGATTCTGCAGTCATGCTCTTTACAACACCTGCAACCATCATCTGAAGACCACCACCGGCTGATGAGGTTGAAACATATAAATCCACACCCTTTTTATCATCTGCACCTTTTATTATTTTTTCACCTTCAAGTATCTGAATACCTGTCAATTCTTCAAGTTCCCTGAAAGCATTAAGAGCACCTTTTGTAACATCTTCAAAGGGTTTTTCAACAGTCGTGGGTGCCTCTCCCCTTGCAACAAGACGATAACCCTCACCCTTTTTTTCAATCAAAATTGCTTTTGTTGTCGTACTTCCACAATCTGTAGCAAGAATTCTTCTTGGTTCCTTATCCATCTTTTTTATTTTTACTTTCAAGGGGTTGAACCTTTTTTGTCACTCTTTTATCAGCAAGTTCCTCTATTTTTTGTATAAGCTTCTCTATGTTTTTTCTATCCTCAAGCATTTCATAAAACCTTTTGTAATCCTTAAAGGAAAATATGGGTTGAATTATTGGCTCAAGGGCAACAAGAACACTTGAGCTTATAAATGATACAGGTTTTAAGGATTCAAAAACTATAATAAATGGAATTTCAAGTTTCATATCAACAATCCTCTTTGCTATCCTTTCAATTAAATCATCGAATTCCTTTTCGCCCTTAACCGGTAAGTATTTATTTATTTCCACTCTTATTAAAAACTATATCTTATATCAAGTTCTCTGTTGGCTTTTGCTTCATTCAATCTTCTGACAGGTGTATTATGAGGTGCATTTTTCAGAACCTCAGGATTTTCTTCAATTTCCTTCATGATTTTTTCTATAACCTCTGTGAATCTGTCAAGTGTTTCAATTGATTCTGTCTCTGTGGGCTCAATCATCAGTGCTTCCTTAACAATCAAGGGGAAATACATGGTTGGTGCATGAAATCCGTAATCAAGCAGTCTCTTTGCTATATCAAGTGCCCTTATTCCATATTTCCTTTTTATGTTCTCGGCTGATAGAACAAATTCATGCATTGATGGTCTTTTAGAATAGGGATTTTCAAAATACTTTTCAAGTTTTTTTCTTAAATAATTGGCATTCAGGATTGCAAACTCTGAAATTTTTTTAAGATTCTCTCTTCCTATTCTCAGAATATACGCAAAAGCTCTTATCCATACAAGAGGATGCCCGTAAAAGGCATGGATTTTTCCTATTGAATGAGGAAAATCATAGGAAAGTTTCAAATTTCCTTCTTCCTCTATTATCCTTGGGACAGGAAGATACTTTTCAAGAGACTTTTTTACTCCCACAGGACCAGATCCCGGACCTCCGGAACCGTGAGGTGTTGAAAAGGTTTTATGAAGGTTAAAATGAAGGATATCAACACCTGCATCACCGGGTCTTGTTATTCCAAGGAGTGCATTCAGGTTTGCACCATCCATGTAAAGAAGAATATCTTTTTCATGAAGAATATCTGAAATGAGTTTTATATTTGATTCAAAAAGCCCGAGGGTGTTGGGATTTGTTATCATAAAAGCAGCCACATCCTCATTAACCTTTTTTCTTAAATCCTCTATATCAACAAGCCCCTCGGAATTTGATTTAATCTCAATAGCTGAATAACCGACAAGAGTTACGGACGCAGGGTTTGTTCCATGAGCTGAGTCAGGAATAAGAACATATTTCCTGGGATTGCCCTTTTCTGTATGATACTTTCTTACAATCAACATACCAGTTAATTCTCCATGTGCACCTGCTGCTGGTTGTAAGGTTACAGCCTCAAGACCTGAAATCAAACAGAGCAAGTTCTCAAGTTCCTTTGCCAGTTTTAAAATTCCCTGAACCGTCTCATCCGGCTGAAGAGGATGTAAGGAAGTAAACTCAGGAAGAGAGGCAAGTTCCTCATTCAACCTGGGATTATATTTCATTGTGCATGAACCAAGGGGATAAAATCCATAATCAACAGAATAGTTTTTTCTTGAGAGTCTATCAAAGTGTCTCACAACCTCTCCCTCTGTTAAATCAGGAATTCTCGGCTCTTTCTTTCTTTTTAAATGTGAAGGAATTGTCTCAGGCAAAATAAAATCCCCCTCCTTAATCCTGTGTTTATATTCAGCGAATATATTTTTCATGCTTTAATTTTAAGATTTTTTTGGCTTATAATCAAAAACTATGAGCGTGCGTCTACGATTTGCGCCATCTCCAACCGGTGTCCTGCATGTCGGAGGAGTCAGAACCGCAATATATAATTATCTTTATGCGAGAAAAAAAGGGGGGAAATTTCTATTAAGAATTGAGGACACAGACCCTGAAAGGTCAAAAGAGGAATGGATAAATGTTATTCTTGATGGTCTCAAATGGCTGGGTCTTGAATGGGATGAGGAAATTGTATTTCAGAGTAAAAGGATGAATATTTACAGGGGGTACGCTGAAAAGCTCCTCAAGGAAGGAAAAGCTTATTACTGTTTCTGCACAGAAGAGGAGCTTGAGGAAGAAAGAAGAATCTTAAAACTTCAGAAAAAACCCATTAAATATTCGAGAAGATGTTTGAAAAGAAGTAAAGAAGAAATTGAGAAATTAATTAAAGAGGGAAAACCAAAAACAATAAGATTTCGTGTTCCTGAAGGAGAAATAAAATTCAATGATATAATTCATGGAGAAATAACATTCAAAAATCAGGAAATTGAAGATTTTATAATTTTACGAAGTGACGGAACACCAACATATAACTTTGCATGCGCAATAGATGACCATGACATGGGAATAACCCATGTCATAAGAGGAGATGACCATATATCAAATACTCCGAAACAGATACTTATTTATAAAGCTTTTGGATGGTCCATACCTGAATTTGCCCATCTTCCGATGATTCTCGGACCTGACAGAAAAAAGCTTTCAAAAAGACACGGAGCAACCTCTGTTCTTGAATTCAGGGAGGAGGGATTCTTACCTGAGGCACTTTTCAATTTCCTTGCCCTTTTAGGATGGTCTCCGGGTGATGACAGGGAAATAATTTCAAAAGAGGAGATGATAAAGGTATTTGATATAAAAGATTGCAGAAAATCTGCAAGTATATTTGACAGAAAAAAATTATTATGGATGAATTCTGAATATATAAAAATGAAAGATATTGATGAGCTTATAGAACTTTCTCTGCCTTTTCTGAGACAGGAAAAATGGTGGAGGGAGGAATATGAGAAGAATCATGAATATCTGAAAAAAGTAATTGAACTCACAAGAGAGAGGGCAAAGGTTTTAAAAGATATACCCTATTTGATTGAATATTTTTACAGGGATGATTTTGGATATGATATAGAAGCAGTTGAGAGATATTATGCGGATTCAAGGGTTTTTGAAGGACTTGAGGAAATTAAAAGTGAATTTGAAAAACAGGAGGAGTGGAAGGAAGAAATAATTGAGAAAATTGTAAGGGGTGTTGCTGATAAGCTGGGTGAAAAACATGCATTTTTAATTCATCCGCTTCGTCTCGCAATGACAGGAAGAAAGGTCGGACCATCACTTTTTACATTAATGGAACTTCTTGGAAAGGAAAAATGTATTGAAAGAATAAGAAGGGTTATAAAGGAGTTATGGGGATTTGTTCCAGGGAAAACAGACATTAAAAAGGATTAAATTATTTAAAAACTGTGAAACAAAAAATTAAGTGCCCATCCTGCTCTTTTGAAAATGATTTTTCCTTTAAATTCTGTTCTCAATGTGGCTCTCCCCTGCATGAAATATTTGAAGAAACAGAAAGAAGAAGGGTTACCTGCTTATTTGTTGACCTTGCTGGTTTCACAAGATTGAGCACAATTATAGAACCCGAGGATTTAAAGAACCTACTTGATACTGTTTTTGGAGAAGTGGCATCCATAATTGAGGAAAACGGGGGATATATTGATAAATTTCTCGGTGATGCTGTTCTTGCGGTCTTCGGAGCACCCTTTGCGGTCAGGGGAGCAGTAAAAAGAGCCCTTGAATCAGCACTTCTGATAAATGAGAAAAAATTTAATTTTCCTCATCAGATAAAATTTCATTTTGGAATCGCAACAGGGGAGGTTGTCTACGGAAAAGTTGGAGCAAAGGGAGAAAAAACAGTTCTGGGAGACGCGGTTAACTTTGCTTCAAGATTGGAAGACTTATCAGAACCAGGAGAAATTCTTGCAGATGAGGAAACCTTTGAGGAAGGAAAAGATGAATTTGATTTTGAATTCCTTGGAGAAAAAGAAATAAGAGGAAAGGGGAAACAGAAGATTTACAGATTATTGGATAAAAAGAAATTCAGAATTGAAAAAATAAAATTTCCTTTTATAAATAGAAAAGAAGAAAAAGATTTAATAAAAAAATTTATTTCAGCTGAAGAAAAAAACCTGCTTATTATAACAGGCTCTCAGGGAGTAGGTAAAACCTATCTGGCAAAAGAAATTCAAAAAATTTCGGGGTTTCAGAGTTTTTATGTTGATTCCCAGGGTTTGAGAAAAATCTCTCTCGGACTTCTGAAAAAAATAAAGGAAAAACTCAATTTAAAAGGTGAAATTCCTGAGAAAATAGATTCCAGAATTCTTCAGGAAAACTTTATAATTTCTCTAAATGAAAAATATGAAAAGGATAAATTCCTAATCATAATTGATACAATTGAGGAGGCTGATATTGACTCTGTGAGAATTCTCAAAAATACAATAAAGAACATAAAGGCTAAATTCATACTGATAACAAGAACCGAAAATTTTGAAAATTTAAAAACACTTTTTGAAAATTTTGAAACACTTGAATTAAAACCCCTAAAAAGAGAGGATTTTGAAAGATTATGCTTTGAAACAGGACTGAGAGATACCCCTCTTATAAATGAGCTTTATGAGAGATTCGGAGGAATTCCTTTAAATCTTGAAATATTCATTGATTATTCAATCTCAAAAGGTCTGATTCTGAAAGAGGAAAAGGAATTGAAAATAAATTTTGAGCTTAAAAGGGAGATATTTCCCCCAACAATAAGAGAGCTATATCTTATAAAGTTTGACCTTTTAAACCCTTTTGAAAAATGGCTCTTAAAAAGATGCGCATGTGCTGGTTTTAAATTTGAACCTGATTTAATTGAAACTGTTATAAACCAGCATATAGAAAAAAATCTTGAGGAGTTGAAACTAAAAGGTTTTCTCAATAAAGAAAACGGCAAATTCAGATTTTATGACTATTCACTTTTTGAAAGCATATATTCTGTTATAAACAAAAGAACAAAGGAGGAGATTCATAAAAAAATTCTGGATGAACTCTTAAAAAAAGAAAAGGAAGACCCTGAATATTTCTCAAGAATAGCATGGCATTTCTATGAAATAAATGATACTGAAAAGGGAAATTATTACAATCTAAAAGCAGCAAAACTCTACAAAGAAAGGGGCGCAATTTTTGAAGCCTATGAGATTTATTCAAAAATAATAGATGAAACAGATGAAAGGGAAAAATTAAGGGAAATTTTACCTGATTTTTTTGAAATTTCCTACAGAACAAGCGAATTTGAATCCATTGAGTCGGCTTTTAATAAATGGGGAGAAAAAGACGATACCGTTTACCCTCTTTATCTTAGTTATAAATCTCTTATCCTGAAAGACAGAGGAAATCCTGAACAGGGTTTAAATAAACTTGAAGAATTCTATAAAAAAGAAAGCGTAAACGAAAAAATAAAAGGGAAAATACTTGTAACCCTTGCTCAGTTATCCTTTTTTTCAAGGGATTTTGAAAAAACAACAAAATATGCAAAAGAGGTCAGACAGAAAACAAAAGACTTAAGGGACATACTCAGTTCACTGCTCGTTGAGGCAAATGTTAATGCAATAAATTTTAACTTTGAAAAAGCAATAGAAATTTATAAAAGAGCATGTGATATTGCTGAAAAAATCAATGAGAAATATCTCCTTGCAAGCATCCTGAACAATCTCAATTATGCTTATCTTTCAACAGGCAAATTACAATCAGCCTATGAAAGTGCGGAGAGGGCAATAGAAATTTCCAGAGAAATAGGAGCAAGAGGACCTGAGGTAAGCTCCTATATAAGTATGGGCAGAACTTTATTATATCTTTATTCCTATAAAGAAGCCGAAGAATATCTATTAAAGGCAAGGTTAATTTCAGGTTATCTTGGAAGGATAAATACATATTTAAATGCATCCCTGAACTTGATTTACTGTTACAGACAGTTAAATGATACACAGAATTTTTATAAAATTTATGGGGAGACAGAGGAAATGTTTGAAAAATCCGATTTTTATTCAACCCTTTTTAACATGGAAAGACTCTTATTGGAAAGAAAGTTCGAGGACCTGGAAAACCTCTTGAACAAGCTACCTGAATGGGATAGAGACCAGTATATACTGGAGACATGTCTGATTCATCACTTTAATAATAACAGGGTAAAGTGTATGGAAAATTTAAAAAAGATAAAGGAAGAAAACCTTAATATATTCGGGAAATTCATGTATTATTCACTCCTTTCCCATTATTTCAATGACCCTGAAAAAAAAGAAAAGGCAAAAAAAATATTCACTGAAATTATCAAGGAAATAAAGGAAAGAAAATATCTCAAAAACTTTTTAGAGGATAAGTTCGTCAAATGGTTTATAAGGGAGTTTAATGTGACCTGAATCACTGAAAAGCTTAAAATTAAAGCAGTAAAATAAATAAAAAGGAGGTTTAAAGTGAAAAAAATAATTTCAATTATCATCTTAACCTGTATGGGACTTTATGCTCAGATTATTAAAGGAGTTGTTGTTGATACAGGTTTCAATATATTACCAGGTATAATTGCAGAGGCAAGAAATACATTTTACCCTGATTCGGTGTTTTATGACACAACAGGAGTATCAGGAAATTTCTCAATTCAGGTTACTCCCGGTTATTATGAGATAAAAATATTTGACCCGAACCTGAATTTTATCCCTTTTCACCTGGACGGAATAATTCATGCAAATCAGGGAGACACAGCAGACCTGGGAACAATAATTATATATCCTGCCACAACCATAGAAACATTGAAAGTAATAGTAAAAGATAAATACACTTTTCTATCCATATCGAATGCAAGGATAACAATAAAAGCTCCCTTTGAAAGATGGGAGGGTTTTACAAATCAATCAGGTTATGAAACTTTTGAACTCTATTCCACATATATTTATGACATAAAGGCAAACAGGTTTGGTTACAAACAAAAAGATACCTTCCATTTTCAACCCCTTGTAAAGGACTCTATTATCTTACTTCTTGATACTGTACCTCAAAGTGCCATGGGAGCCATAAGCGGAGAGGTATTTGACCTTGTTTCACACACTCCACTTGATAGTGCAAAAGTTATAATAAATAATATTTCATTACCGGACCCTCCTTTAATAATTACAACAGACTCAAACGGTAAATTTCTTGATACTGTGATTCCGGGTCCATATACGGTTGCTTCTTTTAAATTAAATTATCTGCCTCAGATTTTTCCGAGGGTAATATATGTTCAGCCGGGTATAAATGCAGGTCCTGTAAGGATTCCGCTAACACCTGTTCCTCCCACCTCCATCCCGGGAACGCTTGTTGTTAGAGTTTATGATACGCTGACACTTACACCCATAAAATCATGCCTTGTTTTTACCTTTGACAGAGTAAACCTGATTGCCACATCTTTATTTACCAATGAAAATGGATTTGCTGTATTTGAAAACATACCCTCTGATACAATCTATAAATATTCTGCTGTAATTTTCAAAAGAAATTATTTTAAAAAGAGAATATTTATCGGAAAATTAAACACAGGAGGGATAACAAATATAGATGTATATCTGAAACCCAAATATGACCCCTCATTTTCAAAGGGTATTATTGATGGTAAAATTCAGGTAAATTCAAATACTGCAAAAACATCAAAGGTTATAATTCAGAGCTTAAACACCAGGGTTTTGAAGGGGATTGATACCGACACCACTGGATATTTTAAATTTACAACCCTTCCTCCTGATACTTACAGAATATTTATATATGCAAAATATGCTTCTCCTTATGATACCACGGTATTTCTGAACAATGACTCGCTTTACCTCAATATAAATCTCATAAAGAACAACACAGGAAGTTATGCAATAGATGGAATGGTAATCGATGAATACACCGGTTATCCCATCCCCAACTGCTTAATCACAGCCTATGATTCATCAGGACAGAGGTACATAACATTCAGTGATTCAGCAGGAATGTTTGTTCTTGACTCTTTACCTTTCCAGAAATATATTCTCTCTGCAAGATTTCCCGGATACATGACAGAATTCTTCAACAATGCTTACAGATTAAGAGAGGCTTTATGGATTTATCCATCCTCACAGGAATCTGTTGAATTTTCCCTTATTCCCCTTCTCAATCCTGAAGAAGGAGTAATTATAAAGGGAAAAGTTCTGGGATTATATTCCAGCAGAAAAGCACAGTCAGGTGAGGCTGAAATCTATCTTTTTGATTTAACAGAACAGAGAATTATCTCATCCACAAAAACAGACAAAAACGGTAACTTTGTTCTTATGGGTATTCCACCAAACTCAGGACATGACTGGACTGTTTACAGTGTATCTCCTGAAGGAGAGGGATATTCAGAGGTATTCACGTTTGCGGATGACACTTCTGGAATACTTGTAACAACCGATATTCAGGAATTACCTGTTATTAACAAAAATTTCAAAATTTATGCATTCCCCACATTGTTTAAAAACAAAATCTATTTTGTCATCGATACGGACAGGTCATTGAACGGAGAACTCTCAATATTTGATATAACAGGAAGAAAAATCGTTGTTCTGAAAAAAGGGAAAATTAAAAAAGGAATATACATTTTCACTCCTGAATTAAAATCGGGTATTTACTTCTGGATATTGAAGGAAAAAAACAAAAAATATGAAGGAGGAAAGATTATAAGGATAAGATAATTGAAATTTCAGATAGCAAACATTATAATTATACAGGGTTCAAATCCATATTAAAAATAAATTTAAAAGGAGTCAAAAATGGCTGTTGAATCTTATATAATTCCGATCGGAACAAAAATGCCTGATTTTGAATTAAAAGACCCTTTTGGAAAAGTTTATTCTTCAAAAGATTTAATGGGAGAAAAGGGACTTTTAATTATATTCACCTGTAATCACTGTCCCTATGCAAAGGCAATCTGGCCGAGATTTTTAAAGCTTGCAAGGGAAATGAAGGATAAAGGTATAAACTCTGTTGCAATAAATCCGAATGCAAAAAACCCTGATTATCCCGAGGATTCGGTTGAAGAAATGAAAAAGAAAATTGAAGAATGGAATATAGATATTCCCTATCTTGTGGATGAAAACCAGGAAGTTGCAAAAAGTTATAAAGCACAATGCACACCTGACATTTATCTTCTTGATAATGAAATGAAATTATTTTATCACGGAAGGTTTGACGATAACTGGAAGGACGAAAATCTTGTAACAAAAGAGGAACTGAAAGAAGCCTGTTTAAAGCTGATTAAAGGTGAATCATCTCCTGAAAAACAGAACCCCTCCATAGGGTGTTCAATTAAATGGATTGAATAAACTTATAACACAAACAACTCAAAGAAAATCATAGGGATTGAGGTCAATTTTCAGCTTGAAGTTCCGGGGTATAAGGTCCAGTGCCTTTTTCAAATCATCAATCCTTTCTGCTTTTAAAAGTAATCTGTTTCTGTATTTCCCCTTTATCTTCTCAATAGGGGCAAGAGATGGACCGAGAACCTGAATTTTTAACCCCTTTCTCTTCATCCTTTTTTTAATATATTCCAGCATTTCTTCTCCATCTTCTTTGATTTTTGTCTGTGCTTCAACAAGTGTAAGATATGAAAAGGGAGGATATTTGAGTTCCTTTCTCTCCTGAAGCTCCTCCTCATAAAATCCTTTTATATCAAAATTTTTTATTTTTTCAAAAATTGATTCCTCGGGATTAAAGGTCTGTATTATTGTCTTTCCTTCTTTCCTGACTCTTCCCGCAAGTTGCATTAATCTCTGAAACATTCTCTCCCTTGCTCTGAAATCAGGAAAATTAATTTCCTGGTCGGCATACAAAACTCCTGCAAGACCTACAAGAGGGTTATCAAGTCCTTTTATAACCATCTGGGTTCCGATTAAAATATCAATGTCTCCTTTAATGAATTTATCAAACAATTTAAATATTTTTTTTCTACCCGATACAGCTTCTCTGTCCATCCTGCAAATTGATTTATCAGGAAAAAGCTTTTTCAGTTCCTCCTCTATCTTTTCTGTACCGAATGATGAAGTTTTTATGTTATAGGAATTGCATTTGGGACAGAATTCAGGAGGCTCCTCCTTCCATCCGCAATAATGGCATAAAAGAATATTTCTCTTTTTATAATAAGTAAGGGATATAGAACAGTCAGGACACAAAGGAACATAACCACAGGAACGACACTGCAGGAAATGGGCAAATCCTCTTTTGTTTAAAAATAAAATAACCTTTTTATTTTTTTTCAGTGTTTCCTCTATGCCTTCAAGCATTGAAGCACTGAGATAAAATCTTATTGGTTCATTCTTTAATGATACAACCTCAACTTCGGGGTTTGAATAACCGCTTATTCTCTCAGGAATATGATAATATATTCCCTTATTCTGAGAAAGACTATAAACTTCAAGTGATGGGGTTGCACTGCCAAAAATAAGGGGTACTTTTTCAAATTCTGCTCTTTTTATAACAATATCCCTTGCATGATAAAAGGGTTCTCTTTCTTTTTCCTTGTAACTTTCCTCCTGCTCTTCATCAATGATTATAACTCCCAGATTTTTAAAAGGAATAAAAACTCCTGACCTTGCTCCGACAACAACACACGGCTCATCAGAAAGCACATTCTCAATAACATTCCATTTTTCATCAGCACTTAAAATAAAACCCCATAAAAAAAGATTGAATTTATCAAATTTAAAATAAGGGGCTATCTGGGGAATCAATGAGATTTCAGGAACAAGAACAAGTGCCTTTTTCCCTTTATTTAAAAATTCCTTTACTATTTCCCTGTATATATAAGTTTTACCACTACCTGTAACACCGTGTATGAGAAAAATTCTGTTCTCCTTTTCTTTAAAAAAATCCCTGATTATTCTGTTCTGTGTTTCTGTGGGTTTTTCAGGAATTCTTATTTCTGAAAGTTCGTAAGGGAAAATCTTATTTTTTTTCTGCGATTTCATAAGAGCAACTTTCTTTATAACACCTGTTTCTTCAAGTTTTTTGAGCACATGAGTAACACCTGCACCAAAATTTTTTATAAGAACCTTTCTTGATGCCTTTTTTCTTTTCTTTATGTATTCAATAACCTCTTTCTCTTTCCCACTCAAATCTTCTTTTTCCCTGACAAAAAAATAATAAAATTTTTCTATATAACTTATTGAAGAAGGAAGAAAAAATTGAATAATTTTATCAAAGCCGGTCCTGTAATGCTCTTTCATCCACAGAATCAGATTTAATATCTCCTCAGGGTAAATCAGTCCGAGAAAATCATTCTCTTCAATATTGAGAATCTGCTGAGGGTTGATTCCCGGTTTTTTATTTTTTTTTATCAGAATCCCCAGCCTTCTTCTTCCCTGAACCCTGAGAAAAAACAAAGAACCCTTTTTGAAATCCTTCTCGCTCTTATAGGTTAAAGGAATCGGAATTCCTGTTACCAGAAAGTCATAAAATATCATTTAATTTCTAAATTTTGACTATTTTTATATCAAACTCTTCATTATTCACTTCCAGCACCCCGAAGGTATTGGTAAAGGAAAAAATTTTATCAGAAACAGAACCGGGGTTAAATAAATGAATATCTTTAATTTTTTTATTAAATGTCCTGTGAGAATGACCGAAAATTATTAAATTTACCTCTTCATTCTCAAACTTTTTAAGAACTCTTTTCTCTATTCCAAAAGGTGCACCTGTTCCATGATAAAGCCCAATTTTTATCTTTTCTATCTCAAAGATTCTTTTCTCGGGTAAAATATCAAAAAGCGATGCTTCATCCATATTTCCATGAACCGCATAAACTTTAAAGTTCTTTTCAAGGAATCTATAAAAATCCTCTGATACAAAATCTCCTGCATGGATTATTCCATCCGCTTTCTCAATCTCTTTTAAAACCTCCACTGGAAGCTCCTTCGCTCTTTTTGGAATATGGGTGTCAGAAAGAACAACAAATTTTTTCACTTTTTCTTTTTATGTCTCATCTTTTTTCTTCTTTTTTTCAGTTTATGCTTTTTTATTTTTTTTAACTTCCTCTTTCTTCCACAGGGCATGAATTACCTCCTTTTTTTTCAGGGACTTGAACCCTTTAATCCTCCGGTATCTTCATTTTTGGTGAGGGTTCAAAAACAACCCTCCATCTTGGTGGAATGGGAACCTTTTCTCTTGTGGCAGGATTCCTTCCAACACGTGCTTTTCTCCATTTCACCTTAAAGATACCGAATCCTTTCAGCGAGACCTTCTCCTTTGAAAGTAATGATTTTTTCATAACTTCAATGAATTTTTCAACAACAAGAGCCACATCCTTCCTTGGAAGCCCTGTTTCTTTATGAATTATTTGAATTATTTGATGTTTTGTCATAATTTTACCCTTCTTTTAATAGGACTCGAACCCATAATAATATAAATTCTATTATTTTTATTTTTCAAGTGGTGGTATTGAATATACCCTGTTTTTACCCATTTTCTTTGCCTCAAATAAAGCCCTATCTGCAAGCACAAGTAATTTTTCAGGTTTATCAGTTGAAATAGGGAAACTTGCAACTCCAAAACTTGCTTTAATTTTAAAGCAAAGGTCATCCTTTATTCTAATTTCATATTCTTCCATCTCCTCTCTTACGGTATTAGCAATTATAATTCCCTCTTCAAGCTCGGTCTTTGGAAGTAAAAAGGCAAATTCATCCCCTCCATATCTTGATATAACCGCATAGGAATAATCAGTGGACATAAAAAACTTCTTTAAAAACTCGCCCACCTTCTGCAAAACCTTTCCACCCACAAAATGTCCATGCACATCATTTATTTCCTTAAAGTTATCAAGGTCCATAAATATAACAGTTACAGGGTAATTTCTTTCATCACTTAAAATCTTCCTTAATGAAACAAGGAAAAATTTTGAATTGTTCAATTCTGTCAAATCGTCCTTTATAACAACCTCTTCAACTCTTTCCTGGAAATCTATTAATTCATAAAGAAAGGAAATAAAATAGAAAAGTAAAATATCTTCCTCTTTCAATCCATCTCTTTTTGTTCCAACAAATCCTATGGATTTTTCAGGACCATAGAAGGGAAAAAGAGAAAACCCTTCTAATTTTTCAAATACACGAGAAGAATCGTAGGGAGACTCCTTGAAATGTAAATTTCTGTATTCTATTCTATCAGGTAATTTATCCCTATCAATGTTTCTTGTTTCTATCAGAACATAATTATTCTTAATTTCTCTATAAACAAATAAACTTCTATCCATCTGATTTAAAATATCCCTTAAAATTGATTTAATTTTGTTTCTATCCCAGAAAAAACTGAGAATATAAGGGAAACTTAAAATAACCGTATTTATTTTATCTTTTTCCGCCATAAATAGGTATTCCCTTTTTGCCTTTAATCAAAAACAAATCATCAGCAAATTCAAACTTATTTACCTCTTCAGGTTTATAAATATTTTCCTTATTTGGTTCTTCAATATCCAGGTATCCAATATTTCTTACTTTGAACTTCTTATCCTTAATTTTAAAATTTTTTATATTCAAAAGTAAATCCTTAATATCATGTTCTTTTATATCCTCCTCCACCTCAAAAAGGTCTGAATTGAGTAGAATATTTGTGAAAGTATTGGCTTCCATGAGTATACTTGAAGAGTCAGGGAATCTTATTTCAGAAAGTATAGCAGCCAGGTTTGATGCAGGCCCCTGAATATCAAAATCTCCATAGGAATTAAAGGAAAGATAAATGTCTTTATTTAATTTTCCTGAATAAATCCCCACTCCTATTCTGAAAAGACTTTTTAAAGGACTTGATGTGCCAACAACATCAGGGAAAAATCCCCTGTATTCAGGATAATTTTTTCTTATAAACTCTTCGGATTTTTCAAGCAGATCAAGGGCACAGAGCAGAGCTCTCTCTCCTGCTCTTTCATCAGGATGTATTATTGCATGTTCCGAAAGTGCCTTTTGAAATCTCATCTTATATCCGCTCAATACACTTTCCTCATAAATTTCCCTGTAAAGTTCCTTTGAATTCTGTGAAAAGAAGGCAATACCACCATCCCCTGTTTCTTTTACAGGAAATCCACCGTAGGACAAAATTATACTTTTCATAAGCTCCTGAAATTTCTTTTTAATTGAAAGTTCCTTTTCTGCATTAAAAAGAGAAAGTGACATATAGGTTGAGCCCCTTATATCATAAACAAGAATTGAAATAACATTCCTGTTTTTTCTCACAAAGTCCTGAAATTTTTTCTCCACCTCTACCCTGATCCTGACTCTCTTCATATTCTTCAATTTAATAAAAGCGCCTCTGGGTATAAGTGAGAAATAAATAAAATGGTCATTTTTTTTCTCACTATCAAATGGATTTTCAAAGGGTTTTAAAAGAATCTTTCTCTCAATTAACTTGAGTTCAAAAAGTTTATTTAAAACATCCTTTATAAAATAAACATTTTTGGAATAGAATTCCTCGGTTTTGATATCCACACCGAGCATCTTTCTTTCCATATATCTATCAAAGAAAGGAGAACTTTCTCCTTTAAAAATTTTAAAACCCTCTGCAAATATAAGTTTCAAATCCTTTTCAACATCCTTAAACTCAGGATGAATTTTTTCAAATAATGTAAAGAAATTTAAAACATAATATAAATGGTTGTCAGGAAAAAGAGATTTCTTTTCCTTTTGTTTCTCTTTCTTTTTAAGATCTTTTAAGGTTACAGCACAGTATCTTAAAATTCTTGTAAATTCTCTGCTCAATTCTTCAGGTAGAACCTCAAGATCGATTTTCTCCAGCTCCTCTTTTATTTCTTTAATCTTTTCATTAAAAAATTTTATCATTTCTTTCTTCACACCAGCAATATCACTCTCTTCTATTTTTTTCTCTCCTACATCCATCATTTTTTTAAGTCGGGGGTTCCACTCAACTATTCTCCTGGCTATTATTTTCTCCTTTTCTTTTAATTTTTCATAAAGACCAAATTTTTTAAGCTCAAAGACAATAAAAGATAAAAAAATTGTAAAAAGATTTGTTGAAAGCTCCTCACTATGCAGTAATTCACTTATTGAACTTATATCAAGGAGTTCAAAACCTGTATTTACCTCCAGAAAATCATCAAATTTTGTTCCGAATTTTTTTGTATTTTTGAAGACCTTTTTTGAAATTTTATAAAAGGTTACATCCCATAATTCCTGCCATATACCTTTCAGTTCATTTTTATAATTGAGGTATATCTCCTTAAGAACCTCATAATCCTTGATTTTTTCAAGATCAATAAAAACTATGGGTGAGTTGAATTCTTTTTTGAAATTGGAAAGAAAACTTCTGCACTCATCAGAAAGTATTTCCTCACTTTCCTTTTCTAAATCCTCAATATATTTAAACTTCTTTAATAACGATTCAGAGTAAACTAAGGATTCAAAAAGTCCTGTTTCCAAAAATTATTTACCCTATCACTTAACAGCTGGTATCTTCTCCTTTATCATCTGTTCAAGCTCTTCGGGATTTGGTGAATAGGAAAGGGCGGTTTCCAGAGTGATTTTTCTTTCCATATAGAGTTTAAATATTGACTGGTTCATTGTCTGCATTCCATATTTCTGTGAAGCCTGAATTACACCATAAACCTGATGTAATTTATTATCTCTAATCAGGGCTTTTACAGCCGGTGTGGCAACAAGAACCTCACAGGAAAGAACCCTTCCTCCACCGACTTTCGGAAGCAATGTCTGAGTTACAACACCGAGGAGAACAAAAGCAAGCTGTGCTCTAACCTGTTGTTGTTGATGTGGAGGGAAAACATCAATAATTCTGTTAATAGATTCAACAGCTGAATTTGTATGAAGTGTTGCAAGGGTCAAATGTCCTGTCTCTGCAATTGTAAGTGCAGCTGCTATTGTTTCATAATCCCTCATCTCACCTATCATAACCACATCAGGGTCCTGCCTTAATGCATACTTTAGTGCATTCTTAAAACTCTTAGTATCACTCTCAACCTGTCTCTGCGAAATAAGTGCTTTTTTATTTGCAAACAGATATTCTATGGGGTCTTCAATTGTTATGATATGACATCTTCTTTCAGCATTTATCTTATCAATTATGGCTGCAAGTGTCGTTGATTTACCACTTCCTGTTGGTCCTGTAACAAGTATAAGTCCTTTTGGTCTTGAGGCAAGGTCTGCAACCACCATCGGTATTCCGAGTTCCTTAAAACTTCTTATTCTGAAGGGAATCGTTCTTATAGCAATTGAAACAGTTCCTCTCTGTTTATAGACATTTGCCCTGAATCTTGAAAGACCTGAAATTCCAAAGGAAAAATCACATTCCCATTCCTCTTCAAATTTCTTTTTATGCTCATCCCTCATAACAGAGTATGCAAGTGCCTGTGCCTGTTCAGGGGTTACAGGTGGATATGAAGAAGGAACAAGGACACCATCAATCCTGAACATGGGAGGAGCACCTGCTGAAATATGAAGGTCTGTTGCTCCTCTCTGAACCATTTCCTGTAAAAGGGAAAGCATCTGAACTCTTGTTTTCTTTTCAGCTGTATCAGCTTTTATCTCGGGTTTTTTAATCTCTGGTCTTTTGGGTATATTTTCAGCCATTTTTAACTCTCCATTTTAAGGGGAATTGAACCCTCAAGAAGTTTAGTCCTCACCTGCTGCAGTCACCCTCAGGACTTCTTCAACTGTGGTAATTCCCTTTTTTATCTTTATTATTCCATCTTCCCTGAGGGTATGCATACCTTCCTCTCTTGCAGCTTCCCTTATTTCATCAGATGTTGCACCATTTAAAATCATTTCTCTTAATTTGGGTGTTATTGCCATTACCTCGTATATTCCTATTCTTCCTTTGTAACCTGTGTTATTACAGACTTCACAACCAGCACCCTTGTAAAATTTCATATTTGGTATCTCCTCTTCAGGTATTCCAAGTTCTTTTATAAGCTCAGGGTCATAACTAACCTCTTTCTTACAATTCTTGCAGACTCTTCTTACAAGTCTCTGTGCCTGAATTAAAATTACTGAAGAAGCTATAAGATAGGGTTGAATTCCGAGGTCAACCAATCTATCAATTGTTGTGGGAGCATCATTTGTATGTATTGTTGAGAATACAAGGTGACCTGTAAGGGCTGCCCTTATTGCTATCTCAGCGGTTTCTGAATCTCTTATCTCTCCCACAAGAATAACATCAGGTGACTGCCTTAAAAATGCTCTCAGGGCATTTGCAAAATCAAGCCCCACTTCCCTGTTCACCTGAACCTGATTAATCCCCTCGATATTATACTCAACAGGGTCCTCAATTGTTATAATCTGCCTATCAGGAGTATTAAGCGTTGAAAGGGCAGAATAAAGTGTTGTTGTCTTACCACTTCCTGTTGGACCTGTTACAAGAATAATACCATAAGGAGAATGAATAGCTTTCAAAAATCTATCAAGGTCATCCTCTTCAAAACCCAGAACTCTGAGGTCAAGAGAAAGTCCTGATTTATCAAGAATTCTCATAACAACCTTTTCACCGAAAACCGTTGGAACAACCGAAACACGGAAATCAATCATTCTTTCCTTTCCTTCATCATCCCTTAATTTAAGCTGAATTCTTCCATCCTGAGGTTTTCTTCTTTCAGATATATCAAGGTTGGGATTACACATAAGTTTTATTCTTGAAACAACTCCTGTTTTCAATCTCTGGGGAAGGTCAGCATAAACCTGTAAAACACCATCAATTCTGAGTCTCACCCTCAAAATTTTTTCAAAGGGCTCAATGTGAATATCAGATGCCCTTTTTAAAACAGCATCTCTTATTATCTTATTCACAAGTTTCGTTATTTGGGTATCTTTACTTATTTTTAAAATTTCCTTTTCATCCAGTTCTTCTTCATAGTCCTCCACTTCTATATCTTCAATATCAAATCCTGCAAATTCCTCCTCTTCCTTTTTCTTTTCTTCCTCAATCTTTGCAAGTTCCTTTTGATAATCAGGATACAGTCTTTCAAGTGCTTTTCTTAAAGATGATTCCGCAGCAATAACAGGCTCAACATCAATTCCTACCATAAATTTAATATTCTCCAGTGCCTGAATATTTGATGGATCAACCATTGCAAGAAAAAGAACATTTCCTTTTCTTGCAAGAGGCAATACCTCATACTGAAAACAAACCTCAGGTGGCACGAGATTGAGAACCTCTTCAGGAACTTCAACATTTGAAAGGTCAATAGCAGGAACACCAAGCTGTTTAGCAAGAACTTCAACAAGCTGCTTCTCTGTTATATATCCGAGTTCCACAAGTGTTGAACCCAGCCTCTTACCGAGCTCCTTCTGTTTCCTTAATGCCTCTTCAAGCTGTTCCTTTGTTATCAAACCGTGTTTCAGCAAAAGTTCACCAATTTTTAGTGCCATTTTATTCCATCTTTGTTTCTTTCAAAACTTCATCAGGGGTTGTTACTCCCCTGATAACCTTTCTTATACCCGATTCCCTGAGTGTAATCATGCCTTCCTCAATTGCTGCTTTTTCAATTTCAAATGTAGGAGCCTTTTTAAGTATTAATTCCCTTATTCTTTTTGTTATTGGCATAACCTCATATATACCTATCCTGCCCTTATAACCTGTTCCAAAACATTTTTCACATCCTCTTCCTTTATAAAATTTCGCTCCCTTTAATCTATCAGGGTCTTCTGGAGAAAGGTCAAGAAGTACTGATTCTTCTGGCTTATATTCTTCCTTACACTCTTCACATATCTTTCTTACAAGTCTCTGTGAAACAACAACAAGAAGGGTTGATGCTATAAGGAAGGGTTCAATATCCATATTTATAAGTCTTGTAACGGTTGCAGCCGCTGTATTTGTATGAACAGTTGATAAAACAAGGTGACCTGTAAGAGACGCTCTGATTGCAATCTCTGCTGTTTCCAGGTCACGGATTTCTCCAACCATGATTATATCAGGGTCCTGTCTTAAAAATGCTTTTAAACCTGCTGCAAAGGTCATACCCACATCTTCTTTAACCTGAACCTGATTTATTCCATGAAGGGTGAATTCAACAGGGTCTTCTACTGTAGAAATATTCACATCAATGGAATTCAATTCCTGTAGAGCAGCATAAAGTGTGGTTGTCTTACCACTTCCCGTAGGACCTGTAACAAGAACAATTCCATTTGGATTTTTAATTGCTTTCCTGAAAACTTTTAATGATTCATCCTCAAATCCTAAAACATCAAGTTTCAATTCTATTGCAGACCTGTCAAGAATTCTCATTGCAACCTTTTCACCATAAACTGTGGGTATTGTTGCTACACGCACATCAATCCTCTTATTCCCCATCTTAAGTCTTATTCTTCCGTCCTGGGGTCTTCTCTTTTCCTCCAATTTCATCTTTGCCATTGCCTTGATTCTTGCAACTATGGGTCTTATAAGTTTTACATCTCTTTTTAAAACCTCCTGCAAAACACCATCAATCCTGTATCTGACTCTGAGTTCTTTTTCATAGGGTTCAATATGAATATCCGATGCCCTTCTTCTTATGGCTTCCAGAAGAATCGCATTTACAAGCTTCACAATCGGAGATGTTTCATCAGCAATTGCTGTGATGTCCTCGGCTTCATCTTCAGTTTTTGCAGGTATCTCCTCAACACCTCCTTCATCTCCTGACACAAGTATTTCCTCTATACTCTGTTCAATTTCACTTCCCGTTGAACTCTCTGTGGTAATCTCTGAACCTTTCCCTGTTTTACTCTCAAGCAAACCTGAGCCTGATGTTCTTTCAAGTCCTGTTTCACCTCCCATAACCTCAATACCCAGATCCTCATCCTCAACCTTTACCAGCTGGTCCATCATATCCTCAACCTTGTAATACTTTTTAATGGCTTCTTTTATATAATCCTCAAGAGATATAAGAGGAACAACATCAAGTTTTGTTACAAATCTAACATCCTCTATTGCAAAATGGTCATCAGGATTAACCATTGCAAGGAAAAGTTTATTTCCTTTTTTTGCAACAGGTATTACGTCATATCTTGCGGCTATATGAGCAGGGACAAGTTTTATAACATCTTCGGGTATATTTTCAAAATGTCTTTTTTTCGCCACAGGAGCATTTGAAAATTGCTCTGATAAAACCTTCAATATATCATCTTCGGTTGCAAATCCAAGCTCAAGCAGGATAGAGCCCAATCTTCTCCCATTCCTTTTCTGAAACTCAAGGGCTTTTTTCAATTGCTCCTCTGTTATTATTCCTGCATCAATCAGCATCTCACCGATTCTTTTTATCCTTCTCATTTCTAAAAATATATTAAAGCTTTAAAAGCGTTTTTCGCAACTCATTTAATATAAAATGACTGCTTTTAAATTTGATGTCTTTCCTTGAACCTGTAAAGAATTCTCTATAAATCTGTGTTCTTTCTTTAAATGATAAGGAAAGATAAACTGTCCCAACAGGTTTTTGAGGGGTTCCACCAGCTGGACCTGCTATTCCTGAAATTCCTATCCCGAAATCTGTATTAAAGAGCTCTCTTATTCCATCTGCCATCTGTTTTACCACAGGTTCTGAAACAGCACCGAAATTTTTCAAATCCTCTTCTTTTACACCCAGAATTTTTTTCTTTATCTCATTTGAATAGGCAACAACTCCTCCTATAAAGTAATCAGAACTTCCCGGTATATCTGTTATTCTTGAAGACAGAAGACCCCCTGTGCAGCTCTCTGCTGTGCTCAATGTCATCTTTTTATTCCTCAGCAAATCCCCTATTACCTTCTCAAGGGGCTCAGGACCTTCAGAGGATATTTCCTCTCCAAATTTCTCTAAAATCAAATCTTTAAATTTTTCAACTTCCGATTTTTTCCCTTTCAAACCCAGAACAACACCACCTGTGTATGGAAGAAAGAAGAGATTTTCAATATTTACTTTTTCTTTTAATCTTTCCTCAATTTCTATTTCCTTTTTAAAGGGTAAATCAAAATATAAAACAGAATAATCTTCAAATTTTTCAAGCTCATTTATGATTTTATTAAGGGTATGTTCAAATTCATTTTTCGGGCCCGGGAGAGAAAAAATTTTTTTATTTTCCTTTGATACCATAAAGGCATGTGCAAGCCCGACCTCATTTTCATAAATCTTTGCTCCTCTGGGGAAAAGTCCGTATTTTTTATGTTTTTCCTCTGAAAGCAGGGGCTCTTTTTTCTTTAATCCATCAAAAATATCCTTCCTGAATTCAAGTTCTGTTCTCAGAAATATTGAAATACTTTCCCTTGTGAGGTCATCTGATGTGGGACCCAGTCCTCCTATTGTAAAAACAATATCCGTTTCTTTTAAACAAATATCAAGTGCTTTTTTTATCATTTCTCCAGAGTCCGGAACTGTTAAATGTAAAGCGCAGGAATACCCGATTTCTCCGAGTTTTTTTACAAGATGATAGAAGTCTGTATCAACCCTGAACCCGCTTAATATCTCATTTCCGATTGTTATACATGAAAATTTATAAATCACGCAGGTGCTTTACTTGAAAGATGTCTTATTACCATCTTTGCTATCTCTTTCAATGTCTCAAAAACACCCACTCCTTTTGTGGCAATTGCTTCAAAATAGGGAACACCATCCTTATTTAGATTCTTTTGAAGTTCCTCAACAGATGCAATATTGGGTAAATCCCTTTTGTTATATTGCAGAACATAGGGAATATCCTCAAGTTTCATTCCATAACTTTCAAGATTTTCAATCATATTTTCAAAACTTTCAATATTTTCATCCATTCTTTCAATCTGGGAGTCAGCAACAAAAACTATTCCATCAACTCCTTTTAAAATCAATTTTCTTGATGCATTATAAAAAACCTGACCCGGGACAGTGTAAAGATGAAACCTTGTTTTAAATCCTCTCACATTCCCCAGATCAATCGGAAGGAAATCAAAAAAAAGTGTTCTTTCCTGCTCTGTGGCAACAGATACAAGCTGACCTTTTAAATCAGGCGATAATTTTTCATAAATATATTTAATATTTGTCGTCTTACCTGAAAGACCAGGCCCATAATAAACAATCTTTACATTTATTTCCCTTGCAGCATAATTAATCAAAGCCATAATTTCCTCCTTTCAGGGTCCGAAAAGTTTATCAAGTTCCTCTTCAGCTTCTTTTAAAAAGCTCCTATCAAAAACTTCTTTTTTGGGACTTACTTTCAGCTTTTCAAATAAATCATCCAGTATTTTTTCAAGCTCAGCAGAGGCATGTTTTGTTCTTACCTTTACAAGACCGAGTGTTGTTTTTGAATCAAACAAAACAGCAAGTATAACTCTATTTGCCACAAGAGAAATGTAAAGGGAATTCTTTTCACCCTGATGATAGAGGGATGAGAAACTCTTTTCTCCAATAAGTTCTGCAAGCTGACTTGTTGCTCCAAAATCAGCTGCAGAAAGAGTGGCAAAGGAGGTGAGGTCAAGGGAACTTATGTCACCTATGGAGGTTATAAGCTGACCTGCTTTATCAATTAAAAGAACAGCATTTGCATTGGAAGTTTCTTTAAGTTTTTTTAAAATATTTTCAACCTTCTTGAAACTCTCCTCTATATATTTTGTCTCATTCATGAAATCTTTATAACCTCCCTGTTTTTTAAAATTTCCCTTAATGTATAATCATCAACATAATCAAAACTTGTCCCCACAGGTATACCCGAGCGAAATTTTGTAATCCTTACATCAAAACCTTTCAGCTTTTCCAGAAGAAAATTCGTGGTTACATCACCTTCAGGAACAGGCGGAAAAGCCAGTATTATCTCCTTCACTTTATTTTCCTCCAAAATTTTAAAAAGTGCATTTAATTTTAAATCCTCAGGGTATATATTTTCAAGAGGTGATAAAAGTCCTCCAAGAATATAATATCTGCCTCTGTATTCACCTGTCTTCTCAAAAGTATAAACCTCCTTCGGAGTCGGAACCACCATCAATATATCCTCTCTTCTCTCATCCCTGCATATCTTACACGGATCTTCATTATCAAAATTATTGCACACCGAACATCTTTTTATATTTTCCTTTAAATCCCTGAATTTTTCTATAAAATAATTCAATCTTTCCTCAGGTCTGTCAAGGAGATAGAAAACAATCCTTTCTGCTGATTTTTCTCCTATTCCAGGAAGTTCACAAAAAGCATCAATTAAAGACTTTATAAATTCATTCATTTTCTTCTGTTTCTTTCAATTTTTTTATAAACTCATCCTCATTTAATATTTTTATTTTATATTCCAGCGCCTTTCTGTATTTTGAACCGGGATTTTCACCAACTATAACAAAATCCGTATTTCTTGATACTGTATTTGAAACCCTTCCACCCTGTTCCTCAACAAGTTTTGATGCTTCATCCCTTGTAAAGTTTTTAAGCGCACCCGTAAAAACAACGGTCTTTCCTGTAAAAAATCCCTTTTTTATTTTCTTTTCCTCAAAGGTTATTCCTGCATCAAGTAATCTCTTTATTGTTTCCCAGTTCTTCTCATTTCTGAAAAATCTTACAACCGATTCTGCCATCTCAGGACCTATCTCAGGAATTGCAACAAGTTCCACATATTTTGCATTTTTAAGTCTTTCAAGTGAGCCAAATCTTCTTGCAAGTATCTGTGCCCCCCTTTCACCGATTAAGGGAATTCCCAGGGCATATATAAATCTCTCAAGGGTTGTCTTTTTACTCTTTTCTATTGCCTCAAGGATATTTCTTACAGATTTATCAGCCATTCTTTCAAGCCTCATCCAGTCCTTATACTGGAGATAATAAATATCTGCTATGCTTTTAACCATTTCTCTATCAACCAGCTGTTCAATTAATTTTGAACCTATTCCCTCTATATCCATTGCTTTTTTACTGACAAAGTGTCTTATGGATGCTTTTAATTTTGCAGGACAATCTATTGAAATACATTTAAGATATGCACCTTCTTTTACAACCTCACCTCCGCAAACAGGACATTTATCAGGAGGTAAAATCGGTTTTTCATTTCCTGTCCTTTTTTCCTTTATAACTTTTACAACTTCAGGAATAACATCTCCTGCTCTTCTTAAAAATACATAATCTCCGACTCTGACATCCATTCTTTTAATTTCATCAAAATTATGAAGGGTCGCCCTCTGAACAATAACTCCGCCAACGGGTGTTGGGTCAAAAATTGCAACAGGTGTTATTGTTCCTGTTCTTCCCACCTGAAAAATCACCTCTTTAATCTGGGCTGTTACCTCTTTTGCAGGAAATTTTCCTGCAATTGCCCATCTCGGTGCCCTTATTGTAGAACCGAGCTCTTCCTGCAATCTCAGGGAATTAACCTTAACAACTATTCCGTCTATTTCATAGGGAAGCTTTTCCCTTTCCTCTTTCATTTTCTGATAAAACTCTATAACTTCTTTAATATTTTTACATTTTTTTATAAGAGGATTAACAGGAAACCCGAAACTTCTCAGAGCCTCAAGAATCTCCTCCTGTGTCTCAAATTTTATTCCCTCATAATAACCAACCCCCCAGGCAAAAAATTTAAGCTTCCTTTCAGCGGTTATTCTCGGGTCAAGCTGTCTTAAAGAACCCGAGGCAGCATTTCTGGGATTTGCAAATGTTTTTTCTCCTTTTTTCAGATTCTCTTCATTTAATTTTTTAAAGTCCTCAATAAGCATATACACTTCACCTCTTACATCTATTCTTTCCGGTATCGGGAATCTATCATTTTCTATAAGATAAAGAGGAATTTCCTTTATTGTTTTAACATTCAAAGTGACATCCTCACCTGTTACACCGTCTCCTCTTGTTCCTGCTGCTTTATAAACTCCTTTTTCATAAACAATCTCCATTGAAAGCCCATCAATTTTCGGTTCTGCCATGTATTCAATATCTCTGTCCATCGGTAGATGGAGAAATCTTTTGATTCTTTCATCAAATTCCTTTAACTCCTCTTCGTTCCTTGCGTCCTGAAGGGAAAACATTGTTTCTTTATGTTTAAAGGGTTTAAATTCATCCTGAGGCTCATGTCCTACACGCCTTGTAGGAGAATCAGGAGATTGAAATTCAGGAAACTTCTCTTCAAGTTCAACGAGTTCTCTGAACAATTTATCATACTCTTCATCAGAAATAACAGGGTCATTCAGAACATAATACCTGTAATTATGATAATTTATTTCCTTTCTTAATTGTTCAATCCTTTTCCTTGCCTCCTCCTTTGTCATTTTGTCTCTTTTTTAATTATCTCTTCAAGGGTATCAATTATAATTTCAGCACTTTCTTCTTCTGATTTTCCCTCTGTATCAATTATTTTTGTTCCCCAGAAGCCCATGAAACTTTCGGGCATCGGACCTTTTACATAAAATACCCTGTATCCTGTTTTTTCTTCAAAATCCCTAATTCTTTTACCAAGCCAGAAGGCGGTAAGACAGGAAAGGGAAGGTTCTGTGAAAAGTCTAATTGTTGACTCCTTTTTTGTAATAACAACCTTCATGAATTCACCTCCTTTAAGATATTAAAGGGCTTTGATGTTCCTATTCTCTCAACCCCCATCTCAACAAGTAATCTTGCAAACCCATAAGAGCTTATTCCTCCTGATGCCTTGATTTTAACACCATTACTCAGGGATTTTTTTATTATTCTTATATCCGAAAGTCTCACTCCCCTTCCTAAAAATCCTGTTGAGGTCTTGACAAAACTTGCTCCTGCTTCGCATACAATTTTTGTTGCAAGGGAAATCTCTTCAGGTGTTAAAAGACCGCATTCAATGATAACCTTTATCGGCTTACCCTCAGCAACCTTAACTACACCTTCAATCTCTTCTCTCACATCCTCAAACTTCCCATCTTTAAACTTCTGAATATTCATAACCATATCAACCTCATCGCATCCAAGTTCAAAGAGTTTCTCGGTTTCCTTTCTCTTTATATCACCGTTTTCATAACCAAAGGGAAAATCGCATACTGATATTAATTTCACTCCTGTATTTTTAAGCATTTCCTTTGATTGTTTTACTCTCGGAGGAGGAACACACACACCCAAAACCTCATACTCAATTGACTTCTCTATAAATTCTTCATACTCCTTCCATGTCTTTTCAGGTCTCAAAAGGGTTGCTTCAATATGTTTTCGCAAATCCATTTATAAATTATAAATTAAATCACAAATAAATAAAAAATTGAACCGAAAATGTTTTTATATTCCTTTACTCTGTATTTTTTTATGAATTCTTTCGCTTTAAAAGAAAATATGCTTTTTCTCAAAAAATTGTATTCAGGATAAAATATTGATAAAATTTTTGTGAATAAGAATATGTAAGGAATGAAAAGAATTGAAAGGGGAAAGGAAGGTCTTGTCATATCAAGCAATATGATACTACCATTTTTCTTTAAAATTCTTCTGGACTCTTTAAAAAATTTTTCTTTATCCTCTATGTTTCTGAAGACAAAACTGCTTGCAACATAATCAAACTTTTTGCTCTTTAAAGGCAGATTTTCTGCATTACCCCTTATATAGGAAATCTTTGAATTTCTGAATCTATCTTCAAGCATATCCTTTGAAATTTCAACTGCAATTATCTTTTTAACCCTTTTATTTTTAAAAAGATAATAGGAAAGTTCTCCTTTACCTGCTCCGATATCACATACAATACCCCTGACCTTTTTTGATATATACCATCTTGAATAATGGTCTATTCCAAAGGAAAAAATAAGATTTACAAGGTCATAAATTCTTTTTATTTTTGAAAATCTGTTATCCATTTAATAATAAAGACCCAGAAGAATTTTTAAATGATAGGGATAAATTAAGTAATAAAGGAATGTTCCTGAAAATAAAAAGGGTAAAAGGGGTAAATATTTTTCTTTATTTTTCAACAAAAATAAAATTCCGATAATTGAACCTATGAGAAAGGAGATAAAAAGGACGAAAAAAAGGTCAAAACCCCTGATATAGATTGCAATTAATGCAAAAACATAGGGGTCTCCTTCTCCGAGTGCTTCTTTTCTGAAAATCTTTTCTCCGAGCCATCTTATAAAAAATCCGAATAAAAAGGCAAAAAGGGCATAAAAAATTGAGGAAATTAAATGGTTCTGAAAAAAGGAAATTATAAAACCCGCATAAAGGGAGGGAAAGAGGATTGGGTCATAGATATACCCTGTTTCATAATCAATAAAAGCCATTATCATTAAAAAATAAAGAAGAAAAATAGCACCGAGCATCTGGGTTGAAATCCCGAATTTTAAATAGGAGATATAAAATATAAAACCCGAGAGAAGTTCAACAACAGGGTATCTTATTGATATTTTTGTCCCGCAATACCTGCATTTTCCTCTCAAGACTAGATAACTTAAAACAGGGATATTATCATAGAATTTTATTTTGTTTTTGCATTCAGGACAGAAAGATGAGGGGAAAATTATTGAGATTCCCTGAGGTATTCTGTAAATTAAGACATTGGCAAAACTTCCGAAGGCAAGTCCGAGAAAAAAGAAAAAAAACTCCTTCAACCAGAAGCTAAAACTTTGTTTTTTCCGCTTTCTTTTGCGCGGTAGAGGGCTTCATCAGCTTTTTCTATCAGAGATTTTGCATCCTTTGCATCATCAGGAAAAACAGCAACTCCACCTGAAATTGTCAGTTTTCCGCCCGGTTGTTTTTCTTCCCTAGGAAATTTTGCTTTTTCAATTAATTGCCTTACGGTTTCACCGTATCTAAGTGTCTCAATTTTATCTTTTCCCGGAAGTATTACCACGAACTCTTCTCCTCCGTATCTTGCCGGAATGCCTTTTGCATTCTCTGCTGTTCTTTTAAGTATTCTTGCAATGCTTCTTAATAATTTATCACCCATAGGATGCCCATTTGTGTCATTATATTTTTTAAAGAAATCAATATCCATTATAAATAGCCCTACCCTGTATCCGTCCTGTTTTGCTTTCTCAAGCTCCTTATCTAATCTTTCTAAGAAATATCTCTTATTGTATATACCGGTAAGACCATCTGTGTCAGCCATTCTCTGTATTTGATCCATAAGTATTGCTGAGTTAAGAGAAAGGGCAGCAAGCTCAGAAATCATTTGCAATGCCTCCATTGCAGTTCTTATTGCTTCATCTTTCGATTCTTTAAAAGAAATTCCTTCCACCTTTTCCTCTTTTACCCCCGAAACAGCAAGTACACCAAAAATCTCTGCCTGATAAGTCAGGGGTGCAATTATCTCATAATCTATTCCGAAAGGATCAAAAAGATGAGTTTCCGGCAACCCGTCTACAAGAGCATCCTGGTGAAGTGTATCTCTATCCATTGTGTATCTTTTTTTTGCCACATACCCTATGGGACCTTCCCCCAAGTTATACACAAGAGCTCCCTTTTTTAGGGTCTCCTTATCTTCAAAGGTCTTATGATCATATAATACAAACTTAAATCCCCCTTCCACAGGAATAAAAAAGTATACATCGCTTACGTTTATAATATTCTTCGTTTGTTCAACAACAAGGTCAATTATTTCCTCTTTCTCTTTTAATTCACTTAATCCCCTCGCAAGATTTATAACGGACTGAGTTATTCTTTTTCTTTTTGAAAATAAAACATTTAACTCGTCAATCCTTGCTGTTAATTCCTTGATCATAAATTCGTGAGTCTCCCGAAGCCCCTTCAATCTTTTCTCAAGCTCCTTTATCTTTTTATCTCCTTTCTTTATTCTTGCCCTTAACTCAAGAATAACAATTAATAATATAAGAACAATTCCGAGTATAAAGCTTATTACTAAATATATATTATTCTCTATCAAATTCATCAATGCTTCCATTTTAAACCCTCTTCATCAAAATTTCTTCAATTTTTAATAACTTATTGTAAAGCTTTTCTCTTAATTTTTTAAAATCCTCTTCACTTAAAGGCACCCTGCCTCTGAAGAGATTTTCCTGCACCATTTTGTAGGCTTCTGAACGTTTATAACCCTTTTCTATCAAATCATAGAGAATTTCCTGTGAGAGAAGTTCCTTTTCAAATCTCTCAAAATTCTTCTTTATTCTGTCCCTGTTTATTCTCAGATTCTCAACCAGAAAAATCATTTTTTCAAGCATATAAACCGTAAGATGTGAGGCATCAGGAAGAACAATTCTTTCAACAGAGGAATGGGATATATCCCTTTCATGCCAGAGAGATATATTTTCAAGAACAGGAATTAAATATCCTCTTAAAAGTCTTGCCATACCACAAATTCTTTCGGAAATGATGGGATTTTTCTTATGCGGCATGCTTGAAGAACCCTTCTGTCCCTTTTTAAAGGGCTCTCCGAATTCAGAAATCTCTGTTCTTGACAAAAGCCTTATTTCTATTGCTATTCTTTCAAGAAAAGCTCCTATAAGAACCATTGTGAAAAGAAAAATCGCGTGTCTGTCCCTGGGCACAATCTGCGTTGAAACAGGTTCGGGTTTTAAACCCAGTTTTTTCATAACATATCTTTCAATTTCAGGAGAAACATGCAGATAATTTCCAACAGAACCTGAAAGCTTCCCGTAGGAAACCTCTTCTATTGCTTCCTTTAATCTTTTTTTATTTCTTTTTGCCTCTGATAGATAGGTCAAAAACTTATGAGAAAGGGTCATGGGTTCTGCAAACATTCCGTGTGTTCTTCCTGCAATCAAAACGCCCTTATTTTTCTTCACCTGTTTCTTAATCGCATTCTCAAGTTTTCTCAATCTATCAAGCACAATTTTCAAACTCTCCCTCATCTGAACAGCTGTTGTTGTATCAAGCAAATCGGATGATGTGAGTCCATAATGAATGTAGGGTGAGGCCTCCTTACCTGCCTTTTTTTCAATCACATCAACAAAGGCAGCAACATCATGATTTGTTATTTTCTCCCTTTCCTTTACCTCCTCAGGTTCTATCCTTTTAACTCTTTTTCTGATTTTCTTTGATATTCCTTCAGGTATTACTCCTTTTTTTTCAAATGCCTCTATTGCAAGTATTTCAATCTCAAGCCATATTTTTAATTTATTTTCCTCACTCCATATTTTTTCAATTTCCTTTATTTTATACCTATCTATCATATTTTTCCTCCAGTATGAGATTTGTCCTCTTTGTTTTCAGTTTTTCTGAAAGATAAATTCTTTCTACATTCTCAAATGTCTTTTCAACATCATCATTTATTAAAACATAATCAAAAAATTTCCACATTTTGCTTTCTTCCTTTGCTTCCCTTAATCTCTTTTTGACAAGCTCATCATTATCAGGATGCCTGTTTTTTAATCTTTTTTCAAGTTCCTCCCAGGAAGGTGGAAACAGAAAAACAGAAACAATTTCTTCAAAATGTTTTTTTAAATTAAAAAGCCCCTTTGAATCAGTATCAAAAAGAACATAAAAACCTTCCCTGAGCCATTTGATAATAGGTTCTTTTGGAGTTCCATAATAGTTTCCATAGGCAAATGTCCATTCAATCATTTCACCCTTTTCAATTTTCTTTTTAAATTCCTCTTCTGAAATATAATAATAATCAACACCCTCAACCTCACCCTCTCTTCTTTCTCTTGTTGTATAGGAAACAGAATATTTAAGTTCATCTTTATATTTCTCAAGCAATCTTCTCACAACTGTTGTTTTCCCGGTTCCTGATGGACCGGATATAAGGATTATGAAAGGTTTTCTTTCTAACTCAATCAATTTTCACCCTTATATTATCAATTAATCTTGCCTTTCCGAGATAGGCGGCAATTCCTATAAGAACCTCACCCTTTATTTCCTTAACAGGTTCAAGATTTTCCATCTCCACAATTTCAATATACTGAATTTTTATCAATTTTGAGTTTTTTCCAATAAATTTCTTCATTTCATTTATTACATTTTCAGCATTCCTTTCACCCTTTTCAATAATCTCTTTTGCAAGTAAAAGAGACTTATAAATTAAAGGAGCTTCCTTTCTCTCCTCAGAACTTAAATACATATTTCTTGAACTCATTGCAAGCCCATCTTCTTCCCTCACAGTTTCAACAGGCAAAATCTCTATATCCATATTTAAATCCCTTACCATTCTTTTTATAACAAGAAGCTGTTGAGCATCCTTCCAGCCAAAGGCTGCAATATGGGGTTTAACAATATTAAAGAGCTTTGTCACAACAGTTGTAACTCCTTTAAAATGCCCCGGTCTATATCTCCCGCATAAGGGTTCTGTAAGTTTCTCAACCTCAACATAGGTGCAGAAGTTCTCAGGATACATATCCTTTGCATCAGGATAAAATATAATATCCACCCCTTCCTTTTCACATTTTTCTCTATCTCCCTCAAAATCTCTGGGATATTCCCTGAAATCCTCCTTTGGACCGAACTGTATTGGATTTATAAAGATTGAAACAACAAGCACATCACACCTCCTTCTTGTCTCCCTCATCAATTGAAGATGCCCTTCATGCAGAGCTCCCATTGTGGGAACAAAACCGATTTTTTTACCCTGTAATCTTAACTCATCAGCTCTTCTCTGCATTTCCTTAACCGATTTGATTATCTCCATATTTACTCCTTTATCCTTATTGCTTTTCTATCAATTATTTTTTTAATTCCATTTTTATCTTCTATAAAATCCTTTATTTTCTTATTAAAAACAGGATGAACAAAATCAGGAGAAATTTCCGAAAAAGGCACAAGAACAAAATTCCTTTTATGCAGAAGCGGGTGCGGAATTATAAGTGTTTCATTTTTCATTATTAATTTTTCATAAAAAAGTATATCAATGTCAAGTGTTCGTGCCTGATATTTAAATTCTCTTTCCCTTTTGAATTTTTTTTCTATAAAATTGATCTGATTCAACAACTCCTGTGGGGATAAATCCGTAAAACCCTTTATCACCATATTCAGAAATCTATCACCTTCAGCCCCACCCCATGGTTCTGTGAGATAAATTGATGAAAGAGAGGATACTTTTAAAATTTTTTTTAACTCATATATTGAAAATAGTATATTTCTCAATCTGTTTCCCTTATTTGAACCAAGTGAAAGATATATTTCTTTCATGTTATAAGGATAACTTCTTCAAAACCCCTTCTCTCTTCCTCTGTCATTGAGGAAAAAAGTCTGTTGACAAAAGCTCTATACAGATTTTCAGTGCTCTTTCGTGAATCTTTAAGAATATAAAGGATTTTTATCAACAATCTGTCATTTCCTGTCTCTCTTGCCTCTTTTAAAAGTGAAAGTAAAAGATTTTCCCTTTCATTTCCTTCAAGATAAAAGGATTTGAGAATCATAACTTCAATTTTGAATCTGGAATCCTTCATTTCGGGTATTTTCTTTTCAAGTTCATTTATCAGAGAATAAGCTTTTTCTTTCTCTCCTTTAAAATAAAGTAATTTTGCTTTTCTTAGTTTAATATATTCCTCATGTATGGGGCTTCCTTTAATATTCTCACATGCCCTATCCATCATTTCCTCAAAACTTTCTTCCTTTTTAAGAAACTTTATTATTGAGAGATTTGCATATATATATGAAAGGGCAAGTTTAAAACTTATCTTCTCTGCTTCCTGAAGTGCATTTCTAAAAATTTTCTCTGCTTCCTCTGTCTTATTTAAATTTAAAAGCATTGTAGCATAATTTATTCTGCCCAGAACAAGATCATAGGGATTACCGAATTTCCTCATTCTTTCAAGCGAAGTTTTATAATATTTTTCAGCTTCTTTAAACATACATTTGTTTGAAAAAATATTGGCGATATTCTGTTCTGTAACATATATATCTCTCATTCTCTTAATTTCAAGAAAAACATCCCTGGCTTTCAGGTAATATTCAAGAGCTCTTTCAATGTTACCTTTTGTTAAATATAAATAGGCAAAACCCTGATATACACCTGCAAGTCCTACAGGGTCTTTAAGTGCTTCTCTAATTTTGAGAGCCTCTTTTAAATACTCTTCTGCTTTTTCAAGGTCTCCTTTCAAATTTATATAGTCATATCCCATATTAACAAGAAGAACAGCAAGCTGATTTTTATCATTAAATTCCTTAGCTTTCATAACAGCCACATCATAACATTCAAAAGCAATATCTATTTTATTGAACTTTGTGAAAATAAGAGCCATTCCATTCAAAATCCTTGATAAAATCTTATCTCTCTTGAAATTGAGTTCTGAAAGAAGTTTCAGGTTTATATCAAGTGATTTATCAATTTGACCTTTGTGATAGTAGCACACTGCAAGATTTGATAGAAGCTCATGCTTTATTTCTCTGTCTTTAACTTTATCTATAACAGAATTAATTTCCTTTATATTCTCATCATGCATTCCAAGTTCATTAAAAGCTGTGGTTTTATATGTTATCGCTCTCATTCTCAGCTCTTCATCCTTAATTTTCTCTATTTCCCTTAAAACCTCTTCTGACCTTTTCAAAAGTGATAACACCTTTGTATTATAAAAATGAAATTCATCTTCAGAGGATATCTTTCTATACTCTTCAATGAGTTTTGATACTTCATCCAAATTATAACTTTCTATATTCTTGTCAATTGCCTTTTCAAGATAATATTTCGCTTTATTCATTTTACCTGCAGCCAGATAATGACGGTATATAATATGAGCAAAATTATTTCCCTCATCTATATCTGATAGAGTTTCCGCAATGAGTTCATGATACTTAACCTTTTCCTCCTTCAATGTTTTTTCTCTTATAATCTCCCTTATTTCAGGAACTGAAAGACGGAATATATTCTTTCTGTCCTCTGATTCTTTTAATATTCCCTTTTTGAGCACCTCATCAAGAGCAATCTCAAACATTAACCTCTCTTTCTTCTCATATAATTTTTTAAGTATTTCGAGGGGAATTTCATCTCCCAGAAAAGAAATAATAGTCACAAGTGTCTTTGCAGGATCAGAAAGGGAATCAATCCATGATTGAAGCAAATTAAGAAAACTCTGTGGAAAATCTATCTCTTTAAATTCTCTCAAAATAATCCATTTTCCATCACTTTTTCTCACAAATTCCTCTTCTTCAAGTGAATTCAGAAGAGTTTTAAAAAAGGAAAAATTTCCCCTTGTTCTTGAGTAAAATATTTCTTTCTGTTTAAAACTCTTATCAAAAACCAGGTCAAGAAATCTGTAAAAATCATCCTTTTCAAGAGGCTCAAGCTCAATTCTTATAACATTTTCAAGTTCAGGAAAATCCAGCTCTTTTTTTCTTTCAGTAATTATAAAAATGACAGGCAACTTTTCAATTTCTTTAACAAACTCGGAAATCATCTTTCTTGAAAATTCATCCCAGAACCCGAGTTTCTCTATTACAATTATTCTGTAATGTTCTGAGACTTTTTCAAATATTCTTTTAAAAAGATATATAAGGGATGCCTTTGCCTCCTCAAATCCTTTTTCCTTGACAAGCTCCTTGATATAACCCAGGGAATCTCTTATTGCTGGAAAATCCTTTTCAGACAATTTAAAAAGAGGTTCCCATTCTGAAAGAAATTCTTTTGAAAAGGGACTCGGGGTCAAAACAATTGAATTTATTTTTTCTCTTTTTAAAAATTCCTTTATTAAACGTGTCTTTCCAACACCTGCTTCTCCTGTTATAAGCACAAAAAAGGGACCTTTCTCAATATCAGAATAGAGAAATTCAAGAAGAGAAATCTCCTTATCCCTGTCATAAAAAGGGAAATCCTCTTCTTCAATTCTTCTCGGTGATATAAGTTCAAATAGTTTCACCTTCTCTCTTTTACCCTTTAATTCAAAAAGTCCCAGAGGTTTAAACTCAAACTTTTCCCTCAATTCTTTATACACATTTTCAGAAACCCATATTTTCCCTGCCTCTGCGACTGATTCTATTCTCTGAGCAGTATTCACAGTGTCACCTATCGCGGTATAATCTCCCTCTCTTCCTTTACCTATTTTTCCTGCGAGAACAAAACCTGAATTTATTCCGATTCTCGCCATAATCCCGTTCTTTTTTAAAACTTCCTGCATTTCAAGAGCTGAATAAAGTGCTCTCTCTGCATCATCCCCATATGACTTTGGAGCACCAAAAAGTGCCATTATTGCATCTCCCATATACTTATCCACATATCCCCCTCTCTTTTCTATTATCTCTGTAAGTTCCTTAAATATACTATCAACTATCCTGTGAACTTCCTCCGGGTCAAGGGTCTCTGAAAGGGAGGTAAAACCTTTAATATCTGTAAAAATAACAGTTATCCATCTTTTCTCAGCTTCTCTCTTTTCTTCCTTTAACTTCTTTCCACATATTGGACAGAAAAGAAAACTCTCCTGAATTTTGGTTCCGCACTCAGGACACAAATTAAAAGGCATAAATTATTATAATACATAGAATAAAAATAAATAAAAAAAGAGGGGGATTCGACCCCCTCGTTAATTCATTGAAATTTTATTTTTCTTATATTACCACTCTATAAGAACATCAAAAGGCGGGACACTGAAAGGACCATCCGGATAGACAGGGATATCAGGCAGGGTTTCTCCATCATTTGGTTCATCCCAGTATACTCTTGCAGTATCAACACTTGTCTGGTAAAGAGGATTAATTTCAAATCTCAGTCCATAATACCATCCATCATATATTGAGGTAACTTTCACATTCTTAATCATGTTCTTGAGTTTTTTCAGTTTAGGAATTACCTGATATGGGTTATGAGGCATTGAAACTGTAACAGGACCACCCATTGCAGGATTATACGCAAAATCAAGTTCATCATAAAGAGTATCAGAGTAATAGTCCTTTATATGATAAAAAACCCAGTTAAAGAACGCATATCCAACATGCACATAATTATTGGGATGATCAGCTCCAAAAACATTCATAATGATGAAGTCCTGGTCATGTGTTTCACCTTTAATATGAAGTGTATCAATTGCCATTAAATAATCAATTGTATCACTCTGTACATAAAACGTCCAGAATCCGTTAAATTGCGGGTCACTGTTATCCCAGTTCATATCTGTGGAATCTCTCACAATATAGAAATTGAACATTCCACTTCCAAATGTATCACTACCAACAACCTGATAATCAACCGAAACGTCAACCAGAATAAAGTTATTAAATGTGAGGCCTGTACTCTGTTCTGTTCCATTCACATAAAGTGTTTCTCTTACAATTCCAGGATCAGTAACAATAACAAGTTTAAATGTAATACCGGCAGAATCCCATGTAATTACAACTCTGTTGCTCACATCAAATCCAGAAATATGTGGTTCAGGAGGATTTGAAAAGTCAAAGCTCATTGAATCAGAAATGCTATTTAAAATACTTATTGTACTATTTGAATAATCTGAAGCCATAGCAATATACTGGTCTGCTGTATCAGGCGCCTGTGATGTATCAATTGTTGTAAAAGAAAGTTTGATTGTGGGGGAAGGAACAGCTGGTGAAGAAGGTGGTTTGGGGTTCTGAGGCTGTGTGGTTTCCTCTTTCTTCTTACAGCCCACTAACAGGGCTGTTATTAAAACAGCACCCACGAGTATTCTTTTCATAATCTCCCTTTTTTAATTTAAGGGAATAGAACCCATTTAAGCTACCAAGGCATGGGTAATTTTAAATTAAAAAAAGAGTTTTGTCAAGTGATTTATGTCACATCTTTGTAATTTTGATTATATTTTTTTTATAATCAAATCTCATGGCATTATTTATAGTTAAATGTCCTGGTTGTGAGACGAAATACAAAATAAGCACAGAAAAAATAAAACCGGGCTCAAAAATCAGATGTCCAAAATGTAAAACCGTTTTTATTTTTAAGATTCCTGAAAAATTTTTAAAAAAAGAACCCGTTAAATCAGCTCCTGAGAAAGCTCAGCAACCTGTTAAAGAAGAAATCAAAAGAGAAGAAAAGACCATACCAAAACCCCTTGAAGTTCCCCCTGATGTTCCACCTGAAGAAAGAAAAATCCATGAAAGAGCAATAAGACTTGCAAAAATTCTGGCAAAGGATATCATCAACTATTATAAAGACAGATGGGAAAGAGCTTTAAAGGAAGGGAATCTAAAGGAAGAATTTAAAAGAGAAATCATGGAGTCCTGGAAATATTACTGTGAAAAGATTCCAAAAGAAATAAGAGATAAAACAAACTATTTCCAAGAAGCATTTAATCAGATAGTGGGAAAGGGGCAGAAGATTTTATAATTTTCGAAATTACTTGAAAATTCACAAATTTTTTTAATAGAATTTAACCTTAAATTCTTCTGGGTTCCATCCCCTGAAATTAAAAAACTTTTTAAAACAATGAATCCATACATTGGAATAATAACAGTCTTTTTAATTTCAATTATTTTAGCAGTTTTGATGGTGGGTCTTCCCAAACTTCTCTCTCCGAAACTCAAAGAACCCGACAAATACATCCCCTATGAATCAGGAGAAGTTCCTGTTGGTGAGGCATGGTCAAGATATCCTGTAAGATATTATCTGCTTGTTATAACTTTCCTGATATTCGAGATTGAAGCACTCTTCATTTTCCCCTGGGCTATCAAAGCAAAGGAGCTCCATGTTCTGGGTTTTGTGGAAATTTTTCTCTTTGTCTTTGTACTATTGCTTGGCTGGATATGGGCAATTAAAAAAGGTGCATTAAAATGGGAATAGGAGGGAAAAAATGGAAGAACTGACAAAAATCAAACCAGAGGAGATTTATTATTCTCCTGTTTTCAATAAATTAGCTGATTATATGGAAAAATTTCCTGGTGGTGGATTTATCCTGACAACCACAAAAAAACTTTTTGCCTGGTCAAGAAAATCCAGTTTATGGCCGGTTACCTTCGGGCTTGCTTGCTGTGCTATTGAGATGATGGCTGCCTATGCATCAAGATATGACCTTGACAGATTCGGGGTTATTACAAGAGCTTCTCCCAGACAATCCGATGTAATGATTGTATCAGGAACAGTTACTGCAAAAATGGCAGAAAGAATAAAAAGAATTTATGCCCAGATGCCAAATCCCAAATGGGTTATCGCAATGGGTTCCTGTGCAATTGCAGGAGATTTTTACAGAAATGTTTATTCTGTTGTTCCTGGGGTTGACAGGGTAATCCCTGTTGACGTGTATGTTCCCGGATGCCCTCCAACTCCTGAAGGACTGATAGAGGGAATAAGAAAACTTCAACAAAGAATAATGGAGGGGGCTAAAAAATGAAAAGAGAAAAAATCAAAGAAGAATTAAAACTTGAAGAAACAAAGGATGGTTTTCTTGTATTTCCGAAAAACGAATTTTTTCATGTAATGGAAAGAATTAAAAAAGATTTTCCCTATCTCTCCTTTATAACAGCCGTGCATTTCCCTCAGGAAAATTCCTTTGAGGTCATCTATGCTTTCAGAAATGTTGAAGAACCAGAAATAATATTTTTGAAAACAAAGGTCAAGGAAAACGAAAAGCTCCCTTCGGCTGTTAAATACTTCAGGGGTGCAGACTGGATGGAAAGAGAGATATATGACCTTTTTGGTATTGAGTTTGAAAACCATCCTGATTTAAGAAGGATAGTCCTTCCCGAAGACTGGGAGGGCCATCCTTTAAGAAAGGATTATCCCATAAATAAAGCTCCTGAAAAATATGATTATAGAGAAAAACCTGTTTTAAGGAGGGAGATTTAAATGGAAGAAAAAATCAAAACCTTTGAACCAGAGGAAGAAATAGTTCTTAATATGGGTCCCCAGCACCCCTCAACCCACGGGGTGTTGAGGATTATTTTGAAACTTTCGGGTGAAAAAATTGTGGAAGCAAAACCTGATATAGGTTATCTTCACAGGGGTGTGGAAAAACTCGGAGAAACTGTCACATATGTCCAATTTTTACCAATGCTTGATAGAAATGATTATCTTTCAGCAACAACAAACGAATTCGGACTTGTTCTTGCTGTTGAAAAACTTGCAAATATTCCTGTTCCTGAAAGAGCTCAGTATATAAGGGTCCTGTTTTCAGAACTCTCAAGGCTTGCCTCTCATCTTGTCTGGCTTGGAACCTTCTGTCTTGACCTGGGCGGTGCACTCGGAGGCGGGACCTCGGTATTTTTATTCTGTTTTAGAGAAAGGGAAAAAATTCTTGACATATTTGAAAAAATGACAGGAGCAAGATTGCATCCTCATTTAATGCAATATGGAGGAGTCAGATATGATGTTTATCCTGGAATGGATAAAGATGTGAAGGAAATTCTGGATTTACTTGAGGAAAGAATTACAGAATATGAGGAAATGCTTGAAAATAACCCTGTTTTTATTGATAGAACAAAAGGGGTGGGGATACTCCCAAAGGAAGTTGCAATGGAATACGGATGTTCTGGGCCTGTTTTAAGGGGCTCAGGAGTTAAATATGATTTGAGGAAAGCACATCCATATTCTTCCTATGATAAATTTGATTTCGAAATTCCTGTGGGTAAAAATGGAGATGTATTTGACAGGTTTAAAGTAAGAATGGAGGAAATGAGACAGTCAATAAGGATAGTGAGACAGGCACTGGAAGGATTGCCTGAAGGTCCTATATCCTCTCAAATGCCTGTGAAGGTGAAGGTGGCTGTTAAAGCTCCCCAAGGTGAGGTTTACGCAGCAATTGAATCACCAAGGGGAGAACTCGGTTATTATATTTACTCTGATGGAAAGCCCACAGCTTATAGATTGAAAATAAGAGCTCCTTCATTTTCAAATCTCTCTGTTTTACCCTATCTTTTGAAAGACCACCTGGTTGCAGATGTGGTGGCAATTCTGGGTTCCCTCGACCCTGTATTTGGTGATGTTGACAGATAAAAGGAGGGAAGAAAATGATTAACATAATTTTATTCACAGTAATTTATTTAATAGTCGCAATGACAATAGTTGCCTATTTAACATGGTTTGAAAGAAAATTTGCTGCAAGAATACAGAATAGAATAGGACCCTATTATGTGGGAAAACCCCATGGCTGGTTACAACCACTTGCAGATGTAGTGAAACTCATGCTGAAAGAGGACATAGTACCTGAAAAAGCAGATAAACCGATATTCAATATTGCTCCTTTTGTTGTATTCATGGGAGCTTTACTCACCTTCTGCGTCTTACCTGTTGCAAACAATCTCTATATATCCAATCTTTCTGTAGGAATAATATATTTCTTTGCGGTTTCCTCACTTATCATCTTTGGTGTTTTCCTTGCAGGGTGGTCAAGTAATTCAAAATATGCTTTAATCTCAGCTTTCAGAGCAGGTGCCCAGGTTGTTTCCTATGAAATTCCTCTCATCCTCTCCGCTCTTGTCCCTGTTGTCCTTGCAGGTTCATTAAAAACAAATGATATAGTTACTGCTCAAGACATTCCTTATGCCCTTTATCCTATCTTCGGATGGATTGCATTTATAATATTTGTGATTGCAGGTCTTGCAGAAGAAAACAAGGTTCCATTTGATGTTCCTGAGGCAGAAAGTGAGCTTGTTGCAGCATACAACGTTGAATATTCTGGCATGAAGTTTGCACTTTTCTATGCAGCCGAATATGCCCATATCCTTGCCCTTTCAGTTCTTGCTGCACTTCTTTTCCTGGGCGGATACAGAGGATTTTATCCTAATTTCGGACCCGAATGGATATGGCAGGTTCTGTGGCTCCTTTTAAAGACCTTCTTCATGCTGTGTCTCTTCCTTTTAATCAGATGGTCCTTTGTTCGAATCAGAATTGACAGATTGCTTACCTTTTCCTGGAAATATTTATTCCCTATTTCTCTTATAAATCTCTTTCTTGCCGGTTTGTGGAAAATTTTCTTTTAAAAGGAGGGAAAGAAAATGTTTAAAGTTTTTAAAGTTTTTAAGGTTACATTGAAAAATTTCTTCAGAAAAACATTTACAATAATGTATCCTGACAAACAGAAGGAAATACCCGCAAGATACAGAGGTCCTTTATTTGCATTGCCTGTTGACAAAGACGGAAATTTAAAATGTATCGCCTGCAGGCTGTGTGAACAGATATGTCCTTCACAGATTATAACAGTTGTCCCTGCAAAGGAAAAAGGACCCACCGGAAAACCCTATCCTGAAAAATTTACACTCATGCTTGATGCATGTCTTGCCTGTGAACTCTGTGTTCAGGTATGCCCTGCTGATGCAATAGTAATGCTTAAGGTACCGGGCTGGGCAGCAGAATCCCATGAAGAGATGTTTTTAACCCTTGAAAAGATGGTTGAGTATGGTAAGAAATATGAGATTTCAGCAAGCACAGCAAGTGCTTTAAGAAAGATGCAGACACCACCAAGAAAAGCAGCTGCACCTGGTGCTAAAAAGGAGGGGTAAAAAATGAAAATACTTTTCTGGGTTATTTTTATAATTACAGGATTTTCTGGTTTGATGACAGTTCTGACAAAAGACCTTTTCAGAAGTGCCCTATACTTGGGAATAAGTCTCTTCGGTACAGGTCTTCTTTATCTTTTCCTTGGATTTGACTTTGTGGGATGGGTTCAGATTCTTGTTTATGTGGGAGGTATTGTTCTTCTCATGATATTCACAATAATGCTTGCAAGGGAATCTGTGATGAAACCACTTATCAACACAATAAGAAACCCTTTCGTGAGCGGTCTTTTTGCACTTCTTATTTTCCTCCTTCTCATGCTTGTGGCAAAATCCGTTTATCTCACTCCCAAAACACTTGAAAAGGACTATGAATTTCTCCCTTCAATAATATTCCAGAGTAAATATGTCTTATCTTTTGAAATTCTCTCAATTTTACTTTTAATAGCATTCATAGGAGCAATTTTGATAGCAAGAAGGGACTAAAGGAGGTAAATGGAATGGAACTAAAACCACTTTTTTATCTTTCAATTTTTCTTTTTTCCTTAGGACTTTATGGAGTCTTATCAAGAAGAAATGCCCTGGGAATACTTATAGCCCTTGAGCTTATATTCAACAGTGCAAATCTGAACTTTGGAATATTTTCTTTAAAATGGGGAAACCCAGCTGGTGTAATGACAATAATATTTGGAATAGCACTCACAGCAGCAGAGGTGGTCCTTGGATTCGCAATAGTTATTTTACTTTTCAGGGTAAAGAAAACATCAAATGCAGATGAAGTTAATATTTTGAAAGGTTAAAAGGAGGGAGGGAAAATGGATTTAGGACTTCTTGCTTTGATTGCCTGGTGGGCACCTTTTGTATCTTTTTTAATCATAGGAATCTTTATAAGAAAATACGGAAAATTATCAGCAGCACTTTCAATAACAGCAATAGGAATATCACTTATTTTGAGTATTCTAATTCTTTTAAACATTAAAGAGCTGGAAAATCCTGTTCTTAAGAACCTTGTATGGCTTCCTTATGGAACAGAAAATGGAATTCCGAGCCAGAGTTCTATTTTCTTCGGGCTATTCCTTGACAATCTCTCTGCAATTATGCTTTTTGTTGTTACACTTGTTGCCTTTGCAGTTCAGGTCTACTCCCTTGGGTATATGAGTGACGAAACCCCACCTTCCCTTGGAAGATACTATGCCTATCACTCTCTCTTTGTCTTCTCAATGATCGGTCTTACATTTTCAAAAAACATCTTACAGATGTTTGTTTTCTGGGAACTTGTGGGTGTATGTTCATATCTTTTGATTGGATTTTATTACTATAAACCCGAAGCTGCAAGAGCAGCATTAAAAGCGTTTTGGATAACAAAACTCGGTGATGTAGGATTTATAACAGGGATTCTGGTTCTTTATTTTAAATTTGGAAACCTTGATATTTATAATCTCATAAACAATCCTGAATTATTAAAAGGTGCAGGAACACTCGGTTCTGTGATTTTACTTCTTCTCTTCTGTGGTGCTGTGGGTAAATCTGCACAGTTCCCCCTTCATATCTGGCTTCCTGACGCAATGGAGGGTCCCACACCTGTCTCAGCACTTATTCATGCTGCAACAATGGTCGCTGCAGGTGTTTATATGGTTTCAAGATTATTCCCTGTTTTCAGTGAATTTCCTGATGTAATGTGGATAATACTCATTCTCGGAGCCTTTACCGCCTTCTTTGCAGCAACAATGGCACTTGTTCAGGATGATATAAAAAGAGTTCTTGCCTATTCCACAATATCACAGCTCGGTTATATGATGGCAGCACTCGGAGCAGGTTCACTTATTGCAGGATTCTTCCATCTCTTTACCCATGCATATTTCAAAGCACTTCTATTCCTCGGTGCAGGAGCAGCAATCCATGCTGTCCATTCGAATTCAATATGGGATATGGGAGGGCTTCTCAAAAAGGCACCGGTAACAGCCATCACTTTCGGTATCGCAACCCTCGCACTCGCAGGAATCCCACCCTTTGCAGGATTTTTCTCCAAGGAAGAAATCCTGGTTGCAACCTTTTCCTATGCAAATAAATTACCCTTCTATTTACTTTTAATCACAGTTTTCCTAACAGCCTTTTACATGGGAAGGGCATATACCGTTGCCTTTTTTGGAAAACCAAGAGGAGAAAAAGCAGAACATGCTCATGACCCTGACATAACAATGAAATTCTCTCTTGTTCTCCTTGCAATTTTCAGTATATTTGCAGGTTTTTATGCAGGAAAAATTTCCCATTTACTTGAATATCTGGCAGGACATGAGGGTGAAGCTTCTCACGGAGGAGCAAACCTTACAGTACTCTCTCTTTCTTTTGCTCTCATCGGTCTTCTGTCATCTTATTACATTTATGCAAAAGTCCCTCAGTTTGCAGAAAACATGAGCAAAAGATTCTCCTTTGTTTATACACTGCTTCAGAGAAGATACTACATAGATGACATATTTGAATGGATTTTCAGAAGAATACTCCTCGGACTTTCCGCATTCACAGCCTGGTTTGATAGACATGTTATTGATGGAATTGTTAACTGGGTAATCTACACAACAGGAAGAATCGGAAGGTCACTCAGGGTAATACAGACAGGTGTGATACAGGATTATCTCTTCTATATAGCACTTGGCTCCATTGTCCTGCTCGTTCTGATATTAAGGGGATTTTAAAAAGTATAATTAATATTTAACTTAATACCTTCAAAGGCGGGTTCGTATCTACACATACCACCTGAGCATACAATATCAGCTCTCTGTCTTCCAGCGTAAAAATATACTGACAGAAAATAATTGAATTGATATAGAAGTTCAAAACTCTGATAAATTGTATTCTCCTTATCACTCTGATATGTATAGGACACAGACCCTTTGGAATGGAGTAATTGGAAAACTATTTTGGGTTCGGTATATTCTTCAGGTAAAGATGTAATATAATCCTTTCTAAAACGATATTCAAGAACAATACCAGGTGTTAAACTGAACTTTTCGAAGAGCAATTCAAAGTTCAATTTCTTCTCATATCTTTCAATCACATCAATTCCTGCATTAAGAAAATGAATATCTGTATAAGAGGCTGTAATTTCAAAAGGCTCTCGGTTAAATCTCACCTCTCCAAAAATCTCCTTGATTTCTTTTTCATCTTTATAAAAAGAATTTGAGAATTCAAGGTCAAAGTTAAAATATTCAAAAAGAGGAAACAGAAAACTTATTCTATAACTTGTCTCATTTCTTCCCTTTGTAAGAGAAAGCCCGTAATGGTTCATTGATGGAGGTAAAGAATAAGACGTTCCGAGCATATCATATACAGAAAACTCAAGAGAAAGAGTGAAATTGTTTTTTGTGATTAAAAGCTGAGAATATTCTCCATACCCGGAAGTATCTTTCAAAACATTTTCATCATATCCTTTTCTGAACACAAATTCATTATAAAAAGAAAGAAAAGCATAATTTAAATTTATTGAAGAATAATAGAAATCCTTCTTTTTTGTTTGAGATAGATAATTTTCATTCAGGATATAACCGATTTCAATATTCAAATTTTTAGAAAGTCCTGACTGTAAAATACCCCCAATAAATTCAGTAAGAGAATCACCCAAATAAAATTTCTCTCTAACATAATTTATATATTGAACAGGTTTACCATAAAAGAGTTTAACCGAATTTCTGCCAGCATAATATTCAAAATATATTCCTTCAAAAAACCTATCAAGTTTGACAATTTCATCTCTTGTCATTGAAAATATAAGTCCTTTTCCAGGTGTAAAATAGTAATCAAGGAGCCATAATCTGAAATTCTCCCTTTCTATACTTAAACTTTTCCTGTAAATTCCCCGGAAATCCTCTCCATATACATCCATAAAATATCCTTCCGGATTTTCAAGAAATCTGAACTCTATCTCTGCATTGAAATTCTGTTCGTAAAAATTTATAACTGCATTATTAAGGGCCCAGTTTGCATTGTATTCTTTAAATTTCCAGAAGTCAAGGGTGTATATTCCCGAAAGTGAAAAGGTAAAAAGTAAAAAATTAAGGATATGCAAAATTACGGTATCCTTATAACTTTTATTTCCTTCTCAATTTTGAGTGTTGTATCTGTCACAGGAAACAACTGAACTTTAACAGTTCCTGAATCAGGTGTTGTTGAAGTGTCATCAAATATGTCAAGTGTGAATGTATCAATTCCAGGTGACCTGAATTCAATCTTAAATATAATTGAATCAGGAGGGAAACAGCTTCCATTATAACAGAAATTTGAGAACCAGTTTTGAGGTAAATTGTCAATTTTTCTTACATAGAAACTTCCCTGAATCTGGGAGTTTACTATAAATTCACATATGACAGGAAACTGGTCACCCCTTCTTTTATAAACAAGAGAATCTGTTTCAAGGGAAAAAGGTAACGGCTGAGTTGTGTCCTGAATAACATTTATACTTAGTTCTCTCGTCACATAAATTTCTTTTGTAGAGCCATCCTGAACAAAGGTTACAATTGAAAGATTGTTATAATTCCATGATGTATCAGCAAGTCCTTCAATATAAAAAGAGTCACCAGTTGAACATATCGTATCCATCACATATTTTCTGAAAACATAATCAAATACAGACTCTCCATTCGGTGCATTGAAATCAATTGATGACTCTATAATCATGGCAAATAATTTCCCCTGAACACCAGTGACTTTTAACGATAAATGGATCGTATCATTTTTAATTTCACAGTATCCGCTTATATCACCTTTTTCACCCTCTTTTGCAAGATTCATAAATTGAGTTTCCCAGTTATCCATATTACTTATACCCTGATTTACAACCGTTCCATCAAAAATAAGATAAGGAGTTGCAACATTTCCTGAAAGACCATAGAAATTCAATCTATTATCAACTTCAGAATTATAAAAGGGGTCATTCGGGTCAGGAGTTTTAACATGATAATTTATAATTCGGAGATAATCAGAATATTTGCTCATCATACTATCAAGATGTTCTGCTGCCTCTTTGCAGGGTATACATCCTGTATTTGTGAACACCTCAAAAAGAACAACCCTCTGGGGCTGGGGTGTCGTAGGCTCTGTGGTGGTATCCTTCTTTTTACATCCAAAACCCAAAACAGCTAAAATCACAAAGATTTTTAGTTTTTTCATTTTATTTTACCAGGTATATAAATTTACCTTTAAAAATTCTCTCTGTTTTAACCCTGTAGAAATAAACTCCAGGAGCTCCAAGAGTCCTTGTATTTATTGAAAGTTCATTATATCCTGCCTGAAGTTTTTTCTGAAGCAGGAAAACTCTTCTCCCTGTTGAATTGTATATTTCAATCTCAGCATTGAATGCTCCTGGAGAATTAAAAGCAAACAAAACTTCATTTTTGACAATAGAAAGAGGTTTTATAAATTGAATGGTTGAGTTGTTATATCCTTTTGAACTTTCTCTTATATTTACAATTTGAACAAGTGAAAGTTTTCCTGCCTGATATACCTGATGGTCAGCATCATCTTGAATAAAAACTGTAACAAAACATTTCTGCCAGTCCCATGAAGAATCAATGATAAAATTCTGGGTGTCAACAACAGTGTCTCCTCTTGCAAGTGTCAGTGAAATTCCATTTACATCAGGAAACATATCTCTGAAGGTTTGATTATGCCACAGTGTTCCATTTGAGCCTGCATAGTATATACTATCCTCAACAACTGCATATCTGAGTTTTAAGTTACTCCACACAGGGTCTCCCTTAGCTGTGACTGTTGAAACTATCTGTCCCTGACCTGTTGCTGCATCATACTCACCCCATAGCAAAAGTTCAATAGGGGAATACTCTGCAAACTGTGAAAGTATCATATTTCTCCAGTCAGAGGTCAGATACTGTGCATCTGTCGTGCCATTAATCCAGAGATGAGGCGTATAATCTGCTCCATAATAATTTATCCTTGCTGTATTCTCTGGTATATTTGCCTGATAAAAGGGATCAGTATTATCAGGCCACCAAGCATGATATCTTATACACACAATTGAATCTCCATATGTTTCCATAATATGGTCAAGTGTATCGTCTGCTGGACCACAGGGAGGACAACCTGTATTTGTCATCATCTCCAGAAGAGGAATTCTTTTTGTGGTATAGGTATTCACAAGTAAAGAAATTGTATCATTTGAAGGTTCCTCATCTGTTCCAAGAGAAGAATAGAAAGTAAAAAGATATAAATCTTCAACACCGTTAAGAGAATAAAGAGAAAATGTCACAGTATCAACAGATGATGGAGCAAGATTATTAATATTCACGACCTCCTGATGAATAACAACACCTGATGACTCCACCTCAAGTGTTACAGGAAAACTCTCACTATTCAATCCAATATTTTTTATAACCACAGAAGGTGTAAACTGTATTCCTGAATCCTCATGGGGATTGGGTCTCAAAACGCTAACCATTGCTACATCGTGGTTTGATTGTGATTTGACCCTAACATCATCAATATACCAGTTATCAGCCCACTCCCCAACATAGACAAACGCTATATAAATTGTGCTGCCTGAATAGGAACTTAAATCCACCTCTATTGAATCGCCTCCAAAACCCGGGATATTGTGATTCTGAGGTGTCATATCAAGTATTGTAACAAAAGTTGTTGTATCTGATTGAGATGATGTTGAAATTTTAATATAATGATGATATCCATAACCCTGCCAGTATTCCTCATCTTCATAAAATATAAGTTTTGGATTCACTGCATTTGTCAAATCAATAGCAGGGGTAATGAGCCATTCGTTCTGAATTACACCCTGTGGACCATACTGAACGGTTGCAGAATAATTTCCTGTTCTTTTCTTGCTTGCGGTCTGTTCCCATGAGTCTCCGTTCTGAGTTCCTCCATCTATAATTAACCATCCAGAAGGAGGAAAGCTATTTTCAAAAGACTCATCAAGATGGAGAACAGCAAAGGAGTTTGTTATTAAAAAAACGGTTAATATAACAGCTCGTTTAAACATAATATTACTCCTCCTTTTTTTGAGGATTGAACTCCAGAAATTATTCCTTTAAAAATTTCTCAATTATCTTTTTAAGTTCTTCCTTTTCTTTCGGATTGTATCCCAGTTTTCTGTAAACTATTTCACCCTCTGGAGACAAAATAATTGTGGTAGGCAACACAACGACTCCGAATTTTTTACCAATTTTCCTATCAGAATCCATAACAATGGGAAACTTCCATCCCCTTGACTCTGCAAGCGGAAGAATTTTACTCTGAGAAAGTCCACTATCCCAGCTTAAAGCAACAATTGAAATTTTACCATCATATTCCTCATTTATCTCCTGAAGAATATCAAGAACCTCATCACAGTATTTACACCATGTAGCCCAGAAATCAAGAATTACAGGACCCTTTTTAAGAAGTGAATCAAGGTTCACTTCATTTCCTTTTATATCCTTTAAATTAAAACTTACTACCTGTGATACCAGAAATAAAACAAAGAAATTACCCATCTTGATAGGAATTATATTATCTGACCCACCAATTTTTCAATAAAATTTAAAATTGTTAAACTCCCTGTCAATATAGATGAAGTATGTTCTTTTCTGCAGGTGAACCTGTAAGAGATGGCTTTTCAACCCTTAGCGAATTATCAAAACATTTCTGGTTTTTCTGTAATTATCTTTTTCAAACATTATAAAATAAACACCCGCAGGAAGCTTTCTGTTATACCTGTCAACTCCCTTCCATACAATTTTACCATCTGTGGGAAGATTGAAGAAGTTTACCAGTTGTCCATCAGAATTAAATATTTTTATATGCCCCTTCTCACTTTTAACACCACCAAGACTCATAATAATTCCATCTTTCAGTATATTTGAGGACAATGCAAAATTTATAGCATCATCAAATTTATAGTTTTCAGAAATCCTAACAATCTGTGCCGGATTGTGAACATCATCAATATACCAGCCTTCCTGAGTTACAGAATAGTCACTTATAAATCTGAATCTTATTCTTACAGTTTTTCCATAAAAATTATCCATAGCATATACCTTTCTCACCCAGGAATTCTGAGTACCTGTGAAAATTTCCTGCGTAAACCAGAAATCAGAACCATTATTTATTTCAAAATAACCATAATCCCAGTTAAGTTCGAGTGAATAGTAGGTATAATAGGAAAGACTTTCACCAGGAACAGCAACAAAATAAGGTGATATAAGTTTTGCATCATTTTCATTTGAATAATTCCAGCTATTTTCTATTCCCGAATACCATGAGGTCATTGGAGTATGTGACCTGTGTGATGTTTGATGCCAGTTATCAAATGTTCCCTGATGTGTCCATCCATTTAATCCTGATTCCATATCATCGTGAAATCCCGGATTTGTTGTTATTATAAAAGGAATTGTATCTGTTATACCTCCAGCAGAAATTTCAAAATAAACGGTATGAGGGTCAGGACAGCTCGGGGATATATCAAAGGAAAAACCAAGGATAGTATCAACATCACCAGGAGGAATAGAGATAGAATAGGGATTGGAATTAACTATAGAAACATACGCATCATTAACACTGATATTTCCTCCTCCTGCATAATCCCCTGTTCCCATATTCTTTGCAAGAATTTTCAATTCAACTGTTTCTCCAGGTTCTGCAACTCCGTTGCCGTTACCAGATACTTCATTTATTACATAATCATACCAGAAAGGTTCGGGCTCTGGAAGTACCGCTGTTTCAGCTCCCTGATAGATTTCTTTATTTGATGCTTGAACAAATACCACAATCCGACAGTTTTTTTCATTCCAGTTACTTGCAATCGTAAAATTCCTGGACCTCATTATTGTATCACCAGGAGCAATTGTAACCTGTTCACCGTTTGCATCAGGTAACATATCTCTTTCAACAAAACCGAGTTTATTCATATTCTGCCAGTTGTAAGGAATTTCATCCTCAATTATCACAAAATGTAATCTTCCTGAAATTGAGGTGGAGGAAGTATTCATAACAACAGCAGTTACAGTCCCTGTATTTGAGACAGAATCATAATTACAGCTTAAACTGATATCAAGGTCTGAAGGGTTATTCTTTCGCAATGAAAAATCTTTAACATATATGGGGTACACTGTTCCATTGTGGAGACCTCCCACTTCACTGATTATACCATCAAAATAGGAAGTTGGATATCCTGACAGATTATAGTAACTTGCTCTCTGAGCTGCTTCGCTTGTATAAAAGGGGTCAGAAGAAGAGGAATGATATGCAATAACAATAATGGAATCATACGCTGTTTCATAAATTTCATCAAGAGCCCTTGCTGCTCCTGGACAGTAGGTACACCAGGTTGCGGTGAATTCCTCAACCACAACTACTCTCTGAACAGCAAACAGAGAGACACTTACGAACAGATACAGGATACTTCTTGTGACAAATTTTTTCATATTATTTTTATTTTTATATAGAGGATTGAACTCTTAAAATAACTTATTAAAACAAACAATTTTCCAAAGGATTAATCGGCATTTATCGGAAATATCGAATATTATCTTTAATCCACTCACTATTTCAAAATTTCTTCCTGATTTAGAATATACAACTCCGTTTTCCTTATTTTTATTCATAAACTTTAATTTTTTAAACTTTTATATAAAGTAAAAAAATATAAAAAAATTATATTACAAATCCACCAATTTTTCAATAAAATTTAAGAAAGTTTAAACTTATTTAGATTATTTTTCAACAAGAATTTCTAAACTCCTTATCCTATTAAAAGCAAAGGCAAAGTCTATTATTCGGAACTCGGATAAATCCGGAGGATTTTTGTAAAGGGAAATTGATTCAAGCCCTTTATCTTTCATTTCTTTCTTCAGAATTCCAAATATTTCCCTTAAAGTCCTTTTTCCATCAATGTATTTAAGAATATTAAAAATCGCATAGGCAATTGCCCTTGTCTGCCCTTCTTCAACAATTTGCTCCACATATGTTAAATCTATTTCATCTTTCCCAAAAATTATTTTATTCTTACCTTTTGTCTTTATATTAATCTTTCCGCTTCTCTTTTCAGGATTCAATCCCCTTTTTAAAGGAACTCTTTTTCTTATAATTCCGAATTCGTTTCCTCCTTCAAATTTTCTTGAAAGAGGGAATTCTTTTACAATTTCGTTTTTCTCAGAAGTCAAATCTTTCGGAATATATTCAAACATCCCTATCACCGTATCCGCAACATCAAAATAATCACCAGAACCTCCCATTACAAGAATCGTTGAAACATCATAATCTTTATAAAGCAATTTAACCTTATCAATAAAGGGTGTTATGGGTTCATTTTCTTTATTTATTAATCTCTGCATTCTTTCATCCCTTATCATAAAATTTGTTGCAGAGGTATCTTCATCTATAAGCAGAAGTTTTGCTCCTGCTTCAATTGCTTCTATTATATTTGCAGCCTGTGATGTGGAACCACTTGCATTGTCTGTTGAAAAACTTTTTGTATCCATTCCCTGCGGAAGATTGTCTATAAAGGGTGATATATCAACTCCTTTTATGCTTCTTCCATCCTCTGCCCTGATTTTAATTGCATTTTTTATTGTTATGATAAATTCCCTTCCATCACCCGGGATATGATTATAAACTCCTCTTTCAATTGCCCTTAAAAGCGTGGACTTACCATGAAATCCTCCTCCCACAATGAGTGTTATACCCTTTTTAATTCCCATTCCTGTTATCTCTCCTCTGTTTGGAACTTTAATTTTGACTTTCAAACTTTCAGGAGATTTAAAAGGTATTGCTGATTCAAGGGGTGTATCATCTATTCCGCTTCTTCTCGGTAAAATACTCCCATCCGCAACAAAGGCAACAAGTGAAAGTTCAGATAATTTTTTTCTTATATAATCCGCATCTTCATTTGTCTCAATCCATCTGTATAATTTTTTCTTATCAAGGTTTTCAAAAATAAAACATTTTTCAATTATTTCAGGCAAAAATTTATAAAAGATTTTTTCTGCCTCATTACCCAGAATCCTTCTTCCTCTTGAAGGAAGCCCTACAAAAAATCTGAATTCAACAAAATCTCTATTAATCGTGCAGCATGTTCTATCAAGAATTTCCTGTGAAGGAGTGTAGGCATAGATTTTTCCTGCTTTACCCTCTCCGAGTTTTAAAGAATATCTTTTTGAAACTTTCAGGAAATTCCTTAAAAGAAAATCCTTTAATGCAATTTCTCTTGATTTGTTTTTAAAGGTATCATACGGAAAATTTGCTATTTTTTGTGGAATCCTTATTCTTATCCTTGATGCGGGAGCAAAAGGGTCAGGCTGAATATGGTCAAAATATATCTCAAAAAAGGAAATTTTGAATTTTTTATTCTCAAGTTTTTTGTAATTTGAGTATCCTCTTTTATTTATTTGTTGTAAAATTTTTTTGAGTTCCATAAATCAGAATATTTTATAAAGATAAAGTGAAGCACCATTTTGTTTAATATATAAAATTCTTTCTCCTGTTTTATCAAGATGATAGATTAAAAAATTCTCCTCATCAAAACCTCTGACAGTGCTTGAATGGGAAAAAAGAAGCCATATCTTTTTATATTGCTTAATCTTCTCTATATCTCTGATATATTCATCCAGATTCCTTCTTGCAATCGAACCCTTAATATAATCAAGGGTATCAAGAGAAAATCTTTTAGAATAATACCTGAATGCAGGCAGCGCTGCATAAAAAACATACAAACCCTCATCACTTTTCTTTTTATCTTTTAAATATTTAATTAAGGGTCTTGTCTCTTCCACTTGTATGGGATTAAATATTCGATAGACAGAATTAATTACAGGATGCAATAAAAGAAGAAAAACTGCAACAATTGAAATTATTTTTGACATGTGATTTGAATTCTCCATCATTTCTGAAATTCCTTCGGAAATAAAAATTAACATCACAGGAACATAAAAAAGAATTAATCTCCCTCTTAAAGGATACTTATGAAGCAGGGATGCAATTATCATGAATGGAACAGGGGATATAAGTAAAAAGAACATATTTCCTTTCTTTTTAAAATAAAAAAATAAGCCCAGAAGAAAGAAAAGGGCTGCCAATCCTTTTAATTTCAGTCCAATGGGCCATTCAAACACTTTAAAAACTTTATCAAAGAACCATCCAACATCAAGAAATGTTTTAATCGATACAAAACCGCTTTCCCAGTAACTTAAAAGCTCAGGAGAAGTTCTTGTATTTTTATATAAAAGGAAATAAACAATTAAAAAACCTGAAAACCAGATAATTGAGTAAAGTATTATTTTTCTGAGATTGCTATATTCCTTTTTTATTAAAAAATATATTAAAAAATACAGAGATGTGCCTGATAATATGAAAACAGAGGGATGGGAAAATACAATTACCACGCATCCGACCAGTCCGAATAATATTACTTTTATTATTGAAAATTTTTTAAAGAATTGAAGGGAAATTAAAAATATCAGAATACTGAAAAGCACATCTGTGGAATACTGTTTGAATGTAACAGAATAATACAATAGAGGTTCTGAGAAAACAAATAATGCAACACCGTAAATAATCGAGTTTCTCTCACAATATTGTTCACACATTTTATAAAAAAGAAAGATTGAAAACATAGAGGCAAAAAGGGGAATAGCTCTCAATACAGGTTCACCACTTCCAAATATGTTATATAAAAATTTGACAGCAAAAAGAAAACCCACAGGTGCTATCTGACCATAATCAAGTGGCTGATTCATTAATTGAAGGAATGAACGTTTAATAATATTCAGAGCAAGAAACGCTTCATCAAGGGATAGGGAATGATTATGCAGGTATTGAAGAATTCTTATGAACAAACCATAAAATATCAAAAATAATAAAATCCTTTTCCTGCTCATCTTTTAAGATAAATTAAAGAACCATCCCTGAATTTCTTTTTAAAAGGAAATTTTGTTTCAACCATATTTTTAATATCCCTGAAACCATACTTCATATAAAACAACCTGAATCTCCCTCTATAAATAAAAAACCCCTGAACAGGGACTATTTTAAAAAGATATTCATAATCTTTCTTATATGTTAAAGGGAAGATACATGAACGTTCTGTATAAAATCCGATAAGTGCATCTGCATTTGTAATAATAAACTCATTCTCTTTTGTTATCCTTTTTAGTTCCTCAAAAACCTTTTCGCTTTTAAAATAATTTCTGTTTCTTTTTACAGCTTCTTTCAGTATTTTTCTATCCTCATGAACTACAAGAAATAGAGTAAAAACAACAAAAAAATTAAAAAATTTATTGTAATCTTTCAGAAATATAAGGGAAAATAAAATAATGAGAAAGGAAAGATAGAAAAGAAATCTGTGTTCAGGATTTATAATCCCATAAAGAATTGAAAATATGATAAGAGAAATAAAGAAAAAACTAGATAGATTTTTTAAATTCTCATCTTTTTTTGAGAATATATATATAATGGAAAAGGGTAGAAAATAAAAGGGAGTTATATTTCCCAGAGTTTTAAGATAAAACATTAAAGAATCAAGTTTTCTATCTATAAATCCTAAAGAATTTCTGAATATTCCTGAATAGGAGGTTATATAGGGAAGATTGACCCTTTCATACCCATCAAGTGAGTAAAAGGCAAGGGAGAAAAAGGGATTTCCTGTTATTTTATACATTCTGAAAAACCAGGGTAAAAGGGGCAAAAACACACCGATTAAAAACAGGATAATTTCTCTTTTTGGAGCTCCCTTTTTATAAAAATAATAAAACACAGGAATAAGAAACAGAAGAGAGATATAATATCTTGTGAGAATAAAAAGACCGAGAAAAAGACCTGAGATGAAAAAACTGTAAAAATTTTCTCCATGAAATAAAAAAATCAGAAAAAGAAGAAAAAGAGAAATAGCAAAGGGTTCTGAAAGCCCACTGAAGGTAAGATTTACAAATATAGGATTGAGCACAAAAAATAAAAGGGTAAGATTTTTTATCTTTTTATCAATATTGAAATTATTCAAGAATATAATCAGAAGTATCCCTGAAAGAACATAGAATGTGAAACTGCACAGAAGGACAGATTTGTCTGATATACCAAATATTTTAAAGAAAAATGAAATTGCAATCGGATACATGGGCATTCTGAGTATTGAAGGAGGGGGAACTTTTCTTGAGAAATCAAAGGCAAGCTGGAGTGAATAAATATTATGAACAACAAATTTTTTATATTTTAAAAGATTCCTGGCTATATCAGCATATTCATAGGTATCACTTGTGGGATAAAAAATTGAATGGGGATATTTATTTATGAATATAATTCCGAAAATAAAAATAAGAAAGACAATTAAAAATGGGATTTTATTTTTTCTCAATAATTCTATCATAGGCATAAAGACAGGCACCGTACATACCGGCTTTATCGGATAATTCTGCTTTCTCAATTTTTATATTCAGAAGATAAGAAGGAACTCTGGCTGTATATTCTTCAAGCACATAGGGATAAAAAATTTCAAAGGCATTTGCAATTCCACCGCCTATAATGAATTTTTGAGGTGAAAAAACCTTCGCAAAATCTGATAAAGCAATACCGAGAGCCCAGCCAATATTTTTAAAACATTCAAGAGCAAGGGAATCTCCTTTTTTTGCAAATTTATAAACAATTTCAGGTTCAACCTTCTCAGGAGTTTTTGTTAAAAAATGCTCAACCCCTTCTTTTTTCTTTTTAAATAAAAAACTTCTTATCCCATTTTTTGATGCATAACTTTCAAGACATCCCCTGTTTCCGCAATTGCATACAGGTCCTTCAGGATTAACGGTTATATGTCCGAATTCAGCACCCAGATTTTTATAACCTCTGAAGAGTTTTCCTTCAATAAAAACAGCACCACCGACTCCTGTTCCGAGTGTCAAAAAAATAAAACATTCAAGACCCTTTGCTTTTCCCATTTTCCATTCACCATAGGCATTCATGTGACAGTCATTATCAAAATAGACATTTTTCACCTTCAATCTTTCCTTAATTTCCTTCTCAAGATTTTTTCCGAAAAGAAAAGGAAGATTCGGTGCAAATCTCAATATTTTTCCATCCTCAATAACCCCAGGGATACCAAAACCCACACCATTGAGTCCTTCTATACTGTTAAGATATTCAATTATATCTGTCAGAAAATCCTCCTCAGGATTTACCTCAAATATTTTTTCGTTAAAAAACTTATTTCCATCAAAAAGGCAGAGTTTAATGCGTGTTCCACCTATATCAATTCCTGCAACAATTTCAGAAGGCATTGATTTTATTATATATCAAAAGGAAAATAGAAATCCTGTGGCTATGACAACCCATATTACTATCTCAACCGTATCAATAAGGACTCTTTGTTTTTGAAATTTGAATTTAAAAAACACAAAAAGAAGAGAATAAAGCATGGTAAAAAGAAATAGGAAAAAGTAAATGATTATTTGACTTTTCCAGCCTTTAAAAAAGAAATGAACAAAATAAAAAAGGAAGATACCCAGTGTAAAAACATACACTGATTTTATATACTCTCTTATAAATTTGTTCATTATAAATTTTATTCCTATCAAAGAAATTTTTTCAATGATTGAAATTCAATCAATTTAAATTTGAGAATATAAACTATGAAAAAAATAATATTTGACCTTCATCAGGATTTATTGCATCCATTAATTTTTAAAAAAGGTCTTTCAAAGGACTTCTTTAAATTCAATGTTGTATCAATATTTACACTCCAGCCATGGATGAATGGGTATATTGAAACAGCGGATATTTCAAAGGTTCTGAGAACCATAGAAACATACAGGGAGTTTGCAGAGAAAAATAATATTATAATTATTGAAACAAAAAAAGACCTTAAAAGGGTTTTAAATTCAAACAAAAAGGGATTTATTCTTGAAATTGAAGGATGTGCAAGCGTAAGAGATAAATATATTTTAAGGGCTTTTATAGACCTGGGAATAAGAATTTTCACTCTTACATGGAACAATTCAAACCATATTGCCTCTTCATGCATGGATAAAAATGATTACGGACTTACAGATTTCGGGAAAGAAATTGTTATGAAAATTGCAGAGGAAAAATGCATTGTGGACCTGGCTCATTCAGGAAGAAAAACCTTTTATGATGTCTATAAATTAAAAGTTCCTTTCATTGTCTCCCATACAGGGATCCTTGAAAAGCCGAAAAATAACAGAAATATTTCATATAAAGAAATGAAAATGATTAAAAGAAGAAAAAGCATTGCAGGAATAGGTCTCGGAAATCTCTTCTTTGAGAAAAAAATGAAAAAGGAAGAGGTTTTGAATGAAATAAAAAAATTGATTAAAAAATATCCTGAAAATCTTGCTCTGGGTTCTGACCTCTTCGGGCTTTCTGAAAAACACATAATAGAAGGACTTTACAGTTATAAAGAGATAGAGGAATCTCTGAAGGAATTACCTGATTCCTTTCTTTATTTAAATGCATATAAATTTTTTGAGAAAAATCTGCCCTGAAAATGAATATTGCAGACTCCCTCATTTTAACAATCGCTTTAATGGGTGATTTATTGCCCGGAAATGTTTTAAAGAACAGAATTCCTCCTGATTCAGGATTTGTGCTTTTTGAAAAAATTTCAAATTTCATAAAAGAATGCGACCTATCCTTTGCAAATTTTGAGGGAACCTTTGAAGGAGAAAATAAAGAAAGAAAAAAGGAATTCAGGTTCCTTGTGCCCTTAAGTTCTATAAAAGGTCTTAAAGAAAGCGGAATAAAAGGATTTTCTATTGCAAACAATCACATTTTTGACTCAGGAGAAAAATCCGCAAAGAAAACTTATGAGATTCTGAAAAAAGAGGGTTTTATTGTTTCAGGATTAAAGAGAACATGGGATACCCTGACTGTTAAAGGAATTAAAATAGGTTTTATTGCCTTTTCTGTTTATGATTATACAAACAACTTACTTGAAGAAGAAAAAGCAAAAAACGTGGTAAAAAAACTATCTGAAAAAACAGATATTCTCATTGTTTCAATGCATACAGGGGTCGAGGGAGATTCTGCAATGCATGTTAAGGATAAGTTTGAATACTTTTATGGAGAAAAAAGGGGGAATGTTAAAAGATTTGCAAAAATGGCAATTGATAATGGTGCTGATATTGTTTTCGGACACGGACCACATGTTATAAGAGGAATTGAGATTTATAAGGATAGAATAATTGCCTATTCTCTTGGAAACTTCGCCTGTTACGGAGGATTCAATCTTGAATATCCCAGAAATATCTCTTTTATTTTAAAAGTAAAAGTTAATAAAAATGGAGAATTTCTTGAAGGAGAAATAATCCCCCTTGTCGTAAAATATCCCGGAATTCCTGAGTATGATAAAAAGGAAAGGGCAATAAAACTTTTAAAAAAATTAATAAAAGAAGACAGGTTGAAGGGAACAAAAATTGAAAAGAATAAAATTTTCCCCCTTGGAGAAGGGGGATAAAGGGGGATTGATTATATATAATAAAATTTATAAATAGTAGCGGTGCGATTTATCGCACAGATAAAAAAGGAGGTAAATATGTCCTGGATAAAAATAATTGATGAAAAATCTGCTGAAGGTAAATTGAAGGAAGTTTATGAGGAAATAATAAAAAAGAGGGGCAAATTATCCAATATTATGAGAATTCACAGTCTAAATCCTGAAGTCATGAAAGCACATATAGAGTTATACATAAAGATAATGTTTTCAAAATCAAAATTAAAAAGAGAGGAAAGAGAAATGATCGCAGTAATTGTTTCAAAAGCAAATAAATGTGATTATTGCATAAATCATCATGCAGAAGCACTTAACTTTTACTGGAAGGATGAAGAAAAGTTAAAAAAATTCATAGATGATTATAAGAATTTAAATCTTTCTGAAAAACAAAAATCCATGCTTGATTTTGCAATAAAACTCACAAAAACTCCTGACAGGATGAGCGAGGAGGATGTAAAAAATTTAAGAAAAGCGGGCTTTGAAGACGATGAAATTCTTGATATTGTTTTAATAACTTCTTACTTTAATTTTGTAAACAGAATAGCAAACGGATTAGGTGTTGAATTCAGTGAAGAGGAAGTAAGGGGATATAGGTATTAAAAAACCATCTTATACTCAACTTTAAACAAAGGAACATCTGTGATTCCTTCAAGCAGACGATATAAAAGACCTCTTTTCCTTTTCGGAATTCTTATCTCCTTCGGTTTACCCTTTATTCCTGCAAGCTCTCCTGCCCACATAAGTGCATCTTCATAGGTTCCGAGTGAATCAATGAGTCCTATTTTCTTAGCCTGTCTTCCTGTGAATATCTTTCCTTCTGCCCATTCTTTTAAGTTCAGGGTATCAAGATTTCTTCTTTCTGCAACCGTCTGAACAAACTGTTTATAAACATCCTCAAGAAGTTCATCAAGATATTTCTTTTCCTCCTCTGTCATATCCCTGAAGGGTGAACCCACATCCTTGAATTTTCCTTTTTTAAAAACCCTGAACTTTATTCCTATCTTGCTTAAAAGCTCATGGAAAGCAGGAAATTCTGCTATAACACCTATCGAACCTGTTATTGCACCCGGTGCTGCCATTATCTTATCAGCAGAAATCGCAACATAGTATCCACCAGAAGCACCCACTGAAGAAATGTATGCAACAACAGGAACTTTTTTTTCTTCTTTGAATTTTAAGATTGCATAATAAATCTCCTGTGAAGCAACAACACCTCCTCCGGGTGAATTTATGTAAACAAGAAGTGCCTTAACATCCTTTCTCTTTGAAAGTTTTTCAAGTGTTTTTCTATAGGGTTTTGAATCAGTCAGAACATCAGTTATTTCAAGAATCCCAACACCTTCACCTACAGAAATTGAGGTGGTTTTCTTTACAGAAACAAACGCCAGAACATATATAAATACCAAAAAAGCAATTCCAATTATTATTAAAATTTTTTTGTTCATAATAAAATATTAAAGCAAAATTCTCAAAAAATCCATTATAATAAAATATGCTTTTCCTCCTATTATTCCTACAGCCAGTTATATCAGAGGTTTTAAACGATGCACCTGGTTCTGAAAGCACAAGCGGAAGAAGAAATGAATGGATTGAAATTTATAATCCAGGACCCGACACAATAGACCTTTCCCTTTACGGAATAACTGACTTTGATGAACCTGTGGATTCAATAATTGCATGGAATGATTCCACAATTCTTAAATTTCATCCAGGAGTAATATTTGGAGGAACAAAACTTCCCCCTGAAAGATTCGGTGTGATTCTTGACCCTGATTATACGGATACCACAAACACGGATAACCCCCAGCCCTACAGAATAGACCCGGGAACATATATTTTCACAATTAATGATGCTGACATAGGAAACAACGGATACGGGCTTGCAAACTCAGACCCTGTTGCAATTTTTGAACTCACAAATCCTTCGGTTTACATATCAACCTTCGGTATAAACGGGGTTCCCTATTCATCAGGTCATGACGGGATTTCAATTGAAAGAATTAACCTCTCAGGACCTGACTCCCTTTCAAACTGGGCTAAATCCCAGGCACCTGAGGGCTCAACACCAGGAAGGTATAACTCTGTATCACCAGGGTTTGACATAATAATAAGTAAGGTTTATTCAAAACCGAGTTTCATAAAAACAAATCAGACCTTTAGAATTTACTTTGCATTAAAAAATTCAGGGACACTTGATTATTCAGGAAATATATCAGGTTATTTAGAAATCTCAAACAGAACTGATTTTCAGCTGGATACAACAATTCCTGCAGGTGATTCGATTTTATACAATATTGAAACACAGGAGACCACAAAAGGTGTATTCACAATTAATCTAAAGATAAATCCCCTGATGAATGAAAAGGACACAACAAACAATTATTTTACCGATAAAATAATAATTGACACCCATATTCTTTATATAACCGAAATATTCTATTACGGCTCTCCTGAATGGATTGAAATTAAAAACCCTTCAAAGGATTCTCTTTTTATTGAAAACTTCATTTTAAAAGATGAAACAGGGAATCAAGCTTTAATAAATAACATAAAGATTCCCGGAGATACCTATGCTGTTTTTGTGTCAGATACATCGCAATTTTACAGTATTTATGGTAGAATACCCTTTACCTATGAACTCAATAACTTCCCTGCTCTTAACAATGATGGTGATGTTATTTTAATAACAAACAATTTGAGTCAGAGAATAGACTCTGTTCCCTACACCTCTGACTGGGGTGGAGATTACGGAATTTCCCTTGAAAGATACTCCTTTGGTTCATCCTGGTTAAAGGAAAACTGGGGTTCTTCTCAGGATCCCCAAGGAGCAACACCCGGCAGAGGTCCTTACAAAATTGAGATGAAAGAGGAAAAACTGAAGTTATCCTCTCGAAGATTCACACCGAATGGTGATGGAAAAGATGATGAGATTGAAATATGGATTTCTCCCTCAAAGGAACCTTCTTCCCTTTATTTATATGATTCTGCAGGTTTTCTCAAACACATATTCTTTGAAAATCAGATCATAAATTTTCCGAAACTTGTAAAACTAACACAGAACAATCTCGGTTTAAAAAGAGGACTGTATATAGTTGTTTTAAAACAGGGAAATAGAATTTACAAAAAAACATTTGTCTATTTTGAGTAAAGAATACTTTTTAATAGAGGGCGGGTATCCTTTAAAAGGTGAAGTAGAGCTTCAGGGTGCAAAAAATGCAGCACTCCCTCTTTTTGCAGCAATGATTGTATGTGAAGGTAAAGTCACCTTCAGAAATATTCCATTCGTTGATGATACAATCACAATGTTATCCCTATTATCACACCTGGGTCTTGAAGTGAATATTGATAGAAAAAATAAAAGTGTTACAATAAAAAACAAAGGAATAAAAAATTATTCAGCCCCTCTTTCATATATTCAGAAAATGAGGGCTTCAATCTATGTCCTCGGTCCCTTAATAGCTGTGACAGGAAAGGCAAAGGTCGGAATTCCTGGAGGATGCGCTTTCGGACCAAGACCCATAAATTTTCATTTAAAGGGTCTTAAAAAAATGGGAGTTAAAATTGATATTGCCGGAGGTTTTATAAACGCAGAGGCAAAAGAGCTTAATGGTATAAATATAAAATTGCCGAAAATAAGTGTTGGAGCAACAGCACATCTTGCAATGACAGCAGCGAAAATAGAGGATGAAAGTGTGATTGAAAATATATCCCTTGAACCGGAAGTAACACTTTTATTTGAGTTTCTAAAAAAATGCGGGGTAAAAATAAAAGTTGAGAAAAGAAAGTTATATATAAGGGGCAAAAAAAATCTAAAACCACCTGATTCTTTTGATAACATTCCTGATAGAATAGAGGCAGGGACTTATATGTTATTTGTATCTGGGACAGGAGGAGAATTGATTTTAAAACCCAATCCCTTCAAATATCTTGAAAAAGTTATAAAGGTTTTAAGAAAAACAGGTGTTCAGATTGAAGATAAAAAGGAATATTTATATTTAAAAAGGGGGAAAGAAAAGGATTTAAAACCTGTAAATGTAACAACATCACCCTATCCCGGTTATCCCACGGATTTACAACCCCAGATTGTTGCACTTCTCACACAGGCAAAGGGAAAAAGTGTTATTAAAGAAAGAGTATATCCTGAAAGATTCGGTTATGTTGGGGAACTTATAAAGATGGGAGCTGATATTGAGGTGGGTCATGGTATCGCAAAAATTGAAGGGAAAAAAGAGTTGAAAGGAGCACCTTTAATTGCACCTGACATAAGGGCAGGTGCTTCATTAATTCTTGCTTCTCTGGTTGCAAAGGGAAGGTCAAAAATTTATGGAATAGAACATATAAAAAGAGGTTATGAAAAAATAGTTTATAAATTAAAAAAATTGGGTGCGAAAATAGAAATGAGGGATAAATAATGGACGAAATTTTAAAATTAAAGGAAGAAATAATAAAAGTCAAAACCCTTCTGGTTTTGACAGGAGCAGGTATCTCAAAAGAAAGTGGAATACCAACCTTCAGGGGAAAGGATGGATTATGGAAAAATTTTGACGCAACCCAGCTCGCAACACCCGATGCCTTTTCAAGAGACCCAAAACTTGTATGGGAATGGTATAACTGGAGAAGAATAATTATAATGAAAGCAAAACCGAATCCTGCTCATTTTGGAATAAAAAAACTTGAAGATTTGATACCCGATTTTTTACTTGTGACCCAGAATGTGGATGACCTTCACAGGGAAGCAGGTTCAAAAAAGATGGTTGAAATGCACGGTAATATATTCAGAACAAGATGCGTTAAATGCGGTGATATAAAATTTGAGAAAAAAGTATATAAGGAAGAAGAACTACCCCCGAAATGTGAAAAATGTGAGGGACTTTTAAGACCTGATGTTGTATGGTTCGGAGAACCGATACCCCTTGATGCTCTCTCAAAAATACAGGAATTTTCAGAAAAGGCAAATGCAATACTTGTTGTAGGAACCTCTGCCCTTGTTTATCCTGCAGCTTACATTCCTTTCATTATAAAACAGAGAGGGGGTAAGGTTTTTGAAATAAATCCTGATATAACACCCGTAACACAGATTGCTGATATATCAATAAGAGGAAAGGCAGGAGAGGTGTTTAATTCACTTGCACTCTAATTAAAACATTATGAATTCCGAATGGAAGATAAATAATTTCACAGACATAAAACTAAAAAACAGATATATTCTGGCAATTGCGGTAGTTTCAGTATCAATTACAATATTCATTATTATTTTGGTTTTATCTAAACTCAGAAGCTCAAAACTTATTTTGATAGTTTCAATCTTTATATTATCCACAGTAATAGTGGATATAATACTTCTTGTGGATTATTTTTTAAAAAAGAAAAGCACCCGATGGTTTAATAAATTTTTAAAAGACATAAAAGAAATCAGTTCAAAAGAAGAAGACGGAAATTATAAAATTAAAATTTTACTGGAAAGACCTTATGAAAAAATAAAAATTGAAACAGGAAAGATTTTAATTGAGAGATATGTGGTCTCAACAGGTAAATCATCACATGTTGTTACAAAAACTCATGTTCTGAATAAAAAGGAATTTGAATTTGAAAACAGAAATGAAATTGAATTTGAAATAGAAAAGGGGAAGGTTATAGGTTTTATGGAAAAAAGTAAAGGATTGATTGAAGGACCCGGAATTATTCTGCATACATCATACAGAAATAAATTTATTTTTCTATTTTCCGATGATTCGTATATTGAAGATATAAAACCTGAAAAAAGAAGCATTAAAATAGAAAATGATACAAGGGCGTATCTTGAGTTTTCAGGTTATGAGGATAACGAACTTCTGTTTTATCTTTCTGTTTTAAAAACAGGTAAAGCAAGAAGTATTAAAGCTGAGTTTGAATGGATTTATAAAAAGGACAAATTCAGAAGTTATATAAAAAGGGAACTTATTAAAAGGGTTAAAAAGCCGGGAACCTATGAAATAAGATACAAATTTTTAAAAGGTGAAAAGAATATTTATGTTATACCTTCTTTTTATATTCCAAATATGAATCTGATGAAAATTTCAAAAAATACAGGCTGGAAGGTTTATTATAAACTTTCCCTTGATATTCCTTTATCTCCTGATAAATATGAAAGGGCTGAGTTATTTTCTTAAAAAATCTTATAATTAATTATGGAAAAGATAATCAAAGAGATTTATTCAAAAAATGATAAAAAAATTCTTTTGTTTGTGATTGATGGACTTTCAGGGCTTCCTGTTAACGGAAAAACAGAGCTTGAAAAGGCAAATACACCGAATCTTGACAATCTTTCAAAAAAATCAAGTTGCGGAAGAATATTACCCGTTGACTGGGGAATAACTCCTGGAAGCGGTCCTGCTCATCTTTCAATCTTCGGTTATGACCCTGTTAAATATCAGATAGGAAGGGGAGTTCTTGAAGCACTCGGAGTAGGAGTGGATTTAAAAAAGGGAGATGTTGCTGTGAGATGTAATTTCTGTACAATTGATGAAAACGGAATTGTTATTGATAGAAGAGCAGGAAGAATTGAAACAGAAAAATCAAAGTTACTTGTTGAAAAACTGCAAAAGGAAATATCAAAAATAGAGGATATAGAAATTCATCTTTATCCGGGTAAAGAACACAGATTTGTTCTTGTTTTAAGAGGTGAAGGAATCTCGGATAATTTGAATGACACTGACCCACAAAAAGAAGGTAAAAAACCCCTTGAATTAATTGCACAGGATGAAAAATCGGAAAAAACAAAAAGGGTTGTTGAAGAATTTTTAAGAAGGGTTAAGGAAATTTTAAAAAATGAGGAAAAGGCAAACTTTGCTCTTTTAAGAGGTTTTTCATCTCTTCCTGACTGGGAAACCTTTGGACAGAAATGGAACCTTAAGGCATGCGGAATTGCTTATTATCCCATGTACAGAGGACTTGCAAAACTTGTGGGAATGGATGTTGCAGAAAATATTGAAAACTTTGAACAAGCACTCAAAATATTGCCCGAGGTTTTCAAAAAATATGACTTTGTTTATCTTCATTATAAAGAAACCGATAAAAAGGGAGAGGATGGAGATTTTGAAGGGAAGGTTAAAGAGATAGAAAAGGTTGATAAATATATTCCCGAAATTTTGAATTCAGGAGCAGATGTAATAGCAATAACAGCAGACCATTCAACACCCGCACTTATGAAAAGTCATTCCTGGCATCCGACTCCTCTTCTGATTTATTCTCCTGTTTCAGAACCTGACCCCTGTGAAAAATTTGATGAAAAAGAAGTTTTAAAGGGTTATTTAGGAACAATAAAAGGCTTTCAACTTTTACCCCTTTTACTTGCCTTATCAGGAAAACTGAAAAAATTCGGTGCCTGAGGTTTAAATTAGTCCTATAAATGTGACCGCTACATTGAAATTTACCTTTTCAATTCTTTAATCCTTTTTTCCGCCTCCTCAGGAGTTATTTCTCCTTTTTCAAGCATATCCAGTATTTCTGATATATCCTTTTCAAAGGAAATTTCACTCTCAAGTCCTATTTTGGAAAGGAACCCTTGAAATCTACTTCTGATTGTGGGATAAGAAACTCCCATGATTTTAGCCATTTCAGATAAATTCCCCCAGGTTTTTAAAAAAAGAAGTAGAAAATCAAGGTCCTTTTTTTCAAGATTGAAAAAAGGAGGAATTTCAAAATTTCCCTCAATTTCGATTGAACAGGACGGACATACAAACTTTTTTATTTTTAACTCAGAATCACATACAGGACATCTTGTAAGAATTTTTCTCATTTTTCACCCTTTATTTTTTTGATAACATCATCAACATTTATCTTCCCTTTTTCAAGTTCAGAAAGTAACTTTTTTACATCTTTCTTGTCCCTTTTTGATATATATTTTCTCCTGCGAAAGGTCGCAACCAATTTATCAAAGAAAATGAGAATTCCTATAAAAACAAAAATTAATGGCCAATCTCTATTGAAATTAAAAAAGGAAAAAACTCCAAGGTTCAAAAACCATATAAAAAGACCTATCAATATAAGCCATATTGCTGTTCTCATAATTCACCTCCTTTTTATTCAACCCATATTTTTACAATATCACCTTCTTCTGATTTAATATCAACAAGTTCTCCTTCAAAATCATCGGATAATGAGGAGAGAATTTCTTCAAGGTCTATGTTCTGTGATTTAATAATTTCATATTTATCCTTTGGAATAAATCTCATGCCGAATTTAATCAGGGAAAAGGGAACTTTTATATTAACCACATCACCTTCTTCACTTTCCACATAGATTTTGAGAAATTTCTTTTTTCCCGGGGTGGTTTCGGGCATGAGGGCATCGATTAATCTATAACCCTCTTCAGCGGTTATCTTTCCCTCTTCCACCATTTTTAGTATTTTTTTAATTTCTTCCTTCATTTTTAAACCTCCTTGTTTTTAAAAGAAAGTTCAAAACCTCCCATATTGAGAGAAACCTTTATAAATCTCTCGGGGTTTTCACCGTATATATATTTATCACCCATTTTTTTGAATCCCTCGGGTAGTTCAATATTACTCAGATTCTCATGTATTTCTACAGAAAGTGCTCCTTCAGGAATTTCAATCTCTGCACTTCCACTATTTATATCCATAAAAAGATTTTTAAAATCAATATCAGCTTCCAGACTTGCTCCCTTTAATTTAACATCAATTTTTTCAAAATTACCTTCAACTTCTGCATTTGCGCCCATAAGCTGCATATTAAGTGAGATTTTTTCAGGAACATATATTTCAATTCTGCCTGATTTTGTCTCTATTTTATTATCTTTATATTTAAAAATCCCATTATATTCAACATATACATTCTCCCTTTTTTCCTGACAGATTTCCACATTGCTTGCCACAGCATTTATAAAAATTTCATCATGATAGGGAATTTCAACCTCCCCACTCATTTTTCTCTTTTTACCATAGTGTATTGCGCTTTTAACACTTGTGGAAACCACACTGCTTACAAAATGACCTAAATCATTCAAAATTCCTGTAACCGTCTGAGGTTCAACCCTTACACTTTTTTCTGCTTCTCTTACAGCTCTTATAAGTCTTTCTGCCTCCTCAGAACTTATTTTACCTTTTTCAAGAAGTTCAAGAATCTTTTTTATCTCCTCCATTTTTCACTCCTTTTATAATTTTTTGGATTTGAACCAATTTATAAAATGAATTTTATAAATTATAACATATTTTTTACAATTTGTCAAGCACCCTTAAAAAATACGAAGGATTTTTCTGTTAAAAAAGTTAAAATTTTTTGAACGATTTAACTTTCTCATCTTAAAATTTACCCATGAAAAAAATATTAGCAAAGGGTCTTTTATTCAAAAGTCTTAAGCAATTTGTACTTGAAAATTACGGTCAGGAAGAGTTTGATAAATTATTATCCAGCATCTCTGAAGAAGCAAGAAAAATAATTAATGGACCTCTCATGGATGCAGCAAGTTATCATGGGAGTTTATTCCTTGAGGTCAATAGAAAAATATGTAAGATTTTTGGAAAAGGAAAGCCTGAATTTGCAAAAAAACTTGGTGCATTTTCAGCCCGAAAATCAATAAAAGGACCTTTCAAATTTATTCTCCGCCTTGCCAGTATTCCCTGGACACTCAAAAGAGGAGAGATGATCTATAAGATGTATTACCCTTATATGGGTGAATTGAAAATGGAAAAAATAGATGATGAAAAAAATGAGGCAACAGTTGCAATAAAGAATCTTCCTTTTAAAGACCCTTATTTTGAATATAGAATTGCAGGATGGATCGAAGAAATAGGCAGAATTCTTGGTTCAGAAAAGACGAGGATAGAAATAGTAAAATCGCTTGCAAAAGGAGATGAAAAGGTAGAATATTATTTAGTCTGGTAAAAAGGAGGTTTTTATGTTATTAATTAAATCTCTTATTTTATTAAATTTATTTTCCTATTCTGTTGACACAGTTATGGTTCAGATGAGAGACGGAGTGAATCTTGTAACAGAGATATGCTATCCCTGGTGGTATGACATCTTTCCGGACGCATGTCCTGTATTAATCTCAAGAACGCCCTATCCAAGAGACCAGATTTTGAGTGATGAATTAAGATTTTTGATTTGTGATATTTACAACTATGTCCTTGTTATCCAGAGTGTAAGAGGTTATCAGGGTTCTGAAGGGCAACCAACAGTATTTTTAACTGATGGATGGGGTGAATTAAGAGACGGTTATGATTTAATTGAATGGGTAAAAAATCAATCCTTCTGTAATGGGAACATTGGGATGTTTGGACCATCAGCACTTGGAATAACCCAGTATATGGCTGTTGGGGCAGCACATCCTGATTTAAACACAGCTATTCCCTGGATTGCCTGTGACAATATGTATTATTATGCTGCTTTTCCAGGAGGTGAATTCAGAAAAGCACTTGTTGAAAACTGGTTAAGTGGTATAGGAACCCCCTATCTCATTGACACAGTCACAAATCATCCTGCCTATGATTCTGTATGGCAACAGTTAAATCTAAATACCCGTCTTGATTCGATAATATATCCGATGTTTCATTTTGCAGGATGGTTTGACATATTTCTTGAATCTCAAATTGAAGCATTTCAGAAGATAAATTTTCTTGCAAATGATTTAGCCAAAGGCAAACAGAAACTCATAATAGGTCCCTGGGGACATGAAACATTCGGTGACAAAACTCAGGGAGACCTGACATTTCCTGATAATGCAGACTGGATAACAAGTCTCAAAGTAATTGACCTGCAATTCAAATGGTATGATTATTATCTCAACGGAGAAATAAACGACCCTGATGATTCTTTTCTCATTTTTGGACCCAGGGTTGAATTCTATTTAATGGGTGATGTAAATGTGCCTGATACTACAGAATTCAACAAATGGTGTTACTCTGATACATTCCCTCCAAGGGGAGTGGAATATTACAAATTTTATCTTCATTCTGATTCTTTATTATCTCTTTATCCACCCGACATAACGGATAGCTCCTCTTCATATATTTCAAAACCATGGGACCCTGTTCCTACAATCGGTGGCAATGAATTTATAGGAATTCCAAATGATGCATATGGACCCATGGACCAGACACCGATTCTTTCAAGAAATGATATACTCGTATTTACCTCAGATGTTCTTGATACTTCCTATGCGGTTGTCGGAAAACCCATAATGGTTCTTTATGCTTCTTCAGATGCTTATGATACAGATTTTGAAGTAAGACTCTGTGATGTCTATCCTGATGGAAGAACAATTCTTGTTCAGGATAACATTTTAAAAGCAAGATTCAGACATGGATTTGAAAATGAAGAACTGCTTGTTCCAGGACAGATTGATACTTTTTATGTGGAGCTATGGAGTACTGCTTATGTGTTCAATCAGGGACACAGGATAAGAATAATAATTTCTTCCTCAAATTATCCAAGATTTGAAGTGAATCCACAGACAGGAGCACCCTTTTCAAGAGATGACTCAAACTGGGTGGAAGCCACGAATACAATCTATCATAACCCCTCATACCCCTCCCATATTCTTCTACCCTTATGGTGGCCACATCCTGTTTATGCAAAGGAGAAAAATAGAGATTTAAAATACGATGTTAAGTTTGCAACCATTTACACAGCTAACAAAAATGTTTTAAGAATAGAACAGTCCTTACCTGTAAAAACTGAGATTAAACTTTATGACATCAAGGGCTCAAAAGTGAACCTTGCACACAGAATAACAAGAAGAAACAATGTCACAGAAATAAACCTCAGAAATTTAAAATCAGGTGTGTATTTTGTTGTGCTAAAGAACAGGTTTACTGAAAAAAGAGGTAAAATACTTATTCTGAAATAGAATTATTCTAAAGCAGCACGAAGTATAACAAATTAGAAACTCAGTTTTCTGAATATCTCCTTTTCAGTGTCATTGCTATTGTTATACATAAAAGTGCCAGAATTAAATAAACAATAAAGCCCCTTGCATAACCTATTTCTCCCATTCTGTCAACAAATATTCCAAGAATCGGAGGGACAACAAAACCACCAAAAGCACCCAGACCACCGACCCATCCCGATGCACCACCAACTGCCTCAGGAACATACTTTGCAACAAGTTTAAAAACTGCTGCATTTGCTATTCCCATTCCAAGTGCTATAAGAAGCTCCCCCAATAAAGCAGGGAAGAAAGCAGTTGAAAACATAAGAACAAGAGCACCCAGAAGAACAAGTGAATAACTCATTATCGCGGTTCTTTCACCTCCAAATTTATCACTTAAATGCCCACCGTATACCCTGATAAATGAAGCAATTAAGGAAAAACCGACTCCTCCCAAAAACCCCGCCATTTTTATATCAAAACCATGAAATATTCTCCAGTAAGTAGGGAACCATGTTGTAAGAGCAAGAAATCCACCGAATGATGTGAAATATAAAAACACAAGTGCCCATGTTCTACCAATCTTTGCGGATATTTTTAAAGCCTCAATTAATTTCCCCGAAGGAAATAGCTCCTGCCCCAAACTCTTTGCTACTTCAATTGCTTCTTTTCTTTCAACACCCTTTTTAACAAGCTGAAAATAATAGGCATCATGAGCAATTATTGCATAAATAATTGTTCCTATCAATAAAAATAAAAACCAGGCAAGATAGGAACCCGCAAGTCCCAGAAATCCGAGTGCTATGGGAAGTAAAAGAGTAAAAAATCCGGGAGCAGTATTTCCGAGTCCTGCATATGTTCCGAGTGCTATACCCTGTTTTTTCTGAGGAAACCAGTAGGAAGTTTGAGGAATTCCAACCGAAAATGTTGCAACTCCGCATCCGCTTAAAAATCCGAAAAATAATATTAAAGGATAAAATTCAATTGACAAATGGTCAGGATAAAATAAAAATAAAAGAATGGTCAATCCTAACATTCCTATAACAGAGAGAATGAGAAGGGTTAAAAGGGGTTTTTTACCACCTGCCTTATCAACCCATGCACCAAAGGGAATTCTCAATAAAGAACCTGTTAACTGAGGAGCAGCAACAAGAAGTCCCATAAGTGTAGCAGAAAGACCCATAACATCTTTCAGTTCTTTTGCAGTTGGACCGTAAAGGGCAACAGCAGCAAAACCGACAAAAAATCCGAGTGTTGCTGCTATTAAACCCTCCCTTGGATTACCTTTTAAATTATATTTTCTCATTAATTCCAGTTTATCCATTTTTACCTCCTTTTATTCCAGACAACAACCTGATAAGGTCTTATTAGATACCTTATCGGAAAGGTAAAAACATGTATTAATCTTGTAAAAGGGAAAATAAAAATTAAAAGAAAGGCATTAAAAAAATGAAGTTTGATAGGTAAAGGAAAAACTTTTATATAACTTATATCAGGTTTTAATTTAAAAAGTGATATTAACCAGGGAACAGCTGTATCAAGTGACCAGAGGGCTCCCCATCTTTTACTTGTTGCAATATAAAGACCTGTTAAAACCTGAATTATCAAAAGCAAGAGAAGAAGATAATCAAAAATTGATGATACTGCTACAACTTTTGAGTCAGTTATTCTTCTTATAAAAAGAATCAAAAGTCCTATAAATGTTGCAATGGCAATTGAGATTCCTGCAATTTCAAAGAAATAAAGTCTTGCTGTTCCTTTCAGAAAGCTCCTTAGAACATCAGGAAATATCAGAGCAAAAAGATGAAAGAAAAGTATTATTAAAATTCCGTAATGCCAGGGTATAGAACCGAAGAAAAGTTTTTTACTTTCAAGAAACTGAGAAGAAAAGCTTGAATAAGAAAATTTATCCGTAAAATATCTGTAAAGGGAAACTGAAATTGCAACAAAAATAGAAACATAAGGAAAAACACCGAAAATTAAAAAATCACTCATGATTATCCTTTTCTTTTATCTCAGGAATTGAACCCTTTTTTAATAAAAGTTCAAGGGACTCAATCAATGACTTATAAGGATTTTTACCATTTTTAAAACATATCCTCATCTTATCAAAGGAAAGCATTAATCCCTCATCTATTATTATTTTTACATTCTCATCATCAAAACCTTTAAAGGATATAAACTCAAGTATTATCGAGAGATGGTCAGGTAGTTCTTTTTCATCAAATTCAAAACCGCAATTTTTATAAACCTCTTTTAGACTTACAAGAAATTCTCCTTTTTTATAACTGTCCTCAAAAAGATGATAACCTATGTAAGGAGGACAGGAAGGATTCAAATCAAAGGTTCTTGTATAAATCTCCCTTAAAGTGTCAATATCAGTTTTAATAATTTCTGTCTCAAATTCCCTGTATTTTTCATATATTTCAGGAAATCTATTTTTTAAAATTTCTCCGAGTTCTTTTGTATTTTCCTTATAATTTTCTTCTGGATATTTAAAAAGAAAACTGTATTTTTTTAAAATCTCCTTTACCATCTTCTTTCAGGTTTTTTTCTGAATCCAAAACCTGTCTCTTTTTTATATTTATGTGTCTCAATATTTGCTTCTATCATTTCTTCTCTATAAAGGGGAGGAAGAACAAATCTTTTTTCAAATTCAGCAATAGAGGTAAGATGGTATATTTCCTCAGCACTTTTTTCATCAAGTCCTGTTTGTCTTAAATATTTGTCCTTTTCTTCATCCTTTATATCACCCACTTCTTTCCATCTTCTGTAAATCCTGACCGCAATCAATTTTTTATAAATTTTCTCAATTAAATCCTCATCTCCTGCTGAGAAAAGAGAAGCCATATACCTCAGAGGTAATCTGAAATTTTCCGTATCGGTGAAAAAACTTTTTGCAAGATCAAAGGTATCACCTTCTCTTTTGGCAATAACAGGTAAAAGAGGTGGAACATAGAATAACATGGGAAGGGTTCTGTATTCAGGATGAAGAGGTAATGCAATTTTAAATTTTTTAACAAATTTGTAAACAGGTGAATTCTGTGCATATTTTATAATTTCATCCTTTATTCCGTTCTTTTTGGCATTCTTAATTACCTCCTCATCAAAGGGATCAAGAATAATATCAAGCTGGGCATTTACAAGTTCTTTATCACTGGCTTTTGCTGCCTGTTCTATTTTTTCAGCATCATAGAGTAAAACACCCATATATCTTATTCTTCCGACACAGGAATGAAAACACATGGGTGCCTGACCTGTCTCAACCCTTGGATAACATAATATACATTTCTCTGATTTACCTGTATCCCAATTATAGTAAACTTTTTTATATGGACAGCCTGAAATACACATTCTCCATGCTCTGCATTTTTCCTGATTTATAAGAACAATTCCATCTTCCCCTCTTTTATAAATAGCACCAGCAGGACAAACAGCAACACATGTCGGATTTAAACAGTGGTTACATATTCTCGGAAGATAAAAATGAACAAGGTTTTCCATTTCAAAAAGCATATTCTTTTCCTCCTCTGTCAGACTGTTTAGATTCGGATCATTCTTTGCATAATAAGGAGTTCCTGATAAATCATCATCCCAGTTCGGACCTGATTCAATATCAATGTATTTACCTGTTATCATTGAAATCGGTTTTGCTGTCGGCTGGTCGTCGGACTCAGGTGCTTCAAAAAGGTCATTATACCTGTATGTCCAAGGTTCATAATAATCATCAAGGGTAGGTAAAAAAGGATTGAAAAATATGTTTAAAAGTCCTTTTAATCTTCCCTGTAATTTCGGTTTTAACTTATCACTTTTTTTCTCCCATCCACCTTTATATTTTTCCTGGTTCTCCCATAAAGTAGGAAATCCTGTTCCTGGCTTTGTTTCAACATTATTCCACCACATATACTCCGCTCCCTTTCTATCTGTCCATACATTCTTACAACTTATACTGCATGTATGACATCCTATACACTTATCTAAATGAAAAACCATTCCTATTTGCATTCTTACATCCATGATTCACCTCCTTACCATTGAGGTTTACCTTCCAGTTTTCTAACAAAAACCACTGTATCCCTGTTAACTCCTGTTGGTCCCCAGTAATTAAAGAACCAGGTAAAGTGTCCATAACCTCCCATCATTAAAACAGGCTTTAATCTTGTTCTTATTAGACTGTTATGACCACCTGCCCTTCTTCCGTTTCTTACAGGTGCTTTCGGAACAGAAATTGTCCTTTCAGGTGAATGATACAGAATACATAATCCTTCAGGAACTCTTGCACTGACTATAACTCTTGTAACAACAGCGCCATGGTCATTATAAATCTCAACCCAGTCATTATCTTTAACACCTATCCTCTCTGCGTCCTTCTCACTTATCCATAAAGGTTCACATCCTCTTGATAAGGTAAGCATTCTGAGATTGTCAAAATATGTGGAATGAATATGCCATTTTCCATGGGGAGTTAAATAATTTAGTAAAATTGCTCCATCTCCCACACTCTTTCTTATATCACCTATACTTTGAATTTCAGGTCTTGGCTTATAGGTAGGTAAATTTTCACCATAGGCAATATATCCCTGATGGTCAATATAAAACTGCTGTCTTCCTGTTAGCGTTCTCCAGGGGACAAGCCTTTCAACATTTATACAATAGGCAGAATAAGTTCTACCGTTATTCGTTATACCTGACCAGCATGGACTTGTAAGAACCCTCTTCGGAGAACTCACAAGGTCATTAAAATCATATCTAACATTTTTAACGTTCTGAACAAGGTCCTTTAAAGGAAGCCCGACCTTTTCTTCTTCCACTTCAAAAGCCCTGTAAGAAACCTTACCGTTTGTCTCAGGTGCAAGATATAAAATAACATTTGCGGCATCTTTATCCCTTCTTAACGAAGGATATTTTTCACCATCCCATTCTTCAACAGGATGAGTTTCAAGGAGTTCTTCATATAAATCATCGATTTTCCATGAAATTCCGTGTGCTCCTATTCCCAGTTTCCTGGCAAGAGGACCGAATGATATAAATCTTTTATAAATATTTTTATAATCTCTCTCCACTATAACAAGCTTTGGCATTGTTTTACCAGGTATAGGGTCACATTCACCCTTTGCCCAGTCTTTTATCTCTCTTTGAGCAAGTTCATCAGGGGTATCATGTAAAAGAGGAGGTGATACTATATCAAAAACCTTATCAGGAAGATGTTTCTCAGCAAGTTCTGAAACTTTTTTTGCAATCTCCTTAAAAATATCCCAATCACTTTTTGATTCCCAGCAGGGAGGAACAACTTCCTGTAAGGGATGAATATAGGAATGAAGGTCTGTGGCATTCAAATCATTTTTTTCATACCAGGTAGCTGTGGGAAGAACTATATCAGAATAAAGAGCGGATGTATCCATTCTGAAGTTTATGTCAACAATTAAATCAAACTTACCTTCAGGTGCCTTATCCCTCCATACAACTTCCTTTACACTCTCCTTTGCAATTTCATCTGCAATAACATTGTTATGGGTTCCGAGATAATGTTTTAAGAAATATTCATGACCTTTAGCTGACGACATAAGAGCGTTTCCTCTCCATATAAACCATACTCTCGGCCAGTTTTCAGGAGCATCAGGGTCAGAAACTGAAAATTTAAGCTCACCCTTTTTAAGTTTATCTACAATATAATTGATTATTTCTTTAGCATCTTTACATCCCGCTTCTTTTGCTTCCTTTACAATTTCTATTGGATTCTTATTAAACTGGGGATAAAAAGGCAACCATCCCATTCTTACTGCCTTTACCTGTATATCAATTGTGTGTCCCTTTGATATCTCCGTTTCCTCATAAACAGGATGATATTCATTGAATTCTCTCTCATATCTCCATTGGTCAGAATGGACATAATGAAAAGAAGGTGTATTCATCAGTCTCGGAGGTCTTATCCAGTCAAGGGCAAAAGCAATCTGTGCCCATGGAGCAATTGGTCTTATTTTTTCCTGACCAACATAATGATTTAATCCACCTCCGTTTTTACCCACACAGCCAGTTAACATTAATGTAACTATTCCTGCACGATATATGAGATTATTATGATAATAATGATTAACTCCTGCTCCGATGATAATACAGCATCTTCCACCTGTTCTAAGAGCTGTTTCAGCCCATTCTCTTGCAAATTTTATAACCGTATCAGACTTTATTCCTGTATATTTTTCCTGCCATTTCGGTGTATAAGGAAGGTCATCCTCATAATCTTCGGGATAATCACCTTTTAAATTCCTATTAACACCGAACTGAGCCATGAGTAAATCAAAGACTGTTGTAACAGGTATTTTTCCCTCATCGGTTTCAATATACTTAACAGGAACTTCCCTTTTTAAGATTCTGTTACCTGAAAAATCAGGAAATTCAACCATTAAGACTCCATCCTTTGATTCTATAAATGAAAGTTCAGGTTCAATTTCTTCTCCTGTTTTTCCATCCTTCATCTGAAGATTCCATTTACCCTTTTCCTTCTGCCATCTGAATCCGAGTGTTCCGAGTGGCATTCTTACTGAATTTTTATTTTTATCAAAAACCAGGAACTTAAAATCTGAATTTTCTTCATCTTTATATTCAGAAACTTTTGAAGCTGTCAAAAACCTTCCTGCTTTAAAGTTTTCTCCTTTTTTATCAAGAATAACAAGAAAAGGAGCATCGGTGTATCTTTTAATATAATCCTCAAATTCCTTAGTTTTTTTATCCCTGTAATATTCTTTCAATATAACATGATTAACAGCCATCCAGAAGGCACCATCCTGACCTGCATTTATCGGTATCCACCAGTCAGCATATTTTGAGACCTGTGAAAAATCAGGAGAAAAAACAACAAGTTTTGTTCCATTATGCCTTGCTTCTGCTGCAAAATGAACATCAGGAGTTCTTGTCATACTGAGATTTGAGCCAACAACAGCAATAAATTTTGAATTATACCAGTCAGCACTCTCTGCAACATCCGTCTGTTCACCCCATGTTTCAGGTGATGCTGGAGGCAAATCAGAATACCAGTCATAAAAAGAAAGACACACTCCACCGAGAAGCTGCAAAAATCTTGTCCCTGCTGAATAGGAAATCATACTCATTGCAGGAATCGGTGAAAACCCTATGACCCTATCAGGTCCCCATTTTTTAACAGTATAGATAACCGAAGCCGCAATAATCTCAAGAACCTCATCCCATTTTACCCTTATAAATCCACCTTTTCCTCTTGCCCTTTGAAACCTCCTTCTCTTTTCCTCATCTTCAACAATTGAAGCCCATGCAGAGACAGGGTCCTTTTTTTCCTTTAATGCTTTTCTCCATAAATCATAAAGAACCCTTCTTATATATGGATACTTTACTCTTATGGGAGAATAAATATACCATGAAAAGGAAATTCCTCTCTGACATCCTCTGGGTTCATAAGGCGGTATCTTTTTATCAACTCCATAATAATCTGTTGCCTGAAGTTCCCAAACAACTATTCCATCTTTAACATAGACCATCCATGAGCATCCACCGGTACAATTTACTCCATGAGTGCTTCTTACTGCTTTATCATACTGCCATCTATTTCTATAAAACTCCTCCCATTTTCTTAACTTCGGTGAAATAATATCCTTTATCCATCCCATGTCATTTTCCTCCTTTTAAAAGATTACTTCTTACTCCCTGATTTCTTTTTCTCCAGATTAAAAGCGGGATAAAAAAGAGAAAAATTGAACCGATTAAAGCAAAGACAAAAAGATTATTTTCCCTCTTTTCTTTTTTTAAATTCTTTAAAAAGTAAACAATACCCTCAATCTCCTTTTCTTCAAGGGGTTTATTTTTGTATATGGGCTCCATCGTGGGAAAAGGAATATCAGATAGGGCAAGGGCAAGTCCTTCTTCTCCGTAATTCTCAATTGCTTTTGTTAAATCAGGACCTAATTTACCACCTCCAAAAGAAAAAACTTCTTTTACATTATGACAAGAAATACAGGGTGTTCCTTTATTTTTAAACACAATTTCACCTGAAAATAACGCTTTTCCCCTTTCATATTTTTCTTTATCAAAGCCCTTCTCCTCCAAACCTGTTTTTATTTCACGGGGTTTAACCTCTTTTTCGGATATTTCTTCAATATAGAAAATCACATATTCAACTTCCTTATCACTCAAATTCAAATCAGGCATTTTTATTCCAAATTCTTTCAAAAGGGAATCAGCAATTTTATCTTTGCCGAATAAATCCGAAGGTTTCTTTATAAATTTCTTTAACCACTCAATATCTCTTTTTTTATGTATATCCTTTAAATCAGGACCAACCCTTTTACCTTCACCTATTGTGTGACATGCCTTACATTTTTCTTTGAATATCTTCTCTCCTGTTTGCAAATCAGATGATAATAAAGCTCCCGTGATAAAAAATAGGAAGATTAATTTTTTCATAAAAACCTCCCTTATTTATAAATCTTCTCCATCTCATGAACAAGGTTATGGAATTTCTCATGAACTCCTTCTCCTATTTCCTCTTTTTCAAATTTTTCAAATTTCTCAAGTAACCCACTCTGGACTTCATGACTTAAATGCATATCAGCCATATTAAAAAGAATGTTATCCTCTTTATAAATATGGTCTTTTAAGAGATTTATATAGCCTTTTGCATTTTCTATGAATTTAAACTTTTCATCCTTTCCCTTCTTAATTTCTTCAACAGCTTCTGCCATACCTTTTATAAAATTTCTTCCCTGAGTATGTTCAAATAGCATCACTCCTATAGGACCTCCTTCTTTAGGAACCCCTGCCTTTTCCATTTCAGGAAAAAGCATATTTTCTTCTTTACCATGGTGACACTTGTCAGCGAAAAGTTTGAAGAATTCGATCATTTTTTCAGCATGTTCAATATTTATTCTTTCTCCGCTTTCCGCTCTTTTATACAAATTTTCAAGAACGGAAAGCATCCTTTCAATCACTCTATGTTCATTCTTTAAGATTTCCGTCGGTTTCATATTTCACCTCCCTTTAATAGTTAGGATTTCTAATTATATTATAAAAAATTAGAAAAATCAAATAGCAATTTCTTCAAAGACAATTCATCCTGAAATTAATTTTTTAGTAATAAATTATTTTAAAACAACAATTTTCCCTTTTTGGTTTAAAAAACTTAGAAAGTAAGTTCCTTTTTTCAATTTTGAAGAAGGTATAACAATTTTGTTTTTTGAATCTAACAGAAGAAATTCATAAACTTTTCTCCCGGTCACGTCGTAAAACCTGACAATCAGGTTTCTGTTTTTAAAATCCTTTCCAAAGGCTAAGAGAATATTCCCTCCAGGAGTATAATATATCAATATTTCATTTCTTTTTTTAATCTTACTGCTTTCTTTTATTTCCTCTCCGATATGATTGATATAAAGACGATTTTGCCCATCCACCCCTGTGTAAACATCAAGATATCCGTCATTATTTACATCTGCGATTCCTAAGGATGTTAAATTCTCACCCGTATAGGAAATCATAGGAAAATATTTTTTTTCGGTATCAATTTTCAAAACTCCATTTTGATTTAAATAGAGGTATACTCTGTTATGGCGAGCCACTTCTTGAGGAACCCATTCTTTTCCTGTCCAATTTACAACCACTAAGTCCTTATCACCGTCGCGATCAAAATCAAAAAACTCTGCATCCCTTGTATTAAAAATTGTGTCATAAAGTGGCGGGATTATCTTCCATAAAGTTGAATCATAAAATATACCGTGGTTTAAATATATCTTATTAATTTCACCTCTTTTATTACCTATAAAAATGTCAATATTTCCGTCTGCGTTTAAATCGCCGAGAGACACACAAATGGTCGTATCTTCGGAAATGAATGGCATCAATGAATCTGTTTTGTCCGTAAAATATCCTCCGCCTTCATTTAGAAGCAGCCTATCTTTACCAATATTTCCAACGTATATATCAAGATTTCCATCATTATTGAAATCACCTAACTCTACATCTACGGATATATCCCATATATTCGGTAATCGCCAAAATGTTTCATCAGTAAAATTACCTCCGCCCTGATTGATAAAAATCAAATTTTTTTCAGGAAAAAGAAAAGGGGGTACGTAATTAAGTAATGACACATAAATATCAGGAAGACTATCACCGGTGAAATCATATATTATCATATCGGTAATTATTCGATTAGAAGGAGTTCCCAAAAAGGTATCAATTGAAAAATTTCCGTTACCTTCGTTAAGTATAAAATAAATTTTATTTGAGGCACTTACGATAAAATCCATATCACCGTCACCCTCAATATCGCAAACACCATATTTTTTAAAATCATCAATCAAATTTTCAAAAACTGTAGGAGTGCTATCTCTAAAGATTCCATTTCCCCTATTTACATATATTTTATTGGGACTGTTTGAATTTACAACAAATATATCCGGTAGCGAATCATTATTATATTTAAAAAAACCAACATCGTAGGTTAAATCCCCATCGCCTGGAGTAATTGTTGTAGTAATGTCCTTAAAGATTCCTCCTGCCTCTTGCTTTTGAAACCTATTTTGTTCATAATAGTCTCCCAGTATAATCTCAGGGTAACCATCTTTATCTAAATCCTCAACATCAGCAGATACAGTAGTAAAAATTCCTTTAGGGAGTAAAGAATCTGTCAGATCTTTAAAATGAAGCGGTTTTAAACTATCATTAATAAGTAAAACATTCTGTTCTCCGGCAAAGAGAATATCAAGAAAGTTATCTTCATTAAAATCATACAGGATTATATCCCAAATATATAAGGTTTTCTGAGATATGTCGGAAGGAAAAAGTGATGAAGAATCACTAAATTTGCCATTTCCAATGTTTATGTACATTCTGGGTGAATTATAGTCAACTCCTATTATAAGATCAGGAAAGCCGTCATTATTTAAATCTCCAAACCTTGCTACTCTGGAAAAATCATTTCTAATGGCATCCTCAGGAATAAGGCTATCAATGGATGGAACAAACTCAGGAAAGCTGTCTCCCGGAGGAATCCCGATATTTAAGTAAAGCTCATTTTTCTCGTCATAATTTGCAAAAAATATATCTGGCAGTGAGTCACCATTGACATCAGCCACACATACCGATTGAGTCAGATCTAATTTATTCCAGAGATGGCTTCTCAATGACGGATAATTTTGCACATCAATAAAATTATAGACTCCATTATTGTCTGTATCTCCTCTATTCCAAAAAATTGTATTTATCTGTTTTCTTCTAACATTCCAGGCATAGGTGTCTTTAACCGCCACTCTTCCGTTTGCCAGTACCATATCTTTTAACCCATCTCCATCTATATCAACGATTGATATTTCCCGTGTATAATATGTATCAGCCGGGATATTAGAGGTTGCATCAAAAAAATTCCCATTTCCTGTATTTATCCATAAAAGATTCTTAAGAGGAGAATTACCGTATTCGCCTCCCCTTCCTCCGAAGATATCAGGAAAATTATCTCCGTTAAAATCAAATACAATACCCCCTTGAAATCCTGTGGAATCACCGGGAAATACAAAAGAGGATACATCTTCAAAATTTATGTATCCATCACCATCAATATCACTACCTGTGTTTTTATACATTCGTAAAGGATTGTTTAAATTGAAGGACAAAATATCAAGAAATCCGTCACCATCAAAATCTGCTATCTTTATATATCTGGTATCATCAAAATCAGGAGGAAGGTTGTAATAATCAAGCCTAAAAATTTGCAAAAATAAAATAAATAAGGTAAACATCTTAATATCCTATTTTTAGAAATTTCATTGAGTAAACACCGTTTTTTGTTTCCAAATATATAAAATATTTTCCTGATTTTAATTTTCTTATGTCAATTTTAACAAGATGAGAAGATGGAAATTTCTTATAAGACACTTCTTTGAAAATTCTTCCGGATTCATTATAAACATTCAATCTCAAAATTTCCTTGGCAGTTGTTTTAATCTTTATAAAATCTCTACATGGATTTGGAAAAAGCAAAAATTGAAATTTTTTATATTCTGAAATTTCTTTCACAAAAGTTGTGGTATCCGGAAATTCCATTGTTCTTCCATTTACTTTTATAAGGATTGCATCTGTTGTGTCACTTCCGAAACTCTCGGTCTCGCCTGCTATATATAAATATTTCCCCATCCTTATCACCTCATGACTGACATCATTTTTTATACCTCCCCATACCTTATAAGAGAGCAAAGTCCCATCTGATGCATATTTTAAAAGAACTATATCCTTTTTTCCTGCACCATAGGATTCTGTGTTACCTGCAATGTAAATAATACTGTCTCCGTCAGTAACAATAGCCCTTGCAAGTTCTATTCCCGAACCTCCCCACACCCTCTCCCACACTTTATCTCCGTTTCTTGTGTATTTTACAAGGATTATATCAAAAGAGTCAGCAATAGCAGGATCAACTGTTACACCAACAGCATAAAGAAAGGAATCCGAACTCATTGCAAGACCATAAAAATCATCGTATATAAAAGGTGTATTCCTCCACACCCTGTGCCAGAGATAATTTCCATCTTTTGAAAAAGCTAAAATTATTGCATCCCCGAAAGGGAAAGGACCGTAATGGGAGACTATATAAAGGTTATTTTGATCAGATACCATATGTCCGTTTGCACCCTCTGTTCCCAAAGGAGTACCCCATGTAGTACTCCATATCAGATTTCCATCAAAATCAATTTTCTGAATAAAAATATCGGTTTTAAAGGGATAATTTGTATCAGGTGTTGTCCAGCCTGATATGTAAATCCCGTCATCTTCAACCACGATTCCATCAACTTCTTCATACCCGTGATTTTGGTCCCAAGGATATGCCCATTTAAGTTCCAGAGTATCTTTTATGAGATACTTAATCAGCAGTGCATCAGCATATGCTGCTTCAAAATTTGTATTTCCCCCTACATATAGAAAGGAATCCTTAACAACTGCAATGTAAATTCTATCATCAACAGAATCACCCCAAGGCAAACTATTCCAATACTTAAAACCGGTCGAATCAATTTTATAGATAAAGATATTTTCTTCATATCCCGCAATTGTCTTATTTACAGGCCACCATATTGTGCCCATATTATCAATTGCAACTGACCAGGAATTATCGTAACCGTTTCCTCCCTCTGTTATAAACCACAAACTTGTTTGGGAATAAAGAATATAGGAAAAAACTACAAAGAAAAAAATTTTCTTTCTCATTTAATTTTTATTAATTTATATTTCTCATATACCTCTCCTTTCTCTTTTTTTATGAGTAGGAAGTAATTTTCAGAAGGATAGGAAGAAAAGGGAATTTTTAAATTGCCTTTCTCGGTTTCTAACCTTTTTATAACTCTCCCTGATTTATCAAAAATTTCAATAAGCAAAGGAAATTTTGTGTAACCTGTATTGAGGATTATATCGTAAGAAGTAAAATTGATGAAAGGAGGAATCAATTGTGTATTCTTTTTGTTTTCTTCAATGTTTACAGGAGATTCTGCGTAACATATCCAGTTGAATATACCTTGTGTATCCTTTGTTTCATACCACATTCTGAATATATTCCCATCAAATATAACATCAGGTGCCCATGGTCCTTCAAGATCAGAAGGGGGGTCGTAAGATGTAAGCACCGGATTCGGGTATTTTGTCCACTCATATCCATTTGTGGAATATGCATAACCTATATAAAAGGTATCAATTATAGTGTCAAGCGGTGGGGACCAATCTTCCTTGGAAATGGCGGAATACCACATCTCGTAAATCCCGTTTCTTTTGATTACGGACGAAACAGCTACCCATCCGTCGTCCCACCAGAAATCCCCTATATCAAGAACAGGGTTGTGAACAGTATCTTTTGTCCAGTATATCCCATCGGATGAAACAGCATAACCTATTCTTATAATTTGATCCTTAGGATAACCCTGAGCCCATTTTACACCTGTGTACCACATCTTATAAATATTTTCCTGACTATCATAAATTACAGTTGGAGACTCAACCCACCAATCGTCCCATTCCCCGCTATTTCCCTTTGTAAGAATAGGGTTGCTCATTTCTTTAATCCAGTTTATTCCATCGGAAGAATTTGCAAGTCCGATAGCTATGCCTGATTGGAGAGATTTTCCTGTATAATAAAGTTTATATTCTATACCGTCTTTGATTATATCACTTGCATCAACTGCAAAATCGTCCCACTCTCCAGATCCACCGGGATAAAGTACATAAACAGGTGTATCAGGGTTCCAGAAAATTCCGTCAAGAGAATACGCATATCCTATAACAAAATGAAGACCCATAGAATCAATCCATCCAACGGTATGATACATTTTAAAGGTATCATTTTCAAATAGAACGGAGGGTTGACCGAGTGAATAAAAAGGTTCATCATACACAGGATTTCCAGAATATTTTGTCCATTGAGTTTGAGAATAAAGGGAAGTTATCAAAATAGAAAATAAAACATAAATTATTAGATACCTCATAATCTCCTCCTTTCTATTTTATAACTAAGATTTTCTTTTTAATTTTAATTGAGTTTATATCCACAAGTACAAAATAAAGCCCCGAAGAAATATCCTTTATGAAAAACTCATTTTCACCCGAAAAAAGAAATAAAGGACCTTTCTCTATAATTCTTCTCCCTGATAAATCATATAGTTTAATATTTACAGGTGAATAGTTCTTATCCGAATAAATTTTTATCTTCCTAAAACTCCTAATAAGCCAAGGATAAATTTTCAAACTAATTCTTTCATTCTTATACTTCTTTATTTTTTCTTTAACTGATACTGAATTTATGTTGAAAGCCAAAAATTTCGGAATATCAGAAATGGGTAGATTTTGAAAAATAACCTCTGTATCTGTGACGGTATAGTTTACAGGAGTCTGTGAACCATCAAAAAAATTTATAATAACAGGGGAGTTTAAAACAGTTGTATCACTGAGATAAAAAGTTAATGAAAATTGATATTCCGGGTAAAAGTCATTTTCGGGTGGAACTCCCAACCAATAAGCCACTCCGTAACTCCCTATCACTGTGTCTTTAAACACGAAGATACGCTTTTTCTGCCAGTCAAAAGGAGGAACACTTCCTGAATCTGCACTAAATAAAACAAATGTATCCCTTATCCATCTACCGTCCCATACCTTTGTGAAGTTTTTAACCGCATAATAAGAAAGTTTTTTCACCGAGGGGGGTGATTCCCTTTTAAGGCCTATCCTTGCAAGTTCTGACCCCGGTAAATAGGGTATCAGGGTAAGTGTATATGAAGTATCACTCCTTAAATAAAAAAAATGGGGGCCCTTTTGCCAGTATATATTCAATTTCAAATATTCTGCATCAAAAGGAAGAGTCCATATAAATTTTGTTTGTTCATAGGGGTTTGCAGTTGTTATCACATAGAAATCCGTGTAATTAAATGTTGCTATCCATACAGGCAAAATTGTATCTTGGTTTCTGAGATAAAGCCAAAGGGTATAATTACCCTCATAGGGTACATTAACAGTATATTTAACGTAATTTTCCGGGAACCCTGATGTGTCTGAGCAATAGATATATGAAGAATCATAAGACAAATATACATTCCCCGCAAGAGTATCATAATCTTTTGCTTCTATCCATACGGTATCGCGCTGAGGAGTATAAGTCAGGGAAATATAATTAAATAAAAATTGTGCCTCCTTATTTTGCCAGTCCTGAAGAGTCATATCATAGAAATCATTAACCCAGTTTTCTCCCAACGCATTATGAATTATTGAATTTAAGTCATAATCACCCCAGTAAGTAGAAACTTCTACAAAATAGGCAAAATCAAGAATATACTTTCTCAAGATATTTTTTGCCTGAGATGTGTCACAGGAATGTATAAGAGTATCCCATAACACAGGATCAGGATGAGAGGGAAAGCCGGATTCTTCATCCCATAATTTAACTCTTCCTGTGGGATCTGCATTTTTAAGCAAAGTTAACAAAGAATCCATCTCTTCATCAAAGGAAGTCATCGGTGTCGGACTCACGATTAAGCCGGCAACAGGAAAATTATCCTGATCATCCTCTGCATAAAGACGATAAGGATGAAAACCTATATAATCAGTATAGGGAATAAGGGAATCAATTATAGCATTAAGATACTCATAATCTATCATTGAGACATTCCCGGTTATAATCTTAGCATTTGGATCAATGTTCCTTATTACGGGAACTGTGGCTTTTACAAGTTGAAAATACTCATGGGGATCAGGATTACTATCCGGTGGCCAGAATTGTTGTAAATTTGGTTCATTCCATATACTCCAGTATTTTATTCTATCTTTGTATCTTGTTATCGTTGAGTCAATGAATCGGAGCCAAGCATTGAGAGCCTCGGGTCTGCGAATTGGTGGAGTCCCGTATTGAGGAGCAGGGTAAAGTTCTGGAGGATAACTTGAAAGAGTGTCATAAAAAGGATTCCCTCCCTGAAGTGTTGCAAATATATTAAAACCACGATTTACGTAAGCATTTACTATTGAATCTAAATTAGACCAATCATAATAACCTGAATCATGCTCTATCTGATACCAGTTAATCCATATTCTTACCCATCCTATCCCTGCAGATTGCATCGCATTTATAACTTCGATGGTTATATCAGAAGGTGCCGTTCCTGATACCGATGACGAAACTCCTACTATTCCTACTGGGGAGGCAAGGAGAATAAACAATACAAAAACATCCATTGTTTACCTCCTTTTTTGTCTAACTAAATTTCAACCTATCGTTATTTTATTTCTATATCTTAATATTAAATCTTTCATAGTTTCAATTTCAAACATATTTGCACACACTTTTCTTATTTTTTAAAAACTATCAATTTCTGATTCCTATAAGTTCTTTTATTTAGATTGATCTGCATAAAATATATGCCGCTTTGGATAGCATAATTGTGAGCACTCTCATCCCTTAATGAAACTCCATACACCCCGGGTTGAAGTATCCCGTTAATCAAGGTTCTTATCTTTCTGCCACTCAGATTATAAATTGTTACCTTAACAAAAGCAGTCTTGTATAAAGTAAATTTAAAAGTCAACAAACCCAAAAATAAGGTTGAGGATTCGATAAAAAGGGAAACTTTCTGGTAATGAGACTCATCTATATTTATGGGGATCCTCTTAAACACATCACCATTCGGCGTTGTGCCTGCGTATATATACCCATCTGAAGCATACAGAAGGCAAAGAGCCTCATAAGTCCCTGAAAGTCCACCTGTAGAAAACCACGTGTTTCCACCATCAGTTGTTGCATAAACAACAGAATCATAAGCAGGCTGAAACCCTACATAAATTGTGCCGTAAATATCTTGAGTCATTGTATATATTCTTACCGCACGAACACCGTCTCCGCGAATAATCTGAGTAACAGGTGTCCATGTATTACCTCCATCAGTTGATTTAAACACATAACCCCCTCCTAAGGTATCGTTTCCAAGTATATACCTATGTATCCAACCCATTACCCATAAGTTACCATTCATATCCTCAAAAAAACCATCAAAACTTGAAAGGGGAAGGTTTGCATTCCACAGTGTCACAGATTCCCATGTTTCACCCATATCAATAGATCTCCATATTTTTGGCGGCATTTTTGTCCAACCTCCAGCAAATAAAACCCCATTTGAGGTTTCATAGATAAATTTAAGAGGAACATCGGGGGATTCGTCTATGAATATTGTTTCATGCCATACAGTATCTCCAACAGCCATTTTAAAAATTTTACTTTTACTTGCAGTGTCACATGCAGACACCCCGGCTAAAAGGCTACCATCCGAAAGAAGAATTATTTTTCTTATAGATTTTGCTCCCGGAATTTTCGTAATATTCACCCAAGAATCCCCGCCATTAACTGACTTAAATATATCTCCGTTTGGATATGTTCCTGCATATACAGTGTCACCTTTTATAGCAATTGAATATACAACCATCGCACCGGGTAAAGGAGCAGTGGGTACCCATGTATTACCCCCATCGTAAGTCTTAAAGACCATTCCGTAAGGTGCTGTATCTTCACAGGCTGTCGCTGCATATATAACACCACCGGCTCCTTCTTTTAAATCATATACATAAATGGCATTCTGAAGTTCCCCTGTTTTTATCCAATCTGATTGCAAGTAAGTATTTTTTTCATTGTTTGAAGTATATTTCTCGGCAACCCATATATCTTCTTCTCCTCTGCTTCCCTCCCATGCTTCAGAACCTATATACATTTTGCTCCCATCAGGTGTTTCATAAACTGTACAAGCAATTAAATCAGAATTTATAGGTGGACCCACCACTTCAACAGAATCCCAATGTCCATTTACCCAATGAGCTACATATAAATCCGAATTTCCGTATGTCCCTTCTGGGCGTGAGCCACCGGGAAAATTGCTAAAATAAAGTCTTTGTCCATCTGCACTTTCGAAGGCTCTGGTTTCAACTCCAGGAGTATTGACAGGGGAATCAAGCTTTATAACAGTATCAAAAAGAAAACCGTTATGCCTGTTTAACGCAACGTATATATCAGGATTCTCACCGGGAAGATACCTATCAAAATATAATCTCTTCCCATCAAAAGAAAGAGCAGGATTCGTCTCTATAGAAGGAGGAGGTAAACTAACCGGATTAGGAACTTTACCTAAAACTATCCACTCGGTTCCATCCCAGATCGCAATGTATATATCACCTGCTCTTGCAAAAAACATTGTATCTCCATCAAATGTCGTTGTTGGTCTCCTTTCATCAAGCTCTGTATTTACCAAAGTCCCTGCACTTACCGGCTCTGTCCATCTTTGAAGCACACTATCCCATTCCGAAAAATATATGTCCCAAGAACCTTGATATCCGGGTCTCGGCGGTCCATTAAACTGCTCCACCACAAAGAAAAGCCTTTTACCATTTCCAGAAACCCAAGGTTGACAATCATTATCATAATTGGAAACCTCAAGCGATTTAGGAAATCCATAACCCGTATAAAAAACTCGGGAAGTTCTCTTAAATTTTCTGTAAACAATCTTTACGTTGTAATTAGTCTTATCTATATAAAAATAATCACAAGGAAAAAGAAAATTAAAAGAAAAAATTAAAAAAATTATCTTTCTCATTTTATAAGATTTATTTTTAAATTCTTATAATTTCCACCTTTTTCTTTTATCCTAATAAAATACACACCCGGCATAACTTCTTTATTTCTTTTATCTTTTCTATCCCATACAAGGACATGGGGTCCCTTTTCTAATCTCCCTTTATAAAGAACATCAACAAGTCGTCCAAGAGCATCATATACTTTAATATTCAAATACGTTCTTTTTGGAATATAATAGATAATACGCACATTAAAAGGAGAAAGGCTTACCTTTAGATTTGAAATTTTTTCTTTTTGGTAAGACCGTGATTCCTCTACATTAACATATGCGGGTTCCACAATAAAACAACCTCCAAAAAAATCAGCAAGATAAATTTTTCCATCAGAATCTATATAAATTTTCTGTGCACCGTAAATTCCCCTTCTTCCTCCTGACCCCGGAAACAATGCTTTTAAAACAGGGCTATTCGGATTTTTTAAGACTACAAGCCCCCCTCCCTGTTGTGATACATAAATAAGTGTATCTCTTATAACAATATCATGAACTTTTTTATCTGTGTTCCAAAGAGCCCTAAACATAAAACTATCTCCTGATAATTCATAAATGAGTACTTTATGATTATCTCCTGACCTCACTCCAACCGCAACCAAACTTCCCTCAAATCCTATACAAAAGGTGGTATCAGATGAGCCTGCTGTTGTATCAGCTAATAGAACTAATGAATCATTGACTAATCTAACAACAGCAATTCTGTTGCCATAAGCAATATAAATTGTGTCTCCTTTTGATTTAAAATCATTGATTCTTGAAGTATTGAAGAAATGTCCGAGCGTATCATAATTAGGATAATCTCTGGGGTCAATTATGTAAAAGCCTATATTAGAACAGGTGAAGGCTATTCTTGGTCCTGAATTGGTAGGGATGAATAAAACCTGCTGGACACCTAATTTTCTGCCTTTTATTCTTTTGACAAATTCCGGTTCTCCTCCCCTGTGCCAGGGAGAAAGATTAAATACTTCCAGATTATAAGTGCCCTTTGCAACAAATATAAGTGTATCATAAAAGGCAAAATCACTTGCAAAAGGTCCGGGAATTCTTCCTATCTGAACTGGATTGGAAGAATCAAAAACATCAAATATCCCCACACCATAACCTTCCCATGCAAGCCATAATGTATCATTTTTTATAAAGGGCTTTTTACCCCACCCACCTGTTCTGTGCATAATAAGAGTATCAGAATCATCAAAAATTGTATCTCCCCTCCAAAGCCCTGCAATGTTCATCCATCTAATGCCATACCATTCTGAAGCAATTACCAAAAGCGTATCCTTTAAAGCAACATCAAAAAACCATAGCCCCGGTTTTATATGAGCAATTACAGGTAATGAATCAGGAAGTTTTGTTCCATCAAGAACAGGACAATCAGTTGTATACCAGTTAAGTTCTCCTGCAGTAGTAACTAAGAAAATTGTATCGTTTCTTAAATCTAAATCAGTAATATATGCAAAGGAAGCTAAAGGCCAGGGATGCCCGTAAATGGTGTAATGGGCGCTCTCTTTTAACGTATCAGATTCTATTTGAAAAGCATAAAAATGCCCTGTATAACCGGCATTATTTGTCCCAGCACACACATATACAATATCATCTCTTAAATTCGCAAAATAAACCCTTTCCAGTTGAAAGCCCTCCGGGGGAAACAGGGTTTTTGTGTAAATAAGTGAGAGGGAATCCGTATTATATAAATCAATAAACCCATAGAAACCCGAAACCCTCGTTACGACAATCCTGTTTCCCCTTCTTGAAACTCCCCGTGTCGCTGCTTGAGAAAATCTTGTAATTTCCTCAAAACTATTTCCTGTATAATGGAGAACCCTTACACAGAAGCCATCCACAAGATATATTGTATCAGGCGGGACAAACTCTATATCAAGTGCATAGGTGTCACCTGGAGTCTCAAGATAGGCTTTTACTGGTAAATCTGGAAGGCTTTTAGCATCTAAAGCCCATAAACCATCATGATTTGCAGCAACAATGACCGTTGTATCAGGAAGCACAACTATATCATTTATTACTGACATAAATTTTTTCTTTGCAAGGACACTATCATTTAAAGGATTTTCCGCATCATATATCCATAAGCTTGTCCCAACACCTGCATAAAGCCTTCCGTCCTTTATTTCTGTCCGAAATGCAGAACCACCGGGTGTCTGTCCCAACATAGCAAGGGTATCAAGGGAGTATAAACTTACAAAATTAGAGAGGAGGATTGATATAAATATTTTTCTCATTCTTTACCTCCCCGGCTCTGGAGGTGGTTCAATCCCTAATTTTTTCTCCGCAGAAACATGATAATCAAGCATTTCTTTGAACAACCAGTAAATTTCCCCTGCAAGAGTATTTATCGTTCCCTGCTCAGGATTTTTGCTGTTTATCTCCTCCTCCAGGACATTTATTCTATCTTTCAAAACTTCAAATACTTCCTTCATTCCCTTAATTTCATTCTGAATTAAATCCTTTTCTTTTTCAGAAGAAACCCTTTCCAATAGCCGTAGATTTTTTTCAAATGTTTCTATAATTCTTTTCATATCTTCAAGATTCTGCTTTGCATACCCAATATCCAATTTTTTATCAGATAGCGATTCAAACCACAAAATCTTTGCCTGATGCATACCTGTCATTGCCCTTGAACCTATAAGTCTGTGAAGATGCGAAGTGGAAATACTTAAGAAGAAAAATAACACACTCATTATTTTCCTCCTATTTTTAATTAGATGCAAAAATATTTAAAAAGGTTTAACACCTTCATCCTAAGAAGCATCATACCCGAATAAACTTCTTTATTATTTTTAAATTCCTCCTCAACAGCTGTAACTTCTACTACAAAATAATTCATTTCTTCGGTTCCCTTATTCTGGGTATTATAAAATAAAGAAAATAAAAAAACCAAAATAAGCTGAAACAAAGTTCTTGAAAGGGAGATATAATAAAAGATTTTCACATAAATGAAACCTTCAAAAAATGTCCTTATAATTGTTCCTATATTAAAAAACAAATAAAGGACAATTCCTTCCCTTTCTCCTTTTCTCAACTGTTTAACTCTTTCTTCAGGATCTTTAAAAGCTTTTCTCGGAAACATTCATAAACCAACTCCCATTATCATCTGCACCATAAAACCCCATAAGCAAAATATGGACATGAACTTCTCTGAAATAAAAAATAAATTCAAGGGTTTTAAACCTGTAACTCAGAAACATCAAAAATCCTATAATTATTCCGATTATAAAATAGACTAAAGAAGTTTTTAACATTAAACGTTGATATAAAAATTTCATTTGTTAAAATATTTTAAAATTTTATTTTCAATAAATTCCTTTATCTCATCCCTTATCTTTCTGAAACTCTCAAGTTTATTTCCCTCTGCTTCCTCAGGGTCGGGGAAATTTCTGTGTATTATTCTTTTAGCATCTGGAAAATAGGGACATTCCTCTCTTGCTCTATCACAAATAGTTATTACTAAGTCAAAATATTCATCTTTAAATTCATCTATGCTTTTTGGCTTCTGATTTGTTATATCAATTCCTATTTCTCTCATAACTTTTATTGCATAAGGACTTATCTCCTCTGCAGGTCTTGAACCAGCAGATTTTGCCTCAATTAAATCTCCGAATAAATTATTTGCAATCCCTTCTGCCATCTGAGACCTTGCTCTGTTTTTTGTGCAGATGAAAAGGATTTTTAATTTTTTCAATTTTAAAAAGGTAATAAATGCACCTTAACCTTTTCTCCTTTCTTCAAAAATTTCCTATTCCTCGGAGCAACAATCAGACAGTCCGCTTTTGCAAAGGAAGAGAGCATATGGGACTCCTGAAAATCAAGAGGTATAACCCCTTTGTTTTTGATTTTTCCCTTTAAAAACCATAATCTGTCTGTCTTTTTCTTTATATCTCTTAAAAGAATAAATTCTTTTTCAGGTAAAAATATATCTTTAAATCCTGACAGCGCCTTTATTGTAGGATATACATATTCGTAAAAGCAGACAAGAACAGATGCAGGATTCCCAGGAAGTGCAAAAATTAATTTTTTATAACAATCCCCCTGACCCCCTTCACCAAGGGGGAAAACAATCCCCCTTAATCCCCCTTCACCAAGGGGGAAAATACCGAAATACAACGGTTTACCCGGTTTTTGTTTAACTTTATAAAAAACTGTCTTAATCCTTTCTTTTCCCATTAAATCCCTTACAAAATCATAATCACCTACTGAAATTCCGCCTGAAAATAAAACTATATCAGCAAATTCAAGTGCCTTATAAAATTCTTTTTTAATTTTTTCAAAATCATCCTTTATTCTTTTTATTTTTATTTCTTTAACCCCTGCTGATTTTAATGCAGAATATAAAGAAAAGGAATTTGCATCATAAATTTTTCCTTCTTTAAGTTTTTTACCCGGTTCAATAAGTTCATTACCTGTAATTATCACATAAATTTTTGGTTTTCTTATAACTTTAACTTCCTTTATCCCCATTGTGCTTAAAAATCCTATTCCCGCAGGATTTAAATATATTCCCTTTTCAAGAACCTTTTCTCCTTTTTTGATTTCCTCTCCTTTAAATCTTATATTTTCTCCCTTTTTAATCTGTTTTTTTACATACAGAATATTATCTTTAACTTCTGTGAATTCCTTCATCACAACAGCATCTGTATTTATAGGTAAAGGAGAGCCTGTAAAAACCTTAACAGCTTCACCAGGTTTTAATTTTATTCTTTTATAATCTCCTGCCTTTATTTCTCCCTTTCGCAATTTGAAGTTCATAGACTCAACTCCCCCTTCTTTAGAAGGGGGTAAAGGGGATGTTTCAAACCTCACAGCATAACCATCCATTGCTGAATTTGTAAAAGGCGGAAGGTCAAGAGGAGAATGTATATCTTCAGCCAGAATATAAGAAATAGCATCCTTAACAGAAATTTTAATAGAGTCAAGTGTGAATAAATTTTCTTTTAAAAGTCTCCTTGCTTTTTCAAATGTTATGAAATAGTTATCCATAATATTCTTATCCCTATTATAAATATTATGAAAGTTAAAGTTCTCTTAACAATTATGGGTTTAAACTTAAAGGAACCCAAAAATGATCCAAGAATTGCTCCTGTTATGACAAAAATTGTGAAGGGTAAAATTAAAGAAAAATTAACATTTCCTTCAATAAGATGAGAGATAAAACCCGAAGATGAATTCAGAAAAATGTAAAGGGATGTTATACCCGCGATTTCCTTTACAGGAAAACCCGCAATTAAAAGAATCGGGGATAAGAATATTCCTCCTCCTATTCCCACAAGACCTGCAAGAAAACCGAATAAAAATCCGAAAATTAAAATAAAAATAATCTTTGTTAAATTAATCTGTGTTACTTTTTCTTTAATGATTTTATTCCTGAAAAAAGAAACAACAGAAGCAATAATAAGGGACATTCCAAGTATCAGCAAAAATTCTTTTCTTTTAAGAGAGATTTTTGAACCGATAAAAGCACCTGTGATTGAAAGAATATATAATAAAATCAAAAATTTTTTTCTTTCTTTAAAATTTAAGTGAACCCTGTAATTAAAAAATCCGATGGATGTGACAATTATGTTTAAAAAAAGCGCTGTTGAAGGTATGAATTTATGCTCTATACCTGAGATTCCTAAAAGTGCAACATAGGCACTTCCTCCACCCAGTCCCACCATTGAATACAGAAAGGCAAAAAGGAAAAATATAAAATACAGAATCATTTGTATATCTCTTTTCTATGACCTATTCTGAGAATTACAATTTCTTTACCTTCTATATCAAAAATAACCCTATAATCTCCAATACGATATCTATATGTCCCTATAAGAGGTGACGTTAATTTAATACAATAATTAAAAGGATTTTTACTGTACTCTTTAATTTTTAAGAGTAATCTCTTTTGAATTTTTTTATCTATTTTCTTTAAATCCTTTAAAGCCCTGTAGGTAAATACAACCTTATAACTCATTTAATACATCTTCCATACTTTTCACCTTTCCTTTCCTGTAATCTTCCCTTGCCTTTTTGATTGAATTGATAAATTTTTTACTTGATAAAGCAATTAAATCTTCAAAGTAATCTTCCAGAACTTCTTCAACTGTTTTTCTTATCAATTTTTTAAGTTCTTTAACCGTTAAATCTTTTATTTTTTCAGGCATGTTTAAATTATATAAAACTCAAAGAAAAATTTCAATGCCCTTTTCCCTCCATCATTTTAAAAATATGAAAAATATAAGGGAATAAAGCATTCATTGATTCTTTCGCACCCTTTGATGACCCGGGTAATGTTAAAATCAATGTTTTACCTCTGACACCTGCAATACCTCTTGAAAGCATTGAATAGGGAGTTCTTTCATAACCATAAATCCTTGCTGCTTCCATGATTGAGGAAATATCTCTTTCTATTAAAGGTTTTATTGTTTCGGGTGTTACATCCCTTGGAGAAAGTCCTGTCCCCCCTGTTGTTATAACAAGATTGAAATTTTTATCACACCATGAAAGAACCTCCTTTTCAATCATATCTTTTTCATCAGGAACAATTTTATATTCAATATTTTTAACACCGTTTTCCTTCAGTATCTCCACAATTATTTTCCCTGCCTTATCTTCCTTTTTACCTGCATAAACAGAATCAGAAATAACAAGAACACCTGCTTTAAAATCTTCAGGAATTTCATCTTTAAAATCAGATTTACCACCTTTCTTTTCAATCAGTTTGATTTCTTTAATCTCTACATTTTTATCAATCGGTTTTAACATATCATAAATATTAAGCGCGGCACAGGAAACAGAAAAAAGCGCTTCCATTTCACAACCCGTTCTTGCAATTGTTTTCACAGTAACTTCAATTATTATTTTGTCATTTTCCATTTTATGCTCAAAACCCACCCATTCAACAGGAATGTTATGACAGAAAGGTAAAATCTCTGATGTCTTTTTTGCAGAAGAAGCTGAAATTGCCTTTGAAATTTCAAAAATATCTCCTTTTGGAATTTCCTTATTTTTTATCTTCTGAATTGTTTCGGGTGCAACAGATATAACAGCCCTTGCTTTTGCAATTCTCAATGTTTTTATTTTATCCGTTATATCAAACATTTTCTTCCTCCTTCCATCTATATTTTTCATTACTTAAAATTTCCTTTTTCCATATAGGAACTTTTTTCTTTATCTCATCAATTATAAACTGAATCGCAGAAAAGCCTTCTTTTCTGTGTGCTGAAAAAACAGCAACAAAAAAGGCAATCTCACCGAGTTTTACCTTTCCTATTCTGTGCTTTACAATAATTTCTCTTACTCTAAATTTTTTCTTTGCTTTTTTGATAATTTTATCAATTTCCTTTTCTGCCATTTTTTCATAGGACTCATAAATAATCTCCTTAACAAAATTTTTATCGATCTTATCCTTTCTGACCTTTCCTGTGAAAATTATAAAAGAACCTGACTTATCATCTTTTTTATTTAATATTTCATAGATAAATTTTCTTGTGATTTTTTTATTTGTCAAATATTTCATCCGCCTGAAATCGGGGGTAAAAGGGCTATCTCATCATTGTCTTTTAACCTAACATTTTTATCAATAATCTTCTGGTTCACAGCAATAAAAAAAGTTTCTTTTTTCAAATCAGGATATTTTTGAAAAAGAAATTTTTTGAGTTCATTCAAAGTTCTGTAATTATTTGCTTTGATTTCTCTTTTACCTGTTATCTCTTTCAACTTTCCGAAAAATAAAATCCTTACCATACCTATCCTCCGAGTTTTCTCATAACAACATAGGGTTTGGATACTGATTCTGAATTCAAAAATTTATCTTTTAATCTGATAAAACCATGAGGTTTTAATTTCACTATCCTCTCCAGAAAATCAAAAAGTTCTTTTTCCCTTATTTCAGGTCTTAAGAATTTTTTTATATCATATCCTTTTTTATCAAACAAACATAAAACAATTTTCCCATCAGATGTTATTCTTAGTCTTGAGCAGGTATTGCAGAAGGGCTTTGAAATTGTTGATATGAATCCTATTTGCGCGATAAGTTGCGCTGATGCATTCTTATCATATACCTCATAAATTTTTGCTACTCTCCCGTTCTCACAGGGTATAAGTTCATATTTTTGTGTTATTCTTTTCTTTATTTCCTTCTCTGAAATAAAATATCTTTTCCATTCACCATTACCTGATAATGGCATAAATTCTATGAATCTGATAGGGATATTTCTCTTTGCTGCAAAGTTTATCAAATCAAATATCTCATCATCATTTATATTTTTAAGAACAACAGTATTTATTTTTAAAGGAATCTTTAATGAAACAGCATAATCTATTCCATCTATAACATTTTTAAGGGAATAAAAGCCTGCTATTTTTTTAAACTTCTCTTCTTTCAGTGTGTCAAGGCTTACATTAACTCTGACATTATTATCTTTTAAAAATTTTGCTTTTTCTTTTAGCAGGATTCCGTTTGTGGTTATGTTTAAATCAAGTTCGTGGAATTTTTTTCTTATATTTTTTATTAAATCCTCAAAACCTTTTCTTAATAAAGGTTCTCCGCCTGTAAATCTTATCTTGTTTATTTTGAACTTTTTATTAAAGAAATAAACAAGGTATTCTATTTCCTCTAAGGTTAGAATCTCTTTTCTGTTAAATAATTTTATTCCTTCCTCAGGCATACAATAGAAACATCTCAAATTACATCTGTCTGTGAGTGAAATTCTTAGATAATCAATTTTTCTCTCGAAAAAATCTTTTAGTTCCTTCATTCTATATCTCCACAAAATAGGCAAATATTCCTAAAATAATAAGTAAGACACCTGTTATGCTTTTTTCATTATGTTCAAAAAAATGTAATTTTATTTTTTTTATACCCTTCATACTCAGAAAAACAAGCAATAGCATGCTTAATGGTGTAATAATAAGATATACTATTGACACAAGCAATATTCCTTTAAGACCAAAAATACCTGCTGTAAAGTAATAGGCCTCAATCTCAATACAAGGAGATAAAAACATCATAACACATAAAGAAAATATTATACTGAATTTTGTTTTTGGGGAGATAGATTTATCATTTAAATGTTCATGTTTGTGTCCGCTTTTGAAATTAATTATTAAATATACAACACCGAGAACAATCAAGATAAGGCTTGCAAGTGTTTTTGTTAAGATTTCAAAGTTCTGAGAAAGTTTATAGCCAAATATACCTATAAAAATTCCTATTAGAATAGTACTTATAATATGGGCAACTCCAGCAATAAATGTGATAAAAAGAGTATAAACAGTGCCCCATTTTTCTGTCTTTCCTATTATAACCATAGGCATCCAGTGGTTAGGTATAACCGCATGTACAAGACTCAATGTGAAACTACCTGCAAAAAGTTGTATCATCTTATTAATTCCTCCTTTGTGTTTATATTCTTAAGATATTCTTCAGGATTTCCAAAAGTCAAAAGCTCTTTTTCAGGAATAAAATAAATTTTATCAGGATATTTATATTTAGTTAAATTAATAAAACCTTTTATTGAATTCTGATTCTTTAAATAATTTTCAAGTTCTGAAAGAAAAAAAGAATTTATAAAAAGAGGTAAGGGCTTTTCTTCTGATATTAAAATCATATATCGCGATTCTGAAATTGCTTCTACAAAATATTTTATAAACCCAACAGATAAATAAGGCATGTCACAGGGCATAAAAAAACCTGATTTTTCACCTGTTTTTTTGAAAAAGGAATAAATACCTGTAAGGGGTCCTTTATATTTTTCAATATCTTCTATTATTTGAGTGCGATAAATCGCACCGCTACACTTTAATTTTTTTCTCATAAAATCTTCATTGTCACATATAATATAAACCTTATCAAAAATTTTTTTTAATTTTTCTATGGCAATCTCAATCAAGGTTCTATTATTTAATCTGTAAAATCTCTTATCCTCTCCGAATCTTCTGGATTTTCCTCCTGCAAGTATACATCCTGAAATATGAACTAAAGGGAACTGAATCTTCTGTGAGTTCATTTCACTTCAGCCTGAAGAAGTTCTTCTCCTTCACGGTTCCTATCTCTTATTGCCACAATTTATAAAAGATAAAAGTATAATAAGAATCAAAAAAATATTTCATCTCAATCCTTTCTTATTTTTTGGTTTTAAAACCACTCATTTTTTCATTTCCTTTTCAAGCATCTTCCAGCCTTTCTCAGCAAGTCTTGAAGCTTCGCCCAGGGTTATAAAAGCTTCATCAGGGTCATGAAATCCATCGCTGTTTTCCGCTGTCCACCATTCCCATAAAAGATGAGCTTTTGAATGTAAAACTCTTGCAGAATCAACAATTTCCTTCTTTACCTCCATTTTATCCGCAAGTGAAATTGTATTCACAAGCCTTGAAAGATGAAACTCTGCATCCCTCATTTTTCCTCTTATGTATTCCTGAATTCCCTCTATTACATAAAGAGCCTCTTCTTTATTCCATTCCTTATGACAGTTAAGACATGTTTTTTCAACACCTATTATTTTCGGGCTCATAGGAGAATGAAACTTATCGGGCATATGACAGTCTATACAATCCACTCCTGCTTTTTCGTGTTTTGACTCCCACCATACTTCTGTCTCAGGATGTTGTGCTTTTATAATCTTTGCCTTTGTTATGCCGTGTTTAAAAGTATAAATTCCCAGAGTCTTTGTATAATATTCATAGGTATCAAATATATTCCTCCATGAAAAAACATTTGTTCTCGGGTCATCAAATTTTATCTTTTTATCAGTCTTTATATCAGTTACAGGATTACACTCATATTCCACATGACATTGGGCACATGTAAGCCAGTTTAAATCTTTATTCTTGTCCTTATCCCATACGAACATTTCCCTGTAGTTTTTCTTTGCCTTCGGGAAAGCAATAAGTTTGAGTTCTTTTTTTGCCTTTTCATTTTTATTCTCATCATAGGGATAGGGTCCCCTTTCCTTAAGAGCCTCTATAAGGGCATCCCTTATAACTCTCATTTTTGTAAGATGAGGGTCATGGCAGTGAGTGCAGTTAAGTGAAAATTTCACAATACCTTTTGCAATATCCTCTGCAGCAACATCATTTCCTGCTCTTACAAATCTACCGTAACCTGTCTTGTTTCCGCCCTTTGAAATTGTTTCCCATCCTACCGAATAATCGGTTGTTTTACAGTTAAGGCACACCCTGTTTCCTGCACCAAATACAAAGGGCTTTGCAAGTCTTGAATCTTTTTTATCCTCCCAGGGTGCCTTTTCCTTTTTTGTATCTATTATAAGAGGTGTTATATTTCCATCCCATCCTTCTGGAGGTATAAAGAATTTATAATCCTTTAACCTGAACCTTCCTTTATATCCTCTATCAACTATCACATGGTCAAGAAGCATAAAAATATGGGACCTGGGTTCAGAATGCTCAAAAACAAAGCCATACCTGTGTAATAGAAGGTCAAAAGCAGGAGCCCTTCCTTTGGGAGAAGCTTTTTCTATTTTGGGTATTGATTTCAAATTCACATGTTTATATTCCTCAAACTCTTTTTCATGACAGTTTCCGCAAAAAGAAGGTCCCTCTTTGAGGGGCTTTATATAAGGTCTCACTTTTGAAGGAGATTTAATATGAGAGGAAAGTTCTTTGTCATTTTTTCCATGACAATCACTGCAATCAAAATTTTTATGCTTGCCCTGATTGAGAAAATTCACCATATCAGAATGACATGTTCTGCATTTTTTCTTGAATTCTGACCCACGGACCTCAAAGGTCCATATTACTGATATTGCTATTAACCATATTATTTTATACTTCATAATGTACCTCCTTTTTATTTAACTCCCTTTTTATTTAAAAAAGGACCGTATTTCTTATCGGTAATACATATATGATTTGAAAGCCAGTCTTTGAGAAAAGTCAACAAATGAACACTTAATCCTATCTCTCTATTCTTATATCTCCTTATAAATTCTTTTACTTTCTCAGCATACTCCTCATGTTCCTTTCTATGCTCCTCATATTCAGGGAAATCATACTCTTTCATCAACCTCTCTTCAGAAACAAAATGAGTGTTTACATAATCAGATAATTTTTCAAGAATATCTCCCACTTTTTCTCTACCCTTTCCCTGTTTCATTGCATGCCATAATTCATCTATCATCTCTATAATTCTTTTATGCTGGGCATCCATAGCCCTTATACCAACACTGTATTCATCTTTCCACTCAAAAAACTTCATCTTTTTTAAAGATTAAATATTGTTTGAAAATAAAAATATTCTCCAGAATCCCCTGTTCCTGTTTCTTTCAGATAATTGCCGGGATAAAAATGAGAAAAACCGAGAAGGAATCTCAGATTTTTATTTAGTGAAAATTTTGAAATAAAATCAAGCTCAATACCAACGTCCTTTGAAACATCAGGGGTAGTTGAAACTCTTATAGGCTTCTGATTTGCTGCATAAAAGGCATCAAGGGGTTCATTGATGCTCAAAAAATGAACATCTGTCTGAATAAAAAGTTTTTCAAGGGGTTTAAAAGAAAACCTGAATTTTATATTCATTAAATTCTTTAAACTTGCTCTGTCCATATATCCATAGAACTTATGATTTGTGGGATAGAGATTGTCAAAGGTTTTTAAAGTGCTGTCATTCGGATTATCATCTCCTGAACCGTAATCAAATTCAATTTCAAAATAAGGAGAAAAGGGCAGGTTAAATTTATAGCCTAAAACCATTGCAAGAGCATAAGCTGAAATTGAATAGGGTTCTTTTCCACCGAACTGATAGGCAGATTCTAAAAGATAATTAAAATTACCCTTTTTACTTTTAATTCTCAATCCAAGCGTATTTTCTCCGAGAATCTCCCTGTAAAAGTAATAGGCATTTATTTCTGCAAAATCAAGATGATTTGAAATTGTATATAATCCGTAGAAATTATCCTCTTCATTCCATTTATTGAATTTTTTATTTTCGATTTTAACAACTCTTGCAAAGAACAAATCAATATTTAATTTTTCATTAAAAAAGCTTCCTTTTACAGCATCAAAGCTTCTTGCAATATTTGACCAGTTAAATCCACCGATCAATCTTTCGTCTCCATAGGATAATTCCTGTCTTCCTATTTTTAAAGAAAAGGGGGATTTCTTAAAAAAGATATAACCCTGTCTTAAATCAAATTCATCCTCAAAAGGAGCTCTTCTATTTTGTTCCTGAGATTCAAATTCAAAAAGACGGGAATCCTGAAACTGAATAAAAAATTTAAAGAAATCAGAAGGAGTATAATCGATATTTATTCTTGTTCGCAGAAGATGAAAGAGCAGCTTATCATCATTTTGAGAGTTGAAATCAAAGTTATCCCTTGCTTCAAATCTGTGTCTTACCTGCAGAGAGGAATTAAATCCTTCTCCTGTGAGGATTTCCATTGTTATTAACAGTACTATTGTTATTTTTAACTTATTCATTTTTTATATCGTATGTTTATCAGGATTTGAACCCCCACCTGTTAGGAATCCTAATTATAGATTATAATGATTTTTATTAATAAAAGTCAAGCAAAAATTATTTTCTAAACCATTTCTCTATTCTTTTGAGTTCATCCTCTGGTTCAGTAAAATAATTAGTTTTCCTGTTTTCAAAACATTCTTTAATTCTTTTCTCTGCCTCATAAATTAAATAACGGAGATTATTATCTATCTCATAAAAAGAAAAAGGGTCATCATCAAAATCATATATTTTTGAAATTCTTGAGAACAGTTTTATTGCAGCTTTCTTAGCCATAAAATTCCTTGACTTTTTATAACTTACAGCCAGCCTTTTCCACTCCATTCTTTCTTCCTCTGAATTTACTGCTTTTAAAAGATAATCTCTTCTTAACCTCATAATCTCGAATTTATTGAATACAGGAACTCCTGTAAATAAAAGTTTTATATCATAATCCCTTCTAAAAAAATTATCATTTACATTTTTTCTTTCATAAAGAGTTTTATAAACAGCATTCTTATAAAAATGTTCCAGTCCCTGGTCACAGAGTTTTAAATTTTTATTCCTAACTTCCTTTTTAAAAAAATCAATAAGTTCAATTATATTCGACTTTCTTTCAAGATTATGTACAAGAATCAGGTCAACATCCTCATTTAAACTTGAATAAGCCCTGCAATGGCTCCCTCTCAGTAAAAGACCGGTAAATTTTTCTTTAAATTCCTTCTTAACATCTTCTGCAACAGCTTTTAAGCTTTTCAAAACAACTTTGATAACACTGTAATTAAAAATAAGAGGATAACGGTATCTCTTATGATACTCTATAAACTTTTCTACAAGTCTAAAATATTTTTCTTTTAAATCTTTCTGCATACTTTTAATAATAATTCTAAAAACAAACAAAAACAAGATTGAAAAATAAATTTAAAAACTGATAAAATTGATTAACAAAGGAGAAGAATATGGCAAAAATAATCATAATAATGGGTTCTGAATCAGATCTGGAGCATTCAAAAAAAATCGGAAAGGTATTTGAGGAATTCGGAATTGAATATAAAATGAGAATTGCATCAGCACACAAGACCCCTCTTAAGGTACTTGAAATAATCAAGGAATATGAAAAAGATGATGTGATTTTTATCACTGTAGCAGGAAGAAGTAATGCATTGAGCGGATTTGTGGATGCTAATACTGCAAAACCTGTTATAGCCTGTCCTCCCTACAGTGATAAATTCGGAGGAGCCGATATTTTTTCGAGTATAAGAATGCCTTCAGGTGTTGCACCAATGCTTGTTCTTGAACCTAAAAATGCTGCACTTGCTGCAATCAAAATTCTTGCCCTGAAGGATAAAACTCTTGAAGAAAAATTGAAAGAATATCAAAAAAAATTAAAGGATAAAGTTGAAGAAAGTGATAAAAAAGTGAGGTAAAAAATGGGAAGTGTAAAGGATTTGACCATTATAGAAAAACCCGAGGGAAACAGACCAGGAACAGGAAGGTTCAAATTCTCTGACAGATACTCGGTTTTTGACTGGGGAGAGATGCCTGATCATATAGAGGATAAAGGAAAGGCAATATGTCTTGTAACAGCCTATTTTTTTGAAAAACTTGAAGAAAAAGGATTCAAAACTCATTATATAGGACTTGTAGAAGAAGGTAAGGTCAAAAAATTAAATGAATTATCAGAGCCGACTGATACAATGGAAATTAAACTTCTGAGAGTCTTAAAACCAGAAATTAAAGATGGCAAATATGACTATTCAATTTTCAAAAAAGAAAGAAAGAATTTTTTAATTCCACTTGAAATTATTTACAGAAATTCCCTGCCCCCGGGTTCATCTGTTTTCAGGAGATTAAAGGAAGGAAGCATAATTCCCCAGGACTTGGGTCTTGAAGCAGAACCGGTTCCGGGTCAGATTCTTGAAAGCCCGATTCTTGATGTTTCAACAAAACTTGAAGAAACGGATAGATATATCAAATGGGATGAAGCAAAGGAAATTGCGGGTCTTTCTGATGAGGAGTTGAATGAAATTAAAGAAAAAACACTTTTCATAAACAATTTAATAACAGAAGAAACCAAAAAACTCGGACTTTTCAATGAAGACGGAAAGGTTGAGTATGGTTTTGATGAAAAGAGAAATATAATTCTTGTTGATGCACTGGGAACACTTGATGAATGCAGATTCACCTATGAAAAAATACCGGTGAGTAAAGAAATAGCAAGAATCTATTACAGAAAAACGGAATGGTATAGGGAAGTGGAAGAGGCAAAGAAAAAAGATAAAATGAAGTGGAAGGAATATGTAAAAAATTCACCTCCACCCCTACCCGGGGAGTTAAAAAAAGGAATAGAAAATATTTACAAAGCCTTTGCAAATGAAATAACAAAAAAGAAATGGTTTGATGTGCCTCCTTTAAGGGATACCCTGGAAAGTATAAAAAAATTTCTTTAAATTATTTTAATTGAATTCGGTTCTGAAGGGCACACCTTCCTGCAAATGGCACATCCATTACAGTTTCTTTCTACAATCACAGGCACAGAAGGATTTTTTCTTACATCTATAAAAACAGCATTGTATGGACATTTCACCATACATAGAAAACAGGGTTTCCCCTTAAAAGCCAGACAGGTCTCTTTATTAATCTTAGCCTTCCCTATTACCAATTTTCTTTTATCCTCTATTCTGAAGGGCTTTATAGCACCTGTTGGACACTGAGTGGAACAAAGATTACATTCAATTTCACAATAGCTCTCATCAGCATCAAAATAAGGAGAATAAAAATTCAAAATGCCCTTTTCAAAATAAAGAGGCTTTAAAACTCCGGTGGGACAAACCCTTATACATTCACCGCATCTTATACACTCTGTTATAAACTCTTTCTCCGGAACACTTCCTGGCGGTCTTAAAATTTTTGTTTTACTTTTAATATTTGTAAAAGGTAATAAAATAATAAATCTGAATTTTTTAAGACTCTCTCTTTTTTTCTCATCAAACTTTTCTATTTTTTTCTTTACATCAAAAGAATAACTTATTGATTTTACAGGACAGATTTTTTCACACTCTCCACAGAGTGAACATTCACCTGAATTATAGACTTTGGGATTCTCTGAAATTGCCCCCATTCTGCACTTTTTTATGCACAATTCACAATATGTACAGGTATCCTCCACTTTCTTTTTGAATACAGCAAATCGTGCTATTATAGAATAAAAACCTCCCAATGGACACAGATGAGTACAGTAAAATCTTCTTGCATATATCAGGAATATAATCTGGAATACAAGAACAAAAATGAAAAAATGAAATCTTATGGAAAAAGAAGAAAGAGGATTACTATTCAGGATAAAATCCCCATAAAACCAGTAGGAGAAAAGAATCGGGTCTCCTGCATAGGCAAAAGGTAAACCGAAAATTGCAAGCAAAACAGAAAAAAGGAGAACAATTTTTTTTATTCTCGGTAAACGGGAAACTTTTCTGTATCCGAAGACCGAGTTAAAGATATCTATTGTAATCCCGAGAGGGCAAATAAAAGAGCAGTAAAATCTTCCGAAAATAAAGGTTAAAACAATTATAATAATAGAGAGCAGAAAAAGAAAATGGAAGGTTCTTGTAGCAATCATTAAAGTAAGAGCAAGGAAGGGATTTGTATAGAAATAAAGGTTTTTCAAAATTGAAGGATAGGGAAGCAAAAATATGGATATAAAGAATAAAAACGAAATGCCTGCTATTATAACTCTCCAATTATAAACCGATAATTTAAATTTTTTTAACATATACTTTAATTCCTTCAACAGGGCATACTTCCTCACAATATCCACAATAGGTGCATAATTTTTTATCAATTTTTAACTCAGGAAATACATTTTTTATAGCAAGAGTATGACACACGGTTATGCATCCGCCACAGGCAGTGCAGTTATCATTTACTTCTATATCAAAAATCCTCTTCAAACTTCTCCTTTTATTGAAAAGAACAAAATTTCTGATACCGGAGAAACTCAATATTCCTGTTATAAAAAAACCTGCTATTATCTTTACAAAATTCCTTCTATTTTTCATATTGCTCCTATAAGCCTCTCCTTTTTCAGAAATCCCTCAATAAGTTCAGGATAAATTTCTCTTATGTTATCCCTATATGCCTTAAGTAAGTTTTCGGAATATTCTTTTTCCATAAGAGCAGTATATGCAACCTCTGCTGCTTTCTTTCCTGAAAAAATTGCCTGATAAATCCCTTCTCCTGACACGGAATTCACAAATCTTGCTGCACCACCTGTAAGTAAAACATTATCAGCATAAGGTTTCTCAACAGGCTTTGAAACCGATATGCATCCCACAATTTCCTCCTGAATTTTTCCCTGTTTGAGCCATTCTATCTCTGAAACAAGAGTTTTGAACAATTTTTTTGCACTTTTCCCATCTGTACCCAGAACACCCAGACCTATGTTGGCTGAATTATAGGAATGGGGAAAAACCCAGAAATACCCCGGGTATAACCTTCTATCTCTTATAATGTAAATCCTGTTCGGATTCGGAACTTTTATGTTATCCACTATTCCTCCATAACACGAAGCAAAATCTTTCGGTCTCAGAAAAACATCAAAAGGAATCTTTCTTGAAAGATAGGCTTCCACACCTTCTGAAAGAATTAAAATTTTTGTTTTAATATAATATCTATTTCCCTTATTTAAAACCCCGATAATGACCTCTTTTCCCCTTCTTAAAAACTCATCAGCAACGGTCTGTGTAACAATCTTTCCTCCCTTCTTTTTTATCTCCTCTGCAAGAAAATTCTCAAACTCAAATCTATTTATCACCACATCAGTGGGAGGCAAATAATATTTCCTTCTAATAAACTTCTCAGAATTTTTAATATCCAGTATCTCAAAAATAAAAGACCTTGTAAGCTCTCCGCATTTAAGAGGTTTCCCTATTATCTTTTTTTTATCAATGATAAGAACTTTAATCCCTTTTCTTACAAGTTCAAGTCCTGCAGAAAGTCCTGCAGGACCCGCTCCTATAATAAGAACGTCCTTTTCTTCATCAATCTTCATTGTCTAAAAAATTTCTGCCTTCTCAATTTTTTTATATACTTAAGAATATTATCCCTTCTATACCACCTGCTTTTAAGAATATATTCTTCAGCTTCATCAAGAAGCTTTTTTGCCTCCTTTTTATTTTTATTCAAAACATAGTAGGATTCTGCTATATAAAGCCTGACAATCCCCTTATTGTAATTTGAGTTCTGTCTCTCAACATAATCCAGGAGTTTTAAATAAATTTCAAGTGCCTTTTCCCAGTATCCACTTCTTCTATATGCACTTCCCAGGGTAAAAAGTGTTCTTCTTGACTCACCAAATTCTTCATAAAACCTTTGCGCCCATTTAAGTGCACTATCTCTCAATTTTTCTCTCAAAAAAATTTCAATAAGAGCGTCATAAGAATTGGGCTTCATAAAAATACCATTCAAAACAGCAAACTTTATCTCCTCTATACCTTTCTTCTTTCTGTCTCCTCTTATAAATATTTTTCCTGTATATTTTTGAATGATACTTGCACCGTAATCATAAATTCCAAGGGCAAGATATGAGTCAGGATAATCTCTGAATTTTTTTATAATGTTATAAGCTTTAAATCCTTTGGAAAGAGCAGAAATATAATTCTCTCTTAATCCCTCAAACATTGCAGAATAGGCAAGTAAGACCCCTTTAAGAAATAAAATATCCTTTTTTTCCTCTTCTTTTTTTTCTCTGCTTAATCTTCTATCACACAAATAAATCCCTTTTTCAAGATTCTCAAAAAATTTATTTTCTGAGTCAGGTTCATAAAAATCCATAAAATATTCAAAACATCTTATGGTCCTTAAAGTATAAAAAAGAGGATGATTTTTATATTTTGAAAAATAATTTTTTTCAAGCTCTATAACTTCCCTGTAATTTTCTCTCCAGAGAAAATCAAGGTATTTTATAATATTTGCTTCTTCTGTTTTTAATAAACCTGATGTTAAAAATATTAATAAAATCAAATTTTAGGTAAAACTATTCCCTTCTGTTCCTGATATTTGCCTTTCCTATCTTTGTAAGATGTTTCACATATCTCATCACCTTCAATAAATATAACCTGCGCTATCCCTTCATTTGCATAAATTTTTGCTGGTAAAGGAGTTGTATTTGAAATTTCTATGGTTATAAAGCCTTCCCATTCGGGTTCAAGAGGTGTTATATTGATAACAATTCCACATCTTGCATACGTTGATTTTCCAATACATATACCAAGAACATTTCTTGGAATTCTGAAATACTCAACACTTCTACCAAGTGCAAAAGAATTGGGAGGAATTATACATTCCTTTCCTTTAAACTCCACAAATGACCTTGGGTCAAAATTTTTGGGGTCAACAACCGTTGAATAAACGTCGGTAAAAATCTTGAATTCATCTGCTATTCTTATATCATACCCGTATGATGAAACTCCAAAGGATATAACGCCCTTGGTAACAAGATTTTCAGAAAAGGGCTCTATCATTTTGTGTTTAAGAGCCATTTCTCTTATCCATTTATCATTTTTAATTCCCATTTTCATCTCCTTGAGTTACAAAAATAAAAAGGGGGAGGGCGCTCTTAAAAAGCAATAAATTCCCTCCCCCTTAATTTATAATCAGTAGCTTAAAAAGGAATAAAGTATACTTATTGAATAGAAGAGAACGCTTTGCTGTCCTGTAATAAAGTAGGGACCATTATAGAAAATATCAGGTGAGGCAGCACCATCTATTCTGAAGTTTCCTCTCTTGTATGCAAAACCAAGGGTAAGAGGAAGGAGATCCTGTGTTGAAATACTTGATTTTCCTGTTGGTGAGGAATAGTAGTCATCTGTATATGTAGCCCAGAGGTCTTTCCTTGCTGATAATCTTAAAACAAACCATCTACCGAGGTCAGCTTCAATTCCTCCAATGATACCGAGTGAGAGCTGACCTGTTTTACCTGCGTCTCCATAATCCCAGGAATGATTTGCAACTGAAAGGCCAAGAACAAGATTCAAAATATCGATGGGCTGTGTATTTACACCGAGATTGAGTCCAAACATTGAATGTTTGTTTGTGGATTCAACTGTCTGCCCTCCAGCTGTTGTTTCTGTTGAATTGTCGGATGTGAGGAAATGGAAACCAACAATGAATGAAGTGTATTCTGAAAGACCTTTCCAGAATCTTGCATCAAAGGAAATATCTGCCATTCCCTTGGCTTTTGTTGTATCAGCAGGAGCAGCATTTTTCACATCAAAAGAATGAAGGGCAAAATTAAACGCAACATCAATAAAATCTGTTTCTGAAAGATAAAAGGTTATACCAGGATTTAAAGAGATTATGCTTGAAGTTTCTGTATTTTTAAATCCGGCACCTGTTGTATCCTCATAGGTCTGATTGTACATTCCAAGACCAAAATTCAATCCAAAGGCAAGTCTTTCACCAAGATAATTTCCGTAGGAAAACATTACACCTTTTATTGTTCTGTAAGGATAGGTATAAACAGGTATATTCAGATATGTACCGAACACACCCAGAGAATGATTTTCTCCCAGTCCAAAATATCCTTTCAGATAAGCATTTCCTGTTGTAAGAGTATTTTCATCATAAGCTTCCAGAACAAGTAAACTTGGAAAGTTAGGCATCTGGGAAGGATAGGTAAGAGCAAGAGCATCATCTTTCAGAAAGTCTGCAACACCTCCGAATGTTGTTACTCTTGTTTCTGTTGCTGATAATACTCCTATCAGCAACACTGCTATTCCGATTAGTTTCTTCATATATACCTCCGTTTTGGAAATTTTTATGGCCCCGGGTGGACTCGAACCACCGACCTCACGCTTATCAGGCGTGCGCTCTAACCACCTGAGCTACGGGGCCAATTAAAACTTTATAAATTTATATACTTGCTTTTCAGTTTCTATATAATAAACTCCCTTTCTAAGAAATTTCAAATTAATTTTACCTTTCGTAGCAGAAACAGAACCTTTTAAAATCCTCCTACCTGAGATATCAAAAATCCTATATGAAACATTATTTTTAAGTCCATCTATTTTAAGAAAATCACCATAAACAAGAGAGGGGATACGAATTATATTTTTGTTCTGCCTTACAAACTCATTCACAGCAGTAACACTCATCAGATAGAGACCCCTTCCCAGTTCATAAACAAGCAAATTCCCATTTTCAAGCGCAAAAATACCAACCGGTTTATCAAGACCCTCAACCAGAACACTCATAACATTTCCATCAGGCATTGCTTTGTAATAAATCTCATATTTGGGATTTATTGTATCCTGGTACAGAGCATAAATATAATTATCATAAGAAGGTGAGGCATGAAGAATAACATAATCCGGAGAAGGTGATTTTATTGCAGTATCAATAACAGAATTTGTAAGGTCATAATACATTAAATGATTTGTGCTATCATCAGGGAAAAATACATATTCTGAACCTTTTATATAGTATATTTCGCTTGCATTAGGAAGCAAATCAAGGAAAGTAAAGGATAATCCCCCATCAAAGCTTGCATATAGCGAATCGCTTGGTTTAAGAATAAAAATTGTATCTCCTTCTCCATTCACATAATCAATATTTCCGGGAAATTTGATAACAGTTGTAAAGGATGAACCAGATGTGGTTGTCTTTATTATGCTGTCATTATCCCATAGATAGAAGGTATTCACATCACCCCCGGGTATCATATCATAGAAATAGGAAAGCGCATTATCCGAATTTCTTAACATAAAAGAATTACCTGCATCAGATGAATAAAATAAAATTCTGTAAAGAGAAGGGTCAAGAACCCTCATAATAGGAGTAATAAGATACAGATTATCAGGGGAATTATAAAAATTATCAATCATATTATTCCCGAGAAAAATAATATTTCCTTTAAAAGAAAGCTCTTCAAAACCCGTATTTAAAATATCAAAACTCCTGTGAACAACACCTCCCGCTGTAATAACAAAAGCTGTATCCTTTTTTGAACACGCCTGTGAAGGTCCCTGAAACAGGACTGCCTTTAATCTGTTCTTGTATCTTACCCACGTTTTTCCCTTATCAGTGGTATAGTAAATTCCATCATTTGAACCCACATAAAATGTATCGTAAAGGTTACCATTTTTGTAAATCGGTTCAAAGAAAAAAGGAATAAAATTTGTATCAACTATTGAATAATACCAGCCACCGAATACCTGATTATAAAAAACCTTGTAAATACCCTTATCTACAAAACCCGAAAATAAAAATGTGTCAGGATAAAGAGGTAATAAATCAAAACCGTATATCGGGTAAACAGGAAGAGGGAAGGAATAGTTTATCTGAATCGTATCCCAGGTTACTCCTGCATCCGATGTATATACAATACCCACATCAGTAATCATGAAGACATAATTTGGGTCTGAATGTAAAAATCTCAAACTTATAACATCCTGATAAGGTAGAGAATCCTTTGTAAAATTAAAACCACCATCAGATGAGTAAAGGAAGTATCCAAAACTATCAGCCAACGCATAGATTGAGATTATATTTGAATTAAATGGAAATATATCCATGGAATAATAATAATTGCCGGTCCCAAGAGAATCTTCTATATCAAAAATAAAACCAAAGGTCTGCCCACCATCGATGGATTTTAAAAGAGAATCTCCCACAATCATATAAACTGTATCATCTTTTGAATCAGCTCCTCCTATTCTTGCAGACAGTATAATTGTATCTACAGTAAAAAAGTTATCAGCAGTGAAGTAATATGAGGCAGAATCCCGCGCCAGAAGAAATCTATCATTTCCGGTCATAATTCCTTTTTTTCCAAAAGAAATAAAATCAATTCCATATGGAATTACAATCTCAAAAGTATCACCAGCAAAAACATCTTCGCATTTATGGTATTCAAAAAGGGAAGGAGCTATGACTTTTTTAACATTAAAGGAAGAAGATATAGGATAGGTTATTATTCCTCCTTCAGGCCCCAGATATGAAGAGGGAAAAACTTTGTTATTCTGATTAAAGCGTCCCTTTTCTTTTAAAACCTCATACCCTCTCCATTTAAGGGTCACCTGAGGATTTATCAGGTAAAGAAACAATGATATTACAAGCATTTTTAAATACCTTAATAAATAAAGGATTTGAACCTTTTTATTACCTGCTTTTATAATTTTAACTTAAAAAATGAAAATTTACAACACACTCACAAAAAGAATCGAGGAATTTAAACCCCTTGAGGAGGGGAAAGTAAAGATTTATTTCTGCGGGATGACAGTCCAGGATTCTCCGCATTTAGGTCATTTAAGAGCCTTTCTTGCCGCTGATATTCTTGTGAGATATTTTGAATATAAAGGATATAAGGTAAAATTTGTTCTTAATATAACTGACATTGATGATAAAATAATACAGAAGGCAATAAAGGAAGGAAAAGATTACAGGCAAATTTCAGAAAGATATGAAAGAGAATTTTTTGAGGTAACAGAGAGAATGAATCTGAGAAAGGCGGATATTTATCCCCGGGCAACCCAGCATATATCAGAAATTTCAGAAATAGTTAAAAAACTCATTAAAAAAGGTCTTGCCTATGAGTCAGAAGGAAATATATGGTATGATGTATCCGAATTTGACGATTATGGAAAATTATCAGGAAAATCCCTGGAAGAACTCGAAGAAGGAGCAAGGGTTGAACCAGATCCCACAAAAAAAGACCCGATGGACTTTTCCTTATGGAAAAAGAGAAAGAAAGGAGAACCCTATTTCCATTCACCCTTTGGAGAAGGAAGACCTGGCTGGCACATTGAATGTTCTGCAATGAGTATGAAACATCTCGGAGAAACAATTGATATTCATGGAGGAGGACAGGATTTAATTTTTCCCCATCATGAAAATGAAATAGCACAGAGTGAAGGAGCAACGGGGAAGGAATTTGCAAAATACTGGTTTCACACAGGTCTTTTAAGGATGAAAGGAGAAAAAATGAGTAAATCCACAGGACTTTTTTTCAGAGCAATGGATGCCCTTGAAAAATACTCTCCCAATACACTCAGATACTTTTTATTAAAAGCCCATTACAGATCTCCTCTTGAATATGATGAAAATTCCCTTGAAGAAGCAAAAAAATCCTGGGAAAGAATAAAGGAAGTCATTGAAAAAGGAGAAAATAAGGAAATTGAGGGGTTTTCAGATGAGGTAAAAATTTATATTAAAAAATTTGAAGAGTCAATGGAAGATGATTTGAATACTCCGAAGGTATTTGCAATTCTTCATGAACTCGCAAGATTGGGGAACAAATTTTATGAAGAAAACAACGAGAAGTTTTATGAGGTAAAAAATGCAATCCTTCTTATAACCAGCGTGCTTGGTTTCGCACCTGAAAGTAAAAAATTTGACTCTGAGCTTGTAAAAAATCTGATAGAACTCATAATTGAAGTAAGACAGAAATTGAGGGAGGAAAAGAGATTTGATTTAAGTGATAAAATAAGAGATGCTCTTAAAAATTTCGGAATTGAGTTACTCGATACAAAAGAGGGAACAAGGTATAAAATCAGCTGAAGTATTCTACTTTTTATACGGAGGACTTGGAAATTCAATACTTGCATATCCTGCAATAAAAGTTCTCTCTGAAAACTTCAAAACAAAGATTTTTCTCTTCAATTCATTACAGAAGGAATTTCTTGAAATTTCGGGCATTAATGCTGAGGTAGAGTTTTCAGAAAATTTCTTAAAAGCTCTTCGGAAATTAAAAAATGAAAAGATATACGCATCAACTCACAATCTTTATGCTCCCTATAAAAAACATCCTTTCATTTATTTTTTTTTGAAATCAGAAATAAGAATAGGACTTAAAAACAAAAATTATCTCGGATTTTATAACAGGGTTGTTCCTTTTATAAAAAAGGAAAAAGAGGGAAATTTAAAGTTAATTGAACCTTTGAGTATAGAAAATCAGAAATGGACTCCCTCTGAAATCAAAAATGAGAAAGGATATGTGCTTCTATTTCCAGGAAGTTCAAAAAAATTTAAAAACTTTAAAAGATGGAAATATTTTGTAGAATTTGGAAAAAAAATAAAAAAAGATTTCAATGTTCTCTGTGTACTCGGACCTGAAGAAATAGATTTAAAAGAAGTCTTTGAAGATAACAAAATAGAAGTTTATGTATCAAAAAATCTGAAAAATCTTTTATCCCTTTTTGAAAAATCTATTTTTTATATAGGAAATGATACTGCGATTACACATCTTGCAAGCTGGTTTGGTTTAAAGGGAATTGTAATATACACCTCAACTGACCCTGAAAAGAATGAAACTCTTTATAAATCCATAAAAATCACACCTGATCTTTCCTGTTTCCCCTGTTATAAATTTTTCAAAACAAAATGTATAAATAAAGAAAAATTCAAATGTACATATCTGGTAAAACCTGAAGAAATTGAAAAGATATTTTATAAAATATCAGGATAAAAATGACCTTGAATAGGCAACAAGCAGGTCTCTTCTTGAAAGAATTCCAACAAGTTCACCGTTTTCTTTAATTACAGGTAATTCCTCAAGATTTGATTCTGCAAATTTTTGCAGAGCCACTTTCAAATCATCATCCTCATATAAAAACATCTCCTTATCCTTTATAACAAGGTCATGAGCAATAAGAACCTCTTCAAGATAATCACTTTCAAGCATTACCCTTCTGAGTTCCTCAAAAGGAATAATCCCAATAAAATTACCCCCATCATCCCTGACACATATTATATGGGTTTTTGATTTTGAAAATTCTTCAAGTATTTCATGCAGATGCGCTCTTAAATTAACAAAAACAGGCTTATGAGAGTGAATGAGGGCATCCTTTACTTTTATTCTTTCAAGCAGGGAAACAGCATATTCACCCAGATGGGCAGGTGATTCAAGACGATTCCTCACCTGTTTCTCATAAATACTTTCCCTTGCCGATGTTATATATGAAAACATTATAACAAAAAGAGCAGGAACAAGAAGACCATATCCTCCTGTCATCTCAAGAACCATTAAAAGAGCTGCAAGAGGAGTATTGCATGCAGCTGAGGCAAAACCTGCCATTCCGAGGATCACAAAAGGGAAAATAGAGGGAGCAAGGTTCGGAAAAAAGAGAGTAAGAATTTTTCCAATAATTGCGCCCAAAAAACCGCCTGTAACAAGGGTCGGAGCAAATACACCTCCTGAACCACCTGAAGCAACACTTAGAGAGGTGGCTATTATTTTTAAAACAGGCAAAAGAAGAAGCAGTAAAAAGGGAAAATTATCGCTTATCAAAATCTGCAACCAGCCATAACTCATTCCAAGTATATGAGGAATAAAAATACCAATAATTCCAACTGCAAGACCTCCTATTGCGGGTTTCAAATAAAAAGGAATCTTTAAATCCTTGAAAAAATCCCTTGTTTTATAAAAAATGTTTACATAAAGGGGAGCAATAAAACCGAGAAAAATTCCGAGAAAAGCAAAAGGCAAAAGTAAAAAGGGATTATTAAAGGTATAGGGCGGAACAGAAAAAATGGGTTTAAAAGAATGGGTCAAACCGAACACCGAATAACCTATTATTGCACCCATTATAGAGGCAATAATTGCTTCAAACTCCATATCCATTTCCCTGTATAAGACTTCTGTTGCAAAAAGTGCGCCTCCAAAAGGAGCCCTGAATATACTCCCTATCCCTGCTCCCACTCCTGTTATAAGAAGAATCCTTCTGTATTTTACAGGTAATTTTAAAAGGTCTGAAATAAAACTACCAAACCCTGCTCCAATTTGAGCAATAGGACCTTCTCTACCCGCAGAACCTCCTGTTCCTATCACAAAAGAAGAGGCAATAAGCTTTATGATGGGAACCCTTTTTCTTATCACACCCCTTTTAAAATGATACGCTTCAATTGCACTGTCTGTTCCATGCCCCTCTGCTTCAGGAGCAAAGAAATAGGTCAAAAGACCCGATACCAGACCTCCTAAAGCAGTTATAAAGGGTAAAAAAATTATTCTTGATTTATTAAAGGAAAAAATTGCCTCACCTTCACCAGCTGGCTCAGGCAGTCTTATACCAAGGAGTTTAAGAAGAAAAAAATCCTTAACAATTTTGTAGAATAAATCAAAGGCAATGGCTCCCACCCCTGCAACAACTCCCACAAGCAGGGAAAGGAGCAGTATCTGTGTAAAACCCGTAAAACGATATTCTGTTTTTAGATAAGAAAGGAGTTTTTTCATTTTTGATTTTAAATTTTAAGTAAATTATAATAAACTATGCTATTTCTCTTAATAATATCAATTTATTCTTTAGATTTTTTAAGAGAGGTTCCGGACGGAAGAGGGGTTTCTCTTGCCTTTTCAGATATTTCACAGGACAATATCAACATGATTACAATGAATCCCTTTTTATTACCTGATTTTTCCAGTTTTGATTTTGGAACAACAGATTTTGCAGGTATTTCTGACTTCTATCTCATCGGATTTTCCTTACCCTTTAAAAATTTAAAAACAGGGGTACTATGGGTAAGAGCAAGGGTGAGCCATATACCCGAGTATCCGGGATTACCCGAAAATGATACAATTCCCAGAGCAAAAACAGGAGAATTTTCAAGTATTGAGGAAGCTTTCATTATACCCTTTAAATATAAAAACTTTCCCTTTGCAATACAGTTCAAAATAATAAACAAAAGATTAAAAGATTTGAAAGGAAAGGGAATTGGCTTTGACATCGGTGCAAAGAAAAGTTTCAATTTTAAAGATATAAAAATATTTACAGGTTTATCAATATTAAATCCCTTTGGGGCAAAAATTTCATGGAACTCAGGGAAAAAGGATGAGGAAGCAATGAAATTTATTTCGTTTCTCACATTAAAAAAAAGATTTTCCGGATTATTTGAACTTCTTTTTGCCTCAAAATTAGGGTATGATGTTGAAATTTTTCACTCAACAGGTTTTGAGATAAAAATAAAAAGGACTTTTTCCCTTCTCTTCGGATATGAAGCAGAACCCAGAATAGGAGCAGGTATAACATTCAGGAATTTTGAAATATATTACTCTTTAAGATTGCATGAACTTGGAAGAATACAAACTGTGAGTATTAAATTAAAATCATGATTTTCTTTTTATTTTTAATGTTTTCCTCTGATTCACTTTTTTATTCTCCCTATGTAAGGGGCAATTATTATCTCACGGATAACAAGAAAATAAGTGCCGCAGAAAAAAATGGATGGTCATTTATAGTTTTCACAGGTTATCCAACATACCTGAATTCTGACATATATTACATTTTCAGAACACCAACCACAACTTTTATAGATACACCCTATAAAATCTTTGAAGACCCACCTTCAAGCAGACCTCCCTATGATGGCTCACCTGTGCTTGTAATTGACTCTTCCTTTAATTTCACACTTCATATATTCTGGAACTCTGAAAGAAACATAGGGGGAGATCCTTTCTGGTGGCAGACCGATATATTTTATTCCTTTTCGGTTGGCTCATACATAAACTTCCCTGAAATTGAAAATGTATCAAAGGATACCAATGCATTCGATTTATTTCCGAGTGCTACATGTGATTTAAATAATAAAGTTTATGTGGTTTACTGGAAGATAAAAGGGAGCGAAGAAAGTATCTATATGGCAGAAAGGGATAATTTCGGTAACTGGACAAATAAAAGGGTAACAGATATCACAGAAATTGCTGAAAATCCATTAATCATAACACTTGAAAACAACAAAAAAATCATTTTTTATTATGAGGCAATGAGTAATAAATTATTTGGAAGAAAATACAGCAATAATACTTTTTCATCTCCACAGGAAATAGCAAAAGGATATGAGTATTCGGCTATATCTAAAAATAACAGGATTTACTTTACCTATATAAGAAATGACTCCCTTTTCTTAAAAGAACTTGATTATAGTTTTAATGAAATTAAAAATATATTACTTGATACCGGAGAAGGAAACTATATAGGTAATCCATCTTCGGTCTTTCTATATGATACACTTTTTATCTTCTATGAAAAAGGGAACAATACAAACTCACAGATATATATGTTAAAATATAAAAATTCTGTTATTTCAAATGAAGTTTTTGTCAACCATATCGGGAAAAACACAAATCCTGTTCCCTTAATAACCTCTGAAGGAGAATTCTTTGTTTTTTTCGAAAGCGATAGAAGAAAATATGAGGAAGAAACATTTGAATTCCAGCATATATATTACAGAAAGAAACTGTTCTATACAAAGAAAAACAGTAAATTAAATGTAAATATTTTCACATTTCCAACTAACAGTAAAAAGATAAGGATTTATAATATAACCGGAAGAAAAGTTAAAAATAACTTAAAGAAGGGAATATATTTTCTTATAAATAAAAAAGGGGAAAGACGAAAATGTATATTTCTTTACTAATTTTCCTGAAGGCAGGACTTTTTATAATCAATGATAATGTTAAAAACAGGATAAAGGTCTATAAAGAAGGGTACTTTGGACCATATAAAGTTGCAATAGGTGAGTTCTATGGAAATTTAAAAAAAGAAAATATCGAAATAAGAAATCACATAGATGATGATTTTTATACAAGAATTTTAAAAAAAATTTCCTTAAATCCCTCTGCTCTTAAAAATGCAGAAAAAATAAATATATCAAAAATCATGACAATCACCGATACACCCCTTAAATTACCCGAAAAGGTGATTCTTATTTACACAGAAAAGGAGGGGCTATATTCAATTCCGGGTTACATGCTAAAATCAGAAGGAGTAAATCTTGATACAATCAATACAGAATATATCACACTTCTGAGTAAAGAGGGAAGAATTCCTGTAATTTTAAAAGGTTTGAATGATGGAAGATTTGACCCGCAGGATGAAATTATATTCTATGCAAAAAGATTAAATGGGAACAACTCATATTACAACCTTTATAGTTTTGAAAATGTGTATATACTATTTTTTAACAGAGATTACAAAGTTGAATTACCCAAAGAAAACTCAGAACCCCAAAATGATACCCTTTATACAGAAAAAGCATATTTTAAATTACATTTTGAAGAGGAAAAGCTATTTCCTGACCTTGACCCTGCAAACTCTGATACAGAGGATATCTGGTTCTGGAAATATCTTGAACAATACAGAGAAGACACAACAATTTTAAAATTACCTGAAGCAGATGATTCTCTGAGTTATATACTGAGGTTGAACTTTGATACTGATGATGTCGGAACCTCGATTTACACACATATAATACATATAAAATGGGGGAATAATTTTATTGATAGTTTTTATTATGAATCAAGATTTCCTCAAACAATTGAAACTCAGATACCGGGTTATATATTAAATTCTGATTCTCTGTTAATTATAGAAGAAAAGTCTGAAGTGGGAAACTATTTAAACTGGATAGAAATTGAAGGAGAATTTATGTTAAATGCAAAGGGTCTGGACAATTTAAAATTTAAAATAGAAAATATTAACACTGATATTGAAATAAAGGGGTTTAAAAGTAGACCAGAGTATTTCATAAATATTAACAGAAAAAATTATGTTAATTTTGAAATCTTCAGTTATTATGAAAATGGGAAAACACTTTACGGTTTAAGAGCAAAAATTGAAGAGACACAGCCCTCAGAATATTTTATATGTACAAACGTTAATTTGCCTGATTCTTTAGAATTATACACAATTGAAAAGAAAATAAAAAAAGAAACAGGAGCCGAGGTTCTTATAATTTATCATCCAGAATTTAAAGCATACGCTGATTCTCTTGCACTCTTCCATTCTTCATCTGCAGGTGGAAATTACACGGTAAAGACCTTTTCAGTAAATGACATTTATGTCCAGTTCAATAACGGTGTTAAAAGCCCTTTCGCAATAAGAAAATTTTTAAAATATTTCTGGGTAAACAAAAATCCCAGATTCAATTATGTTATTTTAATAGGAGACGCAAGTAAAGACCCGAGAAATATTCTCGGTGACCCGATGAAGGACTATATTCCGATATTTTATTATCCTTCAACTTTTCAACAATTTGAATCAAATGCAATATTTACAGGTTTTTATTCCTCTGATTTTTATTATTCAAATATAATTGGTGATGACCCTTTTCCTGATGTTGTGGTATCAAGAATTCCTGTCCAGAACATCAATGAAATGAGAATTATTTTTAAAAAAATCAAAGATTATGCACAGAAAAAAGCGGGTATATGGAGAAGACACTTTATCTTAGCAACAGAAAGAAAAACAGGTGAAAACAGTGATGTTTATACACAGATAAATAATTTCTTAAAATCGCTTCTCAAAAAAGGAATGACTTATGTTGAACCTGATGAAAATGAAAATCCCGAAAATCTCATAAGATATCTTTCAGATGGATGTGTTATATTTAACTTCATAGGTCATGGAGGACATCACACACTATGGGCAAAGGGTGCTTTCAGACAGGAAGACCTGTGGGAGACGAAAAATTATGGGAAATATTACTTTTTCACAGCCCTTTCATGCTGGACAGGTGAATTTGGAATGTGGAATGCAAGGTCTTTCGGTGAAGAAGCGTTACTTCTACCTCAAAGAGGAGCAATTGCTACAATTTCACTTTCAGGAAGTGGAAAAGAACCCGGTAATGTAAATTTTGACATAAGTTCAGATTATACAAAATCAGTTTTTATAGGTTATCTTCGCGACTCAATAACAAAAATAGGAGACCTTGTTCTTTATTCAAGGTTTTATCTTCTTTCAAGACATTCAATTGAAGATCAGTTTACAAGAACGACCCTTAAAACCTCAAATCTTCTGGGAGACCCTCTTCTTGAGTTACCTTACTTAAATGAAGTTAAGTTAAAAACCGATAAAAATTTCGTCTTGCCATCTGACAGTATAAGAGCTTATGTTCAGATTCCACCAATATACTCAGGAACCTCTGTCTGGGAAATTATTTACAGAAATTTAAATGACAGAATAATAGCGAGAGACCTGTTCACAAAGGTTTTTGACAACGGAAACCTTGAAATAAAGTTCAAAATACCTGATACAGTGCAGAAGGCAAAAGCAGAAGTAAATCTCTATGCTTCGGGTGGAAATCCCTTAAAGGAAATAACAGCATCAACTGATTTCAGTGTATCACTTTTAAATATAGACACACTTTATTTTATACCTGATATTTTTTCTGAGGATACATTCCGTGTATTTGTAAAACTAAGTGCAAAGAATCCTATAAAAACCTGTGAGCTGTGGTATTCAATGGCAGACTCCCTTGACCCCGGAACAATGAAAAGAATAACAATGACAGAAATTGCAGGTGGTATTTTTAAATCAGATTCTGTTCTGCCTCCTTTTTATTATGATGTAAATCACAGATACTTTCACTATGCCTTTATTGCCTCTGATACCTTTTTCAATACCTATTATACAGATACTTTCTATATTCAGAATAAAACATACGCGGACATTACACTTAAGAAAGGACTCATAAATATTACCCCTGGGAATAATCTGCCTGAAATAAATTTTCCCTACACAAACTCAGGAGAAAGAGATGCAGATAGTTTTTATGTGTTTTACAGGATAGAGACAAAATCAGGAAGATTTCTGAAAAGTGATACCTTTTTTATAAATTCTCTCAAAACCCAGGAAACAAAAATACTCAAAATTCCTCTACCCTGCACAACCTATTACAGATATAAAATAATATTTGACCTCACAAATGCTGTAAGAGAACAGAGGGAAATTGAGAATAATGGGGATTCAGGTATAATATACAATCCTTATATATATGTTGACACTTCAGGATTTAAAGGTAAACTTGAGTTCAATTCAATAACATTTGAAACAGAGTTCAAACCTTCAAAAAATCTTTCAATTTATTATTTAAAAAGAAGAAAAAACTCAGAGATTAATGATTCAACCATTTCAATCATACCAATAAAAGAAGAAAAGAAAAATGACACCATCGGTAAATTTTATTTTGCAAATATCAATCAGACAAAAGATATAATCTTAAAAACTGAAAAAGACTCTCTGTGGCATAAAATTGATTATATCTATGATTCCACAAACAACAGAATGGAGTTTTTCCTGATAGAAACAGGTGAGATAGGATTTTACAATGTTCAGGACAATAAAGGACCTGAAATTGAAGTATTTTATAAGAATAGAAAAATTGAAGGTAACAAAATAAGAAGTTCTAAGTATATAGATTTAAAACTCGTTTTAAAAGATTCCTCAGGTATTGACCTTTTATTTAAAAAGCCAGAAATATCAATAAATAACACTTCCTATAATTATGAAAATTCAATTATCAAAAAGGAAAAAAGTGCAATTATAAATTTAAAACAGGGACCCTTTAAAGAAGGAATATACAGTTTAAAAATTACTGCTTATGATGCAATGGGAAATAAAACAGAGAAAAATTATGAACTTGAAGTATATGTGCCTTTTGATATAATATATTATGGTAATTATCCAAATCCTGCAAAAAAGGGGAAAACAGTAATTTTTTATGAATTAACAAAACCTGCAGATAAAATGGAAGTCAAGTTATTTACAATATCCGGCAGACTTATAAAGGTATTTAAAACAGATGACGAGGGATTACCTCTGAATTTAAAAGGAAAACACAAGATAACATGGAATTTAAGGGATGGGTATGGAAACGATGTTTCAAATGGAGTTTATTTTGTGCTTTTAAAAGCAGAAAGAAGGGGAGAAAAAAAGAAAAAAATAGGTAAAATCGCAGTTGGACAATGAATAATTTTAAAAAAATACTGGAAGAGGAAAAAGAACCTTTAAAAAAACTTGAACTCCTTGTAAAAATATTAAGGGAAAACTGTCCTTGGGATAAAAGACAGAACCTTTTCACATACAGAAGAGAACTTCTTGAAGAATGTTATGAGGTTATAAGTGCGATAAATTTCAAAGACAGAGATAAAATAAAAGAAGAGATGGGAGATTTGATTCTCACTGTATTTATGATGCTTGATGCAATTGAAAGGGAAGGGATAGATAAAAAGGATAATATAATAGAATATGTTGTAAAAAAGATGGTGGAAAAGCATCCACATGTTTTTGAAAACCAAAAACTTTCAGAAAAAGAATTTCTAAAGAAATGGGAAAAGGAAAAAAATAAGAAGGGATTTGAGGAGGAAGAAAAAGGATTTCCTGCCCTTTTAATGGCAGAAAAATTATCAAAAAGAGCAGGAAGAATGGGGTTTGACTGGGAAAATGCGGATGGAGTTATTGAAAAATTGAAGGAGGAAATTGAGGAATTAAGAAAAGCAATTAAAGAAAAAAGAAGAGAGGAGATTGAGGAAGAACTGGGAGATTTATTATTTGTCCTTGTAAACCTGGGGAGGCATTTGGGAATTTCAGCAGAGATTGCTTTAGATAAGGTGAATAAAAAATTTGTAAAAAGATTCAATGAGATGCTTTCAATTTCTGAAAAAGAAGGAAAGAATTTTTATGAATTAAATATAAAAGAAATGGATGAATTATGGGAAAAAGCAAAAATAACAATTAAAAACAAGGAGAAAAATCATGAATAAAAAATACGGAGTATATATAGATGTCCAAAATTTACAGGCAACCTTTGAAAAATTCAATCAGCATGTAAGATATGACAAATTCCTGGATTATTTGAGAAATAAATATGGAGAACCCTTCAAAGCTGTCTGTTTTGTTCCTTACAATCCTGAAGACCAGCATAGAAAGAGATTGATTGATGCCCTCGCTTTAATGGGTTACAGGGTTGTCACAAAACAGATAAAACACCTTCCCGATGGCTCGGTTAAAGCAAATATGGACCTTGAGATATGTCTTGAAGTTATAAAAGCATCAAACTATCTTGAAACAATAATCCTTGTAACAGGTGATGGGGACTTTGTTCCGCTTGTTGAGGAATTAAACAGGAAGGGTTGCAGGGTAATAACAATTGGACCCATGAAAGGAGCAACATCACTTGAACTCATAAGGGTCTCTGATGAATATCATAATCTGAATGAAATTGAAGAGGTTGTTGTACCAAGGGGTTCACACCTTGATGAATCCTTCAACATTGAGGAAAGGTCTGAGGATATATATTGAAAAAATACATAATCCTTCTGATATTTCTTTTCTCCTGTGTAAAGGAAGCAATAATATTCAAGGGAAATTTCAATACAATAATACTCTCAATCGGAAATCTTAAAAGAACAAAGGGTTTTATAAAAAACATTTTTGAAAAAGAACAATTCACACCCAGAGAGGAAAAAATTTTTGAAATATTTGAATTTGATTCTCTTAAAAAAAATGAAAGATTCTTATACAGATATTACATAATAGTTTCAACACCCACTTCAAAGAATTTCAAATTTTTCAAAAGTATATTCGGTGAGGTAAAAAACAGCGGAATTTATATAAAGGAAAGTCCCTTTCTGCTCGGTTCTTTTGTTATGGGAATATACGGAGGAAGGGAAGAAGAAATTTTGAGAATTATTTTTAAAAAAAAGGATACAATTTTTAAAATCTTTTACAATAAAATGCTCTCAAATCTCAGAGAAATCGCATATTTCCCTGGAATAAGAGAAGATCTTTCAAAAAAGGTGAAAGAAAAAACAGGAATAAAAATTAAAATACCCAAGGGCTATAATCTTTTTAAAGAAGGGGAAAACTACATTGTGTTTGTGAGACATTATCCTGATAGGTTTGTTTTTTTCTGGAAAATAGATAAAAAAATAAATCTTGTTCCTGAAGAAGTGGCAAAGCTAAGAAATAAATTTTCAAGAGAGATATATGCAGGGGATAGTGTTATCATGAAGTTTTTAAAATATGACTATAAAAAAATCAATGGAAATGTGGCTCTTTATTTAGCAGGTGTATGGGGAAATTATAATTTAAAAGTGGGAGGTGGTTTTGAATCCCTTGTGATAGAGAGAAATGGGAAAACATATTTCATTGATATAGGTGTTCATGAGCCGAGAAAATGGAAGATTAAATATCTTAAAATGATGGAATCCTGGGCATTTTCCCCTGAATTTGAAAATGAAAAGGATAATTGAATTTTTAGAAAATCCTTTAAATTATGAGGAAAACCCCGAAAAAATTGAAAAAAGGGAAACACACATATCAATTGTTTTTCTCACGGATAAATACGCCTACAAGATTAAAAAACCTGTAAATTTCGGATTTCTTGATTACACATCTCTTGAAAAGAGAAAATATTTCTGTGAAAAGGAAGTAGAACTTAACAGGAGAATGGCAGAAGGACTTTATGAAGGTATGATTTACATAGGAGAGGAAAAAGGGGAATTATTTTTTAACAAAGGAGAACCCGTTGAATATGTGGTCAAGATGAAGAGGATTCCTGATAATACCTTACTCTCCTTTATGGTTAAAGAAAACAGGGTTAAAAAGGAGGATTTATTTAAAGTTGGGGAATTTCTTGCAGACTTCCATTTAAAGGCAGAGACCAATGAAAGAATAAGTGAATTCGGAAAACCTGAAAAATTCAGGATAAATACTGATGAAAACTTTGAACAGACAGAGAATTTCCCTGAGGATGTTATAAACAAAAAGGATTTTGAATATTTAAAATCAAAAACCGATGAATTTTATAAAAAATATGATGAGTTAATGAGAAAAAGGGTGGAAGAGGGTAAGATAAAGGACTGTCACGGTGATATTCGTCTTGACCATGTAACATTTTTTGAAAATAAAATAAGAATAATTGACTGTATAGAATTCAATGAAAGGTTCAGATTCGGAGATATAATACTTGATGCTGTATTTTTGAAAATGGAACTTGATGAAATGGGAAAAAAGGAACTGGGTGATGAATTTATAAAAGGATGGATTTCGAAAACAGGAGAGAACTTTGATGAAATAAAACCACTTTATTATTTCTATCTTTCATACAGAGCTTATGTAAGGGCAAAAGTAACAGGTTTTCTATTGAATGACCCGCATATAGAAAACAAAGAAAAAATCAAAGAAAGGGCAAAAAAATTGTTTGAAATGGCAAAAGGTTATATGGAGAAAATCTTCACATAATATCAATCAAAAAAGGATTCTCCCTTTTTTCACTTTCAAGCGTTGTTTTGGGTCCGTGCCCCGGGTAGATTTCGTAATCATCCGAAAAATTTTTTATAACATATAAAAGGGATTCTTTCATTTTTTGCCAGGAACTTTCAGGAAAATCAGTTCTTCCTATACTGCCTGCAAATATTAAATCCCCGCAGAAAAGCTTTTTATCTATCTCATACATTAAATGTCCTGGAGTATGACCCGGAACATAATGAACTTTTATTTTCATATTCCCGATTTCAAGCTCCTCTCCTCCTTTCAGAAGATAATCGGGTTTCTTGAATTCTCCGGGGTCAAAACCAAGAAAATTTCTTGCAAATTCCCTTGCAGAATTATACAAATCCACATCTCCTTCAGGAACATAAACAGGAATATCTTTTTCAATTTCAGGGATTCCGAGCACATGGTCAAAATGGGAATGGGTTATTAAAACTGCTTTAAGATTTAATTTATTCTTTTCAAGAATTTCCCTTATTCTCTCAAAACCCCCTCCAGGGTCTATGCATATAGAGTTGCCCTTTTCATCAAATATAACATAGGTATTTACATAAAGGGGCGGATATACTGCTTTTTCTATTTTTATATTAATGTCTGAAATACCTTTCTTTTATAAAATAAAGGGAAATATTATTCTCCTCAGCAGCCTTTATCACCTCTTCATCCCTTATTGAACCGCCGGGGGTAACAATCGCGGTTATTCCCTCCTGTGCTGCTTTATCAATTGAGTCCCTGAAAGGGAAGAAAGCATCAGAGGCAAGAACAGCACCGATGGTTGAAAGTCCAAAGGACTTTGCCTTTGTAATTGCAATTTCAAGAGCTCTTATTCTTGAAGGTTGACCCGAACCTATTCCAAGGGTTCTTTTTGCCTTTACAATACATATTGCATTTGATTTCACATATTTAACAACCTTAAGAGCAAAATAAAGGTCTTCAAGCTCCCCCTCATTTGCCTCTTTTGTTGTTTTAAGTTCCCATTCAGAAGGAGAAAGGGTATTTTTCATTCTTTCCTGATAAAGAACCATTCCAAGACATGACCTGAATTCATAATCAGGAACAAAAAGTTCAGAGGAATTTATTATTCTGAGATTTTTCCTCTTTTTGAGAATATCAAGGGTTTCCTCTTCAAATCCGGGAGCTATAACAACCTCAAAAAAGTTTGCCACTATTCTTTCGGCTGTAACCTTATCAACAGGTTTGTTGAGCGCAACTATCCCTCCAAAGGCGGATTCAGGGTCTGAAAGAAAAGCTCTTTCAAATGCCTCATCAAGGGTTTCACCACTCGCAACCCCACAGGGTGAGGTATGTTTAACAATGACACATGTGGGTTCATCAAATTCACTCACACATAAAAAGGCTGATTCTATATCAAGCAAATTATTATATGAAAGCTTTTTACCGTGAAGCGGCTCAATAAACTTTTCTCCATAAACAGATGCCTTTTGCTGCGGATTTTCTCCGTATCTCAATTCAAATATATTTTTCCCTGAGAAAGTAAAATAAAGGGGCATTCCACCTGCTTTTCTTCTGTAAAACTCAGAAATAACAGCATCATAGTTTGTTACATATTCAAATGCCTTGGCAGCAAAATAGAATCTGTCATCAAATGTGAGCCCTTTCTCATATTTTTCAATAAAAACTTCATAATCTTCAGGGTCAACAATCGGAAGAGTTCTCATAATGTTCTTGCAGGCAGACCTTATAAGGGTTACACCTCCAATATCAATAAACTCAAAAATTCCGGGAATATCAAGCCCTTCCCTCAGCTTTTCATAAAAGGGATACAAATTACATATAACAACATCAAAAACATCACCCTCTTTTGCAAGCAATTTTTCAAGAATAAGAGGATGCATTGTCTTAATTCTTCCATCCGCAATCCCCTCTGTATCCACATTCAGGTCCTCAAGACCTTTAACCTTTATTCCTTTTTCCTCAAGATATTTTCTTGTTCCTTTTGTTGAATAAACCTCAAATCCCTTTTGAAGGAGATAATCTGTGATTACCTCCAGTTTTTCCTTATTAAAAACAGAAATTAATGCTTTTTTCATAGGTAAAATTATAAAATAAAGTATTATGAATTTGAAAAAAGAACTCCTAAAGTTTCTGAGAAAAAGAAAAATAAAAAAACACAGGATAAAAAAGTTGATGAAAGTATTGAAATTAAAGAAAGAAAAGAAGGAAAAGTTGCTCCGTGTTCTTGAGGAGCTTGAAAATGAAGGTATTATAAAGATACTGAATAAAAAATGGATTCTTTTCCTTGAAAATCAGGTCGTAGAAGGAAAACTCGAGGTAAAACCCTCGGGTTTTGGATTTTTGCTTATGGATAAGGGCAAGGACATATTCATTCCCAAAAGATTCCTAAAAGGAGCAATGGATGGAGATTATGTAAAGGTTCAGATTACAAAAATAAAGGAAAAGGGACCCGAAGGTAAGGTAATTGAAATAATTAAAAAAGGGGCAAGGAGATTTTCAGGAACTTTATGGAAAAAATATAGAGACACATATATTGAACCTGACCAGGAGGGATTACCTGCAAGGGTATATCCATTGAGTAATGTAAAAAACATTCCTTCCGGTAATAAAGTCGGATTTATTTTAATCAAAAGGGACAAGGCAAAAAAAATCAAAAATCTCGGCAATCCGGATGACCCACAAACTCCCTATAATCTGATAAAATTCATATATAACCTGCCGGACAACTATCCTGAGAAATTCCTTGATATAGAAAAATTAAGAAAAAGAATGAAGGAGGAAATGAAGAAAAGGAAAGATTTAAGGTCACTTTATACCTTTACAATTGACCCTGTAAATGCAAAGGATTTTGACGATGCAATAAGTGCATTTAAAACCGAAAAAGGTTACGAGCTTTATGTCCATATTGCTGATGTCTCCTTCTTTGCTCCTCTTGAATCAAAACTATTTAAAGAGGTTTTTAAAAGGGGAACAAGTTATTATCTTCTTGAAGAGGTAATACATATGCTGCCTAAGGAATTATCCGAAAATCTCTGTTCCCTGCAGCCCGGAAGAGTCAGACTTGCAAAAACTGTTCACATATCCCTTGATTTGAAAGGAAATGTAAGAAAATTCAGATTTTATAACAGCATAATAAAGTCAAACAAACGCCTCAACTATGAAGAAGCACAGGATATAATTGATAGAAAAATAAAAATAAAGGATAGAAATCTATACCAATCCCTCAAAATTGCAGAAGAAATATCAAGGATTTTAAAAGAAAGGAGAAGAAAAAGAGGTTCTCTTGATTTTGATTTTCCTGAACCCGAAATACTGTTTACAGAGGAGGGAAAGGTAAAACTTGTGCGCCTTGAAAGAGCGGTATTCACACATTCACTTATTGAGGAATGCATGATTCTTGCAAACAGAACTGTCGCAAAGTTTTTTGCCAAAAAAGAGTTACCTTTTATTTACAGGGTTCATGAAGAACCTGATATTAAAAAACTTGAAGAATTAAAAAAGACCCTATCAAGAATTTCGAGAAATCAAAAAGCAAAAAAAATACTTGAAAAGGATGAATTGACTCCTTTTGACCTTCTTGAAATAATTGACTCTGTAAAAGGAAAGGAGGAGGAATTTATTGTAATTAAAAGTATCTTAAGAGCAATGAAACAGGCAAGGTATTCTGTTGAAAACACAGGTCATTATGGTCTGGCTTTAATTTATTACACTCATTTCACATCACCCATAAGGCGTCTGACGGATTTAGCAATTCATAACCTTTTAAACTTTGTGATATATGAAAAATGGGGGAAATATCCTGATGAGGAAAGCTTAGCCGAAATTGCTGAAAGGGCATCAGAAACAGAGAGAATAGCACAGAAAGCTGAATGGGATATTGTGGATATGAAGATACTTGAGCATCTAAAGGATAAAATCGGAGAAAGAGGAAATGGTATTGTCACGAATATAACATCTAACGGTTTTTTTGTTTATGTTCCTGAATTTTATTTTGAGGGTTTTGTAAACAAAGACTCGCTGCCCTTTAAAGCAAAATTTGACCTTGAAGAAAAAAGGGTATATATGAAAAAAGGGGAAAAAATAGATATAGGAGAAAGAGTCATTGTTTATATAGATAATGTTGATATCTATTCAAAAAAGCTCTCTCTGGGATTTGAAAAAATCTTGAAAAAGTAGGGGAGAGAAATTATATATATAATAGAAAACCTCCTTTAAGGGTCCAAATCCCTGAAGGAGGCAGAATAAAAAAGGGGGGTAAAAAATGAAAGAAATTATCAAATGGGATCCTTTTAAAGAAATATCTTCACTCAGGGAAGAAATTGATAAACTTTTTGACTCCTTCTTCGGCAAGAGGAGCTTCCTGTTCAGTGAAACAGAGACCTTCATTCCTGCCTGTGATGTGGAGGAAACCGAAGATGCATTCATTGTGACTGCGGAACTTCCTGGAATGAAAAAGGATGATATAAAGGTAACTGTTGATGAAGACGGAATTACAATATCCGGTGAAAGAAAAAGAGAAAAAGAGGAAAAAGGAAAAACCTATCACAGGATAGAAAGGAGTTACGGAAAATTCCAGAGGTATATTCCTTTCCCCAAAGAGGTTCAGCCTGAAAAGGCAAAAGCAACCTATAAAGACGGAATCCTGAGGATTGAGGTTCCAAAGAGTGATAAAGTAAAACCCAAAGAAATAAAGATTGAGATAGAAGAGTAAATCGAACCTTTAAAAGGAATAACCCCCGGGTTAAATCCCGGGGGTTTTTTATTTTATTACTGTCCTTTAAAAAACTTATCGTGGAAAATAAAGGAATATTTCAGCCTTGTGTAAAGATAATTTGTATGCCCTGCTGGAAATTCATCAGGAGGAAACAGAACTCCCTCGGTTTCTCCTGAGAATATCTCGGTTTCATACTGGAGACCAAGATTCTGTAACATCTGCTCAAATGGGTCAACATGATAATTCAAACCATAATCATCCATATCACCACAATCTATATAAACTCTCAAACCCTGGGGAACTATATTTGCAGCACTATCTATGTAAATCTGAATAGGATCATGCTGTTTCCAGAGCTGCCATACAGAACTTATTGTATCTCCTGAATTGAGAAACGGCAATCTTATCCCAGCCCAGGTAACAGTGTCAAGCTGAACAAGTGGCCATTCATTTCTTGTTGTATCAAAATCAAAAATTGAGCCGACTTTTGGAGAAAAGGCAGCAGCCATTGCAACCATAAATGTGGTGAGAACTCTTTGTGGACCAAGATTCTGAAGGTCACCACTGTTTATTGCTCCATCATTCTCAGCAAGGACAAGCTCTATCATATCCGCAATACCATTTCCATTCTGGTCAGCAAGAAATGCATCAAAGACAAGAACACCTGAATGAGAAGCAGCAGAACCAAACATATCAGGATGCAAACCTGCAAGTTTAACAGCACCATACCCTCCCATTGAAAGTCCTGTGAGAGCTCTTTTGCTTTTATCCGGAACAGTATTATAATTATTGTCTATATAACTCACCACATCATTGACAATATAATTTTCCCAGGCCCCAAAAACAGGAGAGTTTGTATACCAGCTACCACCAAAAGCATTTTTTCCTGTAGGCATTACAATAATACAGGGTTCAATTACTCCTGTTGATATTAAATAATCTGCTATATCCTGAATCCTTATCAGCTCTGTCCAGAAAAGAGGGTCTCCTCCGAACCCGTGAAGAAGATAAATCACAGGATAACCGGTTGATCTGTTGGGGTCATAATCAGGAGGAAGATAAACAGCTGCTGTTTGAGAACCAATTGAGGGGTCTGAAGCAGGAATACTTATATACTCAAGAGTTCCTGTTTTGATTTCAGGACCTTCAAAATCTTTTCTCTTACATGAAAGGAAAATAAAACTGAAAGCAACAAAAATTAACAGATAATTTCTAAGTTTCATTTTCTACCTCCTTTTAAAATCTGAAATTGATTCCTATACCAAAGGCATGAACCACTGTTGAATACTCACCAGGGAAGTTATCAAATTCACCATCATTGTCCGCATCCTGAAGACCTGTAAAAGATTTTTTAGGAGAGTATACAAATTCATAATTCAGGTCAACAGAAAACTTTGTGAATCTGAATCCTGAACCCAGATTAAAACTGAATTTATCTCCTGCATCAGGAATCAGAGGGTCAAGAGTTTTTTCAGGTATGGGTGACTGGTCATAATAAAATCCTGTTCTTAAAACCATGAGTTCATTCAGGAAGTATTCTATTCCCAGACTTACTCTGAATGTATTTTCCCAGTCCAGAACAAGGGTATCATCGGAAAGTGGGTCCCCCTTGGGGTCATTACCGTTCAGATCAAGTGGAACCCTATCAAGAAGCTGCCACAGGGTGTAATCAAAATCAACCAAAAGACTCAATTTTTCAGAAGGAGAAAATTTAAATCCAAGACCAAGATTCATGGGAAGAGGAAAATCAGCATTTACATCTCCACTGCTTTCAAATTTATCACCCTGGAAAAACAGGGTATCGGCATCATTTGCAGGGTCTCCATCATTCTTTATGTGGTTCTTTATATAATCATTCTTTGGAGTGTAAAGAGCAAGATTTACGCTTCCCTTGAGTTTATTCTTGGTAAATCCCCTGAATGAAAAACCGACCGAGAGTTTTTCATTAAAAGAATAAAACAGACCAAAAGCACCACCAAAACCCCATCCAGAACCTTCCATTTTCTGATCCACAGGAAACTGGGCATATTCAACAGGTAATGTTGAATCCACGGTTGCAAGATGAACTGTCCTGAACATAATAGAAGAATAGGTGGGTCCAAAGGAAAGTCCTGTTCTTAATTTACCGAAAGATTTTGAAAATCCGATAAAGGTAGCTATAACTTTTAAATCACTTTCCCAGTCATATTGAGGATAATCATAATCACTTTCAAATCCCACAGGATAATCGTAAAGGTCATAGGAAGTACCGAGTCCAAAGGGAATAAATAAACCAAAAGCAATGTTAATATTTTTGAAAGAATAGGTAACTCCAAAACTCGGGACCGTGAATATTCTTGTTTTATTGTATACCTTTTCCCTCTGTGAATAAGGACCATCATAAGCAAGAAGTCCGGTATTCGGCGAAAGTTCCACCAAAGGGATAGCCTCTGACAGTGAGAGTTGAAAAACCTTTGAATAAGAAGAATCTATAAGAGCAGGATTCCAGTAAACAGAATAAAAACCAGCAGCAGAGGTTCGTACTGCACCTCCAAGCGAAAGTTCTCTTGTCCCAACACCGGAGAGTGCAAATCCTCCGGCGTGTAGAAACAGAGAAAAACTAACTATAAAAAGGAAATATTTAAAACCCTTCATAATAAGATTTTATTTAAAAAACATTTTTAAATTCAATAAACTTTATGGCACAACTATCTTGATTTGCCTGTTATTAATATCTTTTATAAAATATACACCTCTTTTTAGTTTTCCGATCTTTACCTTTTTCTCAGGATAAAGATTCAGAGCCATGAGCTTCCTACCCGATATATCAAATATTGAAATAGTTGTCATTTTTTTAGAAACAATATAAATTCCCTTTTCTGTATAAAAAATCTGAAAATTCCTTAATTTTATCTCCCTATCTCTGTATGATTCCCTAATCCCTATCCAGTGATAGTCGCCTTTAGGACAGGAAGGATGTATTGGGTCACTTGACATACTTCCTGAATAATATGCCTTTAACATAAAATCAGCATCCTGCCTTAATCCCCTTATCCATCCTCTACCCCAGTAAGAATCATAACCTCCGTTCATTCTCTGACCTATAACTACACCAAAGACAATACATATGGTATCTCCGTGATAGATTTTAAAAGGACCAGAACTTACCAAAATCTTGTAGTCCCATCCTGCTCCAAAATCTGGTGGTGGAACAAATCTATATGGAGCCGTAGCAGGATGTCTTCCTTTAAGATAAGCATAATAATCTGCATCTATACCAGGTTCAGACCCTAATTTCCAGACTTGAAAAGCAGCAGGACAAACCCATCTCACTGTATCTCCATAATTATCAATCCATATAGAATCAGAAGGAGATTTTGGAGCATAAATAAGTTTTACTCCTGCATACCCCTCACACACCCCATTTTCTCCGTCGTTATCATACATATATCCTATGTTTCGTGGAATTTCGTAAGTGTCCCCATGCACCGTAAACTCATCTGATTCATCTCCCCAAACAAGAAACTGATCCCAGACACCATCAGGGACACTCAAAAAAGAATCAGGTAAAAGGGTTATTGAATCATAAGGATAACCAAGAGAATCCCATTCACCAAAAGTCCAGCCATCAAAGGAATAAAGGTCATCAGTTGATGGGTCTGTTGGGTCAGCACCAGAAATATCAAAATCATATATAAATCCTACATACACACTGTCAAGAAAATCGGATTTTTCCTGTATATCACACTGTGAGGAATCATAGGATATATAAAGTTCATAGGCAATGAAGTCATTAAAAGGTTCATCAGTAAAAGAAAGAGAAATCACCTTTACTTTAACACCTAAATGTCTTCCTGCAGAATTTCTCGGATTTGACTTATAATCATCCCAGAAAGTAACCATTTCATGGTCTGCTCTCGCATTTATTTCATAAATTGTATCAGAAGGTTCCCATTCTCCATAATAAGGAGGATATTGTGAAGCTGTGCAAAAATACTCGCTTCCAATTTTTGTACCCACAACAAAATAACTTCCCCATATATAGTAATTATTAACATTTATTTTTCCAGGCCAGGAAAGTCCGTAATATCCCGAGCTGAATTCACCTCCAAAGGTCGCAAAATTTGCAAAATAATTCCAGCATTCTGAAACAGTATCAACTTTAATCTGATCCGGGATTTGAAATAAAAGAAAAAATATTAATACCTTCATTACTTATATTAATTATTTTAAAGGGACTGGGACCCTTATTCTTTTATATTATATTGATAAAACAGAAAATTGTCAATGCTAACTACACAACTCTATTTTCGATAATTTCAGGACCCCTTATTTCTTCATTATCCTTAATAACAGAATCCTTTATTATAACCATAGGGCCTATCTTTACATTTTCTCCTATCCTTGTTTTTCCCATCAGATAGACCATGGGATATATAATGGTATCACGTCCTATTTCCACATCAACCTCAATATATGTTGTATCTTTGTCCATTATTGTTACTCCTTTATCCATCCATTTCCTCAAGACTCTATCTCTCATTACCCTAAACACTTTCTCATAATCTTCCCTTGTATTTATTCCAAGCATTTCTTCGGGTTCTTTAAGAGGATAGGCATTTACCTTTTCTCCCCTTGCCACAAGTATCTCAATACAATCTGTAATGTAATATTCTCCCTTCATATTATCAGGTTTTATATCAAGTATCGCATCTTTCAGAACAGATGTTTTAAAGATATAAACACCTGCATTAACTTCTTTAACTTCCCTTTCTTTCGGAGTAGCATCTATTTCTTCGACTATCTTATAGGGGAAACCATCCTTTCTTATTATCCTGCCATATCCTGTAGGATTCTCAAGAATCGCAGTTAAAAAAGTGCAGGCATTTTTTTCCTCTCTGTGTTTTTCTATTAATAACTTAACTGAGTCAGATGTTATAAGAGGAGCATCACCTGGCAGAACAAGTATATCACTATCATCATCCTCAATATAATCAAAAACAGCTCTCACAGCATCACCTGTTCCCAAGGGAACCTTCTGTTCAACCAAAACGATGTCTTTTGGCAACTCATTAAGCAATTCTTTATGATTCTTACCAGAAACCACAAAAATCGGACTCAAATCAACATCTTTCAGAGTATCAATAATATGAAATAGAACAGGCTTACCGAGAATTTCATGTAATACCTTTGTTTTTGATGACTTAAATCTTGAACTTTTACCACCAGCAAGAATCACAGGGTATATCATTTTCTCCTCACAATATTGTTTTTATCATCAAAAAATAAAATTTTGGGTTTAAATGTTTTTATCCTGCCGGGTTCCATATAAACAAAGGCAAAAACAAGAAGTTTATCTCCCTTTATTCCCAGTCTTGCTGTTCCACCATTTAATACCACATCATTACCCTTTCCCTTTATTGCATAGGTTTCAAATCTTTCTCCATTTGATAGATTAACAACATAGACTGCCTCATATTCATTTATACCCGCTTCACTCAAAATACTCTCAGGTATTGTTATTGAACCCTCATAATTCAGATTTGTATCAGTAACAACCAGACCGTGAAGCTTTGCCTTTAATATTTTTAAATACATCAGAAGGGCTCCATTTCAAATTCCTCTCTTATACATTCTTTCAGATTATCAAGCATCTCACCCGGTATAACAAAAACAATGTGGTTCATTGCGGTAGAGGTAGCGACTATTTTAACTCTGTTTATTATAAACAAATTCAGCAATGAAGATACAATACCTTTCTCTTCCATCAGATTTCTGCCATAAAAAGATACCAGAGCCACATCATCAAATACCCGCAAGAATCCCCATTCTATACTTTCAAGTATTTCATTAAAAACCTCCTTTGCCTCCTCTTTCATATAAGGAGGAACAAGAACCGTTATTGTCGCCTTTCCCCTTGCAGATGGAGAAGTCAAAAGATAAGGGAGGGCTATACCTTTCTCACTTATTTTTTCAAAAACATCAAGTATAACACCTATTTTATCCGGCACATCAAGCAGTGTAAAGAGAACAAGCGGGTATTTTATACTTATTGATTCTATGTTTTTTTCAGCCATTCTTAAAACAGGGAAATAAGCTCATTTATTTCACTTTCTCCGTGATTTTCTGTTGCACCTGTCAGTAAATATTTATCACTTAACCCAAATTTTTTCAAAGGAATACCCGGCATTATACTTTTTTCTTTTACACACTTATACACAAAATCCTCAGCATTCTCTCTCAATTCAACAACAAATTCCCTGAAAATATCTCCTTCAAAAGGAAAACTATATCCCTTTTCTTTCAGAGCATTTCTGACTTTCACAGTGTTATTATGAGTTTTTAAAGCAACCTCTCTTAATCCATCCTTTCCCATATAAAGTATATAAACAAGTATACCAAGGGCACATAGCATCTGATTGGTACATATATTGCTTGTTGCCTTCTCTCTTCTTATATGCTGTTCTCTTGTCTGAAGAACCATTACATAACCCTCTTTACCCTCCACATCAACTGTCCTTCCTGCAATTCTCCCGGGCATCATTCTCACAAAATCCTTCTTTGCTGTAAATATTCCTGCATAGGGCCCTCCATAGGAAAGGGGGAGTCCTAGGGGCTGTCCTTCACAAACTGCTATATCAGCGTCATATTCACCAGGAGGGGCTATTAAAGAAATTGAAATAGGATCAAAAATAGAAATTAAAAGAATACTCTTTTCCTTTGTTATTTCTCTAAGTTTAAAAGGGTCTTCAAATATTCCAAAGAAATTCGGATGCTGAAAGGCAAAGGCAGATACATCTTCATTTATTTTCTGTCTTAAATCCTCCAGATCAACTGTTCCCTTCTTTTCATCATACCTCACATACTCTATCTCAAGAATATGTTTTGTATAGGTCTCACAGACCTTTTTATAAAAGGGATTTATATTATCTGCAATTAAAACTTTATTTTTTTTATTAATTCTCTTTGCCATTAAGACCGCTTCTGCAAATGCGGATGCACCATCATACATTGAGGAATTTGCTATATCCATTCCTGTTAACTCACATATTGCGGTCTGAAACTCATACATAGCTTGCAGAGTTCCTTGAGAAACTTCTGCCTGATAAGGAGTATAGGCTGTAAGAAAAGAAGGATTTTTCACAATAAATCTCACAACAGGTGGAACATAATGGTTATAGGCACCGGCTCCTCCAAAGATCTTAAGTATTTTATTCTCACCAGCAAGTTTTTTCACATATTTTTCAACATCCGCCTCTGAAAGAGCATAAGGGAGAGGAATTTCTTCTTTTAGTTTAATCTCATCAGGTATTACCCAGAGAAGCTCATCAATGTCCTTTATATTTAAAAATTTAAGTATCCTTTTACGTGCTTCTTCTATATTCGGGATAAAGGGCATCAAGCTTCCCCGATATGTTTTTTATAATCCTCGGCTGATAAAAGATTCTTGATTTCCTCAGGGTCTTTTATTCTTATTTTAAAAATCCAGCCATGCCCATAGGGGTCATTATTAATGATCCCGGGCTCATTCTCAAGCTCCTCATTAACCTCTATTACCTCTCCTGAGAGAGGAGAATAAAGGTCTGCAACAGTTTTAACTGCCTCTATTGTTCCACAGGGTTCATTCTGGGTAACTTCCTGTCCAACCGTAGGAGGTTCTACATAAACAATATCAGAAAGCTCACTCTGTGCAAAGTCAGTTATTCCCACGGTTGCAACTTCACCTTCAATTTTAACCCATTCATGTTCTTTTGTGTATTTTAAATCTTCGGGAATATGCATTTTTCCCTCCTGAAAATAATTAAAAAAGGGATTCGGACCCTAATTTTAAACTTTATAATATAGAATTATTGTTGCAAAAATCAAAAAAATTTGGCATAATAGAAATTAAATGAAAGTCCTGCTTGCTATATCCGGTGGCATTGATTCAAGCACTGCTCTTTATATTTTAAAGAGCAGGGGATTTGATATTGAAGCAATAACACTCTTTTTATGGGATAAAGATTCCCATAAAAGGTCCTGTTGCTCACTTGAAGCTGTGCAAAGGGCAAGAAAAATATGCTACAGATATGGAGTAAAACATTTTATAATTGACTCAAGAAAGGAATTTGAAGAAATAATTGTAAATGAAAATTTTGTTGATAAATATAAAGAAGGACTAACACCGAATCCCTGTGTTTTCTGTAACAGATTCTTTAAGTTCGGGATTCTTATAGAAGAAATGAGAAAAAGAAATTGCAATTCTCTCGCAACAGGACATTACGCAAGGATTTACAAAGAAAACGGGAATTACTTTATAAGAAAGGCAAAGGATAAAGAAAAAGACCAGAGTTACTTTCTTTCAATGATAAAAGGAGAGGTTATAAAATACCTTTTATTTCCTCTCGGAGATTTAACAAAAAAAGAAGTGGTTGAAATTGCTAAAAAAGAAAATTTATTTTTACCGGGATATGAAGAATCACAGGATTTATGCTTTATTAATACTGATGTGAATGATTTTTTAAGGGAAAGGATAGGCAAAAAATCAGGATACATCCTTTTTAGGAATAAAAAAGTTGCCAAACATAATGGTTTTTATAATTTTACAATAGGTCAAAGAAAAGGATTAAGTGTGGCACTCGGTGAAAAGGTTTATGTAAAAAAAATAGATCCTGAAAAGAATATTGTTCTTGTTGACAGAAGGGAAGAGGTTATGAAAACAAAAACTTATGCAGGTAGACTTAACCTTTTTGTTCCTATTAAAGGCGAAAAAATTTTAAAAGTTAAGATAAGAAACCTGCACAGGGAAAGCCCCGCAAGAGTGAAATTTTATGATGATTATGCAGAGATAGAATTCTTTGAACCACAATTTGCCCCAACACCAGGGCAGATTGCTGCCTTTTATGATGAGGAAATACTTCTTGGAGGAGGTGTAATTTATGACAATGGATAAAATAGCAATAATTGACTTTGGTTCCCAGTATACAATGCTGATTGCAAGAAGAATAAGAGAATTAAACGTATATTCCATAATACTTTCTCCTTATGACAGAAAATTAAAAAAAATACTTCAATCACATGATGTTAAAGGAATAATACTTTCCGGTGGTCCAAAAAGTGTTTACGATAAAGGTTCACCGAAAATTGACAAGGAAATTTTCAATTTATCAAAGCCGATTCTCGGTATATGTTACGGACAACAATTAATTGCTCATGTATTAGGAGGAAAAGTTTCAAAAAGTGAAAAAAGAGAATACGGATTTGCTGCTTTTAAAATCAAAAGAAAATCAAAACTCTTTGAGGGAGTTCCTTCAGAATTTCAGGTATGGATGAGTCATGGTGACTATGTGGATAAAATTCCCGATGGTTTTGTAATAACAGGTTATACCGAGAACACTCCCTTTGCGTCAATTGAAAATCATAAACTCAAAATATACGGTGTCCAGTTTCATCCAGAAGTTTATCACACAAAATACGGAAAAAAAATAATATCAAATTTTTTATTTAAAATTGTTAAGGCAAAAAAGGACTGGAAACTCAAGGATTTTATAAAGGAAAAAATCGAAGAAATAAGAGAAAGGGTTAAAAATGAACACGTCTTTCTTGCCCTTTCGGGAGGTGTTGATTCTTCTGTCCTTGCTTTCCTGCTTGAAAAGGCTATTCCGGAGAACTTCCATCCCATATTTGTTGACACAGGGCTTTTAAAAGAAGGAGAAAAGGAAAGAGTAAGGAGAATTTTCAAGGGGTTTAAAAATCTATTAATCATAGAAGCAGAAAAAGAGTTTTTAAACGCTTTAAGAGGTATAACCGACCCTGAGGAAAAGAGAAGAATCATAGGAAATATATTTTTCAGAGTTTTTGAAAGAGAGGCAAGGAGAATAAGTAGAAGTAAAAAAGAAAAGATTGGATTTTTAGCCCAAGGGACCCTTTACCCTGATTTAATAGAATCAAAAAGTTATAAAGGACCATCAAGCAAAATAAAAACCCATCATAATGTTGGTGGTGTCCCTGATAAACATCCCTTTATATTACTTGAACCCTTTAAAGAACTCTTTAAAGATGAGGTAAGAAAAATAGGTAAAAAACTCGGTGTTCCTGATGAGATAATAAAAAGACATCCATTCCCGGGTCCCGGGATGGCTGTAAGAATACTTGGAGAAATAACAGATAAAAAGTTAAAAATAATTAAAAAAGCAGATAAGATTGTTGAGGAGGAGATAAAAAAAGCAGGTTTTTATGATAGATTGTGGCAGGCTTTTCCTGTTCTTTTACCTGTTAAATCTGTGGGAGTGATGGGTGATGAAAGAACATATGAATATGTAATTGCAATAAGAGCTGTTGAAAGTGTTGATGGGATGACAGCTGACTGGGCAGAATTGCCCTATGATTTACTTGACAGAATTGCAAGAAGAATCATAGGTGAGATAAAGGGAGTTAACAGGGTTGTATATGACATAACTTCAAAACCACCGGGAACAATTGAATGGGAGTAATAGAAGGATTTTATAAAACATTGACTTTATTCACATATTCCTTTGCAAAAAAGAGATTAGAAAATTTCAATGTAAATGAAAAATCAATATGGTTTCATGCTGCTTCTCTTGGAGAGGTAACATCAATAAAACCAATTATTGATAAAATAATAGAAAGAAAAATTCCTTTTTTTATGACAACAATGACAGAGTCAGGAAAGAAAAGGGCGGAAAAGGAGTTTAAGGAAAATATTTATCTTTTTCCTTATGATAATCCTTTTTTAATTAAAAAATTGATAGAGAAGGCAAAACTTATAATTTTTGCCGAAAGTGAATTCTGGCCAAATACTTTGATTGAAATTAAGAGAAAAAAGAAAAAACTCATACTTGTCAATGGAAGAATCTCTGAGAAATCTTTTAAAAAATGGAAGGCATTCAGAGGAACTTTTTCCAATCTATTATCAGCCTTTGACAGATTTTTTGTTATTGGTGAAAAGGAGAAAAAATTTCTTAAATTTTTCGGTATAAATGAAGAGAAAATTTTAATTTCAGGTAATCTGAAATTTCTGAATTTAAATCAAATTATTGAACCTCTTTTTGAAAAACCTTTTAATATAACTATAACAATGGCAAGTTTAAGGTCAAAAGAATTTAAAGGAGGAGTCCATTTCATTGAAGATATTTTAAGAGAATTCAAAGATATCGGCTTTATAATAGCAGTAAGACATTTAAATACCCTCTTAATTCTTGAAAATTTCCTCAAGTCAAAAAATATTTCTTTTGAAAAATTTTCGGAAAACAGAGGTAAGATGAAAAGTGATTCAAGGATTTTAATTCTTGATACCCTCGGTGATTTGATAAAAGTATTCCCTTTAAGTGATGCTGTAATTGTGGGAGGAACTTTTGCACCCTATGGAGGTCATAATCTTCTTGAACCTGCGCAATTCGGAGTCCCTGTATTTTTCGGTCCTTTTACCGAAAATGTAAAAAGTATGGAAGAAATTCTTTTAAAAGAAAAGGGTGGAATAAAGGTAAAAAACTGGGAAGAACTTTACAATGTAATGAAGGAAAGACTTAAAGACGGAAGGCTAAAGATTGAGGGAAAAAATGCAAAAAAGGCAGCAATAAAAGCAAAAAAGATTGCAGAAAAGGGATTCAATGAGATAATAAAATATATTGAAAAAAATTTATGAGAAAAATTGTAATCGCAATTGATGGAACAGCAGGAAGCGGTAAAACAACTGTATGTTTAAAACTTGCATATCTATTAAATTATACCCCTGTGCTCACAGGTAAACTTTACAGAGGAATAGGAGCTTATATTAAAAGGCATAACTTAAAACCAGAAGAAATTAAAGAAAAGATAAAAGATTTAAAAATTGAATATAAATTTGAAGAGAATACACCAAAAATTTTTATCAATGGAGAAGATTTAACAGCAGAGCTCTCTGACCCTGAGGTTGAAAAAATAACCTCTAAAATTGCTGAATTCAAAGAAATAAGAAATTTTTTATATGACGTTCAGAGAAAATTTGTTGAGAAAAAAGGTGTTATCATGGAGGGAAGAGACATAGGAACCGTAATAGCTCCTGACGCTGATTTAAAAATTTATATGGATGCTGATATTAAAATAAGAGCCGAAAGAAGATTAAAAGATTTTAAAGAAAAAGGTAAAAATATAAGTTATGAGATGGTTTTAAAAGAACTTGAAAAAAGGGATAAAAGAGACAAGGAAAGAGCAAATGCTCCTTTAAAAAAGGCAAAGGATGCCTATTTTATTGATACTACAAATAAAACGATTGATGAAGTCATATATGAGATTTTAAAGCTTGCCTATGAAAAAATATACACTTCAAAGGATAAACTCAGATGGAGAATTGCCTATGTAATTGTATATCCGATTATAAAGGGGTTATTCGGTATGAAAATAGAAGGAAGGGAAAATGTTTTAAAAAGAGGACCATGCATTATAACACCGAACCATGTGACCTTCTGGGACCCACCTTTTGTGGGTTTTGCTGTAAAAAGGGAATGTTATTTTCTTGCAAAAATTGATTTATTTGTCACAAATCCATTATTTGCCTGGCTTATAAGAACCTTTAATGCAATTCCCATTAGAAGAGGAGCAGGAGCTATCAGTGCCTATGAAAAGGCTGAGGAACTTTTAAAGGAAGGAAGAGCTGTTATAATATTTCCTGAAGGAACAAGGAGTAAAACAGGAAAACTCTTACCTTTCAAAAAGGGAGCAGCATCTCTTGCATGTAAGGTCAGAGTTCCTGTATATCCAGCTTACATTGAGAATGTAAAAGAAGGACCTTTAAAATGGATAATAAGGAAAAAAAGATTGAGAATCAGGATAGATAAACCTCTTTTACCGTCTGATAATACAAAAGAGTATGTGGAAGAGTTTAACAAAAAGATTGAGGAAAGGGTTAAAAACTTAATGGCTACTTGAAATTTAAATAAAAATTGCTTAATAATAGAATTCACAAAAAGGCCCTCTCCTTGCATGGTTCAATCCCGATAAAAAGGGAGAGGGTAAGAAGGAGGTTTGTTTTTAATGGAAGCAAAAGGAGTAAACATAGAAAACCTTGAGGAGCTCATAAACAAAACATTTAAAACAATAAAAGAAGGTGATCTTATAAAAGGTAAGATACTGAAAATAGGAGAAAGGGAAGTCTATTTTGACCTGGGTGCAAAGGCAGAAGGTGTATGTCCAAAAGATGAATTCAAAAATCCTGAAGAACTGAAACCAGGGGATGAGATAACCCTGTATGTGGAAGACCCTGATGGTCCTGATGGATTTGTCATACTATCAAAACACAAGGCAGACTTTGAACTTGCCTGGGATAAGATAAGTGATGCCTATGAAAACAGTAAAACAATTACTGGTAAAGTACTGAGAAGGGTTAAAGGAGGTCTTATTGTTGATGTATTCGGAGTTGACGCTTTTATGCCCGGGTCACAGATAGACGTAAAACCTGTAAGAAATATGAATCTTCTGATAGGTAAAACAATTCATTTCAAGCTTGTAAAGGTGAATAAAGAAAGGAAGAATATTGTTGTCTCAAGAAGAGCATATATAGAAGAAGAACTTGATAAGAAGAGGAAAATTATTGAGGAAAAATTTGAAGAAGGACAGATTGTTGAGGGTGAAGCAAAGTATGTTTCAAATACAGGAGTTACAATTGACCTGGGTGAGGTTGAAGGATTCATACCTGTAAGTGAACTTTCAACAAGAAGGGTTAAGAATGCAAGAGAAATCATAAAAGTAGGAGAGAGAATAAAGTCAAAGGTTATCGATAAAGACCTGGAAAGATTAAGAGTTATACTTTCACTAAAAGATTTAATTCCTGAAAAATGGGAACAGATTGCAAACAAATATCCAATAGGAACAAGAATAAAGGGAGTTGTTAAAAAGATTCTGCCATATGGTGTTTTAATAGAAATTGAAAAGGATGTTGTTGGTTTCTGTCATATAAGCGAACTTACATGGAGAAAAATTAAAGACCCCAAGGAAGTGGTAAGAGAAGGTGAAACTGTTGAAGCCCTTGTTCTTGATGTGGATAAGGAAAAAATGAGAATAGCGCTGGGTGTAAAACAGACCCAGCCAGATCCATGGACATATGTGGAGGATAAATTCCCCAGGGGTTCTGTTGTAAAGGGAACTGTTATAGGATTCGATAATTTTGGAGCAATAATTGATCTTGGTGATGGAATAGAAGGTTATCTTCATACATCTGATATATCCTGGACAAGAAAATTCTCAAAACCTGAAGAAGCACTCAGAATAGGACAGAAATTGAGACTGAAGGTAATGAATGTTGATAAAAGGGCAAGATTAATTACACTCTCTCTAAAACATCTGAGACCTGATCCATGGAAAGAAATAATGAAAAAACTTACACCTGAGACAACTCTTAAAGCTCCGATACTCAGGGTTACAGAAAAAGGTGTTACAGTTGAGGTTGATAAAGGACTTGAAGGATTTGTTCCTGCCTCACATCTTGCCAAAAAGGGAAATGTTACAGAAAACTACAAGGAAGGTGAAGAAATCAATCTCAAGGTTTTAAAGGTGGAACCGCAGAGAAAAAGAATCCTGTTATCAGAAAGAGAGTATGAAAGAATTATGCAGAAAAAGGAGATTGCAAAATATACAGAAGGCGGTCCTGCAAGAATAAATCTGGGAGAACTGTTAAAAGCAGAGCTTGAAAAGATATCAAACATTGAAGAAGAAGAGGAAAAGAAGGAAGAGTAATTAAACTTTAATTAATTAGATAGATTTTTTCAGATAATTGAAAGAGTAAAATAATTATTCCTGTAAGGAAGGTAATATTGTTTCAAAGAAGTTCCTCTCAACCTTCAAATCAGGCAATTCTTTTATCCATATTCTGAACTGATAATCCCAGAATTTCCCTGTTTTTGACCATCTTATCTGTAAGGCAAAACAATGCAGGTCTCTATTAAGGGTTAAACTCTGGGATGTTATTTTATTTTGCTCACCTGAATATGTAAAGCTGTATCCCAGATTCCAGGATTTTGTTATATTTCCTGATATTCTTCCCTGGATTATCTGATCTTCCTTATCCATACTTTTTGAATAACTGTAAGTTCCGCTGATTCTCAAATCCTTCTCAGAAGGCAACATCAATCCTGTTAAAAAGATGGGCAGGTTAAAGGATAATCTGAATCCTGACTCTTCTATTATCCCTGTATAAGGATTATAAGTAGAACTTCCTGAGCCCGAGAATCCACCGGGCAGAGGTATTACTGCTTTCAAACTCAAATTTGAAAGTTTCTTTTCTTCTTTCAAAAAATCATAATTTCCTGAGATAGTAAATTTTAAAAGGGAATACTTTTTATCATCCTTTTTTGCAAAATAATCATTTGTTAAACTGAATTTTATTTTTGATGAAGGATTTCTTGCTCCTCCACCTTTAACATGGATTGCTTTAAATCCTGGAGAATAACTGTATCCAAAGGAAAGAGTTGCAAAATGATAAAATTTGTCAAAAAAAGGGGGTTTTATTACTGATCTTCCATAAAAGGTAATTGCAGAATTTGTATTTAAAGACATATTATGCAAAACAGGATATTTATTTCCGAGTGTGTCCTCGGGATAGATTTTATGAGAAAGGGAAAGGGATGTATTTATATTAAAAATATCAAATAAATTGTTTTGAATAAGTCCCTTTTCACTTAAAAGTAAATATTTTTCTTCTATTACCGAAATGGTATCTTTTATTATGTGTCTTAAAAAACTTCCTCCTCCTGAGACTCTTAGGGGTCCTATTTCTTTTCCGAATAATCTGAAAGCAATATCAGGTAATCTGATTTCCTTTCTCTTGTTAATATAATCATCTCTGTAATCAAGATTTAAATTAAAGGATGCAATTTTAAAGCCCTTTGAGAGTGTTAGATAGGAATGTGCTTCACTTTTAAGTCTTTCGGGTCTGTATTCAGAATAATCTGTTGCATATGTTTGGTCGGATATAAAATCTGCCTTTGCTTGAAGCTTAAAGCCATGGGGCAAATTATGGGAGTGAATACCGTTTATACTCCATCTTTCCCTTTTAGGATTAATTTCCCTTGTAAATGTTCCGCTTATATTCCCCTCCAGGATTCTAAAAATCCTGTAAACATAGTTACTTAAAATCGTTATTCCTTTCCTCTCATAAAGGTCAACACCTATTGTGAAATCCATGTAAGGATTGATCGCCCAGTAATAGGTAAGGTTTTTAATATATAAACCGAGCTTTGAATTTCTTCCCGGTTTCGGAGCAAGGAATCCCGACTTTCTCTGTCTGGTAGCAGGAAAGATCCAGAAAGGCAAAGCAAGGACAGGGAAATCTCTTATATAAAGAACAACAGGTTCAGCAATTATATCCTTTTTAGGTACTACCTTAACTTTCTTTGAAAGGAAATAATAATGAGGTTCATCTAAATCACATGTTGTGTAATGTCCCTCAAATGCTTTCAATGTAGTTTTATTAACCCTATAAATTTCTCCTGCCCATAAAAAACCTTTTTCTATTTTTGTCCTGCCTTCTATCACCTTGCCTTTCTGTGTATCAAGATTATAAACAATTCTCTTTCCCTTTAAAGAATCTTTCCCTGACTTAAGTTTAGCATTTCCGAAAGCATACAAAAGATTTTTTTCATGATAAAACAATACGGTGTCAGAAAACAGGGTTATATTCTCATATTCAATTTTTACATTTTTAAAAAGATACAAAACCTTTTTATCTGCATTATAAAAAAGGGAATCCGCCTGAAATTTTATCGGTTTCGTTAAGACTAAAAAAAATATTAATCCCAAAGAATAGAGAGAATTTTTATTAGTTTCTTTTTTAACTCCCTTCTATCAATAACCTCATCAATCATTCCGTGTTCAAGTTGAAATTCAGCCCTCTGGAATCCTTCAGGCAATTTCTGTCTTATTGTCTGTTCAATGACCCTGGGTCCTGCAAATCCGAGGAGTGCTCCTTTTTCTGCAAGAGAAATATCGCCGAGTGCTGCGAAAGAGGCCATGACACCACCCATTGTAGGATCACAAAGAACCGTTATATAAGGTAACTTATTCTCTTCAAGAAGTTTCACTCCTATATTTGTCTTAACAAGTTGCATCAAAGACAAAATACCCTCTTGCATTCTTGCTCCTCCACCGGATGATGTTATTGCAATCAAAGGCAATTTTTCTTTAACTGCATATTCACATATTCTGTAAAACTTCTCACCATAAGCAGAACCCATACTTCCACCCATAAAGGAAAAATCCGAAATAAAGGCAGCCACAGTAAATCTGTCTATTTTCCCTTTACCCGTTATACAGGCTTCGTTTAATTTGGATTTTTTCTTTGCCTTTTCCAATTTTTTCTTATAATCAGGGAACTCAAGTGGGTCAACTGATTCAATATTAGTAAAAAGTTCTTCAAAAGAATTTTCTTCAAATACAATTTCGATATATTTTTTTGCGGGTATTCTGAAATGGTAGGAACATTTTGGGCAGACCCAGAGATTTTTCTCAAGTTGTGCAATATGAAGTGTTTCTGAACATTTATCGCATTTTCTCCAGACATCTGCCTTTATTTCTTTTTTATCGGGTTTGAATGGTTTTCTGAAAAACATAAATCAATTATAAAGCATTGATTTTTTATTTTACATATATTGAACAACTTTACTTTAATTTATTATAATGAATGTGTGGAAAATATTATTATTAAAGCAAAAAAACAGATACCGAAGGTGGACGAAATAATAGAGAAGATATGGGAAGAATTAAATTTTGATTCAAATTATATAAAGAAAAACTTTGGAGAGGCACTTATCAAAGCAGATGAAGTAGGACTTAGAATTTTCCTGGAATATGAAGAAAAAGCTCTCAGAACATTAGCAGAAGAATGGTTAATGATACAGAGTAATGAGATTAGAAATAAATTAAAGGAAATATTAAAAACTGAAAATATTAGAAACTTTGTTAAGAAAACTGCTGGTATATTTTTGGAGTTTGCAAAATTAGTCCAAAAGTTAGAAAAGGATTTAGGAAGTATGAGAAAAGCAAGAGGAGGTAAAAATTTTGAGAAAATGGTTTACAAATTTTTGTCATTTATAGGAATAAGATGTGAAATTCCGAGAGGCAAAAAAGGAAAAATTTTAGGCAGAATAGATATTGTAATACCATCTACCAAGGTTGCAATTGAAACACCGGATAAGGCTATATTTATAACATGTAAAAGAACATTAAGAGAAAGATGGAAGCAAGAAATTTCTCAGGTAAGGTTAAACCAGCGAACATATCTAATAACCATAGATACTAAATTGCCTCTTTCTAAGGCATATGAAATAAATGAAAAAGGATTTATTGCATATGTAAGAGACGAACTTAAGGAACTGGATTACCTTAAAAATTTACCTTGGATTAGGAAATTAAAGGATTTACCTAAGGAATTAAAGATATGAAACAAAAGGAATTATTTGAAATAAAAGAATCTAAGATAAAGAAAGAAAGATTTATTTTTAAAAGAATAAGAGACGAAAATTTTGACTTTAGTGAAGTTCCTGCATCTACAGGGGTTTACGGTATTCATCCTTATCCAGCAATGTTCCATTTCTTAGTGGTAAGAAAACTTTTGGAGTTATACTCAAAAAAGAAAGATATAGTATGGGATCCTTTTATGGGTTCGGGTGTAGTGGGTGTAGAATGCTTGATAAGTGGTAGAAATTTTATAGGGTATGATATAAATCCCTTAGCAGTATTAATTACAAAAGTAAGAGTAACCCCACTTAGTCAAAAACTCTTTCTGAGAGTTTTTTCAAAATTAGAAGAAGAATTTAAACAAATGAAACCAGAAAAAGTTGATTTTTTTAATATTAACTACTGGTTTAAAAAGGAAGTAATAGATGAACTCTCAAAATTAAGAAAAATTATTTATAATATCAAAGATGAAAATTTTAGAAATTTTTTTATTGTCTCCTTCTCCGAAACAGTAAGGAGAGTCGCAAATATTAAATATAGCGAATTTAAACTTTTAAGAAAAGAAAACGGTAATAAAAATGTGTTTAATGTATTTAGACAAATTGTTTTTCGAAATATTAATTTATTAACAAACTTTTATAAAGAAAACAAACCTCAGGAGATAAAAATTTTGGTTGAAAATAGAAATGTACTACATGAGGTCAATATAAAGGACGAAAGCATTGATTTGGTTATTACTTCTCCACCTTATGGAGATTCCAAAACTACTGTAGCTTATGGCCAATTCTCAAGGCTTCCTCTTCAATGGTTAGGAATTAAAGAAAAAGTAGATAAAGAGTCCTTAGGAAGTAAAAGGAGAGAAATAAAAGAAAATTTGCCTTCAGATGTTCTTTATGAATTTTTATATAAAATAAGGGAAAAAGACGAAAAAAGAGCAAGAGAAGTTTACTCTTTTTACTATGATTTATATAACGCAATATCCATCATATCAAAAAAGGTTAAAAAAGATAAGTATGTATGTTTTGTAGTAGGAAATAGAAGAGTAAAAGGAATTCAGCTTCCTACGGATAAAATTTGTGCCGACTTTTTTGAAAATTTTGGATTTAGGCATGAAAAAACTATAATAAGAGGGATATTTAATAAAAGAATGCCTTCTCTTACATCACCTACCAATATAAAAGGAAAAAAAGAAGAGACAATGAAATATGAATATATAGTTATTTTACAAAAAAAATAAAAATGAAAGAATTTACAATAAAAGCAGTTATCTTGGGAATAATTCTTTCAATAATTTTCGGAGCCGCAAATGCGTATCTCGGCTTGAAGGCAGGAATGACCGTTTCCGCATCAATCCCGGCTGCCGTTGTCTCTATGGCAATATTGAGGGGAATATTAAAAACAGGGACAATCCTTGAAAATAATATTGTTCAGACAATTGCATCAGCAGGAGAATCCTTAGCAGCAGGGGTTATATTCACGGTTCCTGCACTTATTTTACTCGGAATTAATCCTTCAATTTTTTATATATTTATTGTTTCACTCACAGGTGGACTTCTCGGTGTTATATTTATGATTCCTGTAAGAAAAAGATTTATTGAAGAAGAGGAAAAAGAACTTCCTTATCCCGAAGGAAGAGCCTGTGCCGAAGTTTTAAAAGCGGGTGATGAGGGAGGGGAAAAAGCAAAATCTGTGTTTGAAGGTTTGTTTACGGGTTTTGTTTACAGATTCTTGGCTATCGGTTTCAAACTGTTTCCTGATGTTTTTAATTTCAAATTCAAAAATAAATTTGACTTGGGATTTGAAAACTCTCCGGCTTTATTGGGGGTCGGGCTTATTCTCGGCAGAAGAATATCCTTCTTCTTACTTTCAGGAGGACTCTTAGGATGGTTTGTTTTAATTCCATTAATCGGGAATTTTGTTCCTGAAGCAAAAACTCTTGAGCCGATTCAGATATGGAGTAAATACATAAGATACATAGGAGCAGGGGCTGTTTTTGCAGGAGGATTCATCTCTTTTATGAGGGTAATAATTCCGATAATAAAAGAAAAGAAATTTATGTCCTTTAAACCAGGTGAAAAGGATTTACCCCTTTCTTTTGTCCTCATATCATTAATTATCATATATTTTTTTATAGCCCTTTTCCCTGCCTTTAATGAAAACTTCTTCACATCTTTTTTAATAATTATATTCTCCCTTATTTTTGTTGTGGTATCCTCAAGAATTGTGGGGCTTGTAGGTTCTTCTTCAAATCCTGTATCAGGAATGACAATCGCAACATTATTCACTGTAAGTATAATAATTTATTCACTCGGAGCAAGAGGTAAATCAGCAATCATAAGTGCATTAACCATAGGAGCCCTTGTGTGTATAGGTGCTGCAATTGCTGGTGATACATCACAGGATTTAAAAACAGGTTATCTTGTGGGAGGAACAGCGAGGTTACAACAGATAGGAGAGATTATAGGAGTGGTAGCGTCTGCTTTGTTTATAGGATTTACTTTATTTTTACTTCATAAGGCATATGTTATAGGAAGTGAAAAACTTTCAGCACCCCAGGCAACTTTAATGTCATTAATTGTAAAAGGTATCTTTGAAGGGAATTTACCCTATGTTTTAATTCTCACAGGTGTAATGATAGCAATTGTTCTTGAATTACTTTCCATATCATCCCTTCCTGTGGCAGTTGGTCTTTACCTCCCCCTTTCCCTTTCAACACCTATTGCAATAGGAGGAATTTTGTCTGATTTAATAAAGAAAAAAGAGAAAGGCATTCTGCTTGCCTCGGGTTTTGTTGCAGGTGATGCAATAAGTGGAATAGTTCTTGCACTTCTAATTCTCTCAGGAATATCTCTCTTCAGTTTCAACATCCATAATCCCTTTATAGGACTTTTTACCCTAATATTGCTTGGCTTTTACAGCTATACAAGAACCCGATGATTATTCCTAATACATAATAACCTTCTTAATCCACCTGTAATTATTTCTTTTTATGAGTATAAAATAAACTCCTTTTTTATATTTCTTATAAGGTATAAAACTTATAATCTCCAGAGCTTTGCTATTTAATTCAGATTTTATTCTTCCTGTGGGATCAATCAATTTTATTGAAACGGGCTCTTTATCATTTTGCAGAACCATTATTTTCAATCCCTGCTCTGTATAATTTATATTAAAAGAAAAACTTCTGGATAGAGAATTTCTTTCCTTAACACCTACATTAAGGTTGGTAACCTCAAGCTTACTGTAGAGATAAGGTTTTCTTGTTTGAGAAAAAGGCACATCCTGGACCCAATAAATATTAAAATCTGGGCGAGCAGAATTTCTCCCTATTATAAAGAAGGCAAAGGTATCTGTGGAATGTCTGATAGATATCTCTTCATCAAGAGCATAATTCTCTTTTGCAAAGGGAATAGCAAGTTCAAAATGTCTTTCATCTCCTACAAGAGAGAAAGCATAAGGAAAACTTACAGGATGAGATTGCCCACTCTGCCCATTTGAAAAATATGGAGTAAATGTAACTGTGAGTGATTGACCTGATTGTTGTAGTTTTAACTCACCCTCTGATGTATCCGATGAATCAGGAAATTGTCCATCAGCATTATCATCAAATCTCATCTTTATAATATAGTTACCTGTTTCTGTATCTTTTACGGTAATACCAAAATAAAGTATTGAATCGGAATTCTTTATATACCCAAAGGCTTCTTGTATATTTCTTAAACCCGCTTTTTTCAAATAATCTGAAATATCATAAACAAAAGCATCAGACCATTCAACCGAATCTATAATACCGTCTATAACAGGCTCTGAAGTTGTATAGGGTACATTGATAAACTTCAATAACTCATAAGAGAATAAATCAAGTTTAAGAGTATCATTTCTGAACATCTCCTCATTTGGAGAACTTATATATGCATAAACTTTATACATGCCATTAGAAAATTTAGCTGTAAAAGGCGAGAGGCTGAAGAAGTTCACTTCATTGGGATTCAAGGTAATATTATTTATTTGATCCACATAAACAGGTGAACCCATGGAATCAATTCTCAGATACAGGTCAAAATTATCAGTATAAAATCCTGCATTTGATAAATAAATCACAGGAGTAATAGAACTATCTTTTTCAATAACCACAGGAAAATTAGAACTATCAACTGAAATGTTATGTACAGGAACAACAGCCAGGTCTGCGTACATGGTATCCTGATAGTCTGAAATTCCGGTTACAGATACATAAGTGGTAGAAAAGGTATAATCTCTGGAATCCGGGATTGAGTAATCATTAAAAGACCTGCTATAAGTATTTCCAGGATAAGGGTCACCCTTGTCACCACTGTTTATATTTTTCTCAAGGTCCCACCTTCCATCAGCCTGCTCAAGAGCAACTTTATAGTGACCCGATCCAGTATGTCCTGGATACCATTCATTTCTGTTATTCTGCTGTGTTTCATCTATGTGGAAAATCAATAATCCAGAGGACGGCAAAGTAGCATCAAATCCTCTGGTCTTATCCCTGAATTCCACAAGGAAATACTGTGAGGAAGCATTACCATTTGTCCATAATCTATATGCAACAGGATAAAGTTCAACAGGAGGAAAAGGTGCATTATTTATAATTGAAGTCACATTAACAGGGTTTAAAAAGCCAAGTTTATACTTACACCATACATCAAAATGCACAGGGGTTCTTCCATTATTACCCCAAGAACCACCAGCCATTACAGACCAGTTTCCCAGTCCTTCTGAAGAATAATCAGTATCATATAAATCAGGTAAGCCAAGATTATGACCGAATTCATGGGCAAAAACACCCATTCTTCCATTTTCCGGTTCCATCGAATATCTGTAAACTGTAACACCATCAACATTCACACCACCTGGTATATACCAGGCATGAGACCATATATCATCAGGGTCTCCTGTTTCTTCTCCACCTGGACCCGCATGAATAATAAATATAACATCTACATAACCATCATTATCTCTGTCAAACTGAGAAAAATCAATATAGGGATCAGCTGCAAGAACAGCATCCCTGGCAAGTCCCTGAGCATTTCTGGGGTAACTACCAAACCCATACTGTCCATCTGTATAATAAGAATAGGAATTAGGCATCAATAACCAGTCTGAAATCCACCCATCAACAAAAAAATTACCGTAGGAATTCTCAAGATAATAATCTGTGAGTGAACCTGTGGGATAAGTATTTACAGAAAATAACATATCCTGGAAATGTGTAACAGGAGAATCAGCTGGATTATCAGAAAATTCAACAAGAATAACAGGAATATTCATCGTGTCATTTTGTTTTATCATCAATCTAACCCTGAACTTCTCAAGATTATTAAAATCAGGTTGGTCTACTCCTTTTTTCCTTGCATCTATCAGGATTTTACGAATCTCATTTTTTTCCTCCACACTCAACCTCTCAAGTAATTGAGGAGAAGGAGGCATCAAAAATAATAAGAATATATTTAAAATAAACATAATAAAACCTCCTGTTAATTTATTTTAAAGCATGAAAAATAAAAACACAATATACCTTGAATTTATTTCTTCTTCGGCACTATATCACTTGAATGGCCACCAAAAATTTTTGCTCTTGGGTCAATAAAAGACTTTGCTGCTCCTGCTGCTATTGCTGCCTGAGCAAAACCTGTTGCTAAGAGCTTTGTATTTCCGATTCCCTCAACACTCACAATATCACCGCATGCAAAAATACCAGGTATAGATGTTTCCATTCTTGAATTCACCTTTATATATCTTCCTTCCATTTCAAATCCCCAGTCTTCAATTTTTCCTATATTTGCCTTATAACCAAGGGCAAGTATAATCGCATCAACCTCAATTTCTTCCTCTTCCATTGTCTTATTTTGAAAAATAATAGCCTTTTTAACCCATTTATCTCCCTTTACTTCTTTAAGTTCATAATGAAGTTTAACTTCAACAGGTGATTTAAAAAGTTCCTTTACCGATGCCTCAGCTGCTCTGAATCCTTCCCTTCTGTGAATTAAAGTTACCTTTTTAGCATAAGGATAAATATGTAGGGCCCAGTCAACAGCAGAATCTCCTCCTCCCACTATTAAAACTTTTTTATCTTTGAACTCCTCAAATTTCTTTGCAAAATAATATATTCCTTTTCCTTCAAATTCTTTAACTCCCGGTCTATCAAGAGTATTTGGTGAAAAGGCACCTATACCTACAGCAATAATTACGGTTTTTGTATAATGCTTTTTTAGCTTATTTGTTTTAAGAATAAAAATATCGTTCTCTTTTTCAAATTCCTCGACTTTCTCTCCCAGAATAATTTCAGGATTAAATCTTTTAACCTGTTTAATCAAATTCTGGACAAGGTCTTTTGCTTTTATTTCAGGGAATCCGGGAACATCGTAAATGGGTTTTTCAGGGTAGAGCATCGTGAGTTGTCCTCCCAGTTCCTCAGTTGCTTCTATTATCTTTGTTTTCATTTCCCTTAATCCTGAATAAAAGGCAGCAAAAAGTCCAACAGGTCCTCCGCCTATAACAGTTACATCAAAAATTTCCTTTTCCATTTTTTAATCTCCTGTTTATTTTATGTAAAATCCCACAATAACGGGTGTATCTCTCAAAGTATATTTCCTTGCCTCAGAACTCCTCAAATCAAAAACAAGCTCTGAGAAATTAATTAGGTCATCTGTTTCATATACAACCACAAATTCATGGTCCTGAATTCCGAAAGAATATAAAAGAAGTTGCTTAATTTCGGGATATTTTCTTCCTATTTTTATATGTTCGTTCATCATCCCTTGCCTTGTATCTCTGCTCAAAAGATACCATTCAGCTGTTTTTACAAAAGGATAAACTATAAGATACTTTTTTCTTTCGGAAAACACATCTATTTCCTGGGGAGATTTTCCCTTTGTATATATTGAAGGCTTTGTGTATCCCCACAGAACCATTTTTGACTCTATTTTATCTCTGTAATTGTAAAATTTTTCAAAATAATAATTCATAAAATTATATACAGTGTCTGCATCTTCTATTCTCTTCACTGTCCACAGAATAAAATCATATTCACTTTGTGAAGGATAGACTCTGTAAAGAAATTTGCTATCTGAATCTTTAAGCGAAACAAAGAAATCTTTTATCGGTTTCTCATCACTTTTTAAAAAATTGAAATGGGATAAAATTTTATCACTCATTTTTCTTTTCTTCTATTATCTTTTCAATAACATTCAGTCCTCTCTCAAGTAACTTCATAAGTTTCTCTCCTTCTTTGGTTTTGAACTTAATGAGTGAATTCCGAGAAGTAATCTTATTTCAGCTTCGGGTTTTCCTGTTTCTATTTTTCCAATTTTAAATGCAGAGCCAAGTGCAACCCATAAATTTTCATTTCCATGACTTATAACAGGCCCAAAATAATGGCCTTTTTCAGACCCTTTAAATTCTATTCCCAATCTTAAAATTTCACTTAATTCATAACTCATTCCGGCAAAGTATTCCCATTCGAATTTCTTTTCTTCTTCTATTTCATATTCAAGAGTAGGATTTAATGCAAAATTAAATTTTCCTATGTCCTTTGCCAGCACAATTTTACCTTCTATAACATGTTTATGGAAATCAGGAACTCCTTTATATTCAAGATAAATTAAAGGGTCAACAAAATATTTCCCCTTTTCTCCGAATCTGTGTCTTGCTCTTATTTTAAATCCCTTATATTGAAAAGGAAGCCCCGGTGATTGCTCGAAAACCTGATAGATTCCAATATCAAAATAATCATTCATTCCCACTTCAAGTTCAAGTTGAAGTTCAGTATTGACATTGTTTTTAAGAGAGTCGAGCTCTGGCATTTTAAATGTAAGGTAATTTTCAATTTCTCCGTTTCCCATTTCCATTGTTGCATATTGATATGTCCATACATAATATCTCCTATCCGAATATAAAATTGAGAAAATCGTTAATAAATTCAAAATAAATAGATACTTTAAAATTTTTTTCATTTCTCTTTCTTTTGGTTCAAAACCGGATTGAACGGTTTAAAATAAAATTGAAGTATTTTAAAATTTTAATAATTATAAAAAAATAACCCTTAAAAATCAAGTCAAGATTATAATGATTTTAGATTGTTGCTCCCTCGTATCTTTTTATCCCTTTTTTCCACATTAAAATAAATATAAAGAAAAATACTGTTAATAAAATAATTTGATAAATCAAATATTCTGCTTTGCCCTCTCCGAATAAAAATTTAACAGGATAATTTGAAAGAATTATTACAGGAATTATTGTTATAAAAAATGTTCTGAAAAGTCCCTTATAAATTTTTTCAGGATATTTTGAAAATTCATAGAGGTCATAAATTATGTAATAGAGGTTATAAACCTCAATTATCCAGAAGGTGAGGAGGGTAAGGTTGTAATGGAGAAAAAGATAAATAAAGAAGGAAATTATCAAAGAAATAATGTAAAGTAAAAAATTTGTTATACTCGGTAGAGTTTTTGTTAAGTAAAATCCGTAAATAAAAAGGGCAAAATATGAAGGGAGTCTGTAGAGGGTGTCAAATCTGGGTTCCCTTAAAGCAACAAGTATTTTGGGGTCAAGGGGTCTTATAAGATATTTCTCAAGGCGACCATATCTTACCAAGGTTGAAAGGGTAAATATACCAGAACCAAAGAAGGTCCTGTATAAATTTGCCATCAAATAAACAGTGCCTGTTAAAATATAAATCTTTCCCTTATCAAAACCTCCTATGGTTTCCACATAGGAATAAATTACTTCAAAAAATATAAATGTAAAGGCACTTATAAATATTCCTGTTAAAATTTCAAAAACAACATCTGTTCTGAAAGCCATATGTGCCTGAAATTTAAGGGAAAGGAATTTAAAAATTGTTTTTATAGAACGCATTCTTACACACTCCCGGGTGCGCTGTAATATTTTCTTCCGAAATAAAAAATTATCTGAGAAATCAGAAAGAAAAGGAATATCCAGAAGAAGAGAGTCATTAATTCACTGAAAATATGGATATTCTGAACTTTTCCTATAAAAATTGAAGCAGGGTAATAACTTATATATTTAAAGGGAAGTGATAAAAAGAATTTTTTAAAAGGCAGTAAATCCAGCGGAATTAAATTTCCTGCAAAGAAATAAATTATGTAATTGTAAAATCTTAAAAGACCGAAAGGTTTTTCTATCCAGAAGGCAAGAATATTAAAAATATATTCAATTATATAACCCATAATTCCTCCGAAAAAAGCAAATAAAAAGGAAAGGAAGAAGGGAGTAATTCCTTTAGGTAATATAACATAATTTTTGAAAATTAAAAACAGAAAAAGGGCACCTGAAATTGCAACTATCCACCATAAAATCACATACGCATAAGCCATAACCATTTGAAAAATAAGGTGATTTATGGGTTTTGTTATATAAAGGGAAAATCTACCATCTTTTATTGAATTCGCAATTTCCCACCAGGCATGGGGTTTTATTTCAAGAAAAAGATAGGAAATTATGTAATAGGTTATTATTTCACCCAGTTTATAATGACTTATTATTTCCTTTTGAGAATAGATTGATTTCCATAAAAAGAAATAGGCAACAGGTGGAACAATTATAATGCTTACAAGAAAAAAGGTATTCATTCTGTATTGAAATCCCTGCAAAAGCTGAACTTTACCGACCTCAAGATATTTCCTTATTACCCTCAAATACATCCCTTAAAACCTCCTCTAAATCAGGCTCCTCAATTGTTATATCAGAGATTTCAAATTTTTCAAATATTCTTTTTGTTATTTCGGAAACATCATTTTTATCAACAAGAACTTTATAAACACCGTCCTCTTCATGAAATTTAAGATTCAGTTCTTTAATTTTATTTTTATCCTCTTCATTTTTAAGTGAAAACTCTATTAATTTTTTCCCTGAGAATTTATCAATTGCACCTCGGGTATCTCCCTCATAAATTATTTCTCCCTTATTTATGATAATCAGTCTATCCGAAAGTTCCTCAACGTCTTTCATATAGTGACTTGTTAAAATACATGTCGCATTGTTCTTTTCAACATAATATTTTATAAATTTTCTTATATTTTTCTGTGATACAATATCAAGACCGAGTGTAGGTTCATCAAGGAATAAAATTTCAGGATTAAAAATCAAACTTGCTATGAGTTCAAGTCTCATCTTCTGACCTTTTGATAATTTCCTGACAGGAACATCAAGAATATCTCTAACATCGAGAATTTCTATCATTTCTTCAAAATTTCTTTTAAATATCTCATCATCAACTTCATAAAGTTCTTTTATAAAATAAAGGCCATCCCTTGCGGATATGTCCCATACAACGTCTTCAAGAAAACCTTCAAGGCCCATAACAAAGGTTATTTTCTTTAAAAATTCTTTTTTCCTTTCAAAGGGAAAATATCCTAAAACATTTACATTTCCTTCTGTCGGATATAAAACCCCTGAGAGAACCTTCATGCATGTTGTTTTACCTGCACCATTTGGTCCGACAAATCCCAGAATCTCTCCCTTTTCAACTTCAAAACTTATACCCTTTAATGCATGAACCTCTTCATATTTTCTTTTGAAAAATGCTTTTATACTTCCCTTTAATCCCTTTTCCTTTAAGGGTCTTCTGTATATCTTGTGAAGATTTTTGACTTTTATTATACTCATGGATTTTATTAGAATTTTTTCTCTTTGATAATCTTATCATTCTTATAAAGTGCTATTTTTTTCTCATCAAGATATACGTATGTTTCATCTGTAGGAAACTCACCTGTGTTTACATAAATTTTTCCTTCTCTTTCGATAAACATCGGTTTATGAAAATGCCCTAAAATACATATGTCTCCTCCTTTTTTAAAAAATTTTTCGGCTCTCGGAGGAATTTCTTCTTTAACCTCCTTCTTTTCAGAACTGTTTCTTGAAATTTTTGAAAATGTCTTTGCAAGTTTAATACCTATGTCAGGATGGAAAAGATAAAAAAGAAATTTTACGAATGAGGTTCTTATAAAAAAATTAAAGTATGTTCCCAATATATCTCTATTATAATAAAAATCCCCATGAGCGAAAAGTACTTTTTTATCTCCGATCTGAAATATTCTTTCTTTTTGGAAAATTCTCATATTGAAACCCTTTACAAACTCTCTAACAAAAAAATCGTGATTACCTGTAAAATACAGAAATTCAAATTTGTCCCTGTATTTATAGAGCTCTGAAACAAAGAGAAAATTTTCTTTTGGAATCACTGTTTTGTATTCAAACCAAAAATCAAATATATCACCAAGAAAAACAATTGTGCTCTTTGCGGGAATTCTATCAAGGATTTTAAAAAATTTTTCAAATACCTTTTTATCCCTTTCTTCAGAGAAACCGAGGTGGAAATCGGCAAATATGTAATATTGCACTTTAAATATTATATCCTCTATAATTGATTTTATGAAAATTCTTTTTCTTTTATTCTTCACGGTTCTGCAGGAAGATAATTTGATTTATACCTATAAGAACACCGAGGTCTACGCTTACTGGGACACCCTTAATTTTTATTTAAAAATTAAAGTGCCCGAACTTGAAAAATTTCTCTTTGCAACAGGGACAGGAGATACAGGAGAGTACTATTTCCCTGAACTAATAGAGAACAAAAAATTTCCATTAAGATTAAACCACTTTCTTAAAGTTGACTTTCTGTACAATACAAAAACCACAACAACAGAAAATATCTCTCTTAAAATTGATACTCTTGAAAAATCCTATCTTATAAATCTTGTAATTCCAGAAGAAATTTATGGAAACTCAGAATATATTTACTTCTGGTTTGGATTTGAGATTGAAAGTAAAGGCATTTTCTATGCTATTCCCGAGGAAAAGGAAAACTCATTTCCAGTGTTTGCAATACCTGTTGACCAGGATAGAGATGGAAAATGGGATAAAGGACTGAATTTAAAAGCATTAACAAGAATCAGATATTCAGAAGAAAATGAAGAAGATTTAAATTTAAAAAAGGTCAAAAAATTTTTCAATCCATCAAGAGAGAATCTTGAGATAGAACTTGAGGGAGGTTTTGAGTTAAACAATTTAAAAGCAGCAGTTTACAGCTTGACAGGCAAAAAAATTAAAGAGCTTGAGATTGAAAAGAATGAAAGTAGAATAAGAATTACCTGGGACGGTAGAGACGAGTCAGGCAAAATTCAGAAATCAGGTGTTTATTTAATCGTTGTCAGAACAGGAAGTGAAGTCTGGGCTCAGATTCCAGTTGTTCTCTTTAAATGAATGAAGAAAAAATAAAAAGGCTCTTGCCCCTTAAGTGGGCAAAAAATTTACATAATTTAAAAAACAAAAAAATTCTTATCATAGGTCTTGGAGCACTTGGTTCAAATATTGTTGATTTACTTATAAGAGCAGGAGTAGAAAATCTGATATTGATAGACAGAGATTTTGTAGAATCCACTGACCTTTTGACATCTCCCCTTTATGATTTATCCGATGCAAAAGTCAACAAACCCAAAGTAATTGCTGTAAAGGAAAAAATAAAAAAATTAAATAACAAAGTTAATCTGGATATTTATTTTGATAACTTTTCACCTGAATTTTCTAAAAATTTTAATTATGAAAAAATCGATTTAATCATTGATGCGGTTGACAATCTTGAAACAAGATTTCTAATAAATGAAATTTCCTACAAAGAAAGAATTCCCTGGATACACGGTGCATGTGTGGCAGAAAGAGGAGAAATTGCTTTTTTTAAACCATGGGAAGGAGCATGTTACAGATGCCTGTTTCAAGATATTCCAAAGAAAGGGCGTCTTGAAACCTGTGAAACTTCTGGTATAAATCCTGTAATTGCAAAAACAGTATCAGGGATTCAAGTTGATATTGCAATGAAATATCTTTTATCAGGCAGAGAATACATAAACAGAATGATATATATTGACTTTTCAGAAGATTACTCACTGAAAGTACTTGAAATAAAAAAAAGAGAAAACTGTCCCATCTGTGTAAAGGGTAACTTTGAATTCATGAAAAAGAAGGGAGAAAAAATTGTAACATTCTGTTCTGAAAAAAGTGTTATGTTATATCTCAATGAATTTGATATTAAAGGGATTGAGAAAAAATGGAAAAAATTTGAAAATTTTATATCAAATAAATATTTCATGGGTTTTAGAGATAAAAATATAGAGTTAAAACTTTACAGAGATGGAAAACTTTTTGTAAAAGCAGAAGAGAATCTTGATATTAAAAAAGTTAAAGCAATTATTTCCAGATACATAGGAGATTAAACATGGGAAGAATATTTGTAATGGGGCTGGATGGTGCAACCTGGAGGATTCTGGACAGGTTTATTGAAATGGGAGTCATGCCCACTTTGAAAAAATTAAAGAAGGAATCTGCATGGGGTATTTTAAAATCCACTGTTCCTCCTCTATCAGCTCCTGCCTGGTGCACCTTTTTAACAGGCTGCAATCCGGGTAAACATGGAATAATAGATTTTTATGGTTTTAATGAAAATTTTGAGCCCGAACCTCTGGGTTTTTATGATTTAGAGATATGGCCCTTCTTTAAAGAGATGGAAGATGTAGAAATAGGGATTGTGAATGTTCCCTTTACATATCCTCCTCCAGAAGTAAACGGATTCATAATATCCGGTTTTATGAGACCTGAAGGAGAAAAAAGCTACACCTATCCAGAGGATTTAAAGAACGAACTTGAAAAACTGGGTCCCTATTCTACAGACCCTTATGACAAATATGCATATCGTTCGAAAGATTTATTAAAACAGATTTTATCTTGGATTAACTTCAGAGAGAAAGTTAAAGAAAAACTTTTAAAAGATTTTTCACCACAAATTTACATCCAGGTATTTCAGGAAACAGATGTATTAGGTCATTTCTTTTATGATATTCTTGATAATAACTCCAAGAATTTTGAAGAAAAAGAATGGGACAGATATAAAGAACTGATTATTAAAATTTTCTCAGACCTGGATAGCACAATTAAAAAATGGATAAACGAATTAAAAGATGAAGACCTCTTAATTTTGATGTCTGACCATGGATTCAAACCTGTTTATCATATGTTCTCTATAATAAATTTTTTAAAAGAAAAAGATTTTATTCAGACGGCTGAGAAAAAAGAAAAACTCAAACTGGGAAAAAGATTTGTATCTTTTTTAAGTCGAAGGAATATTTTAAGAAAATATTTCTCAAAGCTTATGCCACATTTTGCAAGAGAAAGAGTAAAGAGAAAAGTGGATCAGCTTATAGGAGAAAGAATAAATTGGCAGGAGTCCGCTATATTTATACCTGCTTCTACAAGTTATGGAATATTTATTCAGAGAGAAGATAAAGAAAAGGTAAAGAAAAAATTAATAGAAGAACTTGAAAATTTAGAATTTGGAAATAATAAAGTTTTGAAAGAAATATGGGAGAAAGAAAAGATATACAATGGTCCTTTCCTTCACAAGTTGCCAGATATAGTATTTGATTTGAACGAAGGTTTTGCTATTTCTTTAAAAACCACGTCCGAAACTCTTTTTGAAAAGCCAACAGAAGTTTATAATGGCTACCATCATCAGAATGGTATATTTCTTTTTTTCGGAAAAAACATCAGAATTAAAGGTAAAATAGATAAACTTATGAAATTAGAGGACTTTGCTCCTGTATTTTTTTCTTTTTTCAATAAGCCGATTCCCTCATATATGGACGGGACTCCTCCCCAATTTTTATTTAAAGATAAAATTAGAAAAATAAACAAAGAACTACCTTTAAAGGAAAAAAAATTTTACTCTGAAGAGGAAAAAAAGGAAATGTTAAAGAAACTTCAGAACCTTGGCTATGCCTGAAGTTGAAAAAATTTAGAAAGTAGTTTTATAATACCAGATAAAACAATGGATTCTAAAAAAGAAAGAAAATATATTTTTGTTACCGGTGGAGTTGTATCCTCATTAGGGAAAGGGGTAGCCACAGCTTCAATTGCCTTTCTTCTAAAATCTCGTGGTTTTAAAGTGACAGTTCAGAAACTCGACCCTTATATAAATGTTGACCCAGGGACAATGAATCCCTATCAGCATGGAGAAGTATATGTAACAGAAGATGGAGCCGAGACGGATTTAGATCTCGGTCATTATGAAAGATTCTTAGACCAGAATATGAGTCAGATTAATAATGTTACAACAGGTCAGGTTTATGGAACAGTAATAGAAAAGGAAAGGAGAGGAGATTATCTCGGTGCAACTGTTCAGATAATACCCCATATCACAAATGAAATTAAAAGAAGGATAAAGGAAGTCGGGGATAAATTTGATGCAGAGTTTGTTGTAGTTGAAGTTGGAGGAACAGTGGGAGATATTGAAAGTCTACCTTTTCTTGAAGCAATAAGACAGATACGTCTTGAAGAAGGATTTGAAAACACAGTTTTTATACATTTGACACTTGTTCCCTTTATAAAAACAGCAGGAGAATTAAAGACAAAACCTACCCAGCATTCTGTGATGAAATTAAGAGAAATAGGAATTCAGCCTGATTTTGTTGTATGCAGGGTTGATAGACCTTTATCACAGAGTGCAAGAAAAAAGATAGCACTTTTTGCAAATTTACCTTCTGAAAATGTAATTGAAGCAATTGATGTAAGAACAATCTACGAGGTACCTATTAATTTCAGGAATCAGAAATTTGATGAAAAGATTCTAAAACATTTTAAAATAGAAGACAAAGAACCCGATTTAAATGAATGGAATAAGTTTTTAAACGGAATTTTAAAACCGGATGATGAAATTGAAATTGCCATTTGTGGAAAATACACTCATTTAAGGGATGCATATAAAAGCATAATTGAGGCATTTGTGCATGCAGGAGCATTTCATAAGGTAAGGGTAAATCTGAGATGGATTGAGGCAGAAGACCTTGAAAAAGGTGACCCTGAAGAATTTCTCGCCGGTGTTAACGGAATTCTTGTTCCAGGGGGATTCGGACAGAGGGGAATTGAGGGAAAGATAAAAGCAGTCAAATATGCCAGAGAAAATAAAATTCCCTATTTTGGAATATGTCTCGGAATGCAGGTGGCAGCAATAGAGTTTGCAAGAAATGTTCTGGGTCTTAAAAATGCTCATAGTACAGAATTTGACCCTGACACCCCTCATCCTGTGATAACCATTCTTCCTGAGAAAAAAGATATAAAATATTTTGGGGGGACCTTAAGAAGGGGAGCATATCCGTGTAAAATAAAAAAAGATTCTCTTGCATATAAAATTTATGAAAAAGAATTAATTCATGAAAGACACAGACACAGATATGAATTCAATCCTGAATACCGGGGACAATTTGAGGAAAATGGTATGATAATAAGCGGAGAGTCACCTGACGGATATCTTGCAGAGATAATGGAGCTTAAAGACCACCCCTTTTTTATAGGAGTTCAATTTCATCCTGAATTCAAATCAAGACCTCTCAAGCCTCATCCGATTTTTAGAGAGTTTGTGAGGGCATCAATCAAAACAGTAAAACTCTATGTGTCCTGATTTTCTGAGAATAGACGGTTATGTAATTTCCTCTTTCGGAGTAATGGTGGCTCTTGCCTTTTTTGTTGCTGTATATCTCGGTGAGATGGAGTGGAGAAGAAAAAACCTGGATAGAAAAGTATTTAATAATCTATTTTTCTTAGCTTTAATAGGAGGAATCCTGGGTTCAAAATTGCTTTTCATATTTGAAAATGTTTCTTTAAAAGATTTCATCTCAAATCCTTTAAAACATCTCCTTGAAAGAGGAGGATTTACCTTTTACGGTGGATTCTTGCTTGCTGTATTCTTTATATGGATTTACCTGTTAATAAAAAAGCATCCTATCTTAAAAGTGGGGGATACATTTGCTCCTTCTCTTGCAATAGGATATGCAATAGGAAGAATAGGGTGTTTTCTTGTAGGTGATGATTACGGTAAACCCACTGATTTACCATGGGCTGTGGCTTTCCCAAAAGGAGCACCTCCCACTTATTTGAAGATAATGAAGGAATATTTCCCATGGCTGAAACTTGAAGGTCCTCCTGACTTACTCGTAAAGGTGCATCCAACCCAGCTTTATGAATTCTTTTCAATGCTTATTGTTTTTATCATATTATGGTTATTGAGAAAAAGATTAAAAGAAGGTAAACTATTTGCATTATATCTGATTCTCGCAGGTCTTGAAAGATTCATTGTTGAATTCTGGCGTTTAACTACACCTTCATTTATCCCATTTCTCACAGTTGCACAGATTATTGCCTTAATTTCAATTGTAGCAGGAGTTATTATATGGAGCATGAAGAAATAATAAAACATTTAAAAAGAAATAGATTGTTTAAGAATCTATCCGAAGATGTATTAAAGGAAATTGCACCCTATATAAATGTCAGGGAATTCAAAAAAGGAAGGGTTATATTTTTTGAAGGAGATACAGGGAGGTATTTATATCTTGTCAAAAAAGGGAGATTAGAAGTGTATAAAAGAAATAACGAAGGTGATGAAGTGGTAATTGCAAGATTTGGACCAGGTGATTTTTTAGGAGAAATGGCATTAATTGAGGAGAGTACAAGAAGTGCAACATGTAAAGCTACAGAAGACACAGAATTAATGTTATTTTCTCATCGAGCTTTTCAGGACCTAATAGAAGAAAGACCCAAAGCAGCAGCAAAGTTAATTTTAGAGATAGCTAAGGTTTTATCAAGAAGATTAAGAGAAAGTTAAATTGAAAGGAAGCCTACCTGTAGAGAACCGTAAAGCTCACTTAATAACCTTTTTAATTTTGCTTGTTCTATTTATATTAATATATTTTATCTATATACTGAATTATAACTCATTGTTAAGACTATCTATAAAAGAAAAAATAAGATTGACTTTTGTGCTTCTTTTTTTTATTCCTATAATTCTTTCAGGAAGTCCTATAAAAAATTCTTTTATTTTCTCTCCTATAATAATAGCTCTCTCCTTAAAAATATTTTTCAAATATTATTTCAAGAGTGGATTCAAAAAGATACTCGGACTTTATACCCTCATTCCTATTCATGCATTGGATATAGTAATCTGGATCTTCTTTCTTACCTATCCTATTTATACTATATTTAAATTTCTAGATAAGAAAAAAACAGAAATCCCACTTTTTACAAATCTCTTTTTACTAATTTTTTATTTTCTTTTTACTATTTTAATTTCACAAGAAAAAACATACTCTTTCCTTTTCTTAAGTCAGATTACTACAGGTATGGGAATGTATTTAGGGGTTTACATTTTTATACAAAATAAAAATGATTTCAAAAAATTCATTTTTTCTTTAATTTTTTTATTTGTTATGAACATTCTCTATGGTTTGCTTCAGTTATTGAAAGGGGGTTTAGGTGGAGAAATACTCGAAGTAATAAGAACCGGCCCAATTTGGGGAGCAAGAATAAGAGGTGTTTTCTTTCATTCAAATGCTTTTGCTGGAATTCTGAGTCTTTACTTTTTCTTTTTTCTTGCCATGTACTATTATTTACCTCGATATCGCAAAAGGCTTCTCATAGCAATTTTTGCTGCTTTATTGATGATATTTTTCACATACTCAAGAACAGGATACTTAAGTTTATTAATAGGAATATTCTTGTTTTCTTTACTTGTCAGAATTAAAAAGAAGGGTATAAAAGCGTCATTTAATGAATTTATAAAAATAACTTTAATTCTCTTAATTTTACTTATCATCTTAGGCATTATAATAAAAATCTTCTTTCCTCTTGTATTTCTAAGATTCGAAAGCATTTTCTGGGGAGGCAAAGATATAAGTATAAGAATAAGACAGATTTACTGGACAGAAAGCATTAAGAAATTCTTACATTATCCTATCTTCGGTATAGGACTGGGACAATTTGTGACACAAAAATTCTCTAACATTCACGAACATCCTCATAATTTCTACATAGCTCTATTACTTGAAACTGGAATAATTGGATTTTTATTATGGTGTATAATTATATACAGAATTCTGAAAGATATATGGTCAAAATGGAAAAAAACAGAAGGAAATTTTCACTACATTTTGACTGCACTTTTAATTTCATGGATTCTAATAAATTTCCAACTCTTTTTCACCCAATTCTGGTTTACAATCTATGCCACAGAAGAAATGAAAATTTTTTGGATGTTTTTGGGATTCACATACATTATCTTAAAAAAATATGAAAATTGGTATTGATGCTTCCTTTTTATCTCCTCTTACCACAGGTATAGATGAATTCATAATTGGTTTTGTAGAAGAATTTTCTAAACTTTATGGTGATTTCATAGTATTCACGAATTTTCCTGAAATCCTCAACATCAATAAAAAAAATATAATAAAGATCTCAAGCAACCAAAAATTTAGATTTGGAAGAAAAGGACATTTCAACAGAATTAAATGGAACACTTTTAAACTTCCAAATTTATTAAAAGTAAATAAAGTTGATATTCTTATAAGACCGGTACCTGAAGGAGCAATATTTCTTCCTTCAAAAAGTATAACAGTAGTACATGACCTTCAACCTCTTCTCTATCCCAAACATCATAAAAGGATGACTTTTTATTTCAGATATGTAGTCCCCTGGATTTTATATTTTTCTGACTATATTATATGTACCTCATATGCCACAAAGAAGGACCTTTTTAACTTTTATCCTTTAATAAGAAAAAAAAGAGAACACATAAAAGTTATATATCAGGGCATTAATCATAAACTCTATAACTTGAATGTAAAAGAAGAACTTGCAAAAAAGAAATATAATCTTGATAAATACATTTTAAGTGTGGGACACCATTTACCAAGAAAAAATTTTGACAAACTTATCTTAGCTTTTCATAAAATCCATAAAAAAATACCCCATGACCTTGTAATAGCAGGTCCTGCCGATAAAAGATTTACTCCAATATATAAAGAACTTGCAAGAAATTTAGGTATAGAAAAAAGAGTAAAATTTCTAAATTTTGTACCTAAAAAATTACTCCCTTCCCTCTATAAAGGAGCTGACCTTTTTATACTTATTTCCAAAAGAGAAGGTTTCGGCAGACCTCCTCTTGAAGCAATGGCATGTGGAACCCCGGTAATAGTTTCAAATACTGGAAGCTTACCAGAAGTTACAAAGGGTGCCTCATTAAAAGCAAATCCTGAAAACATAGACGATGTAGCTCAGAAAATTTTAACTCTTTTAAAAAATGAAAAAATGAAAAATAATTTAATTAAAAAAGGACTCCAAATTGTAAAGAATTACAACTTCAAAAATTTTGCAAAAGAAATAATTGAAATAATCGATTTATTAAATATATCCTAACCCTTCCAGTCTTTTTAATATTTCTTCATCTTTTTCCAATTTCACTTCTTTTTTAAATTTTTTAACAAATAAATGTATTTTCTCTTTAATACTCTTTTTTAACATCTCATTCTCCACCTCTTTCTGGGAGTAAAGCTCTCTTAACTCAAAAATTTCCTTTTCATTTTCATATTTTTTTAAAATACCTTTATATCCTCTTATGATTAATCCATAGACTTCTCTTGCTAAATCTTTTATATTTTCATAATCAAAATATCGAAGAAGCATATTCCAAATATCCGATGATAATTTAGAAGCAATATAAACCTCTTCATTATTCGGGAGAGTCATTTTTTCATTTCTCGCAACTTTCAGAATAAAATTTCCAACATCTTTAATTGAAACAAATTTCTTAATTCTTCCCTTTAATTCTGTACCGTAAATTATTAAGGGAATATTTACTATAGAATTCGGCAATCCTATCGGTTCATGTCCCCAGATATTTTCTTCACCAAAACCTTCTCCATGGTCTGATAGAATTATAAAAACGGAGTCATTAGAAAAAATGTTAAAAACTTCTTTAATAAAATTATCAATTTTTCTGATTCCCTCTGTGTAGAATTTTTGCAGAATTTCAATTTCCTCTTCTTTAAAATTTTTTATATTAAGTATGTACTCCCATCTTGATTTAAAATAAAAAAGAGACATTGTTAACTCATTCCTTATTCCTGAATAAGGTGCATGACAGTCCATTAGATTTATAAAAATAAAATAAGGAGATCCAAAATTGCTTTTCATTCTGACAATCTCTTTTAATAACTCATTATGAGAAAGTATAAGTCTTGAAGAGGACTTATATTTTTTGATTTCATAAGCAATTAAGAAAGATTTAATGACGTCTTTGTCAAGATTTTTAAGTATATAATTCAAGATTTCGAAATACTTTTTAACTCCTTTCTTATATTTTCTAATCCGAAAGTAATTACCCCAGTCAATTATATTATTCAAAGGTGAAAAGGTATAATCAAAATCTTTTAGAAGATTCGATGAATTCAAAAGTGCATTGGCAGAAAATGCAAATGTTTTATAACCCATTCTCTTTAAGTCCTGTATAATAGTAGGAATCTCATTCTTTAATAAAGGGTGCTCAAGTGTAACCCCTATCTCAGAAGGATATTTTCCTGTAAAAAGTGCTGCATGAGTGGGTATGGTATGGGTATCAACTGTAAAAGCATTCTCAAAAACAGCTCCCTTATCTGAGATTTTTTCAAGAAATGGAACTTCTGTCTTTCCTCTATAAATACTCAGAAAATCTTTTCTAACAGAATCAAGAATTATGCATATTATATTTTTCATCCTGTGAATATCCTTTTCAGCTTAAAAATTTCTCTTTTACTTATACTTCCAAAAATAAAAGATAAGATAACAAAAATAAAATAAGAAACAATCAATTCAATGAATATTTTTAAAATTTCAAAAATTCTTATATTTTTTATAAAGAAAATTGAGATGAAAGAAATTAAAAAAGAAAATAGAAATATGAACCAAAATTTACCAAAAGGATTAATTTTAAAATTTTTAAAATTAAAAAATAATGCCATTGAAAAAAGAAATATCATGGTTAAAAGCATTGAAAGAGCGGCTCCTTCTTTTCCATATAATGGAATAAGAATCAAATTAAAGAAAAAACTTACAAATATTGATGCTATAAGAGAAATATTCCACAATTTTTCTTTACCTCCCATTATCATTATATTTCCTGCCGGACCCACGGCTAAGTCAACAAAACTCGTTATACTCAAAATCACTAAAACAATCCATCCTTTAACATATTCCTCTCCAAATAAAAATTTTAAAATAAACTTTGAATTTGAAACAATAACTAAAAAAATGGGGAAAATAAGAAGCAATGTCCATTTAATACCGAGCTGATAATAAGTATTTAAAGCCTTGAATTTTTTTTTAAAAATGAGATGTGAAGCCAAGGGTGAGAATATACTAGTTAACGCCCACAAAGGTATTACAATTAAAACTGCAACCCTTGCAGCAGCATTATAAAATGCCACATCTTTAGGAAGAAGAAAAATACTTAAAAGAACAATGTCTATATACAAAAGTAATCTCTGGATTAAATTAGAAAGCATTATGTTTAAAGAAACTGAAAAAGTCTTTTTTAAATTAGGAATCAAAAATCTGAGGGTTTTTAAAAAGGGGAATTTCTTTAACATCCATATAATAGAAATTAAAAAGCTGATTGCGATGGATACACTCCAAATAAATGAAACATGATTGACATTGAGACCATAGAAATAATAAATCAAAATACAAATAAAAAGGAAGGTAAAAGGTCTTATAACATTAAAAATAATTGCTCTAATATGAATATAAAAAAATCCCCGACTTACATTTGAGATATAAAATAAAATGCTATAAAAAGGAAAGCCCAGTAAAAAAAGTTTAGCAGAGGAAAGAAAGAAGTCGCTTTTTTTTGTATAAAACTTCAAAAAAGGCAATAAAAAATATCCTGCTAAAGAAAGTAAGATAGAGAAAAGAAATACAACAAAAAAACCAAACCAGAATACTCCAATTTTCTGTTCTAAAGAACTCGTTATTTCATTTGAAGATATAAATCTAACTCCTGTTAAATCCAGTCCCATTTGAACAAATATTACAAATAAATTCACATAAGTAAGAATCACAACAAAAATTCCATATTCTTTCGGAATTAACGTTCTTATAAGAAAAAAATGGGTTAAAAATAATAAGAGGTTATTCAGAAGATTTCCTCCCAAACTGAGGAATCCGCTTTTAAAAAAATAATCAGAGAAATTTTTTTGGAATATTTTCATAAAAACTGGAAAATTTTATAGAAAAAACATAAAATTTTACAAATGAAAATCCTTTTTATAACATCCCAGCCCATCATACCTCCTATCTCTGGATTAAGAAAAAAAATATTCTTAATAGCAAAAGAATTAAAGGAAAAAGGAAATATTCTCTACCTTTTTTCCTTTGCAAAATTGGAAAACGACAAAGAGATTATATTTAAAGAAATTGAATTTGCTGAAAGTATTAATAAAAAAAATTTAATTTTTAAATTTCTTTTATCATTTCTTAATAATCCATTTGAAGCAGTTTTTTACATGAAGGGTAATTCATTTAAAAAATTAAAAAAATTTATCAAAAGAATTAAACCTGATTTGATATTTGTTGATTATATCCGAATTGCTCATATATTTCCTTATCTGCAAAATTATGAGACAATTTTAAATATTGATGACCCTCAATCCCTTAAATATTTGAAAATGAAAAAAAATTTAAAAGAAATTGAAAATCCTTTTGGAGAAGCTCTTTCAAATTTTCCTGAAGTAATTCAGAAATTTCTTAAAACTTATCTCATAAAAAAGATACTTATTTCCTATGAAATAAAGATGATGCAAAAGTATGAGAGAAAATGGGCTCGGTTGTATAAGGTGGTTTTAACAAATTCTGAAAATGATAGAAAATATCTAAATAAAATAGGAATAAAAAATGTGAAATTATTGCCTCCTTTAATTGAGATAAAAGAAGAAAAAATTAAAATAGAAAAAAAAGAAAATTATTTGCTTTTTGTCGGAAAAATGGATTATGCTCCAAATCCTGATGCTGTGGATTATTTTATAAATGAAATTTTTCCTTTAATAAGGGAAAAATATCCTGAAATTGAGTTCTGGATTGTAGGTTCAAATATGAATAAGGAACAGAAAAAAAAATGGGAAAAGGAAAAAAATGTAAAAGTGATAGGAAGAGTTCCTAATCTTGAACCTTATTACCGAAAAGCTAAAGTGTTCGTATGTCCTTTAAGATTCGGGACAGGAATAAAGGTGAAAATCCTTGAGGCAATGCAGTATGGAGCACCTGTTGTAACCACAGAAGTAGGGGCTGAGGGAATCGGAGGAGTTGATGGAGAACATTTTTTAATAGCGAAGAATGAAAAGGACTTTGCTGAGAAGGTTTCAAAATTAATTACCAAGGATGGGCTCAATATTCAAATTATAAAAAATGCTTATGAGTTCGTAAAAGAGAACTATAATGTCACAAAATGGATTGATATGTTAATTGATTTACCAGCACTTTCAAATTTTAATTTTCAAAAGAATAACCTTATCTTTTGAAGAATATTCTTTTATTTTTAGTGTATTATCACCTATTTTTTTATTCAGAATTATAATACTCATGCCCTTATTTAATACATGACTTAACTTAATATTAATATATTCAAGATTATCTATAAAATTTCTAAGTCTCTCATTATCCAAATTTCCATAAACAGATATTATAAAATAACATGTATCAGGCAGATTATTTTTTATAACATTGTAAATCGTCTTTCTTTTGAACAATCGTTTGAATGGTATACGAAATATCTGAGGAAAAGACAATCTTTTTTTGTTTCTTAAATAAATAATATAAATACCAGTTTTCCACTTAAATCTTGCTGGTAGAATATCATATTTAATAAGAAATGGAAACCCTCTGTAAGCCTTACCTCCCTTTGAGCTAACATAACACCATTTCCCCTTTCTATTTATTTCTGTAACATAGAATACCAATTTATTTTTATCGAGTATTCTCTGAAGTTCATTATTGAAAATATTGAATGATGTAATGGGATAATATGAAACTATATGATGTATAACAAAGAGAGTTATAAATAACAAAGGTAATAAAACTTTTACTTTTTTTGTTTTTTCCATACTGACAAATATCTTGTTTTTAAAATCTTCTTATAACCCTTAATATTTACATCAGGAGGCGAAATTATAATATTATAATTCAATATTTCTTCGGGTTTATAAATTCTTTCTAACTTCTTATCAAAATCAATTGATACTAAATATCTAAGAATTCCGGTAATTTTATTTTCTCTCCATTTATTCTCATTTATGTACCAAATCGGAATAATTTTATTTTTCTCAAATATCGTATAAACCTGCGCAAGTGTATTTCTAAAATTTACATGAACTTGAGGTACCTCGAAAATTTTTTCTTTATATGAGAAGTACTTTGAAAAAGGGTAATTTTCTAATTTTTTTACAGAGCCTTCAATTAAAGAAAATAAAAATATAGTCAAAAAAATAGGCTCTAAGCTATGTAATTCTAATTTATTCCATAAATAAATTGTAAAAAGCAGAGAAACAAAAGGTAAATAAATATGGAATCGAGGCCACCACTGATAGGCGGATGCAAAAAAATGTGTGAAAAGCCATAAATATAAAGTTAAAATTTTTTTGTCTTTAATAAAAATCGAGAGAAAAAACAGCATTAATAAAGAAGGAAATCCAAGAGAGAAAAAAATAGAACCGAATCCTGCATTGCGTGTTCCACAGTAATAATATTTAAGATGATTCTCCAGTCTCTTTTGTGGAAGTTCAAGTAGATATGAAGACACTTCCAAAAGATTATAATCTCTCAGTTTGAACTCGGCAGCTTTTTCAGGTTGTAGAGGTCCTTTAAAGACTTCAAATTTTAAAATTTTAAGTGAGAAAAAACCGAGTGGGTTTTTAAATATTAAATAGTTATATATATAATAATGTGCCGAAGTTGTTATTATTAAAAATAATACAAATAAAATTTTTGTGATTTTTACTCTTGAATATTTCAAACTATAATAAATAAAATAAATTAGAAAAATAGGCAAGTAGGAAAACTTAGTTCCCACAGCTATTGATAAGGATAACAGCGCAATTGAGTTTAAAAAGAATGAAGATACAAACATCATACTTAAAAAGATTAAAAAAAGTGAAGCTACCTCAAGGTCAACATAAGATGTAGCAATTTGCTGTGGAATTATAGGAACTAAAAGGCCACCCAAAATAAAAAAGGATTTCATTCTATCTATTCCTAATTTTCTACATAATGAAAACATTGATAAAGTGCTGAAAAAAACAAAAGGGAGATGCAATATTGAGGAACCTCTAATAGTTTTTGTAAATAGGTAATAAATGGCAATTAAAAACTCAAAATTTTTAGGAAAGGCAAAATGCGGGAGCATTAAAATAAACTCTTTTCCTGGGAATCCTTTTTGTTTATATATCTCAGCTGAAATTGGCAAATGATATGAATAAGAATCCCAACCTTCAGGGGGAAATAAAACAATAAAGCGGATTATTATAATAAACTCAAATATAACCAAAGTAAAAAGAAAAAAAAGCCAAGGATTATTTCTAACACTTCCCAACAATTTTTTTATAGTGGTATAAAATTCTTTTTTTAATTTATTTAAAGTAAAAACTAAATTACCTTTATAAATAACAAAAAGAAGTGAAATAAAAAAGGTGCTAAACAAGTAAGATATCAAATTCGTAACATGAAAATATCCCAAAAAAAGGGTAACAGTGTATATTAAAGAAAGTACAATAATAAAAGCGGATACCAATCTATCAACAAAAGGTAAAGTATACATTAACTTATATGTAAGAACTAAAGAGCAAAGATATAACCAAACATGAAAAGAAATGAAAAACAAAAATAACAATTTAATCATATAATTAATATATTTTATTCAATCCAAAAGTAAAAAACAAATAGAAAATTAATTTAAAACAATATAAAAATAAATAAATCTAAAATTTTTTAAAAATATTATTGCAGAAAGAGTTTATAACAATAATGCTTAATAAAATAGCAAACAGCAAAATAGAACATATTATAATTAAAATAATCGGGATTGGCTCGTATCTAAACACTATATTATGTTTTCCAGGTAGTATAACTATACCTCTTACAAGTCCATTTACCATATAAATCTTTGTTTCCTTTCCATCTATATATGCCTTCCATCCAGGATAATACTGGTCTGTAAGTATCAGAAATCCTGAATTATCATTCTCTGTATGAATAATTATTTCAGAGGATGTATATTTTTTTATAATTGCCTTACCTTTTGAAAATCTCATCTGTTTTATATTTTCAAAATCTTTTTCAAATAAAAGAGCAGTTTTAAAAGGGTTGAAATCAAAAAGATAAAATTTCTTTTTTATTTCATAAATATCCTTTACAGGTATTATACTCTCAACAAAAAATGTTCTCGGTAAATAGTTTGTATTTTTATATAAAATATAACCCTCTCTTTCCAGAATTTTATCATATATCCTGCCTTCTTTCATATCTGACCGAATCAGAGAAAAAGGTGCATAAATTTCTCCTATTTCAATCAATTCAGCTTTTCTTATTTTTAAAGGTCTTGTGGATTTTGTAAAGATTCTGAAATAAACTCTATCAGGTGCTTTACTTCCTGTATTTATAATTTTGAAAAAAGTTCTGAAGGAATCTTTATTAATTTTGTAAGATGGAATCCATAATTCCTGCTCTTTAAAATCATATCTGGGTTTCCATCTGAAAAGGTCTGCTACAAAAAAACCATCAGCATCACCTTTTAATTCAACAGAAATCATATAAAATGTATTAGGTTTTATATTCACCAGTTTCTGAAACTTTCCTGCTTTTTTGTCACTGGTTTTAAAAATAATTTTATTACTGAATTCTGAAATCACCCTTGAATTGATCCTGTCAGTATAATATATGTTATCAATTTTTTTCTTAAAATTATCTTTAACAATAACATATTTAACATTTAAGAAACTCAGCAATATATTGTTCAGGGCAAGTTTTATATCTGCAACTCCATTGGGTCTTATGTCAAGCATTTCTCTGAAATTCTTAAATTCAAGAGGGTCATAACCATTTAGAAATTGAATCTTTGAAAACAAATTGGTGAGTTCAAACCCTTCCCTATCAAAAATAATCACCCTGTATATCTCTGAATCTTTTTTCAAAACATCCGTAAAAAATTTATTCGGTTTTTCAACAAAAATACTCGGGATTTCACTCAGTTTTATATTCCATTGATGAGTTCTGTAAAAGTAACCAAAAGAAAATAATTCAGAAAAGAGAATAACAAAGAATGCCAAAGGAAAATATTTTTTTTCGGAGTAATATTTGAAAAGCAAAAGAAATATAACATAAGAAACAACAAATATTGATGGAATCAAAAATGTTCTGCTTTTAAAATTCAAGTAATTCTTTACAACATACGCACCATTTTTAGTTATAAAATTAATCTCTATAAGATAACTTAAAAAGGTTTTCAAAAAGATGATAATAAAAATAACAGAAAGAAATATAAGGATGAAGTATTTAATGATTTTTTTCAGATTTTCTGCTTTAAAACTTCTGTCAAAAAATAAATAATTAACAGCAAAGGAAAAAATAACAGATATTGAGAAAGAATATAATACGAGAATTCTTGAAGGACATCTGAATTTATTGTAAAAGGGAATGTAGAACAAAATCCTGTATACTGGTAAATATTTACCCATTGCAAAAATTATTGAAATTATTGATACGATTCCAAAGAAAAGTACATATCTATTTTCTTTGTATTTTTTAAAAAACAGATAAAAGGCAAGAAAAACAGGAAAAGTTCCTGCAAAAAGGGAAATCTCTTCAAGGGTCCATGGTCCTATGTAATTACCTCCGTAACCTCCTCCAAATATATATGGAAAAATTGAATGAATAAGAAAAAAAGGAGGTAAAGAGTAAACAGTAAAATCATTATAGGTAAAACCCTGACGAAATGATTTTGAAAGAAGGTCAAGAGTAATAAAAATTTTGGGTAATGATAGAACTATTGAAATTAGAAAAGAGAGAAAAATAGAAGAAAGAAACTTAACCTTTTCAAATTTTGACTTACCTATACTTAAAAAAATTGAATAAAAAATTATAAAAGTGGAAAAATATACAAAAATTTGAAAATGCCCTCCTAAAATCTGAAAGGATAAAAGTATGCCAATTAATATAACATATCTGTAATTGAAATCCTCTTTTAATTTTTCAATAAAAAACAAAATAAGAGGAAACCAGGCAAAGGTCACAATCATTGATATATGGCTTTTCTGAGCCATCAAATGACCTGAAAAAGAAAACATAATTCCTCCCAAAAAAGAAGAAAGTCTTTTTAAACCCAGTTTCCTTAAATAGATAAAAGTAAAAAAACCTGCAAGTGAATAATGGAGTAAAAAAAGAAAATTAAAGGCAATTTGAGGGGGAATAAAGAAATATATAAAATTTAAAGGATAAAGTGCGCCCATCTGAATCAGTTTGTAGGGCATGCCGAGAAAATAATAGGGAATCCAGAGATTTATTCCATTTAAAAAGAATTCATATTTATAGAGAAATTTCATGGGAAAACCCACAATTAATGCATCTCCATAGGCAAAAAGCTTACCTTGCAATAAAGGCTTAGAAAAGAATAAAGCAGTCAGGAAGAAATATAAAAGGAAAAACTTTAAATTTTTTTTCATTAATTAAATGTCAAAGAATATTATATAAAATTGAAACTCAATTTTTAAAATTTGATTTTTTTAACTTAAAATTAAATTTAAAAGGAGGTAAAATAATGGCAAAATTCAATGGTGCAAAGATTAAATATTACGGACATTCAGCATTCAGAATAATATCACCTGAAGGTAAAGTTATTTTCATTGATCCCTGGCTCTCAAATCCTTCATCACCTGGTAAAGATTATGACAAAGCAGACATAATTCTTTTAACTCATGCACACGGAGACCACCTGGGAGACGCTGTTGAAATTGCTAAAAAAACAGGAGCAAAAGTCTATGCAATACATGAAATCTCTGTTTATCTGGGGACAAAGGGAGTCCAGAACGCTGTAGGAATGAATATAGGAGGTCATATCAAGGACGGTAATATTGAAATTATTCAAACCTCTGCAACACACTCCTCAACCCTTCAGGAAGGAGAAAGTTTAATTCCCGGAGGAGACCCAACAGGCTTTGTTATCAAACTTGAAAACGGATTCACAATTTATCATGCAGGTGATACAGGTGTCTTTGCTGATATGGAGATAATAGGAGAGCTTTATAAACCTGACCTTGCTCTTTTACCCATAGGCTCCCATTACACAATGGGACCCCTTGAAGCTGCCTTTGCCTGCAAACTGATAAAACCAAAATATGTAATTCCCATGCATTACGGCACATTCCCTGTTTTAACAGGAACCCCTGAAGAATTCAAAAATCACCTTGACCCATCATTAAATATTGAAGTTGTTGTTTTAAAACCAGGAGAGGAAACGGAGTAATTAAAATTTTATAACTATCCCGTAAGGCAATTTTTTTCTTACAATAAAAACATTTTTACCTTTATAAAAATAACAGGAAAAAAGGGCGCAGAATAGGGAATCAAGCTGATTGTGATTTTTTATTAAATCTATATTTAAAAATTTATCCTTTATCTTATCAATCAACAAATTAAATTCATCTTTTTTCTTTTTATAATCCTCTTTAAAACCCATTGCCCTTATTGAAGCTGTTGGATGCGTCTCAAGAACTTTTGTAAATTTCTTTAATTTAAAATACAAATCCCTCCCTCTTTCAGAAAGTTTCATCATACTTTTAACATAAAAGGGTAGGATTCCGGGTCTTTCTATTTTTCTCTCAGTAAAATATTTTCTCAAAACTTTATCCTCTTTTCTGTCTTCAATTTTTTTCCATGTTAAAGGAGCATCTATTGAGAAATAAAAAGGACTGAATTCTTTAACATATTCAATAATTTCCGCCTCATTTATTCTGTCCCTTACAAAAACTATCTCAAACTTAACCCTTTTTCTTATAAAACATATACTTGTCTTTTCATCATAAATTGATAAATCAAGTCCTCCGAAAATCAAGTTTTTTCAAAAATTCTTTTCAATTTAATCAAAGGTTTCAAATCCTCAAAATCAAAATCTCTTTTTATATTTTTTGAAAATAAAAGGTTAATATCCCATAAATTAGGTTTTTCAATTAAAAACTCAAAATCCTCGGGGATATCGTTTTTAAGAATTTCAACAAGGTCTATTTTAAAGATTTTTGGAGAAATTTCAAGCTCGGACTTTTCCTCCTCAAAAACAAATTCAGGATTTTCTGCTTCAAAAACTCCGTAATTAAAAAGATTTCCGATTTTTCTCTCTTCTCCCATGTTATTAATAAAACTTCCACCGTATTCAAAAGGAGTTTTTATAAATAAAGAATTGAATTTTTCATATCCATCACATTTAAAGGAACTCATACAAAAAACATCTACATTTTTAACTAAATCAAAAAACTCTTCGTCAGCATCATAAAGGGGATGAACCCTGTAGAGGATAACTGTTTTTATTTCACCCTTTTTAATCCTCTGTTTTACAGATTCAAAACTCAGAAATTCAAAATTATTGAAAATCCTTAAAAATCCCTCTGTGTTAAAAGCAGCTCTCAGATTAAGCACCTTTCCATTTGGATGAAATTTTGAAAGAATATACAAAAGAATCTGAATTTTGGGAGGTAAACTGTCATTGAAAACAAGAATGAAATTTTTAAAATCTTTTATTTTCTCATAAATAATCTTTGATTCCTCAAAAACAGGGGTTCTTTCCCTTATATTTTCTTCAAAAAAGAAAAGATTTTCAATTTTCAATCCCTGAACTTCCGGAAAACTCTCCTTTTCTTTATAAAAATAATAAAGCAAATCAAGGAGAAACTCATAAGAAGCCTTTAAATCTATTTTTAAAGAGAAATCAGCATTCTTTAAAAATCTATCTTCAAATCCAGAAATACAGGCAAAGTAATTGTTTTTCAAAGGAACATTTTCAAAAAACGCTGATTTAACCCTTTTTCTTCTTTTACCCTCTTTCATAATTCTGAAAATTTCAAAACCTATAACAGGATGGGAAAAATCAGGTAGTGTCTGGAATATAAGGGTAAAAGAATTCTCAAAATCAGAGTATTTAACATCAGAAATTATTTTTTCTGTTGCTGAATGAATATCAGAGGGCAGAACACATATATTTTTTATATCATTTTTTAAAACAAAATTCTTAATTTTATAAAGAACTTCATTTGTTTCCCTTGGTGAAATTAAAAAGAGGGTTTCATCAGGGTTTATTGAATTCAATTTTTCTTTTAATTTATTTTTAAAATTCTCTAAACTTAATCCCTCAAAAACCCTTTCTTTATTTGAAATAAAATCCTTTCCATAAAAAATTCTGTCACAGAAGATTGTGGGGTTATCAAAATTATCCTCTGCAAGAACCTTATAAATTTTATCAGGTTTTCTCTTAACCCCTGCTTTCAAAACCTTCTCTCTTCTCTGTTTTTTAACCCAGAACTTAAGTTCACATCCTGTTGAACAGAGAAAACAGGAACTTTCCCTTTCATCCATATCCCAGGGTCTTGGTCCGAATCTAAAATCCTTATCATCAAGAATTGCACCCACAGGGCATATATGGGTTAAATATCCGAGAAAAGGAATATCATCACTTAATTTCATATCAAAAGAACCAACAAAACTCCCCTTTCCTCTTCTGAAAGAAAGCCATTCATCAGAATAAACTTCCTCTCTCCAGAAGTTTGCACATCTGTAACATAGAATACATCTTGTTTCATAAAATCTTAAAAGTCCGTTTAATTTCTGTTTCGGAGGTAATATCTTTTCAAAGGTAAATTCAGGAAAGGGTCTTCCGAAATCATAGGTAAAGTCCTGCAAATCACATCTTCCTCCTTTTTCACATAAGGGACAGTCAATAGGGTGATGAACCAGAAGAAGTTCAATAATATTTGCTCTTGCTTCTTTCGATTTCTCAGAATAGGGAAAAATTTTCATCCCCTCCTGAGGATATGTTGAGCAGGAAGTTACAAGAAACTTTCTTCCTTTAACTTCAACCTCAACCATACATACCCTGCAGGAGGCAGAAATTCTTATATTGGGATGAAAACAATAATAGGGAATGTGGTATCCTTTTTCTTTTAAAATTTCAAGAATTGTTTTTTTCGGGTCAACCTCAAATTCCTTATTATCAATAAAAATTTTCATATGTTTTGAATTTTAAATTCTTTTTTATTAAAATTTCCATCATCAGTATGAATAAGTTTTCAAAACTCTGGAGGGTTATTCATTATTATTTCTATCCTTCAGAATCCGAGAAAAAGGCAATATATCTTTTAATTTTCATGATTCTTGTCGGTGATTTATACATGAGATACTTTTCTGTAAAAAGAAATAAAAATAAGATTGAGAGAATTGAAAAAATTGATATAAACAAAGCGGATTTTGAAGACTTTGTAAACACACCTTTAATAGGACCACGCCTTGCAGCAAAGATAATCGATTACAGGGAAAGAAAAGGTAAAATTGAAACCCCTGAAGAACTCCTTGAAATAAAGGGAATAGGAGAAAAGAAACTTGAAATTTTAAAAAAGTATTTTAAATTTCCTTCGGATTCAGGGAGGAAATTATCAAAAATCCGGCAATAGTCTCTGTAACCACCTATAACAAGATATTCCACTTTATTTTTATTTAAAATACGTAAAAATCTTCAAAATCCTTATTAATCTGGATTCTCAAAACTTATCTCCTTTATTATCTTTCCATCTTTTTATCTATTTCTATTTTCTTTGTTATTATTTTCCTTTTATAAACAAACTTTACTTGCAAGACTCAACAAAAGCTTTAAATAATTTAAAAAATATTTTATGTTTTTCAAATAAACGCTCTGGATGAAACTGAACTCCTAAGAAGAAAGGATGTTTTTCGCTTTCTATTCCTTCAACAATCCCATCCTTTGCTTTTGCAGAAATTTTAAGATTTTTACCAAGTTTTTTCACAGCCTGATGATGAAAACTGTTAACCTTCAATTCTCTCTTTTTAAGGATTTCATATAAAAGAGTTCCCTTTTCTATGATTATAGTATGGGTCAACTTATCATGATAAGCTGACTGATCATGTTCAATTTCAGAATTTATATCCTGAATCAAACTCCCTCCCATTGCCACATTCATAACCTGGCATCCACGACAGATAGCAAATAAAGGTTTTTTATTTTTAAAACATTTTTTAACAAGCTCTATTTCAAGTTCATCCCTTTCAGGAACAACCCTTTTTGTTTTTTTCGGCTCTTCTTTGTAATAAGAGGGTAAAACATCGCCTCCTCCTGAAAGCATAATTCCATCAAATCTTTCAAGAATTAAATCAACATTACTTTTCAAATCAGAATAGGGAATTATGAGAGGAACTCCACCTGCTTTTTGAATTGCTTTCACATATTCAATATCAAGCAAAAATTTTTCAGAATGGGGATTATAGGAAGGTGTTATACCGATTAAGGGTTTCCTGCTCAAGATTTAATTATAAGATAAAAATTGAATACAAATATCTAAAAAGAATTTCCGATTGAGAATTTGAAGTTGTCCATGTTGAAACTATAAATAAAGTGCTCCGTTCCTATGTTAAAATTGAATCTTCCGAGTTTCAATCCGAGCCCGAACGTAAATCCTTTCCTTTTACCTTCAAAATCATAAAAGTATCCGATTCTCAAAGAAACAATCTCAAGATAATTTAATTCCATTCCGAGATGTTTCCAGGCTTCCTTCCATACATAATTCCAGCCTCTGTTTTTTAAATTGTTTGTGATATTGTTTAAAACCTTGGTTATATCTGTTGCAAAAAGCAGTTTAAATTTATTGGAATTATAAATATACGAAGCAATACCGAATTTGAAAGTTCTGGGTAAAGGTTCTCTTCCGTATCCATCTTCTTCATCTTTTATATCGGGTCCGAAATTTAAAAAGGATAAACCTATATTTATATAAGGGAAAAACTTGTTGTTTTTGTTTAAATTGAGTCTGTAAAGTAATCCAGCATCAAAAGCAAATGTCTTTCCCGATACTTCTATTATCTCCAATCTAACCGGAGGTCCTATGAAGTTGGGATTTGAAAGTTTATAAATAAACTTAAAACCTGCTCCGATTCCCAAATTTTCTCTTATTCTGTAAGCATAATTTAAAATTAAGGCAAAATTTCCATTAAGAGTTTTGGAAAAGAATGTATTTTTTAACTCAATCATACTTTTCATACCTTCTGATTTTGAGTAAATCATATTCCCTGAAAGCACGCCCTTTTTACCCGCAGGTTTTAAAAACCCAAAAGAACAATAATATTCATTTGGCCATAACCTTGTGTTCCATTTTGAGTAATCAAATAGAATTTCCGGAGCTTTTATAAAAGACAATCCGGCAGGGTTATAATAAGACGAAGATAAATCTTCACTCACTGCTGTAAACGCTGCTCCCATCCCTGTTGCTCTTGAGCCGTAAAAAAGCAAAAGAAAATAAGAGCCTGCATCAGAAACTGACGAGAATAAAAAAGCCGGAAAGACTAAAAAAATTAAATATCTTCTCATATTTTTATTATAAACCTTTTTCCAAAAAAATTCTTTTAAAACAATCTCTTCAGATCTCTAAATTTGTCCAATAATACTTGACAAATTTAGTATAAATTTGTATAATATAAGTAGACAAAAATGGAAATTCATCCCAGAAAATTGCGGAAAGTTTTATTGAAGGAGATTAATAAAAGGGAGATTGTTCTTGTTACAGGAATGAGGCAGGTGGGAAAGACAACGCTTTTAAGGGATATTTTTAATTCAATTAAAAGCAATAATAAAATTTTTCTTGACCTTGAAAACCCTTTAAATCAAAAAATTTTTGAAGAAGAAAATTTTGATAATGTGATTTTGAATTTTAAAGAAATGGGGTTAAAGGATAAAGAGAAAATGTACGTTTTTATAGATGAAATTCAGATTATGCCTGAAATTACAAGGGTTATAAAATATCTTTATGACCATTACAATATTAAGTTCTTTCTAACAGGTTCCAGCAGTTTTTATCTAAAGGGTTTGTTTCCCGAATCCCTTGCAGGTAGAAAAATCATTTATGAACTCTATCCCCTTGATTTCGAGGAATTTCTAATCTTTAAAAGAAAAGAAAAAAAGTTTTTTACGGATTTTAAACAGAGGGCAAAGAATAAAAGTAAAATCGGTTATGAAATATATAAAGGTTTTTATGAGGAGTATCTTGTTTACGGAGGGTTTCCTGCTGTCGTTCTTGAGGAGGATTATGAGAGGAAAAAACTTTTGCTTTCTGATATATTTAAATCTTATTTTGAAAAAGATGTTAAAACCCTTGCTGATTTCAGGAATATAAATAAATTCAGAGATACAATTCTTTTATTAGCAGGCAGATGTGGTTCAAAACTGGAAATTTCCAAAATTGCTTCTGAGATAGGTATATCAAGGGAAACCTTATATTCCTATATAAATTTTCTTGAAAAAACCTATTTTATTTCCCTTGTTTCTCCCTTTTCAAAAAGGATAAACGGAGAAGTAAGGGGTGCAAAAAAGATTTATTTCTGTGATACGGGAATTTTAAATTATCTTGTTAATCTACCTAAAGGAGTAGTATTTGAGAATGCAGTATATAATGTTTTAAAAAAATTCGGAAAAATCAATTATTATCAGAGGTATAAAGGTGCTGAAATTGATTTCATATTAGATGGGAAAATTGCTTTTGAGGTAAAAAGAAAAGGAACCTTGTCCGATTTAAAAAAATTAAAAAAGACAGCTTCGGGTCTTGATATAAAAGAGTATTATGTAATAACAAAAGAATTTGTTGAAGGTGAAAATTTCATAGTTGCACCGGATTTGTAATAGAAATAAAATATCAACCCATTCAAAGATTTTTAATAATGGAAAGATAATCTATATTTAAAAAAAACTCTTTGATTTCCTTCCATTCTATTTTTTTTATCATCTTCGGCATCGGATCCTTCTCCGCATCCTCAAAATATGTAAGACTCCTTATGACATGCATTATGTTATTTTTTATTTTGTATTTTTTTATATACAAAGAAAAAAGTTCCTTTAAAGGTATCTTTTTGGCAATAAAATAAAGGTCTATAAAATCTCTTTTTTTTCCTCTTCCTGCAATTGTATCAAGTTTTATACATCCCAAGTCAGAGAGAGAAGCAATATCAATACCTTTATAACAAAGCGGATTCTCAAGAAGCTTATAAGGATAATAAAAAAAACCAAACATGATATCTTTAACAAAAAAAATCAATGTATCTTCCTCTTCTTTTTCTATATTCAGCCTTAAAGATTTCAAAGAGAGTATCTTTTTTATTATATTGGATGAATTAAATTTCTTTTCGGAAAAAAAATCAAAGTCAAAGGAATATCTGTGTCCGAGTATTAAAGCACAACCTGTCCCTCCTGCAAGATAAAAACCTTTAAGAATGTTATTTTTTGATAAAAAACTCAAAATTTCCCATGCTTTTTCATCTATAACTTTTTTATGAAATCTCATTTAAGGCAAGTTGAAAAAAATATCTTTGTTTTTTTGCTCAAAGCTCTTGAAGAATTCAAAACTTTCTTGATTTTCCTCTTATCAAAATTTTTCAAAAGCCATTTAATTGCCCTTAAATCTCCGTATTCAAGTAATCTTTCAATAACATAATACTCATGTTCCTTAAGATTAATCCTTTCAAAATCAACATCCCAAAAATATTTTTTTAAAAAAGAAGGCAATTTCCTTCTCATGATAAAAATATAAGAAATTGCTTTGTGATTTTCAAACATATTCTTTTAAAAATTTCCAAAATTGAGGATAAATTTGTCGGTTTAAGGTTTGGGAAATTGCCTTGATAATTGTGATTAATTTTAAATTCAAAAACAACTATATGTTTACCGTATAAGATATTTTTTAAAAAGAAATTTTGATTCAATTTTCGGTTTTATTGTATACTATAGTATAATTAAGCATAAAAAAACTAAAATGTGATATACAAGTAAAAAATGTTTTATAGTAAAATAGTAACTAAAAACAAAGTTCCGTTTTCCAAAAGAGTTAAAGAAAATTGGCACTCAGAAAGGAATGCAGGAAAACAGCATATACTTTCCAGACACAAAAGAATACCTTACCAGTACCCAGACAAACCCGAGGGTAAAAATTTCACGGATTGCCCTTAAAAGCCAAACAGTTTAAAAGCAAGGTAAATAAAATGGAAGATTTAAGAAGAATTGAAGAAACTGAAAAAGACTTGCTATTTAAGCTCGGATGGATATTTAAGAATTCACTGGATGATTTTAGTACTTCCGTGGATAGAAGTCTGAGATACTTAGATAAAATCGTACTTCCTATTATAATGGCAAGTAAAGAGGACAAATCATACAATCCTTTTTCAGAAATAATAGAAAAGTATGTTCTTCATATTTTAATTCGTAAATTTGAAAGGGAAGGATATAATCTATTACCTTTAGGTTATTCTGCAGATTTAACACTTGAGAATGAGCAATACATTTTAAGTATTGATATAAAAACTGCCAATATTGATAATCCATCAGATTTTAGAAAAACTGTTAATGTAGGAATTAATCAAATGACTCATGTAGCAAAACTTAGATTGAATAGAAGATTTTTGCCCTCCCCATACTTTGTGTATCCAACAATACCTCCATTTTATGAGAGGGAAAATGGTAGCAAAAAATTGATTTTAACCTATGGATTAATGTTTATTTACCCATCTTATAGAGATTTAATTGAGGAAATTAGAGAGAATTATAAGAACCTATTTAATTTCTTTAACCGCAGGGTAAAGAAAGTTTTGACTCCCATAGTTATGAGAAATTTTAATATTTCACGTCGAGATGCTATAAGACTCCTAGAAACAAAACCAGAGAAATCCAAATATTCTAAAGATGAGCTCATTACCGAAAGCTTAATTCGTGGGATATTTATTTATAGGCAAGAAAAAGAGAATATATTAAATTCATTAGAAATTTCTGAAGAGGAACAAGAAATAATAAATGAATTTTCGAGACAATTACAGAGGTTTATTAATAACTTACGAGAAAGAGATATTAAACCAATTGCTATAATTGCCATTTCACTACCGAATGGCCTATTAAAAGAGAAATACATAGATAAATTTGTAAGTGGTAAAGACTATTCTAAATCTGCTCGTTATCATTATGAAGATGGAATTTTTGAAGTAATAAAGGAAGAAACAGGAAAAGAACTACCGCGTGTTATTTTTGTGGATCTAAATGAAGGCTATTTAGATGACCTCAAAAGATATTTCGATAAAATCATAATTTTAGATTACAAATTAAAGGTGTTATAAAATGAATAAAGATATTATCTTACATGGAGAGGTTTATGCTTGTCTCGAATACCTTGATGATAATTCCATCGCTGTTGCTATTACATCGCCACCTTATTGGAAGCAGCGAGATTATAAGTTTGAAGGGCAAATTGGACAAGAAAAAACACCTGAAGAATATATTGGTCGTTTAGTGAAAGTATATAGTAAACTTCGTCAAAAACTTAGAGATGATGGGATCTTCTTTCTTAATATTGGGGATAAATACCTAAACCGATATGGAAAATCTCATCTTTTGCAAATACCATATAGATTGGCATATCATATGGTAAAAGATGGTTGGCATCTAGAGGATATAATTATCTGGTTCAAACCCAACCATATGCCATCTTCAGTCAAGGACAGATTTACAAATACTTATGAGCCTGTAATTGTGTTTGCAAAGAACAAGGACAATATTTACAGGAAAAAATATCCAAAAGTAGTTGAAATACCCTTACAACAAACACCTTGGAAACATACAGCAGTATATCCTGAAAACTTAGTAAAGGATATGTTAGAACGTGTAGAATTAAAAGATGGAGATGTTATATTAGATCCATTTGCTGGGACTGGAACTACTGCGGTAGTTGTGAGGAAAATAAGAAACAGTCTCTATGCTAAGAAGATTTATTCGGTGATGATTGAGAAAGGTGATGAGTTTATAAACATAATTAAAGAGCGAACTAAGATAAAAGAGATCATTGATGTGGAGGATATTAACTATATCTGGGAACCTGTTGAGGAAGTTGATTTACCGAAAGACATAGAACCGAATCCCATCTTGAAAGATAAACATGGAGAGGTTTATATTGCTCAAGAACAGAAAGAATTTCTATCCGCAATAAAAGGAATTAAGGTAAGAGAATTTAAAAAATTCCACAGAGAAGACGCTCTTTATTTCTTTGGCGTTAAAAGTTGGACTTTGGAAACATTATACTACCTCCATGCCATACACAGGTATGGATATGTTTTGAGGAATATGTTGATTATCACTAATAGGAATAGTTGGTATCCAATTTTTATGTTTGCGCGAGATAGCACAAGGGTAGCATATAAATTCTACCTTGATAGAGTTAGGATAAAACCAAAGACAGAAGAAGAAAAAATATGGCAAGAAGAAGAATTTATAGGAATGAAAGTAAGAGATATTTCCGGTAAGGCAACTATTGAAGGCTATGTTATAAAGGTTTTGGATAAATATCCCGATGGTTTTCCTAAAGTAGTTGTTGTTCAATGGAATGGAAGAGCGTCAATAGAATTTGTTGTTCATCCTCTGAAAGATGAGTTTTTAATGGAAGGAGTAAGATTCTTTTGTCCTAAGTGCCATTTTGAATTAACAGAACCCTATGATCCAATTGGTGATAATAGATGTCCGTCTTGTAATCAAAAACTGTGGGCAAATTTGGATACTATTCCAATTATACAGGAACCGGAAGAAATTCTGGAAATATCTAAAGAATTAGAAACTAATGAATATGTTGTAGGACAAAGTTTAGAAATCAAAGATTTCAAGAAAAGAGAGGTTATATCCTCAAGTAAATTTTCTTCTTTAGAGAGAATTAATTGGGGAGCATCTCCAGGAGCAAGAAAACTTATGTTAGGTGAGTATTTTACAAAAATGCGTCTTTACAGGGTAGACCAACCTATAGTGGCCCAATATCTGACATTGCTGAGAAAATCTAAGGGTATGAGTATTCAGGATGTGATAAATAAGTTTCCAAAAGAATACATTCACACTGTGGGACACTGGTTCCGAAAGGATTTTGGGGGATCTATCCCTATTCCAGAAGATATAAAACTTTTAAAAGAGATTTTTAATGTTAAAGATGGACTTTTAAGAATCTTAGAAAGAACCGCTTTAAAATTTCAAACAGTAAAAGCATCAATTAAAGGCAAAAATCCTGGAGATTACATCAAAAACAAAAATGAGAATGAATTAATAAAATATCTTAGAACTTTGTATATCCCACCGAATGAATATATATCCACTATACTTAACAAAGACAAAGATTCTATAAACCAAAGTAAAAGGAAAGAAACTGTACTTATAGTGTAAGAGAAAAAAAAATGATAAATAACTTTTATACCATGTGGAATTTCCCATCTGGTTCCCGGATTTGCTCTTCAGATCTACTAACAGGTGGAGATGTATTTGCTACCACTATTCAAAATTGCTTCAGAATTTACATATTCCCAAAATGTTATTTGTCATTGATGTAAAAATCAGAAGAAAAAAAAGTGAAGGATTTATTATTTATTTTTAGTATCATAATAGTAGTAGGAATAATAGTAGTGATAGTAGTATTTATCGTAACATTGATAACTAAAAAATTAGTCTATGAAAGGCTAATCTGGAGAAAATATCCTTTTGTTTTTAAAAATGTGCTTTTGGACCCCTCTTTGTTTCTAGATTATGAAAAATCTAAAAAAGTTTTTCATTTTATAAGAGAGTGGCATAAAGAATTTAACTTTTTTATATCTCGTTCCTTTTATGAATTTTTAGAAGTTCTAAAATATGGCCCTCCTAATAAGTGGTATAAGATAGCACAGTTTTTTGAGTGGGATAGAGAAATGGACCCATATATTATTTTAGAGATATTGAATAAACATAGAAAGTATTTTAGGTTTTTTGAGATTCCAAAAAGAATTTATCGAAAAAAGTATATTTATTTTTACAAAAATATGTCCAGAGATATTGAGGATAGAAAGTTAGTTAAAATACTTTTTGAAGAGTGGGTTTTCTTGCAAGAATTCTCGTGGATTGTAGCAAAGTCTAAAAGTGTATTTGAAGAATTTAAAAAAGCAGGAGCAACTGTAATTGAAATAAGTAAAAACGCTTGGGATGAAATATTAGAGAAACTTGCGAGATATAAACTTAACAAAAGAGATAATGAATTTCTTTCAACTGTTGAAAAATTACGTGGATTAGGAAAATGGATTGCTCACGGTGGTATAACAGTAGCTGGAGCTACTTTACCAAATCCAATAATTGGAGTCTTGGTTAGTTATTTAATAGGAGAAGGAATATTTGTTTTAATTGATCCGGAGACATTAATAAGAGGATTCTATGATAGCGACGGCGTATAACAAGCAAGTATGTGGTTTCGTGCTTCCGGTACTTCACCCAATTCTTCTTTGAAGAACTTTGGATCCGTTTGAACCGTTCAGCAATAATGTTTAAAATGAATACAGAGAAAAAAATCATAAAAAGAATAAATAAGTTAATTCAAAAGGGAAAAAATGTTCTTGATACTCATAGGTCTATTCCACCTGATGCAATTGGGCTTCCTCCACTTGATTCAGGTAAATTTATTGAATGGCAAACACAAGTTCTAAACTTCCTTATAAACTTACTTGGAAAAGAACACATATATGTTCAAAAATTTAAAGATGTAGTGAGAGAAGGATATGAGGCAGAGGTGGAGATGGGAATAGGGATATTACAGGCTGTAAAAGAAGATATTTCAGAGGGTTATCTTACTGACATCAAAACTTTAATATCAGCAGAAATTTTTTCAGATTTCCTTGAAATGGCAGAGCATTTATTGGAGAATGGCTATAAGGACCCTGCTGCTTCTTTATGTGGAGCAGTTTTAGAAAATGGTCTTAGAAAAATAGCGACTAAAAAAGGTATAAAAGTTAAATCAAAAGATGATTTAAATTCACTTAATGATAAGTGTGCAAATGGAAAAGTTTATAATAGGTTAATGCAAAAGAAAATTAAAGTATGGATTGAGATTCGTAATAAAGCTGATCATGGCCAATTTAATGAATATTCTGAGAAAGATGTTCGGGAAATGCTTAAAGGAGTTAGAGATTTCCTTACAGATTACCTAAAATGAAAATCCTATTTATTTTTGTAAACAAGTTTGTAGATTCTACGTTTTCCCAACTTTTCACTCTTCAGCTCAAGCTTGGGACACATGCAGAGCTTTAATTAAGAAAAAAACAATTATTTCTGTCCCTACTCAAACACAATCTCCAACAAATTCTCCTTTAAAACTGCCTCTTTTGCTTTTTTGTCGGTTAAGATTCTCGGTAAATAGAAATGTCTTTTTTGGTTGCCTATTCTTATGGTTAAATCTTCTCCTCTTTGAAAGATTGAGACTTTGTCCTTTTTTAAATTTTTAAAATAAAGTTTTAATGTGTACTTTCCGTTAAGATTTACAATTTCAAAGGGCTTGTCTTTGTAAAATATTTTTAAGGGGTCCTCGCCTTTATAAATTTCCTTTCCCAACTTTTTCAAATTATCAAATCCGAGTATTTCCCTGTCATAATAAGGAATCCGAAAAACAGGTAAAGGTTCAAAACTTGATTCTATTCTTTCAAGATAGTTTTTCTGAATATTATATAAGAAATTATTTTCATCAACGACCCTGTTTAAAATAACAGCATCCACAGGATAACCGTAAAGATGAAGATAGGTAAATGCCCTTTCCGTCTCCCTCATAACCATTTTTTCAGGATTTGTTACAAGACGAACAGAGGATATATCAGGATTTTGAAGTGTCCTGTAAAGGGAAAATAAATCATTGAATAATCTTTCTGCTGCATCATAGGTTTCATCCTCGGGCAGAGGAAAATCTGTAACCGCTTTAACAGCAGGACGGACAACCCTGACAACCCTTTTTTGAATGGGTAAAATTTTATCAATCCACCATTTTGCAACATCAGGAATTGAAAGAAATCTTAAGGTTTCACCTGTAGGAGCTGCATCAAGAATAATTGCATCATAGATTCCATCCTTAAAATGTTTATTAATCCATAAAAAAGAAGAAACTTCTTCCATTCCGGGAAGAACGGAAAGTTCCTCTGCAATAATCTCATCAACTCCCTTCCACTGAAACAATGACCTTATATAATCCTTTAATTCTCCCCAGAATCTTTCAATTGAATAATAAACATCAACTTCCTGTGCATATAAATTTTCTGCCACCTTAACAGGCTCAGGGGAGAGTTCTCTCTCAAGAACATCGGATAATGAGTGAGCAGGGTCAACGGAAACAAGAAGGACCTTTTTACCAAGAGATGAGGCAAAAGCGCCTGTGGCAGAGGCAATGGTTGTTTTCCCTACCCCTCCTTTTCCAGTAAAAAGAAGAATTCTCATTTAAGGTTTACCCTTCTTTAACTTCTACTTTGTGCCCTTCCTCCTTTTTTTCTCCTTCAATTTTCTCTATTTTTCTATCAATAAGTGTCCTTATTGCGAGCATGAATTCCTTTACAGAATTCCTCAGATGTGTTTTTGTCTCATCAGGAACGACTGTCTTCATATCATCTATGAAGGCATCAACAGCCTTTGATAAATATTCCACCCATTTTTTCTCCATTTTTTCACCTCCTTTATATATGAATTTTACCCCCTTTTTACTCCTTTTTCAAGAAATCACTTGACTATCTTTAAATGGGCTCTTCTTTTTAACCTCCATTCTTTTTTGGGTAAATCAGAAGGTTTGAGCCTGGAATCATATTCGGATTTTATTTCAAAAATGAAAAATTTATTTTCAGGAACCGTTAATTTAAGAAAGTTTGCAACCCTTTCAGCCCTTTCAAAGGAGAGCCTTCTGTTAAATAAAGTATCTCCCTCAGGTGATGCATTACCCTTTACTATTATCCTGACTGTATCTTTTTCAATATTTTGAAGGATTTTAAGAATTAAATCAAAGGTATCCCTGTATATTTCCTTTATTTCTGCCCTTGTTGAATCAAAGTAAAAATAAAAATCAAATCTTTCGGGGATTTCCGGTTTTTCAACAACCTCTGTTGTTTCAGGTGTTTCAACAACTTCAGGGGTTTCGGTCTCTTCAACTATTTCCTGAGGTTTTATTTTTTTCATAACAACATAAAATTTACTGTATTCCTTCTCCACATCTTCGGGATAAATATAAATAAAAGTGTCTTTAAATTCAGGAGCAGAAAATTTGATAAAATAAGTATCGGGAACAGCATCTATTTTCTCATAAACTCCCTCTTTTTTCTTTTTAATACCAAGAGGTGGATTCTCTTCAATAAAAGGAGACAATGAATTCCCTTCTTCATCACTCACATAAATTTCAATTTTTCTCTTTTCCACAGGATAGAAAACAAGTCCAAGCATAAATTTAAAACCTGCTCTTTCTTTCAAAACAGGTTCTCCATAAAGATAATCACCCTTTAAAGCACCCTGAAATGGATTATCCTGAGATTTTAAAGAAATAAAACCTGAGAGAAGCATAAATAAATTCGGAAAAGGATTTGAAAAAAGTGAAGCTTTAAGTTCTGGATAGGAAAAATTATTCTCAGAAGAAAAAATATTTTTATATTTAAATAAAAAGGAAAGAGAAGCAATTTTCTGAGGAAATAAAACAATTTCAAGAACAGGATTTATTTCATATAAAGACCTATCACCTGAAATGTTATATATTCCCTCTGCCTTTATCCCTGGTTTGAAATTTTTACCCAGAAAAATATAATAGGAAGGGGAAAATTTAAAAGAAGGTTTAAAGGGATTTATTGTTCTCAATTGGGAGTTTAATCCTTCAAAAGGTATTCTTACATTAAAAGGAAGGAAAAGGTTATAACTTTTTATAAATTTTTTCTGAAAAAATAAGTTCAGTCCTGTTCCTCCGTAGGCAAGCTTTTCCGCATACATCTCTCTGGAATTAACTCCTTCATCAAACAGAATTGAAAGAGAAACCCCGATATCATAAGAAGGTCTGTCATAGAAAAGCCATATATTATTATTCGTCGTAACTCCGTAGGAACCGAAATGATGATATGAAAGTTCATAGGGAACAAATATTATTGACCTCTTACCAAAATGAGGTCTGAATTCAAAGAAATTTATTATTAAAAGAATTTTTAAGAGATACATATGTTAATTTTAAAACAAACTTTAATTTAAAACAAGTGATTTAAATCACATTGTTTGAAGTTTTCAAAATAGCAAATAAAACCTTTAATTTTTTATAATTCTATCTATGTTTGAGTACAAATTTCATGTTCGTTACGCTGAAACAGACCAGATGGGTGTTGTTTATTATGCAAATTTTTTTATCTATTTTGAGGCAGCAAGGTCTGCTTTTATGAGAGCTCATGGATACCCCTACAGCAGACTTGAAAAAGAGGGACTTTTCCTGCCCGTTGTTGAGGCATATTGCAACTATAAATCACCCGCTCATTATGACGAAGAAATCACAATTAAACTCGGTATTAAGGAAATGAAAAACACATCCTTTAAAATACATTATGACGTTTTAAGGGAAGAAAAACTGCTTGCAACAGGCTATACAAAACACGTTTTTACAAACAGAGATATGAAACCCGTCAGAATACCTGAAGAAGTAAGAAAAATCTTTGAAAAATATTTAATAAAATGAAAATTGCGGTAATAAGTGATACTCACGATAATTTATCTGCCACAGAAAAGGCAATAAGAAAAATTGTTGAAAGGAGAATAAAGTTTATTTTTCATCTCGGAGATGTGATTGCTCCCTTCACTTTAAGAAAAATAAAGGAACTTTATTCAGGAAAATTAATAGGTATTTTCGGAAATAATGATGGAGAAAAACAGGGACTTTATGCAACAGCAAAGAAACTGGGTTTTGAAATTCATGAACCGCCTTTAATATATGAAATTAAAAATACAAAATTCATGCTTCACCATATTTATCCGCAGGATTATTTTGCAGAGATTAAAGGGATTGATTTTTTACTTTTCGGGCACTGGCACAAGGTGATTCATGTAAGAAAGGAAAATACAATCTTTTTAAATCCCGGGGAAGTCTGCGGTTATCTTCATGATAAAAAGACCTTTGCAATAATTGATTTAAAAACAAAAGAAGTGGAGATAGTGGAGATTGAGTGAGAAGTTAAAAGAGGGGAGAAGGGGAGAGGATTTAGCCCTTAAACAATATTTAAAAAAAGGGTATAAACTTCTTGACAGAAATGTTTATTTCAGGGGTGGAGAGATTGATTTAATTCTAAAAAAGAAAAAGCTTATTGTATTTGTTGAAGTAAAGAAAAGAAAAAAGGGACATTTTCTTGAGGGAATTTTATCTGTGGACAGAAGAAAAATAAAAAGAATAATAAAATTTGCAAAAATCTATCTTGAAAAAAAGAATTTGTATGAAAAATGCGATGTAAGATTTGATGTGGTTGTTATAGAGGGAGAAAATATCGAAATAATTGAAAATGCCTTTTGTGAAACAGATTTTTAAATTTTCTTAACTTTTTGAAATGTGATTTAAATCACTGAAATTTAAATTAAAAAACTGTATAATTAATTAAGATGACGAGATTTAAAGTAATTTTAATTTTGAGCACAATATTAGTCTCCTTTCTTAGCGCAGAATGGAGAATGTATAGGAATAATGGTTTGCAGACATCCTTTTGCTCTGGTAAAGGTAAAATTACTTATCCCCGGATAAGGTGGCAGAAACAGCTCCCATCCTTAGTCAAGAGTTCACCCCTTGGAGGAGATATAACAGGGGATTTTATTGATGAAGTGATTATAGGAGCAGAGAACGGAAAAATTTACATATTAAGTTCTCTGGATGGAAGCTATATTGACAGTATAAACACTTCTGGAAATATACCCTCAACTTCTGTCCTTTTGAATACAGATTTTGATCCCTCTTATGAAATTCTCTTTGGTTCACAGCCAGGAGACCTTTTTCTCTATAAATATAGTTGTGGAATAGTATGGAGTTTAAATATAGGACATGATATCAAGAATCCAATAATTGCCTCTGATATTAACTCAGATGGTATGGAAGAGATTTTATTTGGTGCAGATAATATAATTTTTGCAATAAACCCTGACGATGGTTCTATTATATGGACATATACATATCCTGACAATAAATTCAAATTTCAGGGTCCTGTTACAGTATTTAATGATAACGGAACACCCAAAGGTGTCTCAGTTATAAAAAGGAAAAATAACACAAAAGTTGTATGCATTGATCTTTCAAATGGAACATTTTTATGGGAATATATACACTCTGCAAAGACAAGAGCATATCCTGTGGTAGATACATTAAACCTTTTAATAATCTTTCTTGACGACGCAGGGTATATGAATTTACTTGATTATGATGGAACTCTTGTAAATTCCTACTTTATTGTAAACAATAAATTTCACTCCCCACCCGCGCTGGCAGATGTAGACCTGGATGGGAACATAGAAATTATAGCAGGATGTGATGATTCAAATATTTATGTGATAACAGAGGATGGAAATATAAAATGGAATTATCCTGTGTTTGGTAAGATTCACACTCCTCCCTCTCTTGCTGATATAGATAACGATGACACCTTAGAAATTATGGCAGGAGCATGGGATAATTATTTTTATGTTTTTAAAAATGACGATACCCTCTGGAGATATTTAATGACAGATGTTATGGAAATGAACCCTGCTTTAACCTTTGGAGATGATTATGGACTTGATATTGCAGCTGTTGATCAGAGCGGATTTGTGATATATTTTGACTCCCCTTATATGACAGGAATAGAGGATATAAATGTAATATTCAACGGTAAAAACAGGGAAGATAAAAATTTAATTAAAATAAGAATTATTGGAAAATTTATAAAGGCAGAACTTCTTAAAAATAGAAAAACACTTAAGGTATCTCAGGAAAATTACTTTACGTATGTAGATAAGGATGTGAGAACCTCAAACAACTATTATGTAAAAGTTAAGGGATTTACAGGTATTCAGACCTTTGGTCCTTACAAAATTGAGAAAAATAAAACAGAATTTGATATATATTACAGAGATTCAAAGCTTTTTGTAGCAAATAAAGGGAATAAAACAGATATAACATTATTCTCTGCTACAGGAACAAAGTTAGGCAATTTAGAAATAAGAGAAGGATTAAATATTTTGAACCTGAAAAGAAACGGGATTTATTTTATAAGTTCAAAAAATTATAAGAAAAAGGTGTTTTTTATAAAATAAAAATCAACCACTCCATCTTGCAATTTCTCTTATTATCATAGAGTCAGGAATAAAAAGATATATAACATCTTTATTTCTCATTATTATTCTGTCATCAAAAGTCCATCTGGGATAAGGAGGAAGAGTTATAAAGGGGAAATAACCACCGTATTCTATATACATATTGAAAGAGTCAAGTTTACCTTTTGTGATGTCATAAACCATTAATTTAAAATCCGAAATAAAACACAACTTTGAACCATCAAAAGAAACATCAGGATTAATGAACTCCACATTATTTATCAATATACTGTCCTTTAAACCTGTTTTAAGGTTAAGTATAAATACCTTACCTGATTTGAAATAAAAAAGTTTATCATTTCTTATAACAGGATAACTGCCTTTATCAAAAATATCCATGTTATCATTCAGAAGATTATACACATATATTGAGTCATTTGTTGTAAAAGTAACAATACTATCCTTATAAAATCTGGGATAAGACCCCCTAATCTCTTTTATTAAATTCAAATTCGGTAGTTCAAATATATCAAAAATTCCTTTGTTTTCAATTAAAAGAAATTTTTCATTGTAAGAAATATCAATTTTTTCTGCGTCTTCAAAAATCAATTCTTTACCGTTTAAATCAAGATAATCCTCCACTTTCCCTTCCTCAAATTTTACAATATAAAGTTCTTTAACTTTTCTACTTTCAAGTAATTTAAAGGAATTTAACTCTATCTCATTCATTCTCATAAAAAATATATTCTTTTTAGATGAAAAAGGGAATTTATATAAAATTTTAAACCCAGGAGTTTTAAAACAGGAGAAAAAAACAAATAAAAAACTAAATAACTTTAAGTATAATACTAATTTCATTTTCATTTATTCTTCCCCCTTCCTTTTTATTGCCTGCATTAAAATTTAAATAGGAAATACCAAAACGTAAATTTTTAAAAGGAAGGTAAACAACAAATTTATTTTCTATTCCATAACAGTAAACTCCCGGAATTTCAAATGTCTGAATCCATGGTCTGTAGTTAAAGGTATAAGAAAAACCATATTTATTTTTTAAAAAAGATAAATTTATGTAAAAATTGCTAGAATAATCATTCATTACCTGAAAGTAATCACTTTCTGCATAGGCAAGAAGATAGAAGGGAAAAATTTTAATTCCTATGGTTATATAAGGGATAAAACCTTTAATTTTTTTAATTTTTGAAGTATCATAAATTGTAAACTCAAAATTAAACGAAGAACTTAATATTTTAAAATAATTGATTCCAAAACCTGTTTTTATTTCAACATTATTTTTTCCTCCACGATTTGAGATTCCCAGATAAAAAAGGTCTATGTTTCTTTTTGTATTTTCAAATTTAAAATATCCGAAATTTTTGGCTATGGTTAAATAAAAACCTTCAAAATTTCTGAAAGACAAAGAAAATCCTGCCAGATAATTGTAATCTTTTAATTCCTTGTAATCCGAAAAGAAGGATTTTTCAACAAAAGGAATCAAATAAAATTTCTTCACTTTGATTTTGAAATATAGATTTTTTATATTTGAGTAAAAATTTTTACTATCAATTGTATCAATATTCAGATTTATGTAACTGTAATTTTTGTAATTTAAATAATATTCAATTTTAAAATAATCAAAATCAGGAGTATCAAAGAGGTTTGAAAAACCCATTATGTACACAAATACTAAAAAAATCATCAAAATATTATAACAAAATTTTAAAATTTGTTCAATTTTAATTTATAATTATTCCCTGATGGTTGAAAAAGTTATATCTGCCTCTTATCTGGGAATAAATGGTTTCCTTGTGGAGGTAGAGGTAGATTTATCTCCAGGGCTACCCGGCTACACACTTGTCGGACTTCCTGAAACAGCTGTTAAGGAATCAAAAGAAAGAGTATTATCAGCAATCAAAAATTCAGGATTTCAATTACCTGTAAAAAAGATTGTTGTGAATTTAGCACCTGCTGATATAAAAAAGGAAGGAGCAGGATTTGACCTCCCGATTGCACTCGGAATTTTATCCTCAGCAGGTCTTATTGAACCCTATATTTTAAAAAACAAAGCATTTCTCGGAGAACTTTCCCTTGATGGAAAATTAAGAAAAATAAAAGGTGTGTTACCAATTGCCCTCTTCCTTAAAGAAAAAGGTATAAGTGAACTTTTTGTGCCAGAAGAAAATGCAAAGGAAGCTGCACTTGTTGATGGACTTAATGTATATCCTGTCAGGAGTTTAAATCATACAATCTCGGTTTTAAAGGGAGAAACAGAGTTAAAACCTTTAAAAGTTGATAAAGTCAAAATATTTTCAGAATATTCAAATTATAAAGAGGACTTTAAAGATGTTAAAGGACAGGCACACGTAAAAAGGGCTTTAGAAATTGCAGCAGCAGGAGGACACAATGTTTTAATGATAGGACCACCGGGTTCAGGAAAAACAATGATTGCAAGAAGGGTTCCTTCAATTTTACCTCCCCTATCCCTTGAGGAAGCCCTTGAGGTTACAAAAATTCATTCTGTCGCAGGCACTTTACCGCCTGACAAACCCCTTTTAGCAATAAGACCCTTCAGGTCTCCTCATCATACCATTTCTTCTGCAGGTATGATAGGAGGAGGACAGGTTCCAAAACCAGGAGAGGTTTCCCTTTCCCATCACGGAGTTTTATTCCTTGATGAATTGCCTGAATTTAAAAGGGATGTTCTTGAAGTCTTAAGACAGCCCCTTGAGGATGGTTTTGTAACAATATCAAGGGCAAAAATGGCTTTGAGTTTTCCTTCAAGATTCATGCTCATTGCTGCAATGAATCCCTGTCCCTGCGGATATTTAACAGATAAAAGAAGGGAATGCAGATGTACTGCAAATGAAATAAGAAGATACACAAGAAAAATTTCAGGTCCTCTTTTAGACAGAATTGATATTCATATTGAAGTTCCCGCCTTAACTCCTGAGGAATTAAAGGAAAGGGAAGAAGGAGAACCCTCTGAAATAATAAGGGAAAGGGTTAAAAAGGCAAGGGAGATACAGCTTGAAAGATATAAAGATGAAAAGGGAATTTATTCAAATGCCCATTTAAATTCAAGATTAATTAAAAAATATATAAAAATTGATGGAGAGTGTGAGAATTTGATATTAAAGGCAATGGATACCTTAGGTTTATCAGCAAGGGCATATTCAAGGATATTGAAACTTTCAAGAACAATAGCTGATCTTGAGGGTTCCATAGAAATAAAACCTCATCATGTAGCAGAGGCAATAAATTATAGGACTCTGGACAGGGAGTACTGGTTAAGTTATATTTAAAAATGGGAGAATTATTTTTAATAGTATTTTCGGTCATTACACCTCTAAGAGATATCACGGATATCGCACATTTAAATCCTGAAATCAGCATTTTGAGTGTAAGAAATAATGTCTTAAAAATGTATTATTCTCCCTCTCTTTTTGATATAAATGAGGGGAAAAAGGTTTATTTCCGCTTCCATATTCTTTCTTCACCTCTTTATTCAGATTTTCTTTTGTATTATACCTTTATCGGTTATTCCTATCCTTTTAAAAAGGGAGTTTTGTCTTTAAATATTTCTCAGATAACCTTTTCTGAAAGAATTTACCCATACAAACCTTTCAAAAATTCTGACTTCTTAATTAATTTATCCGCAGGAAAAGAAATAAACAAATTTACCAGAATAGGTATAAGTGGTAAAATTGTATATTATTCTTTGACTTCTCCTTCCATGGGTGGGAGTGAGTGCTCCCTTATTTATGCTCCTCAAACCAAAATAATGACAAGTACATCTACATCATTTATATTTCAAAGATTTCATATTCTTTTTTCTATTGATAATTTGACCTTAAACGGTGATTTTTTTGAAAATTCTAAATTCCATACAGGTATTTCACGAGAAATAAAGTTTTCAAAAAACAATTCTATTCTTCTGACGGTTGAGTATGTAGGAATTCACCAAGAAAATAAGTATCTAATTATAGGTGGAAATTTAGACATCAAAAATTTCCTTTTTATAAGAGGCGGGTATATCATAAACCAAACAAAAGAGTACACTAAAAAATTTTCATTTGAAGCAATTTTATCTTATAAAAATTTTGAAATTGGATTCGGTTTTGGAAGACCATTCGGAAGCTATTACACTGAGTTAAGAAAATTCAGCATAGTTTTTAAATGGTAAAAGATATTCAATATTTCATTTAAATTTTGTCAACCTATTGTCAACCTCCTATAATTATTTTTTGTCAACCACATGTTTTATCATCGGTTCAAGGGTTTTTGAAAGGTTTTCTATCTTTATTTTTATTTCGGGATGTCTTTTTTTAAATACCCTGAATATTTCATCAGCAAAACCCTGCCCTATTTTTTTTACATCTTTAAAGTCAAGGATAATTTCCTTAAACTTATCCAGCCCGAATAAAAGTCTTCTTGCCTCTGAACGGGAAATGCATTCTTCTGAAAATATTTTTACAGATACCTTTGTCCTTTCAAATTTATATTCAAATTCTTCAGGAGCATAAGTTTTAAAAACATCATCCAGCCTTCTTCTGGAGTTACGGCTGATTTCAAAAATAACCTCTGTTCCTTCCAAAAATCTTATTTCCTCCACCCATATATCTTTTCTCACATTATCAAATACAAGCTTTATTTTATGGGAATTAAAAATTATCTTATCTCCTGATTTTGATGTAAAAAATATTCCTTCTCCTGTATGCCTCTCAGCCATTGTGGTTGTCTTTCCTTTTAGAAGTTCTCCCACTGCCTGAGCTTCATCTCTGAGTCCGAATTTTGAATAAATTGAATAAAAGATACCGATACCGTAATCCTTTATACGAAAAGAAACTATATAAGGTAAGAGAGAGACCTCGACCCTGCATTTATCCGAACCGGAATGCTCTATTGCATTATTCAGAATTTCCGTAAATGCATAGTTAAAAATATCAAAAACATTTTTTCTCAGTTTTTTTGTTAAATTAAGAAACAGTTTCACTTCATCAAAAACCTCATCCTCCTGTAAGTTTTCAAGCTTATATGTTTTTTTAAAAATCCTTGATTCTCTTTCCCCCGATTTATCCGAGAGCATATAAAAAGCTCCCCTTGTATTTCCTTCCTTCTCCACAACACCCTCTTCCACAAGTTTTTTAAGGTGTTTATTAACTGCCTGCCTTGTAATACCGAGAATCCTTGCTATATCCACCCCTTTTACTTTTCCTTCTTTTTCAAGAATTTCAAGTATCTTTTCCTTCACATCCATACTTTAATTATAACTTTTTGTCAACCTATTGTCAACCTTTTATAATTGTTTTTTGTCAACCGAATTAAAAATTCCTTCTCAATGTTTCACGTGAAACATTATTCGCACTTTCCTCCGAGATGTTTTGCAAGGAATTTTTCGGATTCCTCATAGAATTTTAAAATGTTTTCCTGAATTACAGGACCATGTCCCTCATTTTCAAAAAGAATGTATTTAACATCTTTACCCCTCTCTTTCAATACCTTAACTATCTGTTCACTTTCTTCTTTTTTGACCCTTACATCCTGACCACCCTGAAATATCAAAAGAGGAATATTTATTTTATCGGCATGGAAATAAGGGGAACGGGATTTTAAAAATTCTTCCTCTTTTTCAGGGTCCCCTATTCTTTTCCTGAAAACCTCATAATAGGTTTTCCAGTAAGGAGGTATTGACTTTATAAAAGTTATAATATTTGAAATTCCGCAAAGAGAGATTGCACATTTAAAGAAATCACCTGCAAAGGCAGAAGCGCATAAAGAGGCATACCCTCCGTAAGAAGCTCCTATAATACCTATTCTTCTTGGGTCTGCGTACCCCTTTTCAATGCACCATTTTGCCGCATCTATTAAATCATAAAGCATCTTCCTTCCCCATTCCCTGTCTCCTGCATTCATAAATCTCTTTCCAAAACCGGTTGAACCCCTGAAATTTACCTCAAGACATATATATCCCCTGTCTGAAAGCCACTGTGATTCAGGATCAAATCCCCAAAAGTCCCTCCACCATGGACCTCCGTGGACCTTTAAAACAAGGGGTAAGTTTTTCCTTTCTTGAACATCAGGAAAAGTTATATAACACAAAATTTTAAGTCCATCCCTTGCTTTTATAAAAACAGGCTCCTTTTTATTCAATTTATACTTTTTAAGTTCGGGTCTTGTTGAAAATAAAAATTCAAGTTTTTTATTTTCCCTGTTATAAAGATAATATTCATGAGGTGTATCGTCCTTTGTGAAACCTATAATCCAGACTTTATTATCATCGCTCTGACTTTTTATCGTGTAATCTCCATCAAGATTTTTGTTTAAAAATTCAATATCTTCTTTAACCTCTTCGGAGATTGCTGTCCAGTATGCCTTTTCCTTATAGACATTAACAGCAAGAATTTTTCCTGTAAGAGGATGAATAATAAATTCATGAATATCAAATTCATTATCAAAATAAATTTTCTTCCTCTTAAGGTTTTTTACATTCAAAAGGGAAATTCCTATATTATCAGATTCAAAAGTATCCATAATATAAACTTCATCATTTGAAATAAAATGAAGGGCTGTTGAAATAAAATTATCCTCAGGAGGCCATTCAAGGATTTTCTTCCATTTACCCTTTTCAAGGATTTTAAATTCAATTGAACCATCCTCACCTGCAAAATGTCCGCCTTTTATGTTCAATTCATTATCAGTAACCCATCCGTGGTTACCTTCAACACCTGTTATAAGATTTCCGGGATTTTCCATAACAAGCTCAATTTCTCCTGTTTTCACATTTAACTTATAAACATCATGCACAGAAGGGTCTCTTTTATTCATTTCAATAAGAATTTCATCTTTTTTCAAGGGAGAACTCGCAAGAATTTTCACCTGGACATTTTCATAGGGAGTTAGCTCTTTAACTTCTCCTGTATTTATATTCAAAAGATAAAGACGCCAGTTTTCATTTCCGCTATAATCTTTAAGAAAAATTATGTGTTCTGAATCCTTCGTCCATAGGTATCTTATGATGCTTCTTTCTTTTTCAAAGGTCAACTGCCTTTCACCCCTTTCATCCCTTACCCATATATTCAAAACATCATCCACAAGTTTTAAATAGGAAATCTTTTTACCGTCAGGGGATACCTTAACAAGAGCAAATTTTGGTAAGCCGGTAAGGATTTTTCTTGGTATTAATTTTTCCATACAAATATTATATCAAAAATGTTTCACGTGAAACATTGAAAAAGAAAATTTAAACGAGTATTTATAATAATATGAATTACAGAGTTAAAACAGTATTTTTCCTTGGTCTTCTTACAGGGCTTTTAATTCTGCTCGGTAAATGGATAGGCGGGTACTACGGAATGTTTTTTGCCCTTATATTTGCAGGAATAATGAACTTCGTTTCCTACTGGTTTTCTGACAAAATAGTCCTCACAATGTATGGTGCAAAAAAGATAGGTTATGAAGAGGCTCCTTGGCTTCATGATATGGTTCATGAACTTTCACAGAGGGCAGGCATCAAAAAACCTGAAATATATCTTATTCCTATGGAACAGCCGAATGCCTTTGCAACAGGAAGAGGTCCTGAAAAATCCGCTATTGCAGTAACTGCCGGAATATTAAATATTTTAAACAGAGAGGAATTGAAAGGGGTTCTTGCCCATGAAATAGGACATGTAAAAAATCGTGATGTTTTTATTGCTTCAATAGCAGCAACAATTGCAGGTGCAATATCAATGATAATATACTGGCTTCAATGGGCTTTATTTTTCGGATTTGGAAGGGATGATGATGAAAATCCTTTATCTCTTATAGGAACACTTCTTTTAATCATAATAACTCCTATAATAGCTATGATTATTCAGCTTGCAATTTCAAGGTCAAGGGAATATCTTGCAGATGAATTCGGGGCAAAGATTTCAGGAAATCCTTTATATCTGGCAAAGGCACTTGAAAAAATCTCTTATGCTGTAAGAAGAATTCCTGCACAGGTAAACCAAGGAACGGCCCATTTATTTATAGAAAATCCTTTAAAAGGACAGAATTTAATTGAATTATTTTCAACCCATCCCCCTGTTGAGAAAAGAATAGAAAGATTAGTCAAGTTAGCAAGAAAAATGGGAATTGTAGGGTAATCTTAAAATTTAAAATATCTCCATTCATTAAAGGCAGATATTAAAAGTAAAATCAGACTTAATAATAAAAAAATGATTTCTTGGCCGGATAATTTAATTTGCTTAAATTTTCTTAATTTCTTAAAATTTTCTCCTCTCCATTTTTCTGCATAAAACATTGTTAAATTAGTGGTTGCGGTGCAGGCGAATATATAAGCAAGAAATTCAGGAAATCCTATCTGAAGAAATAAAAACCAGCCCTTCAGGGTATAGGTAGATACTCCTCCGCTGAAAGAATTTGTGCCTGCAAAAAGACCTATGAGAACGGTATTTGCATATAATGGAAGATAACCAAAATTAAAGAATTTAACCCTGTAATGATTTACTCCGATTATGATAAAAATCATGAAAAGATTAAAAATTATTGTATTTATAAAGGCTTGAAAGAAATCTGTTTCTTTCCTGAAAACCATTGTTGAGCCAAAGGGAATTTTTTTCATAATGCCTTCTGGAAGAAGAATAAATCCGAAAAGATAGGAAATAAAAAGTAAAATCAGAAAAATTAAAAATGCGTATTTTGTTCTTGTTAAAAGATTATCATGACCTAAATTTCTTATTAAATCCTTTATGACTTACCTTTTGTATTAACCCATGTAAGAACTATCCCCAGAATTATTCCCAGACGAACAGAAGTAGCCCAGTCAACACTTCCTGATTTATGAACTATCAAACTGTATAAAAATGTTGTAAAAGCAGAAACCACAAAGGTCAGAACAAATATTGTGATGAAACTTATAAAAACATTTTTAAAATTTATTTTTTCCATAATTCACCTCTAATTAATTTTACACTAAATACTTCTCAAAATCCTTCACAACATATTTTTTGCTTTTTTTTATAATATCAAATCCCTCCTTTTCAAGTAATTTTTTATGATTTTCAATACCCCCGGGATATTTTTCATTCAGAGTCCCGTCTTTTTTAAGGGTTCTCCAGTAGGGAGTTATTTTTTTCTTTCCCTTAGCTCTTTCCTCCTCAGCAGCATTTGCTATAATCCATACAAATATTCCTGTGGTCATAGGACAGCATACCCTCACCCCGTGTTTCTCAGAAAGAATTTCCCTTATCCTTTCTTGTGTAATGAGTTTTCCTTTGGGAACCTTATTCATAACCTCCTGAATCTCTCTGGGAGAAGGAACAACCATTTCATCTGCTTTAAATCTCCTCTTTAACTTATCTTTAAGCTTCACTATTTTCGGGAGCCCTTCCTTTTCAAGTTTTTCTTTCCAGGATTTTTTTGTTTTCATTTTTCCTTCTCAATTATTTCAATTCTTTCAATTATATCTCCTTTTCTTAACTTTTTGACAACATCCATTCCCTTAATTACCCTTCCGAATACCGTGTAATTACCATCTAAATGAGGAGTTTTTGTTAAAGTTATATAAAACTGACAGGAGCCTGAATTCGGGTCAGAAGCTCTTGCCATTCCCAGTGCTCCTTCCACATGTTTTGCTTTAGGGTGTGTTTCAAGGGGAATTGTGTATCCTGCATCACCGTATCCCTTTCCGTAAGGGTCTCCTCCCTGAATAACAAAATTCGGGACATATCTGTGGAAAATAAGTCCATCATAAAATCCGAGTTTTGCAAGTTTTACAAAATTACTGACAGTTTTAGGAGCATATTCAGGATAGAGTTCACATATTATTTCTCCTTTATTGGTTTTTATAACAGCTTTCACATTTTTTGTAACATCAACCTTGAAATCCTTATATTCCTTTGCCACCTTTATCCTCTGTTCAGGAGTGGAATTCTTATCAAGAATTCTCTCAATTTTTGATTGAGTAAAAACAAAAAACAAAATCATAAATTTAACCATAGTTATATTTTACACTAAAAGTGTCTTAAAATTATATATGGAAAAAACTTCCCTGCACTGGTTTAGAATCCTTATACCCGAGATAGAGGAAGCAATAAAGGAGAGAAGATGGGAAGAATTAAAAAAATTCCTTGAAAACTTACATGCTTCGGAAATTGAAGAAATACTTGAGGATTTAAAGCCCAGGGAAAGGGCTCTGATTTTCAGATTATTACCAAAGGATAAAGCAGCGGATGTTTTATCAGAAATGTCAAAAGACCAGGTTGAGGAATTAATTGAAACACTTAAAAGTGAAGAGGTAAGGGAAATTCTTTCTGAAATGGACCCTGATGACAGGGTCAGAATCCTTGATGAGTTGCCCGCAAATCTTGCTTCAAAACTTTTAAGATTAATGGACAAGGAGGCAAGGGATGAGATAGCAATTTTAATGGGATATCCTCTGGGTTCAGCAGGGCACAGAATGAGGCCGGAGTTCGCCCATGTAAGAGCAGAGGAAAGGGTAAAGGATGCGATTGAAAGACTCAGAAGAAAAGGATATGATGAAGAACTCTTGAGAACGATATATGTGACAGATAATGAAAGAAGACTTGTCGGAAGGGTTCCGATTACAAGACTTGTATTAGCCGAGCCTGATAAAAGGGTAGAGGAAATAATGGATAAAAATCCCATAGCAATTTTTGCAGGAAAAGACCAGGAAGAAGCAGCAAAGATTTTAATGGACCATGATTTAATTTCACTTCCTGTTGTTGATTCAGAAGGAAGACTTATAGGTGTTCTTTCTGTTGATGATATAATGGATATAGCAGAGGAAGAGGCAACAGAGGACATACATAAACTGGGTGGTCTTCCGTCTCCTGAACCAGAAGAGGAATATTTCAGATTAGGTTTATGGGAAAGGGTGAAAAAAAGAGTTCCCTGGCTCATCGCCCTTTTAATCTTTGAGGTAGTTACAGCAACTGTTATCAAGGGATTCAACAGACTCCTTTCACAGGCTGTTTTCCTTTCCTATTTTATCCCGATGCTTGTAGGAACAGGAGGGAACACAGGAACTCAATCGGTTACCCTTTCTGTAAGAGCCTTAACACTCGGAGAAATTGAAATAAAGGAATTCTTCAAAATATTTATAAAGGAAATTCTGACAGGTATAGGTCTCGGAATAGTTCTCGGTTTTGTTGGAGGAAGTGTCGCCTTTTTTATTTTAAAAAATTTAAAGTTTTCAGCAGTGATATTTCTTGCCCTGTTTTCGGTGATTCAATTTTCAAATCTGCTGGGGTTATCACTTCCTGTTATTTTTAAACTCTTAAAAATTGACCCTGCCGTTTCCTCTTCTCCTTTAATAACAACAATTGTTGATATAGGCGGACTTTTCATATATCTGGGAATTGCTTATTTGTTTATCTTTTAGTTATTAATTTTTAATCCTTGTTTTTCATTTTGAGACATAAGATGTTATAATTAATAATCTCAAAAATTTTCGGAAATTTCAGGGTTCCAGTCCCTTTACATATCTAAAATAGAAATGGAAGAGAAAATTTTAAAAGATATCTTTGAGGTCTTTAAAAAGAACAAAACAATGACAATTTCAACCCAGGGGGAACACCTCTGGTCAAGTAAGGTTTATTTTGCAACAAAAGGACTTTTTATTTATGCAATTATTGAAAAATCAAGAAATTATAAAAATATTTTAAAAAACAATAAGGTTTTCTTTGTAATTGAAAGAGGTGTTCCTGATTTATTTATTCAGGGAGAAGGAGAGGTGGAAATTCTCGGAACACCTGCGGAAAGAGAAGAAGAAAGGGCACTCCTTTTCCAGAAAAATATAGAATTAATTCCCTTTGTTAAAAAGATCCCTGAACTTGTTGTTATAAAAATAAAACCCACAAAGATATTCCTTTCTGATTTCAGAACTGTTTTTAAACCCAGACAGGAAATTTCTGTAACAGATGATATTCTTAAAAAAGCTCTTGAACTTGATAAAGGTATGCCCAAATGGGAGAGATTCTTTAAAGCAACAAGACCCTTTGCCTTCACAGCAACACTTATATCGGTATTGGTTGGTGCATTTCTTGCTCCTAAAATTAACATTCCCCTTCTCCTTCTTACTTTCTTTGGTGTTCTTTTCCTTCATGCAGGAATAAATGCTTTAAATGATTTAATGGATTATAAATACGGAGTGGATGACTGGCTTGTTCTCGGTGCCTCAAGAATGCTTCAGGATAAATTGCTCACTGTTAAAGAACAAACAATTCTTGTTATTACATTACTTACTCTTGGCTCACTTATCGGTTTTATATTAACATTTCTCAAAGGGATATGGGTGCTGATAATAGGTATAATAGGTGTTTTTCTGGGTGTTTTTTATCAGATAAAACCTATAGGTCTTAAATACAGAGCACTTGGTGATATTTCTGTGTTTCTGGGCTTTGGTCCTTTGCTTGCTCTTGGTTCCTATTATGTCCAGACCGGTGAAATTAACTGGCTTCCTTTTGTTGCAGCCATACCCATAGGACTTCTTGTAATAGGAATTCTTCACGGAAATAATTTCAGAGACCTTGTTGAAGATATCCAGGCTGGATATAAAACAGTTGCCTCATATCTTGGAATAAAAGGGTCTTCTTACTATTATCTTGTTCTTGTTGCTCTCGCCTATTTATTAACACTTATTTTCGTGATTTTAAAGGTCTTACCCTGGCAGACACTTATTGTCTTCTTTACACTTCCAATAGCAATAAGAAATATAAAACTTTCCTTCAGACCTGATTATCTCCAGTTTGGTTTACTTGATTTATTCACTGCTCAACTTCATCTCTTCTTTGGAATTTTATTTACGGTGGGCATTATAATATCAAGGATAAACTATGGTTGATAGAGGAACAGCATTTTTAATTTCACTTGTCACATCCCTTTTTGTGGCAATAGGGGTGAATTTTGCTTTTTATTACTGGATAGCACCAAATCTTGAAAGGAAAACTGTTTCACAGGGAAAACCTGCTCAGAATGTTGAGGTTCCTGATTTAAGAGGGTCTTTACCCTCACAGGCAAAACTTGTTCTGTCTCAAATGGGACTTTCCTTGGTTGTAGAGGGTGAAACCCCCTCTACAGAATACCCTGAAGGAACAATTGCTGAACAAAGACCTCTTGCAGGTTCTGTTGTTCCTTCAGGAACATCAATTTATGTAAAAATTGCAAAAGCAGGAAAAGAAGCCACTGTAACAGTCCCACCTGTTATGGGACTTGACCTTGCTTCAGCACAGAGAATTTTAATTGAAAAAGGATTTCTGATTGGAAATGTTGAAAGAATTTCAAGTTCTGATGTTCCTGAAGGACATGTTGTAAAAACCTATCCTGAAGCAGGAACTCCTCTTCCAAAGGGTTCAAAAATTACAATTTATGTTTCCTCAGGAGAAGAACTCGTTATAGTTCCCAGATTAATTGGAAAATATCTCTATCAGGCAAATACGATACTTGAAAAATATGGGTTAAAACTCGGAACTGTTCATAAGCAAATAAGTGCTGAATACCCTGAAAACAAAATAATAGGTCAGAATCCAAAACCAGGAGCAAAGGTTAAAAAGGGCACATCTGTTGATATCACAATTGCCACTGTAAGGGAAGAACTTTACTGATTTACCCTGTTTTAAATATAATCTTTAAAGCATACATCAAAAAGATTCCTGCTATAAAGAAAACAAAGGAATTTATTGATTTTCTTATATCAGGTTCTTTATGAAGTTCGGGTATAAGGTCAGTTGCTGAAATATAGAAAAAATTACCTGCAGCAAATGCCATAATATAGGGAATTAAACTTTCACTCCTAAAGAAAATGTAACCGAATAATCCACCAAGCACAGCGGTAAAAGCAGAGATAAAATTAAATAAAAGAGCCTTCACCCTATCCATTCCACCGAAAACAAGAATTGCAAAATCACCTATCTCCTGGGGAACCTCATGGGCAAGAACAATAAGAGTGGTTATTATTCCGAATTTCACATTCACCAGAAAACTTGCTGCTATCACGACTCCATCAATAAAGTTATGAAGACCATCTCCTATAATATTCAAATATGTAACAGGATGGATTTCACATCCCCATTCATGACAGTGTCTCCAGCGTAGTATTCTTTCCAGTATAAAGAAAAGGATAAATCCTACTATAAAAAACCAAGAAGCAGTAACAGGCTCAAGGTATTCAAGAGAATGGGGCAAAAGATGCAAAAAGGCACCGCCTATCAATGCACCTGTTGCAAGAGAAACAAGAATGAAAAGAATTTTATCAAGGAGTTTCTTATTTAAAAAAAGGAAAAAGATACCTGTTAATGACACAGAGCTCACAAACAGTGTTGCAATAATAATATAAATAAGAGTCATTTTAATTATTGATTTTATTACTTTTATAATTTAAATTCAAATTATGAGAAAAATTTTTTCAAAAATTGACCTGCATGTAATTTCCTCAATGATACCTCCTTTTATTTATTCAATATGTCTTCTTTTAATGATAATGCTTCTTGATAAGATATTTGATCTTTCTGATTTAATTTTTAAAAAGAAAATTCCTGCAGGACTTGTTTTAAACATCTTATTCCTCTCACTTCCCTATATGCTTGCACTTGTTATACCAATGAGCATCTTAGTTGCGACACTCTATGTCTTTGGCAATATGAATCAGGAAAGGGAACTGATGGCTTTATCCACAAGTGGTATCTCTTTAATAAGAATAATAAGGGCTCCACTTTTATTCTCAATTCTGCTTTTTTTCTTTTTGATTTATTTTAACGGTTTTTTTGTCCCAAGTATGAATCATACTTTAAAGAAAAAAATATTTTATATGTATAGATACAAACCCTCCCTTGCATTAAAAGAAAAGGTCTTTAATAAACTCGGGAATATAAGTATTTATGTGGATAAAAAGGATGAAAAAAGAAACATTCTGAAGAATTTAAAAATATTTCAGAAGGAAAAGGATTACACCCAGATAATAAATGCGGAAGAGGGTTATATAAAATCAGGGAAAGAGGGAGGATATCTGCTTGTTTTAAAAAACGGTATAATTCAGGAAAAAAAGAAAGGAGAAGTAAGTGTAAGGAAGATTGAGTTTAAGGAACACAGAATTTATATTCCCAAGAAAAAAGAGAAAAATGTGGAAGATATAGGTAAAAGTGACAGAGAGCTGACCCTGGGAGAACTTTTTGAAAAAATCAAAAGAAATAAAGAAAAATATCTTGAAGGTAAAAAGAAAAACAGATTTATATTTCTTCAGCTTCAGAGATTCTGGGTTGAGGTTCATAAGAAATTTGCAATTCCCTTTGCTGCAATTGCCTTTGTTCTTATCGGAGTTCCTCTCGCAAGGATATTCGGAAAAGCAGGCTGGGGTTCTGCTTTCGGTCTCTCAATTGTTGTTTTTACAATTCATTACATTTTCCTTGTGGGGGGAGAAGAACTCGCTGACAGGGGAATAATATCAAGTTTTATAGCCATGTGGACAGGAGATATTTTGACTTTTACTCTCGGACTTTATTTACTTTATAAATTCAGATAAAATTTCGTAAAACCCCACCTCAATCTCCATCTCAATTTCAGGATATATGAAAAAATCATAATCAATGTTCATTCTCACAATATCTTTTTCTGTTGTTATGATATAATCACACTTCAATTTTTCTTTTAACTCAAGAATCCTTTGAATATCCTTTTGTGTATAAAAATGATGGTCTAAAAATTTTATATGTTCTCTGAGCATGAATCTTTTTTCTATAAATCTTTTAAGGGAAAAGGGATTCGCAATTCCTGTAACAAGTAAAACATAATCCCTTTTATCAGGAAAAATTGTCTCTCCTTTTATATTCTTAAATCCTTTGAATCTATAATTTGCAAAAAAATAGGGAATTTTTTTTCTCTCAAGAAATTCAATTCTGTATCTCTTCCTTTTATTCATCTTTGTATTTATGATAACAACATCACCTGAGAAAATTTCCTTTCTTAAATCCCTTGATGTACCTTCAGGGAAAAATTTTTCCCTTTTAAAAATCTCTTTTTCACTTAATACAAAAATATTTAAATCAAAATAATACTTTTTTATCTGCATTGCATCATCAAGAACAAAAAGGGAAATATTTTTCCTTTTCAAAAGCTCCTGTGCTGAGCTTAACCTGTCCTTATGAATACCTATGGGAATGTTGAGTTTTTTATAAATAAGAAAGGATTCATCCCCAATCTCATAGGGAGTAACATCTTGATTTTCAAGCACTATTTTCAGTTTTTTATTTTTTCTTTTATATCCTCTTGTTAAAAGAGCAACATCTATATTTTTTTCTTTTAAAAATTTAATGACTTCAATCGCAAGGGGCGTTTTTCCACTACCACCCATTGAAATACCACCTATACCTATGGATTTATATGGAAATTTTTTCCTTTTACTCTTTAAAACAAAATTCCTGAATTTTATTACAAAATAAAGAGGGTTCACTTAAAAGGAGCAATTAAAAGGTCTTTGATCCTGCTTCTTTTCTTTTTATTGAAAATAAGGAACAGGGCAGCAAGAATAAGATAAATCCCTGATAGAATCAATCTTATATGCATTGATGGGAATATAAACTGGGCAAAGAAGAGTCCGAAAAGAAAAATTGCATCCTTATAATCAAATTCAAAATCAGAAAGAAGAACAACAGCAAAAAAGGATTGAGCAGCGGTTAAAAGCAATTCTTCCCTCTGTCTCATATCTATGGGTAATGAATGGAATGCAAGAGAGGATATTGCAAAAACAACAGGAAGAGAACCAACAAGAAATGACCATTGATTTATTTTTGATGAAACAATTGCATGAAATGCACTGTTTTCTTTGTTTTTTAAAGTATATATTGAAAGTATTATGACTTCAGGTGCTTCTGAGGCAAGAGGAGCAATCCATTGAACAAGTAAGAATTCAGATATATTAAGCAATTTACCGGATTCAACCAGATTATCTCCGAAAGCAGGACCTGCAATAATAATTGCAAAAGCAGAATATAAAAAGAAAAAGGTCATAATAAACCATCTCTTTTTCTTTTCTATTTTGAAAAAATTTTTTATATAGCCAACAGGTTCCTTTTCTTCTGTTCCACCTTTTGTAGATTTATAAAGATAAAAGAAAAATATAAACAAAAGGGGTATTGAATGAAGTAAAGTCAGATGGTTAAAGGGAATTATAAAGAAACTGAAAATAGTTGCAATAAAAAGCACTCCTATTTCAAGGGAAAGGCGTTTATGTAAAAAGAGAATTTTTTCTTTCTTTTTAAGAAAAAAAAGTAGAAAAATAAGAGGCCATCCTATGCCTATGAGAAGTCTGTTTGCACCTGTCATGTTTGCAAGAGCATAGGCAGCATAATCCGGTCTTTTGGGTGCCATCCAGGTAAAATAGAAATCAACAATATATTCAGGTAAGACCGCGATAAGTGCAAGAATTGCAAGAGCAAAGGATTTCGGAATATCCTGTTCAGCAATCTCAGCAGCAGTAGCAAGAATATATGCACCACCGAATATGGCAAGTCCTGAAAAGAATGAAAGGAGCAGGGGGTTCAGGTGTAACTTGAGAAAAAAAATAAAAATCCAGGGAATTGTAAGTATAAACGATGTAATTAATGTTTTCATCTCAACATTAATCTTTCCCTCGGAAAGTCAATAAGTTTTTTAATGCCTATACAAATCAGAAGAAAAATAGTATAAAAAATTAAAAACTTCTCAACCCTTGTAAAAATCAAAAGAAGAAAAAATATAATAAAAGAAAAGGCAATTGCATGGTCAAAATGTTTTCTTATTTTTAAAAATAAAGGAAAGAATACAAAAGCCCCAAGCATTTGTAGTGGAAAGAGAACAGTGAATATTCCGATTATTGAGCTTATTGATTTCCCTCCATAAAATTTTAAAAAAACAGGGAAATCATGTCCCATCACAACACCAAATCCAGAAATTAAAGCAAGATTTTGTTTATCAAGGAACCTCAAAAAAAAATAAACAGGAATGGCTCCCTTAAGGAAATCAAGAATAAAGGTTAAGGTTCCCTCGAATCTGCCCACATTTCTGTAAACATTTCTTGCTCCCGGATTTCCGTCTCCTACTCTTCTTATATCAATATTTTTAAATTTTTTTGAAATTATATATGCAAAAGGAATAGAGCCGCATATATACCCTGTAAGAAAAGAAAAAAGAATTTCTTTCATAGATTGAATTATTCAAAAAACAAAGGGAAAAAATCAAGTTTTAAGGTTATAATTTATAAATTGCGGAGGGGTGCCCGAGTCCGGTTCAAGGGGTGCGATTCGAAATCGCATTGTCCCCGAAAGGGGACACGCGGGTTCAAATCCCGCCCCCTCCGTTTGAAAATTGAATAAAGGGAATTTATTATTAAACTATGGAAAAAGCCAAGTGCCCTTTATGTGAGGCAGAAATAAAGGTGCCTGTCAAAAGGCTGGGGTATGAATTTTCATGTCCTGAATGCAATGAAAGAATTGTTGTAAAACAGATAGAGCCTCTTGTTCTTGACCTCGCACTTGAGGATGAGGAAGATGAGGATGTGAGATTTGAAAAAATGTAATAAAAGTGAAAAAATTTTCTATATTTACAATCGGTTGCAGAACAAATATTGCTGAGAGTGAAAAATTAAGAGCAGTTCTTTTAGAACAGAATTTTCAATATACAGAAAACTCTGAAGAAGCCGATTATATATTCGTAAATACCTGCACCGTAACCCACAGGGCTGACAGGGATTCAAGAAAAATCATAAACAGAATAAAAAAAATAAATAAAAAAGCAAAAATTTACATATTCGGCTGTGCCTTTTATCTTTTTAAAGAAGATGAAAGAATAAGAATATTAAACTACGAAACTCTTTTAAAAGAAATAAAAAGGGATAAAATAGAACTCAGTGTCCTACCACCCGAAAAATCAGGTCATTCAAGATATTTCCTGAAAATTCAGGAAGGATGCGATTATAGATGCACATTTTGTATTGTTCCTTTTAAAAGAGGTAAATCAAGATCCATTCCTCCTGAAAGTTTGATATATGAAACAGAAATAGCCTTATCAAAGGGTTACAGGGAAATTGTTTTAACAGGAACACAGATAGGAGATTACGGAAAGGATATTGATAAAAAATTGAATTTAAAAGTTCTGATTAAAAAATTACTTGATATTGATTTAAATTTCAGAATAAGACTATCATCACTCCATCCCTCCCATTTTTATAAAATTTTTGATTTATTAACAGAGAAAAGAATTGCTCCTCATCTTCATATTCCCCTGCAGAGTGCATCCGAGAAAATCCTAAAAGGCATGAAAAGACCCTATTCACTTAAGTTTTTTGATGAAACCTTAAATAAAATTTTAAACATAAAAAGGAAATTCAGTATAGGGACAGATTTAATAGTCGGTTTTCCGACAGAAGGAGATAAGGAATTCAAAGAAACTGTTAATTATCTTGAAAATTCTCCCTTTTCCTATATTCATATTTTTTCCTATTCAAAAAGAGAAGGAACACCGGCGGCAGAATTAAAGGAAATTGATTCTTATAAAATGAAGGAAAGAATGAAAATCATCAAAGAAATTGACAAAGAAAAAAGAAGAAAATTTATGGAATCACTTTTAAACAGCATTATTGAACCTGTTTATGAAAAAAGGGAGAATGGATTTCTGAAAGGACTTTCTGAATACGGATTTCAGGTGAAATTTAAGGGAAACAAAATTAAAAAAGGTGAAATAACAAATGTTCTTGTAAAGAAAATTGAAAATAAATGCCTTATTGGTGTTAAAATAGGTTTATGAAATTAATAAATGAAATAAAAAAAGAATTAAGAGAACTTTCAAAATCACTTTTAAAGGATGTTATAACCGAGCCTGAAATTGAAGAAAAAGGCGAAAAGGATGAATTTTTAATATTTGAAGAAGGAAAGGGAACATTCACCTTTGAACTTGAGGAAAGTGAGGGAACAAAGGAGGACATTGAAGACATTGTAAATCTTCTAAAAACAGGACAGTATGACAGGGCAATCGAAAAGATAAGGGAATTAAAATCCCAGAAAGGTTTTGGGCTTGAGAGAGATGAGATAGAGCTTTAAGGTCTATTTCTGGATATTAAAATTCCTCCTCAGTATCATCAGGTTTAAACATAAAAAATAAAAGAAAAATTCCGTAAAAAATGCAGAAAAAAATAGAGAGATATCCCAGAAATCTTAAAAAATTTGCAATTACCAGGTCATAACTCAAAAGCCCTGTTTTTGAAAGAATATAATTCCAGTCATGAATCGGATGGATTCCAAAGGGTGAAACAAGCGGCAATTCCATCCTTCTCGCATCAGCAACATAGGTTGCAACATGAAACAAAGCAGTTGCAAACCATCCAAAACCAACAGAAATTGCGAAATAATCCTTCTGAAAATAAAACATCAAAATACCAATAACGGGAAAAATTATCTCTGTCAGAGAACCACCGAGAAAATGCATGAATTCTCCAAAAGGTGAGAAAATGAGATGACCCAATTCATGTATTCCCAGGTTTAAACCATTAAAAAATGAATTATAATCAGGATTTGATAGATATCTGAAAAGTATGTAAACAAAATAAAGCAACAATAGAGCTCTGAAATAAGGAAATTTTCCCTTACACCATTTAACTGAGTCATCAATAAATTTTTTAAAAAATTGCATTTTATAATTATAATTAAAAAATGCCTGAAAAAATTGAAAAAATTTTAAATTCTTATCTTTCAAAAGTCCCTGAATTAAAAGAATATTGTGACAGGTGCCTAAAAACACAGAGATGGAAAGGTTCTATTCTTTTAATGATTGTTGATGCTGCCTTTACATCAATAGGTCTTAATTATTTTACAGCAGTTGTTCCTAAGGTAATGAAATTTAAAAAAGAATTTGTTGATAAGGGAATAGTAAAAGATTTATGTGACTTAACAGAATTTGATTATAGTAAAGCATTTCATATATGGAAAAATAAAAGGTCATGGAATATAATTAAAGAAATAGCAAAATATCTATGCAGATTAAAAAAAGAAAAGAATTTAAGTGATAAGGAAGCGTTCAGATTATGGGCAAAAAATGCTGATTATAAAAATTTTAAAAATGACCCTATAGGAAAGATTAAAGGAGTGGGACTTATTACATTTCAGTACCTCAGAATGATGGGTGGAGTGGATACTGTTATGCCTGATAAAATAGTTAAAAGGGTTATAAATGAAATTTTTGAAAAGGCAGGATTAAAAAGGGAAGAAAATGATTTTAGATTTATTGAAAAAGTTCATAGAATTTCAAAACAAACAGGAAAAAGACCTATAGAACTCTGCTGGATGACCTGGCTTGTGCAAAGGGAGGGAGAGAAGTTGAGGATTGAAAGATACAGGGAAATTATGAAACTAATTTGAAATTTTATAAAATATTTTTTTCTTTGAGATACTTAACTACCTTATTTACAAAGTTTTTTCCCTTTTTAAGCAACTCTTCTGCTTCTTCCCTTGAAATTACAAAAGTATATTCATAGTCTCCTAATTGTCTCTTTTCAAATGCTCTATTTAATTCTCTTCCCATTTCTTTTGGAAAAATTCCTTTTTTTATAAAATGCTCACCAAAAGCGGAGATTACTCCCTTATGAGAGGAAAAAGAAAGATTCTTCGTAAGTAACAGGGCTTGAGTAGAATAAAACATGGCATAATAGACCCTTGAGACACAAGACTCATAATCACCTTCTTCAAACAAAAGAGCAGCACTTTTGAGATACTTTCTTGCTCTTTTAATTAAAGATTTAACTTCTTTCAAACTTTTATTCCTTCTTTCCGAATATTCAACAATAATGGGCTTTTAAGCTCCTTATATTCTTTTTCGGATACAGGATACACTGAGATTAAAACATTATATTTCAAATTGATGTCTGTAATTATATCAATCATTCTGTCAATCTCCTTCCCGGGACTTATTTTATCTTTAAGAATAACAACAATATCTATATCAGAATCATCCAGAGCTTCTCCCCTTGCCCAAGAACCATAAAGAATAACACCCCTAAGATTTTTACCGTATAAATCTTTAATTTTTCTCTTAAATTCATTGATTATTTTCTTTACTTCCATAATAAAATATATTACAAGAATCCAATTTAAAAAATCCATATTAATTTGAAATTTCAATTTTTTTCCTTTATAATTGACCTATGGGTCAAAAATTGACTTTAAAGTCAACAAAACTGAGAAGGGAGAAAGAGAAAATACTCCGTAAGGAGGAAATCAAGAAAACTGCCCTTTTACTCTTTTCAAAAAAGGGATACTCAGAAACAAAGATGGAAGAAATTGCGGAAAAGGCAATGCTTTCAAAAGGACTTCTTTATTTCTATTTCAAATCAAAGGAGAAATTGCTTGAGGAAATATTGAAGAATATTTATAAAGACCTGCCTTTTAAATTAAAGAGAATAAAAGAGTCAAAATCAGACCCGATTGAAAAATTAAAAGACTTTATAAAAACAGAGTTTGAATTCTATTCAGAAAATAAAAAAATAACAAAACTTTTGATTGAATTATACAGCACAAAGGACTGTCCAAAATTTTTTAAAGATATTCACAAAAAAGAAAAGGAAACTTTAAAGGAAATCCTGAAAGAATGTGTAAGGAAAGGGAAAATCAGGGATTACGGAATAGACCTTCTGTCCCTTATTTTATCCTCCATTTTCCACTACTCCTTTTTAACAAAAAATAAAATTAAAAATGAAAAGGATATATTTAACTTATTTTTAAAAGGAGTTAAAACATGAAATTTCTTGCAAAAATCGTAAGTAAATTTGCCTATATAAACCTTATTATTATTCTTATAATAACTGTTTTACTCGGTTATTTTATGAAGGACATAAAGGTTCAGGCAGAACTTGAGTCAGGATTACCCGACAATCTTCCGGAGGTTGTTGCTCAGAACAAGGTAAAAGAACTTTTCCCATCCCAGGATGTGATTTTTATTGTTGTTAAAAGTGATTCAATATTCTCCCTTCCCTATCTAAAAAAAATATATGAACTAACCGATTCCATTTTATTTTTAAATGGGGTTGAGGACATTTTTTCACTTGCAACAGCAAGCAAGATAAAGGGAGAAGAAAAGGGAATTTCAATAATTCCATTGATGGAAAACATTCCTGAGACAGAAGAGGATATGAAAAGAATTAAAGAAATGGTTCTCGGAGATGAGATATTTGAAGGAATGCTTCTGGGAAAAGATAAAAAAAGCACAGCGATACTTGCCCTGCTTGAAAAGGGATTATCAGAGGAAGAAAAGATTGGAATTTATGAAAAAATATTAAAAATAACAAAAAAATTTGAAAATCCTGAAGAAATTTATGTATCAGGAAAACCTGTTATAGAAGCACTCATTGCAGAAAGGGTTCAGGGGGATATAAGAAGATTATTCCCTTTATCAATTCTTGTATCAATGATTCTGCTCTTTCTGTTTTTCGGTTCCTTAAGAGGAACATTTCTGCCTGTTTTAACTGTTTTTATTTCAACAATATGGATGATGGGAATTCAGGGACTTCTGGGAATTCCTATTGGAATGGAAACATCCCTTTTACCCATGCTCCTTGTTGCAATAGGAACAGCATATGGAATACATCTGATTCATCAGTTTACAGAGGAAATTGAAAAAGAAGAAGACAGGGAAAAAGCTGTTTATAACCTTATTTTGAAAAGGGGAAATGCTGTTTTAATTGCAGGACTCACAACGGTTGCAGGATTTTTCTCGCTCGTATCACAGGATATAAAAACAATAAAAACCTTTGGTATAGTGAACGGATTCGGGATTCTTGTTACACTTTTTCTCTCCATATTTTTAATTCCTTCTTTTTTAAGGATTTTGAAGAAACCGAAAAAAGCAACAAGAGAAATAAAACCCCTTGATAAATTTCTTTCACTGTCAGGTGATTCTGTGGTCAAAAAATATCCTGTGTTTCTCATAACAGGTCTTTTAATAATCATATTCGGTACTCTTGGTATTCCGAAGATAAAAAGCGAATCAAATGAGATAGAAAATTTCTCAAAGAAAAGCAATATAAGGATTTCCTATGAATATATAAACAAAAACTATGCAGGAACAACTCCTTTAACACTTCTATTTGAAACAGAAAAAGAAGACGGTTTTAAAAATCCTGAACTGCTTAAAATTGTAGATAAAATTGTGGAATATTCTGAAAATCTTCCCTATGCAGGTAAGGCAAGGTCAATAACAGGGCTTTTAAAGAGACTTTATAAAAGTTTTGAAAATGATAAGGAGGAATTTTACAGAATACCGGATAAAAAAGAGCTTGTCTCCCAGTTAATCTTTCTATTTGAAATGTCGTCAAATCCTGAAGAACTTGCCAGAATGGTAACATCTGACTGGAAAAAAGTAAATGTTACACTTTTCTTGAAAACCTCTGATACAAGAATTTTGAGCGATATTGTAAAGAAAATTGAGGAATATTCCAAAAATTTAATTCAGGGGACTGATATAAAACTCACAATAACAGGAAGGGCAAGATTATATGTAATGATGGATTATTTAATCGTAAAGGGACAAATTCTTTCACTCATTTCTGCTTTTATTCTTGTCCTGATAATAACATCAATAATTTTAAAATCCTTTAAATCAGGTATTTTAAGCATAATTCCTATGACAATGGTCGTTATGGGTAACTTCGGGTTTATGGGATTTCTGGGATTTCCCCTCACACATTCAACCTCAATTGTCGCATCCCTTGCAATTGGTATAGGAATTGATTATGCGGTTCATTATATAAACAGGATGAATCTTTTAAGAAGAGAAATAGGAAATATAAACGAGATAATAAGAAAGTCAACTTTGAGTGTTGGAAGGGCAATAATCTTCAATATGGTGTCTGTCACACTCGGTTTCCTTGTCCTTCTTTTATCATCCTTTAAAGGAGTAAAAACAATCTCAATACTTATAGCAATAACAATGATTTTATCCCTTTTCGGAGCAATATTTATTTTACCTTCTTTTGTAAAGCTTATAACAAAAAAGGAGGGAAGGAAATGATAAAAGTTATGCTTTCTATGTTTCTTATAACGCAAAATGCAAAGGATATAATGTTAAAGGTGCATAACAGACCTACCTGGAAGAGTATGAAATCAAAACTTGAATTAAGACTTATTCCTGCAAAAGGAAGAGAAAGGATTTACAAAATGGAAAGTTATTCAATGAAAAATGAAAAAGACGAAACCAGCATGCTTATTAAATTTGTGTATCCCGGTGATGTAAAAGGAACAAAGTTTTTGCTTATTGAACACAAGGACAGGGAAGATGATATATGGATTTATCTTCCGGCTTTAAGAAAGGCGAAAAAGATTATTGCATCTGGTAAAAAAGGAGCATTCATGGGTTCTGATTTTTCAAACTATGATATCGGAGGAGGTGAATTTGAGGACTGGGATTATAAACTTCTTGAAGAAAAAGAATATGAAGGTAAAGAAGTTTATGTTATTGAATGCACTGCAAAATCAAGGGATGTTATAAAGAAAACAGGTTATTCAAAAATAATAAAATATGTTTTAAAGGATATCTCCTTAACCGTTTATTCAGAATATTATGATAAATCAGGAAATCTTTTTAAAAAGATAACAACTGATAAATATGAGAATATAGAAGGCGTATGGTTTGAGACAGAGATGACCGCTGAAAACCTGAAAACAGGTCATAAAAGCAAATTTGTATTTACAGAAATTGAAGCAAATGTAAAATTGCCGAAAAAATACTTTTCTCCCTCTTATTTAAAATAAGAATGTAATGGTGTGATTTACGAACAAAGGAATGTTTACGAAAAATATAAAAATAATATTTGTCGCATAAATGCGACCGCTACATTTTTATATTGTGGTATTGCGTCATCTTCTGAAATTAATAAATGTAGCGGCGTGATTTATCACGCAATAAAAAAATTCATAGCGGTGCGATTTATCGCACATAAAAAGGAGGAGGTAAAATGATATTGTTTTTACTTTTATCACAAATAAATGGATTTTTAAGGTATGAATTCTTTTTTAAACCAGAAATGAATTTTGACATTAAAAAACAGGCGATAACCTTTCAGACAAGTCTGAATTACGAGGATGAAAACTTCTTGATATACGGTTCATTTAACACAATTTTTGATGCACTTGACACTCAAAAATTTTATTTAAGACCCATAGAAGGGTATTTTACATATACAGGTGATTTTTTTGAATTCACCTTTGGTAAAAAAATATATTCCTTTGGAAAGGCAGACTGGCTGAACCCAACAGATATAATAACACCATGGGATTATTCAAAATTATACTCAACACTTGAAGAATTCAGGGAAGGGGTTGAGGGATTGAACTTTTCATTTTTCAATTATTCATCAAAAATAACATTTTATTATTTTTCCTATTTCAGACCGAATAACTATCCGATACCTGCCTTTTCCTTTTTTATTCCAATGGGACCTGATACAACCCATTTTATTTTTAATCCTGAATTAAAAGAAAAAAGAGAAAACACATTAAAGGAATTCGAAGGGGGATTTGATTTAAATCTTTTATTTTTAGGTTTTGACATGAGATTTTCCTTTTTTAAAATATATGACAGAGACCCTGATTTATGGAGAATATTAAAACCTGAAAATTCACCTTTTCCTGATTCAATTATAATTTATTTCAAATATAACCCAATCTATCTTTACGGATTTGATTTTTCAAAAATTATTAAAAACTATGAATTTCACGGAGAATTTGCCTATGTAGAGACAAAGGATAAAGAGGGAAATTGTCCTTTTGTAAAAAATCCCTATTTTTACGGAATAATGGGATTTTCAAGGAACTTCATGGATGAAAAATTATTTGTGGAGATACAGGGAGGATATAAGTATATTTTCAATTACAGAGAATCCTCGGAATTCGGTCAGGATTCTCTTTATGAAAATTTGCTCGAAGGAATATCCTTTCAGAACAGAAAAGATTTTTATTATTTAACCTTTGAAATAAAGTTAAAACTTTTAAATGAAAAATTAAATATATCACTACCTTTTATTTATGACATATCAAATAAAGATTACTTTTCTCTTTCCAGAATATCCTATGATTTCGGAAAAGGCATTGATTTTTCAATCGGATTTCTGACATCAGGAGGAAAGGGATATTCACCTTTCTCAGAAATGGCAAAACATGTGGGAAATTTGATTTTTATGGAAATGAAATACAGTTTTTAATAAAAACTTAAATCAAACCCTCTTCTTCCAAACTTTTTCTCACACCCTCCTCAAAATCCGTAAATTCAATTTTCAAAATTTTCTGAATTTTTCCTGAATCAATTGCATCCGCTCCTTTTCTTTTTTTAATAAAGTTTATATTGAATTTTTTTCCTGTTATTTTCTCAAATATTTCTTTTATTTCCTGAACTGATTTAATCTGTCCGCTTCCTGTGTTATAAATTCCTTCAATGCCTTTTTCCATTATCTCAATAATGTATTCCGAAGCATCACAGGAAAAGATGTATTCATATCTTGCTGAAAAATCATCATAAAGATTGACCTCATCTTTTTTATTTCTGAGGGCAATCAAAAAATCTGCAACAGGATTTCTCTGCATAAAAGGACCGTAAATTCTCGGAAATCTTAATGCAGTGAATTTTATTCCTCTTTTATTTGCAAATACTCTTAAAAGACCTTCTGCTGCATATTTCTGGGAACCGTAAAGTGAAGTGTGAAATTCAGCGTCCTCTTCCTCAGGAAATAACTTGTTCCTATAAACACTTGCAGAGGAAATATAAATAAAATGACCTCTTTTAATTTTATTCAAAATCTTTAAAGGGTTTATAACATTTATTTCAAGTGCCTTTATATAATCCCTTTCAACCTGAAAATCACCTGAGACTGCTGATAGATAGATATAAAAATCACCCTCAAAATCCTTTTCAAAAAATTCCTCAAAAAAATGAAATTCATCTTCAAACCATTCCTTTTTATTTCTTGAAAAACCGATTATGTCATATTTTTTTTCTTTTAATTTTTTGTAAAGACTCCTTCCGAGCAAATCCGAAAGACCGAAGATTAAAATATGCATAGAGTTTGAATTTTACACCATTCTAAAAAAGTTTCGCAATTTTGAATTACAGGTTTTGTTTGAAATCATTTTATTTTTATTACTTTAATGCGTTTTTCAGAATTTTTTAATTTTATAAAATATACTCCTTTTCTTGAAAATCTCTCTTCCTTGAAAATAGGTAATGAGGATATTTTTCTTCCCGTAATGTCAAATATCAGGAAATCTTTATTTTTTATTTCGGAAAAGGATTTTATTATGTTTCTTTTCAAAGGGAAATTACCGGAATCAAAAGAAATTTCCTCAACCCCCGTGCTCCATTCGTAAACAAAGATTTTATTGTTTGTAACAACAATTATATCATTTATACCGTTATTGTCTAAATCATATATTAAAATCCACATATCATCTTCATTATTCGCAGGAATATTTATAGTCTCCCATACATAGAAAGAATCATCCGAAAAAGCCTTTATTATTTTTATTTGATTTGTCATTTCTATCAATGCTTCAGGAATTCCATCCCCATCTACATCTCCTCCTGCAGAATGTCCTCCGTCACCCATATAGGGTACATTAAATTCAAATAATTTTTTAATTGTATAAACATTATCAGATATCGCCTCAATTATAAAAACTCTCCATAAATTCCAAGGAACTATTATACTTTTTACAAATATTTCCCATAATCCATCTCTATCCATATCTTCTGTTATAAAAAAATCCCCAATGTTAGGACCTAGGACATATTGTTCGCAGAAGACCGTATTATTGTATTCTCCATAAGTGTATTCACGAATGCAATAACCTTGATTTACTGTAGAAAATCCGTCAATTAAAGAATCTCCATCCAAATATCCAAAAGCCCTGGGTTTCCCTTTGTTAGTAGTGTCGTATGCAACTATTGAATAGGTATTATTTCCTGTAGATTTTAATATAGGAAAATCCCAATCTCTTACTGCAAATATTTCCGGGAGATTATCTTTATCAACATCGTAAACTCCATAAGGTTTTGCAATGCCTGTATCCCTCCATACAGGAAATAGAGGGTATGAAAAGGAATCAGGCGATTCAAAAATAATTAAAAACTCCCACCATTCACCTATACTTGTATCAAAAGAATCTTTCTCAATTATAATATCTGAATTTCCATCATTGTCAAAATCACCTATCCCGTGTACCCACACATTACCCTCATAAAGATGCCAACTCATAAAGGAATCCCTAATTACAAAACCAGAATCGGGAATAAACTCAAGAATATACTCTCCCTCCTGATCATATTCCACCGTATCAACCATCTGAATTACTAAATCAGCATAACCGTTTTTATTTAAATCACCTATTTCTGGTCCCCAACTATGTGTTCCATAAAAGAACCCAAAATGAGGTCTATAATAAGAGTATTTTAAAACAAAGTTTCCGATAATTAAAAAGAAAAGTAACATGTAGACTTCTTATTTTCAACTTTTAAAGGGGGCAAAAATCAAATCTGACCCGTTTCTTTTTGCCATCCAGCGATAAGGATATTTCTTTTAAAATTCTTCCTTCCTTGTCTTTGAATTTTAATGTTACAGGGGAATTACCCTTTAACAGAGGTTCAACATAAGAAATTAAATTACAATTAAATATAAACGTTTGAACTGCATAAGAAACAGCCACGGAATCATTTACGGTTTGAATTTCATATACGGGTGTTAATAAAAAAATCACTAACACCCACATAATTACCTCCATATTTGTATCTTCTTTATATAACTTTTTTTATCTTTTAAAATTAAAAAATATGTTCCGGGATGCAAATTCCTTAGTTTTATTTTCCCTTTGCCGGTTATCTTTCCAAAATTTTTTATTATTCTCCCAGAAATATCACTTAAAAAAAGAACATATACATCCTGATCAAAATCATAAATAATTTTGTTTCCTTCAATCCTTAAAAAATTTTCTTCTTTTTTCTTAATTCCGATCTCTTTAACAGGGGTACTGAAAATATGGAATATAGAAAACTTTAAACTTCCTCCTACTCCTCCTTCTAAGCCCAAAATATACAAATCAGGTGTTAAATAAGTCCTCCTTGCATAAAAATAACCGTAATAATTTTCATCCGAATAATAGGCAACGAGCGGAGGTTTAAGGGGATTTCTGGGTAATATATATGTCTTTAAATCAAAACTAAGCACAAAAACTGAGTCCTTTATAAGTAAATTACTCCATAAACATTCAGTCCCAAATCCTCCTATCTTTGTCATATTATCAGATTGAGACACATCAATAATTACAACAGTATCAACACAATACTCATAAGGGTGTAAACCTTTTACCTCGGTCCCAACAGCATAAATATAATTTCCCCATTTGGAAATGTCCCATACACCCCATTCGCATGGAGGATCAAGGGGGTAGTATTTTATAGCAGAAATTGTATCCAAAGGCACTATTGATAATGGATTTGACACATCATAACAAACCAATTTCCATTGTGAAGCTATGTATAAAAGCCTGTTAATAGTATCCATATAAGTATTCAAATCATATATAACTGTATAGTAAATTCCTATACCGAAAGGTTTTATGTTATACGCATATTTATATTTATTGATAACAAGGGGATTTGAAGGATTTTTTATATTAACAATAAACAATGAATCGTAGGAAGGGATATATAAAAGAGTATCAATTACATATAAATCAGATGAACCTTTCGGAATAACCGAAAGATACTGAGGAGATAAGGGATTTGAAATTGAATATATAATTGTCTTTGTGAAATTACTTAAATATGATGTTTTTCTTAAGGATACAAAAAGAAGTGTATCTTTTGCCTTTATTCCGAAAACCAAAAAACTATCGGAAACAGAAATAAATTTCAAAGAATCAGGATTATTATAGTCGGTTATATCCACTATAAAAAATCCACCCTCCGCACCCACATAGGCAAGATTCCCGTATACCCCTAAAGAATAAAGAACTTTATCACCCAGCTCCAGAGTGGAAACCTTCCTTATATTCAAAGAATCAGCACCATATAGGGACAAAAAAACCCCTATGAAGATTATTAAACATTTCTTTCTTATTTTTCTCATTCTCTCTTTATCCTTTCAAAAGGATTTGAACCTATATCTTTATTATACCTCCCTCAACGCAAAAATTTCAAGTCTTTTTAATTTATTCAGACAGCAAAATTGCCCCTAATAAAGGCAAAAATATCTCTATATTTGCTGTTATTGCTATCCCCTTACCACCATCTTTTGTGGGTCTTGCGACCACATTCTGCATTGGCCTGTAATGCTGAATCTGGTCAATGTTGCAGGCAAAAAAGTTATAAACTTTGTAACCGAGATTTCTTACAATTGATAAACTCTTTAAAAATACCTCGGGCATTATGACAGCAGAGGCAATGTTTATGATAACTCCTCCCTTTTCAAACTCAGATAAATATGTTGCAAATCTTTTGAAATCTTTTAATGTGCAGAAACCCACCTCATCACCCTCTAAAAAGGGATTCATGTGAATTATATCAGTCCCGACTGCAACATGAAAACTCATAGGAATATTTCTTTCTTTTAATAAACACATTAAACTCTTATTTTTATAAGGCGGGTTCTGTTCCATAAGAACTTCAGGGATAATTTCTCCCATTCCCTTTTTCTCTTTATATCCCCTTTTAAGTGCTTTATCAAAAAATTCAAGTGTCTCTCTTGTCATTCCGAATTTACCGTCCTTTATTGTTTCTTCAACAAATTCAGAAGTTTCACCGAACATTGCAAGTTCATAATCATGGATTGCAACAGCACCCTGTCCTGCAAGCCATGTTATATAACCCTTTTCAGCAAGTTTTGAAAGCAAGGGGGAAAGTCCGCATTTAACAACCGCATCACCTATCATCCATAAAATCGGCTTTTTATTATCCCTTGCATCCCTTAAAGCAGAAACAAGCTCTCTTAAATCATCTGCTCTGAAAACATGGGGAAGAAAGTCCAAAAAATCCGAAATTTTAACAGGAATTTCCTCTTTTATAAAATCAGAAATCTTTAATTTGTTTTTTCTATCCTTTATTGATATAAATTTTAAATTTTTTAATTCCTCTTCCTTCATATTATCACCTCTCCATCAAAATCATAATTATCTTTTATTTCTGATAAATTTAAAATTGTAGGAGCAATATCAATGAGTTTAATTTTATCCTTTAAAATCTTTCTGCCCCTTATGAACACAAAGGCATCATGAAAGGTATGTGTGCCTTTAAGTGCTGAATCCATATAAATCTCATCACTTTTCAAATCAGCCCTGAAATCATAACCTGTATCAGGAACAAGTAAAAAATCAGGAGCATTTCTTATAAAACTATTTCCGAAAACTTCCTCTTTTTTAAAATATCCCTTTATTCCCTCTGATTCTGAAAATTCCTTTACATATTCCTCAACCTCTTTTTTTATTTCCTCTTCAGAATATTTTGCCTTTGAAAACCTTTCCTTTTTGAAAAGATAAATTCTTCCCGGTGTCATTGTGAAAGCCTTTGAATCATTCCTTATTGCTTTGAGTTCTTTTGAATCCTCTTTTTCAAGTTTAAATATTCCCTTGTTTTTCAAAAAGGGAAAAACATTTATCTCTTTTTTCAGTTCTGTAAAACCATGGTCAGAGAGAAGAATAAGTTCATCCTCATCCTTAACATTCTTTTCAATAAACTCTTTTAATTTATCATCAAGAAAGGAAAAGTATTCATTCAATTTATCCTCTTCTTTTATAAAGAAATGAAATAATCTGTCGGGTTCCATTATGTGTAAAATAACAAGTTCAAATTCTTTCTTTTTTAAAAGATACTCGCAAGTCCTAAATCTTTTTTCTGTTGCAACAAAAAGTTTTTTGTAAAATTCCTCCCTTTTCTCCTCTTCCCTTGCCATCCATGGGTCAAGGTCAATTATGTATTCTTCTTTTAAAAGATAATCCTTTAAATCAGAAGGAAAGCATGCCTTTTCAATCTTTGGAGCTATAAAACCTGAAACACAGTAAGTATTTTCTATCTGTGGAGGAGGATATGTTATGGGAAGATTGATATGCAGAACGCTTTTTTTATTTTCCGCAAAAATTTCTATCAGGGTTTTTGTTTTTATATTTTTATAATTTGGAATAAAAAGGGATAAATCATCTTCTATATCAATGAATCCGAAGATACCATGAGAACCGGGTTTTTTTCCTGTAAGAAAACTTGTCCAGGCAACAGAGGAAAGGGTCGGATAAACCGATTCCATCTGTTTAAAGGAACCATCTTTGAAGAGATTACTCAGAAAAGGTATATTCCCTTTATCAGAATAATCTTTTAAGAAGGTAAAGGGGACACCATCAAGACCTATTACAAAAGTTTTTTTCTTTCTTTTTTTAAAAAACATTATTTATATTCTTTTCTTAAAACATCAAAAACCTCGGGTCTTATAATTCCTTCAGGCAGACTTTCACCTGTTTTTAAGGCATTTCTTATCCTTGTCATGCTTATATATTCCCTTAAATTATCATCATGGGGGCATGTTCTCTCTGATGCAATACCATCACATTTTTTGCATATAAAAACTGATTTAACCTTTATAATTTCAACCCCTATGTCAGGGTATTCATCAAAAATTCTGTGTGCAGCATAGGGATCATAAAAATTTCCCACTCCTGCATGGTCTCTTCCCACAATAAAATGAGTTGCTCCATAATTTTTCCTAACAATTGCATGGAATATTGCTTCCTTTGGTCCTGCATATCTCATGGGTGTTGTGAGTCCTGAAAGAACAACCCTTTCCTTTGGGAGATAATTATCTATAAGTGCGTGATAACTCTTTAAAATTGTATCATTTGAAAAATCACCCTTTTTCTTTCTTCCCAGAATAGGGTGGATAAAAAGCCCATCTGTAATTTCAAGGGCTATCCTCTGGAGATACTCATGGGCTCTGTGAGGAGCATTCCTTGTTTGAAAGGCACATACGGTTTTAAATCCCCTTTCCTTAAAGATTTTTCTTGTCTCTGCAGGAGTAAGCTCATGCTCTGAAAAGGGATGTTTCGGTCTTTCAAAAAGCCATATTTTACCGCCTATCGCATGGTTTCCCTTTGATTTTAAAAGGCTGACTCCTGGATGCTCTTCAGATTCTGTTCCGAAAACCTTTTTTGCCACATACTCGGTATCAAATTCAAAAACCTCCTCTATCTCAATCATTCCGTAAACTTTACCATTAAAGGAAAGCAAAAGTTCTCCTTTATGTGGAATCTCCTTAACTTTTTCTTCTTTAATCTGTAACAAAATCGGGATTGTAAAGGGATATCCAGAAGGAAGTCTTCCTTTTTCAGATATACTCATGAGTTCCTCTTTATTCATAAATCCTTCAAGGGGAGTAAAACTTCCTATAGCAATTTTTTCTAAATCAGAGAGTATATCCTCATCTATTTCAATGGCTTTCAAATCCCTCTCCGAAGGAGGGATTTTATCTTTCGGAAAAATCCTGTTTATCAGATTCATTTATTTGAAAAAAGTTTATTTGAAAGTTTATTATATAGTATATGTTTAAGTGGGTTCAATTCCCTTTTAATAATTTATAAAAATATGAAGAGAAAAATCATTTATGGAATAGGGGCAATTATATTTGCCCTTACTGCTGCCTGTGGTCCGAAGATGGCATCACAGGAAACAATGCAGAAGATTGAGGAACTGCGTGCTCAGATTGAAAAACTTCAGTCCGAAATAGCTGCATGTGAACAGGAGAAGAATAATATTGAGGCACAGAAATCTGAAAAGGCACAGTTAATTGAAAAATTAAAAGCAGAGAGAGATTCTTTAAAAACTTTGCTTGAACTCATAAAACAGGGTTATTAAAAGGGAGGGAGAAAATGAGAAAATTAATTGTATTAGCATTTTTTGTAATGCCACTTCTTGCACAGGAAAAATTAACTGAAGAGGAAGCCCAGAAACAGATCCAGGAACTTCAGGCACAGGTTGAACAGCTTCAGCAGAATTTAAATGCCTGCCAGAGTGAGCTTGAATCAATGAAAAATGAGCTCACTCCGCTTGACCAGGAAATCGAAGCACTTCAGAATGAAATAAATTCCTTAAAAGAAGAACTTGCAAAATATCCTTCTGAATATGAAGTAAAACCCGGTGATTTCCTTGCAAAGATAGCAGAATATCCTTTTATCTACGGAACATACAAAGCATGGCCAAGAATATGGAGAGCAAATATGGACTTGATTAAAGACCCTGACCTGATTTATCCTGGATGGAAACTCAAAATACCTCACGGTCTTGATAAAACATACACTGTAATCAGGGGCGATTATCTCTGGAAGATTGCAAAGTTCTGGTGGATATATAGGGACGGAAAACAGTGGAAGAAAATTTATGAAGCAAACAAAGATAAAATCAAAGACCCTGACCTCATTTATCCGGGACAGGTTCTCACAATACCAAGATAAAAAGAAAGTTCAAATTTAAAAAAGAAAAAGAGCCCCCTCGGTTGTGAGGGGGTTTTATTTTTATTATGGAGAGAAAGAAAAATTTTATATTAAAGCCAAAAAAACTAAGGGAAATTCTGGGTATATTGAATCAGAATTTGAGAATTCTTCAGGAATATTTTTCAGGTAAGATTACAGTGAGGGGAGATGAAATAAGATTTGAAGGAACAAAAAAGGAATTCAAGAAACTAAAAGAAACAATAAGTAAACTTGATGAAAGAGCTGAAGAAGGTATATTTTTTGAACCCGAAGAGGTAATTGAGGTTCTTAATAATCAAAAAGCTAAAGGAGGAACAAGAGATAAATATTCGGTTATAACACCAAAAAAAATAATCAATCCAAGAACCGAGACTCAAAAGGAATATATTGAACTTTTAAGAAAATATCCCATTGTGTTCTCAATAGGTCCTGCAGGGACAGGAAAAACCTATCTTGCAGTTGCGGTTGCTCTTGAGCATTTAAGAGAGGAAAAGGTTGAAAGAATAATCCTGACAAGACCTGCGGTTGAAGCAGGTGAATCACTTGGTTTCTTACCCGGAAGTTTTCAGGAAAAGGTTGACCCCTATTTAAGACCCCTATATGATGCTTTATTTGATATGTTACCCTATGACAGGATAAAAAAATTGATGAATACCGGAATAATAGAAATAGCACCTCTTGCTTACATGAGGGGAAGAACCCTGTCAAATGCTTTTGTCATACTTGATGAAGCACAGAATACAAATTACCTGCAGATGAAAATGTTTTTAACAAGGATAGGACTTAAAACAAAGGTTGCAATAACAGGTGATATAACCCAGATAGACCTCAAGGATAAAGAGGATTCTGGTCTTGTTGTTGCAGAAAAGATTTTAAAGGGAATTGAAGGAATTGAATTTATCTATTTTGGACCAGAGGATGTTATAAGACATCCGATTGTAAAATCAATTATAATTGCATATGATAGATATGAAGGAAAGAAAAAAAGAGAAAGATAGGATAATAAAATTCTTCTCGATTTTGCTCTTTTCTCTTGTTGTAACATATTTCTTCCCCTATTCAGGAGAAAAAGCATATACAATGAGAATAGGAGAAATTCCGCAGAAAGATATAGTAGCACCTTTTACATTTAAAATTCCTAAAACAGAAGAGGAGATAGAAAGAGAAAAAGAAGAACTTTTAAAAGGTGCAAGCTTTGTTCTGAGTCCTGTTGTAAGACCAAGCATTGATTTTGGAGTTATTGAAGCACAGCTTGAAAATATAAGTGCGGTCACAAGAAGAAAATTTATAAGAGAAGCAAAAAAACTATATGAGGAAATCAAAAATTATGTGATAATTGAGAATCTTGATACCCTCAGAAAAACAAATGCAAAATTTGTGATTCTTCTCACTCCTGAAGGCGATAAAATTTTCCCTACTCAAAAAATAAGGTCAATAGAGGAAATAAGAAATTTGATTAAGAAAAGAGCAAACAAAATTTTCCCTGATAACCCGCAGCTTTCCTTTTTATTTGAGGAACTGCTTTCTCCTTTTATAACACCAAATTACAGGATTGATTACGAAGAAACCGAGTTAAGAAAGGAAAGACTGGTTTCAAAAATTAAAGAATATAAAGGTATAATATATAAAGGTGAGATAATAGCAAAGGCAGGAGAACCCCTATCAAGAGAAGAGGTTGAGAAACTTGAAGCAATGGAAAAAATAAGGGGAAAACTCTTCCTTTCAAAATTTTTAAATTTTCTTAAAAGATACATACTTGTACTGTTTGTTATATTTTTTGCATATTTTTCCATCAGATTTCTGTTTCCTGAAATATATGGTGATACAAAGTTGCTTTTGATTGTAATTTACAACATACTTATATTTCTTGTAATCTCGGCAGTTATAATTAAAATAACAAAAAATTCCTTTTATATCCCCTTTGCATTCATTCCCTTCTTCTTTTATTTTATCTGTGGAAGAAAATTTGCAGTGTTCATAACCATTATCACAGCAATATTCACAGCAATATATTCTGGAATGAACTATTTCTTTTTCCTTTTCTTTATCATAATCGGGACCTCGGGTATTCTTATCTCACGTTATTTAAGAAACAGATTCGACCTTCTTTTCGGATTTTTCATACTCTCTGTTATCTCTCTTATCCTTATATACTTCTTCAAAGCATATTCAGGATTTCAGATTAATTCAGGAGAGATTGTTCTGAGTTCCCTCTTATCATCAGGGCTATCAATACTCGGTGCAATTACACTTCTTCCTTTCCATGAAAAAATATTCGGTATAACAACTGATTTTATTCTGCTTGAACTTTCCAATCTTGACCATCCGCTTCTTAAAATGCTTGAAGAAAAGGCACCGGGCACATTTGAACATTCTATTCAGATTTCAGAACTTGCAAGAATTGCTGCTGAAAGAATAGGAGCAAATCCTCTTCTTGCAAAGGTCGGGGCTTTATTTCATGACATAGGGAAACTTGAAAATCCTAAATTTTTTATTGAAAATCAGAGGGATCTACCTGAAAACCCCCATGATAAAATTTCACCAACCGTGAGTGCAACAATATTGCAGAACCATGTCAAAAAGGGAATAGAACTTGCAAAAAAATATCGTTTACCTGAAAGTGTTATAAGAATCATAGAGAGGCATCACGGAACACTCCTAATGGGATTTTTCTATGAAAGGGCAAGAAAAATGAATCCTGAGATACCTGAAGAGGAATTCAGATATAAATGTCCGAAACCTGAAAAAAAGGAAGAGGCAATAATAATGCTTCTCGATGGAATTGAGGCAAAGGTAAGAAGTCTTGAAAAATATGAGTTCCAGAGCATATCCGAAGCAATTGATTCTGTTATAAACCACAGATTTGCTGATGGACAGTTTGATGAATGTGAAATAACAAGAAAGGATATGGAAAAAATAAAAGAGGCAATACTTCCTAAATTAATCCACAGATTCCATTCAAGGGTAACATACCCACCTCTGAAAGCAAAGGAAAAAATTGTTAAGTCTTAATTTCTACAGAACAACAAAAAAAGATTTTCCTCTGAAGAAAAAGGAATTTGATAAAATAAAAAATATAATAAAAAAGGAAATTAAAAAAAATAAATCAAAGATAAAAGAACTTAATGTAATACTTGTTGGGAGAGAAAGGATAAAAAAAATAAACAGTAAATTCTTAAAAAAGAATAAAAAAACAGATGTTATATCCTTTAATCTCGGAGAAACAGGAGAAATCTATATATGCTCTGATTATATACAAAACAAAAAGGACTTCCTGAAACTGCTTTATCATGGATTTCTCCATATTCTGAATTATGACCACAGGACAGAAAAAGAAAGAAAAATTATGGAAAAACTGGAAAAGGAGTTAATTACAAGGACTCTATGATATTTGTATTTTATTTATTAATCCTCATCTTTACTCTTTTTCTTTCTTTTCTTGCTTCAGGCACAGAAACAGCTTTCTTCTCATTATCAGAAGAGAAAGTTAAAAGATATCCTTTTGAAAGAGGTAAAAGAAGAAAGATTGAGAGAATTCTTTCTTTTCCGGGTGTTATCATAGTGGGAATAGTGGGTTTGAATACCTTTTCCAATACACTGGCTTCATCCATCTTTTCAAACCTCACCTTTTCAATTTTAAACATAGATAAAAATATACTTGAGATTGCAGATACAATTATATTTGGAACACTCCTATTCATTTTGTGCGAGACTCTTCCAAAGAACATCGCTTTTAAATCACCTGAAAGGTTTGCCCTTTTTTCCTATCCCTTTTACAGTTTATTTCTCTATCCTCTGAGTTTAATGGCAGAAAAATTTAAAAAGAAAGAAATAAAAAGAGAAAAAATAAAGAGTTTTCATTTTCTGCACGAAATTGAACTCATCCTGTTCACAGGTGATATAAAAGAGATACTTTCGGAAACAGAAAAAAATCTTTTTCTAAAGATTATAGAAATGACCCAGCTTAAAGCCATGGATTTCAGTAATAAAGGGAAAAAACCTGAGGAAGATTTTACTGTTATATCTGAAAAAGAGAATCTTTTGAATATACTCAAAAAAATGTTAAAAGAAAAAAAAGAATATGCTCTCATCAAATCCGAGGATGGAAAAGATAAAGGCACAATATCTAAAAAAGAGCTTTTATCCTATGTCCTTGAAGTTATCTGAAAATTTAAATTTTATAACCCTTTTTGTGTTCCTTTTTCTTTTAAGCATAATTCCATCCCCTATCAGTGTATCAAAATTCAGAGCTGACCTTTTATTCCATTTTCTGTATTTCTTTATATTTTCCCTTTTCTGTGAAAAAAAACATGAAAAAATTTTAATAATACTTATCCCCTTATTAACAGAGATAATTCAGTATTTCCTTCCTTACAGGGATTTCAGCATATATGATATGATTTCTGATTATTCAGGAATATTTGTAGGTTTTATTACCTATAGATTTATTTTAAAGAATAACTATAACAGATTCAGATTTCTTGGTTCAGGGTTCTCTGTTGGATTGATTCTTCCTGCATGGAAAGGCACATTCACAGGATTCCTTGCTCTTTTAATTCTTATTTACTTTCCTGTATCAAGACTCACACTTACCCTTATTATAATATTTATCTATTTATTGCATTTCCTTTTAAAAGAGTTTCTGAAAGGAAAAGACCCTGATTTCTTTACAATCGATGAGGTAGCAGGAGTGTTGCCTGCTTTTTATCTCAATTCAGAACCGTTTTTTTATGTGATTTACTTTTTCTTTTTCAGATATTTTGATATTAAAAAACCCCTTTTTATAAAAAAAGCCGAAGGGATAAAAAATTTTAACGGTGTATTTCTTGATGACTTTATAAGCGGTATATATTCACTCATCATAACTTTTATAATTCAGCTCTTATTGAAAAAATTGATAATATGAATTAAAATTATATAATGGAAAATAAAAAGAATTTAGCATTTCTATCTTACATACTGATACTTTTCCTTGTCCCGCTTATTATTGACCCTAAGGATGAGTTTTTAAAATTTCATGCCAAACAGGGAATTATCCTTTTATTTTTCTTTATTGCTGTATTTGTTATAGGAGCAATAGTGCCTTTTATAGGGTGGTTTTTTATATGGCCACTCGGAATCTTTGCCTGGATAATTCTTGCAATTTTTGGAATTTACAACTCACTTCAGGGTAAAAAGGAGTATTTACCGGTTATAGGAAAATTTGCTGACAAACTGAATATTTAGTGTTAAGGATTATATTTTTTTCAATATCCTTCCTGATATTCACATCCCATATTGTCCTATACTCCCCTTTTATAAATTTTTCAGGTAAGGAAAGTAAGGTATTTATAAGATATGGCACAAGTTTAAGAGATTTTCTGAACATACTTGAAAAAGAGAAATTAATTAAAAATAAGAACATATTTTTGATATCCTTAAAAATTTACAGTCCGAGATTTAAACCTGTTGCAGGTGAATGGAAAATAATAAAAGGTAATAACATCATACAGACACTCAAAAATATAAACAATGCAGAAATAACTACCAAAGTGACAATAACCATTCCAGAGGGCTTTGAATTAAAAAAAATACTTAAATTAATTTCAAAAAAAACAGGAATTTCCTTTAAAGAATTGAAGGATGTTGCTTATAACCCCTCTGTTTTCAGGGATATATTTGAAAGCGAAATCCCTCCAAATCTTGAAGGTTATCTTTTTCCTGACACCTATGAGATACCGCTTTATTATTCTCCTGAAAAAATTTTAAGAATAATGATTAAAAGGTTATTTGAGGTTCTTGATGAACTCGGTTATGATACTCTTAAATACAGATTAAAACTAAATCTTCATCAGATTTTGACACTTGCTTCAATTGTTGAAAAAGAGGCTCTTTTTGATAATGAGAAAAAGATTATTGCGAGTGTCTATTACAATCGTTTAAAAAGAAATATGCCTCTTCAGGCGGATCCGACAATCCAGTACCTATTACCAGAACCTTTATTCCCTTTACCTTTAAAATTTTTAAAACTTGATTCCCCCTATAACACCTATAGAAAAAAAGGATTACCACCCACCCCTATATGTTCACCCGGCAAAGCAGCAATTGAAGCAGTCTTATATCCTGCAGAAACCGACTATCTTTACTTTGTGGCAAAAGGTGACGGAACACATATATTTTCAAAAACTTTTAGAGAACATTTAAAAAACAAAAGAATAGCAAAGAGAAGATGGAGAAAACTGGGGATTTATCCCTAACTGTGTTAAAAAACCTTACTTAAATAAAAACCTAAATAATCCCATCTGTGCCCACATTCTGTTTTCTGCCTGGTCATAAACAATTGAATATTCTGAATCAAGAACTTCATCAGTAACTTCTTCTCCCCTGTGTGCAGGAAGACAGTGCATGAATTTTGCATCTTTATCAGCATTTTTCATAAGCTCAGAATTAACCTGATAAGGAGAAAAAATCTTTCTCCTTATTTCCGCCTCACTTTCCTGTCCCATTGATGCCCAGACATCCGTGTAAACAAACCTAACTCCTTTGACAGCCTCAACAGGGTCATAGGTATGGACAATTTTTGCACCTGTCTTTTTTGCAATTTCGAGTGCTTTATCAATTATCTCCTTTTTCGGCTCATAACCCTTCGGAGTAGCAACCCTTATCTCACCGCCTGTGAGTGCAAAACCGAGAATTAAGGAATGGCACACATTATTACCGTCTCCGACAAAAGCAAAAGGACCTTTTAAATCTCCTGAATGTTCTTTCACTGTCATCAAATCAGCTAAAATCTGACAGGGATGCTCCAGGTCTGAAAGAGCATTTATAACAGGAATTCTTGCTTCCCTTGCAAGAATTTCAAGTGTTTCATGGGCATAAACCCTTGATATTATTCCATCAAGCCATCTTTCAAGATTCTTTGCAATATCCTTTACTGCTTCCCTTTTTCCCATTCCAATGTCCTGCTGGGAAAGATATATGGAATATCCTCCGAGTTTTTTAATCCCTGTTTCAAAACTAACTCTTGTTCTCAATGAAGGCTTTTCAAAAATAAGGGCAAAAACCTTTTCTGAAAGTATTTTCTCTATATTTCCTTTCTTGAACTCCTCTGCATATTTTAAAATCTCCAAAAGTTCTTCAGAATTTATGTCAGCTATTGAGAGAAAATCCCTCTTCATTTTTCAAGCTTTTCAGCCTTCTTAAGGGCTTCAACAGCCTCTTTTGTTCTACCAAGTTTTGAGAGAGAATCAGCAAGCAATCTGTAAACTGTCGCAGTTTCTTTATAGGAAAGGGATTTCTTGTAATAATCAACAGCATTCTTATAATCTTTTAAAAGATGATATGCCCTGCCTATATACTCATATGCAGAAGCATCCTTGGGATTCTTCTTTGTATATTTCTCAAAAAATGAAATCGCATCCTTATATTTTTTGGCAAGAAATGCAGAAAGAGCTGTATTGAAAAGATTGTTTAAACTGGTTGTGTCTGCTTCATAAGCTTTTTTGAAATAATTAAATGCATCTTCATATTTATCCTTCTTTGTATAAATTTCCCCGAGCAGGGAATAAAACTTTGATTTCATGCCAGGTGTCAACTCTTTTTTCAGATTCTCATTTGCAATCTGTTCTGCTTTATCAGGACTTTCATCCATGTAAAATCTGGCAAGAAAATATGCCATCTGGGGGTCATCAGGGTTTGCCTTGTGTCCTTCCTCAAGAATTTCTCTTGCTTTCTTGCTTTCACCTTTTGCCTGATAAAAAGCAGCAAGATTCATATAAACTTTGGAATTCTCGGGCTCGAGTTCTTTGGATTTAAGAAGACATTTAATTGCAAAATCATAATCCTTGTTCTGTCCTGCTGTTACACCTGCATTAAAAAGAGTTGTTTTATCAATATCTCCAAGCGGTTTCTGATAACCAAGTTCAAGTGCCTTAAAAAGATGCTCTGCTCCTTTAATGTAATTTCTGTTCAATGTATATGCTCTTGAAACCCATATATAAGCCTCAGGATTGTTTGGCTCGTCTTTAGTCCATTTCTGTGCTTCTTCAAGCATTTTTGCAAAGTTCTGCTGCTGCATATAAATTTTTACTGAAGTTGCATGCGGATTTGTAGCACATGCAAAAAATGTTATCATTATTACAAAAAAAAGTGCTTTCTTCATCAAATCTTCCCTCCTTTTGAAAAGGAATTGAACCTTCAAAGGGATATTCCTGATTTTAATATGAATTCTTATTTTATGATTTATTCAATGAATTTTCAAATAATTCTAAAGTTTATAAAATTCCTTTATTCTTTCACAAACATATGAAACGTCCTCATCCTTTAAATAGGGATGACAGGGCAGAGAAAGAACTTCCTTTGATAATTTTTCACTCAAAGGTAGGTCTCCTTCTCTATATCCATAAAATTTTGCAGCAGGTTGAAGATGGCAGGGCAGGGGATAATGAATACCCGTATCAACTCCATTTTTATTTAAAAATTCCCTTAACTCATCCCTTTTCTTTGTTCTTATCACAAAGAGATGATAAACGGATTTTTTATCCCTTTCCTCTTCAGGAAGTATAATCTGTTCAAGCCCCTTAAGATTTTCCATATAAATATTTGCAATTTCTCTTCTTCTTTTATTCCATTTATCAAGATACTTTAATTTCAAAAGTAAAACACCCGCCTGAATTTCATCCATTCTGAAGTTAAAACCCATTATTTCACTTATATAACCACTTCTCTGTCCATGGACTCTCATGAGCTTTATTTTTTCATAAATCTCTTTATTGTTGGTTGAAACACCACCCGCCTCTCCCAGAGCACCGAGATTCTTTGTATAATAAAAACTGAAAGCAGAAACATCTCCCAGATTTCCGACTTTTTTATCCTTATACATTGCACCGTGTGCCTGGGCTGAATCTTCTATCAAAACAATATGGGGATATTCCTCTTTAATTTTCCAGAATTCATCCATATCACAGGGCATCCCGAACAGATGAACAAGAATTATTGCTTTTGTTTTACCTGTTATTTTTCTTCTCACATCCTCGGGATCAAGGGTATAATCCTTTTCTTTAACCTCCGCAAAAACAGGTTTTGCTCCAACCATCCATACTGCCTCAAGAGTCGCAAAAAAGGTAAAAGAAGGAAGAATAACCTCATCACCTTCACCTATTCCGGCTCCTCTTAAAGCAAGATGTAGTGCATCTGTTCCTGAAGAGCAGGAAACAAAATATTCTGTTTCGCAGTATTCTGCAAAATTTTTTTCAAATTCCTGTTGAAGCGGACCAAGAAACAATCTCATTTCAGAGAAAACCTTTTCCCACAGAGGAAACAATTCATCTTTAATTTCAAGATAGGGTGAATGGAGGTCCTGAAGTTTTATCCTTTTCATAATGTGAATGATAAGAAAAAGTTATATGAACTTTAAAATAAATTCCCTAAAATTTCTCATAAATTCTTTAATCTTCTCTCTTATTTTCTCATCAATTAAATTCAGATTATCATCAAATTTTTTATCCACTCTGCTTATTGATAGAGAATAGGGCATTAGGTTTACTGAAAGAGAAAAAAGAATATCCCTTAGATGTGACTGAGCTCTCACAGTGCCAAAATTACCTGTTGTGGCACCTCCAATGGCACAGGGTTTATTTTTTAATGGATTATCTCCTCTTGAAATCCAGTCAATAAAATTTTTAAGAACTCCTGAAATTGAATGGTTGTATTCAGGTGTAACAAAAATAACACCATCGGATTTCTTAATTTTATCCTTTAATTTTATGATTTCTTCAGGTGTCCCTGAATCCTCTATATCTTGGTTAAAAGGGGGACATTTTCAATATCAAGAATTTCAAATTCTATATTTTCATCCGCGATCCTTTTTATTTCTCTCAGGAGAGCTCTATTATAGGACTTTTTTCTTAGGCTACCTGCAATTCCGACTATTCTGAGTTTCCTCACCTACAAAAAATTCAATTCAAACTGCCTCTGACACAACATCTCCCTTTTTAATCTTCTCAATAAAAGCTCTCAACTTTTCAAGGGTTTTGGGATTAAAATAATGAATCATCTTGCACACATCCTCTTCAGCTATTTCTCTTGGCACATCAAGATATTCCACAAAGAAATCAATATAATACTGACTCATCTTAAAAAGTTCTTTCGCAAGTTTTTCCCCTTTTTCTGTTAGTTCAACAAAGCCATAATGCTCATGCAGAACATAGCCTTTCTTTGCGAGTTCCTTGACAGCTTGAGTTGCAGCAGAAGTGCTTACTCCGTTTCTTTCGGCTATTTCCTTTATCCGAACAACCTTCCTTTTGAGGCTTATCAAATAGATACACCTCAGATATTTTAAAAGGGAATGAGTTAGTCCTTCCTTTTTTTTCATAAAAATCCCCTCCTTAAAATTTTTTAAAGTGTTAAATTTTAAAGCATACGAGCACCTGAAGGCAAATCTTTTTCTGTTTTTCTCTTCCCTCTCAGATAATCAATAAGAGGCTGTGTTACAAGGGGTATCACATCCTTGAGCATATGAGGCATTAAATTGTCAACAACTTTTGGCATTAAATCAGGCATCTGTTCTTCCATATAATCAGGCATTCTTATTTCTTCCTTTACAAGTTCAAGCATTTTAGGCATTACCTTCGGCATCATCATGGGCATAAAGATCGGGAATAAGAGAGGAAACAGAGGTTTCATCATGTTAAGTGCAAAGGGAATTTTACCCATTATCCTCATCATTTTTCCCATTCCCAAAGGCATAGCATCAAGAAGTTCATCAAACATCTCGGACATTAGATTTGCAAAACCTTCGGGTGTCATAAGATTTATCATTGCTTCAAAAACAGCCCATTGTTTCTGAACTTCGGGATTTGGATCAGGCAATTTATAACCAAGGGTTTCAGCGGAAAATCTTGCCAGGTCAACAATTTCAAGAGGTAATTTCTTTTTATCCTTTGTAACCCTTAATTGAAATTCACAGCAGGGACAAAGGGCAAGAACTTTTTGTGCTCCGACTTCAATTGCCTCATTTAATCTTATCTCACCTATATCAGCAGCAACATCGGGCTCTTTAATAAGTGTTAAAACAGAACCACAGCATAATCCGTTTTCCCTGTTATGTTTCATTTCAACAAACTCAACATTAGGAAGTGATTTTATAAGTTCTCTTGGAGGTTCGTAAACACCAGATGCCCTTCCTATATGACAGGAGTCATGCCATGTAACTTTAACTTTTTCCTTTCCATTTTCAGAAAATTTGAATTCACCTTTTTTTATTTTTTCTGTGATAACTTCGCTATAATGTTTTGCTTCAATATCATATTCAATACCCAGTTTTTTGGTCCATTCAGGATAAACCTTTCTCCACATCATGTCACAGGCAGGACAGGATGTAATAACTGTCTTTGCCCCTTTCTTTTTAACAGCCTCTATGTTCTTTTTCATTGTTTCTGCAAACAAATCCCATTTACCTGCAACAAGCATCGGAGTTGCACAGCAATTTTCCTCCTCTCCTAAATAGGTAAAATCAACACCTGCTGAGTCAAGAAGCCTTACTGTCCCTATTCCTATATCATTTTCCACATAACTTGCGGTGCAGCCTGCAAAATAAACATACTCTGCTTTTTCCTTTTGATAATATTTTTCTTTCAAATCTTCGGGAAACCATTTGCCTCTGTCCTTTCTGTATCCAGCCCATATGTCTCCTTCCTTTGAAAGAGCAGCAGCCATCATTTCAAAGGGAGGAAATGTCATTTTCTTATCTTCATTTACAAGTTTCCCCCTCAATTTCATCCAGGATTCTTCAATTGGAAGATTTGCAGAACATCTCAGATTACATCTTTCACATGTGGTACATACAAGAAAGGTATCAACCATTTTCTGATTCCATTTCTCCCTTCCTTCAATAAGTTCTCTAAGGAAATACCATTTACCTCTCGGACTCTGACTCTCCCATCCCCTTCCGTAAAACTGGGTGCAGTCTTCGACACAGTATCCACACTGGGAACAAACATAGGCAAACCAGGCAACATCCGCTGGAATACCTTTCACTTCCCTATCAGGTCTTTCTCCGATTTGAGAAATAACATGATTTCCAAAGGGTCTTATAAGGGGTTCAAAAATTTCTCCGATTGTTAAAACCTTGCTCAGAATTCCGTCTGTAATCACCTTTCCTGGGTTAAAGAGATTATCAGGGTCATATTTAGATTTAAAATCCCTTAATTTCTTAACCCTTTCTTCTCCTAAAACTTTCTTTGCCTTTTTTGAAAAATAAAGTCCTGTTGAATAGGGTCTTCCTCCGTATTTCTCTGCAATCTTTAAAATTGTGAGAACAAGACCGAAAACAAAGTTATAACTGAATTTTCTTTCATCACTGGGTATAAAACCTAAAACAACAACTTCAGGTTCTCCATTTTTACCCTTTTTAATAATCACTGCTTCTTTAACAATCGGCTTATTTACTTTACTTTCAATTTCCTCAAGACATTTATCAATATTTGAAAGCGGAACAATGAATTCTGCAGGAACAAGGGAAGGACCGAGTCTTTTAATAACCATAATTTTGAATCTGTTTTCCCATTCATGTTTTGAAATTTTATCATCAAGAATTTCTGCTTCATATTTTCTGGCTATATCCTTTAAATTATCTTCAATTTCTTCTTTATCTTTTTCTCTGTAAGCGATTGTGAGTATATAGGAAGCAGGAAGATGTATTTTTTCTTCGTGCAAATGTTCATTTGAAGGTGCCTTATTTTTGAGTTCTGCCATTCTGGGGTTTATGAACATCATTGACCATATTTTTAAATCCTTTTCTGTAATTTCTTTTATAATTTCCTTGAGTTTTTTAATATCAGGAGTTGCAATGCTTTTTACAAGGATATTCTCATAGGGTTTAACCTTAAGGGTTATTCGTGTGATTATTCCTGTTGTTCCCTCTGCTTCATAAAATAAATCAAGGTCTTCTCCTTTAAATTCCTTTATTTCTCCGTCAGGAAGAATAACTCTTATTGAAATAACATTTTCCCTGAAATATCCGTATTCATAACTTCCTATACCTGCTCCTCCCTGAGCAAACCAGCCTCCAACAGTTGAAGAAGGGTAACTTGTGGGATATAATCTTAATGTCAATCCCTCCTTTAGGAGTTCATTATCAAGCTGTTCCCATGTAATTCCCGGTTCAACTGTTACAGTAAGATTTTTATAATCAATATCAATAACCTTTTTCATTCTGTAAAAATCAATAACAATTCCGCCTTTAACAGGAATAACTCCACCGTATCCTGAGGTTGCTTTACCCCTTGGAACAAGAGGAACTTTATTTTCCCTTGCCCATTTAACAAGGAAAACAATTTCTTCCTCATTTTCAGGCTGGACAACAGCATCAGCAAGAGGATTTTTTAAAAGCGGTTTTATGAGAGATGGAAGAGAAGCAATATCATGGGAGTAAAGTTTTCTTTCAAGTCTCTCAAAGGAGACCCTGTCATTGAATTTATTTTTTACGGGTAAAAATCTTTCAGATATTTCACCCATTTTATCCCCTCCTGTTTTAAGTTTGTTTTAAAAAGTTTAGATTGCTTAATTATAATATAAAAAAATTAAAATTTCAAGAAAATTTAAAATAGAATTTAAGATCTACTCCCAATGCGGGATTGAAAAAATAATCATCTTCTGCATAAATCGTGCTCCTGTAATATTCTCTTTTTCTCTGATTACTGGGTTGGAAGAAAGGTAAAAATTTTATTTTAGTATGGACAATAGCATAATCCAACAGCACACCGGCAATTCCAAACAATAATATCCCCGGGTGTTCCTCCATTACAGTAATTACCGTTACAATAATGTGAGCACCAGCCATAATTACCAAAATGACAAAAACCTCCACCACCATTTTCACAAACTGTGTTACCATAAGGGTCAGGTGGAGTTCTTACGCATACATTCCAAAAACAGGGGTTCCAATCCACACTACAATGGATGACAATCTTCGGGTAAATCTATGACTCTGCCAAGAAGATTATAGTAAGATACTAAATATATAAAAATATCTCTTCATTTTTCTTTTGCCTCCTTTATTTCTAAATATTGGTTTATATATTTTACATAATTCCTGGATTCATTGAACTTATTGTAAAATTTACGGATATGTTCCTTTAATTCTTTAATTTTTTGAATATCTCCCTGTCTCTGGTATAACTTTACAAGATTCCAGACTGCTGATAAACCAAGTTCACTTCCTCTTTCCTGATTTTCTATTTTCTTAAGAAATTTTTCTAATTCATCATATTTTTCAAGGGAAAGATATGCAAAGGTGATACCACCAAGTGCAGATGAAGCAAAACTATAACCCTTTTCTGTTCCCGGATACTCATCAAGTATTTTCTTTGAAATTTCAATAGCTTTTTCATGTTCACCCTTTCTATCATAAATATCTGACAAAATTATATAACACATCAACTTATAATAAATATATCTTTCTGAAAGCCCTGAAGAATATCTTTCAGCCTCCTCCATTATATTTAACAATGTATCCGCATATTTATAAGGGGCATATTTATAAAAAGCATGAGCGAAGGCAGAACCCATTAAATAAAGATAATGAAATCTTGAATCATCATCTTTTACAGTCTCAAAAAAGGACTTTTTTAAATTTTTCGTCTCCCTGTAAATGCTCTTCCAATCAATTCTTTCTCCATCTTTATTTAACTGCATAAGTATTCCCTTTTTGTTCAGAAATGATTTCAAATTATCAGGAAGTATGGATATGATGTCTTTATTTGAAAATTCCCTGACTTCAACCTTCGTAGATATCACACTTTCCCCTTTGGATACACTTTGGCTTTTATTCTTTGAACAAAAAACTAAAAGAACTAAAAGGGAGGGTAATATGTTTTTTAAAATTGACCTCATAATTAACCTCCCTTTTTTAAAAGGGGGTTTAGACCCCTGATTTTTAATTATACAATATCAAAAAAAAACAAGAAAAAGAAAAAAAATTTAGGACCCGACCCATTACGAGTCTGTAATGTTTATATTCAGATTATAATTTTTTTAAAATAAAAACTCAACTTCTCTCGTCTCTCTCCTGCTTAGAGATTATTATTAAAAAATTCCTTTTATTTCTCTTTTTTTAGAAATTAATTGAAACAGCCAGTCTATGGGGTTTTATAAAATCGTTTCTTGAATAATAGGCATAATCAATAATAAAGTTTCCGTATCTGATTCCGAATCCCGCACCCAGGGAAAAGGTATTCTCGGATACCTTTGTAAGTTCACCATTATCAATAACATTATCACCAAAGGATTTTTTAAGACCGAATCTGATATAAAAGCTTTTCTTTATATCAAATTCAAAACCTGTTGCCACGGCAGGAGGATTACCTGTCAAACTGCTTATAAGGTCAAGATTCCATACAAAATTTCCGAATCCTGTATTCCTCAGATAACTTATTCCCATTCTTGCGTCCATCGGAAGAGAAAAATCTGTTCTTGTCAGAACCTCTCTTGAACCCGAGGAAAGCCCCGGTCCAAGATTTCTTATAGAAAGCCCGAATCCAAATCCACCCATCACCCAGTAAAGGAGTCCCATATCAATGGCATAACCGTAAGCCACATCACCATCTATATTATCATACAGATATTTCACATTGAATCCACCATAAATTCCTTTAAATAAATCCCTTGAGAAGGTCATGGTGAAAACATAGGAGGAGGAGCCGAAGGTTCCAAGCAACTCACCATCAATATTTCTCTTCTCTATTCCCTCCACATTAACTCCAAAAACTGAAAAGGCAAAAGCGTTCTGAGATGGCTTTTCTTTTATCATTCTTCTAAAACCAAAACCTGCAAACCCTGTACCTATCCCGCTCATCCAGTTGGTATAATTTGCACTCAATGACATATGCCCCATTCTTGATAAAGCAGCCGGATTCAAGAAAATATCCTGAACACCGCTTGCTATTGCAATTCCGCTTTCACCCATTCCCGCAATCCTGACAGAAGGCTCTATTTTCAAATAGGAAGCCTCTTCAAAGGAATAAAGGGTTCCAAGGAAAGTTATTAAGACAAACAATAAAATTTTTCTCATTTTACACCTCCTTTTATTTAATAACAGCAATTTTCTTTATGACCTCTTCACCACCTGCCTGAACTCTGAAAATATAGATCCCTCTCGGTATCTGAACTATATTCCATTTGACTTTATTTATACCCGGCAGAGGATTTCTTATTCTCTTTATCTCAACAAGATCTCCCGAAATATCATATATCTTTATAGTAACCTCCTTGGGTATCTGTTTTGCAGGATTAAGATAAAAGAAAAGATACGCTGTATTTGTATTCTTAACAGGATTTGGAGCAAAATAAACATAGGAGTTCGGTAATAACTCTTTTGCCTTAACATTATAATATTCACAGAGTACATAGGTTGTTGTATCTGATGCAAAGGTACCGAATTTCGTTCTGTACACATTTTCTGTAGAAGATACACTTTCTCTATCAACAGGAGACCAGTCATTTGTGTTAAGGAGATTAAGTTCATCCTCATTCATTCCCTGAACCACATCCTCAGAATATCTGATTTCAAAAGTAACAGGCACACTGGGCTGAGAGCCGGGTGGAATAATTTCAAAGAAAATCCCTGTATACGGAAGCGAATCAGGAGGGGTAGGTGCTGTGAATGGTCTTGAAATCCCTATTTCGGAATTATCGGAAAAGGCACCTGCAGGAACCTTAACATATATAACTCCGTCATCATAGGTCTCTCCGTTTCCGAGATGTGCAATAACCTTTATGTAATTCGGATTATCAGCAGAAGCAATTCTTGTAATTGCATTTTCCTCACTCACTGCCTCTATATAATAATCGATTCCATCAATTGTAACTTCTGAACCAGGGATTTTAACAATATAAGGATTTTCCCCTGCAAATTCTTTAACTTTATAATCTGTTCCAAAATGTGACTTGTAGTACAGATATATTTTCTGAACCCTTGTTCCATGAGCTGTTACTTTAAAAACAATGTCATCAAATGCTTCCCATTCTGTGGGGGGTGTAAAGGAAAGTATCGGTGCAAGGGTATTTATGTAGAACCATTCGCCGGAAATAATATTTGTTCCCACATTTCCTGCAAGGTCTTTTCCTGAATAGAGGAACTGACACTTCACATCACCTGTTGAACCATCAACCTTCAGCTGAGCGGTAAACAGTGTTCCTGGAACGGTTCCTGTAACCTGAAGAGGAACCGTATCATAACCCACAGGGTAGAAGGAAAGTGAAGGTAATTCACTTAAAGCCTCAGAAGAAACTATCCTTACAGTATACACAGAATCAGGATAAATTGTATCCGCATTTGCACCCTGTATTTCAATGCTTACACTGGGTGGAGTGTTATCAACAATAAAGGAGATGGATACAGAATCCTTTGCGTCTGCCTCATCATAAATCACGGCTTTAATTCCTGCGGTACCATCTGAATAATCCGGAGTATTTACAAAGTACTCATAATAACCTGTTGCACTGTTATACTGAGCAACAACTCTGCCTATGGAAGAAAGAACTCCTGAAAACTCATATTCAACCCTTTTAATTTTCAGATTATCATAACCACTCGAGGAAAAGATAAATCCACTTTTTACATAGGAGGAATCATTCGGTGAAACAATGGAAATTGTGGGTAAAGTGTTATCAAAATAAACATTGATGGATACGGTATCCCATGCACCTGTGACTGCAACTGCCTTGTAGGTTATCTTATGAATACCATCTTCAAAATCTGAAGTGTTTATATTTGCAGAGAAGGTATCCCCGGATGTATTAACCATAGATACAAATGAGCCGTTATCAATACTGTAATAAACATCCTGTATTCCTGAATTATCATAAGCAAGAACCTTAAACTCCTGAACACCTCTTAAATAATTTCCCTCGATGGGGAATAAAGCCTGTAAATTGGGCAGTGCATTATCAACATAAAAACTTATAATCTGAGAGGTGTCCACATGTCCTGCTTTATCATAAATCACAGCCCTTACATCTGCTGAACCTTCAGGAAATGTTCCTGTCTCTACAACATACTCATAATAACCATTTGAACTGTTATAAACCGCTTCTTTTGTTCCCAGCGAAGAAAGAACTCCTCCGAAAATCAAATATACTTTATCCACAGCAAGATTATCACTTCCCGAAGCTTTAAAGGTATAGGTTCCTGAAATATATTCTCCTCCTGTAGGAGATACAACACTCACTGTAGGAGAGGTGTTATCAATATACGCATTTACAGTGACAGATGTAACTCTTCCAGCACTATCTTTTACAGTGAATTCAAAGGAATGTAAACCATCTGTAAAATTCATGGTATTAAGAGAAGCAGTAAAAGTATCCGAGGTTCCGATCCTGCTCATATCAATATAAGAACCACCATCAACCCTATACAAAGGATTATTAGACAGGTCAGGAACTCCCACACCATCTGTTGAAATAATTTCCAGAACAACATTCCCTGTGAGATAAAAATTCTCCTGAGGATTTAAAACCTGTAAAGTCGGAGGATTATTATCAACCCAGAAAGTTCTTGTCACTACATTATAACTCAAACCCGCCTTATCAAAAACAACAACATCAACCCATGCTCTTCCATCCTGATAAAGTGCGGTATTCACAATATATTCCCAGTAACCTGTCAATGAATTATATGTGGCACTCTTTGTTCCGAGTGATGAAAGAACACCACCAAAAGTGATTGCCACACTATCAACCTCAAGATTATCATTTGCCTGAACCTGAATAGTGGATTCACCGCTTATAAAGGCATTCTCATCAGGAGCTATAACAATTCCTGTAGGAGCTGTGTTATCAAAATAAACATTTAAATCATAGGTTGAAACATTGCCTGCGGAATCTGTGACAACATATGTAATTGTGTGAGGACCCTCTTCATAGAGTGTTGTATTCAAACTTGCCTGATAATTTGAACCAGCGGGTGTCATATCAACAGGAGTATCACCATCAACAGAATACTGAACTTTTTGAACTCCGAAATTATCATAGGCATTTACAATTAAATTAACGGTGCCTGTCAGATAATCTCCAGGAAGGGGATCATAAGGTCCAACAACAGGGGAAGTATTATCTATTTTAATTCCTGTAACAGTATCTGCCTTTAAAATATTTTCATTATCAATAACTTCTGCAACAAAAATATATCTTCCATCAGGAAGTCCTCTTGTATCATAACTCTGTAAAACCTGCCAGTCTATTGTTCCGTCAGGGTCTGAGGGATTCTGTGTCCAGTTTAAAATTATCCATTTATTCCCGGTATTCACATCTTCTAAAAATAATCTCGCATACTGGGTTCCTGTTGTATTAACCATAAAGGGGAAAACACCCTTAAGAAATCCACCTGTAACCGGATTTACTATGTCAGCTGTGGGAATGAAAGCAATCCTTAAAGTCCATCTTTCAAACCATTCATTTGCTGTGGGTTGAAACCTTAATATCCATAAGCCATTTGCACGTTGACCCACCCATGTATTTGTGTAAAACCAGTTCTCTGTACGAGGATCTGTATAACTGAAAGCCAGATTATTATGTATTAATGTAATATTTACATCTCCGTTTGTGGTATATCTCACCCTTACACCCGTTGCCTGTGGAATCCAGGAAACATCCTGTATAAGCAGACTTCTGTTTGCCATATTGAATGTATCCTCATAGGTTCCACCGGCTGACACAATCTGCCATACCCATATATCAGGGGTCTCATAAAAACCTGCAAAAAGGGAAGTTATTATTAGGAAGGTTATTATTAATTTTTTCATAGATTCCCTCCTTTTTAATAGGAGGATTTATAGCAAATTCTATTCCTTATTTAAATATAAAAATTGTGTAAAATTTTTGCCAATATTGCGAAAAATTTTCACAGTTTTAACGGGTTATCTCATAAAAATTCCAGAGAAAGAAAAAGGTGAGTGAAACAGAAAAAGAAATTTTCATTTTATAATAAAACTCACTTTTTTTATAATAATAATCAATCTCCTGAGTCTTTCTTGAACTCATATATTTCTTATAATAGTAATTAAATTTATAATTGGAATACACAAGGGAAAAAGTACTTATAAGAAAACCACTCAGCATTAAATAACCTTTAATTTTTCTACCATATTTTAATGTATATAAACCAGGTATAATAATGTCAGGAAAAGTAGGTTTATGAAATTTAATCTTTTCCTTTTCGGGAGTTTTTAAAGGGGAAGGAGAAAGGACAGGTGATTTTTTGCTTTCTGTTTTCTTCTCTTCAATATCTTTTTTTACTTCATAAAAGGTCTTTAAGATAAGAGGAGAATAGTCCTTCTCATTGAGTTCAAGCGAAGGGTCAAAATCAAGACAGAGTTTAAAGGAATTTTTAGCTTTTTCAAACTCACGAAAAGCAACAAAAGCAATTCCCCTGAATAAAAAAATCTGTGCTTTTTCTTTCCTTTTCATTCCGAATGTGTCAGGACTCTCTGTTAATTCTATTATTCTTTTATACTTCCCTTTCTTATATAAAGAATATAAAGTATCAAGCTGGGAAGAGGGATAAATTGTAAACAAACATAATGTGAGAAAGAAACTCATTTAATAACAATAATCTTTCTGGATTCTTTTCTATCAATCAGAAAATATATCCCCCTTTCTAATCTCCTATCCTTTCTACCAGAAATATTAAACAGTTCCTTTTTACCCAATAACTTTATTTTATCTTTACTCAGAATATTTATCCTACTATTCCCTTTCCCCAATGCATTATCGGATTCATTTATACCTGTTGAAAGGTCAATCCTTTCAACTACATCAATCACATTATTTCCGTATGAAATACCTCCAAAAACGTATATATACTCATTAAATAAAACGCTCATATGAGCCATTCTCGGATAATTCATGCTAAAGAAAAATTTCCAAGAAGAACTATTCAAATTCACATATTCCACTGATGAAAAAATCTGTGAAAAGCCCTCTCCTCCTGTAATATAAATTGAATTATCTGTTGAAACTCCTGAAATATAACCTCTTGAATTAATCAGATTACTAAAATCTTGAGGTGGATTATAAGGGATAATGACTTCTGAAGAATTCAGGGGTCCATAATCATTAATTCCTCCGATAATAAACAGAGTATCATATATACTCGCAGTATAAAATCCCGCTCTTTTTTCAAGAAGTGAATGAGGATACTGGTACCATATATCGTTCTCTGGATCATACATATATATTTTATCACTGAAATGCATACCATTAAATCCACCGATTACAAAAATCAGGGAATCTTTCCATAACACAGCAGATGCACCTTCAAGTTTTTCAGGCATAGGAGAAACACTATAAACTGTGCTATCTGTCGGGTCAAAAACCTCTACACTTCTCAAAATCCCTGAGTTATTTTTTCCTCCGAAGAGAAATATTTTATCATCAAACAGACAGTAAGCCATATTATATCTTGGGGTAATTATATTATTAAGAACAGAAAAAGAATCATTTAAAGGAAAATAAACTATAACATCGTCCTGAACCCCATTTTCATTTCTTCCACCCAAAATGTAAATTCTATCATTACTCGTAACACAAGCTGCCCCATAAAGGGGAACAGGCATGGATGAAACCACCTCCCATCCGAGTGAAATAATAAAAAGTATCGCCATCATCATTTTAATTAATGCAATTTTTGTTCCAGGTCTTATTCATTCCTTTTTGTGTAAATTTTTCTCATTTTTAAATTCATAGGTAAAATTAAGGGTTTCACCCTTAGGTGCAAAAAGTATGGTATCAATTTCATAAAAATAAGGGTTTTTTATTATAAGCCTCAGAGAACCTGGTTTCACTCCGATGGGTTCTGCCAAGGGAGTATAAACCACTTTTCCACCCTCCAGATTCACTTCGGCCCAAGGAGTAATATTAATATTTAAAAAGGAAAGTTCTTTTTTTAAATCTATATTCAAATTAAGTGTCTCTCCTGACGAAATCTCTATATTTTTTTTAATTTCAGGAAAATCAGGATTTCTCAGCAGAATCTGATAAATTCCGGGTTTTAATTCTATTAAATTACTGTAAGGTGTTGTTATTTTCACGGTCTCATCTATAAAAACATGTGCCCAAGGATATACATTTATCTTCAAATAACCTTTTTTAAACTCTGGATTTACCTCCCTTATTTCTTTCACTTTCTTTAAAGCTATGTTTTTCTTTATTAAAGGTTCAGCAGGTTCTGTATTCTTATTTATTTCTGAGGTAAGAACATTAGAAATTTTCATTTCCTTTCTCTCATTTAACTCTGAGGAATCATTTTCTTTATACCCTGAAAATATAAATATAAGAAGAAGGGAAAGAATATAGGGAACAGCAGAAAATTTTTTATCCTGTGTTTCTAAATAAACTTCTCCTTTAATCTTATCTCTTCCTCTAATAACTTTTTCCTCATAAATTGCAATTTCTTTAAGAATTTGTTCAATGTTTTTAAATCTTCTTTCAGGTTTCTTTTCAAGCATTTTATCAATAACAGAGGAAAGATGCTCACTGGTTAATCCTCTTAAAAAAAGTGAATTCTGTCTCTTAGTTACAATTTTTGACATCGTTTCCACAACTGTCTCTGCTGAAAAGGGATTCTCACCACTAAAAATTTCATAAAAAATAACACCAAGAGAGAATATATCTGACTGAAAAGAATACTTCTTCCCCTCAAATATTTCAGGAGCTATATATGAGGGTGTTCCCAGAACTTCACCTGAACCTGTTATTCTTGTCTCCTCAATACTTAAAGAAAGCCCAAAATCACTTATTTTTACTTCTCCTTTATTTGAAATCAAAATATTTGAAGGCTTCAAATCCCTATGAATTATTCCCTTTTTATGAAGATAATTAACACCTTTGAGTATTTCAAATATTATAAACATCCTCACATCCTCATCCTGAATTCTGTTTTCCTTAATCAAATTCTTCAACGAGTTACCTTCAACAAATTCAATTATTATTCCAAAAGTATCATCAAATTTTGCAAAATCATAAAATCTTACAATATTTTTATGCTTCAATTTTTTTAAAATTTTTGCCTCTCTTTCAAATCTCCTGATTATCTCCTCATCAGACACAACCTCGGTATTGAGTAATTTAATAATACATTTTCTTCTTTTTAGATTATCAAATGCTAAGAAAACATCGTTAATTCCACCCTTCTTAAGTGATTTTATTATTTTATATCTTTTATTCCCCATTCCCTTAATTTATAATAAAGCCATCTTCTTGAAACACCAAGAATTTTTGAAGCCTTTGTTTTATTATTTCCGCATTTATTAAGAACATTAAGAACATGCTTTTTTATATGTTCTTCAAGACTTAAAGACATATAAGGTCTGGATTCGGGCTCCCCTTTTTCAATGAATATATCCTCTCTTCGTATCCTTTCGCTTTCGCATAGAATATATGCCCTTTCAATTATATTTCTTAATTCTCTGATATTGCCGGGATAATCATAGTTTAAAAGTAAATCCATAGCTTCTTTTTCAATTCCTCTTATTCTTTTATTTGATTTTCTATTCAATTCTTCAATGAAATAGGATACAAGAAGAGGTATATCTTCCTTTCTTTCTCTTAAAGGGGGCAACTTGATTTTGATTACATTCAATCTGTAATAGAGGTCAGCACGGAATCTTCCCTTCTTAACCTCTTCCAAAAGGTCCTTATTTGTCGCCGCAATTATCCTCACATTTGCTTTTCTCACCTTAGTATCACCAAGAGGAATATATTCTTTTGTTTCAATAACTCTCAAAATCTTTACCTGAAGATGCAGAGGCATCTCAGAAATTTCATCAAGGAAAAGGGTTCCACCATCTGCAACAGCTATAAGTCCTTCCTTATCAGAGACAGCTCCTGTAAATGCTCCTTTTTTATACCCAAAAAGTTCTGATTCTATCAGACTTTCAGGTAACGTAGAAACATTCACGGCTACAAATTTTTTCTTTGCTCTGGGTCCTGCAAAATGTAACATCCTGGCTATAAGCTCCTTTCCTGTCCCACTCTCACCCTCAATAAGCACGGGAGAAGAAGAAGGAATCACCTTTGCCATCAAATTAAAAATCTCTTTCATCTTTTCACTTTTACCCACAATTCTTGGAACACCGTAAATTCTCCCGAGTTCCTGCATCATAAAAACATTTTCTTTTAAAAGAGTCTCTCTGTTGAGTGCATTTCTCACAGAAACTCCGGCCAGTTCTGAAAATAGTTCCATAAATTCAAGGTCCTCTTCATCAAAAGGACTACCACCCTTTTTATCAACATATATAACACCTATAGGTTCATCCCTGAATCTCAAAGGAACACATAGTACTGACCTTATACCTTTATAGATTGCACTCTCTGAATTCTTGAACCTTTCATCCTTTTTAAAATCCTTAACAATCACGGATTCATTATTTTCTAAAGAGTAATTTATTATGCTCTTTGAAAAATCATAAATTTCTTTCTCATCAATTCTTCTTGCTATTTTTATCGAAAGGTCACCCTCCTCTTTTACCACTATAAACCCTCTTTCACCTTTCACAGTATCAATTGCAATATCCATGATTCTATTCAAAAGCGGGATAACTTCTTCCATTGAATTTAGAAGCTTTGCTATTTCGTAAAGAACTTTAAATTTATCTTTCATTTCACATAGAAAACATAAGGTTTTGAAATAGACCGATTACCATACTTATCAATATAAATAACTCTCCAGAAGTAATCCCCTTTATCCAGACTATCCTGAAGTGTATAGGTTGTATCATCTGGTAAAAATCCTGAAATATTTTTAAAAAAAACAGGATAACCTGAATTCAATTTATAAATATCAATACTATATGTGAATTCAAACACAGCTCTGTATTTCTTCCATATAAATGTGGGGTAGGGAGTAACCGTATCATTAACAGGATAAAGTGGCTGTGGAATCTCCTCAATAACCCTGAAAATATAAACAGGATAAAACTCATTCTTTCCTTTGTGTTTATCTTTTGCAAAAAAATATATATCCTTTCCTATTATTTCTTCAAGTTGACCCGAAGGAAGGGAATCAGATTCAATCTTTTTATAAAAAAATGCAGAATCGGGTAAATATTCAAGTTCACACGAAAAATTAAGACCTTTTATATCCATCCATACAGAATCAATATCCGAAAAACCATCAGGGTCGTTCACCTTAACCTTGAACTCTGCCCAGTATAAGTCCTCCACAGGCCACCATCTTGAGAGATGAACAGAATATGCTCTTGGAGTATCAATCTGAGGCAAGGTATTCATATAGAAATTAATAATTTTTTTTTCATCTTCTCTTAAATAAATAGAAAGAGAGGAAGGGGAAAATCCCTTTCTTTTTAAAAAGAGGGTTTTATTTCCTACACCCAGGTTTTTAAAACTGAAAAAGCCGTTCAAATTTGTAAATGTGCCAAGGCTTTCCGGTTCAAGAAAAACAAAAACACTTTCCAGTCTATTGCCTCTTAGAGAAAAGGTATAACCCTGAATTTCTGAGCTCCCTTTATAATAAGGGGATTTCGGGTCATAAGGATTTTTTCTTTCAGGAGAACAGAAGAGAAGCAGAAGCCAGATTGTGCAAATTTTTCTCATCAGAATAATTATAAGGGGTCTTTATTTAAAAAAGAAATCCTGAGAAAACTCTGACTATCCTCTCCTGATAGTTTTCACAAGAGAAATGTAAATGAGTTCATAAAAAGTCGGGGCGCGCGGATTTGAACCGCGGACCTCCTGGTCCCAAGCCAGGCGCGCTATCCGGACTGCGCTACGCCCCGTTGACTTTTAATTATACATTGAAATTTATAACTTTTACAATACAAAAAATTTAATCTGCCTTCCATACCCATCTTAAACCACGTACTCTTTGATAATAAACACTTAAGGATATGTTTTTATATTGCGTATCAACTGAAACGATGTATATTAAAACAAAATTATCTTCTTCGCTGTAACCATTCTTCTCTCTATCAATCCATAACCAGTAAGCAGAAGTATCTTTTATTAACACTTTTGTCAGATAATTATTTATATCAGGCTCAGGGGCGATTCCTTTTTTATAAGGATAAATAGTGTCTGAAGGTTTTATATAAGTATTATACACTCCTCCAAAAGCTGATAGTGAATCAGAAGAGGTAATCAAGTAATTCATTGATGAATCAACATATAAGCATAATTGAGGAAATAATAAAGAATCCCCCAACGTAATCTTTATTACTTTTCCAAGGGAATCAAAAGTTATACCAAAAGGTGAATTTTTACTTTTTTTAAAAGGGTAGAGTTCAATATCGTGAAAACCTTTGGGACGAGGTGAACTCCACCAACTTTCGAAACCTTTTCGCTTTTTATTTTTGTTAAGCGACACAAGAAACACATCTAATGTAGGTTTCCTTAAAATGAAAGTGTCTGCTTTATCTAAAACTAAAGTATATGTTGTATCTATCTGATGAAACATAATTTGATAATAAGGTGAACCATCATCACCCCACCAGATTTTATATGCTCCTCCCCTCTCCACCATTTCACTCTCAATAGGCGGAGACCAGTAATCACAACTTCTTATAAGAAAAAAGAAGGATAACAAAATAAAAACTTTTAAAATCTTATTTATTTTTTTATAAAACCCCATAAATTTATTTTAAAGAATTAAATATCAATACTCAATAACTTTTTACCTTTAAAACTTAAATACCTAAATGATTTTTCAGGAATTATTTTTAAAATTTTTTCAGGGAAATTAATTGAGAATTCTTTTCTTAACTCCAGAATCTTTTTTGCCCTCTTCGGTCCGATTCCGGGAATCCTTATAAGTTCCTCAAAATCTGCCTTTTTTATATCAACAGGGAAAAATTCCTTATTCCTTTCAGCCCATATTTCTTTCGGATCTTTATTTAAAGGCAAATTTAAGTTTTCATCAAAATAAATATCCTTTAAACTGAATCCGTAATACTTTAAAAGTTTGAAAGCTTGATATAATCTCTTCTCCCTGAGTTTTGAAACAGGTTTTAAATTCTCAAATTTAGTCCCTTTAACAGGTCTGAAGGCTGAAAAATAAACAGTATCAACAAGCTTTGCTTTAACCAAATAATATGAAACTTTCAAATATTCATAATCCCTTTCGCCTATTGCACCTACAACAAACTGAGTTGAAACACCTGATTTTAAAATGTTTTTACCGAATTTATCCTTTAAATGAAACCTCATATCTCTTATTTTATAAAGAGCACCCAGGAGTTCCCTTCCGAAATTTTTATAAGGTGAAATCTGTCTTAATCTTTTTTCAGAAGGGGCTTCAAGATTTATGGAAACCCTGTCTGAAAACAAAATTGCCTCTTCTATTGCATTATGATCAGCTCCGGGCATTATCTTTGTATGAATATAGCCTTTATAATCATATTTTTTTCTTAATAGATAAATCGTTTCATTTATAAGCTTCTGAGATTTATACCATTTACCAAGAACTCCTGAAGAAATGAAAATACCTTTAGCAAATCCTCTGTTATAAACATTTAAAAAATATTCTGATAATTCATCGGGTCTTACAATTTTTCTTCTAAAATCTCTGCTTTTTGAAAAAGGGCAGTAAAAACAATTGTTTGAACAATGACTTGTTATTATAACTTTTAAAAGACATTTTTCGGTTATATCACCTGTAAAATTCACAATCTATCAAGATAAACTGAGTAATTTCCTTTATAACCTTCAACAACTATTTTGACCCTGTAATCAGGTGCACCGAATTTGTAAGTTTTATTCCAGAGTAATGTATCGTTACTTCCTGTAATATAGGTTATTTTGAAATAAATTGTATATGTATCACCAGGGACTGCATCAAATAAATAAACGCTATAACCATATTTAACAGAATCCTGAAAATCGCCATTTTCATCCAATTTATAATAGAGAATTTCATCTGTCTTATTTTCAAGCCAAAGGGGATAGGGATTTCCTGTTTTCTCTTCCTTTTTTGTACAAAATGTCAGTAAAGAGAAGAATATAAAAGTAACAAACATATACTTTAAAACCTTCATAGTTATTCTCCTTTTGATATAATTTTAAAAAATTAAAAAATCTTTTTCAACTATTCCTTCACTTTACCGTGAAGATACAGGAGATAAAGAAGAATACCTGACCATACAATCAAATAGGCAATGTATAGAAATTTCATCCCATTTCCTCCAGTTTTTTTAACTCCTTTTTTGCTATTTTATATCTTAAAAGAAAGAGCACAATAAAGAAGAATATATAGGGAATAACATTTAAAAATAAAGCAGACTTCATTGAAGAAGTTATAAGGACATCACCCGGTCTGAAGGCTGAAGGATGAACAGATCTCCATAATTTTACAGAAAAATAGACAAGGGGAACATCAATATAAATAATTATTCCGAGAACAGCAGCAAACCTTGCCTTTTTATCAGGAGTTTCTATAAATCCTCTTAAAATCATATAACCCGTGTAGAGGAAAAATAGAAGAAGTGTTGTTGTTAATCTCGGATCCCATACCCAGAAATGCCCCCATACTGACTTTGCCCACATCATACCTGTCAAAAGAGCAAGTGTTATAAACAGAACTCCGAGCTCACCCGAAGTTTCTGCGAGCTTATCCCATTTTAAATCCTTTTTAACAAGATAAACGATGCTGAATATAAAAACAAGAGTAAAGGATATCATGGAAAGCCATGCCTGAGGAACATGGATATACATTATTCTCACAAGGTCTCCCATTTTTCTTTCAGCAGGAGTTGCGATAAGCCCGAGATAAAAAGTATAGATGCCTGTTAAAAAGGCAAGAAAAGCAAATATATATTCCTTTTTTATTTTCATTTTTAGAAAAAAATTATAAGTTAAAAATTGACAAAAAAACATCTATTTTATAAAATTCAAATAATGAAAAGGAATTTTGCAGTATTTTTCATAATTATTGTTCTTACTTCAAAAATTGATAAATTTGAAACGAGTTTTGGTTATGAAAAATGGTATCATGAATATTATCAAAGACCGTTTATCTGTGCATCTACTGATTATTACATAATTGAAAAAGGAGAATCATATTATTTGAATTTCTGTGGAGAAGGGAATTTTACCATATCTCAAAAAAGAAGAATCGATTTTAAACTCAATTTATTCCCTACTTATCTTCATTATTCAAAGGAATATTATAAATTGGATTCTCTTAAAAATCCCTATTATGAAAAAAACGAAAATAAGAAATATATAATTTTTCATTTTCAACCCGAACTTGTGATAAAAAAGAAATTTAAGAATTCATTTGTAAATGCAAATATCGGAATTTTCTTTCTTCATATAAGAGAAAATACTCTTTTCGGAACAACTTTATTCCCTTTACCATCTGCCTCTCTCAATTTTAATTTTAAATATTTTTCTTTTCATTTATTATGGTTTAATGCTCCGCATGCAGGGATTTTTGTAGCACAGGGATTAGGAGGAGGTTATTCTTATAAGGGCAACAATTTTAAAATTTTTATTGATTTTAACGAGATAAACAAGAACTTATTAATTTTGAATTCTTTTAATTTATTCAAAAACTTTTACCTGGGATACACCCTCACCACTCCTTACAAATTCAGCATAAAGAATCCGGTCTCAGTAAATGGTTTCTTTGGATACTTATTTTAATTTCTCAAAAAATTCTTTTATCACGTCCTCAAGGGTAGGAGTTCCTATTTCCTGAAGTTCATACTTCACCCTTGCCCATGGTTTTCCTATATCAAATAAATGGGCAAGATTAATAGGAGTCCCTATAACAACTGCATCACACGGAACTTTATCAATTGTTTCTTTTAATTCTTTAATCTGTTTCTCACCATAACCCATCGCAGGTAAAACATCCTTTGTCTGAGGATATTTTTCAAAGGTTTCTTTAATAGAACCAACTGCATAGGGAAGAGGTGAAACAATCTCCTTTGCTCCATATTTCTTTGCTGCAATATAAGCAGCACCTATATCCATTTCACCGTGTGTGAGAGTAGGACCATCCTCAATACACAAAACTCTCTTTCCCTTTATAACCTCGGGATTCTCAACAAAAATAGGAGAAGCAGCTTCAATTACCTTTGCCTTCGGATTCATCCTTTCAATATTTCTTCTCAATTTATAAACATCCTCAAACCCCGCTGAATCAACTTTATTTATAATAACAACATCAGCCATTCTCAAATTTGTTTCTCCGGGATGATAGGTTTCTTCATGCCCAACTCTTAATGGGTCTGTGACAACTATATGTAAATCAGGCTTATAAAAAGGAAAATCATTGTTCCCTCCATCCCATAAAATAACATCTGCCTCTTTTTCTGCTTCTTTTAAAATATCTCTGTAATCAACTCCTGCAAAAACAACAGAACCTCTTGAAATATGGGGTTCATATTCTTCTCTTTCTTCTATGGTAACACCTTCTCTATCCAGGTCCTCCATTGAGGCAAATCTCTGAACCCTCATTTTTTCAAGGTCACCGTAAGGCATGGGATGTCTTATAACAGCTACCTTTTTACCCATATCCCTCAAAATCTGTGCAACCTTTCTTGATGTCTGACTTTTTCCGCTTCCTGTTCTCACAGCACACACTGAAATGACAGGTTTATTTGATTTAATCATTGTATTTTCAGGTCCTAAAAGCCAGAAATCAGCACCTGCGGCCATTGCTCTTGACGCCCTGTTCATAACATAAACATGGGAAACATCAGAATAGGCAAAAACAGCAACATTAACTTTCTTCTCTTTAATAATTTTTTCCATATCATCTTCAAGATAAATCGGAATTCCATCGGGATAGAGTTTGCCTGCAAGAGAAGGCGGGTATTTTCTGCCTTCTATACCAGGAATCTGGGTTGCAGTAAATCCAACAACCTCAAATTCAGGATTATCCCTGAAAAAAACATTAAAATTATGGAAATCTCTTCCTGCTGCACCGAGAATTAAAACTCTTTTTGCCATATTCACCTCCTTTGGGTTTTAATTAAAAAATGAATTTGCTCAAAGAATTTATTTTAAAACTTGAAACAAAGAGTTTTCAAAAGGAGCACCTTTTTTATATTCTGAGTATCTTTTTTCTAAGAGACCTTCTTGAAAGTGCTCTTGAAGGGGATTTTAAAATATGGAGAACACCTGATTTATACGAAGCACTTTCTGCAACAATTCATCATATATTTTTTTACATTTCATTATTTCTGATTCTGGTTCTTTTAATTTCCTTCTTAATTAAAGAAGAAAAAAACAGGGTTCTAACAGCTTTTTCATATTTCTCTCCTGTAATACTCCTGGCTCCTTTGATTGACTTTCTCTCAGGAGGTGGTAAAATTTTAGCCTATCCTGTTTCCTTCAAAGAGTTAATTTTAAATCTTATAAAAGGAAATTTAACAGAATCCCTTGTAAGCACAGGACAGCTTATAGAAGTGCTTATAATCTGTTTTCTTGTTTCTTTTTACATTTTTTTTAAAAGAAAAAATCTTTTAAAATCAGTTTTCGGTTTTCTTTTCACTTTTATCATAATAATTATAATCGGTGGGATTCCAGGTTATTTTTTAAACTTCTTTAAAACAGGAGGATATATTTTTACTGCAAATGCAAAACAGGGACTTTTTTATGGATTATTTCTTTTCATAACAATCCCCTTCTTTATAAAAATCAGATTGAGATTTTCACCTCTTTTAAGTTTCTGCATATGGGGATATCTCTCATCTCTTTTAAAAATTCTGTTATTGATTGATAAGGGCTATTCCTTACCTGAGCCAGCCTTTCCCTTTGACTATATATCAATTATTTTTCTTCCTGTGCTTGTAAGTTTGAAAGACAAAAAAAACATTTTTTATATCCTTCCTGCACTTTCAATTTCTTTTTTACTTGGAGAACTCCCCTTCATATTCTTTACGGGTTTTCTTTTGATAATAAACAGCAATTTAAATGAGAAAATAAAAAACTTTTTATCAGCCAATCTCCTATTCCTGGCAGGAGCTTCTGTATTTTTTTCTGTATACAGTCATCTTGTTTATCCCTTTTTCTATCCCTTTGTCCTATCCTTTCTGATATTCATAAATAACAATAAAATAAGGGAAATACTTATTAACATTTTATTCCTGAGCCTCACATTATTAACATATAATAAAAGTTTCTGGATAACTGAAAAAAGAGAAAGGTTTGAAAAGGAAATAAAAGAAATATTTTTAACGAAAACAAATCTCAGAGAATATGTGTATTTCAGAAAATATAAAAACATTTCCTCAGGTATAAAACTTTTTAATGAACTGATAAACAGGGGAGATTATGAAAAAGTTTCTGAATTAATTGAAAATTTTATACCGGAGAAATCACCTGGTGATTATTTCTTTTACAGAGCTCTTCTTGGAGCAATATTCAATGAAGACATCCTAACTGTAGAGGAAAACAGCATAATATCACTGATTTCAGGAAATCCTCTTGGAATGGTGATAATAACGAAAATTTATGAAATCAAAGGAGAAAAATTTAAAGCAGAAAAATTTTCTAAGAGAATTTTGAAACATAATATAAATTTGAAATAAAATTATTTTTTAAATAAGGGTCCAATTCCCTCTAAAATTAAAGATATATCATGGTTTATTTTATAATATCATATGTAATAGCATTAGGGGGATATAAATTTAATCCTCCCTCTCATCTTCCGAACCTTCCTTCAGAGTTAACAAAAGCAAAGAGTAGTGTATATATTGTTCAGCTAAAAAAGCCAATATACCAAAATTACAAAGTAGAAATAGAAAGAACAGGAGCAAAAATCTTACATTATATTCCACAGAATGCCTTTGCTGTCAGAATAAGTGATCCTCGAATTTTAACAGAACTTGAGACACTGGATTTTGTATCATGGATTGGTATATACCAACCGGCCTTTAAACTTTCTCCCAATATAGGTAAAAAAGTAAAAATACAGGGCAGAAAATACGACAATCCTTACAGAAATACATATTATATTCATTTTTTCGAGGACATAGACTGGGAGTTTGCAAAGCTTACTCTTAAAAATTATGGGGCAGAGATAATTTCAGAAATAAAGAGTCTGAAGCATCCGGTATTTGTTGTTAAGTATAATGATGACTTAAGTAAACTTGCTTTTGATGATAATATTTTCTGGATTGAGGAAAAAAGACCTATGTTCAAAATGAATGACAGAACATACTGGGTTATTCAGAATAACGTTCAGAACACCTCTCCTGTATGGGATAAAGGAATACATGGGGAGGGTCAGGTTATTAACATAATGGATACAGGAGTTGACACAGCATCATGTTTCTTTACAGGTGGAAAAATAATCTGGAAGGAAAGTTATTCAGGATTCTGGACAGATGCCTGTGAAATAGGACACGGAACACATGTAGCAGGAACTGCTGCTGGTTATGATAATACAAATTCATTGAATGATTTTAAAGGAATGGCGTATGCAGCAAATCTGACTGTGCAGTATACCGGAGATAATTTCTGGACATGTCTAGGAGGACTACTTCAGATTCCAAACGACCTTTACGCAGCTTTTTCAAACGCCTATAACAACGGAGCAAGAATTTTTTCTAACTCCTGGGGTGGGGTTGATACAACTGTATATACAACAATGGAACAACAGGTTGACCAGTTCATGTGGGATTTTCAGGATGCAATATGTATCTTTGCTGCAGGAAATTCAGGAGGAAGCGCTGATTTTAACACAGGAACTGTTTATGACAGTGTTCATTACAGAACAGTAGGGCCACCCGGTGCAGCAAAAAATGTTTTAACTGTTGGAGCTACACCCCCTCCTCCAAGACACGATGTTTCTGCTTTCTATTCAAGTAAAGGACCTTTATATGATAACAGAATAAAGCCCGATGTTATGGCTCCTGGTGGTGACCATAAAGATGCAGCGAATTTTCAGAATCCTGACTATTTTATCCATTCAGCAGATAATGATACAGTAAGCAATCCCACATGTGATACAATTGCCTTTCCCTTTGAAGGAACAAGTATGGCAACTCCTGCTGTTTCAGGAGCTGTGGCTCTTGTGAGACAGTATTTTACAGAAGGATGGTATCCTACAGGAACACAAAATCCATCTGATGGCTTCACTCCTTCAGGTGCACTTCTCAAGGCAATGTTAATTGCATCTGCTGAACAGATGAACGGAACAGACCCTGACCAGATTGATTCAAGAGAGGTTCACCCTGTACCCGATTCCTCCCAGGGATGGGGAAGAATAAAACTTGAAAATGCTCTTTATTTCCAGGGAGATGCAGATAATTTATACGTTGACGACAACACAACAGGTTTATCAACAGGAGAAACCAAAACTTACACAATTGATGCAACAGGTGGAAATTTAAAGATAGTGGTTGTATGGTCTGATTATCCTGCATCCGCGGGTGCAGGGATTGCAATTGTGAATGACCTTGATTTAATTGTTCAGGGACCCGGTGGAACGTATTATGGAAATTATTTTTCAAATGGAGAATCACAGCCGGGTGGACAGAGAGATAGCCTTAATCCTGTTGAGGTTTTCTATCTTTCAAATTCAGCTTCTGGAACATACACAATTACAGTTGAAGGTGTAAATGTTCCAAATGGTCCTCAACCCTATGCCCTTGTAATAACAGGCAGATTTCAAACAACAGGAATTGAAGAGAGAAATACCATAATTAAAACTAAAAAATACTATCTCCTTGCTCCCAGATTTTTACCTGCAAACAATTCTTATGAAATAAGATTTGGAATACCGAAAAGTTCAAAAATAAAACTCTCTGTATTTGATGCATCAGGAAGAGAAATTTCAGTAATCAAAGAAGGAACACTTAAAAAGGGATTCTACAGGATATTGTGGAACTCTTCAGGAATCAAAAAGGGAACCTATTTCATTTACTTAAAAACAGACAAAAAAGAATTAAAGCAAAAATTCATAAAACTTAGGTAAAAGGTTGTAAAAAAAGCACGTCACGGTTTAAAATTTAATATATAAAGGGAGGAACTTATGGCTGGACATTCCAAATGGGCACAAATTAAACATAAAAAGGCAAAAGTTGATGCTCAGAGAGGAAAAATATTTAATAAGCTCATAAGAGAAATTCAGGTTGCTGCGAGACTGGGAGGAGGAGACCCTGAGAATAATCCCAGATTAAGACTTGCAATTGAAAGGGCAAGAGAACATAACATGCCCTGGGACAACATAGAAAAAGCAATCAAAAGAGGAACAGGAGAGATTGAAGGAGCTAAGTATGAAGAGGTCACCTATGAGGGATACGGACCCGGTGGTGTTGCAATTTTTATAAAAGCAACAACCGATAATAAAAACAGAACAACAGCTGAAATAAGACATTTATTTTCAAAACACGGAGGTAACCTTGGAACAACAGGAAGTGTTAGATGGCAATTTGAAGAAAAAGGAATCCTCCACGTCCCAAAGGATAAAGTAAGTGAAGAAGAACTCATAGAAATCGCCCTTGAAGCAGGGGCAGAAGATATAAAAGAAGAGGGAGAATTTTTTGATGTCTATACTTCACCTTCTGATTTTCTAAATGTCAAAAATGCTCTTAAGGAAAAAGGAATTGAAGCAGAGGGTTCTGTGCAGATGATTCCTAAAAATCAGGTAAAGGTGGCAGGAAGAGAGGCAGAAAAATTAATGAATCTTTTGAACTCCCTTGAAGAACATGACGATGTTCAGGAAGTTGTTGCAAACTTTGAAATGAGTGAAGAAGAATTCACAAAGCTTGTGGGAACAGGTTAAAAATTAAAAGAAAAAGATATTTTCTTGGAATTGACCCAGGACTTAAATATACAGGTATTGCAGTAATTGATGAAAATAAAAAAATTATTCTTCTTGAAAATATAAAAACAGAGAATAAAAAAAACTTTGGGGAAAGAATTGAAAAGATTTTAAGAAAATACAAACCGGAATTTACGGCTATTGAAAGTGTATTCACAAAAAGAAACCCCAAGGATGCAATAAAACTCGGGGAGAACAAAGGAATAATACTTTTCCTACTTGAAAAGAAAAATCTCAAATATACAGACATTTTTTCATCGAGCTGGAAAAAGGCAATAACAGGATACGGAAGGTCAAAAAGCTATCAGGTTGAATTTATGTTAAAAAAATTTTTAAATGGTAAATTCAAAAGAAAATTATCAGAGCATGAAATAGATGCTCTTGGACTTGCTTATTATGCATTTACAAGATGTTCTACAGAATAAAAGGTATATTAACGGTTAAAAGACCCTTCTTCTGTGCAATTGATACAGGGGGTGTTGAATATGCTATTACGGTTCCTTTAAAGGTCATAGAGAATCTACCTCAGGAAGGAAATGAAGTTTCACTTTATATTTATCCTGTGGTATCAGAAGATAAATTTGAACTTTTCGGTTTTTTAAGTGAAAGAGAGAAAAATCTTTTTGAAAAACTAATTTCAATCTCAGGTATAGGACCAAGGGTTGCTCTTCAGATTCTATCCCGGTATTCTGCTGATGAATTCTTTGAACTTATAAAAAGAAAGGATGAAAGGGCAATTTCAAAAATAAAAGGAGTCGGGAGGAAAAGGGCAGGACAGATTTTACTTGAGTTCAAGGATTATGTGACAGAGGAACATGTTGAGGGAATTGATATTGAGGAAGTAATTTCCGCACTTGTAAGGCTGGGATTAAAGAGGAGTGAAGCAAGAAACATGGTAATGAGTAAATTAAGAGAAAAAAGATATGAAAACATTCAGGATTTAATCACAGAGATACTGGCAGGAAAGAGCTAAAAGTTCACTTCTTCTTTTTTACAGATATATATCCATTAACTGTTTGAAGAAGAACTTTTGAATCTGTTTTAGTTCTGTCCTCTGATTTATAAATAGGAAAATCCGAATTTACTTTCCCGTTCTCAGCATAGGCGTAAACAGAAAATTCTTCATTACCAGGAATAACAATATTAATATTCCCATTTGTGATTTTTACAAAAATTTTAAAGGGATTCAAAAGATAATCCACTTGAATTTTTGCTGAGCCATTAATTGCTTTAAATTCAAGAGTTTTTACAGCACAATCAGATATATTAAAACTGCCGTTAACTGTTTCTGCCTTAAAATCACCATCTGATTTTTTTATGTTAAAATTTCCATTAACTGCTTTGAGTTTAAAGGAGCCTTCCAATCCCTTTATTATAACACTTCCGTTATATATGTTAACAGTAATTTCATCTGCTGACGGAAGGAGAATTTTGTAATTCACATCATAGTTTCTTTTTAACGAAGTTTCTGTTTCAACAAAAAGAGCGTTATTTTTTTTCTCAATTTTTATATCTATCTTCTTCAATAAATCTTTTGCTTCTTTTTCGTCCTCAGCCTTCACTGATTTTTCAGCAATAACTTTCACATACAAACTATCCCAGTGGTTTAAAATTATGTTTCCGTTTTGATTTTTTACATGCAAATCACCAGGTTCAATTTTAATTTTCTTAACATAATTTTTACTATACCTTTTTCCTGTTTCAGTGAAATTCAGACAGCTGAAAAAAACCAAAGGTACCCATATAATTTTCTTTAACATTATTTCCTCCTTTTTTATTATAACGTATTAAATGAAAAATTTGTTTCAAATATGGAATTTGAAAAACAAAATATATTTATTTTAAACTAAACGATGTTTGAGGAAAAATTAAAAACACTTGTTTCTAAAGAAATAAAAACAAAAGAAGATTTCGAAAATTTTCTGAAAAATTTTTTTCATCTACATGATGAAATAGATACACTCGGAAGCAGGGTTTATATCAACTGGACAAGATGGACGGATAAAAAGGAATATGAAGAGGAGTTCAAAAAATTTGTAAATGAAATAGAACCGATATATAAAAAATATTCTTTTCTGATTTTAAAAAGAATAAGAGAAGCTGAATTTTTTGATGAGCTCAATGAAATTTTTAAAAGATTTGTGGATTCAAGAATAAAACTCTTCAGAGAGGAAAATATAGAGATAGAGAAAAAGGAGGAAGAGTTCAAGATGGAATACGGAAAGGTTAATTCTGAATTTGTTTTTGAATTTGAAGGAAAGAAGTTAACATTATCAGAAATTCAGGCAAAACTTGAAAGTGAGAAAAGAGAGATAAGAGAAAGGGCATTTATGACAATGTCTAAAAAAATATATGAGAAAAGGGATAAACTGCACCATATAATGGACAATCTTATAAAACTGAGGAATAAGAAAGCAAAGAATGCTGATTTTGAAAATTACAGGGATATGAGATGGATAGAACTTTTAAGATTTGATTACAGACCCGAGGAAACAGATAGATACAGAGAGGGAGTGAGAAGGTATATTTTACCTTTATATGAGGAATATCTCGAATATTTAAAAGAAAAACTTGAATTAAAAGAATTAAGACCATGGGATACCTCTGCTTCAATGTATAAAAAGGGAGAAATAAAGCTATTTAAAACTCAGGAAGAACTTGTGAATTTCGGGCTTGAGATTGCTGATTTAATAGACGCCTATTTTGCCGAGGTGCTGGATATTCTGAACAAAAATGACAGGCTTGACTTAATGGCAAGAGAAAATAAACAGCAGGGCGGGTATATGACCCATACAGAAGATGTGAAACTTCCCTTTATATTCATGAACGGTTCAGGGACACTGGGAAATTTCATGACTCTTATGCATGAACTCGGACACTGTATAAATTACATGTTATCAAGACATATTGAAAATCCCTTTTTAAGAATGGCTACATCAGAGTTTGCAGAAGTGGGTTCAATGACCATGGAGTTTTTCGCTCTTGAGGAATTAAAGAATAAAATTTCCGAAGATATTTACAGGGATTTATTCACCCGTTATTTTTCAATGATTTTAAAGAGATTGCTTCATATAGGTAAGATTGACGGCTTTCAGCACTTTTTATATCTTAATCCTGAAGCAACAGGGGAAGAAAGGGATAACCACTTTATGGAACTTGACAAGAATCTTTCTCCATCAAATGTAAAATGGGAAGGTTTTGAAAGGTTAAGAAACGTAACATGGTATAAACAGTTACATATTTTTAAACACCCCTTTTATTATATTGATTACGGAATCGCCTTAATAGGAGCTTTAAATTTATGGAAGATTTATAGAGAGGATAAGAAAAAAGCAATCGAATTTTATAAAAGGGGCATGTCTCTGGGAGGAACAAAAAGATTACCTGAGCTTTTCAAAGAAACTGGAATTGAATTTAAATTTGATGAAAATGCAGTATTAAAAATTTCAGAATATTTAAAAAGAATCTTCAAAGAAATTATGTAACCCTAAGGTAGGCTAAAAAAATAGAGAAATATTTTTTCTAAAAATGTTTATATTAAATATCCTATCAAAATAGTCAAGAAGTGTAAAGAAAGTCTTCTTTCCCTGATTTGTTAGCCAGTAATTACCGTCTGTGATCCAGTAAAATTTAAATTTTTCTCCGAATTTGTTATCTATAAATTGTTTTAAATCTATATACTCTCCAGCATTTATACCTATCTTGGTACCCTCTGTTGAATAGAAATTTATTTCAAAAAGAAATTTTGGTTTAAAATTTTTAAATATTATCAAATCAAATTTTTTCAAATTTTTCTTCTTAGGGCTCTTTATATCTTTTACAGCCTTCTCTGTACAATAAAGTTTAACACCAGAATCAAATGCATTTTCTAAATACTCTTTCATTTCATGTTCAAGAATATTAATCCCTTTCTTATTCAACAATTCGTCTATATTTACAAATCCATTTTCTTCAAGGATTTTTTGAATTCTTATTTTCATATATTTTCCATGGATACTTTTGGTATCAAGAGGCACTTTTTTATACTTTAAAAAGTTTTCTATATTAAGTGACGAAAGAGCCTCATTTAATTTAAGATTATTTAAAAGATAATTAGCAAATCTTATTGAAAAATCCTTAAATTCTTCTTTAAGAATTCTTTTTTCAAGAATACTAAAATTATTTATTATCTTTTTTACATATTTTGAAATAGCCATTTTGAAGCACGCTATAAGAAATTCTTTATCATATTTATTAAGATTTTTTATAAAATAACTATAATCTTTTGTATTAATTACCTTTAGGAAAACTTTTCGAAATTCCTCATCAAATTTGACGTTATATATCATGTATTCAAAAATTGAATTTATATTTATAGAGTTCAGAATAGATACATCAAATACAAAATGAATCAATTGGGCATTCGTGAATCTCATTAATTGAAATATTTCCTGAAAAATAATAAAAAGCTTGGGATATTTGATAATTGAATCAGCAAGAGAATTTAAATCCCATTTATTCTTTGATTTTAATAATTTAATTTCCTTTTCCAATTGCTTTAAATCCAATCCCCTATATCTAAATTCCGTTTGAATAAATTCAAGAAAAGAAATTTGAGAGGCAAACTCAATATAAATTTTTTCTTTATTAGAAGGTGATTTATTTTCTATCATAAATTAAAAGATATTTATGTGTGATTAAAAGTTCATCTCCATTTTTATACTCTTTACCATTACTTTCGAGTGATATTACCACAATCTCTTTCAAATTAAAACCCTTTAAAGTCTTCATTTTTTCCTCCAGTTTTACAGCAACAGGAAATATGGTATGATCAGGGAGTCTTATATCATTGCATATAAAAGCTAAATAATCAAATTTATATAATATATCTTCATTTTTATAAAATCTTTCATTGAACCTCTCATAATCCTCAAAATTCAAAATAGGAAATACAGCCAGTTCTCTTTTTGGAAATCTTTTGTATTCTTTATTTAGAATAATGTAACTTTTTATCTTAAATCTTAGAAGTAGATTAGAAATTGCATCATTGAACCAACTCTTTTCATCAAAGATCCACACAGTGGTTGTTTCAGGAATATCTATCTCCTTCTTGGAAAACTTCAATTTTGAAGAAGAACAGTATACTCCTTTTTTTTCTTTTATTTCTTCTTCTTTTTTTGGTTTCAAAAAAACTGGTAAATATTCATGTGCTAAAAGTAAAAAGTTATACTTAAGGCTCCTTTCAAACCAGAATCCCGTTGTTTTACAGTTATGCTGTCTTTTTATGATAAGTTCCTTTAACCTGAATCCCGCATCTAAAAAGATTCTTATAACATTAAATCCAATAGGAACCACTCTTTTATTCCTTCGGGAATCTCCTATAAGAATTACACAGTGTTTCCCAGGTTTCAAAACCCTAAAACTTTCCTCAGCTACTTTTCTCATTTCTCTAAAATATTCGTCTATACTAAGCTGTGAAAGGTCTCCTTCAATTTTTACACTATAACTTATAATTCCTGCATAGGGAGGGTGGGCACATATAAGATCAATGCTTTCATTTTTTATATTTTCTAAATTTCTTGCATCCCCCACATATATTTCAGGTTCATAAACAGTATTCCTCCCCAGCAGTTCAAGAGGAACATCAAAATTAAGATTTTCTTTTGTTAATTTAACAGCTGCAGGATTTATATCTATACCGATGCACCTTCTTCCCAACAATTTTGCCTCTATTGCAGTAGTTCCACCTCCTATAAAATAATCAAGAACCACATCCCCTGGTTTTGTATACCTAAGAATTATATTTCTGGGAATATAAGGGGACCAATTACCCCTATATCTCCCATCATGAGTTGCCCAGTTACCTCTGTTTTTAAAACTCCAGACAGTAGTTTTTTCTAAATCAAATTTCTTGGGATAAAAACTTTTTATCTTCTTTTTCTTAACTATGGAGACATTTATACCCATTTCCTGTGTGATAATTTTTTCCAGTTCACGAAAAGTAATGTTGAATATTTTTCCTATTTCGGGATCAGATAAACCATCTTTTTTTATTTCTATTATTAATTTCCTGAATTCTTTTTCTCCGTGAATACTCTTTAAATGATATACAAAATTGCTACCCACCTTTTCTTCACAGAAGGGGCATATCCTGGATTTTAATTTATTAATCTTGCTTTTTAACATAATAATTCCTTGATATAACTATAAATATAACTGAAGTCCAGAAAATAAGTCAACACATCACAATGTAACATTTGTTAAAGAATAAACGTTTTTAACAATATAAAAGGTTCAAATCCTTTTTAACACAAAAACAAAAATGATACTTTTATTCTCAATATTTCTTTTGACACAGAATGTAAAGTTTCTGAAGATTGAAATAAAGGACACTGAAGAAAACAAGTATGTAAGCATTGAAATCCCTGCTCAGGCTGTTGAATGGCTAATTAAAAATTCAGAAGGTAAAATAAAAATACATGATACAACAATAAAATCCGAAGTGTTTGACTCATTGATAAAATATGGTGAAGGTAAAATTCTGGAGGTCCAGAAAGAAAATGAAATAATACAAATGTTTGTTTATAAGAAAGAATTTGAACCTGAAAAAGCTTCCTGGATAAAGATAAAAGCAGAAAACTACGGAGAGGAAAGTGAAAATGTTAATTTAAAATTTCCTGTCTGCCTCCTTAAGTTCTTCTCTCTTTTTATTCCTGATGAAGAAGATTCAAAAATTCTCAAACAGTTTCTTGAGGCACCTTTTAAAGGAACAATAATAAATGTAGAATCTCCGGACTCAAAAATATATATAAAATTAGAATAAAATCTATTCTACAAGACTTTCTATCCTACTCTCACCGAATAATTCGTTTATTTCATCAAAGAACTCTTCATTGAAAGAAACTTTGAAAACCATTGATTTATAAATTTTTCTTTTATTACCATTTTCAACAGAAAAGTAAAGGTCAAATCTTCCCTTATACTTATTTACCAGTTCTTTCAGTTTTTTAATCTTTTCTTCACTCAGTTCATCAACCTTTATCTTAATCATTATTCCTTTTAATTTCTTTGCAACCGCCTCTTTTAAAGGCATTATATCCCTTGCAAAAATTCTTGCTGAACCTGGAGTTATATCTCCTTCAATATAAAAGGGTGCAAGTTTTTCAAGATATCTCTCAATTTTGTTTCTCAATTCATCAAAAATCATCACCTGAAAAGAACCCTCAAAATCTTCAAAATGAAGGATGTAGTAATTTCTTTTACCATTGTTTATTTTTGCCTCTACCTTGTTCAATATTCCACAGATTCTTATCCTGTTTAAATTTCCTTCCTCAACTTCTTGCAAATCCATTGAAGAATGGCTTGAAAGAAGGTCAACAAATTCTGCATAAGGCTCAAGGGGATGGTTTTTAAAATATATATTCAAAACTTCCTTCTCCCATTCCATAACCCGGACAGGGTCTCTATCAATCTCTATTTTCTCTTCCTTTTTACCAAAAAGTGAAGGCCCCATTGTTTTTGATGTTCTTTTTTCAAGTATACTCATCAATTTTTCTCTATCAGGGTCAAATATATCAAAAGCTCCTGCCTTTATCAATGCCTCTATAACCTTTTTTGTAACCTTCTTTGAGCTTACCCTTCTTACAAAATCATCAAAGGATGTAAAGGGTTTTTGATCTCTTATTGCTATAATATGATCACAGGCAGCTGTTCCAACGTTCTTAACACCTAAAAGTCCGTATCTTATCTTATTTTCATCTTCAACTTTAAAGTACTTATCAGAATTTAAAATACATACAGGCAAAATCTCCACTCCATCCCTTTTTGCTGATTGAATAAAGAATGAAAGTTTTTCAATTTTATTTATTTCACTGTTAAGGGTAGCACAGTAAAATTCGGTCTTATAATGTGCCTTTAAATAGGCTGTAATATAAGATAAAAGAGCATAACCTGTTGAATGGGACTTATTAAATGCATATTTTGCAAAGGAGTGAATTTTCATTACCATGTCCCTTGCTGTTTCCTCAGGAATTCCCCTCTCAACCATTCCCCTAACAAATTCACTCATTATTCCCTCCCCCATAAGCTCCTCTTTCTTTTTACCCATTGCCTTCCTGAGAATATCCGCCTTACCCATTGAAAAACCAGCAAGCTCGTGAGCTATAAGCATTACCTGCTCCTGATAAACAATGAGTCCAAAGGTCTCTTTAAGAATACTTTCGAGTGCAGGATGAGGATAATTAACAGGTGATATGCCCTTTTTTCTCCTCACATACTCCTCTGTTGCTCCTGCTCCTATGGGTCCTGGTCTGAAAAGGGAAAGAATTGCTATTAAATCAGCAAATTCATCGGGTTTTAATCTTTTTAAAAGTTCCCTCATTCCCCTTGACTCAAGCTGAAATACACCCTGTGTTTTCCCTTTTGAAAGGATTTCAAAGGTTTTCCTGTCATTAAGAGGAAGGTCATAAGGGTCAACTTTTACTCCTCTTTTCTCCAGCATCTTAACAGTATCATCAATCACTGTAAGAGTTCTGAGTCCCAGGATATCAATTTTTAAAAGTCCAACCGATTCAAGGGAGTTCATTTCAAACTGAGAACAAACCGTTCCTTTTGCATCCTTGTATAGAGGGACAAAATCGGTTATCTCTGAAGGAGCAACAACAACTCCTGCAGCATGAACAGAAGCATGCCTTGCAAGACCTTCTGCCTTCTTTGCATATTCAAATATCCTTTTATAATCCTCATTTTCATCTACCATTCTTTTAAAAACAGGGTTTTCAGAATAACATTCATCAAGTGTGGGAAATTGGCACTCTCTTGCAAGTTTATCAACAAAAGAATACTCATACCCCAGCACCCTTCCCATATCCCTGACTGCCTGTTTTGCCTTCATTCTTCCAAAGGTTATAATTTGGGAAACATTTTTTTCTCCGAATTTCCTTTTAATATATTCAATAACCTCATCTCTTCTTTCATCCCCGAAATCAATATCAACATCAGGGGGAGAAATTCTTTCAGGATTTAAAAATCTTTCAAATAAAAGATTGTATTTTAAGGGGTCAATTTTTGTTACACCAAGGGAATAAAGAACAAGAGAGCCAACAGCAGAGCCCCTTCCAGGTCCAACAGGAATTCCTTCCCTTCTTGCAAAATCAACAATATCCTTGATTATCAGGAAATAACCCTGAAAGTTAAGTTTTTTGATAATTTCAAGTTCCTTTTCAAGACGGTCTATATACTTTTTCTTTATATCAGCCTTAAATTTCTCCTCAAGTCCCTTATAACTCAAATATCTCAGATACTCAAAGTCATCATCAAATTCATGGGGTATCTCAATTCTGGGTAAATAAAGTCCATGGTCAAGCCTCAAATCAAGTTCTATCATATCTGCTATTTTTCTTGTATTCAAAATTGCTTCTTCATCATAACTGAAAAGCTCTCTCATCTCTTTTTCTGTCTTAAAATAAACCTCTTTTGTTGTGAATTTGAATCTATCTGATTCCCTTAATGTTTTACCTGTCTGAAGAGCAAGTATTGCTTCATGAAATTCAAAATCATCCTTTTCAAGATAATGGACATCATTTGTTGCTACATAAAGAAGGTCATATTTTTTTGCAAGCTCGTACAAAAACTTATTTACGATGATATTTTCTTCAAGATTCAAATCCATGAGTTCTATAACACAATTTTCCCTTCCAAAGATATCCATATAAATCTTTAAAAGGCCTTCTGCTTCTTCCTTTTTACCCTGGAGTATAAGAGAGGGAATCTCTCCTTTCAGACACCCTGTCATAAAAATTAAACCCTCCGAATGTTCCTTCAGAACCTCCTTATCTATTCTGGGTTTGTAATAAAAACCTTCAAGATATCCGATTGAAGAAAGTTTAATTAAATTTCTGTATCCCTTCTCATTTTTTGCAAGAAGTGTTATATGATGATAGGGGTCATATCCCTTTGGAATTTCCTTTTCCTTTCTTGAAGTTTTTGCAATATAAAGCTCTGCTCCTATTATCGGTTTAATTCCCCTTTCTTTTGCCTTTTTATAGAATTCAACAATACCAAAGAGAGCACCGTGGTCGGTTACAGCAACTGCAGACATATTGTTTTCCTTACACTTATCAAGAAGTTTATCTATGGAAATTACACCATCAAGAAGAGAATATTCTGTATGTAAATGAAGATGAACAAAGTCACTCATTTTCTCTCTAAAATTCTTACTCTTCTTCCCTCAATTTTAAGTCTTCCCTCTGCAAAAAGTTTAATCGCTTCAGAATAAATCTTATGTTCCTCCTTTAAAATTCTCTGTGCAAGGGTTTCAGGGGTATCATCCTCCAGCACAGGCACACATTTCTGTAAAATTATAGGACCCCCATCAACTGTCTCATCAACAAAATGAACCGTGCACCCTGCCACTTTAACCCCATATTCCCATGCCTGTTTCTGTGCTTCAAGACCTTTAAAAGAGGGTAAAAGGGAAGGATGAATATTCATTATTCTATTTTTAAATTCTTTCAAAAGCGCTCCTTTTAAAATTCTCATAAATCCTGCAAGCACAACAAGTTCAACTCCTTCCTCTTTAAGGACTCTTGCATACTCCTCTTCTCTTTCAGGCTCAAGAGTATATTTTCTCTTTCCAGGATCAAGGTAGACTGCTTTTACTCCATATTCTTTTGCAATTTTTAAAACTCTTGCATCTTTATTATCAGAAATAACCATCCTCATCTCACAGGGAAGATACCCTGATTTAATATTCTTTAAAATTGCTTCCACATTGGAACCCCTGCCTGATGCAAGAGCTCCAATCTTTAATTTATTCATTTCTGTTCAAAAAGAACACCTATGTCAGGTTCTGTGTAAATAAAACCTGTATTTTTTAAATTTCTGATAATGGATAGATAAGGAAGGTCACTTATCTCGGTTGTCTTTTTAAATTTTGGCATATTAAGATGTGTTTCCCTAAACTCTTCCTGTGAGAGGAAATTTGCATTCAAATTCTGAACACAATAAGAAATATACAACTTTCTTGCTTCATCAGGATTATTTCTTATAAAATCAACTGCCTCATCCCATATTATCTTAAATCTTTCATAGGCTCTTGGATTATAAACAAGTGTAACTTTTGAACAAAAAACACTACCTATGATATAGGGGTCACTTACATATTCCTTAAAAACATCTTCCACCAGCATTCTCTTTTTATTTTTTATAAGATACTCCCTGAACGGCTCGTAAACAAGTGCTCCACCTTCCTTTATCTGGGGAAGCAGGGTTGCATATTCAAAAAGATTCTTTAAATCAAACCCGAAATTCTTCTCAAGCTTTCTTGCTATTACCTTACCCTCCATCCTGCCTGCGGGTATATAAAACATTGATTTTTTTATCTTTTTAATATTTTTTAATCTTCCAAAACCGAAGATTGATGCATACACAAAACCGGTATCAGTTTCTATATCTGCCAGAATTCTGAAATTTTCAACTTCTCCTTTTTGTCTTATAAAGAAATCAACAGGCGGAAATCCAACAACAATATCAACTTTTCCCTTTTTGAGATTATCTATAACCTCTGGAGCAGATGTTTTAAAAATCTCAACCTCAAACTTCTGCTCTTCAAAAAAGCCCTTTTCCTTTGCTACAAAAAGAGGAAAACCTGCAGGAGAAGGGTAATAGGCAATTCTTGCCTTTACTATTTTGGCCTTCTGTATTTCCGGATACTGGATGATATAAATTAAAACACCAAAAAGTATTATGTTTACAATGTATAGGATCTTCTTCATCGGATATTAAATTTTTTGTCAGGATTGGAACCTATTATGATTTTAAATTATTTTGAAGTTTATTATCAAGTTCTTTATAATTTAGTTTCAAATGAAAAAAGAATTTTGCGTTATAGGACTCGGAAGATTTGGAAAACTGCTTGTTGAAAATCTTTCAGAGCTCGGAGCAAAAGTTGTTGCAATTGATAAGGAAGAGGAGAAAGTCCTCTCTGTTCAGGATATTGCTTTTGAATCCTTTGTAATGGATACGACAAATGAAAAAGCCCTTTCAACCCTTGACCTTGAAGAATTTGAAGGAGTTATTGTAACAATCACAAATGACATTGAGGCAAGTATTATGACCTGTCTCCTTTTAAAAGAAAATAATGTAAAGAGAATAATTGCAAGAGCAAGGGATGAACTTCACTCAAAAATTCTGGATAAGCTCGGGGTTTCAAAAATAATATTTCCTGAAAGAGAAATGGCAGAAAAACTTGCAAGAAATCTTTACTCACCAGGACTTTTTGAGATCATTGAACTTTCAGATAACTTTGTGCTTGAAGAGAGAATTTCATTACCCGAATTTTCAGGTAAAACACTTTCTGACCTTAAATTTCGTTCAAAATACGGAATAAATGTTATTGCGATAAAAAGAAAAATCCCTGAGGTAAATGAGAAAGGAAAAACAATTTTAAAAGAGGAAGTTGTTATAGGACCTGGTGGTGATGAAGAAATCAAAGATGGTGATATACTCTTTGTCCTTGGAGAAAAGGAAAAAGTCGAAAAACTATTTTCAAAATGAAAGAAGAACTATTTGATCAAGCCAAACTTTTAATGCTTTCCCAGAATTATAGGGAAGCAAAGAAGATACTTGAAGAACTTTATAAAGAAAATCCCTCTGACCCTGATATAATTTATCACCTTGCTTTAATAAAGGAGATTTTAAATGAGAAAGAAGAGGCAAAAAATCTTTATAAAAAAATAATAGAAATAATCCCAGAACACCAGGAGGCAAAAGAAAGACTAAAAAAAATGGAGGAGGAGTAATGGAAATATTGAAATATCTATCGGAAAGTAAAAATATTGAAAATATAATAGAAAACCTGAAAAAATATTTTGAGAAGAAATTCAATTCAAAAATAAAACTCTATAAAACCGAGGAAATAAAGGAATTCCTGAGTGTTAAAGAGACAAAAAGAATTCTTATTGACAGAGAAATACTGAAAAAAAATGGAGAGGTTTTCTTCCCTCTTCATGATGAAGATAAAATTTATGTCGTTTTTTCATTAAAAACAGACAACAAAGAAACTATTGAAGAAATAAAGAATGTTCTGAACAGTGTAAAAATATTTATTAAAAATTTTCGTCTTTACGAAGATGCAAAGAGTGAGATTTTAAGACTGAGATTTCTCTTTGATTTTCACAGAGCACTTGAATCAAAGATTCAGGAAAACATAAGGAGAACCCTTGAGGAGCTCAATTATCTTCTGGGAATAAAAGGAATCTTTTTTAAAACAAAAAAATTTGAAATAAAAACAGGGAGTTTCAGAAATATAGAAAGCAGTTATATATTAAATTCCGCTCCTGAATTTGAAACACATGGAGAGGTCCTTGCTCTTGATAAATTGAAAGCATTCTGTTTTTCAAAGAATAAAACTCTAATTCTTGTTGATAAGGAAAACATGAAAGAAGAGGATAAAGAGTTTATGATATCAGTACTGAATCTTACAGAGGAATGGGAGGAGGAAAAACTTCCTTTTTCCTATGAATTCATAAAAGAAATAGTGGACTCGGATTTTGAACAGGCTATTAAACTTATAGAAATTTATCTTAGAGATGAATTTAAAATGCAGAATCCACGGATTATTATAAAAGGACACCACGGTTACAGACTTACAAATAAAGCAGAGGAATTTGATGAAAGTATAGAGGATAAAAAGAATTTATATTTTCATAAAATAAAAAGCAAATTTGAAGAGTTTCTGATTGCTGATACCAGGGAAAATCCGGAACTTCCTGTTAATTACCTGGCATTACTCTTTAATCTTATAGGTATAAAGAGGGAATTTGAGAATCTGGATAAATTAAACAGAGTTCTTAAAAGAACCGTTGAAACTGTGCTTACAGCGAGGAATATAGATGATTTCCTTCATACAGTAGGATACATAATTAAAGAAGAACTCAATGTTACATATGTCGGCTTCCTTCTGAAAGAGGATGAAGAACATCTGAGAATGAGAATAGGTATAGGTTATGAAAATTATGAAGAACTCTTAAATATAAAACTAAGAATCGGGGTTGACGGGCTTTCAGGACATGTAGCTCAAACCGGTGAAAAGATTTATGTCTCTGATGTAAGTAAAGACCCCAGATATGTCACAGCTTCCAGCAAGGTGAAATCAGAGGTGGCTTTACCCCTTAAAACAGAACATGAAATCTTCGGTGTAATGGTTGTATCATCATCTGAGGTCGATGGATTTAATCAGAGGGACATAGAAATTTTTGAGGCAATAGCAGGTTTTGTATCATTCTTTATAAAAGACAGAAAAGCCATTGATGAACTTAAAAAAGAACTCTTTGAACTTAAAGAAGAGGGAAAATTCATGGAGGTAATTTTAAAGAATATCCCTGTTGGCATAATCTATGCTGATAGAGACCTTTACATTAAAAGAGTTAATCACTCTGCCCTTTATACACTAGGGTTAAAAGAAGAGGAAATAAAGGGAATGATATTATGTCAGATATTTGAACACCATGAACCCGGGAGTCCTGAATGTATTTTCAGAAGAAGCATTGAGGAAAGGATGCCTCTTGTTAAAAAGAATGTGGAGATAATAAGGGAAGAGGAAAGAATTCCACTTTCCCTTTCATCCACCTTTATTTATGAAAAAGACAGCATCAAGGGAATTATTCTGATGATTGAAGATATAAAGGAAGTTGTTGCACTTGAGGAGCAGTTAAGAAGAACAGAGAGATTATCAGCAATAGGAAGAATTGCAGCCCATATGGCACATGAAATAAAAAATCCTCTTGCAAGTATTTCTGTGGGAATAGAGTTTATATATTCAAGCTTACCGGATGAAGACCCGAAGAAAAAACATCTTGGGGTTATATTAAAAGAGATTTCGCGACTTGACAGATTAATCAAAAATCTCCTTTCCTTTGCAAGAAGACCTCCTCTTAAGAGAAAAAGAGTTAATATCAAGGAACTGATAGAAGAAGCCATAATTTTTCATGGTCAGGAATTTAAAGAAAGGAATATCAAATTAAATTTAAATATTCCTGAATACGAAATTTACGCCTATGTTGATGAAGACCAGATAAAAGAAGTTCTTGAGAATCTCATAAGAAATGCGATGGAAGCAATGCCTGAAGGAGGAGAACTTACCATCTCTGCCTCAGAAAAATCTGGAGGAATAATTTCGATAGTTGTGGAGGACACAGGGACAGGAATAGAGCCATCTGAGCTTGCTCATATCTTTGAACCTTTTTATACTACAAAGAAAGGAGGGAGTGGACTTGGTTTGCCGATTGTCCACAGAATAATAGAAGACCATGGAGGGAAAATCAGTGTGGAAAGTGAAAAGGGGAAAGGAACAAAGTTCATAATTGATTTACCGAAGTAAAAGCTTTAAAATATAGAGATGGAAGATGAAAAATGGAGAATTCTGGTTGTTGACGATGAGGAAACCCTTGCTAACTTTATTGTAAAAAACATAACACAGGATAATCTTGATTATGAAGTAAGGGTTGCCCATTCAGGAAATGAGGCATTAAAAATTCTTGAGGGATTCAAACCCCATCTGATTCTTGAGGACATAAGATTACCTGACATGAGTGGTATTGAGATATTAAAAGCAGCAAAGGCACTTGATCCTGATATTCAGGTAATAATGATGACAGCATATGCCTCTCTTGAAACATCAATAGAAGCTTTGAAAGCAGGAGCCTATGACTATCTCATAAAACCCTTTAAAGTCGAGACATTAAAAAATGTTATAAAGAATGCACTTGGTAAAAGAAAATTACAGGAGGAGAACAGGAGATTGTTAAATGAACTTCAGAGATTAAACAGGGAACTCTCCATTGCAAATGAAAAGTTGAAACTCGCAAAGGCAGATGTTGACAAAAAACTTGAGGAGAAGATAAATAAGTTATCCCTTTTGCACAGATGGAGTGATAAACTTCTCTCAGAACTTTCGCTTGAAAAATTGATACCTCTGATAATTGAGGGAGCAAAAGAGGTAGCAGGCAAAAATGATTGTGCTTTTCTGTTCAGGGAAAACTCAGCCTTTGAGGTAAAAGAAGTGCAGGGGTTTGACGGGGTCATAAGAGAAAAGGAAAAACTCGATTTAAAAACAGGAGATGAACCCTATATTGTGAGATATGATGAAGGTGAAATTAAAGAGGTAATAATAATACCTCTTGAAACAAAGGAAGGAGTAATCGGAGCAATTATGATAGGAAACAGAGAAAATGATAGTTTTGAAGAGGAAAAGGATGAGCTTTCAATTTATGGAAATCACGCAGCAGTTTCTATTCAGAATGCCCTTTTATTTAAAAGACTCGAAAGAAGTTATATAGAATCACTCATGGCTCTGGTGAAGGCAACAGAGGCAAAGGATCCTTCTTTAAGAGGACATTCCCAGAGGGTTTCAGAATATTCTGTAAAACTTGCAAGAAAATTGAATCTGAGTGAAGAAGAGGTTAAATACATAAGATATGGAGCCCTTCTTCATGATGTTGGAAAAATCGGAGTAAGAGAATACATACTTGAAAAACCCGGAACCCTCTCAAGAGAGGAGATGGAGATGATGAAAGAGCATATAAAGATAGGAATAGAGATATTGAGACCAATTGCCTTTTTAAAACCCGTCTTACCGCTTATAAAACATCATCATGAAAACTGGGATGGAACAGGTTACCCTGATGGTTTAAAAGGAGAGGAGATACCGCTCGGAGCACAGATAATTTCAATCTGTGATGTTTTTGATGCAATAACAAATGAAAGAAGTTATGCAGATAGAATGACAAGAGAAGAAGCAATAAATTTATTGAAGGAATTAAAGGGTAAAAAATTTAATCCTGAACTGGTTGATAAATTTATTGAAATACTGGAGGAAAAATAAATGAAAAAGTTAAGAATACTTGTGGTTGAGGATGAGGGACCCCTTTCTTTTTTTGTTTCCCAGACACTCGGAGAAGAACATGATGTCACCCTCTCAAGGACAGCAGAGGATGCTCTTGAAAAATTTGAGCCAGGAAAATACGATCTTGTTATTACTGATATAAAATTACCCGGAATGTCAGGGCTGGAACTCTTAGCAAAGATTCAGATGCAGGACCCTGATATAAAATCAATTGTTGTAACAGCTTATGATTCTTTTGAAACAAGAGAGAAGGTGAAATCCTTAAATGCCGATGCCTTTCTTGCCAAGCCATTCACCGTGCAGGCATTAAGAGAAGCAATAAAAAAGATATTCAGAAAAAACGGAACTTGAAATATTCTTTCTGATTTTTTATAATTATAATATAAGGGCCCGTAGCTCAACTGGCAGAGCAGCGGACTCATAATCCGCGGGTTGTAGGTTCGAGTCCTACCGGGCCCATTCTTTGATTTTTTTCTTTTTATGTCTTCTATTTTTCAATTTAAAGGTGGTTCCCTATCCCTTACTGAGCCCAGAATAATGGGGGTTCTGAATGTAACCCCTGATTCTTTTTATGATGGTGGAAGATACATTGATTTTGATAAGGCAGTTGAAAGGGGAATTCAGATGGTAAAGGAAGGAGTGGACATAATTGATATAGGAGGGGAATCAACAAGACCCTTTTCGGAACCTGTTCCTGAAGAAGAGGAGTTAAAAAGGGTAATACCTGTTATAGAAAAATTGAGAAAACTTACTGATGTTCCCATTTCTATTGATACAAGAAAAGCAGGGGTGGCAGAGGAAGCCCTTGAAAAGGGAGCAAATATTGTGAATGACGTTTCAGGTTTAAGGGATGACCCTAAAATGGCAGGGGTAGTTAAAAAATATAATGCCGGATGTATAATAATGCACATAAGAGGAACACCCAGGGATATGCAGCAGAATCCCTATTATGAGGACACGGTTAAAGAAATTAAAGAAGAGCTTGAGGAAAGAATAAATTATGCTCTTGAGTCAGGGATAGAAAAAGAGAGAATTGTTATTGACCCTGGAATTGGTTTTGGAAAAAGGGTTATTGATAATCTTTTAATTTTAAAAAATATTGATGAGTTCAAAAGGATGGGTTTTCCTTTATTAATCGGACATTCAAGAAAATCCTTTATAGGAAAAATTTTAAATCTTGAAAGACCCGAAGAAAGATTAACAGGAACACTGGGAGTAAGTGCCTATTTATATTTAAAAAAGGTTGATATAATAAGGGTACATGATGTTAAGGAAACAAAAGAGATATTTGAGATTCTGAAGGCTATATTAAATCCTGATGGGCATCAATAAATAAAGGTAATTCTTTGCGCCTTCTCCTTTCACCAATGTTGCGCTTTCTTTACCTGTTAATCCCATTTCCACAACATCCTCATCAATATGCCTCAATATCTCTATAAGATAATTACAGTTAAAACCAACATCTATTTTTTCACCCTCGTAAAACCCTCTTAAAACTTCCACACCTTCTCCCACTTCACCTGATATTGCCTTTACAACAAGATTTTCAGGTGACAATTCAAACTGAACAGGATGATTGGGAGCGGATGTGAAAATTAAAAGTCTTCTGAGTGATTCAAGCAGGTCTGCCTTTGTTATTCTCAATTTATAGGGAGTCTCGGAGGGAATAACTGCTCTGTAATCAGGAAACTTATCATCAACAAGTGTTACTATTTCATAACCATCACTGAAATTGAACTGGATTTTTGACTCAGAAAAAAGTATTTTGATGTTTTCGTTTTTATAATTTTTCAAAAAGTCAAAACTTTTAGGGTCAAGAAGATACTCTCCTTCCACCCCTGAATTCTCTATATCTATCTCATAAAGACCCAGTTTATGGGAATCTGATGCTACAAAAGCCATTTTATTGCCCTTTATATCAATCAAAACATTGTTTAAAAACTGCCTTGCATCATTTTTTGCAACACAGAAGGAAACCTTCTCTATTCCTTCCAGAATAAAATCTGAAGTAATCTCTATGCTTCTTGAATCTTTTATCTCCTCTATGGATGGAAACTCCTCTGGTGGCTGAATAAAGAAACTGTATTCACCATGCGAACTTATAATTTTTAATTCCCTCTCATCTCTCTGCTCAACTGTTATTCTTTCATTTTTTAATTTTGATGTTATTTCTCTTAATTCCTTTCCCTTAACACAGATTGTTCCTTCTTCTTCAACCTCTGCTCTTCCACTCACCTTGAGTGAAAAATTTAAATTTGTTGAATATAAATGAACTTCTTCTCCCTTTGTTTCTATTTTAACATTTTCAAGTATTGGTAAAGCTGCCCTTGAAGGTATGGCATGATAAACACTTTCTATCAATTTTAAAAAGTTTTCATTCAGAATTTTAAATCTCATATTTTTCCACATTTAAATAAATTAGGATTAGAACCTTTTAATATATAAAATATAATTATATTATTAAGTTTGTGGAAATTTAAAATCATTTACTCTATTAACAAAAAGCTCCATGTGGAAATCAGGTGGAAAACCGAGTTCTTCTGTTTTCCACATAGGATTCACATTCTTTTCAACATCTTTTCAATTTCCATAACTTCTTCTTTTAATTTTTCTTTTTCTGAAATCTTTTTTTCAATTTTGTTTATCGCATGAAGAACGGTTGTATGATCTTTTCCAAAGAATTTTGCTATTTCAACAACCTGCATGTTGTATATGTTTTTCATCAGAAACATGCAAATCTGTCTTGCATGCACATGTTCTCTTTTCTGTTTTTTACCCATAATCTCTGTTTTGGGTATGTTGTAATATTCTGAGACAACTCTCACGATATCCTCTGGTTCGTTTAAAGAAGCTGAAGAAAATATATCATTTAAATATTTCTTCGCCATTGAGACAGTTATGGGTATTCTTTGAAGAGAATGGATGGCATGCAGTTTTACTACACAGCTTTCAAGCAATCTGACATTCTTTTTCACATTTTTTGCAATGAGTTCAAGAACCTCATCAGGAAGTTCAAGCCCTTTTTCTTCTGCCTTTAATTTAAGAATTGCAAGGCGTGTTTCATATTCAGGTGGTTTTATATCTGTTACAAGACCCCAGGAGAATCTGTCAACAAGCCTTTCAGCAATATTTTCCATTTCCCAGGGAGGTCTATCAGCTGTGAAAACCACCTGTTTTTTCTCGTTATAAAAGGAGTTAAAAATATGGAAGAGTGCTTCCTGTGAGAAATCAGCACCTGAGAGAAAGTGAATGTCATCTATTAGAAGCACATCAAAAGACCTTATCTTGTTCCTGAATTCGTTCATCTTTCTTTTCTGGAGAGATTCTACGATTTTTGATATCAGCTCCTCGGTTGTTATTAAAAGCACCTTCATCTTTCTCTTTCTTTTTATTATGTCGTTTCCTATTGCATGGAGTAGATGGGTTTTCCCCAGCCCCACACCTCCATAGATGAAAAGCGGATTATATTCCTCTCCAGGTGCATGGGCAACTGCCATTGCTGCTGAAAAAGCCATCTCACTGTTCTTTCCAGGAACAAAATTGTCAAAAGTATAAACCCCATTCAATCCATAATGGTTTGTTCCTCTTTCAGGTTTTGCACCAACACCTCTGATTGTTTTCTCCTCTTTAAATTCTCCATCATTCTTAACATGATACTTTATGGTAATCATGGGATATCCCAAGTCAGCAAGTATCCTTTTTAACTTCGGATCAAATGATTTTTTTATGATTGAAGCGATAACTTCATTCGGGCAGAATAACCTTAAAATATGGTCGGGCTCCACATCTCCACCCTTAACATTCTTGAATAGTTTATACTGGGTTTCCGAAAGCTCAGTTTTTAATTTTTCATTTACAAGTTCCCATAACGTCTTTTTCCTCATTTATTTTTTCCTCCTTTTTATTTCTTTATATTTTAAAAATTTCCACAAAGATTTCCACATTGTAATTTAAAACAATTTAATTGTGGCACAGTTAAATTTTTAAAGGTGTCAAAAAATTTCCACATGGCTTTTAAAAGGCTAAATTCAAAATTTGGTTCTATTTCAAGGGACTTTTTTAATTTCTTCATTTTGGTCTTTTGGTTGGGGTGTACAATTGAAATCATAATATTAAATAATGCTTTGACCCTTTATTTGTCAATCAGATGTATAAAATCGGAAGTTCTTTTTCTGAAATTCTTATTCTTATCTTTTTTCCCTTTGCTTTGAAAACCTCTCCGTCAAGTTGCAGAAAAATTTCGTCCTTTAAATTAATAGAAATTTCATCAGCTTTAAAGTATATACATTCAGGAAGCTTGAGATGGGTTCCTTTTATTGCATGGGGTAATTTTTTGAGAACATTTATCTTATTCATGTCCTTTATCAGGCATATTCTGAGTTTATCCTCAAAGGGTGAGGCGTCTGGAAAGAGAAAAAATCCACCTCCAAGATATTTCCCTATTCCGAACCCCAGAAGAAGAAATCTGCCCTCCAGTTTATCTGAGTCTGCTTTTATTTCCATTTCATAGGAGATTTTTCCCCTGAGCTCGATGAAAAGAGACAGAAGATATCTTAAAAGACCCCTTAAATTTTTTATTCTTAATGCCCTTTTTGCTATCTTTGCGTCAAATCCAAGCCCTGCAGCATTTGTAAAATAATATTTCCTTTCACCCTCCTGTATTTCACCAATTTTTGTTTTTTTAATTTCCCCCTTTTTGAAGACCCGATAAAAGAAATCAATTTTTTTGTTTATTCCAAAAAGGGATTTTATAAAGTCATTGCCCGAACCGGATGGGAAGAGAGCAAAAGGAATATTAAAGTCCTTTTCAATACTGTTTGCGATATGAAAGAGGGTTCCATCTCCTCCCAGCACCAGTATTCTTTTTACTCCTTTTAATCTGAGGTTTTCTATATTTCTTTTTATATTTTTTCCCTTCTCAATTCTTTCAACAAAAAAGGAAATTTTATCCCTTTTCAGATTTTCCTTAATCCATTTAAGGATTTTAAAGGATTTTCCTGCTCCTGAGAATGGATTAAAAAGTATTCCTACATTAATTTTTTTCCTCTTTCTTTTCTTCTTTTTCGCCGAACACCTTCTGTTTTATTTCTTTTTCAATTTCCTCAAATAATTTTCTGTCCTCTTCAAGAAGTTTTCTTACATTCTCCTTTCCCTGACCAAGCTGTTTCCCTTTATACGCATACCAGGCACCTGACCTCTGAATTATTCCGTGTTCAACTCCCAGGTCAATAAGTTCACTTTCCTTTGAAATTCCTTTACCATAAAGAATGTCAAATATTGCTTCTCTGAAAGGAGGAGCAAGTTTGTTTTTAACAACCTTTACCCTTACCCTGTTTCCTATAAGCTGAGCTCCTGATTTAATTGATTCTATCCTCTTTATTTCAAGTCTTAAAGAAGCATGGAATTTTAAAGCAAGACCTCCGGGGGTTGTTTCAGGATTCCCGTAAAGAACTCCTATTCTGTGCCTTATCTGGTTTATGAAAATTGCACAGGTTTTTGATTTATTTAAAACACCCGCGAGTTTTCTCATTGCCTGGGACATCAGTCTTGCCTGAAGACCTACATGGGTATCTCCCATTTCCCCCATTATTTCTGCTTTTGGAACAAGTGCTGCAACAGAATCAACAACAATCAGATCAACTGCTCCTGACCTTACGAGAGTCTCAGCAATTTCGAGTGCCTGTTCACCTGTATCCGGCTGGGAAATCCAGAGTTCTGAAAGATTTACTCCCAGTTTTTCAGCATAGGATGGGTCAAGAGCATGCTCTGCATCTATGAAAGCAGCAATACCGCCTGATTTCTGAACCTCTGCAATAGCATGCAGGGCAAGGGTTGTTTTTCCCGAGGCTTCGGGACCATAAATTTCCACAATTCTTCCCCTGGGATAACCACCTATTCCCAGGGCAATGTCAAGGGAAAGGGAACCTGTGGGTATTACAGGAACTTTTACTCTTCCTGCCTCACCTAATCTCATTATTGCTCCCTTTCCGTGAACCTTCTCTATCTGTTTTATTGCTATTTCAAGTGCTTTTTTTCTATCATCTTTCATCTTTATACCTCGAATTTTTTAAATAAAAGGGAGGCATTATGACCTCCGAAACCGAAGGAATTTGAGAGCGCATAGTTTATTTCAAGTTCTCTTGAACCCTCTTTCACATAATCAAGGTCACATTCAGGGTCCGGATGCTCAAGGTTTATTGTTGGATGGATCTTTTTGTTATAAATTGAAAGCACTGTTACAGCTGATTCAAGAGCACCTGCGCCACCGAGCAGATGTCCCACCAGACTTTTTGTTGAATTAACAGGAATTTTATAAGCTTTCTCTCCCATCAATCTTTTAATTGCAAGGGTTTCCGCAATATCACCTCTCGGGGTTGCTGTGCCGTGGGTGTTTATATAATCAATGTTTTCTGGATTTATGCCCGCATCATCACATGCCATTTTCATTGCTCTGAAAGCTCCCTCTCCATCAGTGCATGGAGCTGTTATATGAAAGGCATCTGCTGTTGCTCCGTATCCAATCAGTTCAGCATAAATTCTCGCTCCTCTCTTAATTGCACTCTCCTTTTCTTCAAGTATTAAAACAGCTCCTCCCTCTCCTATTACAAATCCGTCTCTTGTCTTATCAAAGGGTCTTGATGCCTTCTCCGGTTCATCATTTCTTGTTGAGAGTGCCTTCATATTACCGAATCCTGCAACAGCAATGGGTGTTATTGGTGCTTCTGTTCCACCCACAACCATTGCCTTTGCCTCTCCTCTCTGTATAAATCTCATTGCCTCACCCAAAGCATGGGCACTTGAAGCACAGGCAGACACAACACAGAAATTCGGACCCTTGAATTTATATTTTATTGAAAGAACTCCTGCTGCAATATCAGGAATCATCATCGGAACAATGAAGGGAGAGACCCATTTCGGACCCTTTTTAACCATTTTCTTAATCTCTTCTTCAAGGGATATTATTCCTCCGATACCGGATGAAATTATAACCCCTATTTCCTCTCCCTTATAAGGGATTTCTTTATCCCAGCCTGCGTCACTCAGTGCTTCCTCTGTTATGTAAAGGGCATATACTGTGAAGAGGTCATTTCTTTTTATTTCCTTGGGTGAGAGTCTCTCGGTAGGGTCAAAGTTTTTTATTTCTGCTGCAATCTGAGAGGGGTATTCAGAGGGATCAAACCTTTCTATTCTTGATACTCCGCTTTTTCCCTCAAGGAAATTATTAAAATTCTCCTCTTTTGTTTTACCAAGAGAAGTTAAAATTCCTATGCCTGTTACTACTACTTCTTTCATCCCTTCAGTTTGTTTTCAATATAATCAACTGCATCCTTTACGGTTCTGATTTTTTCAGCATCTTCATCAGGAATTTCTATGTTGAATTTTTCCTCTATTTTCATTATGAGTTCCACGACATCAAGGGAGTCTGCACCCAGGTCTTCCTGGAATTTTGCTTCCGGTGTCACCTGTTCGGGTGTTACATTGAGTTCTTCCACAATTATTTCTTTCAGGGTGTTGAAAACATCCATCAAGATAGCCTCCTTTTTAATTACGGGCTTTGAACCCATTGAAAAAAAATTATAATTTTAGTAAAATATAAAAAGCAAGTTTTTCAGCATATTAAAAATTCTGCCGGGGTGACGGAACCGGTAGACGTAGGGGACTTAAAATCCCCTGGGGGAAACCCCGTGCGGGTTCGAGTCCCGCCCCCGGCATAAATTCTTTATGAGTGCCAAAAGAATTTTCACAATAAGAAACATAGTAGCTGTAATCCTTGCAGGAGCTCTCGGAGACATTCTTGGAGTTCTTCTCAGATATTTTTTCCCGAAATCGCCCGCAAGGGATGCAATTTTATATACCGTTAAAGTGGGGATACCTGATATAACTCTGAATCTTCTTATAATTCATCTTAAATTCGGCTTTATGTTCACCTTAAATCTTTTAACCTTTGTTCTTATTTTTCTGATGATTTACATACTTCAAAAGATTTGAAAGATTCATCTTTTATAATTCTTGGAGCAGGAAAGGGTGAAAGATTCGGAATTGAAAAAATCAAGCTTAAAATTTTTAACATTCCGATTTTTATATATATCTTAAAAAAACTTGAGAAAATAAAATTTATCGGTGAAGTTATAATTGTATGTCCCGAGAAATTGATAAGTTATGTAAGAAATGAAGTTAAGAAATTCTCTTTTAAATTCAGAATCAGCATTATTAAGGGAGGAAAGACAAGATGTGAGAGCATGGAAAGGGGGGTTAAAAAAGCAAAATATGAAAATGTTTTTATCCATGACCTTGCAAGACCCTTTTTCAGAATTGAGCTTGTTCAGGAGATGAGAGAAAAACTTTCAAAACATCCTCTTGTTGTCCCCTTTTTTTCTCCCTATGATACTGTAAATTACGGAGAAAAGGTCTTAAAAAGAGAAGAGATTAAATTAATTCATACTCCTCAGGCTGCAAAAAGGAGTTTAATTTTAAAAGCACTTTCAAAAACCGAGAGAAGGGATTTTCCTGATGAGAGTTCTCTTTTAAAAAAAGTTTTAAACATAAATCCTTTTTATTTGAAGGATGATTTCTTTAACTTTAAAATAACTTTCAGAGAGGACATGGAAGTATTAAATAATTTCCTTGATATCTTTAGAATTAAAACAGGAGCAGGTTTTGATATTCATAAACTTTCAAAAGGTAAGGGCTGTCTTTACATAGGTGGTGTGAATATCAAAAGGGGAGTAAGGGCGATAGGACATTCTGATGGTGATGCTTTAATTCATTCCTTATGTGATGCATTACTCGGTGTTATGGGAAAAGGTGATATAGGAGATTATTTCCCTGATACGGATAAAAGATGGAAAGGTGTAAAATCGGAAATTTTTTTAAAAAAAATAATGGAAATTTTTTATAAAGAGGGTTTTGAGATTATAAATGTAGATATAACTATATTTCTTGATAAACCGAAACTCGGAAAAAAGAAGGAGAGAATAAAGAAAAACCTTGCTGAAATGATGAAAATTGATAAAGAAAGAATAAATATAAAGGCAAAGACAACAGAGGGATTATTTGAAAATGCTATTTTTTCTTATGTGCTTGTGACAGTGATAAATATATAAATATAAAACCCTTGACAAAAATTTAATTTTGGCTTAAAATATAATCTGAGTTTAGAAAGTATGGAGAGGGATTATCGGGGATGATAAATTTATTAATTAAATCGGTTTTATTAAAAGGGAGGAGTGAATATGTTTTTTTCTTAATTAAAAATGGAAAAAGGTTTAATTCTTCTAATTACAGGGATGATGGGAAAATTGAACTTGTATTTAAGAAAAAGAAGGGAGAATATGCAGGTGTTCATGCGATATATGTTTACAGGTATGAAAAGGAAGCCGGGGAGGAAGGTGAAGAAATTGAGAGCGGGGTTCAGGCATATTCACGGAGGGGAAATTCAGGTTTAATAGTTCCTACGGTGATAAAGGGCAATGGTATAAGGTTATTGAACATTCCTTATAAAAAAGCGGAGATACAGATATTTGATATTGTTGGGAGAAGGGTTTATACCGGTATTTTGAAAAACGGGTTAGAGATTCCGTTCAGAAGGGGTTCAGGTTCTTATATATTGATAATAAGGGATCTTGATACGGGTGAAAAGGTGAAAAGGAAGTTAATAAGGGTGCGGTGAGGTTAAGTGGGCAGGGGAGGGTTATATTCCCTTCCCTGCTCTTTTTTATTAATTATGAACATTTTTACAATTTTAGTTTTAATTGGGGGGTTTAATTTGAAATGGGTTATAGACAGGGGTGTTGATGCGTATGGTAGGGGGCGTGTAATGGTGGAGGGGGTAGGGGGAGGTGTTATAATATTTTTTACAGAGGGTAATTATTATGACACAACAGAGGTTGTTTTTTACAGGTATGACAGTTTGGTTTCCAGGTTTATACTTGAGGATTCTATAATAGGTTCAAGGGATATTTTAGTTTGGGCTTCTGGAGATTTTGATAGAGATGGGTATTTAGATTTTGTTGCGCAAAAGGCATTTGATATTGTAGAGAGAGGAATTTCAATTTACGAATCCCCTGATTCCTTTTCATATCCAAAAGATGAGGTTTGGAGGGATACGGTGGATTTTGGGGTAGTGATACCTTCTAATGTTCATGATGTAGATGGTGATAGTTTTTTAGAGATTTTTTATCCTGTGGGTGAACCTGATACAATTCCTGGATATTGGATTATATGGGCAGTGACTGAAAGTGACAGTGATAATTCTTACAGGAGAAGATTATTTGAGTTTCATGATAATATGATGTCAATAGCTTCAACATTTGCTTTCAGTGATTTTGACGGGGATGGTTTAGTGGAGTTTGTTTATGGTGATATAGATGGTTATTATTCGGTTTTTGAATGTGTGGGGGATGATTTATATGAGAGGGTGAGGGTTAGTCAGCTTCCTACAGCCAACATATTTGACTGTTTTGCAGTAGGGGATATGGATTTGGATGGAAGGTTGGAGTTTATAGTTAAGGGGTTTATATATCCATGGAATCAGTATAATGTTTTTATATTTGAGGCGATCGGAGATAATCAGTATCAGATAAAAAAACAGTTGGATTATCAAGGTCCTGGAAACGATAATATAATGTCTTATTCATGTTCAGGGGATGTTGATTCTGATTCAATAGAGGAGGCAATACTTTTGACTCAGCCTTGGATAAGGATTTTAAAGGCAAATGGTAATGATAATTTTTATGTATGGGATTCGATATATATAGGTTCTTATGGTGGTTCGGTTGCTGTTTATGATATAGATGGGAACGGAATAAATGAGATAATATGGAGTGGAAATAATATAACAAAGATATACGAATGGGATGGGACAGATATAAAGGAGAATCCCGGAATACCTGATTTTGAATATCCGATTTCCAACATTGTAGGAGCGGTATCCTTACCGCGAAATTATGAAATTTACAGTATTACAGGCAGATTAATCGCGACTCGGAAGTCGCTCCTACAGAGGGGGTTGAAAAAAGGAATATATTTTATAAAAACAAAGAAAAAGACCTTTAAAATAATAAAGATGAGATAAATATTTGTTTTAAGAATTCAGAGATAACAAAATAAGTCCGGTTTTTGTTGAATAATAGATTTTTTCACCTGATTTTACATAAAAGAAAATTCCCTTTTCTGCAATTTTTTCAAGAATTTTTCTTTTTTCCTCAAATTCCTTTTCTTCAAAAATAAGGTCAGGTTCAGGGACGAAATTATTTAAATCCATTGATAATCTTTTTAAGTTTTCAATCAAAGGATGAATGTTTTCCTCTTTTATTGAGAAACCACAGGCAAAGGGATGTCCTCCGAATTCCTCAAAAAGATAGGAAACTTCTTTTAAGATTTTTAGAACAGATAAAGGAGGTTTTGACCTTGCCTCACCTATCCATTCCTCGTTCTTTTTTGTTATACATATTGCAGGAAATCCCCTGTCTTTTAAAAACCTGCTTGCAATCCATCCCGCAAATCTCGGACTTATGCTTTTTGAAATTATATATGTAATGTTGTTTTCCGTGTAATTTGAATTTCTTGAAATTGAAAGGGATTCCTCAAACTTTCCCTGCTCCTCAATGTATTTTGAAATCATATCCTTCATTATGTTTTTCTTTCTCTCTGTATTTTCCTCTCTTAAAAATTCAAGAATTAAATGGGAACCATTATCAGCTGAAACCATTGAAACAATTTTTGAAATTTCTTTAAATGAAGGTGGTTTCATATTTACTTCATTGAATACCTTATAAATTTCTGTTTCAGGAAAAAGAATCTGTGCCTTGTTTAAAACAAATTCATTTAATCCGCAGACAGGAGCCTTATCCGAAAGAACCGAAAGCCCTGAAAGATAGGTAAAGTCATAGAATTTCTTATCCTTCCACAGGTTTTCTCCGAATTCTTTATAAAGTATCAAAAATACAAGAACACCTGTTGATAAAAAAGGAAATCCTTTGCCCTTAAAAGGATGGATTAAATTTTCCTCTTCAAAATTTCCTTCTGAATGATGGTCTATTATAAATGCATCATATCCGAGCTCTCTTAAGAGTTTTATTTCGTTTTTATTTGAAAGACCGCAGTCAACGGTTATCAAAAAATCAAAATTTTCCTTTCTTATTTTCTCAATAACACTATCAGAGATTCCGTAAGATTCATTTTCTCTTGAAGGAAGATATGTTTTGAAATCAAGATTTAATTTTTTTAAAAGGATTTCCATTCCGTAAAGAGAAGAAATTCCGTCTATATCCTCATGACCTATAACAAGCACCTTTTCTCCGAAATCTTTTTTTTCGTTTAAAATTTCAAATAATTTATCTATGTTTTCATAATCAGATGGGGTTGGCTGTGTTTCTGATGATAAAAGCTCGGGATTTTCAATGAGTTTTTTTATTAAATAACTTCCTTCCATGTTTTTAAAATCCTTGAAGCAGTTTTTCCCCAGGTAAATTTTTTTGCCCTTTCAAAGGCATTTGAAGTCTTCCTTTTAATTTCCTCCTGATTTTCATCAAGAAACTTTATTATACCCTGTTTTATATCCTCTTTATCAAATCCTTTAAAGTAAAAAATATCATCTCCTGCAAACTCTTTGAAAACAGGAAGAGGTGAGGCAATACACGGAGTTTTTGATATCATTGCCTCAAGAACAGGAAGCCCGAACCCTTCACACAGACTGGGAAACAAAAGGGCAAGGGATTTTTTATAGAGAAAAAATATTTCTTCCTGCGAAAATCGCCTTTTTAACCAGATTACATTTCTACCTGTTTCTTTTTTCACTTCCTCTGCTCCGAATCCCTCTTCTCCTGCAAGAATAAGATAAATGTCTTTCAGATTTAATTCTTTAAAAGCTTTTACAATATTCAAACAGTTTTTCCTTTTCTGAACGGTTCCAACAAAGAGAAAAAATTTTTCAGGCAGGTTTTTAACCTGTTTTAATGTAGCAGGAACATTTACTCCGGGATATACTGTATAAATTTTATTCTTTATACCGTAAAACTTCTCTATCATTTTTTTTGTAAAATTTGAGGGAGTAAAGATTATGTCTGATTTTAAAAGGGCTTTTTTCACCTTTTTTCTTGCAATTTTTATGGCTTTTTCAGGAAAAGTCTCGGGATTTGTTTCAAAACATACATCGTGAATGATTGTGCTTATAATTTTTACCCTTTTTATAAAAGGCACCCTCCCATCAGGGCCTAAATAAATATCACCCTTTTCAAATAAAAAATTAAAAAAAGGCTTTTTTATTTCCTTTACTTCTTCCCCCAGATTTTTAAATTCTTTAATCAAATTTAATGTGAAATTTTGAATTCCGGAGAAGGTGTATCTTAGAGGAGTTGTATCAATAAAGATTCTCATTTTGAATTATAAATTTTCTAATAAGGAAATTTCCCAATTTTTTTTCTTATTCTTTCCATCATCTCCAGATATAAATTTTTAATTAAATTCCCTATCTTTAAAATCTTAAAAAAATATTCTGCCCTTCTGTATTTTTTAAATGGTTTTTTGAAGGTTAAGTAATAAAAATCAAAGTAAAAATTTTTTTCTTCTTTTTCTTCTTTTATTTTTTTCATAAATTTCAAAATCCTTTTATGATATGTATGTTCCTCATGAACCCTTTTCATCCCCTTTTTTCTTATTTTTTCCCATTCCTCTGTATTATTTAAATAATATTCAATTTTTTCAAATACTTCCTTTTTGTTTTTATAAATTATTATTTCGTCATTTTTAAATATTTCCTTTAAATGTTTCATATAGGGTGAAAATAAAAGTAAACCACAGGCAGGAGCCTCAAAGGTTCTCATGTTTAAATCCTTTCTGACAGGCATGTTAAAACTGATTTTCCCCTTGCTGTGAATTTCAGCCATTTCTTTAAGATAAACCTTTTCTGCAATCTTTATTTTTATTCCCTTTAATTTCCTTTCAATTTCTTTAAAAAATTTTTCCCTCTCTTTATTTAAATGCCCTACAAATACAATATCATATTCTTTTTCCTTAAGCCATTCTTTATGAATTTCAGGGTCGCAGGCTAAGGGAAGCCATTCTGCCTTTATACCGTATTTTTCAGCCCAAGGAATAACAGCCTTCTGAGCAAAAAAAACATAATCAAAAAGTTTTGCAAAGTTCTTATGCCATTTAAAATTTAAATGGTTATCAATTAACCAGCATGCCTTTTTGATTTTTATTTCTAAAATATCTTCAATCCAGAATCCATCTCCTGGGTCTGTTTCAACATAGATAAATAAGTCAGGTTCAAATATTTCTTTAAAAATTTTTTTTAAATTTATTTTTCTTGAATTCACATAAAAATCGGTTCCTTTATCATAAGAAACAAAAACCGTATCAGGATACAATCTTTTCAGATATTTATAAAAATAACTTACGGTTGCCCAGGGTTTATAACCTGAGAAAAGAATTATCCTCATCTTCAAGAGACAGCCCTGTGAAAAAGAAAAGGGGTAATAATATTTCGTCTGCGAAAATATTTATTTCGAAAAATCCATGAATTAAAAAGGCAAGCAAGGAGGTAAAGGCCAGAATTGAGAGAAAGGATTTTTTTGAATTCCTGTGTAACATAAAGAGCAGGGTTCCATAGAAAAGATAGAGCAGTATAAAGCCGAATATACCTGTGAAAAATAGAATCTGAAGATAACTCACATGGAAGTGTATCATTTTATGTAAGAGTTCAAGATTTTCCTTTTTATATTCTCCTTCCTTTTGTTTTTTTACCCATTCTTTTGTATGAATTCTTCCGTAACCGAAAAGAGGTCTTTTTAAAAAGAAATCAGGAAAGGCTCTTATAAGTTCGATTCTTTTTTGTGTGCTTGTTTTTCTTTCCCCTTTACTTCTGATTCCCAAAGGATTTTTAATCATAATTACAACAATAATCACTAATCCTGTCAAAAGATACGGAATTAAAATTCTTTTATTTATTTTGAATATAAGATAAAAGGAGGAAACAAATATGGCAATAAAAACACCTCTTGAATCGGTAAGTATAAGACCTGTTAATAAAATCAGAAAAAATGTGAGATGGAGTAATTTCTCTTTTTTATTAGATATAAGAAAAAAACCGAGTGAAAAGATTATAGGAATTGTAAGGAATCCCGCATAAGTAAGAGGATGAAGAAAAAAACCATGTGCCCTTCCATCAGTGGCTGTTCCGTTTAAAATTCTGAATATTGAGTAAAATACACTTATGATTGTGATGAAAGAAAATGCTTTAAATAAATTTCTCTTTTTTTTGAAGTCCTTAAAGATAAACGATACCGCAGGCACACCGAGATAGAACAGAAATTCCCTTCCTCTTTTCAGACTGCTCAATGTGTCAGGAGAAAGGAGTGAGGAGATAAGGTATGAGATATAAAATAAAAACAGAATTATGTAAATACTTTTGAATTTTTTTGCATATCTGAAGAAATCCTTTGGTTTTAAAAGAGGGATGATGATAAATATTACAAACAGAACCGATGAAAGAGAAACGGAGAAGGGAAAGGATACCGAGGAAAAATATGCTAAAAAATCAAAAATCATTTTCATTTTGAAATTATAAAAAGTTAGAATAATAAAATGCACATTAAGATAATTTATGCAATTTTATCCTATCTTTCAGGAGCAGTTCCCTACGGGTTTATTTTTGTCAGATTTTTTAAAGGACAGGATATAAGAAAATTCGGAAGCGGAAATATAGGTGCCACAAATGTTTTCAGATTTGATAAAAAACTCGGTCTTTTAACAGCAATATTTGATGTGAGCAAGGCTTTTTTCCCCACTTTCTTTGCCTTAAAGTTTTTTTCCTTTGATTTTTCAGCTTTAATTGCTGTGTTAACTGTTCTCGGACATATCACATCTCCCTTTCTCAGATTTAAAGGCGGAAAGGGTGTTGCCTGTGCCTTTGGTGCTTTTGTTGCCTTAATCCCCTTTCCCATTTTAATAGGAGCAATAACCTTTTTTGTAATTATAGCCCTTTTCAGAATGGTTTCCTTGGGTTCACTCACAGGAGCCCTTGCTGTTTTTTTAACAGCTCTATTCTTTGAAAATTATCCCCTCTATTTCAATATTTTACTTTTCATAACAGTTCTTTTCATCTTCTGGGCTCACAGGTCAAATATAAAAAGGATAATAAAAGGTGAGGAAAGGAAAATAAGTTTTAGGTGATATATAACAATTTTATCCTTGGGATTAAAAATTTTAAAGAAGGGTTTGAGGTTTTAAAAAATTTCAGACCCTATGCAATATTTTTAACAAGTGCTTTCAGAGATAAGGATTTAAAAGAAATAAAAGAATTTATAAAAGATTTAAAAAATTTTGCTGATTATGATTTAAAAATTGCAACTGATCAAGAAGGAGGTTATGCTTCATGGATTTTAAAGGATTTTCCCTCTCCCGATGAATGGGGAAAAATGTCCTTTTCACGGTTTGAAAAAGACATAAAAGAGATGGCTCAGAAATTGAAAGAAACAGGTGTTGATATAAACTTTGCTCCCTGTGTGGATATATGTTATGATGAGGAGAATGAGGTTATATGTAAGAAAAAAAGGAGTTTCGGGAAAAGCCCTGAAATTGTTTCAGAATATGCGGTGAGATTTTTTGAAATAATGGAAAGAGAAGGTATTTTGTGTTGCGCAAAACATTTTATAAATCAGGCAAGAGCAAAGGGTGACCCTCATAAAGAGTTTCCTCTCTCAGATTGTGATTTAAATGAAATAGAAAAGGATTTTTTGCCCTATGAAGTTTTGATAAAAAAAGGTGTTAAATACATAATGCCCGGTTTTATAAAATATGAAAAAATTTCTGAAAAACCTGTTCTTTTCTCCGAATATTTTTTAAAAGAAATTCTGAGGGAAAAACTTTTATTTAAAGGTAAAATAATAACCGATGATTTATTAATGAGAGGTATACTCAAGAATTATGGTCTGAAAAAAGCAATTGATTTATCCCTTAAAGCGGGTTGTGATTTGATTTTGATTTCTGATTTTAATCAAATTGATTTCTAAGCTCTTTAAATTTTTCATCTATTATTGGTCTGAGCTCCTGCCCGACTTTCTGAAAAATATCCAGAAGTTCTTCATAAATGTCTTTTCCTGCAAGAAAATTCCAGAATTCCCTTCCTACCATTACTTCTTTTCTTTTTAAATCAAAAAGTCCCTTTAGTGTCCATCTTTCATAAGGTTCGGGATGATATGGATTATAGGGTATAGCGATCCCAGTAAACACAAAAACTTTTTTGTCCTGACTGAGTCTTAAAGCAGTCCATCTCAGTATTTTTCTTTTTAATGCGACAAATTCTTTAATATTTGGTTTCACACTGGTTATATCAAAATAAAACTCTTTATCTTTTATTTTGACAAATAAATCAATAACTGAATCAGGATCAGTTTTCGTTTTCCCGGGTTTTATCTTTTTTCTTATATCCTCTATTTCTCTTTCCTTATCAGCTTCTATGTTCCCTGACCTTAATTTATGCAAAATAGTATTTATGACTTTTTCGGTTTCCTCATCTATTTCTCCAAGTAGCTTATACTGTCTTTTTGCATAATAGCCTGCATCACTGGCAAGGATTTCACCGAGTTTTTCCCATATAGACATTCCAAATGTTGTATTTATTGAATGTATAAAGGAAAACATTGCATATCTATCCTTTCCTAAAAGTCTATAATGAAAAGGCATGTGTTCTGTTTCCGGGGTATATGTTTCTAACTTTCTTAATACCGTATCTTTAAGAAGTTTTTCTATCCTTTTAACAGTCTTTTTAGATAAAGACATGTTATTTTTTCTTAAAATAGAAAATTGATTCAAAGTAGTGATTTGAGTCTCTTTCTGTTCTCATCAACACAGGTCTATGGAATATATCTATTAATTCAAATCCACATTTTTTTCCTATTTCAGGATAAAGATTGAACTTATCATTAGCAACGATAAATATCAGTGCTCCTTTTTTAAGATATTTTGAAACATTTTTAAAAACCTGCACAATTCCCTCCATATATTCTTGTCTTGCTTTTTCATTTTGTCCTTTTCTGGCAGGACCTATTTCTAATTCATCAAGACGAGGGAAGTTAAACAGTTCATAAGCATATCTATGTTGCTCGTGGTAATCGATGACCCCCACATAGGGAGGAGAGGTGAAGATTCCGTCAATTTTTATATCTTCAGATAATTTTATTTTTCTTGCATCTCCCTGGTATATTTTTATGAAAGCGTCAGTTCTGATTTTGTCAAATTCTTTTATTCTTTTAATTGTGTCATAACTGTATCTGTTTATAAATTTCAGTGCTTCTTTCACCGGTTCGCAGTATCTTTTATGTTTTATACACCAGTACCTTTCTCTTACCGGTTTTTTGGGTCTTGCTAAATCATAATGAGGTATTAATCTTGCTGAACGGGCTGAGCGTGAGAGAATAATTTTTAAAACATCTTGATTTTTATAGTCCTTTATTATGCTTCTGTAAAATAATATTTCTTGAAGAGCTCTCTCAGAAAACCACTTTTTTAGATATTCACTATCTGTCTCAAATTTTTTTACATTAGTGAAAAGTCCATGTGAGGTTAATGCTTTGCTGAAAGCCTTTAATCTTTTCAGGGCATCTTTTATTTCCTGCTCAAGTTCAACAATGTTATATTTTTTTGTTTTTACTTTTTGAATTAACACATTAAAGGGAGAGAGTTCTATTCCTATTGAATTTATACCGAGTACATTTGCTTCTATTAAAGTTGTTCCTGACCCCGAGAAAGGATCTAAAATGGTATCTCCCTTTTTAAAGAACTTTTTAAGAAAAACTTCTACCAACTGAGGGATAAATTTTCCTAAATAGGGATGTAATCTATGAACATGCTTGGTTCTTTCTGATTCTTTTACACTGATAAAAGTTAAATCATTCCCTAAAATTTCTAAATTTTTTTTTGCATCAATATTTTTTTCAATTATTTCTATATCTATTCCAAATTTTTCTGCAACCCTCTTGTTTATTTCAAGCATTAATAATTTTAAAATATATGAATTTGATTTTCAACACCTTATCATGAAGTTGTTAAAGAAAAGGATAATTATTAAAAATTAGCAAAAGGTTAACAGAATAATTTTAATTAAGAAACCTTTGAAAACCCTTAAAGAATTAACATAAAATTTTAAAGAATGAAAAAGATATTTTTATTTATTCCTTCTTTACTCTTTTCCCTTTCTACATCCCCTGGTGATTTTCCGATTGCAAGGGTTTTATCAAGGGGTGAGTTTAAATTCGGAATAAGGTTTCAGAAACTCGGTGGACTTCTCTTTTCTCTTGATGCTGCAATTCTTGACAGGTTTTCAATGGGTATAAGATATGGAGGAACAGGAATTGTGGGGGATGGAGATATAAATTTCTATCCCATGCCGGGTGTCAATATTTCCTATCTTTTAATTGAAGAATCATACTTTATTCCTGCTGTTCTTTTCGGTATAGAAACACAGGGTTTTGATGAATATATTGACGGAAGTGAGAGGTATTTTGTTAAATCAAGGGGTATTTTCCTTTCAATTACAAAGGAACTTCCTGTTCTTGCAGGGCTTGTCCTGAATGGAGGTCTCAACAGAACTTTTGAGACAAATGATGAAAGGAACGGTCTGGATGTTTTTTCTTCAATAATCATTAAATTTTCTCCTGAATTTAACATATTTTCAGAATATGCCCTTGGCTTTAACGACCCTTTACATGATAAAGGGATTTTTAACACAGGGATTTCTTTTAATCTTGAGGACCAATTCTTTTTTTCCTTTATGTTCAGGGATCTTTTCTCTGACAGGGCTATAAGGACATTTTATGTTGGATACAAGGGTTATCTTTGAAAAAGCTTAAGATAGGTGTTATAGGAGTCGGTTATCTGGGTTCAATTCATGCAAAACTTTTGAAGGAAATTGAAGAGGCAGAACTTGTAGGTGTGTATGATATAAAAAGGGAAAGGACACTTAAAATTTCAGAGGAAGTGGGGGTTTTTCCTGCAAAAAATCCTGAAGAACTTCTTGAAAAAGTTGAGGCAGTTACCTGTGCTGTTCCAACTGTTAATCATTTTGAAGTGGGATTTATGATTCTGAAAAATAATAAGCATCTTTTTATTGAAAAGCCCATAACAACAAGAATAAGAGATGCCAATCTTCTGATTAAGGAAGCAGAAAAAAGGAAACTGGTTCTTCAGGTGGGATTTGTTGAAAGATTGAATCCAGGAATACTTGCTGTTAAAAATCTTGTAAAAGACCCTAAATTTATTGAGGCGGAAAGATTGTCTCCTTTTGTTGAAAGGGGAACCGATGTTGATGTGATTCTTGATTTGATGATTCATGACATAGATATACTTCTGACCTTTAAGAAAGACAATATAATAAAGATTGATGCAGTGGGAGTGCCTGTTATAACCGATAAGATAGATATTGCAAATGTCAGGATTGAGTTTAAGGACGGAAGTGTTGCAAACCTCACAGCTTCAAGAATTTCAAGGGAACCTTTCAGAAAGATAAGATTTTTCCAAAGAGATACCTATATTTCTGTTGATTACAGAGAAAAGAATGCACAGGTTTATATAAAAAAGAATTCTCTTATAATGCCCTATCCGGTTGAAATAAAAAACCTGAATCCGCTTAAAGAAGAATTGAGAAATTTTGTCAAAGCATGTCTTGGATATGACAGGGTTCTTGTGGATGGTAATGAGGCGGTTAAAAGCTTAAGAGTTGCTTTAAGAATCAAGAAAATAATTGATAATCATCTGAAAAGGGTCAGGATTTGAAAGATTTCGGTAAATTTCTTTTTAAGCATAGAGACAAGACAGGTATACCCTTTTTTTTAATTCTTATTTTTTTCTCAAAACCTGAAATAAAAACTTTTTTTATATCAATTCCCTTTGTTATATCCGGAGAACTTTTGAGAATTTTCAGTCTGATGTATACAGGTGAGGCAACAAGAGCAAAAGAAATAAAAGCTCCTTTTCTTGCTACAGGAGGTCCTTATGCCTATGTAAGAAACCCCATTTACCTTGGTAATTTTTTGATTGCTTTTGGAATTCTGATATTCTATAATCCCCCTTTTATTTTTTATCCCCTATTTCTTCTTCTTTTCTTCCTTCAATATTATCTTATTGTGCTTGAGGAGGAGAAATTTCTTGAAAAGGAGTTCGGGGATGAATACAGAGAGTATAAAAGAAATACAGGAAGATTTTTCCCAAAATGGAGTGCGTATAAGAAAAAAACGGAAAGAATTTACAAATTTTTTGAAGTGTTTAAGTTTGAGAAATCAACGATTCTTCTTATATCAGCTCTTGTTATATTCGGATTTATTCTTATTTTTGTGAGATGAAAATTCTTTTTGTTGCTGGAGAAGTTTCGGGTGATAAAAATGCTTCCTATCTGATAAGAAAACTTTTTGAAGAAAGTAAAGATTTGAAGATTTATGCTTTTGGAGGAAAGGAGATGAAAAAAAGCGGAGCAGAACTTGTAAAGGATATAACAGAAAAGGCAGTTGTGGGATTTACAGAGGTTCTGAGTTCGGTTAAATATTTCAAAAATTTGGTAAAAGAAATATTTTATTTCGTAAAAGAGAATGAAATTAAAAAAGTGGTTCTTGTAGATTTTCCTGGCTTTAATCTTAACCTTGCAAAATTTTTAAAAAAAATTGATGTTGAGATTTATTATTTTATACCTCCGCAGGTATGGGCATGGGGTTCATGGAGAATAAAGGATTTGAGAAAAAATTTTGATGCAGTTTTATCCACCTTTCCCTTTGAAGCAGAATTTTTAAGAAGAAGAGGAGTTAATGCTTATTTTGTGGGAAATCCGATTGTTGAAAGAATAAAATGGAATGAAAATAAGGAAAATTCCATAATATTTTTACCCGGTTCAAGAAAAAGGGAGATAAAAAGGCATCTTGATAATATGATAAAGATAAGGAATTATATTGAGAAAGATTTCAGAGGTTATAAATTCTATATTTCTATTCTGCATCCTGAGAAGGAGTTTATTGAAAGAGTTAAGGATAGATTTGATGTTATTGAAGGAAGTGCCACGGAATATATAGAAAGATCAAAATATGCTGTAACAGTGAGTGGAACAGCCTCTCTTGAGTGTGCTCTGGCAGGAACACCCATGGTTGTAATCTACAAGGTATCCGAAATAACCTATTACCTTGCAAAAATGCTGACAAAGGTTCCCTATGTGTCCCTTGTGAATATTATAAGAAATAAAAGGATTATTCCTGAATTCATTCAGCATATTGATTACAACGGAATAAGAGAATTTTTAGTTTCACTTGAAAGAGACCCCGAAAAACTAAGGGCGATTTTATCTGAACTTAAATTGTTGAGAAAAATGCTGGGTGACAGTAAAAAAATTAACGCTGCTTATTTAATTCTAAACACACCATTTAGAAATTACTATTTAACATAAATTCAGGGTGTATTTTCTGAAAATGTGCTCTATCAATGGAAAGGACTTGACAAATGCAGGGTTTTATGGTATAATTATAATGGACCCGGGGGACGGAATTTAAAAAACCAAAAAAGGAGGTAAACTATGAACAAAGCAGAACTCATCGCACACGTTGCAAACAAAGCAAAAATATCAAAAAAAGCCGCAGCAGCGGCTGTTGATGCTTTCGTGGATGCCGTAAAAACAACCCTTAAAAAGGGTAAAGAACTGAGACTTGTTGGTTTCGGAACTTTTGGAGTTAAAAAGAGAAAAGCAAGAAAGGGAAGAAACCCCAGAACAGGTGAAGAAATTAAGATTCCTGCTCAGAAGGTTCCTTTCTTCAGACCTTCTTCAGAACTCAAAAGAATCGTAAAAAGATAATATCTTTAAAGAAAAAATCCGTCCCCCGGTCCTTAAATTTTACATTATATTTTTTTTGGTTCCCTTTTTAATTTCTTTATTTTTACCCGATTATCTCAGAAATTTAAAAATATTATCAATACCTGTTTCCCTTTCTCTATTTTTATATTCACTTTTATTTTTAAAAGGTTTGCCCCTTGGAAAATATTATCTAAAAATTTTAAAAGATAAAGATGCCCTTCACATATTGAAATTTTCCACTTTTTCTCTCTCAGCTGTGATTCTGAATATTACATTTACAAATCCCTTTCTGTATATTATAATTTTCCTGATATCCCTTATATATATTTTTAAATGAAAAAACTTCCCTTTTTTGTAATAATAGGAAGAGTTAATGTGGGTAAAAGCACCCTTTTTAATTCAATTGTTGGAAAAAATCTTGCTGTAACTCATAGAATTCCCGGAATAACAAGAGATGTTTTGAGAAAAAAAGTTATATATGATGACTATTCTTTTGAAATATGTGATACAGGAGGTCTCTTTGGTCCTGAGGATGAGATAAAAAAGAAGAGTAATCAGAAGATTTTGGAGATAATTGATGATGCGGACGCTTTTATATTTGTGGTTGATGCAAAGGAGGGACTTACAGAAGGTGATAAGGAAATTATGGATTTTCTCCGTGAAAAGAGTAAACCCATCTATCTTGCTATTAATAAAATTGATGTTAAAAGAAGAAAAGACCTTGAATTTCACGAGCTTGGAGTGCCTGATGATAAAATGTTCCATGTATCCGCAGTGCATAAGGAAGGAATAAGTGAGTTAATTGAGAAATTAATAGAAGATTTTCCTCATAAAGAGAAGATAGAGAAGAAAATCCCTGTTACAATAGTTGGGAGACCGAACGTTGGTAAATCGTCTCTTTTGAATTCTCTAATCGGTTATGATTATGCCATAGTTTCAGATATTCCTGGAACAACAAGGGACCCTGTGGAAGCAGAGAGAGATGAGTTTATCTTTATAGATACAGCAGGAATAAGAAGAAAGTTTAAGGATGAGGTGGATTATTTTTCATACGTTAAAACATCTCATTCCATTGATTACTCACTTATTGTTATCTTTGTTATGGATATAAGAGAACCATTTACAAAGATTGAAAGAAAACTTTTTTCACTCATTGAAGAAAAGGGAAAAGGTATTCTTATTGCTCTAAACAAGATAGACCTTCTGGCAAAAAAGGAGAGGGAAAAGATTTTTAAAAGTTTAAAAGATTACTTCCCTGCTGCCAGTTACGTTCCTTTTGTTCTGGTTTCTGCATTAAAAAAAGAAGGAATTGACTCTCTTTATCTTACCTTAAAGACAGTATGGAGGGAAATGAATAAGGGGATAAATCGAACCGCTTTAAAGAGATTTCTTTCAAAAAAAGTTCATCAGAACCCCCCTCCTGTTTTTATTAAAGATATAAGGGAGAAAAGTAAAATACCGAGAATTTTTGAGGTTCTTTCATCAGAACCTGTGCCTGATTTTTATATGAGATACCTTAAAAATCAGATGAGAAAAGAATTTGGGTTCATGGGTGTTCCTCTAAGGTTTCTGAATAAAATATATTTGAAAAAATAAGAAGCTTAAGCATAGAATTAAGTTTCAATGGAATCTAACATAGCCGAAATTGCCTTCCATCTTGTTGCTCAAATCTCACTCATTCTTTTATTTGCCAAAATAGGGAGTGAGATTTTTGAAAGGTTCCTGAAACAGCCCGGAGTTCTTGGAGAGCTTCTTGCAGGAGTTCTTATAAGTCCTTTTTTCCTGGGTAAATACATAAATCTTCCTGCTGTTTCTCCTCTTTTTCCTGTAGATGCGTCCAATACTCTTGGTGTTTCACCTGAACTTTATTCCCTTGCTCAGGTGGCTGTAATTATTCTTCTTTTTGTGTCAGGAGTTGAAACAGACCTTTCCCTGTTTTTGAAATACTCTGTTCCTGCCTTTGTGATTGCTGTAGGGGGTGTTATATTCCCCTTTGTGCTTGGAGACCTTGTGACTGTCTGGATGGGTTTTGCTGATTCTTTCCTTCATCCAACCGCTCTTTTCATAGGAGCAACCCTTACGGCTACTTCCGTAGGAATTACCGCAAGGATTCTTTCTGATATGGGTAAGATAAACACTCCAGAAGGTGTTACGATTCTTGCTGGCGCTGTTGTGGATGACGTTCTGGGTATACTTATCTTGACAATTGTTCTCGGAATTGTTGATAAAGGTCAGGTTTCACTTGCAGAAGCAGGGATGGTTACCTTAAGGGCTCTTGGAGTGTGGTTTGTTATTCTGATTGTGGGGCTTATAATTGTAAAACCCCTTACAAAGTTTTTAAAAACTCTGAAAGCTGAAGGAGCCTGGCTCGGGATAGTTCTGGCTGTTACCTATTTTGCATCCTATCTTGCTGAATCTTTTGGACTTGCCATGATAATAGGTGCCTATGCTATTGGACTTGCCTTTTCAACAACAGATATTAAAGAAGAAATAATGGAAGATTTAAGGGGTGTATATCATTTTCTTGTTCCGATATTCTTTGTAGTTATGGGAATGCTTGTGGATATAACTGCGATGGGAAAAGCACTTATTTTTGGAATTGTGATTACCCTTGTTGCCACGGTTACAAAGATTTTCGGCTGTGGTATTCCTGCTCTTTTTGTCAGATTTAATCTTCTGGGAGCCACAAGAATAGGTATAGGTATGCTTCCCAGAGGAGAGGTAGCCCTTATTGTTGCAGGGGTTGCTCTTGCAAAAGGGGCTATAACCCATGATATTTACGGTGTTGCCATTATGGCAACAGCGGTAACAACCTTCCTTGCTCCAATTTTACTTGTTCCGCTTTTAAGAATTGAAAAGGAGGGCACAAAATGAAAGAGATTAAATTTAAGGGAGATGACAATTTTATCTACGGACTCTATGAGATATTGAAGAAGGTTATTGAGGAAAAAGGATTTGAGAAGGTAATGGATAGTTCAATGACAGAGAGTGAAAAGATTGCAGAGTTTAAAAAGGAAGAGAAGATGATAACAATGCAGTTAAAAGATGTTCATCCCCTTGAGTCGGAAGTTAAGATGGAAGGAGAAGGAATTGAAGATATATTAATTGATGCTATCAAAAAGTATATTGGAAGAAATCTTATTCCAATTTTGAAAAGTATTGACTTTACAAAGGCAAAGAAATTTGAAGAGTTCCTTTCTGATTTATGAGAAATGTAAAGAGTTATGTAAATTTACTGTTTAAATACAGATTGAGGACAAAGAAGGAGCTGATTCAGAGATTAAAGAAAAAGGGATTCAGTGATGAGGAAATAGAAAAGGAGATAGAGAATCTGGAAAATCAGGGAATTATTGATGATGAAAGATTTGCACGGATTTTTGTAAGGGAAGAACTGGAAAAGAAACCTGTATCAAAATTTATTTTACTCAAAAAACTTGTTGAAAAAGGTGTTGATTTTGAGACAGCGAGAAAGGTTGTGGATGAGGAATATGATGAGAAAAAGGTTCTTGAAACAGCAAAGAGAATTTTAGATAAGTTGAAAAGAGCAGGTAAAGATGAGAATAAAATATATGAATATTTCATGAGGAGGGGTTTGTCCCACGACCTGATAAAAAAAATTCTTCATAAGGGGTTGAATCCCCCTGAAAATTGAAAGGAAAAACCATGGCTGGAATTAAGGAATCAAAATATATATGGATGAATGGAGAACTTATTCCATGGAAGGAGGCAAAAGTTCATGTTCTATCCCATGCTTTGCATTACGCTTCCTCGGTGTTTGAAGGAATAAGGTGTTATAAAACTCCAAAAGGTCCTCACATTTTTAGATTAAAGGACCATATAAGAAGGCTTTTTGATTCTGCGAAAATATACAGAATGGAAATTCCTTATTCTATGGATGAAATAATTGCTGCCTGCAAAAAAACAATTATTGAAAACGAACTCGAAGAATGCTATATAAGACCTCTTGTATTCAGAGGTTATCATTCCTTAGGTGTTAACCCTATGGATTGTCCTGTTGAAGTTGCTATAGCTGTATGGGAATGGGGTAAGTATTTGGGGCCCGAAGCCCTTGAAAAAGGAGTTGATGTTATGATTTCTTCCTGGACAAGAATCGCTCCTAATACGGTGCCTCCTCTTGCTAAAGCATCAGGAAATTATGCGAATGGTCAGCTTATAAAAATGGAGGCTATTTTATACGGATTTTCAGAAGGTATTGCTCTTGACTCAATGGGATTTGTTTCAGAAGGTTCGGGTGAGAATATTTTTGCTGTTAGAGATGGTGTTATCTATACTCCTTTCCTTGATGCCTGTATATTACCCGGTATTACAAGGGATACTGTTATAAAGCTTGCAAAAGAAGCAGGCTATGAGGTGAGAGAGGTAATGCTTCCAAGGGAATTTCTCTATATAGCGGATGAGGTTTTCTTTACAGGCACAGCTGCTGAAATTACACCGATAAAAAGTATTGATAGGATGCCTATAGGTAAGGGTGAAAGAGGACCTGTGACAAAGCGTCTTCAGGAGATGTTTTTCAGTTATATAAACGGTGAAGTTCCTGATAAATACGGATGGCTTGAACCCCTGAAATGAAGATTGTGATTGGTTCTGACCACAGGGGGTTTAAAATAAAGGAGTATATAAAAAAAATTCTTAAAGATAAAGGATACGAGGTTAATGATATAGGAAGTTTTTCTGAGGAATCAACGGATTATCCTGATTTTGCCATAAAAGTCGGGGAGGAAATAAGAAAGGGCAATGCTGATTTCGGAATCCTGATATGTATGAGCGGTATAGGTATGGAAATCGCAGCGAATAAGGTTAAGGGGATAAGGGCTGCTCTTTGCAGGGATGAGGAGGATGCCTATCTTGCAAGGGCTCATAACAATGCCAATGTTTTGACTCTTGGTGCTAAGAATTTTAAAGACGAAAAGGAAATTGAAAAAATTGTAATGAGGTTCCTTGAAACTCCATTTGAAGGAGGCAGGCACGAAAGAAGGGTGAAAAAAATCCTTGATTATGAAAATAGTTCCGCTGGGAGCGGATAGTCTTGGAACAAGGTCTTTTTCCTTTTATATTGAAACTCCTGATATAAAAATTGTAATTGACCCATCATGTGCTCTTGCTCCCAGAAGATATTCCCTGCCTCCTACACCGGATGAAATTGAAAATTTGAACAGGACCTATAAAAAAATAAGGGAACATGTAAAAAAAAGCGATGCTATTATTATAACACATTATCACAATGACCATTATCCCTTTTTTGATACAGAAGTTTTTAAAGAAAAGTTTTTACTTTTAAAAAATTATTCGAAAAATATGAATCACATGCAGATTGTAAGGGGCAAAAGGTTCTGTGATGAGCTTAAGAATTTAAAAATAGAATTTGATTTTTGTGATGGTAAGAAATACAGATTTGGAGAAACGGTCGTAGTTTTTTCTGATGGATTATGGCACGGAAAGTTAAGAAGACAGGGAAAATGTGTTGCAGTTATTATAAAAGAAAGAGGAGAATCCGCTTTTTTTTCTTCTGATACCCAGGGATTATGGGAGGATAGGTTAAGAAAATTTATTGAGGACAAGAATATCAATTATTTTTTTATCGATGGACCATCTCTTTATCAGAGTAAAAAAAGTGATATTGATGAGTTTTTTAATCAGGTGTCGGAAATTCTTAAAAATTTAAATGATGCAAAAATTATAATAGACCATCATTTTATAAGGGACTTAAATTATAAAAATTATATTAAGAGGTTAAAAGATGTTTTCGGTGAAAGAATTTTTACCTGTGCTGGATTCTGCGGAGTCTCTGATACTCCGCTTGAAGCATTAAGGAGGGATTATTATGAAAAGAAAAATCACAGACTTAATTAAAAAACATCTTTTAGAGGTGGAGCCTTATAAGCCAGGAAAACCCATAGAAGAGGTTAAGAGGGAACTTGGTTTGGATGAGATAATAAAACTTGCCTCCAATGAAAATCTCTTTGGTATTTCTCCCCTTGCCTTGAAAGCTCTTAAAAAATATATGAATGAGGTTAATTACTATCCAGATGACTCCTGTTTTTATTTAAAGAAAAAACTGGCTGAAAAACACGGGGTAAGTGAGGATGAAATTATTGTGGGTAACGGTTCTGTTGAACTTCTCTATTATCTTGTGATGGCTTTTGTGGATAGGAATGTATCTGTGGCTTATAACAGAGGTTCTTTCCCGATGTATCACATTGTTTCAAAGATTGCAAATGCAAAACTGATTGCTCCTCCTTTGAAAAAAGAAAACCTTGCGTGTGACCCTGTTGCAATTGCTGAAAATTTGAGGAAGGATACAAGAATTGTTTTTCTTTCGAATCCCAACAATCCAACAGGAACAAGTTTTTCACATGAGGAAGCTGAATATCTTTTAAAAAGGGCAAGGAAGGATACACTTATTGTTTTTGATGAAGCTTATACCCATTTTGTTGAATCTGAAAATTTTCCTGATAGTTTTTCACTTTACAGAAAATATAAAAATCTGATAATAATAAGAACTCTATCAAAAGCTTATGGACTTGCAGGTTTAAGAGTGGGTTACTTAATTGCAAGACCTGAAATTATAAATGCACTCAATAAGGTAAAGATACCCTTTAATGTAAACAGACTTGCACAGATTGCAGCCCTTCATGCCCTTGATGATGAAAAGTTTTTGAAAAAAATTAAAGAGAGTATAAAAAAGGAAAAGAAGTTTTTATATAAACATTTTGAAAAACTCTCTCTTTTTTATTTAAAATCTGATACAAACTTTATATTTGTTAAATTTCCAATGAAAGGAGAGAAAATGTTTAATGAACTTTTGAAGAGAGGAATAATAACACGCCCTCTGCCTGAAACTCTTTTCCCCAATTCTCTCAGAATAACAGTTGGAAGAAGAAAAGATAACAGAAAGCTTGTAAAAAGCCTGTATGATATCCTTGAAAGTTAATTTAAAAAAGAGAACAAGGGGGAGATTGCTTGCAATAAATTCTCTTTACAGACATGAGCTTCTGGGAGACGATCCGCTGAAGATTATTGAAAAAGAAGGAAAAGGAGAGGAGAAAGAAATAGCCATGGAGTATCTGAAAAAGATTTTACCGAATCTTGGTATTATTGATGAATTTATAAGGAAACATCTGAAAGGATGGGATTTTGAAAGAGTTTTACCTTTTGAGAAGTCAATATTGAGATTCGGAACAGGTGAGATACTCCTTTATCCTGAGACCCCGCTTCCTGTAATAATAGAAGAGCTGCTCAAAATTGCAAATATATTTGCAGGAGAAAAAACGGTTAAATTTATAAACGGTGTTCTTGATAAAGTAGGGAAAGAACTCAGGAAATGAGGTACCTTGTTGTTTCAGATATTCACTCAAACTGGGAAGCCTTTTCAAAAGTTATAGAGGTGGCTGAGAAGGAAGGTTATGATGAAATTCTGTGTCTTGGAGATATTGTTGGTTATGGGGCTGACCCCAACTTATGTACTGAGTTTGTCAGAGAAAAAGCAAAATTTACGGTTCTGGGAAACCATGATTATTCTTTATTTAAAATAGAAGAAAGAAAATATTTAAATGAATATGCAATTAAGGCAATTGAGTGGACAGAGAAAGTTATAACAAGAGAAAACAGAGAATTTATAGAAAAACTTGGTTTTAAAGAGGAGATTTCTGATATAATTGAAATCGTGCATACAGCACCATCAAACCCGGAGAGTTTTGATTACATTTTTTCTCTTGAAGAAGCAATCTTTGAATTCCAGGATGTAGACAGCAAAATTACTTTTTTTGGACATTCTCATGTCCCCACAATATTTAAGAGAAAAAGAGAAGGTGATTCTTTTAAGTTTGGAATGCAGGATGTTTTTTATGAAAAAAAGAATGATTACTTTTCTTTTGTTATGAAACTGGAAGAAAATAGTGATTATCTGATAAATCCTGGGAGTGTTGGACAACCGAGAGACGGAGACCCGCGCGGTGCTTTTCTTATTTTTGATACAGATAAAAATGAGATTGTCTTCTACAGGGTTCATTATGATATTGAAACTGCACGAAAAAAAATTCTACAGAACGGTTTACCCCAGTTTCTTGGTGACAGATTATTATATGGAAGATGATACTTGTTTTATTTTTAATATTTGAAAATTCCTTTGATATGAAAATTCAGGAGTATGTTCAGAGAAACAGAACTCCCTTTCTTGATAAAACTTTTGAGTTTATAACCCATACAGGAGATAGAAATACATTTCTTATTACAGAAGTACTTCTTGCGACCTGTTTTTCTGACTATGAAAGGGATGATGCAAAGTTACTTCTCTTTGGTGTTCTGTCTTCTTCGCTTTTTACAGCAGGAGTTAAGTATCTCACCAGAAGAAAAAGGCCATGCTGTGAGATTGATGATCCCTTTAATTCTTCCTTTCCATCGGGTCATGCCACAGGAGCTTTTGCCTTTGCTACTGTTATGTCACTCAGACATAAAAATCTCAGAATACCGCTTTACCTTTGGGCCTCACTTGTTGGGTTTTCGAGAATCTATCTTAATAAGCACTGGACCACAGATGTTATTGCAGGGGCATTAGTGGGTATAACTTTTGGATATATTACGTTGAACTTTAAGGACAGAATTTTGAAATTCAGGATTTTATAATGGATACCCCTATACTTCTCTCTTTTATAAAAGAGCTCTCTGCTGAAGTTGATATTGAGAGAATCCAGAGATTTTTAAATGCTTTTCTTTCCAATTTTTTCAAAGGATATGTGAATTTTGATGTTTTTCTTGGAGATAAAGAATCGGAAATAAAGCCTCTTTTTGGAAAGTATAATGGGAATTATAACAGACTGAGAGATTTTTTTATCACCTGTAAATCTTCCTTTGTTGAACCAGTAGAAAAAATAAGTGTGTATACCCCTGTGAGTCCCAATAGTAGATTTTTATTCTATTATCCCTTTTACCATTTCAGAAAGTTTTTTGGATTTATAATAATTGAATTTAAGGATAGACCAGGAGAAGAAGCAATTTCTGACCTGGAACTCCTGTCATCATTTCTGGGTTCTATATTTCTTTCTTCCTATCTTTATGAAAAGAGAAAGGAATCAGAAAAAAGACTTGAAATAAGTTATGACCTTGCGCTTTTTTCTACAAGAGCTTATGATCCTGAAAAAATTGTTGAGTATTTGATAAAAAATATTTATGAAGGACTATTTAATATAGAGAGTGTATGTTTTTATGAGGTAAAGGGTAATGTGATTATTCCCAAGTTCTACAGGGGAAAGGATGAATTTTCTGTGGTTCCAATTGAACTCTCTTTCCCTGGTGAAGCTCTTAAGAAAATGAGCACTGTTATAAGAGAGAAAGAACTTGTTACTCTTGTTCCTACAAAGGATTTTATTCATGGCATACTTTATATTAAGAAAAAGAAGGGAGGTTTTGATGAAGAAGAAGTTAAGACCTTTGAAATGATTTCAAATACTCTTTCAATTGCAATAGAGAATGCGAATTTTGTTAAGGAGATAAGGGAAAGCAAAGAATCTCTTGAAGAGGAGATAAAGAAATTACTGGAGAAAAGGGCACAGGAAGAAAAGATGGCTCTTGTTGGAAAGGTTACAGCTTCAATTATTCATGAGCTCAAAAATTTAATTGCAGGAGTTCTGGGTGTCAGCGAAATTATTGAGATAAGAGAGCAGGACGAAAGGATAAAAGAACTTGCAAGAGCAATGAAAGAAGAGGGTGAAATGATGCAGTATCTTCTGATTTCATTGCTTGAAATATCCAAACCCTTTACTCTTAGCATATCCGAAAATTCACTTGGAGAAATTATAAACAAGGCAGTTTCCCTTTCCAGGTTTTTTATAAAGGGTAAAAGAATTAATTTTTCTATTAATCTGCCTCATGATATAAAGATATTGTGTGATAAAATAAAGTTTGAACTTGCGCTTCTGAATCTCTTTAAAAATTCAATTGAGGCAATTGAAAAGGAGGGAGATATAATTGTTACATTAAAAAGAAATAAGAATTATTTACTTGAGGTGGAGGATACAGGTCCCGGAATAGAGAGGGAATATATTGATAGAATATTTGAACCCTTTTTCACGCGAAAGGAAAAGGGAGCAGGTCTTGGTCTTTCCTTTGTTAAGAAAGTTATTGAAGGTCATGGATTTAAGATAAGTGTTTCCAGTATAATAGGAAAGGGAACAAAGTTTATTATTGAGATACCTGAGAAATTTATAAAAGGTTCAATCCCTTCAAAAAGATAAAAAAAATGAAACCGGAAAAAAGAATTTTAATTGTTGAGGATGAAAAACTCCTCGGCATGAGTTTATATGAAATACTTTTCTCAGCAACAGGAACCTTTGAGGTTGTATTATGCGAGACTGCTGAGGATGGACTTGAAAAGGTAAAAGAGAAAAAATTTGATCTAATAATATCTGATCTGAAACTCCCGGGCGAAATGACTGGAATAGATCTTCTTAAAAAAGTGAAGGAAATGAATCCTGATACCCACTTAATACTCATGACAGCGTATGGGTCTGATGCGGTAAAAGAGGATGCTGAAAAAATCGGTGTTGAAGCATACTTTGAGAAACCCTTTAAGTTGAAAGAATTTCTATCCAGAGTTCTCCAAATTCTTGGAGTTGAAAAAAAGGAGGAATAGGAAATGGCTCTGGTAGGTGATTTGAGGGATATCAAAATTGAGGACATCCTCAAGTTTATCAAAAGGCTCTCCAAGTCAGGAAAGCTTGTTATTGATGGTGCAACAAAAAAGGGTGAAATATTCTTTGCAAAAGGTATGATTGTGGGTGCAAAAAGAGAAGGAAAAATGGTCGGAAAAGATGAACTTGAAAAAGAAGTTCTTGAACTTTTGAAACAGGAAGAAGGGACGTTCTCACTTGAACCTGTTGAAGAGGATATAAAAGATACATCATTTCTTGACCCGGATGAGATAATAATAAAATTATAAATATAATTTATACAATAGGTCATTCAAATAGAAAATTGACCGAATTTATAGATATTTTAAAAAATTACAAAATAGATCTTCTTATTGATATAAGAAGGTTTCCTGTTTCACGTAAATTTAACTGGTTCAATAAAGATAATATATCAGAAGAGTTAAGAAAAGAAGGTATATCTTATTTATGGATGGGAGAGGAACTGGGTGGGTTCAGAAAGGGAGGATATGAAAATTATACAGAGACCGAAAATTATAAAAAAGGAATTGAGAAATTGATAAATATTTCTAAAAAAAAACCGTGTGTATAATGTGTGCTGAAAAATTATTTTTCAGATGTCATAGAAGATTTATCTCAAAAACACTCAGGAAAAAAGGTATAGAAGTTTTTCATATAATAGAAATTAACAGAATTTATAAAGAAAAATGAAAATTTTTGTTACTGGTGGAGAACTTATTGCAAAAGGAGCCCTTGATGCAGGTGTAAGATTTTATGCAGGGTACCCTATAACACCTGCCTCTGTGATTTATGAACCTATAATGCGGGAGTTACCAAAAGTAGGTGGTGTTGCTGTAGGAGCTTCAGATGAAATTTCAGCAATTTCATACTGTATAGGAGCTTCTTTAAGGGGAGTGAAATCAATGACAGCAACTTCAGCCCCGGGTTTTTCATTGATGATAGAATCAGTTGCATACGCTTTGATGGCTGAAATTCCTGTGTCAATAGTTATAGCACAGAGATTAGGACCCTCAACAGGTGCTGCAACAACATCAGCACAGGGTGACCTTTTACTTGTTGCCTTTTCAAATTCAGGAGGCTATCCTGTTCCTGTTCTTTCATCTTCAAAAATTGAGGAAGGTTACGAATTTATGATTCATACTGTAAATATATCAGAAATGCTGAGAACTCCCTGTGTTTTACTTACTGAGAAAGAACTCACGATGACAAAGAAGAGTATTGATTTAAAGGATTTAAAAAGACCGGAAATTATTAATAGAAAATTATTTGAGGGCGAAGGAGAGTTTAAAACATATGATTTTGAAGAACTTTCTGATGTACCACCTTTTGCTCCCGTAGGGGGAGATTATCTCACAAGATACACAGGTAGTGCACATGATAAAAAGGGACTTTTAAAAAAAGATGACCCTGAAGTTATTGAGGTAATGTATCACTTAAAAGAAAAGATTTTAAAAAATATTGATAAATTTTTCTTTTATGAATATTCTGAGAGAAAATCAGATGTTCTACTTATATCTTATGGCATTACTTCTGAAAGTGTAAGAGAAATTGCAGATTCTGAGGGATTAAGTTATTTAATCCTTAAAACTATATATCCTGTTAATGAAAACTTTATGAAGGGAATTTTTGAAAGATATAGAAAAATTGTTGTTGTAGAAGAAAATGTTATGGGTTCGCTTTATTTGCTTTTAAGACATCTTGCAGATGGTAAAGTATTGTCATTAAAAAAAATTGGTTCATTGATTTCACCTGAGAATATCAGAATATTCCTGGAGGAGATATAATGGAACTTTCAGAAATTATTGATAAAGTCAAAAATTTCCCCTACTGCCCTGGATGTGGTCATACAGGAATAAATATGGCACTTGCAAGAGCTATTAAAGAACTGGAATTAAAAAGAGAAGATGTGCTTATTGTCTCTGATATAGGATGTGTGGGGCTTGTAGATAAGTTATTTAATGTTCATACTGTTCATGGACTTCACGGAAGGTCAACAGCTGTGGCATCAGGAGTTAAGATGGTTGATGAGATTTTGTTTGAAAATAATTTAAAAACAGTTGTGATGATCGGAGATGGAGGAGCAACGATAGGGCTTCTTCATCTTGTTGAAGCAGCAAAAATGAATATAGATGTTACAGTTTTAATTCATAACAATTTTTTATATGGAATGACAGGTGGACAGCATTCAGGCCTTACTCCGGAAGGTTTTATAACTTCAACCACAAGAGGGGGTAATCCTTTTGAGGGTTTAAGGATTATAGAGATTCTTAAAAATTCAGGAGCTGGTTTTTATGCAAGAACGACTTCTCAGGATCCGGAGTTAAAAGAAATAATAAAGGAAGCAATCAATTATAATGGTTTTTCGGTTGTTGAAATTCTTGAACTCTGCACAGGATATGCAACAAGATATAATAAATTAAAAGGGAGTGATTTAAAGATAATTCTTGAAAAGACAGGTGGTAAAATTAAAGAAATTAAAAATAAAAAATCTTTTGGTAATAACTATAAAGAGAAATTTTTCAAAGAAAAGAGTAAGTTTGAATTTAATGTAATTGAGAGCAAAAAAGAAGTTGAATTAAAAGAGAAATTAAAAATTGTAATTGCAGGTTCTGCAGGAGAGGGAGTTCAGTTTGCATCTTCACTTCTTGCACTCTCAGGAATTATTGGGGGTTTATATGCGAGTCAGAAAAATGACAACCCTGTAACTGTTGGTAGTGGTTTTTCTGTTTCAGAAATAATACTTTCAAAGGAAAGGATAAGATTTGCAGGAATTGAAAGTCCTGATTATCTTTTAATAACAAGTAATGAAGGATTTAATAGAGTAAAAGGAATAATAGAAAAATCAAAGGTCATTTTAATAGACGAATCTCTTCCTGATATTGATAATTCCGTTAAAATTCCTTCAAGAAAATATCTTAACATAAGAGGTGGTCCAACCTATTTTGCACTCGGTGTCCTTTTCGGTAAATTTAACATCTTAAAAGTTGAATTATTTGAAAATGCTGTTTTAAAATATGGCAAATCAAGAGAAAGGGTTATCGAGATTTTCAAAAAAGGTGTTAAGTTTGGAAGAGAGATATAGGGTTCAAACCCCATAAACAAAGGAGTTTTTTATGTTTAACTTATTGCTGGTAGTACTCTCCTTCTTCGCTCCCTCATGGGAGAAGGTCCCTGCTTCTCTCCAGGAAAAGCTCAATACTGCCTCCGAAAATGATATTCTCACTGTGATAGTTCTCATGAAACCTTTCCCTGATTATGACTATGTGAAGACAATTCCTGATATAAAAACAAGAGCCAGTTATTTTAAAATACTTGCTCAGGAATCTCAGAGAGGAATTCTTAATTTTCTTTCTCAAAAATCAAAAAGTGATGTTATTGAGTATGAATCTTACTGGGTTTACAACGGGATAAGGTTAAAGGCAAAACCGTCTGTTATAAAGGAAATTATCAAAAGGGAAGATGTGTTAAGAGTTGAACTTGAACCCGAAGTTTTTCTTGTTAAACCAAAGAAGTCAGAAGATGAAACCCCTCCACAGCCTTTTGCTGCTCCCTGGAATATGCAGATGGTTGGTGCTGATTCAGCCTGGGCTCATGGTTTTAGAGGAGAAGGAGTTATAATTGGAGGAATGGATACTGGTGTTGATACTTCACATCCTGCCTTTGATGGAGTTCAGTTCAAGGGAGCAGATTTTACAGGTGAGGGAAACCCCTTCTATGATGGACATGGTCATGGAACTCATACAACAGGAACAGCAATAGGTGGAACAGGTAATTTTGGTTTGAATGACATAGGAGTTGCTCCAAATGTTCCTCTTTTTGTAATGGCTAAAATATTTGACAGTAATGGTTATGCGGGAAATATTTCCAGTGCTTTTCAGTACATTGCTTCTTTAAAAGCTGATTCAGGGGTAGATATAAGAGCAGTGAATAACTCCTGGGGTTCATGTAATACAACTTCGACCGGTTACTGGTCTGCAGTTATGACCTGGAGGTCACTTGAGATATTCCCTGTTTTTGCTATTGGAAATAACGCAAATTGTGGAACATTGTGTTCTCAAACAGGAACAGCAGGAACACCTGGTAATTATCCAACAGTGATAGGTGTTGGAACTGTTGGAAGTGATAGCTGTCATGACTGTGTTGGGCAGAGAGGTCCTGCTCCAAACCAGAATCCTTGGAATGATCCCCAATACTGGTTCTATCCTTCTTGGAATTTACAAAAACCCGATATTGCTGCTCCTGGTTCAAATGTAAGGTCCTCTATTCCTGGTGGTGGTTATGCTTCATGGGATGGTTCTTCAATGGCTACCCCTCATGTTAATGGAGCTCTTGCCCTCTTATTCCAGGCAAACCCTTCTCTTACAGTTGATAGTGCTTATATGATTTTGATTAATACTGCAAAGCGTCCTACAGGATGTGGATACAGTTATCCTAATGATAGAGTGGGTTGGGGAGTTGTTAATGTGTGGGAAGCAATAAAAACACAGATGGGTATTCCGATAGTTACAATCACAACCTTTGATACAACAGGTGCAGGTGCTGTGTGGGAGCCCGGAGAAACAATAACCATTGATTTTGTTGCAAAGAATGTAGGACAGGATACAGCTATAAATTTAACAGGTAAGTTGAGAACAACCAATCCTTATGTTACAGTTGTAGATTCTGAAGGTGCATGGCCTGACCTTGCACCAGGTGATACAGCTCTGAATACAGATAATTTTGCTGCATATGCTGACCCGGGTACCCCGAATGGAACAGTTGTCAATTTTGTTCTCACTATATACGGACAGGATGACCAGGGAAACCCAAAGGAGTGGACGTATAACTTTTCACTCACAATCGGACAGCTTGGCTCCTTGACTTTTGATGTACCTGCGGGTAACGCACTTTTAACCGTTACCCATAAAGGTGCAATACCCACTCAGGATGAGGGGGGGAATATCGGAACAGGAACAGGATTTAAATGGCCAATAAATGGTTCCAACCATCTCTTTTATGGCTCTATCGCTATTACAAATAGTACCGGGTATGTTGTAGATGCATGGTATAACTCTGCGGAAGGTTTTGATGATGATTTTACTCCAAGAGATGGTTTATGGTGGATTCCTCCTTTTAAAGGTGATACAATGGCAGATGCAGGATATGATGATGCAAATCATCCTGCTTCTAAAAACGTTTATGTGAGGCAGTATGCTTATGCATTTTCTGTTGCAGGAAATCCAGGCTGTGGGAATGGTGTATTGCTTGAACTTGATGTTATAAACAACAGTAATACTCAGGTTACAAATTTATATGCAGGTTTATTGATGGATTTTGATGTAGGAGGAGCAAATGGATATGATCAAAATTTAGGAGCACAGGACTTGACAAGAAATCTCATTTATCTTTATTATGGTGCCACATATGTGGGAATTACACTCCTTGAATCTTCAGCAGGATTTGTTGGTAAATTTCTCAATAACCCAACTTACGTTTATCCCACAGGAAGACCGACAGAGACAGATAAATTCCAGTTTCTCAGTGGTCAGATAGGAGATGATCAGACACCCTCAGCAGATGACTGGTCTATTGTAGCTTCATCAGGTCCATTTGACCTTGCTCCTGGTGATACTCAAAAAGTTGTATTTGCGATTGTGGGAGGGAATAATCTTTCCAATCTTCAGCAGAATGTTGATGAGATAATAAATTGTTACACCAAGATAAAAGAGACCTATGGCTCTTTACCTAAGGAACTCTTCCTGAAAGTTGTTAAGGAAGACAAAATAAAAATAATGTATTCTCTTCCTGCCACCTCGAATATCTCAATCGATGTGTTTGATATTGCTGGAAGATCAGTTTTGAATGTGTTTAAAGGCACAAATAAAGAAGGTCTACATTTCGTAAATGTTGAACCTGAGAAACTGAAAAAAGGCGTTTACTTTATCAGGCTGAAAACAGATAAAAAAAGTAAGGTTATCAAATTCCTGAACTATTAAAAACTAAAAGAGCATCGGGGGGTGGTATTATTATATATTTACCACCCCCCATTTTTTATAATCAGAATATTTGAAATTTCTCTATCTTTCCTATTATTTTCCTCCAGAACCTTTTGCAGCCTCGGTAAGGGCTTATAATTATACAAAATACTTTAAAGAAATAGGTTTTTCCCCTTTTATTGTAACAAAGAAAATTCCTGAAAATATTTTAAAGGATTTATCTCTGCTTGAAAATTTAAAAGAAATTCATATAGAAAGAGTTTATGATCTTTTGCCCTTTATTAAGCTTCCCGTTAAAAGAAAGAGAGGAGGCAGAGAATTTAAAAGATATCTTCGTAATTTTCTGAAAAAATCAGCCTTTTTAATCGAAAAGGAAAATCTGAAATTTATTTTTGTAACTTTACCTCCTTTTGAACTTCTTAAAGTAGGGATTTCTCTTAAATTAAGATATAAAATTCCCCTTGTCTGTGAAATAAGAGACCCGGCTGATTTTGAAAGTGCAAAAAAGTTTAAAAAATTTATAAAAAATTCTGAAAAGCTTGTTAACCTTTTCATCGCTTCTCATGATTATGTTTTAAGTTCTTTTAATGTTAAGGGTAAAGTTATATATGCAGGATATTATGAATTTGAAAAAAAGAAACACCCAGGTTTTAACATTGTATATACAGGAACACTTAAAAATGCAGAAGAAAGTTTTAGAAGATTTTTGGACATGACAAAAGATATTGATTTCAATCTCTTCATTCTTGGTGCTGATGTTAATTTAAATGATAGAAGGATAAGAAAAAGCTCATTTGTTGAGTATAAAAAATTAAGGGATTACTTTGAAATATCTGACCTTTTTATTATTTTCAGGGATAAAGATTGTAAAAATTATATTCCCCTTAAATTTTTTGAATATTCTGGAAATGATGTTCCTGTGATTGCTTATTTTAAAAAAGGCTCAAATCTTTTTACCTATCTTAAAAGATTTAAAAAAGGAAAAGGATTTATATGGGGTGAAGAAAAAGAGATGCTTAAATATTTAGAGGACATAAAAAATGGTATAATAAAAGTTAAAAGATTCGGTAAGACATGGAAGGAAAGAACACTTGAGATTAAAAATGCAATCTATGAAAAAATTTTTAACAGGAATAACGGTAACCTTTAATAGTTCCCATATTGTAGATAAATTACTTTTCTCAATAAGAAAAATAATGAATGATGAAATAGAATGGATAGTTGTAGACTCGGGTTCAAAGGATAAGACAGGTGATATTCTAAAAAATGAAGAAAAATTAAAGTTGTTCTTTTTTGACAGAAATATTGGTTTTTCCAGAGCTAATAATTTTGCCTTTCAAAAATCCCTCGGAGAATATATCTTTTTCTGCAATCCTGATATATATTTTGATAAAAAAAATTTTGAGGAAATTTTGAAGGAGTTAAAAGAAATAAAACCAAGAATTCTTGTTCCTCTTTTGAAAGAGGAGAAGGGGTTTCGTTATTTTATAAGACCATTACCCTCAATCAGGAATATTCTTGAAGGAAGATGGAATAAGGGAGTTATAAAAAAAGGTGAAAAAATTCAGCCTGCTTTTTCTGCAGTTTTTGTCAAAAGAGAAATCTTTGAAAAACTTAAAGGATTTGATGAAAGATTTTTTGTTTACTTTACTGATGTGGAATTTTTCAGAAGATTTTATGAAAAGGGGTATGATATTAAAGATATATATTTTTCCAAAAATTTTGTTTATCATGGAAAAGGCTCTATTCCGGATTCAGGAAAATATCAGTTTTTAAGGAAATTCGAACTGGCAAGAGGATTCGTTAGGTATTTTTTAATATATGGAAATTTTACAGAGAAAATATTTTCTATTCCTTTTTTTATTTTACTTATCATAAGAGGTTTTTATTCTTTTCTTAAATAAGATTTTCCCTTTTTAAAAATTCTATAATTTCATTTTCATCCAATTTAAAAGGAAATGTTTTTACACCAAAACGGATACTGAAGAGCAAAACAGATATATCAGGAATTCTTTTAATATCTTTAAACTCTTGCGTAGCTTTTTCATAATCCTTTTTATAATATAAAAACAGGAAATAAGGAATTTTTTCAATTTTTCTTCTGAAAGAACATTCAGGGTATATCATAAAAGCTTCCACAAAATGGTTTTCAGCCTTATCAAATTCATTTAAGGCGGTATATATTTTACCCAGTATTACATTTTTTTCACTTTCAAGAACTTTTCTTTCAGGTTTTAATTCATTTATTATTTTAAGAGCCTTCTCAGGATTTCCCTTTTTAAGTTCATAATAGGCATCAAAAGATTTTACATCAATAAGAAGTTCAGGGTCTTTATAAATTTCAAACAATTCTTTTAATTTGTCATTAAAATACTTTGCCCTCTCAATGTCTTCCTTAAAAACCTCATAGTCTCTTAAAAGTGAGTAATACGAATTAAGATAATACTCAATTCCTGATCTTTCAGTGGTTAACTTTAACTCATCGAGAAGATTAAGAGCCTTTTCGATATCTCCACGATAAAAAGAAACCTGTGCTAACCATCCAAGTGTATATGCTCTCATATCCGCATCTTCTGTTATACTTAAAGCTTCCTTATACATCTTTTCAGCAAGGGCATAATTTCCCTTTCTTAAATGGATCGACCCCATATTTGTTAAAAGTAAAGCCATTGCTCTTTTAGAAATTCTTATATTTTTAGCCACCTTCATTGCTTCATTATAAAATTTTTCTGCTTCCTCCAGATTCTCCTCCATGGAATTTATCGCTCCAAGTAAATTATTTAACCTATATCTTACTCTTTCTTCCAGTCTTTCACCACATTCAAATCCTTTTCTTGCAAGTTCTTCAGCTTCTTTGTATTTGCTCTTGTAATAATTACCTGCACCTTTTAGGTAAAAATAATAAGCACAGAAATCAGGGTCCAGTTTCTCTGGTTCAATCTTTTCAAGCTCTTTTAGTATTCCGTCAAAATCATGTGTAAGAAGACAAATCTGGGCTTTAAGAAGAATAATAAGAAAATTTTTATTTTTGATTTCTTCTGGCAATCTATCTATAACAGGTCCTATTTCCAGGGCTCTTGATGTTTCTGTAATATCAAAGAATTTCTTTCTGAGAATATCAAGAATTTTTGAATAAAACCCGAGTTTTTCAAGATAAAAAAGCGCCTGAAAATAGTCCTCTTTTTCAAGATAGAATTCTACAGCATTGTCCAGAATCCATTTTTTTAAAATAAGACCTCTGGGATGTTTTTCCATCTCCCTTTGAAGGAAATTTCTGAACAGTTGATTTAAATAATAATAATTCTCTGTTTTCTCTATAAATATGAATTTCTTTGTTATTTCTGCTAAAAATTCATCAGGTTCTCTTATACCGAGTATTCTGGATAATTCTTCTTTATTGAATCTTTCGAGACATGATATACCCATAAGAAGACTTTTTGTTTCTGGTCTCAAACTCTCAAACCTTTCCTTTAAGATTCTTTCAACAAGTTCAAATTCACTTGTTTCTGTAATCTTTCCCTTTTCTATATATTCAGAGAGAAATAGTCTTGTGAAGAATCCGTGTCCGCCTGTAATTTTAAGTATTTTTTCTATGTCTTTTCTTAAATATTTTATATTGTTCCTTTCAAGAAAATTAATGATGTCTTCTTCTGTCAACAACAATAACTCCCTGTCTATTCTTTCTGTTTGTGATTCAAGGGGTGTTCTTATATCTTCTCTTGTTTCAATTATTATTGAAATCTCAGGATTTGAATTAAGAGTTAAATCCCAAAAAATGTGCATACTTTCAGAACTTATTATTTCCTCAAATCTTTCAAAAACAAAAATCCTGATTTCTGTTTCTTCCCTGAAATAATTACTTAATGTGCTTTTCATACCGCCGATACTTTCTGCAGACCCCTTTGTTAATTCTTTCTCTATCCTTGAAAGAAAATAAAATGAATTTCTATCTTCTTTTGTCAGTAAAAATTTTTTATTTTTTAACTTTTCCTCTTCTATAAATTTTTCAATTACTTCACTTTTGAGAAGTCCTGGTTCTCCAGATACAACAATAAATTTTTTACCCTTACTTTTCTTTAATTTTTCAACTGCTCTAATAGGTAATAAATTTTTTAAATTTTCCACAGATATATTTTATTTTTCTCTGGTTATGTATTTCAATAAGCTGAAAAGTAATGGGATAGATACTAATAGCAAGAAAATTGTAAGATTTACCTTTTTAGTGTATATATAGAAATTTATTTCTGAAAGCTTATCTATGGTATTAAACAGAATTCCTGTAATGAATTCAGTAAAAAATGCAATTCTTGTTGAAATAAATGGCAATAAATTGTTTAGTATCAGGGTTAGGAGACCTCCCAAAAGGGATAAAAATACAAGAGGAGATAATAGTAAGTTTGCAAGAGGAGCAATCAGAGGTATATTTTTGAAAAATAAATAAATATACGGAAAGACGAATATCTGAGCAGAAAGGGATACACAAAAGGGTAAGTAAATGAAATTTCTCAAAATATAGTTTTTTATCTTCAATTTATTAAAAAATGGGAAAAGTATTATTATCCCGAATGTGGCTAAATAGGATAAATGGAAACCAGGGTCAAAAGCCCATTCAGGAAAAATGAGAAGTGAAATCAGTCCTGAATTCCCGAGTATTGAAAGTGGATGAACTCTATTATTTGAGATATAGGTAAAAATAAAAAATAGAATCATAATAAAAGCCCTTAATACAGAAGGTCTTAAAGGAATGAGAGTGATATAAAAGAAGGTGGATAAAAGGGATAAAAAGAGAGAAGCTTTAAAATTGAATCTTAATAGCAAGAAAATAAATGTGAATATTGAGGTTATAATTGTCATGTGAAGTCCTGATATAGCGAGAAAGTGAAGTGTCCCTGTCTTAATGAATTTTCTTCCATATTTTCTCTGAATTTCGCTTCTTTCGCCTAAAAGAATTGCAAGAAGAAATTTTTCAGTATCCCCGTCAAATACTTCTTTTATTTTCTTTACCATGTATTTATGTGTCCTTCTGTTTATTATGGTGTATACAGGGCTCTTTTCACTTTTATTCAGGTATATATGCATGTTCCCTAAGGGAATCAAGCTTAGATATTTAAGTGGTGATAAAAGGAGAAATAAAAAAATTAGAGAATTTATTAAAAAATTACTGAAAAATTTATTTGATATAATTCCTGTGAAAAAGAGAGTGAAGGCTAAAAACGAAGGAAATTTTTTATTTCCTTGCATTTTTGAAAAATCTGTGGTATTGTATAGAAGTTTTATTTTAAGGTTCAATCCCTAAGTTTTTTAAATAGGAGTTTTTAAGATGCGTCTCACAGGTCGTGTGAAGTGGTTTAACGCCAAAAAAGGATACGGATTCATCGTACCGGATGATGGATCCGAAGAACTCTTTGTCCATTATTCGGACATAGAGGTTGATGGTTTTAAGACCCTCAGACAGGGTGAAGCTGTGACCTTTGAAAAGGTTGACTCACCCAAGGGTCCTAAGGCTGTTAAAGTCAGAAGAAGCTAAAAATAAATAGCTTCAGCCGGGTTTTACCTTCACTTTAATAGGTAATGGAAAAAATCGGATTGGTGGGTTTCCCCAACTCGGGGAAATCCACCTTTTTTTATATTATAACAGGAGCTGAAGTTTCGAGGGATATATATCCGTTTACAACAATTGGGAAAAATGAAGGTAAGGCAGAGATAAAGGACGAGCTTTTGATAAAACTTGCAGAAAGAAAGAATTCAAAGGAAATAAGAAATTTTAAAATTAATGTTTATGATATTGCCGGTATAATAGAAGGTGCACATAAAGGTGAGGGACTTGGTAACGAATTCCTTGCTTATATAAGGGAAGCTGATCTTTTAATTTTTATACTCAGAGGTTTTACGGATGAAAAAATTCCGTCCTACTTAGGTGAGATAAATCCTGAAAAAGAAAGGGAAATTCTTCTTGCAGAACTTGCAATTTCAGACCTTGAAAGGATTGAGAAAAAACTTAAGGAAAAGAATATACCTGATAGACTGAAAAAAGAGCTTATTAAGGCAAAAGAAAAACTTGAGAGAGGAGAAGAACCTCAGGAAATAAAAGATTTTCCTCTTTTAATGGCAAAGAAAAAAATATACGTGATTAACAGTGATGATAAAAGGGTTTCTTTTAAATTAAACACAAAGGATAAATTTTTTGTGTGTCCTTTTAAAATATTTGAAGAGATAAAGGAATTTGAAGATGAGGATAAGAAAGAAATAATAAAAGAATTAAAAAAGGACGGATTTTCTGAGCCCTTTGAGATACTTGAATATGCGTTCAATTACCTGGGATACATAAGATTTTATACTCTGAAAGGTGATATAGCAAGCTCCTTTCCACTTAAAAAAGGACAGACAAGTTATGAGGCAGCGGGAAAAGTGCATACAGATATACAGAAGGGATTTATCAAGGTAGAAGTAGCTAAACCCTTTGATTTTCTTGAAATACCTTCCTGGAAAGAGCTGAAGGAAAAGGGGAAAATAGAGATACACGGACCGGATTATGTTGTAAAAGATAGGGATATTCTTGAATTTAAGTTTTCAAAATGATATAATTACTTTTTAATAAGGTCTCAGGACTCCGGACACGTGTCCGGGGTTCCATACCCCACCTGAGACCATAGGGGAAAAAGGAGGATTTAATGCGTGAATATGAAATGATGATGATTATAGACCCTGATATAGAAGAAGAAAAAAGGAAAGAACTTTATAAGAAAATTGAAGACCTTATAAAAGAAAAAGGCGGAGAAGTAATAAATATAAATGACTGGGGTTTAAGGGAACTTGCCTACCCCATAAAAAAGAAAAATTCAGGATTCTATACAGTTTGGGAATTTAAATCTGAACCTGATGTGCCTATTCATCTCAGAAACCAGATGCGTCTAATCAAGGAGATATACAGGGTTATGATTCTGAAAAAGGAAAATGTTAAGAGTTTTAAGGCTAAAAAGGAGGAATGAGTATGGCAGATTTGAGAATTCCCAATATGAATCTTGTTATTCTTTCAGGACGGCTTGTTCAGGACCCTGAGATAAAGTTCACATCACAGGGAAGGGCAATTTCAAGATTCAGAATAGCTTCTACAAGACCATACAGAGACCCTTCAACAGGTGACTGGAAGGAAGATACGCTTTTTATAAATGTTGTGACCTTTGGTGCACTCGCTGAAAGATGTAATCAAAGACTTTCAAAGGGTTCCCCTGTTTTTGTTGAAGGAAGATTACAATCCAGAACCTTTGAAACTCAGGCAGGGGAGAAGAGAAGTATAATTGAGGTTGTTGGATTAAGGGTTCAGTTTCTTGAAAAGGAGAGACCCGAAGAGGTTTCAGCCTCTCCTGAGGAAGAATTACCTCCTGAAGAGATACCACCTGAAGATGATTTACCCTTTTAATGAATGTGACTTATATCACTTTTTTATTTTCGAAAATATCTTATAATTAGGAGGTGAAAAATGAAATCAAAAAGGTGTAAATTTTGTAAAGAAGGGATAGGTATAATTGATTATAAGGATGTTGAGACACTGAAAAATTATCTCACTCCCAGAGGGAAAATCATGACAAGAAGGCAGACACGTCTCTGTGCCTATCACCAGAGAAAACTTGCTCTTGCTATAAAAAGGGCAAGACAGATGGCACTTCTGCCTTTTGTGAGAGAATATGTAATATAAAATGAAGGTGTTACTTCTTAAAGATATAAAAGGTCTTGGTAGGGAGGGAGAGATTAAGGTTGTGAAAGACGGTTTTGCGAGAAATTATCTCATTCCAAGAGGACTTGCCGTTGAAGCAAAGGAAGGCACTATCAAACATTTAAAGGAGGTTGAAAAACAGAAGGCGAATAAAGAAAGACATTTGAGGGAACAAGCAGAAAAACTGAAGGAGAATCTTGCATCTGTTTCCCTTTCTTTCACATTAAAGGGTAAAGAGAAGACCTATGGTGCTGTAACAAAAATAGATATTGTGAGAGAACTGGAAAATAAAGGTATAAAGAATATAGAAAAATCCCAGATAATCCTTGATTCTCCCTTGAAAGAGCCCGGTCTTTATGAAATACCTGTTAAACTTTTTAAGGGAATTGAAGGAATAATTAAAGTCTGGGTTATAAAGGAAGAAACTTGAATTCCTTTTTTTTCTGGCATTTAACCCTTGCTCATTTCTTAACCGATTATCCTCTTCAAACGGATAAGTTATTTCAGAAAAAAACCCACAATATTTTTGGAGTTATTATTCATGGCTGCCTTCTATTTCTCACAATGCTTGTTCTCATTTTTCCTTATTCTTTCCATCTTCTTCCCTTTATATGTATTATTTTAATAACAATAACCCATGTTTTACAAGATAAATTGAAGGTATTTTTATCATACAGAGAGGAAATAGGAGAAAATTTCTTTTATTATATAATTGATCAGGGTTTACATATCTTTATTATTTTTCTGTTTTCTAAATATTTTCCCCTTCCTGCTATTAAAGGTGAGGGATTATGGTTTGATGATTTTTATTTTAAATTTCTGACATTTTTGATAATAATAACATATGCTTACTGGATTTTAATTTATTCGGTTGAATTTACATTTTTAAAATATAATAATCTTGTACAGGGAAAATGGAAATTCTGGGGATTTCTTGAAAGATTAACTGCCTTCCTTCTTTATCTTTATAATCCGTTTTTATCGGTTTTGTCCTTTTTCTTTACTTTATTTGTGTACTTTTATCCTCCTGATAAGGAAAAAAGAACTTTATATCTTTTCAGGTCAATATTCGGTATAATTATTACTATTATAACTGCTTTTTTCTTTAAGGAGGTTATTTTATGAAGGAGACAAAAATAGTTGAGGTTGAGGTTTTCTCAATATATCAGCAGAATATGCCCACCTATGAGGGTAAAGAAGAGGAGACCTTTGTTATTGTACTCAAGGAGAAAAACAGGAATAGATTCCTTCCCATCTGGATAGGAAAGCCTGAAGCCCAGGCAATTTATATGGGTATGAAAGGAATAGTTTATGAAAGACCTTTGACCCATGACCTGATAAAGTCAATTCTGGATGCCTTTGATATAAAGCTTGAAAAGATTGTAATTAATGCTCTGAAAGATACCACCTATTATGCAAGACTTCTTTTTAAAGACAGAGAGGGTAATATTTACTCTGTTGATGCAAGACCTTCAGATTCAATAGCTATTGCTTTAAGGACAGGTTCAAAGATTTTTGTAGCAGAGGAGATAATGCAGAGAGGGGAGGAATTTGATTTAAAAGAAGAATATTAAATAAAATTTCTTTATCTCTGAATAATTTATAAAAACAAGGAGGGAAAAAATGAAGGAATATTTAAATTATATTGATGGTAAATGGAAACCTTCAAAATCAGGAAAAACTTTTGAGAATAGGAATCCTGCAAACTGGGATGATGTAATCGGGGTTTTTCCTAAATCAACAAAAGAGGATGTTGAAGAAGCCGTTCAGGCTGCAAAAAAAGCATATAGAATGTGGTCAAGAGTTCCTGCTCCAAAGAGAGGAGAAATAATGAGAAGGGCTGCGGAAATTCTTCTTGAAAGAAAAGAGGAAGTTGCAAAACTCCTTGCAAGGGAAAACGGTAAAATAATGAAAGAGGCAAGGGGTGATGTCCAGGAGGGAATTGATACTGCCTTCTATGCCTTCGGAGAAGGAAGAAGATTGTTCTCATTCAATACCCCTTCAGAACTTCCTGATAAATTTGCTTTAACCTTCAGAATGCCTGTGGGTGTATTTGCAGTTATAACTCCCTGGAACTTTCCTATAGCCCTTCCTGCATGGAAAATCTTCCCTGCCCTTTTAGCAGGAAATACCGTTGTTTTCAAACCACCTTCCGATGCTCCTGCCTGTGCCTATGAACTGGTTAAAATTCTTGAAGAAGCAGGGGTTCCTCCTGGAGTTATAAATCTTGTTTTCGGAGGCGGAGGCGAAGTGGGAGAGGCTCTTCTTTCTCATCCTGATATAAGGGGGGTTGCATTTACAGGTTCATCAGAAGTTGGTGCAAGAATCTCAGAGGTTGCCGGAAAGCATCTCAAAAAGATTTCTCTTGAACTCGGTGGTAAGAATGCTCAGATTGTCATGCCTGATGCCAGACTTGACCTTGCACTTGAAGGTGCAATATGGGGTGCGTATGCAACAGCAGGTCAGAGATGTACTGCGACTTCAAGGATAATTGTTCATGAAGATGTTTATGATAAGTTTGTTGAAATGTTTGTGGAAAAAGCAAAAACTTTAAAAGTGGGTAATCCTCTTGATGAATCAACAGAAATGGGACCTGTAATCAATGAAGGACAGAGAAATAAGATTCATTCCTATGTGGAAATCGGGAAAAACGAAGGTGCCAAACTTGTTCTTGGTGGTGAACCTTTGAAAGGTGGTGAGTATGATAAAGGATGGTTCTATAAGCCCACAGTATTTGTTGATGTTGACCCCAACATGAGGATTGCTCAAGAGGAAATTTTTGGTCCTGTTGTTGCATTTATAAAGGCAAAAAGTCTTGATGATGCAATTGAAATATTAAATGGAACAAAATACGGACTTTCCTCTTCAATTTACACTCAGGATATCAATAATGCAATGAAGGCGATTGAGAAAATTGAAGCAGGAATTACATACATAAATGGTCCTACAATCGGAGCTGAATGCCATCTTCCTTTCGGTGGTGTTAAAGCCACAGGAAATGGACACAGGGAAGGTGGCTGGACAGTTTATGAGATTTTTACAGAAGTAAAAACCGTTTACATTGATTACTCAGGTAAACTTCAAAAAGCACAGATTGATACCTGGGAAGAGTAAAATTCAGTAAATTTTCTATTTAATTTATTTTTCATCTTTTAATTTGAAAATTGAATTTTCAATATCTTATATTTGATAAATTTAAATTCGGGAAGGCTATAGAGTAGAAAGTTGTAATAATGTTAGAAGCTTGAGGTAAGGTAAAAAGGAGGTTTTTATGTTTAAATTTTTAATAATAATGATATGGGGAATTACACCCCCTCCTCTGCCCTTTCAGGGTAAAATTACTCCTTCTCTAAAGGAAAAATTAAATATTCTCTCCAACTCAGAAAAAATTCATGTTGTTGTTCATCTCTCAGATTTTTATCCCTATGAGCAGATACAGTTGCTTTCTGTTCAGGATAAGGTTACCTTTTTCAAGGAATATGCGAGGAATTCACAGTCAAAAGTAATAAACTGGCTGGAGAAAAATTTTCCAGATGAATATGAAATAATAATGCAGAATTTTGCTTACAATGGCTTTCACATGCGTGCAACAAAGAGGGTTATCTATGAGCTTGAAAAAAGAAGTGACATATGGTTTATTGATGAAAACAGAGAAGTAAGAATAATTTATGAAAAGTCTGAAGCTGATAAAACTTACCCTGCTGCAATTGAGTGGAATGTTTCAAAAGTGAAGGCTGATTCCTGCTGGGCAGTGGGTTATGATGGTTCGGGTGTTATAATAGGTCATATTGATACAGGTGTTGAGGTATCACATCCTGCACTTACTGGTAAATGGGTTACAGGTTTCTGGGTTGATGGTGTAAATGGAAATCCTAATCCTTATGATGATAATGGTCATGGAACACATACAATGGGAACAATACTTGGTGGTGATGGACTTGACCCCACAGACCCGAATGATATTGGGGTTGCTCCAGGAGCAAATTTTGTTACTGCAAAAGCATTTAATTCAGGGGGTGGAGGAAGTTATGCAACAATTGACCCATGTATGGATTCAATGGTTGCCTGGAAAGCAAGAATTGATATAAGAGCTGTTTCAAATTCTTGGGGAACGACAAATGCAACTGATTTACACTGGTGGCAGGTTGTTTACACTTGGCTTTCACTTGGAATGTTACCAGTTTTTGCAGCAGGTAATGAGGGAACATCCACACTGCGAGCTCCTGGAAGTTATTCTCATACGCTCGCTGTTGGAGCTACTGATATAAACGATAATATTGCAAGTTTTTCGAGTAGAGGTCCTGCACCGAATCAGAGTCCTTTTAATGATACAACTTACTGGTTGAGAGATGACTGGAATTTTATTAAGCCTCAGATAAGTGCTCCTGGGGTTAATATTCGCTCCTCTGTTCCTGGAGGAGGTTATCAGGGTGGATGGAATGGAACTTCAATGGCAACTCCTCATGTGGCAGGAGCAGTGGCAATTCTTGTTCAGAAAAATAACATTTTAACACCTAAGGAAATTTACAGCATTTTAATTGATAATGCTGACCATCCCACTCAGGGTGAACCATATCCCAATAATGATTATGGTTGGGGAAGATTAAATGTGTGGAGGGCTTTTCAGAATACACCTTCTCCGAATGTTCCTTTTATTCTATTCTCAAGATACTCTGTTAATGATGTTAATGGAAATGATAATGGTATATTTGACCCCGGAGAAACGGTGGATTTATTTATCACCTTAAAAAATAGAGGAATAACAGCAACAAATGTTAATGCTATATTGAGAACAAATGATACATTTGTGACAGTTGTTGATTCAACTGCCAATTATCCTGATATACCCACTGATAGTTCCAAACAAAATATTGACCCATTTGTTGTAACTTCTTCACCTTCGACTCCGCTTGGTTATGAGGCACAAATGGAATTACAGATAAATTCAAATGATTCAATAACAGATTACAGAAATTTCAATTTACAGGTTGGTTTAACACCTCTTCTTTATGGAGACCATGATGTTGGTGAAATTTTGCTTACAGTTACAGCTCTTGGAGCAATAGGTTTTACAAATAGTGACCAGAATGAGGGGAATGGACTTCATTATCCGATAAACAGTGGTAATTATTTGAAAATCGGTTCAATATGGGTAGGAAATTCAAATAGTTATGTTTTAAATACTGATTATTCTGCAGATAATGCCGACTGGATGTATTTACCAAATGGGCTTTTACAGATTGGTGCAACAAAGGTTTCTGACCAGGATGCTTCAGCAAGATATGATGATTCAGGGCATCCCAGTCCAAGGGGTGTTGAAGTTCATCAGGAAAGTTATGCCTGGGCAGACCCTCCGTATAATGACTTTATAATATTCAAATATACAATTAAAAATAACTGGAATTATGACTTAATTGGTATTTATTCAGGTATGTTTCTTGATGTTGATGTGAGCCAGAGTGCCACTGCTGATACAGGTGGAAGGGACATGACAAGACAGGCAATATATCTTACCGACAGTGATCCATCAAATAAGAAATGCATTGGTATTGAGCTTCTTGAACCACAGACTGCACGTAATGTCACATTCATACAGAATTCTCAGTATATTGACCCCAACGGATATATGACTGATGCATATAAATATCAGTTTCTTTCTGGTGTTATAGGGCTTCCCTATACATTCCAGAAAGATAACTGGTCTATATTAGTTTCAGCAGGTCCCTTTGATATACCTTCAGGTGATAGCGTAACTGTTGCCTTTGCAGTGGTTGCAGGTGATAGTTTATTTGATTTTGAGGGAAATGCTGATACTGCAAGAAATGTATGGGATGGTTTATTGATAAGTGAAGGTTCAAATTCGTATTTAAACAGAAACAAACTTTCTTTGATTGTTCCTTTTGATTTTAAGGATAGGAATATAAAACTGTTTATACCCTCTTCAGGTAAATATAACATCAGTGTATTTAATGTTGCTGGTATGAGATTGAGAAAAGTAGATATGTTTTATGAAAAACCGGGTACATACGAACTTCCCTTTTCAATGCTTGAACCCGACGGCAAGAAATTAAAAGAAGGTATTTATTTTATTAAGATAAATTCCGATTCAAAGGTTTATAAGAGTAAATTTATAATTCTAAAATAAAAGGTTCAATTCCTTATGTACCAAAAGGAGGTGAGGATGAATAGAGTAGGAATTTTGGTGTTAATAGCAGGAATCCTCTTAGCCGGGAATAGAATAGTTACATCAACAGGTGAAACAATACCTCACAGCAAAGCTGACCTGAAAAGGGCAGGCGCTTCACTTCTTCAAAATGGAAAAATGTCAGAATTACTCCAGCAGACACTGAAAGTTCCTCTATGGCAAGTTGTTGATTCATTCACCGCACCCGGTTCTTCTCATATGGGGCTTGCCTTTGATGGAACATATCTTTATAACCTCTCAAATGCAAGTACTCCTCCTATAGTTTATCAGATTGATCCTTCAACAGGTAATGTTGTTTCTCAGTGGCAGTTATCAAGTGGTAGTTATTGTTTGGGTATCACATATTATAACGGAAATTTATGGATAGCAGATTTTATAAATGGTCTTATATATGAATATCAAACCGATGGGACATATGTAAATACCTATTCTTCTCCTGTTGGAGGCAATGTCAGAGGTCTTGCAAATGATGGAACATATCTATGGCTTGCAAATACAGGAGGTTCTGTGGGTTCTGGTTCACTTGTTCAATGGGATCCTTTTAACAATAATGTTATAAGAACTGTCTCTGTTGGAAGTATAATTGACTGGCCCATGGATATAAGTTATGATACAAGAACAGGAAATATGTGGGTTAATGATGACAATGGTGCTTCTGCTGAAATAAATGAAGTAGATATAACAGGTTCAAATGGAGTTATAGTTGCTCAGTATTCTCCACCCGGTGGTTATTCACTTGTCCCCGAGGGTATAACATTTGATGGGAATACGTATATTTATTATACTGCTTTTTACGCCTCATATATATGGAAAATTCTTGCAGGGGTGTTTAATAATGATGTTAGTGCACTTCAAATAATATCACCTCCCCCCACTGTTAGACCATTTAGTCCTGTGGATATAAAAGCTGTTATATCAAACACAGGACAGACAGACGCAAGTAATTTTACAGTTTACTGTGTTGTTGAATCTCTGGGAGTTCAGGTTTATTCCTCTTCTCAAACAATTACTTCTTTACCTGTTGGCGCACGTGACACTGTCACATTTACTCCTCAATGGATTCCTAAAGAATTTACCTATGATATAATAGTATATCATGATTATGCTGATGATTTTGCTGGAGATGATACTGTGGTGCAGACAGTTACAGCAACATTCGGAGAATGGATATGTTATAATGATGGTGTGATGGCAAATGCTTATGCCTTCTATGATGCAGGGAATGCTTGGGGTCTTCAGGTTACTCCTGCCAGTGCACCTTATTATGTTGATACTGTGAAAGTTTATATTCTTTCAGAAGGAGATCCTTACTGGCCATGGCCTGATCCCACACATCAGGATTTTCAAATTTCAGTTTTTGATGAAAATGGTGGAATGCCTGGTACAGAGGTCTTTGCAGAGACTGTTAATGTTCTTACAGATACAATAGACCCCACAGGTGATACATCCTGGGTTTATGTAACACCGAGAGTGAGAATTAATACAGGTGATTTCTGGATTGGACATGTTCAGCTCTCTGCCTATCCAAATACTGAAGGTCAGGGGGTTGATGCTTCCTTTAATTATGGTTCAAGAACATGGGCAAGAATTGGAGGAAACTGGCAGAATTATTCCCTTGCAGGAGACCTTATGATGTGTGCTTATGTGAGGTACCCTGCTGAACATGATATAGCTGTTTTAAGCATAGATAGACCAAAAATCTATGCTCCTGCAAATACGGCAATACAGATTCAGGCAAGAATTTTCAATGATGGACTTAACACTGAAGATGTTAGTGTTGAAGCAAGGATTGATTCTGCTGGAGTTACTGTATATGCTGATACAGTCACTGTAACAGGACTTGTGATAGGTGATACAGCCACACTTAATTTTACACCATTTAATACAGGTGCAGGTAATCTTACATATACACTGACAATAACCAATCTGCTCTCAACTGATTTAAGACCATCAAATGACCAGCAGACACTTGATTTTACCACAATTGATGTTTTAAGGGCTGTTGATGTACCTGTTGCAAGTGTTGTTCCTGTTTTTGATGGATTTATTGATACATTGAATGAATGGGGAGATGCAATTAAAATTGATGTTTCAGATGTATTTCAGATGCATGGTGATTTGAACTATCTTGGTTCTGCATTCCTATATCTCAAATATGATGGTGATTATCTTTATGCAGCTGTTAGAGCACCCTTTGATATGACAAGGTCTGAATTTGACAGGATATTTATGTATTTTGATGATAACAATGACGGAACATTTCCACCTCCTGGAGATGATAGCGAAGGTAGAGTTGCTCTTTACTATACTCCTATACTTGATATAGCTGCATTTACACCTATTTACATAGATAGAACACTCGGACAGACAAGAAGTGTTGGGTTCCCTTCAGCTTCTGCAATGCCAATGGGTTATGAGCAGTATGAAATTGCAATCCCCTTTGGCTCAGCTGATGAGGAATTAACAGTTAACTTCCCTGATACAGTCGGATTCTTCTTGAGAATCGGTGATTCCACCTCCACAGATATTGAATACGGAGGCTGGTTCCCTCAGGATAATGACAGTATCAGGGTTCCTTCTTATTACACAAAACTTATATTCCCTGTGGTTGCTATTAAGGAAGGAAAAACCCCTATCTCTATTAAAGAAAGATTAAAGCTTTCTCTCATGATTCCCAATTCCATAAGCAAAAATCCTGTTATTAACTTTACAATACCCTATGCATCACCTGTAAAGATAAATCTTTATAATGTAAATGGTGTAAAGGTTCAGACACTTGTTGATAAAAAGAATATGCTCCCTGGAAAGTATTCGGTTAGAATTGATAAAAAGAAACTCTCCTCAGGAGTGTACTTCATACGACTGGAAACAAACGCAAAGAACCTGACGAAAAAGCTTGTGTTTGTGAAGTAGTTTTAAGAAGTAAGGGGGACCTGAAGTTCGGGTCCCCCTTTATTTTTATTTAACCAAAACCTTAAGTTTATACCTTTTAAGAATTTTATTCTCATAATTTTTTCTTATTTCCATAAACTTTTTCATTTTTAAAATATTTGATATTTCATCCTTTACCTCTTCAAATTTCTTAATTCTCGGTTTATACTCTTTTATAAGTTTGAATACCGCATATACATCTCTGTTTTTAAAATAAATTGGTCCTTTTATTTCTCCCTCTCTCATTCCTTTCAAGAAATTATAATACTCAAAGGGTGGTTTTTTACCCGTGTAATTTTTAATAAATCCTCCCTTTTCAGCATCTTTACTTACAGAATAGATTTTTGCAAGGGAGTCAATTTTTGCTCCCTTTTTTATCATTTTAAGTATATCCCTGGCAAGGTTCTTATTTCTGACTTCGATTCTTATGAAGTCAAATTTTTCACTCTCCTTAAATTTTTCAATATTTTCATTATAATAATTTTTTATTTCTTGCTCTGATATCTTTATTGTGTCTGCCATTCTTTTGTAAAATAATCTTATTAGATTTTCTTCTTCTTTTTTTCTGGTTTTTTTAATATATTCCGAATCCCAGATTAAACCGTTTTTAATTGCTTCAAGAAGGATTATTTTTTTCTTTAATAACTCAATTATTATTTTTTTCTTCTCCTCTCTGTTTTTTGGTCTCTTTGAAGGAGGAAGTCTTTCAATGTAGTTTTCATATTCAAGTTTTGTGATTTTTATTCCATCAGCATATCCAACATATTCCTCAATTTTTTTCTGAAATATCCTTTCAAGGGCTTCTTCAGAGGACTTTTTATATTTGCTATTTTTAAAACCAGTTATTACTCTTTGATAATACTTGCTTGCACTGTCAGGTTCTTTACTTATCTCATACAGAACACCGAGTTCATAAAAAACCTCATCCATCCTTTTATTCTTATTATTCGTTTTTATAATTTTCTTTAAATAAAAAATAGCTTTTTCATTATTTTTCATCAGGAACTCAATGTCAGAAAGTTTTAAAAATATTTTGAATTTTTCCTCAGGGTTTTCTGTTTCTTGGGCTGCTTTTAAATAGAAAATTCGTGCCTTGTGGAATTCAAGAGAATTGTATAAGCTATCGGCTTTCTCTAAGAGAGTATTTTTTGTAAGAATAGAAATGATAAATATAACTATTGGTTTCATTGTATATTTTAAAAGACCACTTGTTTTATTTCAATTTAGAAATTTTCTTAAATTCATAGTATAATTTTTTATGAGGGGTATGGTGCTTGTATTTGTTGTTTCCTATTTAATAGGTTCATTTCCGAGTGCTTTTATAGTTACCAGATTTGTGAAAAATCTTGATATAAGAAAGGTTGGAGAGGGAAATGTTGGTGCAAGAAATGTATGGCATGTGGTGGGTCCTTTCTGGGGTTTTCTTGTGTTTTTACTTGATTTTATCAAAGGTTTTTCCGTTTATATTCTGTCCTATTATTTCTTTAAAGATAGCTCTCTTGTATGGCTGAGCGGATTCTTCTGTGTGCTGGGTCATGGTTTTCCTCTTTTTTTAAAATTCAAAGGTGGTAAAGGAATGTCAACAGCTTCAGGTTTTCTGTTTGGGAAATTTCCAGAAACAGCTATAATTGCTGGCATTCTTTTTCTATTTTTATTCCTTATTTCAAGGAGTTTTCATTTTTCAATTACTCTTTCAATAATAATATGGATACTCATTCTTTTACCCATGTTTCATGTGGAAATTTCCGAAATTTTGAAGACCATAGTATTTCTATTATGGCTTGGTGTGAAGAGAATAATTGATGAACCATATATGAGAAAAATAAAAGAGCAGGATACATACTGGCGATGATACATATTCTTATATTTTCACTGCTTATTTATTTTCTTATCCTTGAAATCTTCAATATTTTTTATCTTTTGAAAGAAAATGAATATGAGCCTCTTCAGGAAACCCCTCTTATCTCAGTGATAATTCCTGCAAGGAATGAGGAAAAAAATATAGGAAAGTGCATTGAGAGTGTTTTAATACAGAAATATAAAAATCTTGAAATAATTGTTGTTGATGACTCATCTCAAGATAAAACCTTTGAAATAGCAAAAAAGTATGCTGAAAAGGATAGAAGAATTAAATTAATTAAAATAGACCGATTACCTGAAGGATGGCTTGGGAAAAATTATGCATGTTATACAGGTTATAAAAATGCAAAAGGTGAGGTTCTTCTTTTTCTTGATGCTGATACCAGGTTAAAAAGTGAAAACTCAATTGAATTTGCCCTGTCAAAGTTGAAGAGTAAAAATCTTTCTCTTCTTTCCCTTATACCACATATAGAAACAGGGAGTTTCTGGGAAAAATTATTTATGCCTTTATGGACATGGTCCTTTATGATTCTTTTTCCTTTAAAACTTCTTGAAAATAAAAAGTTTAAAAAAATTGCTTTTGCCTTCGGTCCTTTTCTTATGTTTGAAAGAAATTTTTATGAAAAAATCGGAGGACATCTCATATGTAAAAACGAAATTGTTGAGGATGTTTATCTTGCAAGAATTTCAAAAAATAAAGGTGGAAAAATTGCACTTCTTGATGGAAGAAATGTTATCAAAGTAAGATTCTATCATAATTTTAAAGAAATGAAAGAGGGAACGGTTAAAAGCACATTTGGGTTTTTCTCCTATTCATATAAAAATCTGTTTGTTTCTTTAATAATTCTATCAATAACCTTTCTTTTACCCTTCCTGAACCTTTTGAGAGGAGTAATTTATGACAATTTTGAATTGTTCAAAATTTCTTTTTTTGAAGTTTCTCTGATATATCTTTTGAGAATCTTATCAGATAATTATTTCTATTTTGACCTCAGATATGTTATAACATTTCCGGTTTCAATAATTCTTGGTATATATTTTTCTCTTCTATCCGCATTTGAAGCATTTCTCAGAAAAGGTTACATCTGGAAGGAAAGATTTTATCCCATAATTTTTACAAAATAAAAAATTTAATGAAGATCTGAAACTGTTTTAAATGGTATGTAATTTTATTTTAGAATTAAGGGAACTTTTTGCCTGAAATAACGTCCTTATGAAAACCGGGAGATGAAAAAAGGAATTTTTTTATTATTTTTTTGCGGTTTAATTTATTCAAAATTAATAGTTAATCTCTCGAAAGGAAGTATAAAATTTGATGGAATAATTGAAGAATCTGAATGGAAGGATGCTTCTGTAATCTCGGACTTTACCCAAATTCAGCCAAATCCGGGATTCAAATCCTCTTTCAAAACCCAGGTTTTCATTAAAGGTGACAAAAAAAATCTTTATATTGGCTTTTTATGTTATGACCCTGATATGAAAAAACTCAGAGCAACGCTTACACAGAGGGATGAGCCCTACATGGATGACCTTGTCGGTGTTATAATTGACAGTTATGGAAAAGAAAAGGAAGGTTTTGTTTTCTTTTCAAATCCTTACGGGATACAGATTGATGGGATACAAGAGAATGGAAAAGATCCGGATTTCACTTTTGATACGGATTTTTATACAAAGGCAAAAATATCAAAGAATTTCTGGTCAGTTGAATTTATAATACCCTTTTCATCTCTCAGATTTGTTCCTGATGACACATTGATTTTTAAGGTAATTTTTATAAGACAGAGACCCAGAGATGCAAATGAGATTTACACTTTTCCTGAGATTGATGTAGGTAATCCTTCAATGCTGTCGCAGGCTGAAACCCTTGTAATTGCTTACAGACCTTTATTTCATACAAAAAATTTTGAGTTAATACCTTATATTATATTAAATCAGAAAGGTTTTAGTGATTCTACTTACAGAAATGATAAATTAAATTATGATTTCGGAATTACGGGTAAATGGAGCAAGAGTTCAAATTTCATAATTGATTTTACAATAAATCCTGATTTTTCACAGATTGAGACTGATGCTCCTCAGATTGATGTTAATACTCCTTTTGCACTTTATTATCCTGAAAAAAGACCCTTTTTTCTTGAAGGTAAAAACCTTGTAGAGCTTTCTCCCTATTTCAGGTTATTCTATAGCAGAAATATAAATAACCCCTTTTATGCTCTAAAATTGACAGGGAAAATTAAGGCAAATTCCTTTTACTTCTTATCAGCTATGGATGAAAATACACCATGGGTTATTCCTTTCAGGGATGCAAGTTATACTGTTTTATCAAATGATACCTCCTTTTCAAATATTTTGAGAATAAAAAGAGATTTAAAGAGAGATTCCTACGCAGGCATTTTTCTTTTATCAAGAGAACTTAAGGGCTCATATTCAAGAGTTTTTGCAGGTGATATTTTTATCAGATTTCTTGAACATTACAGTTTAAGATACATAGGAGCAATAACATCCACAAAAGAACCTGATGATACAACACTTTTTAATCCTGATTACAGAGGGGAGATTAAAGAATTCACCCCGGCTTTTGATGGAGAAGTTTTGAAAGGTTACAGGCATAACCTCTCTTTTAATGCATCATTCAAAAACTTGGAGACAACCTTCTGGTATAACATAGCACCTCCAACATTCAGGTCAGATCTCGGGTTTATAAGGTCAAATGATGAAAATGGGTTTGGTATATTTGTAAGCCCGAGATTTTATCCCAACAGATATATTTTCAACACAATAAGATTCAGCTTTTCATACAGCAGAGATTACAATTTTGAAAAGGAAATAGAAAGCGAGGAGTACAGTTTCTCAAGCTTTTTCAACCTTATAAAACAGACATCACTGGGTTTAAGAATGGAAAAGAAAGCAAAGAGAGTTTATGGTGTTTATTTCCCAGAACTTTTTGAGACAGGAATTTTTCTAAATTCAAGTCCTCATAGAGATTTTTCCTTTTCTTTTTCTTTCAAGCAGGAAAAGACGATTTTTTATGATTCACTTGAGTATGCTTATGAAAGGGAAGCTGAGTTTGAATCATTTTTGAAAATAATTGATAGAATACAGATTGGAGGAGGGGTAACAGGTTATTATCTTTATAGGGAATACTTCAAAAATGTAATATATAAGATAACAATATTCAGGGTTAAAATGAGTTATCAATTGACCCGTAATCTTTCACTCAGAACAATTATTCAGGGAAATACAGAGGAGAATAGAATGGAAGTTTACCCTCTTCTCTCATACGAACCGAATGCATTTACTTCAATTTATCTTGGTGCAAATCTCAATTTTAATACTGAAAACAATTTAAATCTGTATTCACATCAGTTATTTCTCAAAATAAGATACTGGTTTAAAATATAAAAAATGAAATCATATAATAAGAATTATGAAAGTCTTAATCACAGATAAAATTCATGATGCAGGTAAAAATTATTTAGTAAAAAGAGGATTTGAAATAAAAGAAATAGAGACACCTTCCGAGGATGAACTCATAAAAATAATTCCTGAATATGATGTTCTGATAGTGAGAAGTGCAACAAAAGTGACAAAAAAGGTTATCGAAAATGCAGAAAATCTAAAAATAATAGGAAGGGCAGGAGTGGGACTTGATAATATTGATGTTAAAGCAGCAGAAGAAAAAGGTATAAAGGTTATAAATTCTCCTGAAGCCTCTTCTGTCTCTGTTGCAGAGCTTGCAATACTTTTCATGTTATCTGCATTAAGAAGACTCCCTGATGCACATAACTCAATGAAAGATGGTAAATGGGAAAAGAAAAAATTCATGGGAAATGAGTTAAGAGGAAAGAAGGTTGGAATAATAGGACTTGGAAGAATAGGGAGAGAGGTTGCAAGAAGAGTTATATGTTTTGAGACAGAGATAATCGGTTTTGACCCGTATTTAAATCATGTGGAATACGGAAGTCTTGTTGATACACTTGAGGAGATTTTTTCCACATGTGATATAATAACGATTCATACACCCCTTACCGAAAATACAAGGGGTATGATAAATAGAGTTATATTTGAAAAGGCAAAAAGAGGAATAATTCTTATTAACTGTGCAAGGGGTGGTATTATCAATGAAAATGACCTTTTATGGGCTCTTGATGAGGGAATTGTAAGTGTTGCATGTCTTGATGTTTATGAAAAAGAACCTCCTGATAATACCCGTCTTTTGAATCATCCAAATGTTATTCTGACACCTCATATAGGTGCTCAGACTGTTGAGGCTCAAAGGAATGCAAGTTTGATTCTGGCGGAAAAAATTGTAAAGCAGCTCAGTGTCTGATTCAGTATCAAAATTCAGAGCCCTTTATTTTAAAGAGGATTTAATTGAAAAAAATATTGTAAGGGTTGAGAACTATTTTTATTTTCTTGAGGAAAAAGAGGAATTCAAAGGACATCCCTTTTATGAATTCGTAAAAAATATAAAACAAAAAGGCGAAAGTTATTTAGAAGAATTGATAAGAAAGGGAGAGCTTCTTTTTAATGGTGAAGAAAATTTTTATATATACGAACAGGAATTCAGAATTTATGATGAAAAGTTTATAAGAAAGGGTTTTTTATGTGCATTGAAACTTAAGTCAGGAAAAAATATTTTTCCTCATGAAGGAACATTTGACTGGGCGGTTGAGGTTCATAAAAATTTTTATGAAAAATCAGGTATAAATTTTGAGCCCGTTCTTTTAATATATAAAGGAAAACCTGTTGATGATTTTATACAGAAAGAGGAATTGATTTTTGAGGTTAGTGATGAGTTCAATGAATTTCACAGAATAAAAAAATGCATAATTGATGATAATTTCTTTAATGAAATAGAAGAAAGTGAATTTGTTATAGCTGATGGTCATCACAGATTCAAAGCAATGTTAAAGGCAGGTTTTGATAAAAGGCTTGTTCTATTATTTTCTGTTTATGATAATAACCTTAAAATTTTACCGACTCACAGGGGTGCTAATTTAAAAGAGGCGAAAATAAAGAGGTTGATAGATAATTCAGAAAAATTGGATGTTACGAATGTTGAAGAAAACATAAAAAATCTCAAAAATCCTCAGATAATAATGTTCCACAACGATAATTTTTATTTTATAGAAGGTGATGGTGAAGAATTTTCTGTTTCATATCTGCATAAAAATATAATAACAGAGGAATCTGAAAAACCGGGATTTTACAGAGATTACAGAGAACTTTTAAATGATGTTAAAAAAGGAAAATTCAATACTGCCTTTTTCCTTCCCCCTCTTTCTCCCCTGAATGTGTATGAGTATGCAATAAATAAATTAAAACTGCCTCCCAAATCCACTGATTTCTACCCAAAACCTCTCTGTGGTCTTATAGGATTAAAATTGATTTAAAATAAAATTCTTTTCAGTTTTTCTTCTAAAAATTTTTTAAATTTGAAATCTTTTCTTTTAATTGCTTCATTGATAAATATCTTTATATTGTCCTCAAATGTATTAAGTATGAGAATTCTCTGGAAATCTGAAAAATTATCGTACATTTTTTCAAAGGGTTTACCCCTGAAAATTCTGAGTGCTTTTTTAAATTCTTTTTTTGAAAGTTCCCACTCTTCTATTGCCAGTATTCTTGACCTCTTATAAATGTCCTCATACTCATCAAAGTCAGTTAGAAAATAAATACCTCTATTTATTAGCATCTTTTCATTTAAGTCCTTTATCGTAATTAAAAAGGATGGTAAATTTAATTTCTTCCTTATAGAATTAAGATAGTGTGATATAATGTGTGAAGGATTTTTGGATTTATAGAAAAAATTTTTAATTAAATTTTCCACCTTTGTTTTATAACCAGGTAAAGGTATTTTATAAGCAAGAAAGATAAGTAACGCTTTTTCTTTCAAACTTAGTTTGGCTTTAATTTTTTTATTTTTCACATATACAATAAATGGTCCAAGAAATTTAATGAAAATTGGGACCGAATTACTGTTAAAAAGTGGGAACTCCAACAATTTTTTAGGAAAATATATTTTATATTTTCCTATAAGATCAAAGGCAACTTCAGGATAAAATAATAGGTATTTATGAAGAAAGCCCCACATGTTGTTTTTTTGAACAAACCTTAACAGAGATTTGTAATTTTTTTTGCCTCTGCTTAATTCTCTGAGCATAAGTAGAATTTTATGTGATTGGAGTGGTTCAATTTTTTTGTAAGGAATTTTTTTGTTTAAAAGAATATATGGAATAACAATTTTTCTTATGTTATTAAATTTTTTTGTGTAATTTAATATTTCTTCTAAGTCTTTCTTAACCTTATTTTTTTTGTTGTAGAGCATATCAATCATGGTGTCAATAAAATATACATCAAAAAAATACTCTCCCACTTCCCCTTTTTTTAGAAGTTGATGCGCGTTTTTTAGTATTTCCCTTACTTTTCCAATTTCACCGAGAAAGAAATAACAATAGGCTTTAATAACTTCTACTGCTATGTTTCTTTTTTCTGTTCTTTTTGTTACTTCTAAGGCTTCTTTATATTTACCTCTCATAATATAGAAACTTGATAAAGGTATGAATTCATAATTGAGTTTCTCTTTTTTAATTGATTTTTTAACAAAAAGCTGAAAAACTTTGTCATTATTTAACTCCATAAAGGTGTATAAAAAAGCAAGTGATACGGGAAATTTATTAATTTTGTTTTTCAATATTTTTTTAATTATTTTTAACTCTTCTTTTGCTTTTTTAATTTGTAACAAAACAGTGTATGCGATTGCCCTTGAAATAAAAAAATTAAGTTTCAATTCACTATTTTTTATTTTTAAAAAATTTAATTTGTAATTTTCAGAAACTTTTATAATTTCAGCAGGTCTACTCAACCATTCAAGAAGAATCATTTCTCTTAAAAGAGTTTGCATTGAAGAATAGACCAGCTTTTCCTTTTCAAAATACCTTCTAATTTTTCTTATTTCATGAAGATGAAATAAATGATTTTCAACGTTGTAGAAATTCAGATTTAAATAGTATTCAAGTTTATTTTTAAAAACAGGGTAATCATTAGGCAAAAAGATGGTTTTTCCTTTTAATGTTTTTTTATTAATAACATTATAAATCTTCCCTATGCTGATTTTTCTTCCTGTTTGTTTATAAATCAAATGAGAAATTTCACTTAATGATATTTCAGGCTTTTTTTCTTTTATATAGATAATTTTTTCTTCTATTTCATTACTTATATTTTTGAACCCATATTTTTTCCATCTCCATATTGTTGTCCAGCAAACATTCTCTTCTCTTGATAGTTTTCTTAGAGATATTTTTCCTTTCAAGTATTTATATAAAATTTCTCTTTTTCTTTCTTCTTCAATTTTTCTGAACATCTTTTATTTTATTATTATTATAATTATTCTCGCAATGATTCTTTAAATTGTATGCAAAAAATGAAAAATAAGAATTTTTTAATTTTTAAAATCTCTTTTTCCTTTTTTGAGAATTAAATTACTGTATCACAATTTAATTCCTTAAACTCAAGTTAAATTTTTTTGTATATCGTGGATTAAAATGTTCATTCTTTAAATTTTTAAAAAAGGAGGTTTGAAATGGATATAAAAATAAGTGTAATAAATCCGCTCAAATTCGTATTGTTCTTTTTATTAATAACAGGAAATTTATTTTCACAGTGGAGTCAGGATGTCAGACTAACAAATGACCCAAGTGATTCACATCAACAGCTCGGTTCTGCTCGTTGGATTGCAGTTAGAGGAAATACTGTTCATGTAATTTGGATAGATAAAAGAGATGGATTTCCTCAACTTTATTATAAAAGGTCTACTGATGGAGGCATAAATTGGAGTCAGGATTTGAGATTAACAAACGATACTTTTAATGTTTCTACTGCTACGATAGCAGTTTGGGGAGACACTGTTCACGTTGCATGGTCAGATGACAGAGACGGAGATTATGACATATATTATAAACGTTCTATAGATGGGGGATTAACGTGGCAGACAGATACATGTCTTGTTAATGATAATATATATTCTCAGAGACCTGCTCTGGCTGTCTGGAAAAATTATGTTTATTTAGCTTACAGCGTATACTATTATCCAAATTATATAAGATTTAAACGTTCAATAGACGGTGGTGTGACCTGGGAGAATGAGATTGATATAAGCAATGGTGTTCCAGCATGGTGTCCCTCTATATTTGCAGTTGACTCTTTTGTTCATATTTCCTGGCATGATGGAGGTGCTTTTGTTTTATATAGACATTCTTCAAACTATGGTGTTGATTGGGATAGTGTTGTTGTAATTAATACCCCTTCTGGGCAGCTATCAGAAGCTACATGTATAACAGTTTCTGATTCAAATATTCACATAATATGGCACGATGATGCTGGTGGTGGGCAGCTTTTCTATGCACGTTCAACAGATAATGGTAATACCTGGGGACAGCCAGTTATTTTATCATCTTATTTTAGTGGAGTTGTGGCAAGTTCAATAATTTCTTCTGATTCAAATGTTTATGCAGTATGGAATAGTGATCATACAGGACACCTACAGATTTATTATAAATATTCTCATGATAATGGTTTAACATGGAGCCAGGATACACAGCTTACATATGATACAACTAATTCTTCTCTGCCCAATTTAGCATTTTCTGATTCTGTTCTTTATCTTGTTTGGACTGATAGTAGGGATGGTAATAGAGAGATTTATTTCAAGAGAAATCCTTATCCTGAATTTATGGGTGAAACAACACCAAGACCTCATTTAAAGAAAGAACAAGAAACCGTGAAACTTTTTAGAATTATGACATTTTTTGATGATAACCTTAACCTAACATTTCTAAATTCATATAAAAAACCAATTCATTTAAACCTTTATTCTACCAGTGGTAGAGTAGTAATCAAAAAGCTCTTTCTTTTTATACCTAAAAAATTAACTATAAGAACTGCCAACCTTCCTCCAGGAGTTTACTTTCTGAATATTGAGATTGATAGAAAGTATAGGTTAAAAGAAAAATTAATTAAAAGATAACACTGTTTAAAACTTTAAAATTGCCTTAAAAAAGAATTTTTTGTATTTTTTTCTCGATTAACCTCTGAAATTTGAGGTCTTTTCTTTTTTGTACTTCTCTTAAAAGTATTCTCATTTCATCTTCAAATGTATTGAGTATTAAAATTCTCTGGAAATCAGAAAAATCATCATACATCTTTTCATAGGGTTTTCCTCTGAAAAGTTTCAGAGCTCTCAGAAATTCCTTTTTTGAAAATTCATAATTACCCTCTTTGAGAAGAAATTTTGCCCTGAGAATCGTATCCTTGAATTCCTGAAAATCTGTTGTAAAATATATCCCGTTATTTTTAATTACCTTTTTGCCATTCATATTCTCTATTTTTAAATAATAAAAAGGGATTTTGAGTTTTTTTCGTATGCGGTATAAATATAAGTTTAATTGTTTTTGAGGTTCATTCTGTCCCTTAAAAAAATTTTCGCAAATCTCTTTTATATTTATTGTTTTTTTAGGTGAATCAGCTTTATCAGCTATGTAAAGTAGGATTGCTGTTTCTTTAGGATATAACTTTGTATTGATTTCCCTGTTGTTTCTATATATCTTTATTTTACCCAGGAAATCTATATGTAAGACAAGTTTATCTTTACTGAAAAAAGGGAAAAGAGTAAGAGTTCGTGGCAGCTTTATGTTTGTATAAGATATAAGCTTTTCCAGATTTTTTGGAAAGAACCAGATATATCTATGCAGAATCCCCAGTATTTGCTTGGTATAACAGAAATTTAAAAGTGCTTTAAGTTTTTTTATATTTGAATTATTTTTAAGTGTCTCGATAATTTTTAAAGAATTAATCCTGGATTCTCTCATATTATCAGATTTTTGCCCCCTTATGGCTCTTATAATTCTTTCTTTTTTGCCCAGGTCATATTTTTTAGTTAAATATGTTAATTTTTTTAAAAGATAATTTTTTTCTTTTTCTTTTATATAAAGCATATTAATTAGTAAATATATAAAATATATCTCAAAAAGATACAGATGCAATTCATTTTTCTTTCCTATTTTATAAGCTTTTTCTAAATTACTTCTGGCTTCTGATATTGCTCCGATAAAAAAACAGGAGTATGCCTTGGTAATGTAATATATTATGTTTTTAATTTTTGACTTTTTTAACATGTTTAAAGATTCTCTATATTTACCTTCGATGGTTAAAGAAAATCCCTTTATGAGTGGATACAGTATATCTCTTTTATTACGCAGTATTTCAAGTTTCTTGGTAACCAAAAAGTTCTCTTCTAAAAATGAGTAAAATGATATTTCAGGGAGAATGAATCTATCTTCTTTTTTTCCTCTGATAATTTTTTTAAATATTTTAAATTCATTGTATGCTTCTTCAATTTCTCCCATCTGTGCATAGGCAATTGCTCTTGATATAAAAAAATCTGCTTTTATTTCTGTATTTCTTATCTTCAGAAATAAAGTTTTATATTTTTTGGATATTTTTATTATTTCCTTTGGTCTACCATACCATTCAAGTATTAACATTTCCTTTAATAGTGATAAAGAAAGAGAAAAATAAAATTTATTTTTTTCAAAATATTTCCTTATTTTTCTTATTTCTTTGAGTAAAACAAATAAGTTTTCTTCTCTTTGTAATTCTCTTTCTCGAAGCTTGAAAAGCAGATTTCGGTACTTGAAGTACTTAGGAGGCAAAATCTTTGTTTTTTTATCAATTTTATTGTTAAAAAGATACCATAGTTTTTTAAGACTTATATCGGTTTTATAATTCTCATATATTATTCTTTTTATTTCTCGCAATTTTAGATAAGGGATCCTTTCCTTTAATAGAATTGCTCTCTCTTCTGCTTCACTTAAAAATTTCCTGTTTCCCTCTTCTTTTACCCATCTCCATATACTCATCCAAGATACACCATTTTTTTGAGCCAGTTTTCTTAAAGAAATCCTATTGTTTTTATATTCTTTAACAATAAATTCTTTAAATGCCGGGTCATATTTTTTAAACATCTTTTATTGTATACAAAATTGGAAAAAAAGTGCAATTTAACACATACTCTTTATATGGCTATTTACTATGTTGATTAAATAGTTGGGGCGTAGTAATTTTTTTTAGAAAAATTTTCTGTGTTTTTTTATATTTTTTCCTCTAAAATTTTGGTGGTTCAAATCCATTAATTGAAGGGAGGTTTTTAAAATGATTTATTTATTACTGTCCTTGCTTTTTAGTTTCCATGTTCAAAATACCAATAAGGTGGAACCTCTTATAAAGCCTTTTTCTTCACTGAAGGAAGTGGAATTCATTTTCAACTATAACATAGTAGAGAAGAAGAAAAATTCACTGAGTGAATCCACCTTTAATTCCATCTATGGATTCGGAGAAGAATTTTTAATAGATAACTCAATAAAGCATGTTTTAAACTCATATAATCAGGGGATGAATGTAGGATATTTTGCACCATGGGTTTATCTTCACTATTATTTTAATGATTTTATGCCTGTGAAAAATAGACTTTTTGTAGCATGGGTTGATTATAAGAGTGGACTTGGGGACATATATGGTGCCTTTGTGGATACTTCTGGAGTGTGTATAGATTCTCCTTCTATACCAATAGCAAGAGGAGTTAATTATGCCTATGATGCAGAGGTATGTGCAAAAGTTGCATCTTCAGGTAATACCATATATGTAGTATTCGGAAAGGGGGCTCAGGTTGTTTATTGGCAGGAATATAAAATTGAAGAATTGAATGGAATTCTCCTTGACTCCCTTGGGAATCCTATCACACCGATTGAGGTTCTTGATGATTACGCTGCCGGTGAATATAAGTTTTCTTGGGATATTGTATATGATAACGGAAGATATTATGTGGCATGGCAATCTCCGGATGGAGCAAGAGGCATGAGAATAGATGAAAATGGAGGTGTTTTGCTTGACCCTGTAAATGGAACATATCTCAATTTTGGAGGACAGTGGATTAAAATTACAAAATTCAAGAACGGTAAATTTCTTGTTACAGGGTTAAGTCATCCCGGTGATTCAGTTGTTGTTGTAGGTGTTATGGTTGATACAGCATGGAATGTATTATGGAAAAAGAGACTTACTCCAGTATTTTATTGTCGTGGCGGATACATAGATGAAAACTATTATGACATTTGTTTTGATGATGATGACAATAAATTTATAATTTGTTATAGTTTTCCTCAGAGTTCTTATGTTGCACCTGATCGCACTGTTATTTGTTCCGTTGATACGTTGGGTAATATTGTGGATACACCAATAGTTATGACTTTTGGTTCTGTTCCTCAGCTTGCTTATAAAAATGGTAAGGTATTATTATGTTACTCATATATAAACGATCAGACCGGCATTACAGGAAGACTGTATGATTCAAATTTAAATCTGCTCAATACTTTTTCTCTTAACCCTCAAAATGCACAGATTTTAAATGAGGTTTTATTTTATAAAAACCACTTTTATATACTTTTTACAGATAATAGAAATAGTGATGCAGATGTGTATATCGCAAGGGTTGATACAAACGGAAATTTAATTGATAACACTGGTAAAGCTATTTCATTTTCTGGAAACCAACAGTTCTGGCAGGATGCTGCATTTAACGGTACCGACAATTATCTGGTTGTATGGCATGATAATAGAAATAATAATTGGGATATATATGGTTCAAGGATAGGCGCAAATGGAAGTATTCTGGATACAAATGCGTTTCCAATTATAAATCTTGCAGGCAATCAGGGTTTCCCTAAAGTTTCTTTTGATGGGACCAATTATTTTGTTATATGGAATGATACAAGATATGGTGGATATGATATCTTCGGAACAAGAGTTTCACAGAATGGAGATATATTGGACCCTTATGGTATATATATTTCCCAGAGCAGCGGGACAGAGTTTTATTCAGATATTGCCTTTGATGGAACAAACTACCTTGTTGTGTATGATGAACTGGAAGTTAATGATTACGATATCTATGCAAAAAGAGTTGGTCCTGATGGACAGATTATCGATGATAATCCAATTATTGTTTGTTCAAGTTCTAACGATCAGATTTATCCGAAGGTAATTTTTACTGGTAATTATTACTTTGTAGTATGGATTCATGATACAGGTTCAGATAGAAATATATACGGTGCAAGAATTTTACCCGACGGAACGGTTGTAGATACTAATGGTTTTTTAATTTCTGGAGCAAACAATCTTCAGGATGCTCCTGATTTAGCATATGATGGTAAAAGAATACTTGTTGTGTGGGCTGATGCAAGAGATTATTCAAACAATGGATGGGATATTTACGGTGCAAGAGTCCTTGAAGATGGTACTGTTCTTGATCCAGATGGTTTTAAAATAAGTCACACTCAAGGATGGAACTGGGAAATTTTCCCCTCGGTTACATTTGATGGAGAATATTTTGTGGTAAGTTGGATGGATACCAAAAATTATTGGGATTATGGAGGTAATCTATATGATATTTATGGAGCCCTTGTTGATACAAATGGAGTTTCCTTTCAGGAATTTTCTGTAGCGACGAATTGGAGTGATGATCAAATTCCGGTTGTTATTCATGGTAAATCTCGTTCAAAGCAGATACTATTTACCTATGTGAGTTTTGCTGATTCTGTGGGAATTAGACCCTGTTACAGTTCCAGAATAAAAGCGAAAATAAGCTTTCCATCCGATGACCAGCCCCCGAGTATTCCTGTATTGATAAGTCCCAACAACAATGATACTCTGCACTCCTATACGGTGAATTTCGTGTGGCATCCTTCAGGTGATGCTGGTTCAGGAATATATAAATATATTCTTGAGTATGCCAATGATATTAATTTTTCCAACCCTGTTACTATTGATGTATACGATACCTCATATGTTGAAAATATAACAGTGAGTGATTCAATATTTTACTGGCATGTTAAGGCTGTGGATAATGCTTTTAATGAGAGTTCATGGTCCAGTGTCTGGAAATTCTACATTCTCGGAGTAGATGTTAAAGAAAGGAGCAATAAAAAGGAAGTTCTCTTAGGAATCAGACAAACAGATGGAAAATTGATTTTCTATACTTTAAATGACAATTTCAGAGGAAATTTATCAGTGATAGTAACTGATGTGAGTGGAAGAGTTCTAAAAAAGAGGCTTATCAGAGGAGAAAGAAAAGCAGTATTTAAATTACCTGCAGGAATTTACTTTTATACTGTTAGATATAATGATAGTGTACTTAAGAAAGGAAAAATTGTGTTGGCAAAATAAAACTGGATCAGGGTTCAATTCCCTTTCTTCCCTTTAGATAAAATGGTAATCAAAAATATTCTTTTATGTGTTACTTTTTTATCAATGTCAAATGTTAAAATAGAAAAATCTTTAAAAGAGAAATTAAATAAAATAAATGAAAAGGAAAAAGTTGTTGCTATTGTTACTCTTTCTCAAAAATATCCTTATAATTTATTGAAACATAAAGACATATATAAAAAAGCAGAAGTGTTTAAAAACATAGCAGAAAAATCACAAAAAAGAGTTATTGACTTATTAAATAAAAATTTTAAGGAGGGGAAAGACTTTCAAATTTTAAGGAAATTTTGGGTGTTTAACGGTTTTCACATACTTGCCACAAAGAAAGTAATTTATTTTCTGTCAGGACTTACAGAGGTTGATTTTATTGAAGATAATAAAGTTATAAGGCTGAATTTTAATAAAGGAAATACAAATAATGAGAAGATATTAAAGGATGCAGAATGGAATGTAACGAAAGTTAAGGCGGATTCTTGCTGGATGGAAGGTTATACAGGAGAAGGAGCAGTTGTAGGACACATTGATTCAGGTGTTGATACCTCTCATCCGGCTTTGAAAGGAAAATTTCTCTCTCCTTACTGGTTTGATGCTGTTAATAATATTGGTTCTCCCTATGATGATTACGGACATGGAACACACACAATGGGAACAATACTTGGTGGTGATGGGTTAGGTCCTTTCCCCCATGATATAGGAGTGGCACCTGATGCAAAATTTGTAGCCTGCAAAGGGTTTAATTCTTCTGGTAATGGTTATGATACCTGGCTTGATGCCTGTATGCAAAAAATAGCGGACTGGAAAATTCAGGATAGTTTAAATATAGTGGTTTGTTCCAATTCATGGGGTGGTCCCAGAGGATATACCCATTTCTGGGATATAATTTATACCTGGTTATCACTCGGTATCGTCCCTGTTTTTGCTGCGGGAAATTCCGGTCCTAATCCTGCTACAGTAAGTTCTCCCGGTGATTATCCTCATGTTTTAACTGTAGGTGCGACTGATAATAATGATAACATAGCTTCCTTTTCTTCCAGGGGACCTTCTCCTTCAAATTCACCTTATAATGATACAACATACTGGTTTTATCCTGATTGGAATTATTTAAAGCCGGATGTATCAGCTCCGGGTGTTAATGTTTTATCTTCAATCCCTGGAGGCGGGTATGTCAACGCAAGTGGAACATCAATGGCTACACCACATATTGCAGGTGCTATTTGTATTCTGAATCAGAAAAATCATTTTTTGGATCCTGAAGAAATTTTTGCTTATATTGTATTTAATGCAAGACAGGTTCAGCAGGGTGCACCATATCCAAATAATAATTACGGGTGGGGTGTTCTTGATGTTTATAAGGCATTGAAATCTACTCCTTTTGATACTGTGCCAAATATTAAAGTTGTTCCTGTTTTTACAGATTACAATTCTAATGGTATATGGGAGCCCGGTGAAACATTATTTGTTAGTTTAAAAATTAAAAATATAAGTGCTGTAGAAGTTACATCTCTTAATGCAAAAATGAAAGCTTTAAGTGATTATGCTTATACCCTTGACTCCCTTTATACATTTCCTGATATTCCGCCGGGTGATAGTGCGGATAATTTAAACTCACCTTTTAAATTTTACTCCCAGCCGGGTAATTCTTCGGATGGTATTTATGTCAATTTTAAATTGAATTTAACCTATAACTCAGATTACAGCAAGGAAAAAAATTTTATATTTCTGATAGGCACCGAAGGAACTGACTTTGTTTCTCATGATTGTGGCAATATTCTTGTTACAATAACAAGATATGGTACAATAGGTTATATGGGTTCAAATAGACAGGGAGGTTTTGGTGTGGAGTATCCGAAAAATTCCGGGTCTCTTTTATATTTCGGTAGTTTTGCATTGGGAACTCAGCTTCCTTATATGATTGATAGATATTTAGAAAATGGTTCTACTGATAATGATTGGGTTACCGTTTATCCCCCGGATGGTAAAGTCCATATGTATGAGCCCGGACCAATATCAGATGAATTTTCAAGGGCAATTTTTGAAGATTTAAATGGAGAGGAAGTTAAAAATATCAGGGTGATACAAAGGGGATATTCTTACAGCTCTTCAGGACTTGATGATTTCATAATACTGGAATATGTTTTAAAGAACAGAAGCTTACAGACTATAAATGGGCTTTATGCAGGTATTTTTCTTGACTGGGATATTGATGACAATACTTTTTATATGAACAGAGGTAATGTCGATAATGAGAGAAATCTTGTTTATATGAATTATTACACGGTAAAGTATATGGGCTCAGCTGTATTGAGACCAAAGAGAAATTCCAGCCTTATAGCAAATTTATCCCTTATAAATAATCCGAATTTCGTTTATCCGTATAATGGACTTCCTGATAGTATACAAATCAGATTTATGAATGGTAGTTTAAGTTTTCCTTCAGCGGATTCACTGGATGACTGGGCCACCGTTCTTTCTGTTGGTCCCTTTGATATTGCAAGTGGTGATTCAATAATTGTTGCATTTGCAATAGCAGGAGGAAATTCTCTGGGTGAACTCCTCGAGGCTGTGGATTCCGCATACTCAAAATATTGGAATTCAATAGTTTCTGTAAACGAAGATAAATTTTTGGTTAGAAAAAATAAATTTAAGTTGCTCACAAATTTTATTAAAAAAGGAGATTTAAGATTTATTTCTTCCTGCCCCGGTTTATTATCAGAAATATATCTTTTTGATACTTCCGGTCGTTATGTTTTTAGGAAAAATCTTATGATAAGAAAGGGAATAAATGATATAAAAATAAACAGGAATTTAGCATCAGGAATATACATTTTAAAGTTGTTAAATAATAAATATGAATACAAAAGCAAAATTATAGTTATAAGATAATTTTCAATTTAAATAGATTTTTCTTAAAATAGAATTATGAAAAAATTATCTTTTTTGCTCTTATTTTTATCAGGTTGTCTTTATATACATCACTATCAGCACCTGCCAAAGCCTGCTCAAAAGGCTCAAAAGAAGGAGAAAAAGCCCTTCAAACCATGGAAGGAGGTTCTTAAGGATACAAAACCTCTTAAAGGTTTCCTGAAATTACACCTCAAAAGGGACAATACCATTTATCTTGAATTATCCCCCTCTGATTTTGATAAAGATTTTGCCCTTGTCATGCATCTTTCATACGGTCTTGGTGATTTTAATGTAATAGAGGGGCTTCCTCTAAGTGATACAAGGCTCTTAAGATTTAAAAGAATAGGTGATAAGGTTTTTCTTATACACAGAAATGCAAGATTTAAAGCAGAAAGGAAGGAGTACAGACATTACATAGAGGAGAATGTGGGACATTCTGTTATTGCTGTTTTTAAAATTGAGAGCGAAAATGAAAAGAATAAAAATGTGCTGATCAATATAACAGATTTCCTTGTTTCCGATTATCCTGACCTTTCAAGGATGCTGAAATATTATTACGGAAAAAAGCCCTTAAGATTTGATAAAAACAAAAGCACTGTTTATAAAGTAAAAAATTTTCCAAAAAATACGGAGATTGATGTTCTGCTTTCTTATTCGGCTCCTGATACTCCGACCTTTGGAGGAGAGGGAGTTTCTGATTACAGATTTATAACAGTTGGAGTGAGATTTTCCTTTTTTGCACTTCCTGAAAAACCGATGAAGCCCAGATATGCTGATGAAAGGGTGGGTTATTTTTTAACAGCAGTAATGGATTTTGATAGAGACAAAGAGGAATCACCTTTTGTAAGAATAATTCAGAGATGGAGACTTGAGAAAAAGGATCCTTCAAAGGAAATATCAGAACCCGTAAAACCGATTGTTTTTTATCTTGATAGAAGTATACCCGAGGAATACAAAAAATATGTAAAAGAGGGGATACTTGCCTGGAATGAGGCTTTTGAAAAAGCGGGTTTTAAAAATGCAATAGTTGTCAAAGATGCCCCGGATGATCCGAACTGGGATCCTGAAGACATAAGGTATTCAACAATAAGGTGGGTTTCAGCAAGAAGAATGGGCTATGCCATAGGACCTTCTCAGGTTGACCCGAGAACAGGTGAGATTTTAAATGCTGATATTCTTATTTCCGCAAGTTTTGTAAGGGGATGGATATTTGATTATCAGGAAATGATAGATCCTCTTAAAATGGAAAAAGAAATGGAAAAGATTGAGGAAATCAAAAAGATTTTACCAGGAGATTTGAAAAATAAATTATGTTTTTATGAATCAGGTTTAACACATCAGATAGGATTTGAGTATACTGTTTTAAAAACGCTCGGCTTATTGAAAAAAGATAAAGAATTTCCTGAAAAATACATAGGTGATGCAATAAGAGACCTTGTAATGCATGAGGTAGGTCATACGCTTGGTTTGAGACACAATTTCAAGGCTTCCTCTGCTGTGAGTTTTGAAAAATTGAATGATACCTCCTTTACCCATAGATACGGTTTAACAATCTCTGTTATGGATTACAATCCTGTTAACATATCAAGTGACCCGAAGAGACAGGGAGATTTCTGGAATAAAAAGGTCGGAGAATATGATAAATGGGTTATAACATATGGATATGCACCTGTTTACAAACAAAGGGAAAATGAGCCCTTTAAAAGAAAAGGAGAATTGATTGAAGACCCTGAAGAAGAATTGAAATATCTCAAAAAAATTGCAAAATTGAATACAGAACCACTTCATGCTTACGGAACGGATGAGGATGCAGGATATTCCACAGGTGTTGACCCGCTCACAACAAGATGGGATTTATCCTCTGACCCTCTTTTATATGCAATGGAAAGGGAAAAAATAATAGAAAAGGTAACACCGAAACTTGAGAAGGTTCTGATTGAGGAAGGAGAAAGTTATGTGAGATTGAGGAGTGCTTTCACAAGACTCATTTATGAAAAACTTGTATCCTCAAGACCCCTTACAAAGTTCATAGGAGGAGTTTATTTCAACAGATTTCATAAAGGGGATAAGTTACCTCCCTTAATTCCTGTTTCATCTGAAAAACAGAGAAAAGCCCTTGATTTCCTTATTAAAAACATCTTTTCCGAAAAGTCCTTTAAATTTAACAGAGAACTTTTAAACAAACTTGCACCAAACAGATGGGCACACTGGGGAATGTGGAACACCTTTTATCCCACTGATTTTCCTGTTCACTCCTATGTTCAGATGGTTCAGAGAAGTATACTTGAGATACTCTTTTATCCTGATAGATTGAGGAGAATAATTGACAATGAAGTAAGAACACAGGATAAAAATCCCTTCAGATTGAGTGAATTCTTTGAAAAGATAACCCATGCCATTTTTGAGGAAGTTTTAAAACAGAATCCTTCAAATATAAACTCCTTCAGAAGAAATCTTCAGAGAATTTATACAGAAAAACTCGGAGAAATCCTTTTAAAACCCTATTATCCCTCTGATGCAAAATCCCTTTCAAGATACGAACTTGAGAAAGTGAAAAACAGAATAGAGAATGTTTTAAAAAGGAAAAAATTTGACCTTTACACAGAAGCCCATTTAAAAGAGCTTAAGGAAAAAATCAAAAAATACCTTGAAGCCTCAATAACCCTGCCTGCGAAATATTAAAACCCTCCCTTGATTTAATTTGTAGCTGTTACATCCATACAACCAAATTTCCCCCTTGGAGAAGGGGGATTAAGGGGGATTGAATAAATTGTGAGATGAGTTTATAAATAGGCGAGACTGGCGAGGCGGGTTTTTTGAGTTTATCGGGTTTATTGCGTTAATTGCGTTTATTGTGTTAGTTGCGTTAATCGGGTTTGTTGCGTTTCTTGTAGCGTTCACATTTATGCGACCAAATTCCCCCTTGGAGAAGGGGGTCAGGGGGATTGATTTATAAATAATTCCTCCTCAGAGAAGGAGCATCATAGGGGATTAATCAAAACCCTGTAGGAGCGGCTTCCTAACCGCAATTTTTTTCTTGCAGCAATGCGATTTATCTCACAAATTTCCCCTTACTTTTATTTCTAAGAACAGATAATTAACAGAATTATTAACTATTTATAATTAGTGACTTAAAACTTATAAAATCTGACAATGTAATAAACGCACAAAACCCGATAAACTTAATTAACGCAAAAAACTCAAATATTGAACCCCATTGACCTCAATGTTTCCTTTCCCTCTTCTGTCATCTTATCAGGAGACCAGGGTGGGTCAAAGGTGAATTCCACATCAACCTCTTTAACTCCCTCAAGCTGTGAAACTTCTCTTTTAACCTGTTCTGCTATATAGGGATAAATAGGACATCCCGGGGCTGTTAAAGTCATCAAAATATGAATCTTTCCTTCTTCTTTAATCTCAATATTATAAACAAGACCCAAATCAACAACATTAATCGGAATTTCAGGGTCATAGACATTCTTCATTTTTTCAAGAATTTGTTCCTTTGTAATCATAATTCCTCCTTTTCTCTTCCGTTAATCCCCCTTATTTAGAAATCCTCTTTCAAAAAAATCAGGGGGATGTTAATTTAAAAAACGGAGGGGGCGGGATTCGAACCCGCGGACCCCCGTAAAGGGGGTCAACGGCTTAGCAAGCCGCCGCCTTCGACCGCTCGGCCACCCCTCCGACCTTAATATTATAAAGGATTTTTTTGATTTTATCAATTACCGAAGTATCTGTGTTCCCTTTTACCTTTTATAAAATGAAAAACAGATTACAGGTTGAAAAATTCTGCTTTTTGAAAAATACAGATATGAAAATTCCTGTTTAATCCCGAATTTATTTCCTATAATTCCTCCGATTGAAATTCCAAAAATGGGCTCGGAATAAAAAGAGGAGGTGTAATTATTTAAAGGCACGATGGCTCTTCCTGCCAGATAAAAGTTTGTATTCCCGAAAATTAAAGCATGGTGAAGTGAGTACAGACCGGTTTCAAACTTAATACTTCCTGCATCAGAAATATAGAATCTTCCGAAAGAACCTCCCATAAGAAAAGAAGCCCGATAATTTGTTTTCAGAAATTGGTACTTAAAATCACTGTATATTTCTCCTGCGAAAGGAAACAAAGTTCTAAATCCGATTCCTAAATCAGTGTTATGTCCTATTCCATATCTTGCTTTGGAACCCAGTTCAAAGATTTCGGTCTGAGGAATGAGAATTCCAGGAGTAATCACTATTTCTGTTTCACCTTTTTCCATAACATCAGAGGACTCATTTAAAGAATACATCACACATCCATACATTAAAAAATAAAAGGATAATAAAAATCCTTTCATCAATAAAAATATAAAGCATTTTTATAAAAGAGTCAATATAAAAACAAAAAGAAATATATTTCAATCCCGATTGTAGCGGTCGCATTCATGCGACCAAATTTCCCCCTTGGGGAAGGGGGTCAGGGGGATTGATTTATAAATAATTCTTCCTCAGAGAAGAAGCATCAAAGGGGATTAATCCAAAACCCTGTAGGAGTGGTTTCCCAACCGCGAAATATATTTCTTTCAATTTGAACTTCTTGACAATATCATCTCTCAGGATTTATAATTAACAGAATTGTTAACTATTTATACTTAGTATGAATTTTTATAATTTAAGAAGGCTCGGTAGAAAGTTATATTTCACCACCGAGGATGTGGCGGATATATTCAATATAAAATATGCCTCAGCAAAAGTTTTATGCACAAGATATGTTGAAAAGGGTGTATTTATAAGGTTAAAAAGAAATTTTTACATATTATCAGACATAATTGATTACTTAAAACAGGAAGATTTTTTCAAAATAGCCAATAACCTGCAGGTTCCCTCATATATTTCCCTTTTCACAGCCCTTTCCTATCATGGAGTTTTAAAACAGGGTTCAGGCACATTCATAGAGAGTATATGTTTAAAAAGAACAAAAATAATAGATATCGGAACAATATTCTTCAATTTCTTTAAAATAAAAAAAGAATTTTTCAATGGATTTATTGAAAAAAATGGAATTTTAATAGCTGAAAAAGAAAAAGCCTTCATAGATGCTGTATATCTTTACTCCTTTGGAAAATACTCCCCTGATTTCTCCTTAATAGATTTTAAAAAACTTGAAAAAGAAAAAATAAAAAAACTTTCCTCCCCATTCCCTGAAAAAACAAAAAAAATAATAAAAAAACTTATTTCTCATAAATAAAAACATCCCCCTTGGAGAAGGGGGATTAAGGGGGATTGAATAAATTGCGAGATGAGTTTATCGTGTTTATTGCGTTAATTGCGTTTATCGTGTTAGTCGTGTTAATCGGGTTTGTTGCGTTTCTTGTAGCGCTCGCGTTCATGCGACCAATTTTTATCAACATTTCCCCTCCCTTGATGGGAGGGGATTAAGGGGAGGGTGAGACTTATCTCAAAATATATCACCATTCTATTTGTAGGAGCGGCTTCCCAGCCGCGAATTTTCTTGTAGTGACCGCATTTATGCAACTAATTTCCCCCTTGGAGAAGGGGGGTCAAGGGGGATTGAATAAAAAAATTTGGAGGAATTGATATTTAATTCTTATACTGGCATATAATATAACCATAGGAGGATAAACATGAAATTCAAAAGAATTACGGTTGATGTAAATCAGATGGGAGGAGTTCCATGTATAAGAAATCTAAGAATTCCTGTGGCTACTATTATAGGTATGCTTGCAGAGGGAATGACTGAAAAGGAAATCCTTGAAGCTTATCCTGACCTTGAGCTTGAGGACATAAGGGAAGCATTAAAATTTGCAGCAGAAGCTCTTGAAGAAAGAGAATTACCTCTCCACAAATAGAAATTGTTTTTCACAAGGCACCTAATTTTTATTATTTAATATAATAATGAGTATAAAACTACTTATTGATAACGCTCTATCTCCTTTATCTAATTTATCTCCTTAATTTTTTATTTCTATTAATTTAGAGAAAGAGGAACTAAAAGGGAATTGACTTAAAAAACATCCCTCTCGGTGAAGCCCCCCTTGGGGGATTGAATAAATTGCGAGATGAGTTTATTGGGTTAATCGCGTTTATCGTGTTAGTTGCGTTTTTTTGTAGCGGTCGCATTTATGCGACAAAATTCTGTTGAAAAACATACAGGACAATTAACAAACAAATTTTTGAAATCTTAAAACTCTTTGTATTATAATTTGTTGTGTAATATTTTAGTTATTAAACTAAAAGGTATATTAATGAAAAATATTAATTTTGAAACAAAATCAAACCTCAAGAGGAAATCTCCGATAGGGATCAGACTCCGACATAGGGAAATACGAATCCTGAATGAACTTGTAAGAGAAGGGAAACTTAAAAGAACAGGAGCAGACAAAAATGCAAAATATTTCCTTTCTTGTGGAAAAAGGTGTATTCACAGTTGAAGAGACCGGCAAAAACTTTATATAAGGTAATGAAAAAGTAATGAAAGTAATGATTTGGAAATCTAAAATCAATAAAACAAGCCCGAGATTGACCCGAAACAGACCCAAAAAGTATCCAAATGACCCAAAAAAGAGCCAAAAATTGACTAAAATGACTAATAATTGTCTTATAACGGAGATGCTTATTCCGGCATATTGGATAAAAAAGGGCAAAAATTGAAAAACGCCATAATAAATGCTTGATAATATATCACATTATACCTTCAATTTTTTAAATGACCATAAATAAAGAATACAAACCTTTTGAAGAAAGAATCGGTCCTGATATTCCAGGTGGTTTAAGAGAAGATGACACAAGAGTCAAACTCATCGACCCCCAACTCAGAGCTTCAGGATGGACAGAAGAAAACATAAGAAGAGCTTTCTATATAAAAAACGGCAAAGTTATAGTCGAAGGGAACACCGCAAAAAGAGATAAAAGAAAGTATATTGACTATGTATTATTTTACAATCAATCATTCCCAATTGCGGTAATAGAAGCAAAAAGAGAATTCAAAAATCCCGCAGACGGAATATCACAAGCAAAAGAATACGCTCAATTACTCGGAGTTTATTTCGCGTATTCAACAAATGGTGAAGCTTTTGAAGAATTTGATTTCTCTACAAACAAGCAAACCACACTTAAGAACTTCCCTACCCCTGAAGAACTTTATCAAAGATGGCAAAAAATCACGGAGTCCAAATTACCGGATTTTCGCAACATCCAAAATAACCCCTTACTTCAACCTTTATATTACGACCCTCAAAAAACACCACGTTACTATCAATTAGTCGCTATAAACAGAGTTATAGAAGCAATTCTGAAAGGACAAAAAAGGATTCTTCTCACAATGGCAACCGGAACAGGTAAAACCTATGTTGCTTCTCAGATTGTATATAAATTATGGAAATCAAAATATTTTAAAAGATTCTTATATTTAACAGATAGAGCAGAAGTTTTAAGAGATCAGGCATATAATGAATTCAAAGCACTTGGAGATGCACGAGTAAAAATAATGGGTGGTGAGGCTCCTAAAAAAAGAGACATCTATTTTGCAACTTACCAGAGTTTATATTCAGGCGATGAAAACAAGAGACTTTATCATGAGTATCCACCGGATTTCTTTGATATGGTAATAATTGACGAGTGTCATCGCTCAGGCTGGAATAAATGGTATGAAATTTTGCAATACTTCAGTTTAGCGGTTCATTTTGGAATGACTGCAACCCCCAAAAGAACTGACAATATTGACACTTATAAATATTTCGGAGAACCTGTTTTTGAATATAACATTGAAAAGGGCATTGAAGACGGTTATCTTGCAAACTATCTTGTTCAAAGAATTCAGACAAATATTGACAGAGAAGGCGTAAATTTGAAAGAAGCAGAATTAATGGGTGCTGAAATTTATATTCCAGACGAAGAACCAGAAGTTATCATTAAAGATATTTACAGGACTCCTGAATTTGAAAAATCAATAATATTACCCGACAGAACAAAGGTAATCTGTGAAAAAATATGTGAACTTCTTGAAAGATACGGACCCATGGACAAAACAATAATATATTGTGTTAATAATGACCATGCAATGGAAGTTAAAAAACATATTCAGAATCACTTCTCTTATCTCAGTTATCCCAATTATGCTGTTAGAATAGTGGCAGAGGATGAAGTGGACAAAAAAGAACTTGAAAATTTCAGAGATTCCGAAAAAAGCATACCTGTGGTTGCCACCACGGTTGACCTTTTAACAACAGGTGTTGATATACCCCCTGTTAAAAACATAATTATTTTAAAAACAATCCAATCCGTAGTCTTATTTAATCAAATCATAGGAAGAGGAACAAGAATTGATGAAACCTCAGGCAAACTATTTTTCAGAATAATTGATTTTACAGGCGCTACAAGATTATTACCTGAACTGAGAGAAATAAAACCTTCCCCGCCTGTAGAGGGTCCTTTAGATTATTTTTATAAGGCCCAGATTTTTGACAGTGAAACAGGAATTCCCCTTCAAGATGTAAGAGCTACATTAATTTTAGAGCCACATAAAACAATAATTAAAAAATCCGATGAAAACGGAATAATATTCTTTAAAAATCTTCCAAGAACAAAACTCAAACTCAGGCTCGAAAAGAAAGGATATAACAAAAGAGAAATAAAAATTGACCCTGTCCCTGATTTTAACAAAATAGAGACTCTTACAATGAGTAAAGAAAGAAAGCCAAGACCTAAAATAAAAGTCCATGGCATAGAAGTTTACATAGAGACCGAAGAAGAGCTCCTGATTGAAGCTGGTGGCAGAAAAATGACCCAAGCAGAATACAGAGAATATTCAAGAGAAGGAATAAGAAAAAGAGTTATAAATTTAGAAGATTTAAGAAAAATATGGGTGGATGATGAAAAAAGAAACGAATTTATCATGACATTGATAGGTATGGGGATTTCCCCTGAATTATTATCAGCTTTAATTTTCAAAAGAGCTGATATAGATACCTTTGACATCTTATCTCATATTGCCTTTGATGCTCCTATTATCACACGGGATGAAAGAGCAAGGGCACTGATAGAAATGAAAAGAAATTTTATAAATTCATTCTCATCAAGGGCAAGAGAAATAATACTTGATTTAATTGACCAATACAGAATCGGCGGTATTGAAGAACTAAAGCCAGAGGTTTTCAAAATTCCGAGATTTCTTGAAAAATATGGTGGATTGAAAAAAATAGTAGAAATTCTCGGGACTCAGGATCTCAAATCTTTATTAAATCAATTAAAACAACAAATTTATACTCCATAAAAAATGGATAGACAAACCTTATCAAATATAATTAAAAGAGCCTGTGACATAATGAGACAGAAGGGAAAACTAATTCCCCTTCAATACATAGAGCAATTATCATGGCTCTTATTCCTCAAATTATTTGATGACCTTGAAGAACAGAAAAAACTTTTAAACCCTGATTATGAATTTGTAATAAAATCCAAATATCGCTGGAAAAAATGGTCACAATTAACAGGTGATGAACTTCTAAAATTTGTTGAACAGGACTTAATTCCATACCTTGCATCTTTAACCGGAACACCTCAGAAAAACAAAATAAGCACAATTTTTAAAGAAGTAAGAAACTATATGAAATCAGGATATGCTCTGGCTGAACTTATAGAACTTATTGATGAAATTGACTTTTCAAACCCTGAAGATACTCATATACTCTCAATAGTGTATGAAGACCTTCTAATGATGACCGCAGGTCAGAAAGGTGGTGGTGCAGGTGAATTTTACACACCCAGACCAATAATAAGATTTATGATAAAAATAATCCAGCCAAAAATAGGAGAAAAAATTCTTGACCCTTTCTGCGGTTCAGCTGGTTTCTTAGTTGAAGCATACAAATATCTAAAAAATAAAACCAAAACACTGAAAGAACATGAAATTTTGCAGAGAGATACTTTTTACGGACAGGACGCAAAATCTTTTCCTTATCTGATCGCAATAATGAACTGTATGCTTCACGGTATTGAATCTCCGAATATAACTTTAACAAATACATTTGAAGAAGACATAAGGTCAATTCCTTCTGATAAAAGATTTGATATAATTCTTACAAATCCTCCCTTTGGTGGCGAAGAAGAAAAAAGACTGCTTCACAGTTTCCCTTTCAAAACCTCTGATACAGAACTTGCAGGGCTTTATTATTGCATGAGAAAACTGAAAACAGGCGGAAGGTGTGCAATTGTTCAGCCTGAAGGAGTTTTATTTAGAACAAGCGGAGCTTATTTACAGGTTAAAAAGGAACTCTTACAGAATTACAACCTTCACACAATAATCAGTTTACCACAGGGAGTTTTTGCAAATGTTTCACCAAAAGGCGGTTCAGGTCCCAAAACAAACCTTTTATTCTTTGAAAAAGGAGTTCCCACAAAAGAAATCTGGTATTATGAACTTGAGCCACCTGATGGCAAAAATTATACGAGAACAAATCCCATAAAAGATGAACATCTGGAAGATGCATATAAAAAATGGAAAAAAAGAGAAATATCAGAGAATTCCTGGATAGTAAAAGTAGAAGAAATAATTGAAAAAGAATACGATTTATCCGCAAGAAACCCGAATAAAGTAAAAGAAATAAAATACAGAGATCCGAAAGAACTTCTTGAAAGCATAGAGAAAAAAGAAAAAGAAATTGCCAAATTAATTACGGAACTGAATAAAATAATAAATAGGAAATGAAAAAACTCGAAGTATTATTAAATGCATATGAAGGTCATCAAATTGAGTATAAACTTTGTGAGAAAAAATTATCAAAGGACATCTGGGAAACGGTTTCCGCATTTTCAAACACAAAAGGAGGGATAATCTTACTGGGCTACAAGAAAGCTGGGGATAAATATATACCGGTAGGAGTAAAAAATCCTTCTAAAATACTGGATGATTTTACATCTACAGTAAGTCAAAAATTCAATTTTTGTCCTATGGTGCATGCTGAAATAATTACACATGGAGGTAAAAAAGTTATAGTAATAGAAATTAAAGAAGCTCCCAGACATCAAAAGCCGATTTATATCAAAGATGCAGGACCTCTGAAAGGCGGCTATAAAAGAGTTGGAGCAACTGATATAAGATTAAATGATCAAGATATTCACAGATTCTATATTGAGCGTCTTGGTGCCCCAGATGCCCAACCTGTAGAAGGAACAACTTTAAAAGATATTGACCCCAACGCAATTTCAGTATTTCGGACATTAAGAAGACAATTAAAACCTGACGCACCTGAATTAAATTTCAATGATGAAGAACTATTAAAGTCTTATAATTTAATTGATTCAAAATCAGGGAATTTGACCGTAGCAGGATTACTTCTTTTCGGTAAAGAAAATATTATTAAAAAATATTTCCCTTCCGTGCGTCTGGATATAATAAGAATAAAAGGTAAAGAATGGGGCAAAGATAAAGAGCCTTTCCTATCAAGGGATTTAAAAGGCAATCTTTTAAACTTACGTTCAACCGCTCTTGATTTTCTTGATAGATTCTTTCTTATTCCATTTTATACTGATAGAACAGGTGAAAGAATTGAAGAAAATGCACACCGTAGAATCTTGAGAGAAGCTTTAACAAATCTCTTGATGCATCAAAATTATTACCACAGAAGTCCTGCTCAGATAAGAATTTATAATGATAGATTGGAATTTTACAACCCCGGCTATTCTTTAAAAGATCCTTCCCTTTTTGATTCTCCTGGTTCTGAATTGCGAAATCCTCTGATTGCTTCGGTATTCTATGATATAGGATGGGCAGAGACAAAAGGAACAGGTCTAAAAACAGCTATAGAACTCCTCAGAGAAGAAAAATTGCCCTTGCCTCAATATATAAATGACACAAAAAATGATACTTTTACTCTCATACTACCTCACCCATTTGCTGAAATTACCCCACAAGTCACCCCACAAGTCACCCCACAAGTCGCCGAACAAGTTGAAATAATGGACAGAACAGCAATGACCTTAGAATTTTGTAGAACCCCAAAGTCTTTAAAAGAAATTATGAAATTTGTAGGTTTAAAAGACAGAAAATATTTCATGCAGAAAATTTTAAACCCACTTCTTGAAGCCGGTTTATTAAAGCGAACTATTCCGGACAAACCCAGAAGCAGATTTCAGAAATATGTGGCGGTGGGATTTATTACCCAAAAGAAAAGAGAAAAATGAATACGTCCCGCTCTACTTTTCTGATAATATACCTGTGCGGCATTTTTCAAAAAAGCCGCAAAAGTAAAATGTGCGAAAAAGATTTGTATAATGGTTGTCATTTTAGTTGTCGTTTTGGTTGTCATTTCAATTCTATTAGAGCAACCTTTATGTTCTTAAATAGGTTAACGCAAAAGTTAACGCAAGAAGGCTGGTCTAATACCACACAACATATAGGAAAAGAAAATTTTAAAATCTCATCCGACTTATTAAAGCGAACTGTTCCGGACAAACCCAGATGTAGGTTTTGGAAGTGTATAACGGTAGAAAGAAAAAAAGAGGAATAAGAACATGGAAAAGACAATATCCATCTGGTCAAAAAAAGTAAAAGAAAAAGAATTTAAGTATTATAACATTACTGAAAATCAAGAAGAGTTCTTAAAAGTAATTAAAAGTTTGCTTCAATGGTCAAAAGAGCAAAGGAAATTAGATGAATTAAAATTAGAAGAAAATTGCAGGGAATGGGTAACTACGATACTGGAAAAATATCCACATCAAGAAGAATCCTTAGTTAGGTATTTGTTAAATGATTTTACCGACAGTTTAATGACGAGAATGAGAGAGGAGGATAAATATGCGATTGCTATTCTTTTCGAAAATTCCTTGTTAATATGTCATAGCAATATTGGAGAAATGACAATAACACCGAGTTTTGAAATTATAGAAAGGATGCTCGATAAAGATAATGTATCACGATATGTCTATTTTTATAAAACAGATGCGGGAATAATGGTATCATTTTGGGAATATTATGCTTCTCATTCCCTTACTGAATGGCTGGGACTATCAGAAAAAGAATCTTCTTATTATTTAAAAGGTAAAATTCGCATTCACACCGAAATTTTGGGAACCTCATTAATAATGGAGTTAAACGAAGAAGATACTGAAAAATTATTAGAAAACATCAAATACGAACAAGGTGTTATCCATCTACCCGAAAAGATTGAAGCTTTACCAGTAAAAGAGGTTAGAATGGGAAATATACCCTATAAAGATTTCACTGAATTTCAGGAGGATTTCTTAGCTAAACGCAAAGATTTGAACTATTATATAACACGTTATAATAAAATTTACCAAGATCTCTTCTTTCCTCCATCAGTTTATCAATATTATGACGAAGAGGATAAAGTTGTACGAATTGTAGGAGACAAAAAAGAAACAGTAGTTAGAAAAAACACGCAGGATTTTATAATTTTATTTGCTGATAAAAATATTAAAATAAGAGAACAATTTATCAATAAAATTTTTGCAAAATTTCTCAATAAAGAACAGTTATCCATTTTCCATGCAGGAGATAAATTTTCTCATAGCCCTATTAAGGTAGGAACCATGGCGATTTTTAATAAATTAAATATTTCTATTATTTCATCTGAAATTTTAAAATATTATGAAAGTACAAAAATAATAGATAATTCATTTTTCTATATAATTAATTATGTAATTTTTTCAATCCTATCTGAAGAAAATCGTAACTTTCAAATTAGTTTTTTTCTTAATGAATTTTCTTATAAACTGTTAAACAAAATAGAATTACCTTATAAGATTTCCCAACTTGAAGATAAGATTTTTGAATTCAAATCCAGAGAATTTTTAAGAGATGGGGACAAGAAAATTGCGGAAAGGCTAACGGACGATTTATTGAAAAAATTAAAAACTTCAAACATTAAAATTTACTTAATAGGTATAAATGGTTCCACCGGAGAAATAGAGCCAATTTCTTCAGGGCAATTCGGAGATGACAGAATACAAAGTATAAAACAGCAAATAGAAAAAAATATAGAAGAGAAAACAGGTACCACGATAAATTTAAGTTTTGTAAAAATACCCTGCAAAAATGGTAGATTGATTTTGTTAATGACTGCATATGTAGATATGACCAACACCAAAAAGGAGGGACTTAAACTTGAAAGTTTTTGATTGTCTTTATATGATAATTATTATTGAATTTTTAAATCTCATGAGGTTAAGCCATGAAAAATACCACAATACGTGAATTGGAAGTTATAAAAAAAATATTAAAAACAAAAGGCTCAAAATATCCTGTAAAATCTACTTCTTCTCTTAGACCTTTATACGGTTATACATTGTCTAAGTCTGGCAAATGGTGGAAAGCTGTAGTTTTGATAGAAATAAAAACAAGAGCAGGTAAAAAGTATCAATTAAGGCTATATGCTTGGCAAAAAATAAAGAAGGTAAATGGAAACTTCGTCAAAAGTTCAACATATCAAAAGTGAAATATGTAAATGATATAATAGATGTTTTAGAACTTTTTGCACCTCTCCAAAGAAAAGAAAAATTACAGGGAATTAAAGGAGGAGAAATTTATTTACATCTCTTAAACAAGATCAGTTTCTTAGAGAGTGAACTTGAATCAGCAAGAAAAGAAAGAAAAAAGCAATATATTAGTTCACAAAAAAGAAAAATTGATGAAATGAAGAAAGAAATCAAAAAATTTGAAGAACTTTTAAAGAAAGGAGCAAATGAGACACAGGTACATTCACTCTTAAAAAAGCAAAAAAATGCGTGGTTTTTTGGGGCAGATTATAAAAAAATTTACAAAGAAAAGTGGCTTACCACTTTAAGCAGAAATGATTTTTTACTTCAGAGACATGATGAATATGTAGATATTGTGGAATTAAAAAGTCCCAGTGCTCCTCTTTTTGATAGTAAGTTAAGATGGCATAAAGAGGTCAAAGATGGAGTTTCTCAACTAATGTATTACCTGAGCGAAGCAAGAAAAAAATACTATACAATTAGAGATGAGACTAAATTAGATTTATTCCTTCCCAAAGGTTTTCTTATCATAGGGAGGCGACCAGATGATTCAGAGAAAAGAGAAAGATTAAAAATTCATAATGAGTTTTTAAATAAAATAGAAATTTTAACCTATGATGAGCTTCTTGATAGAGCAAAACAGACTTTGAAAATTTTTAAGGAATCATGAATCTTAAAAAGGTATTTATAATATTAGGTCTAATTTTAGCAATATTGATCTGCGGTATAAAATATATAGATTTTCTAAACAAAAACGCAGGCGGAATACAAACAATTGCAACTGTAATACTTGTTATAATTACTGCAGTATATGCCTATTTTACATATAAAATGATAGAATTAGTCAAGAAGCAAATTGTCCCAGATATTGAAATATCAGATATAGTAATAGGCAGCCCATTTTTAGAAAAAGAAATTTCTGAGATGTTAAAAAGTGGAAGTATAAAAGAAAACATTAATTTTGAAATCCTGCTGTCTTTCGTTATATTTAACAAAGGGGTTGTAAATGCAAGCATTCAGAAACCTACACTGATTATAAAGTTTGCGAAAGAAAACTACGAATTTAAAATTTTACCTAAAACTAAAAAAATTGAAACGAAAAGGGTAGAGTATAAATATTTTAAATCTGTAGAAACTCAAATTAAAGACTTGGGTAATTCAATTTATATTCAGGGTGGCCAGATAAAAAAATTTGAAATTATTTATAGAACTTATAATCTAAGTGGTGAATTTTTAAAACACTTACAGAAAAATTTTGAAAACATGAAATATTTTATTGAATATTATGATAATCTTAGTAGGAAACATTTAGTAGAAATTAAAGATGTTAGACCCAAAAACGAAGTTTTAAAAGAAAGGTATAAATCTATATGAATTCCTCAGATAAAAAAAACAAGTGGCAAATTAAAAAATTAAGAGAGATTTTAAAAATTTATGATAATGGGGTATGGGGACCAGAAGATAAAGAAAACGGAATCCCAATTTTGCGATCAACTAACTTTTCAAATGGTGGTGAAATTGACTTCAGCAATGTTGCAAAAAGAAGAGTAGAGATTGAAAATCTAAAAGAAAAGAGACTGATGAAAGGGGACATTTTATTAGAACGGTCTGGAGGGGGTCCCAAACAACCTGTTGGAAGAGTGGTTTATTTTGATAGTGATGGAGAATATTATTTTGGCAATTTTATAACCCGATTGAGAGCTCACGAAAATGTATATTCTAAATATCTATTTTTCTATTTATTTTATATTCATCAAAGTGGTATAACAAATAGACTTCAAAAACAAACAACAGGGATAAGAAATCTCAGATTTAAACAATATCTCAACCTTCCCATCCCCCTCCCACCCCTTCCCCTCCAGAAAAAAATTGTGGCAAAGATTGAGGAAATTTTTGAAAAAATTGATAAAGCAATAAAATTGAGGGAAGAAATAATTAAAGAAACGGAAGAGATTTTTAATATGGAGACACATAGGATTTTTGAAGAAGTGATAACACATAGTAAAATTAAAAAACTTGGAGACAAAATAAAATTATTAAAAGGTAAAAAACCTAAAGAATTTTATGAAGTCAAAACAGAAAATACAGCGATATATCTTACAGCTCAATATATGAGAGGATTTGAAAAACCTCGGTATTGTAGTATTAATGACGATGTGATAAGAGTTGAAAAAAATGATGTAATTATGATCATGGATGGTTCCTATTCAGGAGATGTCTTTATAGGTTTTGAAGGCGTTTTAGCTTCTACAATGGCAAAATTTCTTTTTAATCCAGATGAAATTTATCCAAAATATCTTTATTTCTTCTTAAAAAACAATTTTGAAATTCTTAATTCAAGAACAAAAGGAGCAGCTACTCCTCATGTAAGGAAAGATGTGTTATTCAACCTCCCCATCCCCCTTCCACCCCTTCCCGTCCAGAAAAAAATTGTTTCTTATCTTGATTCCCTTCGTGAAAAGACAGAAACTCTCAAAAACCATCACCAATCCCAATTAAAAGAACTCAAAGAATTAAAACAATCAATTTTATACAAGGCATTTAAAGGTGAGTTGGTGTGAATTATGGTGTTTGAAATAATTCAAATAATTCTTTCATTTCTTAGTATTGTAATACTTGCAATAACTGCAATAATAGTATATAAATACACTAAAGAAACACACAAATTAAGAAAGACGGCTGAAAGACAACTGGAAGCAATGTTCAGACCTCATCTTCATCCTGTTGAAAGTTGTGGCGGTGGGTTATGTAAGTTTGTAAACTGTGGAAAGGGACCAGCACTTGATTTGCACATAATAGGCTTTTCAAAAGAATCACCGGAAAAAGAATGCAAATTAGGAACAAAAGATATCTTAGTTATAAGAGTTGATGAACATAGAGAGATTTCTTTACCAGACATTAAAGATGAAAATCACCTTTTCTTTATTTTTTATAAAAGCATAAGCAACACGGTATATGTCACAATCCTCGGCAAAAGCAAAGAAAATCCAACATTACAAACCATCGGTTATTACGATTACGAAACTTTAAAACAGAAAAAAGAATATGAAAGGTTTGTAAAGGTGTGTGAAAATAAGTTATTAGAATATAAGTTATAACTAAACTATAAGGAGGTAAAAATGAATAAAAGTTTGAAGGAGGTTGTTAAGAAGTGTTGGAAACACTACAATAATTATAAAAGTAAAAATAAAGTAATAACACCTTCAATACCCATACTCTATTTCGGAAATTTTAAAAAGTATAATAACTCAGAAACTAAAATTTTAACCGTTGGATTAAATCCTTCAAAAAACGAGTTCCCAAAAGAGTGTAAGTTTATAAGATTCCCTGGAGCTGAAAAACTCAGTAAAAAAAAGAAATTAAATGATTCAGATATTGAATTATATCTTAAAATACTAAATAGATATTTTAAAAACTGTCCATATAATTGGTTTAAGCGTTACGAGATTATATTAAACAGCTTAAATTGTAGTTATTATGAAAATAACAACTATCCAAACAGAGCTATTCATACAGATATTTGCACTCCTTTAGCTACTAATCCTACATGGAGTAAAATGAGAAAAAGCAAAACAAATAAGAACTTAATAAAAAATATAAAAGAAGAGGGTATTGAGATATGGCATGAGTTAATAAAAGTATTAAAACCAGATTTGATCTTAGCTTCTGTAAGTAAAGAATATTTAAAAAAAATTAAATACAAAAAAAGAGAATGGAAACAATTTCATGAAATAAAATATAAAAAAGATGGCAAAAAAAGAAAACAGACATATGTAGTAGAAAAAATAAAACTTAAAATCAGTGACACAAAAGAGGTTATGTTAATATATGGGAAGGCAGCACAGTATCCATTCGGTTTGATTAGTGACAATGAAAAGAAAAAATTAGGTAAGAAAATTCTTAAAAAATTAATGAGTGCACTCTAAAATAAGAAAATAAGGGCTCATTGTTTAATCAGCCAGAGGTAAAAACACAAAGCTTCCCCTCAACCCCAAAACTTCACTTTTTCGCAAAAGTGAAAATTGAGAGAATCTTAATTTTTTTAATTTTCCTCATTTCAAAAACCAACACATTATTTAAAATTTTTAAATTTTTATATTAAAATATACATCTAAATAAAAAGTATGAATAAATTTGTCTTTTGGGAATTTAAAAATGATTCTTTAAATATTTACCAATTTTCTCTAAAAAATCAATTTGAAAATAAATTAAATCCAAAAGAAGAAAAAGGGCTTCGGGAACTTGATACTCAGAATCTCAAAGCTATCCACGAAGTTTACGAATCACTAAAAAATGATAAAAGAATTGAAAAATTAATACAAAAAATAAAAAGTCATAAATGGGTGAAAATAATAAAAGGAATAGAATAATGATTATAAATATGTGTTAATTTTTAATGAAATAACAGGTTCAAATCCTTAAAAATTTAATTTTAATAAGAAAAACATGGAAACAATTAAAATAAACAAAAAGATGATGGAAGTAATAAATAAAATAAAGGAGTTAGCAGCTAAGTATGAAGAATTAACAGGAAGAAAGCTTGGAGTAACAGGAGAAATTGGAGAATTTACAGTTTGTAAAATTCTAAAATTAAATCTTATAAAAAATCCACGAACTGCAGGTTATGATGCTATAGATCAAAATGGTAAAAAAGTTCAAATAAAAACAAGACGAAGGGAAGATGGTAAGGTGCCTATAAAAACTGGAAGATTAAGTAAATTCTCAAATCACAAATTTGATTATGCATTGTTTTGTACTTTGGATAAAAATTATGGCGTATTTGAAATCTATAAAGCCACTTATAAAAAATTAAAACCTATAATAGAAAAGGAACAAAATGAAAAAAGAGGTATAACTATACAATCTTTTTTAAGAGTAGCTAAGAGAGTTTATCCTAAAAAGGAAAAGTAAATATTATATGGTTAAAAATACTATTTAAACTTCAACAATTAAATAATTTTAGTTAAAAGTTATAGTATTATTTATATTTCCATAATATTGAAATTTTTAAAATTGCCCTTTAATTTATAAGTGATGGTTTTTGACGAAATAAAAATCATCGGTAGGAAGGTAATAGAGTATCTACCTGTGAAAATTATTCATAAAAATTCTGTTCTTCATTTAAATCCCGGTGATACTTTAGTATTTATTGGGAGTATAGCGGGCGTCTTTTCTCACAAGGTAATGTATATAGGGAAAAATATTGAGACAGGAGAAATTCTTTTTATTGAAAACCACAACAATAACCCAGGTATAGGATTTGTAAGTTTAAATCAATTAAAAAGAAGATATTTAAAGAATAACTGGAAAACCGAAGTGTCTCCTGTGGACTTTGAAGAAATTTATATTAGGTTATACTATGAATGGAATAAATTAAAACAAAAGGGATACAATCCTATTTTTTGGAATTGTGAACATTTGATAACTTATCTGTGGCACGGTGAAGGGAGAAGCACACAGGTTAATAGAGCAATAGAAACTGGTACATTGATAGCTTTGGGATTTATCTTTTGGAGATACTATAAGTCAAATTGAGTAAGTGGCTTTAGAAGTTATTAAAATTTTAATAATTAAATGTTTGATCTTTGGTTAAATATTCTGGCTATCATAATCATTGCATTTGTTTCTATTGCAGCGTTAAAAACTAATCTTTCTCAGAGAAAAACGCTTGCAAATATTTGCGTTATAGCTATAATAATAGCTTCATTTTTTTCTATTTATTCTGCTATTAAAAATTATAAAGAGAATTTAGAATTAAAAAAATTGAGTTATGTGATAAACTCTATAGAATTAATTGTGACACTTTCTTTTTCCACTATCACTCACAATAAAGAAATTTCTACTTATCGAATAGCATTAGGTAAATATAACGTATCTGCTCTAAGAGATTTAAAAGATTCATTATATTATTTTAACAGTGACGAAATATTATCCACTATTACTACTCTTAAGGATAGTATTCGATATTACCTTGTGTATAAACCTACAGTGGAGAATAAGCTGATAGGAAAAAACATAACTTTTCTTGAAAAAATTAGATTTTTTGACTTTAAATACACGGATTATATTAAAGAGTGGATAAATAAACGTAAAGTCGACGATTCTACAATTGTTACTCTCAAGTTCCTACTTAAAATAAATGGTATTAAAATTGATCAAAAAGTTTTTAGAAATTTTCTACTATCTTTAAAAAAACCTTGTTCAGTAGATGTTAGACCATTGTTTGATAAAGTATTGGATAAATACAGAAATAATGCGCTTTAAAATAAGGAAATAAAAGCTCATACACACTTCCTCAACTAAAAGAAATATAAAACTCCCCCACCCCAAAAATTTCACTTTTTCGAAATAGTGAAAAATTGGGATAGGGCTAAATTCAACCATTTGCTTTTTACACACTCTTCATCTTAAAGTTGAGTAGTAATTTTTTAAATTTAAAAGGAGTGGGAAGTGATTTTATTTTTAAATAACAAAAAATTTAAAGAATATATATATCATAGTGAAGAAGAGTTGGAAAGAGAAATTATTAATAACTCCAGTCTATTTTTTGGTAAGGATTCAATATACATCGATGCAAAAAGAAAAATTGAATCGAAAGCTTTGGGCGGGTCAATACCGGATGGATTTTTGTTTGATTTATCGGATATTAAAGTTCCGGAATTTTACATTGTAGAAGTAGAATTAAAATCTCATGATTTTTACAGACACATTTTTCCTCAAATAACCAAATTTTTTGCTTTTTTTAAAAATAAAAGAAGTCAAAACAGACTTATAGAACAAATATTTAATTTAATAGATAATAATACTTTTCTCAAAAATAAATTCCGTAACTATTTAGGTGAAAGAGAAATATATAAATTTATTAAAGACACAATAGAAAATAGCCAAAATATACTTCTTATATTAAATGACCAGAAAGAAGAAATTCCTGAGATAATTAATACTTACGAAGATACATGGGGTAAAATGGTAAAAGTATTGATATTAAAAAAATATATCAATCAGGATGAACAGATTTATACTCTCGACCCTGACTTCGAAAGCATTGAATTTGGAGAGTTAGAATCTTTAGAAGAATTAAAAGAAGAAACATCCGAATATTCGGAAGAATATCATTTAGAAAATGTTGATGAAAAAGTTAAAAATGCATATTACCTAATAAAAGAAGAAATTTTGTTAAATTTTGATAAGGTTAAATTTAATCCAACCAAAAGATATATTTCAATTCTTCATAAGAGAAATATAGCATATTTCAAATTTCGAAAAAAGAAGATAAGATTAGTTGTAACGTTACCTTATGAAAAAGTTAAAAGAAGAATAAAAAAACATTATGTGAAAAAATTATCTGAAGGTGTTCAAAGATTTTGGGGAAGTCCAAGTTGTGAAATATATATTGAAAATGACAAAAATCTTGATGAAATAATTGAGTTACTTAAAATTAAATTGGAGGGAACTGAATCAATTATAAAAATGTCATCAAAAAGGAGAGAAGAAGGGGTTTATGATGAAAAATATTGGCTTTCTTATACTTCCACTAAAGCAAAAAAAGGATATTTGTTATTAAAGAAGAAATTATTATCTTTAAATAAACATTTCGAATTTAGAATCAAAAAGAGATATATAGGTATATTAACACATAATAGGCTTATAGCTACCTTAATTTTCAGAAAAGATAAAATAAAAATGCATATATTCGTTAATGAAAGAATAATTAGAAAAAAAATTAGAAGACATAAAATATTGAAATTAAGTAAAGGACTTTTAGAATTCTACCATAGACCAGCCACTGAAATTATTATAGAAGATGATAAAAATATAAACGAACTTGTTTCCTTAATTAAATTTGTAGCAAATAAATACAAAAGATAATCTATTTTTTTACCACTTTTCCCCACCCCAAAATTTCACTTTTTCGAAATAGTGAAAAATTCACATAATTATTAACCTACTGCTTCGTCACTTCGACAATTACCGAAATACCGAAATAGTTCTCACTATGAAATCTCACAAAAACAGAAATCTTACATAATAACTAAAAATTCAAACGTGAAATGTGAAAAATTATAAATATTCAAATTCTACGAATCCTAACTCCCTTTTCCGACGCTATAATGAATTTTCCTTTCAATTTTTCACCAAAAGTATTTATTAAACTCTTTATAATTTTTATTCTATTTAACGGAGAATCTTTCCTCAATCTCAATAAAATAACACCTTTATATTTTTTCCTCTTTCTTATTATCAAAAATCCGAAATCCTTATCATTTGTAATTAATATTCTTCTTTGTCTATAAGCAACATTCAAGACTTCATCATCTTTTTTACCCTTAAGTTCATCTATCGCATAAATACAATCATATCCCGAAGATTTTAAAAACTCTGCTAAATTTTACCTGCACTCTCATTTACCAGGAACTTTAGCTTCACTATTTTTTGGGAGAATAGGACGGGAAAACTTCTTCATTGGAGATAATTTCTGCTCCATATAAAAGGGCTGCTTTTATATCTTGCTCATCTAAATGAGGATAATCCTTTAATATATCCTCAATCTTTAAACCTTCTGCAAGAAGTTTTAATATAAGATCCACAGGAATTCTGGTGCCTTTAATTACAGGTTTACCCCCCATTATCTCAGGATCAATAATTATCCTCTTTAAAAGTTTTTCTTTTTTCATAGTTATTATTTTAAAGGAAGAATCAAAACTATTCAAACAATAGAAAAGGTCAAAAAAGTCAAACAGGCGCAGACCTCAACATAGGGATATAAGGATTTAAAAAATGCTCAAAGTATAAAATTTAAACATTGAATAAATACTACCCTAAAAAATTGTAAAAAAATCAAAACTAACAACTTCCAACCCAAAAATTTCACTTTTTCGAAATAGTGAAAAATTGAATGAGTTTAAATTTTAAAGTTCTTTACTTCTTCTCAGTATTTCCTTCTTTAATTCGTCAGAAATATAAAACTTTTGAGATTCTAATTTTTTTAAGAGAAAAGATATGTTCTTAATTAACCTCAGATTTTTAGCTTTAAGTAGAATTCCGAGGGTCCCTGTTATTTTTAAATTGAGGTCTCTTGCTATTTCTCTTGCCTTTTTATCATCCAAGGCAATTATTGAATCAGGGTATTCTAAAGCTAATGATATTACTTCAGATTCCCCACGAGAAAGTTCTTTAGATAATATCTTCAACAATTGTGAGTTTTTAACTTTTATAATTTTAATCCATTCTGGAAGACTCTCCTTATATTCCTTTTTTACCGCTGGAGGAACAATGACTTTTTTATACATCTTTTTAAGAAGAGATAATTTATTAATTTTACTTAGGAAGATTAATACACTTGTATCTGGAATTAATATTTTCTCACGCGTTTTCAATATCTTCTTTTAAATCTTTCGGAGAATAATTTATCACAGGTATTTTATATTTACCTAATATTTCCATAAAAGCCAATTTTGAATACCCTGCTATTTCTGCTGCTTTACCTAAGGAAACTTTTCCGAGTTCAAATAATTTTATAGCAAGAAAAAGGCGAGCTTCTTCATTTGAAACCTCAGAAGGCACCGTTATGGTTATCTTTTTCATCATTGCAATATTATAATAATTTCTCTTATTAACAAAAGTCAAGTTTAATTTAAAAATTCAAAGGAAAATAATCAAATAGAGATTACTCCCAATTAAATAAACGTAACCTCCTGCTTAGCTACTCCGACAATTCCCGAAATGTCGAATTTGTTAAAAAAATCTGAAAAATTTTAAAATTCCATAACCCTCAAAATTTCACTTTTTCGAAATAGTGAAAAATTGAATGAGTTTAAACTTATTTATTTCTGTTTTGAAGATGTAAATAAAAAACTCAAAGTAAGTGAAATGTCAAGATTTCCTCTTCCCCATATTATTGATGGGTGGAGGTTAAAGTTTTTGTATTTAAAATTTATACCTGTGATGATTTTTAAAATTAAACCCCTTAAGCTTTCCTTTCTTATGTTTTCAGGAAAACCGTATCTTGTATATTCAAACTGTGCTCCGATGAAAGGTTGAAAATATTTTTTAAGGTAAAAAGGGTATATTGTTTCAATTCCAATGTCAGTAAAGGTATATCTATCATAAAGTTCATAATAGGAGACATAGGATAAATAGATTTTTGATAAAAATTTTCTTTTTTTGAAATTAAAAAATCTTCCCAATCCCAGACTGATGAAATTAAACCCATAAGGCTCTTTTGATTTTACACTTGTAATACTGAATTCAATTAAATTTTTATTCCTTATTCTTATCTTTGCATCAAGATTTAAATTTCCTGCTCCCTCAACACCGAATCCAATTTTTGCGAATGATACTTTGAGGCCCGTTCCTATTTCATATTTTGCTGTGTTATCAATTAGAAACCCTATTGGACTTGATGGTCTTGAAAGTGAACTCATAACACTTAAAATTCCGAGTTGAGGAGATGGATTTAAAAGAAAAAACCACCAGGTTAAAAGTTCTATCATACCTTTATTTCCATGCAGGAAATTCGTCTGTGAAATAACTGAAAGTTATCTGCAAAGGATTTGAGCCATCTGAATTCATTATCCATATATCTACATTATCACTTCTTGATGAACAGAAGGCTATTTTTGTTCCGTCACTACTCCATGATGTATACCAGCTGTCCCCTGTTTTTGTTAAATTTATTTGATTGTTTCCATCAGCATCCATTAACCAGACATCAGCACCTTTACCTTCAATGTACCTGAGAAAAGCAATTTTTGAGCCATCAGGTGACCAGTCAGGGTCATGGTCAGAGTATTTATCATAGGTCAAACGCTGAATATTGTTGCCGGTTGTATCCATAACATAAATTTCATAAGCAGGGTCAAGCATTTCATCTGATGATGAATCCATATATGCTCTTGTTGATTTAAAGGCAATTTTTGAACCATCGGGTGACCAGTCAGGGTCATTATCATTCGCAGGATGAAAGGTTAATCTCTTTTGATTGCTTCCATCAATGTTCATAATATAAATTTCCTCATTACCATCTCTCCATGAAGCAAAGACAATTTTAGTTCCATCGGGTGAAAAGTCAGGATGCCCATCTGCTTTATCATTAAATGTAAGTCTTTTTTGATTTGAGCCATCAGAATCCATAATCCATATTTCAAAGGAGTCAAAATTTCTAAAATCTCCACGCATGAAAGCAATTTTACTTCCATCAGGTGAAACGGTGCACAGCCAGTCATCAGTGTCAGGACTGTTTGTCAGGTTTTTTATACCTGTTCCGTCAGGATTCATAACATAGATTTCAAAATCTCCTGTTCTGTTTGAGTCAAAATAAATTTTACCTTTTAAATTCTTCAGTTCTTCAGAAGGAGAAAAGGGTGAAGCACAGTTTATAAACACCACAAAGGTGAGAAAAACTATTAACAAAGGAAATTCAATCTTTGGGTTAATCATAAAAGGTTATTTATTATGAGAAAAAACTTTGTAAAAAAGCAATTGTGGAATATCTGAGTTTTTTAGGTATAATTTTAAAAAAATTAATACTTCAGTTTTCTTTTTATTAATAACATTTTCTCCTCTAACATCCGATGATAAAATATCAAATAAAGGGTTTCTTCTATCAAAACACAGGGCAGGATATTTAAAAATTGGAATGAGTGTTGATGCTCTTTATACTGAATATAAAAGAGAATTGACAAGACTTGTTGATTTGTATCTTGAAGGAACTTTTTCTCCTGCACTTGAAATTTATCTTGATAAAAATCAGAAAAATCCTTCACTGATTGCTGAAATAGGATGGCAGAATAACTGGGTTATTTATCGTATAAGAGTTTATGATAAAAGATTTAAAACCGATAGAAATATAGATGTTGGTTCAACTCTCAGTGATATCAGAAAAGCATATAAGATTGACCGGATGGATTTTACTGAAGAGGATTTTCTGGTGCGTGTTGAAGAAATAGGTATGTCTTTTGCCCTTGATATAAACGATGTTCCTCCTGGCCGGGGGAAAAACAGGAATCAAAGTATGATACCTGATAATGCAAAGGTTATTTATGTGATTATTAATTGATAATGTAAGTTATTTCTTCTTATAAACTCCCTCTGTGCAGAAATAGAATCCTGATATTCTGTATTCGCTTGCTATCGGACATTCACCGCAGATGCATCCCTTTTTAACAATTTCACATTTACTTTTAGCTTTTGCACAGTATAAACGCTCTAAATTATTTTCCATACAAAGGTTATAACTCGGACAGCTCGGACAGATGCATAATCTTCTGTTTCTTTCAGTATCAGGAATTTCCTCACCGGATTCTATCTTTATCTGTGTAACTTTATAAATGTTGCCACTGGGCTCTTTAATATCCTCATCCTCACCGTGTAAATCGGTAAAATATAGCCCATCAGGGCCAAAGGCAAGACCGCAGGGAGAGGCAGGACCATCTCCTATGTATGTAACAAATTCATCATAGGATTTTACACTGTTACCGTCTTCACTTAATCTTATTTTAACAATCTTTTTGCCCTTTGTATCCCATCCTTTTTTATAGGATGCACCGAATAGGGCAACAAAAAGCTCATCATGGAATTCTTCTGAAAATTGTCCATCCTGCATAAAATCCATTGCTGTTGGAGCCTGAGTATAATGCCACCAGAATATTGAATTTTCCCTCATTGATCTCGGCCATCCGTAATTTCCTCCTGGCTCTACTTTCACTATTCTGTCATCAACTTCAGGACCATTATCAGAAATATACAGTTTTCCATCCTTTTTTCTCCATGCTGCTCCGAACGGATTTCTGAAACCTTTTGCATAAACAGGACTTTTGGAATTCGGATTATCTTCCGGTATTGTTCCATCAAGATTTAATCTTAAAATTTTACCTCTTAAATCATTATCATCCTGAGCAACTTCCGGATTTAACATTCCATCACCAACATTTACATAAAGCTTTCCATCAGGACCTATTGTAACAGCCTGAATCTGATGGGCAGCTTTAACAGATGGTATTCCATCAATAATTGTTTCCATTGAATCCATTTTTAAACCATCTTTACTCTTTGTTCTTACAACCTTTGCATAAATTTTATCATTTTCAACATAGAGTATTGATAGGAAAAGGTCACCTGTTTCAGGCTCAACACATATTCCTATTAAACCTGATTCTCCTGTTCCTGGCATTCTGTAATCAGGCTCATAATTTAATAAACCTTCTGCATAAGTATAAATTTTTCCATCATTTGTTATAACCTTTACACTACCGTATAACTCTGCTACATAAAGAAAAGGAGAATCAGGGTCTTTTTTTGTATTCGGAACAAAGGCAATGTTAACAGGTAAATGAAAACCTGTTGCAAAAAGTTCTATTTTAAATCCGGGAAATACCTTCCATTTATCTTTTAGATTCATTTTAACTCCTTTTTAGAAGGATGATTTTAGACTTTATTTAAGCTCCGAGTTGCTCCTTTTCAGAACCCCTTGTGCAATAATACTGATTTTTCAGATTCATCATCCCGTATACAGGACATCCTCCACATACACATCCTTTTTCCTCTTTTATACATGAACTTTTTCCTATCAGCGGGAAGCAAAAACCACCCTCTTCTCCACACTCAACCCAGCTCGGACAGCTTTTACATATACACTTTTCCAACACCATCTTTTTCTTTTCTTCTATATTCATTTCCATAATTTTTACCTCCTTTTATTTAAAAATTACTAAACAATCAGATACTATTTTCTAAACTCTTTCTACTTAATAATAAGCTATTAATTACTTTATGTCAAACATTTGAGAAAATCTAAATTTAGAATGTTTTTTTGATAACTCATTGAATTTAAATAAAGTATCAGATTATAATTTGAAATGGTTTACGTTTCTTTGTTTTTGATTTTTCAAATATCAGCAAATATAACAGTGTTTCCTGACTCATCAAAAAAACCTGTAAATCCTCTTGTCTTTGGTTCAGGTGATGGAATAGATGATAACTTTTCCCCTCTTTCTCAGATAGAACCACTTATTATAGCAACGTCCCCTACTCTTTTAAGATTCGGAGGGACAGGGGCGGAGTATTTTGACTGGGAAGGAGATTCTTTAAATGGTATAACCTATGTTGATTTAGTTGATACTTTTATAATACCTGTTCCTGTAAATTTTGGTATTGATTCCCTGTTAAGAGTATGTGAATCATCCGGTGCTGAACCCATTCTGACTGTAAATATGCAGGTGGTGGATACCTCACTTGCAAGAAGGATGGTTGAGTATGTTAATGGTGATACAACAACCCCGATGGGTAAACTCAGGAAATTAAGAGGACATCCAGAGCCCTATAATGTGAAAATATGGAGTCTTGGTAATGAACCTGATATGGTAGGGAATACATGGGATACCCCTTACGGGGTCTGGACTTTTTACAGACATTTTAATATTCCTTTTTCATCCTGGTCATGGCGTGATTCAAGCTTCTGGACACCACAGGATTTTGCAAATTTAATACCCATGTATGTTCAGGCAATGCAGAACGCAAGTCCTATACCTCTTTCTTTCATATACTGTATTTCATGGGATCCTTTATGGATAAGACCTGTAGTTGAGCCCAATATAAATTTAATTGATTATCTTGATGTGCATTACTATCCTTCAATTTTTGGAGATTCAATAGTTGATACAGCGGATTATATTGACTGGCTTTCAAAAACTGATACTATTTCCTCTGCAGAAGAATACACGAAGCTTTTCAGAGATACACTGGATGCAATCGGTGCCTATAATATTGATATTGTTGTTCTTGAATTCAATGCGGGAATAATTACTAGTCCTGACCCCTTCTGGTGGAATTATCTTACAGGTCTTTTTATCGCCGATTGTATAGGTCACTGGATGAATGTCGGTCTGAAAATGGCTGCTGTTTACAGCATACATGAGGGAAAACCAGGAGATAGTGAGTTTCCCCTGTTCGGTATAATAAGAGGTGATGTTCCCAGCAGAAGAATGCCCTCTTATGTTCTTGAATTATACAATACATATTTTGGTGATACTCTTATATATGCTCAATCTGACCACAGGAATAACGGTTATGGCATTGAATGCTGGGCATCAAAAAGGTCATGGGATAATTCCTATGCACTTATGATTATAAATAAAACACTTGATACATTTTATTACGTTACATTGAAGATTAAAGATTCGATAGAAACTTTTCATCTCTTAAATATCACGAATAATGCTCCTATTGATGCACCCTATAACGGAACTACAGGTATTGAGGACAGGGGATTTTTTTATCCTGACAGTATAAAAAATGGTTTTTCTTTTGTTAATTTGTTAATAGAACCCAAAAGTGTGAATTTAATTGAAGCAACTCCTTTTGTGAAAATAAGCGAAAAAAGCAGGAAACAGGACAATTCTTTATTTTTACCGACTTTTTTGAGAAAAAGTGATATAGCTAAATTTCTATTGGATAAGAAGATTTCTGTTTATTCTCTGTCAGGAAGAAGAGTTGATTTCTTTAACGGTAATTATTTTGAAAGAGTTAAGAGCGGAACCTATATTATTAAGAGGGAAAAAGAAAAAGGTTTTAGAAAGATAATAATACTGGGGAATTTCTGAAGCTGGATTTAAATTACCGGGTTAAAGGCAAGTACAGGTATGTCTGAGAGTTTTATAACTTTTTCTGTGGATGAACCGAGGAAAAAGTGAGATAGTCCCTTTCTTCCCCTTGTTGCCATACAGATTAAATCAATATCATTTTCCTGAGCAAATTCTATGATTCCGATTTCGGCTTCATCTCTTTTTATTGCATTTGCAAATATTTTATATTTTCCTTTAAATTTTTCACTTTCTTTTCTTAAAAGTTCTTTTGTTTCTTTGAGTAACCTTTCTTCAACTTCCTTTAATCCTATTGATTCAAGAATTTCAACCACATGAAGAAGATGGATTTCACAGTCAAATTTCTCGGAGAGTCCGACTGCATATTCCAGTGCTTTAAAGGAAAGTTTTGTAAAATCAACAGGAACAAGTATTTTGCTTAATTTCACCTCTTTTTCAGATGGAACAACAAGAACAGGTATTCTGACATTTGTTAATATTCTATAAGCAGTTGTTCCAATTTTCATTCTTTCCGATGCACTTGAACTACCCATAACCAGTAAATCTGCTCTTCTTTCATTTATAAATTCAACTATTCTGGATGTGATTTCCCCTTTTAAAAGAAATGCCTCAAATTCAAATCTACCACCGACATCTTCTTTTTTTCTTTCAAAAATCTTTTCAGCTCTTTCCTTCGCTTCCTTTTCAATAAGATTAAACATGTTTTCAAGTTCTTCTCTTTTAAGAGCAAAAATAGCAGGTCTTCTTTCAGGTATCACATGAATGGCAGACAATCTTGCTCTGAATCTGTCAGCCAGGAGTTTTGCCCATTCAAAGGCATGATTTGAAAGTGGATTAAAATCAGTAGCCCATACAATATTTTTTATTTCCATCTTATTATTATGGGAGTCCGAAGCGTAAAGAATCAAATAAATATAACAGCATAAAAGGTGGTATGTTTCTTTTGTATCCTTCAAGTATTTTGTAATATTTATCATATAAAAGGTCAAGCATATATGGGTCTATTCTTTTATTCAAAAATTCAATTTCATTTTTAAAAGGATGGTCTTTTAATATTTCATTTTTCCCCATTTTAAGCTCTGTAATTTCCTGTATAAAAAATCCGAGTAAAAATATTTTTTCCTTTAAAAATTCCTTTTCAATTCTTTTATAAATAAAATAATCACCGTTTCTGTTTCTTGATATCTCTCTTAATAGATTTCCATATTCATCCTGAAGCTTGTTTTCAATTATCTTTTTTGCTCTTCCTATGGAGCCCTTTGACAGCCTGTATAAAAAATATATATTCTTGGTATATTTAAAATATTCTTTAAATTCCTCAAATTTTAAACTGAAAAAGGGAATCTCAATGCACCTTGACCTTATTGTTATGTGAAGCGAATCAGGGTAAGGAGTTAATAAGAAATATGTGACAAATTCAGGCGGTTCTTCAAGTATTTTTAAAAAAGCATTCTGCGCTTCTCTGTTCATTAAATCAGCATCAAGAAAGATATAGAATTTCCTTTTAAGTTCAATGGGTCTTGCTGTTAATTCCCTTTCAATTTTTCTGATTGTATTGATTCCTATAACCATCTCCCTTGAGAAATAATCGGTTCTTAAATTATCTATACTCCATTCTCCCTTTTCATATAACTCGTTGAGGTTTTCAGAGATTCTATCGGGTAAAATAAAATGAATATCAGGGATTGCAATTTTTTTAAATCTTTTGCACATATTGCATTCTCCGCACCCCTCCTTCTTCTCACACACATATTTGAGTAATATTAACTTTAAGGTCTCAAGTTTTCCGACCCCTTCCTGACCTGAGAAAATATAGGCATTTAAAAAGGCATCTTTCTTTATTACATTTTCAAAATAAAGAATTTGATTTTTATGTCCTATTACCTTCATTCTTTAATTTTATATGAAAGATTTAAAGGAATTCATAAAGGAAATTCTGGTTGAAGAAAACCTCTTTATTCATGGCTTTACAAAACCTTTTATTCCTGAAAGAGATAAAAAGTTCCTTATAAACTGGATAAAAAAGGGATATCATGCGGATATGAAATGGATGGAAAAAAATCTTGATAAAAGAATTGATACAAAAAAGGTTTTCAGGGATGTAAAGAGTGTGCTTGTAGTTGCTGTTCCTTATAAAAAAATTAATACAGGTAAATATAAAATTGCAGGTTATGCATTACATATTGATTATCATAAGTTCATTTATAAGAAGTTAAAAAGAGTTATGAAAAGAGTTGAGGAAGAATTTAACGATATTGAATACAAAATTTATGTTGATACAGGACCTTTACTTGAAAGAATGTTTGCAAGAAGGGCAGGACTCGGTTTTATAGGTAAAAATACGATGCTTATATCCTTTAAAAAGGGTTCATATCTTCTTTTGGGAATTGTTTTACTGAATAAAGAAATTGAACCTGATAAAGAAATTGATAAAAATTTCTGTGGAAAATGCACAAGGTGTATTGAAGCGTGTCCGACCCATGCAATAATAAAACCCTTTACAATTGATTCAAACAGATGTATTTCCTATCACACAATTGAAAACAGAGGTGAAATTCCTGAGGAGATTAAAAAGAAAATGAATGGCTGGATTTTCGGGTGTGATATATGTCAGGAAGTGTGTCCATGGAATAAAAATCCCATGGAGCCTGTTGATTTTCCCCTGCATCCTTATGTAAAAAATTTTGATATTGAAGATTTCAAAAAAAATTCTGAAAAATATCTTAAAAACAGCCCTTTAAAAAGGGCTAAAAAAGAGGGAATTTTGAGGAATGTGAGGGTGGTGTCATAGAAACTATTTACTACCAGAGTCCTTGTTATGGTTTCTCAATTTTTTATCAAGGAATTCAAATTCAGAATGAATTTCCATTCCGAGTGAGTATTGTAATCCTTTAATGAAACCTATCAAAAACATATTCTCTTTTTCATCTCTTAAATAAACATTTTCGTAATAATCTTTTATAAGATCCTGAATGATTTTTCTTAAGAGTTCCTTATTCCTCATTCTTTCCCTCTATAACATTAAAGAAATCTTTGCCTGTCAATTTTTTGAACTTCTGTAGAAATCTTTTGGAAGGTTTCTTTTCTCCCTGGATTATTTTCCATAACCACACGTAACTGAAACCGAGAGAGGAGCAAAAATCATATATTCCTTTATATCCCATTTCCAAAACAAAAAGTTTTAACCTGTTTAATTTTACTTTATTTTCTTTCATTTTACCCCTTTTTTTCATATAATTAAATGGTTAATAAAAGTTAACCTATATATTATACACCTTAAAAGGTGTATAAATCAAGCACTAAATCAAAATGGGTGATATTGGTAGAAGAATAAAAATTGCAAGAAAACATAAGGGACTAACACAGGAAGGACTTGCCAGAAAAATAGGTGTTCCACAGCAGAATGTGGCGAGATGGGAAAAAGGTGAGAGAATTCCCGGTGCAAAAAATCTTATAAAAATTTCAAGAATTCTTAATGTTTCAATTGATTGGCTTTTAAAAGGAGAATCTTCCTTTATTGTAAAAGATACAGGTAAACCTTTACCAGATGATATGGAAAAAATATATTCTGTTATAATTAAAAATCCTGATATAAAGGAACTTTTTGTATTCCTTGCGGATATTTCGGTTAAGTTCAAGAAAGATATTGAGAGAATGGTTAAAGCAGGATTGGGCTATAATGAGGCTATTCTTTTTATTACTTTAAAAAACGTGAAGAAAAATAAGAAATAATATTTTAACACCCTGAAGGGTGTGGCTACATTATATCTCCCTTTACAATCCTTTTCACCTCATCAGCATCAAGGACTTCTTTTTCAAGAAGGGCATTTGCAAGGTTGTGCAGGGCTTCAATTTTTTCCTTTAATATTTTCTCTGCTCTTTTCTCCGCTTCTTCAACTATTCTTTTTACCTCCTCATCTATCATCTCACTTGTTTTTTCACTTATTCCTCTTTTAAGTCCAAGTTCTCTTCCAAGAAATACTTCTTCCTCCTGTTTTCCGAAGGCAACGGGTCCGACTTTTTCACTCATTCCCCATTCCCCTACCATTCTTCTTGCAATCTGTGTTGCTGTGTCTATATCATTTGCAGCACCTGTTGATATTGTACCGAAAACAAGTTTCTCAGCAACCCTTCCTCCCATTAAAACCGTTAACTGGTCAATTAGATATTCTTTCGGATAAATATGCCTGTCATCTTCGGGCAACTGCTGTGTTATTCCGAGTGCCTGACCTCTGGGTATTATTGTTACCTTATGAATAGGGTCTGCATTCGGTAATAGGACCGACAAAATTGCATGCCCTGACTCATGATAAGCAATCTGCTTTCTCTCCTTTTCTGATAAAACCATGCTTTTTCTTGCAACACCCATTAGAATCTTATCCTTTGCCTCTTCAAAATCTTCCATGGTTATTTTCTCCTTACCCTTTCTTGCTGCCAAAAGGGCTGCTTCATTTACAAGATTCGCAAGGTCAGCACCTGAAAATCCGGGGGTTCCTTTTGCAATAACCGATAAATCAACATCCTCTGCAAGCGGTTTATTCCTTGCATGAATTTTCAAAATTTCCTCCCTCCCCTTAACATCAGGAATAGGTATCACAATTCTTCTGTCAAATCTTCCGGGTCTCAAAAGAGCAGGATCCAAAATATCAGGTCTGTTGGTTGCAGCCATTACAATAATGCCCTCTTTTGTGTCAAACCCGTCCATTTCAACAAGAATCTGGTTCAAGGTCTGCTCCCTTTCATCATGTCCTCCACCGAGTCCCGCTCCTCTCAATCTTCCAACAGCATCAATTTCATCAATAAATATAATACATGGAGCATTTTTTCTTGCCTGTTCAAATAAATCTCTCACTCTTGCAGCCCCAACTCCTACGAACAGTTCTACAAAATCAGAGCCTGAAATTGAAAGAAAGGGAACACCTGCTTCTCCTGCAACCGCTTTTGCAAGAAGTGTTTTACCTGTTCCGGGCGGACCCACAAGCAAAACTCCTTTCGGAATTTTTGCCCCGAGTTTCTGAAATTTTTGAGGATTTTTCAAAAACTCTATAACTTCCTTCAACTCCTCCTTTGCCTCATCACATCCTGCAACATCATTAAAGGTGACCTCCGGTTTTTTATCGGTTAAAAGTTTTGCTCTAACTTTTATAAATGAGAAGGCTCTTGAATTTCCTGCCTGAATCTGTCTGAAAAATAAAAACCATATTCCCAGAAGAATCAAAAACCAGGGAAGATATCCTATAACAAACTCCCAGAAGGGACTTTTTACCTTTGTCTCAACCTCTACGTTCTTTTTAACAAGATAGTCAAGAATATCCGGCTTTTCCATCGGAAGAGCAAGTTTGAATTCATTATATTTAACTCCTTTTCTCTCAAGAGGATTTTTTAAAGAGCCTTGAATTTCCCTTTCTGAAACAATAACCTTTTTAACGTTTCCCTTTTCTATCTCCTGAATAAACTCTGAATATGTTAAATTAAGAATCCTTAAACTCTTTTCAGTATAATAGGCAAGGAATATTGCAACAAGGACAAATATTCCTATCCATAAAAGTATCGGTGTCAGATTTATATTTTTCTCTTTTTTATCATTCATTTTCCAAACCTTTCAAGCTCTTTTTCTGTTAATCCGCATACATCTTTAAGATACCTGAATTTTTCATTATAATCAAGACCGTAACCTACAAGAAATTTATCAGGAACTTTAAATCCTATTATATCAATATCCACATCGGTCTTTCTTCTTTCATATTTATCAAGAAATACAACGGTCTTTAAAGATTTCGGTTCTCTTTCAAGAAGTTTCTTTTTTAATATTTTCAGTGTGTAACCTGTATCAATTATATCTTCAACAAGTATAACATCTTTACCCTTTATATCAAGGGGCAAATCCCACATTATTTTAACATCCTCCTCTGTTATTATTGATTTACTTCCATAACTTGAAAGTCTTATAAATTCAAGGGTGCAATCAATTTCCATTTCCCTTATTAAATCAGCAAGAAATATAAAGGCACCTTTCAGAACCCCTATTACAACAGGGTTTTTATCTTTATATTCTTTTTTTAATATTTCAGCAATTTCCTTTACCCTTTTTTTAATATCTTCTTCCTTTAAAATTACCTCCATTTTAAAACCTCAATTTTAATATCCTTTCCCTTTAAAAAGGGCTCAAATCCTTCAATCCAGATAATTTTTCCCTTGTATTCAACAACCAGAAGGTAATCCCTTAAATAAAAAGGGATTTTTTTGTTTTCAAAAAATTTCTTTAATTTTAATATCTTCCCTTTATCTCTCTCAATAATATCTCCATCTTTTCTTAATCTTATTTTTGCTTTTCCGATAATTTCTTCAGGTAAAAAACCTTTATTTTTATCTTTTTTGACAGTTATTTCTGCAAATCTATTAATTTTAATCTTTCCTTCCCTTAATGTTATTTCAAAATCAGGTTTCTTTTTCATAAAAAGAACATTTTCACCCTTTGATACAAAAAATAAATCTTTTTTAATTTCTATTTTCCCACCTTTTATTAAAATTCTTTCCATTCTTGAAAGCATTTCCCTTGTTACTTCTCCTTCATATTCCCATTCAAAAAGAATATTTTTTAAAATTTCTCTTTTTTCAAAAGAATCAAGATTTAAAAGTTTTTGTTTATTTGTTTTTATAAAATAAGGATTTTTTTCTTCAATATATTTTTCTATATCTTCTTTTAACTTTTGTTCATAAGTCTTACTTTCCTCAATAAAACGGATGTAAAAATTTCTGAATTTATTTAGATTGTAATTGAACTCTTCAAATATAAAGGGCAGGAGTTTGTGTCTTATTTTATTTCTTGTTCTTTTCAATGAATAATTTTCAATATCAATGTGATAATCAATCTCATTTTCTTTAAGAATTTCTATTATTTTTTCCCTTTCAACAAGAATTAAAGGTCTTATGATTTTTTTTAATTTTGGTTTTAAGGGCGGATTTAAAAGAGAAATTCCTTCTCTTAAAAATCTCAAAAAAAAGGTTTCAAGAGCATCATTTAAGGTATGGGCTGTTGCGATTTTATTATAACCTTTTCTTTCCGCAACTTCCTCAAGGAGTGAGTATCTTTTTATCCTTCCTGCTTCTTCAATATTGAGTTTTTCTTTAAAAGCAAAATTTTTAATATCTTCTTCAAATATAAAAATTTTTAGCCCCAATTTATCAGCAAATTCTTTTGCCTTTTTGGGTGGTAAACTTCCTTCAAGTTTATGAAATAAATAAAAAAGGGAAATTTCAAGGTTAAAGAGTTTTTTTAATTTAATCAGGGTGAGTGTTAAGAAAGTTGAATCAGGTCCACCTGAATAAGAGATCAAAATCCTATCCCTTTTTTCAATTAAATCAAAAATCTCTATTGCTTTAAAAACTTCTTCAGGGATTTGAAAGTTTTTTAATGTTTCTTTATTTTTGTTCCTCATATTTAATTTTACACTAAAAATTAAATATACAGCACAATTTTATCCTGTTTACATACTGATTTTTAAAAATTTTTTAGTGTAAAATTTTTTAACACCATTTTTAATTTTTTATTTTCAATTAAATTGTATATCAGTTATTTTATATATTTTGCATTTGAAATTTTTATATATTTTATTTTAAATTTATATTCTCGGGTTCAAGCCCTTATTTTTTGTTTTTGGTATGAATTATAAAGAGGCGCAAATTGTTATAGACAGATTTGTAAAAAATTTGTGTTTTAAGTTTAATGTTTTTCATTTATATAAAGATTTAAAAAGTGTTGGAAATTTATGTTATTTGAAATGCAAAGGAAAATTTAAGGGAGGCAGTTTTAGAAAATATTTTATCGGTGCTTTAAGGAATGAGTTATATAATTTTTTGGGTAAAGAATTAAGGTATGAGGGTTTAAAGATGGAAATTGATGATATTTATTCAGAAGTTCAAGGCAATTTGGAACTCAAGTTAAGGATTGCGGAATTTATAGAGAATTTAAATAAAAGAGAAAAGAAAATTTTGGAGCTTTTTTCCGATAATTACAATTTAAGGGAAATTTCTGAAATTTTAGGGGTTTCTTATGAAAGAGTTAAAGATATATGGAGTGATATAAAAAAGAAAGCAAGAAAAATTGAAAAGAGCAGGAGAGATGTAAGGAGGGGATGGTTCAGGATGAATAGGGAATATATAAAGGAATATATGAAGTATTGGAGGCAGGAAAATTCTGAATATTTTGAGGATTGGAAAAACAGAAATCCTGAGTATTTTAAAAAGTATTTTCGTATAAAAAGGTTAATGGGAAAAAGGAGAGAAATTGAGGGTTATTTTGGGAAGATTCTCAGGATTTTCTGTTCGGAAGAAAAAGAATTTGGAACCGAGAAAAAGGAGAGGTGTTTATGTGTAGAATGTTTGTTATGTTCAGATAATAAGTGTTCTTCTATAATTTCGCATACCGATTTTCTTGAGAAGAGTTATATGGAAAGGTTTGATTTCATATTTTTATTTTCGCAGTTAAGGGCTTTAAAGGAGATAAAGGAAATGGAAGATGAGATAAGAAATCAAAGGAGTTTTGTTGGAAAGAATTTGATATTTATATCCGAAAATCTGCCGGAAAATTTCAATTTAATAAAATCTTCGGGAAAAAGGTTTTTCATGCTTGTAAAGAGGAAAAAGAAAAATGTTTAAAATAAAAATGAAAAAAATCTTGAGTATTTGTCTGTTCTTTTTACTTTCTTGTGATATATATAAAAAGAAAGTTGACTTTAAAATATCAGTAGAGATAATCAGACAAAAAATAATAGAAACCGATGCTTTTTATGACTGGATAGGGGAAAAATATCGTGTTTATTCTTATCTTCGTTCTCCTATTTATATAAAAAAATTAAATACAGAAGATGTGGATACCCTCGGTGGAACAGGGGAAGGACCGGGCAAATACAGATTTATAGCAGACCTTAAAGTAAAAAATAACAGGATTTTTGTTGCAGGGATATCAAAACTTCTTATCTATTCAATAAATCCTCCCAAGTTATTAAAAGAATTGAATATTGTGAAATTATCCGGTTTTAATTCTCCTTTAATATGCGATGTGATTAATGATTCTACTATCATAGTTTCTGCAACGGATTACACACAAAAAGCAAAGAAAAATTATGATAAAATGTATCCCATCCTTATTATTGATTTTAAAAACGAGAAGATATTGAATAAGTTTTATCTTACTCTCAAACATCCTGATCCGAGAGTTGTGAAACTCCTTTATTTTAAAACAGTCCATCCGCGTAATCTCTTTTATTCCCGGGATACAGTTTATGCCTATGATTTTATAAGGGACGAGTTGATAATCTATAACATTAACAAAAACAAAGAAAAAAGGATGAAAATCAATCATGAAGGTTTCACACCACCTCCTCCTCTTCAACTTGAGCAGAGGGAAATAAAATATTATGCTTTACCCTTTAATCCACCATACGGAATTTTTAAGAAAGGAGATTTTATTATACTTTTTATTCTAAATAAATGGATTGATAAATGGAGATTGCATAAGAAAGTTTATGAAGAGAAGAGAGATTTGAAGCCCGAGGAAATGAAAGAATTTGATATAGTCATTGATTATATTTCATTAAAAGATAACAAGGTCCTGGGAAGAGCAATTTTCCCTGATTCCCTATGGAAAAAGGAAAGGATTGTTTATTATCCCTCCAAGGTTGTTAAAGAAGACAGCATTTTCAGTATGTATTTTGTTGCACGAAAAAATAAAAAATTGAAAGTGGTTTATTTTAAACTTAAAGAAAATGCTATTGAGAAATAGAATATTATTGATATTGTTTTTCTTTGTATTTTTTAACTGCAAAGAATCTTTTAAAAATTTAATTGATGTTAAGATTGAAGTAAACAAGGAAATTTATCTGCCATCTTCTGTTTCAAGAGTTATTCTATACAAAAATTATAAAATTTACAGCAATTTTCGGACTCCTGTTTATATGGAAGATATAAATACAGGACACATTGATACAATAGGAAAAATAGGAGAGGGTCCAGGAGAATTCAGATATGTACTGGGTAAGAAAGTGAAGAACGATAAGATTTTTATAACAGCAGGAGGGCATAAGTTTTTAATTTTTTCTTTAAAAAATAAAAAACTCATAAAAGAGTTGAATTTTATGCAGACTTTTGGACTTATACCAGGAAATATTGAAAAAATAATAAATGATTCTGTTCTACTTTTAAAATCTGTTGATATATCTGAAGCTAAAAAAGATAACTTCCAGAAATCTTTTCCTTTTATTATCATTGACATCAAAAATGAGAAAATTATAAATAAGTTTTATATTATGTTAACACATCCGAACAGAAAAGCAAGAAAATTACTTTTAAATCCCTCACGTCCGCCTTATACGATTTTTTATTTAAATGATACTTTTTATACATACGATTATATGAGAGATGAAATAATTGTATATGATATTAAAAGAAATATAAAAGAAAAAATTAAACTTCATCACAAAGATTTTACCTCACCCCCTGTATTGAAAATAAAACATATGGGAAGAGAAACATATAATACTCCTTTTGACCCTGCTAAAGGAATTTTTAAAAGAGAGTCCTTTGTTATTCTTTTTGTGTGCAATACCTGGAAAGATAGGTGGAAAATCCCCCGAAATTCTGCGAAAGAGATGAGGGGTTTCAATGATGAGGAATGGAGAGAACTTGATTTATTAATAGATTATATTTCTTTAAGAGAAATGAAACACATTGGAACTTTCATTTTCCCTGATTCTCTTTGGAAAAAAGAAATTGTTTATTATCCTGTAAAGATTGAAATGGAGAATGATACCTTTAAGGGATATTTTTATTCAACAGAAAGAAAAGAACTGAAGGTAATATTTTTCAAATTGGAAGAGAGGAAAAAATAAAAAAATTTTATCACTTTTTATAAAAAGTGCTAAAAAAAAAACCGAAATGGGGTGGAAGTGCATTATATATAATATATAAGGGGGATTAAAAAATCTCCCGGGAGAAATAAAAAAAACCCATGGGTTCGAATCCCGAGAAATAAGGAGGTAAAATAATGAAAAAGGGATTTTCTCCTAAAATAAAAGAAATTACTATTAAAACATACCCTTCTGCTATAATCGGAGGACAAAAGTCCCATAGGCATTGTGTTCAATTATAAACGTAAATGAAGGGGGCTCCCTGAAATGAGGTTTAAATTGGAAAATGTAAAACTGAAAGGAGCCCCCTTAAGTTTTCTTAGAGAAGAAAAAGTTCCAGTAAAAACTCTTGAAAGCTTCTTTTATGAATATTTTTTAAAGAATAGAAATTTAGAAAGTTTTAAGGGCGGTGATTCTTTATTTATTGACGATATGATAGGTGGAATTATGGAGGCCCAGAAAATTAAACCTTCGGCACCTTTAAGATTTGGCTGGGGATTATTAACGGAATGTAATTCCAAATGTATTCATTGTATTGCTGGAGACGCTTTAAAGAGAAAAAAGAGAACCAATTTAAATGAGATAGAATATATATTGCAACAAATAAATGAACTTTCGCCGATAACCGTGATCCTAACAGGCGGAGAACCTCTTCTTTTAGAATATATATACACAATTTTGAAAAAATTAAAAGAAAACAATTTCGTTGTTCATCTTTTAAGTAATGGTTACACGCTTACTGAGAGGAATTCAGAAAGGATCGGAGATACCAAAGTAGATTTAGTTCAAATTAGCTTAGATGCGGCTGATCCTATAATATTTAGAAAGCAAAGAGGTGTAGATTGTTTTGAAAAAGTTACCGAAGGGATAAAATATTTGGTTATGAATGGGGTAAGGGTAAGATTAAATTTTACTGCAACCCATGTAAATTTAAATCAAATTTCTTTTGTTTATGATTTAGCCCTCAAAATAGGTGTTTCGGAACTGAATTTTAATCCAGTTATCCCTTTAGGTAAAGGGGAAAACTTAATATCAAAATTTGATTACAAAAAATATGTATATGAAATAATTAAAGTATATTATAAACACTTAGAAATAAAGCCTTCATTAATTCTTACTTTTTCTTTACCGGTTGAATTTTTTTATCTTATTTATGAACTTATTCCTCAAAAGGATATAGAAAATTTTAAAATTGAGCCTCTTATATATATGTATGATGAAAACACTTCTCTTTCTTGTAATGAAATAGGAGATATACGTCCTGGTTCTTCCTTAGAGGATAAGGATTTTATAATAGGTAATGTATATAAAGAATCGTTGAGGAAAATATGGAGAAAAAATAAGGTATGGTTCCGAAGGCTTCATAGTACCAAATGTGAATTTTGCAAATTTTTATTCTTCTGTAGGGGTGGAAATCCTGGAGTAACTTACCGTATTAAGAAAACTATCCATGCTCCTTATCCTTATTGTCCTATTAAGTGGTAAATATGGAAGATGTTCTAAATAGAAAATTCAAGATTTTACCTGGAATAATAATTAGATATGAACCCAATTTGCCGGTCGATGAGTGTCTTTTTATATATAAAATAGAAGAAGGAAGAATGTTTTCCGGCAATAAGGATACCTACGAAATTATTGAATATATTAAAAAAGGATTGAGTGTAAATGAAATTATCAAAAAGATCTCAAGTGAGCGAGAAATTGATATAAATGATATAAAAGAAGAAGTTTTGAAGATGTTGAATTTTTTGTTAGAGAACGGGATTATCTCTGAGAAAGAAGGGGGTTAACATGGCAAACAAAAGTATCAAAAATTCTCATGTTAAACTATTAATGGATTATATTAAAAGGGAAAGTAAAAATGCTTTAATTTCAGTTGATGATTTTATTTTTTATATAAAAAGAAAAATTAAGACATTAGAGATAAATACTTTGACCGCACCTCTTGAGGTTCATTGGGATATTACCGATAGATGCAACCTGAACTGTATCTACTGTTATGCAAACAGGTTAGTGCTTAATGAACTTGAATTGAATCAAATTTATGAAATAATTGATAAACTCGAGGAAGCGGGTGTTTTACAAATTACTTTAGAAGGGGGCGAGCCCTTTTTAAGAGAGGATATCTTGGAGATTATAAAATACATAAAGGCGAGAAATTTTTCTTTAGTGATTATAAGCAACGGTACGTTGATCAAGGATGATTTTGTAAAAGAAGTTGCGACTATTTTGAATAAAAAAACGGATCATTTTCAATTGACCTTAGACGGCCCTTGTGAGAGTATACATAATTTAAACAGACCTAACTCTTTCAAGAAAGTGATAAATACTATAAAGAATTTCCTAAATTACAATATTCCTTTTGTAGTTAGATTCGTAGTGACCTCAAATAATTTTCATTCTATGGTTGAAACATACGAATTACTACACGATTTAGGATTCAAAGGGATATTTGAAATTTCTCCATTAATTTTAAAAGGCAAAGCTGACCCAAAACTTTTGCCACCTATAGATAGAGCCCTCTTAAATTTTATTGACCTATTAGAGAAAAGTAAGACACTTATATACCCTTATGTTACAGGTCTATTTACAACAAAACGTAATATTTACATATTTTTGAAAAAAAGCGGATTTGATTGTGATTTTTCTACAATAGGAAATTTCTTTCTAAATTGTACAGGAGGAAGAGCCAAGATAGTCATAAGTCCGAACGGAGATATCTATCCCTGTACCCTTATGAGAGAAGATAGATATTATTTAGGAAACATTTTAAAAAACTCTTTATTAGAAATCTGGAACAATAAAAATACAGAATGTATAAGAAATAAAATTTTAAAAAGCCTTAACAAATGCTTTATTTGTGAATTCAATAAAGTTTGTTCTTATTGCCCCTGCAGAGAATGTAACACTTGATTAAAAGGTATGGAATTAAATATAAAAGAAAATCCGGTATATCTTAGCCTTTTGAGACAATACACAAAGAATAAAATTTTGTATCCTTTAAAAATAAGTTGGGATATTACGTCGCGATGTAACCTGAACTGTTTTTACTGCTATAAAAAATATGATTTAAATAAAAAGGAATTAAGCATTAAAGAACTGTTTTACATTGTGGAACAAATTAAAAAAATAAAACCGTTGGAGGTAACTTTAGGTGGAGGTGAGCCCTTTTTAAGAGAAGAAATTTTAGATATAATAAAGTCTCTAAAAAAAGCAGATATTTGGGTATACATTTTAACAAACGGGACATTGTTAACTGAAAATCTTATAAAAAGATTAAGTAATATATTAAGAGAAACAGATATTATACAGATTTCAGTTGACTTTTTATATCATAAACAAAATAAAAAAACTCTTAAAGCGAAATATTTTGAAAGAAAAAAACTAGAAAGTTTATTAAAAATCATAAAAAAATATAATTTAAAGGTTTATGTTAATCTGACACCCACTAAATATAATTACAAAGAAATTATCAAAATTTTTTCCCTTTGTGAAGAAATTGGAATACAAGGGTTTGGATGCACACCTCTTGTTCCTTTAGGGGGAGCTAATTTAAATTTAAAAGTTCAGCCCGAGACCCTTATAAAAATAGAGGATGAATTAAAAAATATACCTGTTAAAAATTGCTCTTATTTAGGGGGAATTACAACTATTTACGACTTTATTGAAGTTAAGAAAAATAATAAAAATGCTAAGGTAAAAAAAATAAAAAATAAAGTGAAAAATATTTTAAGTTGTACTGCCGGAAGATACCAGTTACACATTGATGAATCGGGAAATATTTATCCTTGTGTGTTTTGTATGAATAAAATTTACAAGGTAGGGAACATTTTTGAAAAAGATTTAGAGTATTTATGGAATAACGGAGACTGGGGAATTTTTAGAGAAGGGCGAGATTTATCTGATACTGAGTGCGAAAGTTGTTTGTATTTCAAAGACTGCTTAGGTGGGTGTCCGGGTATATCTTATAATTATTATAAAAAAATAAATAAACCCGATCCACGATGCCCTTTTAACAGAAATGAAAAAAATAATAAACGATTTTAATTCCTTCCCATCAGAAGTTAGAAAATATTTAATATATCATGCTATTGGTTCTCCCCTTTTAATAGGCTGGGTTATACTTCCGGTCTACATTTACATAACCGGGTACACAGTTTTTGATGCAGGAATCTTTTATACTTTTTTTTCTTTGTTTTCGATTCTTTCAGTGTATATAATTGGTAAAATATCAGACAGAATTACAATTAATTATCTATTTTCAATATCGGATTTCTTGGAATCGCTTGCTTTTTTCTTCTTTTCTATCTCTTATGGTGCTTTTTCTTCTTTTTTTATTTTTTTAGGAGGAGCACTTGATAGAATAGCCGCAAACTTTTCCCCGGCTTTTGAGGTATACAATATGGAGATTTTCCCAGAAAATGGAAGAGAAAAAATGCTCGTATATTATTTAAATTTACCAGAATTCTCTCAACTTGTCACCTTTCCTATATGGGGTACACTATTAGGATTATTATTTCCCACGGTTATCGCTTACAGAATATCTTTCTTGGCTTTAAGTGTGGGCATGTTTTTTTTATCCTTTTTACCTATTTTTTATCTAAAAAAGGTGAATAAAAGTTTAAAGTACCAGAATAATTTAATCAAAAAAAGAAGCATAATAAGGAGATTGAGTTTAAGCGCTAAAATTATTTTTGTAATAGAAATTTTATTTGTAATAGCAGGAGGATTAATTCCTTCTATTGTACTTATTAATTATATTGTGAATGAACTCGGTGGAAATCTGTTTCATGTGGTTGGGATAGAGGTAGCTGTTTCTTTAACAAAACTAATATTAGCTTATATTATAAAAGAACAAGGAAGAGAACAAAGGTTTAAAATGATTTTTATTGGTTTCGGATTTATAAGTATTTTTCCTCTATTAATGTTTAATGAACCCAATATGCAGAGAATAGTATTAGCATATGTATTTTTTACTATAGGTGACACCATTTTTTATCCTTATTATCTTTCAGTTATATATGAAAAAATTCCAAAGGAAATAAGTGGTGAATTCTTCGGATTATTACAATCAATAAAGAAAATAATAAGTATCTCTTTGCCTTTAATAGCTGGATTAATTGCTTATAAAATTGCTCCACTGGCTAATTACTATTTTTCCTTTGTTATTTACTTAATTATTTTTTTCCTTTTTGTATTTTTAAAAAATGGATAGAAAAATATTAAAAATTCTATTTTGTCCTTTATGCAAACAAAAATTAAAACTAAGAAAGAAATTTTTAATATGTCTGAATTGTAACAAAAAATATACTATTATAGATGGTATTCCTATATTTTGTAATGACAAGAAAGAATATTTTATGTACACTTCAGAAGAGGAAAAGGTCCAATTTTATAATATGCTTTTGGATAGTTACGGTTTCGAACTTTTACATAAAGGAAATGGAGAAGGGTATTTCAGAAGTATTTGTGAGGTGATAATAAAAAATGTTCCTCATAGTGTTGAACATATAATAGATGTAGGTTGTGGAACAGGCCGAATTCTATATGAAATCAGCTCTTTTTATCCTTCGTCTAATTTGATTGGTTTTGACATTTCTTTTAGAGCGTTAAAAAAAATCAATAAACTTCTAAAGCAAGGAAAAGACATTAATTTGAATTTAAAAGTAATGGGTTGTTTTAAAAATTATAAACTAAAAGGTAAAAAGGTGAAAAATTTACACTTTATCCAAGGTAGTGTATATAATCTACCATTCGATGAAAACACCTTTGATATTGTAATTTCTTGTAACCTCGTAGATGTGTTAGAACATCCAATAAAGGCATTACAAAATTTAATAAAAGTTCTAAGAAAGCAGGGATTTTTTCTAATTACAACTCCAATGAATTGGAGATTTTCCTACATTTGGAAAATTTTTCCAAACAGAGACTCGTTGATAAATTTCTTTATTGAAAATTCCATACACCCCATAGTATGGTTTGATAACTTAATATTTAGAGAAACGGTTAATTTTGTAAGAAATTCGTATTTGGAATGGAATATCTTCCTTTTTTTGGGACAAAAAAAATGAAATTTTTTGTAATAGTCTCCATTTTTTCCTCCTTTAAAATAACTGCTAAACGACTTGACAATATAAAAATAGACGGCACTATTTGCAAAGAGGAAAAGAAGGTCAAGATTCCAAATTTATACCTTTACAAACCTAAAATAGAGTCTTATGAAAAAATTAAAACCATCATATATTTAGGTTATAATCCAAAAGGACTCTATTTTGGATTCATTTGTTATGATAGTATGAACTCTCTAATAAAAAGATACGGTAAAAGAGACGAAGATACTCAAGATGATCAAGTATATGTATTTTTGTTTACTTCTTCTTCTGCCGAATGCTATATATTTGGCTCTAATTCATTAGGTGTACAGTATGATGGTATTAAAAAAGCTGATGGATTTGAGGATTACACCCCTGATTTTGATTTCAAAGTTAAAGCAAATTTATATAATAACAGATGGGAAGTCGAATTTTTTATACCGTTTAAATCTTTGTATATAAATAACATACCGGAGAAGGGCTCCTTTTCTCTAAAAGTGATTTTTATAAGAATAAGACCAAGAAATCATTATATAATATATGCTTTCCCTCCTTTATCTGAAAACAATCCTTCTTTTGTATCCCAAGCTGCCTTATTGACAATACCTGAAGAGTTGACTCTGAAGAAAAGAACCGAAATTATTCCCTTTTTTGCCCCTTTTATTCAATCCAATATTTTAAAGCTTGCCTCTGGTGTAAATTTAAAATGTAAGATTAAAAACTGTTTTTCACTTGATCTTACCTTCAATCCCGATTACGCTCAGATAGAGACTGATGAGCCCAAGATTGATATCAACACAACCTTTGCACTTTTTTATCCTGAAAAAAGACCATTTTTTATGGAAGGAAAAACTTTGCTTGAAACGCCTATAAAAGCAATTTATACGAGGGCAATCAATGACCCTCTTTTTGCAGGTAAAATCACAGGAAGATTAAAAGATTTTGATTTTATGTTTTTATCAGCCTATGATGAGCACACTCCTTGGGTTTTACCTTTTGAAGAAAAAAGTGAATATATTGCATCGGATAAAAAATCTTTTTCAAATATTTTAAGGATTAAAAAAAGTATTTTTGAAGAATCTTATATAGGCATTTTAACCTCAAGCAGGGATTTTAAAGATTTAAAAGGATTTAATAGGATATTTGGGTTTGATACAAGATTGCGGTTTAAGACTCATTATACACTAGATTATCAAGGAATTTACTCATGGACAAGAGAAATTGATGATACTTTATTATCTGAGGAATTTAACGGGGAATATTTAAAGGGATTTGCGCAAGAATTTAATTTTAATGCTTTTTTCAGGAATTTTATAGGAAATTTGTGGTTAGGAGATTATTCTCCTTATTTCAGGTCTGATCTGGGATTTATAAGAAGGAATAATTTCAGAGAGATAGAGATAAGGGGTGGACCCAGAGGGTTTCCGAATAAATACGGTTTGACGGAGATTTCATTGTGGTTATGGTATTCTTCAAGATGGAATTATGATAATATTTTGAAAGAGAAGAATAATGCTTTGTCTTTATATCTATCTTTGATAGGGCAGACAACGGTTGTTACGAAGTATTCAAGGATTTATAGAAAATATGGTAAAGAATTTCCTGATTTATGGGATTATAATATATCTTCATACACATCGCCTTCAAAGTATTTTTCAATAAATACTTATTTTGATTTTTCAAAGACGATAAATTATTCGGATACAACGAAAGGTTATTCCTTTTATTATTCATTATCCTTAGAATTAAAGCCTGTTCCGAGGGTTCAGATAGGGATTTCGAATTCAAGGTATTATTTATATAGAGAAAAGTGGAGAAATTTAATATATGATGTTCAGACAATAAGGACAAAATTTTCATATCAATTCACTTTACATTTTTCTTTTAGGTTAATAATTGATTATTATACGAAGACGAAAGAAGTGGGAATTTACCCTTTATTTTCCTATGAATTAAATCCTTTCACATTATTTTATCTGGGGGCAAACATAAGTGCGTTAAAGAATGGTAATCCTTTCGGATTGAAGGGGCAGGAACATCAAATATTTTTAAAGTTTCAATATTGGTTTAAAATTTAAAAAGGAGGAGACAATATGTATCATGAAGATTTTGGAATATTAACAAGAAGATGGATAACTGAATGGGTAAAAATCCGATATGCTGGTTTACTCAGGGAGGGCATACGTGTAAAAAGACCATTTGTAGAACGCGAGGTTATTGAAATAATGTCCATTATAAATCGATACTTTGAAAATGAATTTAGGGATGAAGATCATGCGCGGAGGTTGACTTATAAAATCCTTGAGGAGGCTCTATCGGAAATGAAAAAATTAGGAAGAAGCAGAATTGACTTAAAGTCTTTTATAAGAGCAACTCAGAATTTAAAATGCAGAATACCACCGTGGTGCTGAATCAAAAAGGGGGGATATGGATCCTAAACGAGATGCAGTGATTTTATATGAAAATATAACTAAACTTTTGATTACTTTATGCACAGGGGCAATTGCTCTTTTCCCAACTTTTTTGAACTTGGCTTTTTCTTCCAGACCTCTGAAAGGAATTTCGAACAAATGTACTCTTCTTATTGCTTTGTTATGTTTCCTTTTGTCAATTATATCTGGTATTTTAACACTTCAAACCATAGCAGGAAGTTTAACAGATGAAAAGTATACTATTTATAGAAAAGCCACCAGAATTGCTTCCCTTGTTCAAAACATTTCGTTTCTTTTGGGAATGGCAGGATATACCTTATTTGTGTTTATAAATATCTAATAAGTGTGAAAATATTTAAGAATTTTATTTCAGTTTTAGGTGTAATCTCCGGCATTACTGTGTTTGTGACCCTTTATATAGATAATCGTTTTCTAAGAGAAAAATTAAAGTATTATGAAAGCATGCAAATAGAAAATATAAAAAAATTATCTGGTAAATGGAACATAATTCAATACATATTAAGTTCTTCTTATAAACCTTATCAAGACCTTAAATTGGAGTATATATTTAATATCATAATTACACCTGAAAATGAAGTAAAAGGAATAGGTGAAAAATACAAAGAAAATAATAAAATAATAAAAAGAAAATATAGATCCCAGTTAGAAATTGTTTCTGGGAAAGTGGTAAAAGATTACATTTTATTGGTCTATAAAGAAAAAGATTATAGGGGATACGAATCTTCAGGAAATATAAAAATTTATTTTGTTACAGATGAAGAATTTATAGGATATGGTGAGAGTTCGGTGGCTCAAATTAAAAGTATATTTTATGGTAAGAAATGAAAAATCTTAAACGCTTTTTAAGATTCATATTAAGATTCAAATCTTATATAATTTTTGCTTTTATTTTTATGTCATTATCGGTTCTTTTATCTTTACCCATGCCCCTTTTAACGAAGTATTTGATAGATAATGTTATTGAAACAAAGAAAAAGGCAATCTCCCCAACTCCTTTCATTCTTTTAATGGATGAACCCACTTCCCAGCTTGATTCAATAACAGAAAGAGCGATTTTGGAATTTTTAAAAGAATATAAGAATAAAAAAACAATAATAATTGTGGCACATAAGGAGGGGATTCTGGAAATAGCGGATAAGGTTGTTGAAATAGATTTCAAAAAGTTTTAATAATTTTGGAAAAAATTTTATCACTTTTTATAAAAAGTGCTAAAAAAAAAACCGAAATGGGGTGGAAGTGCATTATATATAATATATAAGGGGGATTAAAAAATCTCCCGGGAGAAGTTAAAAATCCCCCATGGGTTCAAATCCTTAAAATTAAAAAGGAGGAAACACGATGATAGAAATTTTTAATTCTGCAGAAGGTGAAAATGCAAAAATCATGAAAGCAATAGATCCCTGTAATGCTATTTGTGAAACTCAATGTGTTAATTATTGTGATCCTAATAACCAGAATGACTGGGCAAATTGGTCAACTAATAGTGCTCACATATCTGCATGGGATGTTTATCAGTACATAATTTAAACAAGTTAAATGCAAAATGCCCCCTCCTTGAATATAGGAAACTATAAGATAGAGGAAATAAAGGAGGGGGCAAACTTTTTTGCTTTTAAAATAAAAGGAGATGCTTTTTATATATATGAAAGAAGTTCAAATAAATTTTATAAAGTTAAAAATAATACGGAGTTTAAAGAATTTGTAAAAAGAAATAAACACAGAAAAATAAATCTTATATTTCCTTTTAATAAAAGAGAAATTATCAAAGAATTAAATAAAAATATTTCGCGATTGATATTATATGCCTCTGATGTATGTAATCTAAGATGTAAATATTGTTATTTTTCTGATATTTATGAAGATAGTAGAATATTTAAAGGAAAAAAAATGTCTTTGGAACTGATGAAAAAGTCTGTTTATTTTTATATTACTCATAGTTATGAGCGAGCGATAAAAACAATAAGTTTTTACGGAGGAGAACCCTTTTTGAATTGGGATAACATTATGTCATGTATTTTGTTTTATGTTAAAAACTATAGTATAAAAAATGCAATTTTCTCTATAAGTACAAATTTGACTTATCCTCTTACTCAAAAAGATATAGCCTTTTTAGTACAGAACAATGTTATTTTACAGGTATCTCTTGATGGTCCCTCGGAAATACACAACAAATGCAGAGTTTTTCCAAATGGTAAAGGAACTTTTGATGTTGTATATAATAATTTAAAAAGAATTTATGTTTTTTCCAAACAATATTTTCAAAATTTTGTAGGAATAACTGTTGTTTTGCATCCTTACACATCCTTAAAAAAAATATATGAATTTTTTACATCAAATCCTCTTGTAAGTAATGTAAAGGTCTTTAGAGTAACCCCTGTAAGAGATTATGATAAAATATCTAAGATTTCTTTTTTTAAAGATGCAAAACAGAGACACATAGAAGAAGAAAATTTTATTTTTGAAGAGTATATAAAAACACTCAGAAATAAAAATTTTAACTCTGTTAAATATAAATTTTTGAATTCATTTTATTTAAAACTTTTTAAATCTGTCCATTTAAGAAAGCAGGGTAATTTTAACTCTTTTCTTTTGAATCGTATATGTATTCCTGGAGTAAATAGGCTTACTGTTGATACCGAAGGTAATTTTTATCCTTGTGAAAAGGATTTAAGTTATTTTATAATAGGAAACATTGAAACAGGATTTAATTATGAATATTGTTTTAATATGATGCAAAAATATTATGAGTTTGTTGAACATCATTGCGAAAAATGTTGGGCTCTTTATTTTTGTCCGGCATGTTTTCTTAATGCAGTGTCTGAAAAAGGTATTTTTGATAAAAATATATTTATAAAATCTTGTAAAAATATCAAAAATCAAATAAGTTTGACTTTAATAAGATATGTTACAACTCGGTTAAAATATGAAAAAATCTTTGATTATATTTAATATTTTAATGTTGTTATTCGGTTGCATAAAAAAAAGAGAGGAAATAAATGTAGAGCTCAGAGTGTTAAAAAAAATTAAAATTGAAATTAATCCTACCACCTTTAGAACTCTTTATAATGATTCTTTATTTGTATATGGTTATTTAAGGAGTCCTGTATTTGTGAAGAATATCAAAAACAACAAAATAGATACCCTTGGCTCACTTGGAGAGGGACCGGGTGAGTTTACTCATATTAATGATTTTGTCATAAAAAATGATATACTTTTCTTGATAGGTGGAGGTAAAAAATTTGTGATATTTTCTATCAAAGAATTCAAATTAATAAAGGAACTGAACCTTATTAAACTCTTTAATATTCTCGGTTCCAGAATTATAAAAATAATTAACGATTCACTTTATCTTCTGCAATGTGTAGATCTGAATAAAATAAAGACCAGTGAATTTTCAGAAACTTATCCTTTTTTCTTAATTGATTTAAAAAATAAAAAAATAATTTGTAAATTTTATGCAGTGTTAAAATATCCAAATAAAAGATGGTGGGAAATATTATCTCCTTCTTTTAGATTACCAAAGAGTCTGGTGTTTTTCAACGATTCTGTGTTTTTTTATGATTATATAAGAGATGAGATTAATTTTTATGATTTAAATAGAAGCAGAAAGAAGAAAATAAAGATTAAACATAAAGATTTTAGAGTTCCTCCTGTCCTTTATCTTAAAGAAATTGATAAATATGTTCTTCCTTTTGACCCTTCAAAAGGTGTTTTTAAGAAAGATTCTTTTCTTATCCTTTTTGTGATGAATGAATGGAAAAATGCCTGGAATACAGTAAAAAAAACAGCTGAAAGATTTTCAGGTTTTACGGAAGAAGAAAAAAAAGAATTTAATCTTTTAATTGATTATATTTCTTTAAAAAACATGAAACATATTGGTACCTTTGTTTTCCCTGATTCTCTTTGGAAGAAAGAAATTGTTTATTATCCTGTAAAGATTGAAATGGAGAATGATACCTTTAAGGGATATTTTTATTCAACAGAAAGAAAAGAACTGAAGGTAATATTTTTCAAATTGGAAGAGGGAAAGTTATAATTTTATTATGATTTTTTATTTACTTATTCTCTCTCAATCCCTTTATGAATGTGAATCACTTGCAATTAAAAATTCTCCTGAAATCAGATATATTGAAAATGTTTATAAACTTGAGGAGTCAAATATAAAAGGGGTTAAAAAATTTTTAAGACCTTCTTTGAAATTATTTTTTAATTCTCCATCCTATAATTATTACCGTGATGACCTATATTATCCCGGTTTCCCCTATCCTTTAACCTACTGGCAGGAATTTTACACATACATGGCAGGACTGGATTTGTCATCCAAAATCTTTGAAAATACTTCTTTTTCTTTAAAATATTTCATGCTTAAAAGAACTGAAGAATATAACCTTTATGAAGGAAGAAAATATTATGAAAACAATATTTTTATGTCCGTCAGAATTCCTCTATTTTCAATCTTTTCAAAGGATGTAAAAACTGAAAATAATCTTAAAATTCGGGAAATAGAAAAGGAACTTAAAATAAGAGAAATAAAAAGAAAAGTTATTTCTCTTTATTTTGACTTAATTCTCTACAGAAAACTTGATAGTATTTTAAATTTTTATTTTCATGAAATTCCTGAATTTGAGGATGAAACATTTAAATTGATAAAAATAGAAAAGAAAGAAATGAAAAATAAAATAAGAGAAATCCTTATAAATATCAAATCTTTATGCGGTATATCCAAAATAAACCCCTTCATCCCTTCTTTACCCGGTTCTTTCCCTCAAATTTTAACAGATGATGAACTTACTCTTAAAAAACTAAACTATGAACTCCAGATTAAAAAATCTGATTTAAGTGTAAAAAAAAGAGAGAAGTTTTCTTCAGGAATAGAATTCGGCATTGGTTTCAGAAACAGGGCTTCTGATTTTTCTTCTTCATTTTCTCTTTATAAAAATAATACCTCTTTTCTTTTTTCATTAAATTTGCCTGTTATTGATAATGACATAGATACAGAAATTCCCAAAATAAAAGAAGAAATAAAAAAATATGAAAATGAAATAGAGTTACTGAAGGAAAAGATAGCTACACAGAAAGAATTACTTAAAGAAAAAATTTTAATTTATAAAGAAAAGGGGTTAATTTTAAAAGAAAAATACAGAAAGGTGATGATTAAATCTCCGGGTGTTAATATTGAAGAAAGATTTGATTATTACAATAAATTGAAATCCCTTTTGACCTCATACTTAAATTCATTAAAAGAACTTTTTACACTTTTAACAAATTGCGAAAAATGAAAAAATTAATAACAATAATTTTGGTTACAATTTTCATAATCTTTATAATTCTGATACTTAAGATAAGACAAAAACCTGAAGAAGAAACATCAAGAACAAAAACAGAGATACCTCCGCTTGAAGTTGTTGCGGAAATTGCTCAAAAAGGTGATATAATAAAATTCGTATATACCGTTGGTGAGGTTGTTGCCCTTAAAAAAGCAGAATTTTATTCTCCTTTTAATACTTATGTTGAAAATATATTTATTCAGAATGGTGAATATGTTAAAAAGGGAAAACTTCTCGTAAAACTGCAAAATAGAGATTTAGAACTTGAATATCAGAAGGCATCCAGGGATTATCTGGAAAAGAGAAAAAAATATGAAAGATTGAAGGATAAATCCCATGATACACTTAAATTAAAAATAGAAACAGGGCTTCTTGAAGCAGAGAAGGAATATTTAAAGATTAAAAGACTTGTCGAGAGTTCTGAAATAAAGGCACCCTTTGATGGTGTTGTAAGCGGTTTGTTAATAGAAAAAGGTTCTGTTCTCAAAGAAGGGGAATTTCTCCTTTCTTTGTATGACCCTTCTTCTTTAAAGCTCATCTGTGATGTTTTTGTTGATGAAGGTAAAGAAATAAAAAAAGGAAACAGAGCCTTTATCTATTTTCCTGAAAAGAATAAGTGGATTGAAACAAAAGTTACAGGAGTTGACAGGAGAGTTGATAAGGAAAAAAGGACAATAAGGGTGTTTGTTTCCTCTCTCAAAAATATGATTCCCGGAGAGATTTATAAGGTGAGGATTGAGACAGCCCGGTTTAAGAATAAATTAAGAGTCACAAAATCGGCTGTAATTTACAGGGAAAATCGTCCGCTTGTTTTTGTTGTTAAAAATAATGTTGCAAGATGGCAATGGGTGAGTCTCGGAATCGAGGGGGACAGTTTGATTGAAATAAAAAAAGGAGTAAAACCGGGAGATACGGTTATTATATCCAACAATTTCTTCATTGCGGATAATACACCTGTAAAGGTTAAACTGTTTAAGAGGTGATAACAAGAATATCACTCAAGCGTCCTGTTTTTATCACAATGCTTTTTATCACCTTATGTTTTCTCGGGATAATATCTTTCTTAAATATCCCTTTTGAACTTTTACCCGATATATCGTTTCCCGAATTCGTTATTTATACAGAGTATAAGGGTATGCTTCCCGAAATAGTGGAGAGAGATGTAACTGATAAAATAGAGGATGTTATTTCGGGTATTCCTGGAGTTTATGAAATTAAGTCATTTTCAAGTATCGGAAAATCTGTAATTATTGTGAGATTTTTTAAATCAGTAAATTCCAGGTTTGCCTTTCTTTCTTTAAAAGAAAAGATAAACAAAATTCTTGATATTTTGCCTAAGAATGCTTCAATTCCTGCAATTGAATATAGAGGACCTTTTACAAGACCGCTTATCTCTTTATGGATATCATGTGATGAAGAATATATGAGAAATGTTATAGAAAACAAACTTGTCTCTTTGAAAGGAGTTTCGGATGTTGAAGTTTACGGGTATTCCGAAAAAGAAATAGTTATTTCCTTTGACCCCTATAACATATCAAAGTATTCGGTATCCATACAGGAAATAAAAAATTTCTTGAAAGATATCTCAATTTCAGCACCTCTTGGTTATATTCAGGAAGGGAAATATATTTTTCCTTTGAGATTGGAAAGCGATATAGAAATAAAAAATTTAAAAAATATTTATATAAAACCCGGTGTAAAACTGAATGATATTGTTAGTATTTATGAGATATCTAATAAAAAGACAGAATGTTATTTCAATGATAAGAAAGGATTTTTTGTAAATATATATAAAGAACAGGATGCAAACGGATTATCCGTAAGTAACGAAGTCATAAAAACCTTAAACAATTTTAAGAATATTTCTTATGAAATAATAAATAATGATGCTCTTTACATAAAAAAAAGATTTAACTCCCTTTTTGTATCACTTATAATGGGAGGATTATTAGCCTTTGCTGTTCTTTTTATTTTCAGTTTTAATTTCAGAATACCTATTGTTCTTTTTATTTCAATTCCTGTTTCAATTCTTTCTTCTTTTGTATTGTTTTATTTTTTTAAACTTAAAATTAACATAGTGACTCTGTCAGGAATAACAATCGCACTGGGAATGCTCATAGACTCTTCAATTGTTGTGCTTGAAAGCATAATGTTTCATCAAGACATAATAAAAGGAACAGAGAGAGTTGGGCTGGCTGTTTTAACATCAATACTTACAAATATAGCAGTCTTCTTTCCCCTACTTTATATATACGGAATATCAGGTGATTTTCTTAAACCCCTTTCAGTCTCCATAATTTTTACTCTTTTATGCTCTTTACTTGTTTCCTTCACACTTCTTCCCCTTCTTTTATCAAAATTGAAAACCTTTGATATATCCGGTTTTTCTGAAAAATTTGTTAATATTTATGAAAAGATTTTAAATTTCTCATATAAAAATTCAAAGCTCATTTACTCTTTCGGAATTTTATTCCTGCTTCTTCCCCTTTTTATATTTAATTTCTTAAAAAAAGAGTTTTTACCCTATTTACCCTATAACACAATTATGACACTTGAACTTCCTTATGGAACTGATTTAAAAGAAACAAATACAATTGCAAAAAATCTGAGAGAATTTTTAAATCAAAAGGGGTATGACGTTTTTTATATTACGGGTGATTATGATTCAAAGAGTCTAACCCATTCGGGTTTTGCTATGTTTTATGTAAAAGAGGAACTTTCTGAAAGAGTCATTTCAGAATGGAAGAAGAGTTTTGAGAATATAAATGTATATGTAGAAAAAGATAATCCTTTCAAATTCTATTTTAAAACAATCGGGAAAATAAATGTTTATATTCCATATACAACACTTAAGGAAAGGAATTTAAAAAAGAATTTACTTAATAAATATCGTCCAAAAGAATACTTTGAAATAACATTTCCTCAGGATGTTGATGTATACACACTTATCCCTGAACCTTTAATGATGGGGAAATTTAAGATAAATAATGAAATGTTAGGAGAATTTTTAAAAAATGTCTTAGGGGCAAAAGTAATGGACTGGAGTAAAGCGGGTGATAGATATAAAGTTTATATCAGAAGCAATAACACTTCAATTGAAGATGTCATGAATTTAAGTTTTAACAATGTTCCCATTAGATTGTTTTTTTATGTCAAAAAAGAGAAAATACCCTATGTTATAACTCATTATAACGGAGATAGAGTCATAGAAGTTTCCATACCTTATGGGTTCAATTTTAAATTACCTGATTTTAACTTTGATTATAAAATCGGAGGAGAGATTATAGAATATGAAAGGTCGTTGAAAAGTGTGATATTTTCCTTTATTATAGCAGTAGCCCTTATATATATTATACTTTCCGCCTTTTATGAATCGTTTACAATGCCTTTATATATCCTTCTTTCTGTGCCTTTTGCACTTTCGGGTTTTATAATCACCCTTTTTATAACAAATACATCTTTAAACATCTTCTCCATGATAGGACTTATTATATTAAGCGGTATTGTTGTTAATAATGTGATAATCTTGCTTGATGAGGCGAAAAGATTAAAAAAAGAAAATAAAGAAAATCCTGCCTTTCATGCAGGTTTAAGAAGAATAAGGCCGATTCTTATGACAACGTTTACAACAGTTTTCGGTCTGTTACCTTTATCTGTTATGCCGGGAGCAGAAGCACATATAGGAAGGGGATTGATAGGTGGAATAATATTTTCCTTATTTTTATCCTTGGTATTCATTCCTGTTCTCTATGATAAAATGGGTTCTTAAACACCCGGTTCCGGTTATCTGCATATACATAGCAATTTTAATAGTGGGAATGTTATCTCTTGCTAATATAAGAATAGAGCTAATTCCTGAAATAAGTTATCCTTCAATATCTGTCGTTATAAGAGCTAATAATATATCAGCAGATATGATGGAGAGAGAAATAACAAGGAAAGTAGAGGGAATAGCCGGTAATCTTGAAAAAATAAGAAAAGTCTATTCAACAACATCACAAGGATTATCAGAGGTGACCTTTGAATTTTCTTCTGGTGTTGATTTTTATTATATAAAACAGAGGATAATTGAAGAGTTAAGGAGTTTAAAATTCAATATTAAAGTTATATCACTTGATATAAGGGAAAATCCTCCCGAAGAAATAAAAAAAGAACCTTCCTTTCAATTTGTAATATACGGTCCTTTTTCAGAGATTTATCTAACAGAGGTTGCAGAAAAGGTGAAAAAACTTTTACAGAAACTGGAAGGGGTAAGAGAAGTTGAAATTCAGGGAAGTAGTAGAGAAGAGATTGAGGTTTTTGCGAAAGATCCTTTAACGGATAAGAGTGATATTGTAAAAGCAGTTGTATATAACAGAGGTATATTTGTTGGTAATGTGAATTCAAATGGTTTTAAAATTCCTGTGAGGGTTAAAAAATTAAATCTCAATAAAATAAGAGTTAATGGGAGAAAGATAAGTAAGGTGGTTTTTTTTTCCATTAAGCAAAGCGAGAACAGAATCATAACTCATTTAAATGGCCAGCCTTATCTTTTAATAAAAGTTAAAAGAGAAAGTAATATAAATCCTATTGTGTTCAGTAAAAGAGTTAGAAATTTTTTGAAATCTTTAAAGTTTTTTAAAGGAGTTTCTTATAAAGTTTTCTATGATGAGGCAGAAGAATTAAATAAAATAATAAATTCTGTGTCTTTTATTTCTCTGTTCAGTATTGTAATTGTTTTAATTTTACTTTTTATATTTTTCAGAAATATATTTGTAGGTTTTACATTTATTCTGAGTGTGTTTTTCTGTATATTCATAACTGTCTTTTTCTTACATATTTTTGGCTTTTCATTAAATATATTCACTCTTACAGGAATTGCTCTTGGTTTTGGTATGATAGTGGATGCAAACATTGTTGTATTGGAAAATATTTTAAGATTTAAGGAGGAGGAAAAAGAGAACTGCGAAGAAAAGGGGGCTAAAGAGGTATTTTTACCAGTATTTGCTTCAATTTTAACAACAATATCGGTTTATCTCCCTTTTATTTATTTCAGAGAAAATATAAAGAATTTTTACATTCCTTTTGCTTTTTCATCTTCAATTTCACTTCTGGCCTCATTATTTGTTGCCTTTACCTTTGTTCCTCTTTTTTCAAAATTGATAAGAGTCAGAAAAAAAAGAGAAATATTATTTTATAAAAAAATTCTTAGGTTCCTTCTAAGATTTCCCTTTTCAGGAATTATTTTCTATCTTCTTCTTCTTTTTTCAGGTTACTATGTTTTTAAAGAACTTTTAATCGGTGGTAACCTGAGAATTTTTAAACCCCCCAAGGAAATATTTTTGAGTTTCAGATTTCCTCTTCAGGTTGAACTTGAAGAAGCGGAAAAGATAGCAAAATTCTTTGAGGATATAGTTGGAAGTGTTGAAGGAGAAAAAGAATATTTGACAACCATAACTTCAAGAAGTATTACACTTAAAGTGAAGTCAAAAAATGAAGATGTTCTTCGTAATATTGCAAATAAAATTGCGAATTCTGCATTTAATTTTGCAGGAGCAAGAATATACCTTCGGGCAATGGGTAAAATTATACCTGTAAGAACCTCAGGAATTATGACATTTCCACATTTTACTCTGGAGGGATGGAACCGGGACAGGATGATGCAGATAGCAAAAGGTATAGAGAAGAAATTATACGAAGATCCGAGAGTCCAGGCTGTAGACCTTAATTTTGTATGGTTACCTCCTCAAAAAGAATATGCTTTAATACCTCATAAAGATTTCTGGATGAGAAGAAATAAAGATGTTTATCTTTTCAGTTTAATACAAAATCTTTCCACCTTTAATTTTTTATTGTATGAGCAGGAAAATAAAAAAATTCCTTTTAAAGTTTATGATGAGTGTGATTTTACCAGATCAGGTTATTTAAGTAAAAAAATAGGAAATAAAAGAATAAAGGACCTGTTTAATATTTATCCAAGAAAGGATCCTGTTTATATTGAAAGGGAGAACGGGATTTACAGACAAGTAATTGCTTTTGATTATATAGGACCTGCCTATAGTCTTATGTATCTAAAAAAATCAATTTTGAATTCTGTAAAATTACCACAAGGTTTTACTCTAAAGGAATATACATTTGAATATAAAGAGGAAAGTGTAAATTTAAGAACTATTTTTATAACCATTTTTATAGCAATTTTTCTGCTTTATGCAATTATATCAAGCTTATATGAGTCCTATTCAAGCTCTCTTCTCATTCTTTCAGTAATACCTGTTTCAATATCAGGAGCCTTTTTTGTTTATTATATCCTTTTAATTCCTTTTGATATTAATTCGATAATGGGAGTGCTTCTCTTATTCGGAATATGCGTTAATACTTCAATAATACTTGTTGATCAATATGTAAAATATGAGGCAAAAACAAAAGATGAAATAATAAAACTTTCTGAGAAAAGATTGAGACCCATATTGATAACAGCTCTTACCACTTCAGGTGGTTTTATTCCCTTTCTTTTCTTTAATACAGAAAAAATACTTTTTTCAAATATTTCTCTCTCATTAATAGGAGGAATGATAACTTCTACATTTACTACTCTTTTTATAATCCCTTGTATTTATTATGTTTTTTTGAAAGTGAAGAGAAGATATGAAAAATCTTAAACGTTTTTTAAAATTCATATTAAAATTCAAATCCTATATAATTTTTGCTTTTACATTCATGTCCTTATCGGTTCTTTTATCTTTACCCATGCCCCTTTTAACGAAGTATTTGATAGATAATGTTATTGAGACAAAAGATTTAAAGGCTTTAAATATAATCGGATTATTTTTGATTTTTGTTATTTTGTTTCAGAGTTTGTCTTCATACCTGCAGAGATTTTTCAATGTAAAATTCAGGGCAAAGGTTATTTATAATTTTAAAAGGATTTTATTTGAGCATATTCAGAATCTTGAGATTGAATTTTTCAGGAATAAGGAGACGGGTTATCTTTTATCGAGGATAAATTCAGATGTTGAGGCATTGAGAGGTCTTCTTGCGGATACAATTTTGTCGGTAATAAGGAATTCATTAACTTTTATAGTCGGGGTTATACTTGTTTTATGGCTTCATTTAAAGCTCGGGATAATAGCAATATCAATTTTACCTTTTTATGTTTTATCAATAATAATTTTTAATAAAAGGATAAAAAGTTTATCTCATGAAGTAAGGGAGTATCATGCGCAGATGCAGAAGGACTTGCAGGAGGCGTTATCAGGGATAGATTTAATAAAGGCGTTTACAGCAGAGGAATTATCATCAAAGAGGGTTTCAAAATCGATAAAAAGGGTAATAGATAAAGAGGTAAAACTTGATTTAACAGCGGCGCTTGCGGGGAGTGTAACATCAATAATAGGTTCAATAGCGCCATTGGTTTTAATATGGTATGGAATATATGAAATAATTCAGGGAAGATTTACGCTTGGTTCACTTGTTGCTTTTAATTCATTTATAAGGTATTTGTATGGCCCTGCAAATTCTTTAGTGAATACGAATTTCGGGATACAGAGGGCTTTAGCCGGATTGGATAGGATATATGAGATATTGGATATACCGACAGAGAGAAAATCTCCCTTAGTTCTCCTTCACCGAGAGGGAAAATTAATAGATGTAGGAGTGGTTTCCGAACCGAGAGAATTAAAAATAAAAGAAGGGGTTATAGAATTTAAAAATGTGAGTTTCGGGTATTCCTCGAGACAATCCTCCTTAATTCATCTTCATCAAGGAAGAAACAATCCCCCTGACCCCCTTCTCCAAGGGGGAAATTATATTTTCAAAAATTTAAATTTGAGGTTTGAAAGAGGAATAAATGTAATAATGGGTCCGTCGGGTTCAGGTAAGACAACGATATTAAAGCTTTTATTAAGGTTTTATGAGCCTGAAAAAGGAGAAATTTTAATAGATGGACAGAATATTAAATATGTTAATTTGAGGAGTTTAAGGAAAAACATAAGTTTAATATCGCAGGATATATTTTTATTTTCAGATACGATTCTTGAGAATTTAAGGTTTGCAAATCCGTCGGCGGGAATTAAAGAAATAGAATTTGCGTGTGAAAAGGCAAAAATTCTTGAGTTTATAGAGAATTTACCGGAGGGTTTCAATACAGGGATTGGAGAAAGGGGATTAAAGCTTTCAGGGGGAGAGAGGCAGAGGCTTTCAATAGCAAGGGCAATTTTAAAAAATACTCCCATTCTTTTAATGGATGAGCCTACTTCTCAGCTTGATTCAATAACAGAAAAAGCTATTTTGGAATTTTTGAGAGAATATAAAAATGAAAAAACAATAATAGTTGTGACACACAGGGAGAAGATTCTGGAAATTGCAGACAGGGTTATCAATTTTCATAAAAGTTTTTTAAGTTCTTCACCTTTTGATGCTGAAATATAGGTTATTCTTATGCCTGTCTCTTTTTCTATAAAATCTAAAAATTTCCTTAGGTTTCCATCTTTTTCATCCGGTTCAAATCCGTCAAATTCTTTGTAAATGGGTTTTACCTTATAAAGTTCATCGGTCAAAGGGGGCGGAAGTTCAAGTTTTTTACCGTTCACTTCATACTCCGTACATACCTTAATTTTTTTAATCCCTGACAAAACATCAAGTTTTGTTATTATCAGCTCTGTTGCCCCTGTTATTCTTATTGCATATTTTAAAAGTGGCAAGTCAAGCCATCCGCATCTTCTCGGTCTTCCTGTTGTTGCTCCAAATTCCTGTCCTTTTTGTCTTAACAATTCTCCGAATTCCGAATTTTCTTCTGTGGGAAAAGGACCTTCTCCGACCCTTGTTGTATAACATTTTGAAACTCCTATAATCCTTTTTATTTTCCAGGGAGCAATTCCCGTAGAAAGAGAAATTGAACCAGCAACCGTGTGTGAAGATGTCACATAAGGATATGTTCCGAGTAAAATATCAAGCATGACTCCCTGTGCCCCTTCAAAAAGCATTTTTTTTCCCTCTTCCTCTTTTTTCTTTAAGTATAAAATTCCATCTGTTAAGAAGTCCTTTATTTTTTTAAAGAGTTCTGAATTTTTTTCAAATAAATCATCGCAGGGTTTTAAAGGTCTTCCGTATCTTGCTCCTCTTATTTCTGACGCAAATTCCCATAAATTTTTAAATTTTCTGTATGCTTTATCAATATCTTTAAAATCACCTATTTTAACCGCTTTTCTTGCAATTAAGTCCCTGTATGCGGGTCCTATTCCTTTGCCTGTTGTTCCTATCTTATTCTTTCCCTTTTTTTCTTCTTCAAGAATGTCCTCTTCTTTATGAAAGTCAAACACGAGTGGAGTTCTTTCATCTATGAATAATCTTCCCTCAATTTCTATATTTCTTTTTCTGATTTCTTCAATTTCCTTGTCAAGAGCCTCAAGATCAAGAACGCATCCACAGGAAATGAGTGCCTCTTTATCAGATGAGAGAATTGCCGAGGGGATTTGATGAAGGATTATCTTGTCATTCCCTTTATAAACGGTATGTCCTGCATTTGCTCCTCCCTGAAATCTGATTCCTACTTCATATTCTTCTCTTAATGCGTCTATAACCTTTCCTTTTCCTTCATCTCCCCACTGAAGACCTATAATTGCAAGAAACTTTGAGTTCATGTATTTTAATTATATCTTTTTTTGGCTTAAAATTTAAAGTATGTTTTATGCCAGGGTAGCTCAATCGGTAGAGCATCGCATTCGTAATGCGAAGGTTGCGGGTTCGACTCCCGTCCCTGGCTGTAAAAAGATTAATTGAACTTATTTTTTACTGTAAGCGGTTTAAGAGGTATATCATTTGTTTCTCTAACTCCTGAATATGTTTTGAAGGTTTCTGCTGCTTTCTGTTCTCTTTATGAGACTCCCTTTCTGCTTGTCGGGAGGGATACGAGACCCTCGGGAAGAGCTTTTCTTCATTCTGTTTTTTCAGCAGCACTTTCAAAAGGTAAGAAGGTTTTAAATGGTAAAATTGTCCCAACTCCTTCCCTTGTATATTCTGTTAAGAAAAGAAGAAATGAAGCATCAGGAATTATAATTACAGCAAGTCATAATCCTCCTGAGTGGAATGCACTTAAGTTTGTCCATCCTGAAGGAAGATTTCTATTTGAAGAGGAGGTTGAAAGATTGAAAAGAGAGGTGAGATTTTTTAACTGGGAGAGAAGTGATAATATAGGAGTTATTAAATTTTTTGATCCCTGTGAAGAGCATATAAATGCAATAGTTGAAAATCCTTTAATTTTGACCGAGAAGATAAGGGAAAAAAGATTTAAGGTGGGTATTGATACAGCAGGAGGTGCAGGAACGGATGTATTTCCGTTTCTTTTAAGAAAGCTGGGATGTGAGGTTTATTCTATAAGTGAAAGAGCGGGTAAATTTGATAGACCCTTTGAAGTAAATGTTGAAAATATAAGAGGACTGGGAGAATTTGTTAGGGATAGGAATCTTGATATAGGATTTGCTCTTGATGCGGATGGTGACAGATTACAGATTGTTATTAAGGGTGGCGAAATACTTTCTGAAGAGGAAACTTTGCCTGTTTGTCTTTACTATCTTTTATCAAGAGAAAGAGGTGATATAGTAACAAATTTCTCGACCACAGAACATGTTGAGGATGTGGCTGAAAGATTCAATGTAAGAGTGATAAGAACAAAGGTTGGAGAGGCAAATGTTTTAAAGAAAATGCTTGAGGAAGAAGCGATATACGGAGGAGAAGGGAATGGTGGTGTGATTGTAAGGAATTTTAATATGACACGTGATGCCTTTTTTGCAACAGCGATTGTTCTATCCTTTTTAACAGAACTCTCTGATTCAAGAGAACTGAGAAAACTTACAAGACCAAGATTTATGAAAAAGATTAAGGTTCCTGTCACTGAAAGAAAAATTCCCATGAAACTTGAAGATTTTATTTACAGTTTGAATTCATCTGAGGTTGAAACAGAGGATGGGCTCAGGGTAAAAATGAAAGAGGGTTTTATCCATATAAGACTTTCCAATACAGAACCTGTTATCAGGATTATAATGGAAGCAAAGGAAAAGGAGGTTATTGAGGAATGGGAGAGGAAAATAAGAGAACTTCTTTAAATTTTGCAAGAAAATACAGACCCCAGAAGTTTTCAGAAGTTGTGGGTCAGGAACTTGTTAAGGTTACATTGAAGAACGCAATAAGAATGAATAAGCTGGGTAACGAGGTTCAGGCACTTTTGTTTGCGGGTCCGAGAGGAAGCGGAAAAACATCCGTCGCAAGAATTGTTGCAAAGGCAATAAACTGCGAAAATCCATTTGAAGGAGAACCCTGTGATGAGTGTTCTTCATGCGTGGAAATAAAAAGAGGTGCCTCTCTTGATGTTCTTGAAATAGACGGAGCATCATACAGGGGGATTCAGGAGGCGAAAAATATAATTGAAATCACAAAACTTGTCCCCACAAAAAATAAATATAAAGTTTTTATAATTGATGAGGTCCACATGTTTTCAAAAGATGCTTTTAACGCTCTTTTAAAAACACTTGAAGAACCTCCTCCGAGGGTTTTTTTTATATTTGCAACAACAGAACTTTATAGAGTCCCTGATACAATTCAATCAAGGTGTCTTATATTTGAATTTTCTCCTGTTCCTGAGGAGCTTATATTTGAAAGATTAAAAGATGTATGTGAAAAGGAGAATATAAAATATGAGGAAAAGGCACTCAGACTCATAACAAAAAGTGCAGGTGGAAGTTTAAGGGATTCCCTTCAGTTGCTTGAAAAGGCATATTATTTCACAGGTGGAGAAATAGTGGAGGAAAAGGTAAGAGAGGTTATAGGGTTTCTTCCGGATGAACTGAATGCAAGGATTCTTGAGTATATTTCCGAAAGGAAAGGTAAAGAACTCCTTGAGTTTCTTGATGAACTTTTAATGAAATATACTGAAAAGGATATTTTGAGGTCATTTCTGTTTTTCCTTGAGGATGTTTTGAAAGAAATGGAGAAAAGCATTGTTAAAAAGTATTCAAAGAATATAACCAAGACAGACATTATAAGATTTATGCAGCATATTTTTGATGTTCAGAAGACAATTTATTTTATTCAGGATCCCAGGATTCTTGTTCAGCATGCCTTTTATAAGATGATATATCTTCCGAGGAGTTATGAAGTTGAGGAGATACTTGAAAGAGGTGGTGCTGTTGTGGATATTGTTAATAGGGAAGTAAACCAGAAACCGCAAAATGAAGTTTCAAAACCTGAAAAACAGGAGAACAGGGAGGAGAAGGAGGAGAAAGAAGAAAGCCCTTTTGAACTTTTTTTACTTGAAATAAAAAATATAGGCGGGCTTATTTACAGTGTTATAAAGGAAAGAGGGAAACTCGGAGATAAATATTTAAATATAAAGGTAAAGGAAGGAATAGAAAGTCAGATACTTCAGAAGGAAAAGGAGAAAATAGAAGGAATTTTGAAAAGGATTTTTGGCTCTGAATTTGAATTGAAAATTGAAGTGGAGGAAAAAAAGAAAGAGGAATATCCTGAAATTTTAAGAAAATTTGAAAATGAATTTTCCCTTTCTTTATTCAAGGAGGAAGAAAAATGAAGGTAATTGTGGAAAAAATTGAGGGATTGAAATTAAAAGGTAAAAATGAAAAGGGTTATGAAATTGTGATGGATACCAGGAAGGAGGTTGGAGGTTTTGATTCTGCACCTACTCCCATGGAAACAGTTTTAATGGCTCTTGGTGGATGCACGGCTATGGATGTTATTTCAATACTTTCCAAAATGAGGGTTGAATATGAGTATTTTGGTATTGAAATTGAAGGAAAAAGAAGGGATGAACATCCGAAGGTTTTTAAGGAAATAAATCTTAAATATATTTTCAAAGGTAAAAATCTTGATATCAGTAAATTGCAGAAAGCCATTGAACTTTCTCTTTCAAAATACTGTTCTGTTTCGAATATGTTAAACAAAACAGCAAAAATATCATATAATATTGAGATAAAAAATGGATAGACTTGTTCTGACTGTACTGTGGCTTTGTGTAGGCTTTTTATTTCTTTTGCTTTCCCTTTTTTCAGGTTCTAAAAAATGGACTATCTTTTTTTACTATTCACTCATCTCTGCCTATTTCCAGTTTTATGAATTCAACCCTTTATATAACCTGCTTTTGTTTTTCGGGGTTTCTCTTTTTACTTTAATTATTACAAGAAAAGAAATTTAGGTTGCCCTTTTAATCTTTTTAAATTATAATTATAAATCGGGGAGTAGCGCAGCCCGGTTAGCGCGCCTGGTTCGGGACCAGGAGGTCAGGGGTTCGAGTCCCCTCTCCCCGATTTCATCCCTCTTTTTTTCTTTAACAGACTTTGTCACAAGATTTAGATAATTCCACACTCACAAATCAAAAGAAGGGGAGT